>JAABUW010000192.1_pt1 | contig 130148 bp, 124 predicted proteins | sample 5560081 | NCBI WGS metagenome assembly JAABUW01 (sample SAMN10711882, study PRJNA513363) | rock metagenome | isolation source: Antarctica rocks | place: Antarctica: Victoria Land, Knobhead sud
TTATCTACCGGTACTACTTAGACTAGCTTATTCCTATTTATTTAAATTTATTCAAAATAAGTCGAGGTATTAAATACGTATTTAGATACTTTAGACGAAAGTAGGTATTAAATCGATCTCTAGGGCTAGTACATGAGCTAAATAGATCTAAGCGCCTTTTCCGCCTTTTTCGGTAGAATGCGGGCTCACCGCTTTACCGATACTCCCTAACTATACTATAACTACGTCGTAATATACGAGTCTACGCCGGTTAGGATAACGTAGCTTTTACGGATTAAATTAGTCGTATATCGTACGATTCGAGGTTATATAATTTAATATTATTACTACCGGTCGTTACGAATATTTTCGAAAGTATACGGGGATTTATCGACTAGGTCTTCCCCCCGTATAAGTTTACCTAGGCCTATATTAATCTAAGTTTTTTTTAAAATCGGGCGATCTTATACCCTCGAAACGATACGGTAAAGGTATTTAATTAATAGATCCTTAAGAATATATACGGGTCTACGCGAGCCTTTTCGTTTTATAATTCTACCCTATATAACGAGGGAATTAAGATAAACGAGTTAAATACGGAGTTTTTATAGACCCTAAAGCTTTCCGGGTTCCTTTAGTCTTAATTATTACTTAAGATTAATACTCCGATTATACTACTACGGAACCTATATCCGTAGGAAAAGATATATAACGAGACGCGGTTAATCGTTACCCGGTTATATAGAGATTATATCGAGGGCCGTATTCTCGATAGGGCCTAGAACGGTAGGATCCGGTTAATCCCTCGGGTTAAATTATATTATTATATATAAACTCGAGTTATTAATTATATATTTTTTTAGATATAAATATTTTCTTAGAGCTTTATTTATAAACTCTATTTAAAAAATAAATAAATAACGTTTTAATTTTAATTAATATAAATTAGTTAATTATATTCTTTAATTTTTTTATTAATAATTAAAATCTATATTTATACGTCTTTTCTTATATTTATATTTATAAATAATATTAATTATTAACGATAGTCTTTATTAATAAAAAATAATAATAAATAATAATATTTAGGATATTTATAATAATATATTTTATTTAAATTTATTACTATAATATTATTTATTATTCTTTTAATATATTAATCTTTTTCGAGTACTATATTTATTTTTTATATAAAGAGTATATACTATAATATAGAAATTATATAAGGTATTTTCTAATATATATTATACTTTCGATTTATTAACCTTCGAGTTACTATTTAATTTTAATTTTAAATACGAGAAGTTTATTAATTTATTATAAATCTTATATATAATTTAAATATAAATAAAATTATATGAAAAAAATCTTATAATTTAATATAACTATGAATTTAAGATTTTAAGATTTATATATACGATAATAATTAATATCTAATTAATAATAAATAAATAAAGAAATTGATTTATTTATATTTTATATAATATTTATTTACTTATTTAATATATAATAATTTTATTTAATAAATATAAATATATATTATAATACTATATATATAATCTTTTATTAACTCTTAAATAAAGGAAAATATAATAAAATTTTAATATATTAAAATATAAAGATAGGATTAAATATATAAAATTCTATCTTTATATTTTTATATAATATTATATTTTAGGCTCTTAAAATATATTAAATATATTAATTATTATAATAAATATCTATATTAAAATTATAGATAATGATTTTATATTATAGTATTTATTTATTTATTTAAATAATTATAAATATATATATATTTAGAGTTATTTTAATAATTTTATTTTAATTTATATATTTATAGATATTAAAATATAATTATACGTAAATATATTAAAATATAATATAGATATTGAAATAACTCTAATTATATTTATATTATAATATTTTTATAATGAATTATTAATAAATTATTTTTAGTTAAACGATTATTAATAAATATAAATAGGATTATTTAAATATATATAATAAATTTTTATTATAAAGTCTTTGGATATATTTTTTCTATAGTTACGATTTAATATAAAAACTATACGGTTTAGAATAGATTCGATATAAAAGTTTAATTAATTATATTAACTAGTACGAGAAGTAATAATCCTATAAATACCCGTATAAGGTCTATATTTTATTATATCGATTCTTACTACCCCCCGTTATCCTACTACGCCTGATTCGTATAAATACGATCCGTTACTACTTAGTATAGAGTCTTAAGATTATAGTACGCGGTCGTAATCTTTTTATATAAATCGTATACCTCGAGATTTTAAATCGTACGCCTCGATACCTTAATCTATATAGACTTCGGATTAACTATATTAATTAATACGATTTTATATTACGATATATACTTCTTTACTAAAAGGGTCTACCGCTTTATACTTTTTTATTTCCTTAACCTCCTTTATATAATATTAATAAAATTACTATATTAAATTATACGATATAAATTAAGAATAAACGAGTACTTTAACCCGTTACTAGAGTATATATAATTAATATATACTTTATTATAATATCTGGATAGAGTTTTATAAAACTATATAATCCCGTTCCCTTTCGTATAATAGGCGTAACGGTCGTTATTTAGGTATATAATATTTATACGGGACTATAAGAGAACGCCCTCGATATTAAACGAACGCGTAAAGTTTTATATAGATTAATATAGTTTTATCCCGAATCTATATAATATAATAATATAATACGTACGACGGTCCTACCCTCGCGTAAACCGATATTACGGATAATCTTTATATATATAAAAGTACGATATTATATAGGAGTATACGAATCGAGTATTTTCTTTTTAACCTTTAGTACGTTTTAGTTTTTAATTTTACTACTCGGTAGTATCTTACGCTTTAGATACTTTAAATTATATAAATTTATACCGAATTCGTCCTTATCTTCGGTATCGCCTACGGATATTATATTTATTATTATAGGCTAGGTACGGATAAATATAAAATACGTATAAATTAATATAAATTAATAAAGAATAAAATTAAAGTAAATACCTATCTATATAAAATCGTACGGTTAATTAAGATTTAATATAGATAGGGATTTATTTATAACGAATAAAGAAGGGCTTTATAGATAAGGTATAAATTAATATAGAAAATTCTATATAGGTTCTATATATACGTACCCTAGGAGTAATATAGGTTAGAAGATTTTTTTAAAGAGATTATAAATTATATAGGTATTTATTCGGGGTCCTTTTATTTACTTTTTACTATATAATCTCGCGTATTTACTTCATAAAACGTATATATCGTTACCGATATTTAGTGATCTTAGTGGATTTATAAAGTCTAATATTACGTAACCTAGATCGTATTACGCCGTATACCGCCTATATTTATTCCTACCGCCCCCGTAATCTCTTTACGGAGATGACGACCCTCTAGTTTAAAGTACCTTGGGATCCTCTCTATTTCCAATAGGGGAGATAATAGGAGAGTAGATCGAACAACTAACGATTATTACTTTTACGGAGGAAAGAAATAAAGATTACTGATGTCTCGCTCTACAAATTACGGTGTAATGGCCCATTAGACGCAAATAAGGATGCTCCCAATCTAAGCCGGGGTCAGAGCTCCATAAGCTGAGTATATGCGACGGCCTTGACCCCGGCTTGGGAGAGTGTATATGCGGAACATATCCGTTGACCCTGGCTTAACTTAGGGTCTTATAGGGCCTAAGGCCCTAGTCATCTCTATAAGTCGAGCCCTACTACCCCCGGGGCCGGTAGTATATACTAGGTATGTGCTATACGAGCGCCTATAACGTTGTGGTTGTAGGTCTCGTAATAGGCGTAATATAGGTATAAGGGCTATATATAGTAAGGATATGAATAATATCGATGAGGGTTATAGCCCGGAGTCAAGTTTTGATACTAGATAAGGTCCTTGTATATGCCGAACATACCCGTTAACCGGGACCCTAGTTCAGCACGTATACAAAGTAAGAGCATATACTAAGGATATGCTAACCCGGCCGGAACTTTTTTAAGACCCTGGCCGAGCCTGAGACGAGGGTACCCGGGAGTGAAGGTAGGCGAGTACTCCGTACCTGGCCGCGACGTGGCGATTTAAAGTTGGCTTGACGGAAAGTGTTGGGACGCAAACCCTGCCAAAAAAAACCTAATTAGGTCCTCTTGCTCTTATCTCCCACTGAACCGCATGTCTGATACATTGGAATCTCATAAGGATGACACTGTTGTCTCTTCATCGAGTCATCGAGCGAATATGACCGCAAAGGAAAAGAGAAAAAAAGCACATAGAAAAACTTGCTGGGGGCAGGACGAAGGGAATACTATCACTGGCCTTTTGAACGATGTGCACCTTGCTTGAAGCCGCTGCTAGCCCATGCTGGTTTCATCAGGAGCCTTCGATTGAACAATGATGACAGTTGCGTGCAGTCTCTGCTGTTGCCGAACGATTTGCTCGAAAGAGGAGATCTCTAGGCTTCACCAGTCAGCATGGTCTGAGTTCGACTAGGAAGAAGTCTTACAGGTCTCTGCAACCTACTAGTGGTAATGCTGATGGAAATAGTATTGCTTCGCATGTATTAGGCCCAATGACGTGTACCAGTGTAGGTAGAGGGCTGAGAGGGCACGATGGGAAGTTCGGGAGTTTATCAGATGTGTTGAACAACTATGTGCCAGAGAAAGATGAGAAGCATGTGTGCACAAGGTGTCTCGCTGGATGTAGTCAGAGGTGCTGAAGCGACGAGGTGGGACGGCTTGGGATGGCATGGGACGAGGAGGAGGGGAAGGAGGAGGATCAGGAGGAGGATCAGGAGGTAGACAGACGCTGCTGGCGGCGGAAAGCTCGAATGCTAGGAGGCTACTGCAGGTAAAGATGCGTCAGTCCTGTCTCAAGAGTGGCTAAATTGGAGAGAGTGTACACAGTATGGTGCTTGAAGCCTGCAACAAGACAGTGATATGGGCTGAGCAGGCATCACGCATGGCTGCGACGTCGGCAAGGCATCAGAGGTCTGTTGATCGATGATGTGGCATAGCAATATAAGCATGTTGGATCTCAAAAGGCTATTGCTGATAGCATTGAGGACTGTTCTGGAGGGATGGAAGATGGAGTTGGAAAGATGAAGAAGAAAGAAAAGTTTTGGAGGCGAGAGCTGTTTATGTAGTTACGCTACTACTACTGCTGGGCTGGCACCTGCTTGTGGATCGAGAAAGAATTCAGGGGTTTCACTATTGTGGCAGGCGTATTACGGGTCTGTGGGATCCACGCCAATTTGTGTCTTTTCCAAGGAAGGTACGCATGGTCCCGCCACCTGATTCCCACAGCTAGTCGAGATTTCGATTGAACAACTAAATGCTTCCATTGATAACGTGGCAGCCCATCAAAAACCTGATATGGTCTTGCGTCCTCAAGCTTTGCACACCCACTGTACCGGTGTGATATTGTTGGACCATAGCCAAGCAGAGATCCTGCCATGGAGAAAGGGGGCTCTATAAGAGCGTTTCTTAAAATCGATGCCGGAGAAGAACTCCTAAAAAGGCTGGTCACCCAAAAACAAGCAAGCGAAAAAACTCAATTTCGCTCGTCAACATGCTTTTACTGACGCAATAGTACTACTTTCGCATTTTGAGAGACCTCGACAATCTGGAATCGCATTGTAACTTTATCGACACGCAAGATATATTGTTCTTGCCAAATCAGAAAGTAGCGGCACCTGAGATCTCTCTTGAGATTTTATTCAACACGAAGGTCTTGCTTACTGGGAAGAACTTGCCATTTGGGCGGTCTTGCTAACAAAGGAGAGCTTGCCGACCAGGGAAAAGCTTGGAAATCAGAAGATTAAGAGACTGTAGCCGCCTTACACCTGCCGCCAAATCTCGAGTCATCCGAATCACATTACTTCTCTGGAAGGCAATCAGGAAGTTTGGGAAGGCTCCATGGCAGTTCAAGCTCCCACAGATGTATCCGCTACATGAATTGAATCCAAGTCGAACGGTGTACCATTTCCTATTTCCTTGTGTTAAGAGTGCACAGAGATACATCTCATGCGCTTATTGTTGACCGTCACTCTAGGAGCACCTCCATAAAGACCAGAAGGCTCTTTCGATCATGGTGGTTGTCATTCCATGGATTCGAACGCCTTATTTTACCTCCTTCGTTTCCTCCTGGCGCAATTCTGGAACGTTACTTTCAACGACGTTGCTCGTCCCCATCCCATTCTTCGCTATCTCAATCGCGGACATCCTGAGGCTGAGCACCGATGCCAGGGCGGCCCCTTTCAAGAAAGGAAGACACAAACGAGCCGTGCATCGGTCGAGCCAGTAATTTTAATCTTGAACTCGACATGATTCGTATTGGGTAGGAGCTGAGCGGAAAGAGTCCTCCAAGTGCGTCCACCATTGGCCCTTACCTGCTGCAATGGTCATGACAAGGCTCCAAAGTCCTGGAAAGTCTGCCGGTTACCATCTGAATTCGTTGAGGATGATGACATGAAAATAGCGTCTGGTACAAGGTACCACATATTTTGGACTCTTCGTCCTTCTTGATTGGGGATTTTGCTAGGATACATGATACTAAACTTCCCTCGTACTACATCTTGGGCGCTGGCTAATGCTCTATCAATAAAGTCTCTACTCTTAAGCTTGCTTTTAGTTGCTGGTCAAGCTCAAGCGGGAGGCCTTTAGGGCTTCAGCAGGGCTTTATTCGAACATTCTCCTGGCCTAGCGATTGAGGTTTATAGTCCCTTCAACGGCCATGGTTCCTTTATATCGAGCCTACACTTACTCGGAGTGGTTGTTCTAAAATGCTCTTTGGCTTGATTTCTGGAGGTAACAAGGCAGCTGGAAACCAAACGGAGCCGGGGGTGGTGGCTTTCGTGTGTTTATTTTCCTGAAATTTGTCATCTAGTTACTGTTTTGATTGGAAACTTGAGCTCTAGCAAGGTTGAATCCCTTGAAGGACTGAGAGAAGTTAAATTGAGGTCTTTAGCTATCATGGACTTAGTAACGTTTCACGATTGGCGATTATCCAAAACTATCACACAATGATATTTGACCGGTTGCTAATCAATTCGGATCCAAATCAAAGGCTTCGTTATTCGGAATTACCACCATCGCCATGGGATGCAAATGTCGATCTTAGGCCTTCGATTAAGAAAAGAGCGTCAGCACCCAAAGAACGAGAACACCAAGCTACACTATGGACGCCGATCAGTGATCCTCTCAAAGATTCAGCATCCCAGCGCGCCCGTCTTGACCGGTACATGACGGAATACCGCCTTATCAGTCGTTCTGGCGGTAGTCATGCTCGTGGTGCATATAAAACTACCGGCACTGCAAAACCTCATCCTTCATCGGCTGAGAAATTCAAACAGCGAAAGTACAGAGCAGGGTGGAGTGTATGTACCCTTCCGGCTAATGCCGAGCCTATTTGCATGTCTTTTCCATCTTCCCAAGTTGCGTGTTTGCCTGTATGAGATCACGGATCAGGGAGATGTGATCGTCCACTACGCCTTTGCTGCGCGAAGCTGCCTCGTTTGTTGCCTCCACTAGACCTGTAAGAGTAATCAACTATTCGCAATGCATCTTTCGAATGCCGTTCTTTTCCGCGAGACGGCGAAGGGAATTATCCCTTGCATCCCTGTACCATCTTTGGGAAAGTCATGCTTGTAAGGATTTGGATTATGATGGTTGATATGATGCTATCTTGTAAGGATTGCTAAAGCTAGTAGGTGCAACAATCTCTCGATAGTAGATAGGAAACAAAGAAGGGAGGCTCCAGAATCATAGCGTACAATGACAGAGGGTCGATTCGATCCACACGTTTGAGATAATAATTTATATCAAACCGGTGTGGAAGGTGAAAGAAGGTCGGCAAAACCAGGAATGAGACTCAGGCTCCCGAGATTACGGATATTTTGTTAGCAGATAATAGTGGCCGTCAATTGGATAGGCAAGAGCATCCAAGCATCCCACAACCAGAAGTTGCAACTTATAATGTCACTACGTGTTCCATGGTGACATATCGTCACTATCGTCCCGTAAGACAAAGAATCCTCCTGTATCCAGCGGACTTGAGTTTTTTCCCGGCCCTATTCACATGGGGTTGTCTAGCTCTCGTATAATGGAACAGAGACAAGGCTAGCAAAGAAGGCGAAGAACAAGGATACGCGAACAATACGATACCATCAGATGAAGCTGGCGGACTCATACAGGGGGAGGTCTGGCGTGCGTAGAGCGAAGTTAGTAGACATGTAATTTTCGAAATCTAGGATATCGTTAGACAAGAGCTTGGAAATGACAGAAATATCCCGAATCAGGAATGGACAATACCTCTCCTCCTCGTTCGAGTCCATACATTCACCCTGCGCTTTCACCCTTACACTCAAGCTCACCATTACTCGGGCAAGAAATGATCATCAGCGCAAAGATCCATCCGCATTCTGCATTTCGCGTCAACATCCGGACATTGTACCCTCAGCTGTATACACCTCACTGGTAATTAAACCTCAAGATTGAGAAGTCAACGCTCATTTGTCATGTATCAACAAGTCTTTAGCATAAGATTGAACAATGATTTCGGATTGATGAACCTACTCATTGCTCTTGACTGTAGAAATGGTGCAAATCTCTCTGAGGATGCATGACATTCCCTTCCTATCCTTCTCTTGTATCTACCTTAGATCTCTGAGGATGCATGACATTCCCTTCCTATTCTTCTTTTGTATCTACCTCAGACTCGCCATTCCTCAAGATAAGCTCTCGATTGCTGTCTTACAGTCTGATGGGTGTCTGCGGCAAAGGGTGACCTCTCGCCGTCATCCATTCTCTGATCTTCTCGTCCACTTCCATAAACATAGTCCTCAAGCTGCCGCATTCCGCGACGTGTACCCTTGAATCATCCTCCCATTTAGTGACCTGCTTCTTAGCCTCTGTGATCCGTAGGTGCCGTTGCTCATCCTCTTTCGCAGCCTCTTCTTCAGCTGCGCGAAGCTCATCCTCTTTACTCTGCAGATCTAACACTGCATTCTGGTGCTGGCGGATGAGATCGTCACGTCCAGACTCCACATCCCGGTCAAGCATGGTCTTCAGGACTGGGAAAAATTCCTCCCATTGATTCGCCTTCGATATCTCGCTGGAGAGGGTGTCGATCTGCCGTTCTTGGTCATGGATTAGGTTTGCTGCCTTGTTAAGGCGTTCATCTGCTGTTGTTGTCTCTGCGCATATTGCCAGGTAAAGAGCCTTCTGTCTCTGATACTCTTCCTTGGCGAAAATGCATTGAACGAACTTATGCACATAGATACTATTAATGGCGAGCTCCTGTACGTAGATATCATCGTTGCTGGTGTTGGCCGGATCGCGAATGAGTGCACGAACGTTAGTGGCGAGCGCAACACCTTGGGCGTAGGTGCAGGTCAAGAGTGACCGCAGACTAGCGAGGAGGGCGACGGCTTGGTCGCGCTGTGAGGGTGCCATTGGTGTACTTGTGAGAGGTCGCGTGTCAGCTCGTGATGGCGGATTCTTAGCTAGTCGGAACAAATATTGATTATATTCTGCGTCCTCGCAATCAATCACTATGGGTCCGTAACCAATCACTGTGTGTCCGAGATCAATCGCTGTGGGTCTCTGAGCGGTTGAGTTTGCTCGTGACAACGGGTCCCTTGCAATTTGGTGGGAAAAATTGTGATATTCTGCATCCTCGTTGGTAGGAGCTGTCAGTGCCTTCTGGCCAACGATCATAAGAGCACACTCCTGTATATACACGTCATTGGTTCTTACGCCGCCGGATTCGCGAAGGAGCGTGACGAGATTGGTGGAGAGGGCGACACGTTGGGCGTTCGGGGTGGCGATGAGCCTTTGGAGCTTGGCTAGCAGAGCCTCGCCTTGATCGGAGTAGGAAAGAGCCATGGTTGTGATTCTCTGAGGGCTCATGAATGGGGCTTGTGCTTATTCCAGTACGCTTGATTGATGAGTGATGGTGGATCTTTTGGGACTTGGATGAGGAATCGGTAAGGATCAAAGTTAGGAATACAGGATAAACTCATGTAGACACTCCGACGTACAGTACTGAGACATTCAATGCCTTCATTCTGACAAAGACCTAGAGAATCACGAAAGGGAAGGACAAGCACATACCTTGAATTTACTCCCACAAACACGCAGTTTCGGGCACAATGCAATGCATCTCGACAAAGATTGAGGACCCACAGTGGTGGAAAATAAAGCATACGAAAGACTGAGGTCACTCTACATCGCCATGCCACTTGATCCCCACAAGAAAAAATTCTCGAGTACAACACAATGCATTTCGACAAAGCTCTACGGTTGACAATGGACTGAGAAGAGAGCACACGACAGATTCGAGTATATCACAAGAATGCCATTGTCCAGTACAATCCGTCTCAATAAGCACCCAGCTCACACAAAGACAGACAACAGACGCACACGCGAGACCAGAAGCCCCACAGCAATAAAACGCGCCAGTACAAAGCACAATCCCATTGTCAAATTTTGAAACAGAGAGATATGGCCGTTCAAGTAGGTGAAGAAACCAGTATATAACATACCTCTGTCCTCTCCTAGCATTCTAGTTCCTCACCCTCCTCAGTATCACAATCATCCCTCACGACCACATCCCTCACTCGCACTCATCCACTCACACCAATCACAAACAGACTCTTCCACTTTTGAAACCCTCGAGACAGAAATCATGGGCTGTCCCCTATCCACAGAAAAGCCTGAATATCCCCCACGCGAAAAATATAAAAACCAGCCTGGCCGACAACGTACGCTGAAAGACCGCGCCGATCCTTACAAAGCATACGCAGGCATACATGACGGTCATGACTATTATAGACAAAATTACGAAGCCCGAATGGCGAGAGAACGCGATGCTGCCCATGCGCAGCAACCACGGAATGTCCAACAACATCGGACTACTCAAGAAGGAAGCGATGGTGGTGTGAGGAGGCCGAAGCAGGCGAAGCTAAAGGAGTCTCGTGAGCGTGAGCAGCGTCGTGATCGTGAACAATCTCGTGACCGTAGCCATCGTCGCCAAGATCGGGTCGAGGAGCATGAGTTGCAAAAGAGACATCACCGCGCAGCGGAGCCTGCATCAAGTCGTCCCTTTCCTGACGACGGATTCATTCTCAATATCCCCTTGCCAAAGAATGAAAAGCGCTTATCAAAGGTGTTTCCGCAGTGCGAGTTGAATCGCGCCGTTAGCGATGGAATGGGACGACTGTCCACGCCTTTTGAGCCAGTAGTGTACGACATTGGCGAGTACAGCCCACCACCTACCCCAACACCAGAGAAATCCAGGGAAAAGGAGTGGGAAAGCGGCGCTGTTCAGTATGAGAAACAACCGGGTGCTACTGCGCCGATGAGGTATCCGAGCCCCATGACCGAGAGTTCGTTCAGTGATGATGGTCAGGTCAGCCCGTTGGAGGAAGATATTTCACATTTTCCTGCCCCGGTCTATCAAGTCCGCCAATCAAGCGTCTTCGCGCCAATCAACCGCCACCGCAGCCAGCGAGCGGAGGTGGGAGATTTAAGTGATCCCAATTGCAGCCTTTCGGATTGGTCTGGGGAAACGAGGTATGTGGAGAGCGAGGCGTATTCTATAAATCGGCAAATCTCATCTCCCTACGGCTCATCGTATCGGGGTACTAGCCGATCGGATTTGTCTGGGTCCACAAGAAGTGAGGAGGGGGAAGGGCCGTATGAGGCTATCCCTAAGGTGCGGTATTCCGCTGATAGGCAGCGCGCCCACGGAGCTCAACCTCGACAAGAGACATTGGATGAGCCATTTGAGGACGTTGATCTGAGCGGCCCAAGCAGCCATGAAAGCTTGCCTAAAACTGATAGATTTCATGAGGCTTACAGAATGCTGACAGATACGAGCCAGATCGAAGGCGGAAAGGCCGCGTGGCCTACTCCTAGGGATTCTGAATTGTGGATGGTCTGATTGCTGAACTATGGCGACTCTCTTATATTCGTTGCGGCGTTCAGAGTTTCACATCTATGGGAGTTTGAGTTGGCGTCATTTCTCTATATAAATCAGCAGAAAAGGCAATGAATGGACAGCGTTTTTTAGTTCGATCTTCCAGACATGGCATGTCTTATGCGACTCCGATCTGTTATCAGTTATAGATACGTTGATTAGAAGCACGATTGCTGCTACTGCTTTCTATAGCTTTGTCTGACAATACGTGAGTACGCATACAAGTCATCTGCTATTGCGACATGCGAATAAGTTTCCTCCTGTGCACCAGTGTCAGCCTTGCGTGACAATTAGACAACGAGAGCATGATACAAAGAAAAAGCCTTTGCAATATACAATGGCATTATCCCCATGTCAAATACACGACCACACAACACTTCCCCATCCAAACCATCTACTTCCCCACCTCCCATCCCCTTTCCCTTCCACTCCCCCACAACCCAAATTCCACTTAGCACTCCATCTCCCCCAAACCAACTCAACCACCCCGAACCAACAATGGGCTGCGTCCCATCCAAACCCTCCAACAGCTTCTACAGCACCAACATCCGCTCTTCACCATGCAAGCCAGCATCCTCATACGCAACTCAATTGCAACGTAATCGCGACGAGCGCGCGCGTCAGGGTAAGACCGGACTCGATACGTTTATGGAATGGCACAATAAGGAAACGTCGCTGCGATACGGAGATGCGTATGACCAGCTGAACTACAGAAGCTCATCGAGCTGGGCCAAGCAAAGTTGAGAGCAAGGGGGTGTAAATCATGTGTGTGAGGCAGAATGGTATAATGCAAGAGGAACTGGGTCCATGGATCTTCAGTGGTAGGAGTTCAGCGTTTTCAGTCAACCGAATAGGATGGCGATAGAGAGTACGAGAATTGCTTTTCTGAAGGTTTCCATGCCGACTCTTAAACTTGTAGATTTTGTCGGACTTGCAGGCTCCTGATATAGACTCCGTAACTCAGGTGACACTGTCAGTATTGTTGCACAACCACAATACAAGGGGGATTGCAATATTAAATCTTTCTACTCAAGACACACAATCGCATCAAGATCGTTTCAAGAAAGACACAATCCCAAAACACTTACCTGAATATGAACCCCATAGCCTTCCTTCATGCATTCCTTTCCATCTCAGCCCCAAACATCCTCCAAAAGTCCACCACCCTCCACGTCCTCGTTCTAGCTCAAGAAGCTGAAGATGTATTATGCCGATCAATGTAAAAACTCACAACGCGTCCTTCCTCTAGTCTTTTGAGCTGCGTATCTGTTTATTCCATAAGTGTCAGAACTGGAGAGCTCTCGAGATTAGAGCTGGCATGTATTTCTTTTCTTTGACGCCAGGGCTAGGATGAGATCATATTCCTAGAATTCAAGTATCATTTTCACGGCTTCTTCACTCGTCCTAGCTGGCAATTCTGCGCTCCTCAGAATTCTGCGCTGAGATTTTATCAATTTTGTGAATACTAGAGCCATCGGCCAATTGTCTTTCTAAACCTCTAAGCGGGGTATTAGTATTCCCTTGGCTGCTTGAGCTCGGAATTGGTGCTTTTCCTGGACTCTCGTGCTCAAATTTAGCACATCGCTATGACTTTGGACTGGATATATAGTATTCCTGCCTTTTCGCGCTCTAATTGATGCTGCAACGACCACAAAGCGAGGTAGCAACAGCGGCAGTGATGCAACTCAAAGCTCTAAGCTCACATAATCTTTTGATTTTCATACCTCATGGGTACGTGATATCATTCATCTCACTCATGAACTAGGATCAGGATCATCATCCCCACTCACGCTCGGTTCACTTTCCCCCCCACCCCCTTCATGCACCATATAACTCAACCCCTCGCTCTCCTGCCCAATCAACGGCGCCCTTTCCCCCTCCTTCCTCGAGAAATGACTCCCCACACTAATAGCCACCACACTTAGCCCATGCACGATCGTACTCCCCAAGATAATAAAACACACTACAGGCCAGATCGTCTCAATAGCCTCCTTATGCTTCGTATGTTCCGGCGGATGTGGCTCAGGCAATGAAGTCCCGTTCTCCAGCTGGGCCCGCGCTTCGATGACGAGGAATAAAGCACCAAGACCCATGGGGCCGAAGTGCCCGCAGAAGAGCGCTTCGTGGTAGGTGCGGATGTCGGGGATGAAGCGTTTGAGGGCCAGGACGATGGGGATGCGGCGGAAGAGGAGGATCAGCATTAGTAGGCCGATGAGGCGGCCGGGTGTGATAGTAGGTGTGTAGGTTCCTGCGCTGAAATGGCTCCAGGGGATGATAGCGCCGAAGTAGATGAACATGGATGAGTTGAGAAAGAGGTCGAGGATATTAGGAAGGTGGGTTTGTTTTGTTTTACTGGCGAACCAGCCATCCCACGCAAAGCCATACCCAGCCCCAAAGGCGACTAAGAAATCGTCGACGCCTAGGGTGCTGCCGATGCCGACGGCGAAAATGGCAAGCAGGAAGTAGAACACCAGGAAGGAAGCGGGGTCGATGTAATCGTATTTTTCTGCGAAGCGGAGCGTGCGGTTGAAGCTGTGGCCCATTACCAATCCGATAAGCAAACCGAGACAACATTGCCACAGCACGGTTGCAAGCACCCATTCCTTGACTGCCCCACCCGTTGTGGGCTCGATGAGAAAGAGTAGTCCAATAAAAAGAAAAGGAAATGATACGCCGTCGTTACACCCACTCTCCGCACTAAGCAAATGCCTCAGCCTCCTCGGTACCCTTCTCGAAAACGTACTCTCAGCCAACACACTAGCCGCGAGCACCGGATCCGTAGGCGCAAGACAGGCACTAATGATCAACGCAGTCGTCCACTTCGTCTGTATAACCAACCACGTAAAAAGTGCCGTGATCAACCACGAAAACGTCATCACCGGCCCCAACATCATCGCCACGCTCTTCCAATGCCTATTGAAATACATCTTCGGCAGCTCCACGCCTACAGTGAAGACCTGCAAGCCTACGATGAGGCGGGCGGCTTCTTGCGTTACGTTGTCTTCCACGCCCCATTCTTGCGGAGAGAGGAGGTTGAGGCATTCGGGGCCGAAGATGATGCCGACGAGGGTTGCGAGTGGGGGTTCGGAGAGGTGGAGGCGGTTGCGGATGAAGGAGCTGAAGAGGGCGTAGATCAGGAGGAAGGCAGAGACGATTAGGTAGGTGAAGTGGGCGGCGGTTGGTTCTAGGTGTTTGGAGAGCCAGGCGCCCATTGTTGCGTGGAGAAGATGTTGTGAGAGCCGACGAGCGCTGGTGCCGATGGTGGTGGTTCAATTGTGGGTGAAGGAGGGGTAATCTGAATATATACACGAGTGAGATTTAAATGCCGCAAGATCATCAGGCGTGGAAGATCTTGGAGCTTTGACTGGCGTCGATGATGGCTTTGACCCTGCAGCGGCCCCACTACGGGCCCATCTCCGCTCGTCCCATTCTAGGCACAAGGCTACCAAAGATAATTAAAACACCGCCACAAGGTATTCGATTGACAGTGAATTCTGCTCAAAACATCAAATAACCATCGAGGCTCGAAGCTCTCCTATCCAAAGATATCGGCTCGTCGACAGTTGATCAAAGACAATGCTATGCAGCATGGTCGAAGAAACCAAGCAGAGATCACCTCTCAAAACCACCCCTAATGCCATCCCATTGCCCACCCATATGTCCAGGTTCTTTTTCTCATTACAGCCATAAAATTTAGGTAGTTTTCCCCTTCTCTTCTCTACCAACTGCCCTCGCTCTGGTCATGAAATCGTCTTCGGTACTAACATTCCAAGCACCTCGTCCGTTACCCCCTCTCCAACCTAGTACCCCTAAAGCCTCCTCTTTACCGCCGTAGAGCTTCCCCTCCAGTGCACCTAGTACCGCGACAGCAATTCGAATAATAGCGCCATCGCCGTCAAAGACCATAACATCCCATACCCGCGCCGCTGTCTCTAGTCCCAGCCCTTTGCCAGGTCCGAGGAAGAGTGTCCGCATCATCGGCTCGAACACTTCGTGAGCTGTAAGGCCTAGACCTGTGGATGCCGGGGAAAAGAGATGGGAGTGTAGTCGAGGAAACTTGTGGGAAAGCAGACCATCGGTGAGTTGGTAGGCCTTTGCCGTTCCGGAAGGGTCGCCTGTTAGAAAAGCGAGCGGAAGAGGGCGGTTGAGAAGGTTGCATAGCGTTAGAAAAGCCGCGCTGGGAGTGGGAAGAGTAAGTGAAAGAAGGGCTGCGATGAGCTGCGGTCCATGGTTAGCAAGACCAGCGAGTGGCAGGAAATATCCAAAGCTTACATGAGTGCCATGACTATAGCCAACGTCCGAGCGATACATCGAGTATGCCATCAGGATGTCAACCAAATCACCATGCAATGGCCCTGTAGGCTGGAAGATATTAAGCTCCGCAAAAGTGACTTCGACATCCCTTCGTATCGCATCGAACCATGCCTTCTCTTTACTAAGCTCTTCACCGCCTGCTTCTCGAATCCGCACTTCCATATCTTTCGCCCTTTGCAATGCCTTGGTATATGTGTTTTCGGTCAATGCAAGATCGTTTCCAATAGCTTTCTGCCACACTTGAGCTCGAGATTTGGGAGCCACTCCTCGCCACCAGAGCTCTCTTGTCCGCGGCTCGCGGATTACTTTGTCCCAGTTTGGTAGGACGTGTTCCTCCCAGATTCGAAGGAGTGCACCTTTGGTGTCGTCTTTGGCGCATTGAAGTTCGGCCACTTTAGCAGCTTTCCGGCGTTCTGAACATCAAACATTAGTCATAGACCCCGCTTTTATGAATTATTGTTCTTACCAGCTTCCAAACTAAACTCCATCATGCGCTGGTACTCTTTCAGATGCTTCTTTTCTTCCTTTTGGCTCTTAGGTGGTAACCAGCTCGGTCTCGTCCTGCTCAAAACTTTCTCTTTCTCTTTACTTATCGGCAGCGGATCAATCATCACATTATTCATCCTCAGTGGTGGCAGCTCGAAAGTGCTCGTCTTCGCTCTTGATATCTTCTCCATGCTCGGTCTGACAGTTGATTCGCCATTCTGAACAGCCTCCTCGTGTTTCTGCTCTGCTATCACAGCATGATTCTCAAAGGCCTCTGTCAGCACCTTGGCGTCATCGGAAAGCTCGGACAGGGCTATATTCCACGATATGGTGCGGGCTGCGGCAAAGCCGAAGCGGTCTGGCATCCCTCCTGTAGAAGCGCCTCGTAGGATCTTGGGTTTCCGCGAAGATGGAAGGTCGGCCAGATTGCCAGACAGCGATGAGCTGGTCGTAAGCACGGGAGCAGTCTTCGGGGGTATACTTGATATGCCGAGGCCAGCACGAAGAGGACTAGGGCGCTCCGGGCTTGTACAGGGCGAAGCTTTGGGTGAATTCGCGGCAGATATTGCCGATCTTTCCGTTGGCGGTCGTGGGGAAAGAGGTACGTTCCATAAGCTAGCATCGTCAGGTAAATCCTCGTCCAGATCGTCATATTCTGCCTCCAGCTCTTTTATCGATTTTCGGCTCGGTTGCCATGAGCCGCGCCTGACCGGGGGTTTCTTCATATTGATGGGAGCTGATGGTCCAGGTCTCATGGGAGACACAGGGCTTTTCATCGGCCTGTCCATTGGAGATGCGGTGTGTGGGGAAGGAGACCGAGAGCGATTGCGATTGCTCATAGCTTGAATGGCAAGAGAAGGAGTAGATGGGCTTCTGAAGCCTCTTCTTGGTCCTCCTCCATTTGGTAGAATAAGCGACTGGGGTGGGCCATGCGCTTTCATTTGACTTTGCAGTCTCGGGTATGGCAACTTCTCTCCCGCATTTGTAAGATCTCGCATGGTTTTCATCGGCGGCGCACTGTTTTTGAGTCCACCAGTAGATGCAGCATTGCGCGGTAGAGGGCGCAACGGCTTCTCCATGCCATTCAAATTGCCCAGCGATAGGTGGTATTCCTCGTCAAGCCCAATGTCTTCGAAATGAGTGATATCCGACAAAATACCGTCTGCACCGGGCAATGAGGATGAATGGAAGGAGGAGGATTTGGAAGATTTAGATCCGGTCAGGCCTGGCGGAGAGCCTGGCGCCTCGGGGGCAAAGGAAGTCATTTCATCGTACAGTATGGTAGCAACACCTGTCAGCGATCGTTGGTGTGAATGACGCGAGTGCTTGATTATTCTGGTGGGGTTTTGGTTGATGGTATTAGAAGTGAACAGTGGGGGTTCCGTAGGCCTTTTCGCGTTGTTGAAGAAGGAATGTCTGTTGGTGTCTGCTTGCTCGTCTTGATAAAGATCGTAAGTATCCAAAGAGTGTCGTCCAGCACCAACGATAGTGACTGGTAAGTATATACAGTAAGAATTATGGGTGTCGCCGTCGGGGAAGAAGTTTGATGTCGAGCTGAACGTCAGATTGTCCATGCTGCACTCCAGATTTTTAGGGGGTCACCAGGGTCAGTCCGAACCGAGCCACGTGCAGCTCTAACGCCGACGGATCTGCCTTGGCAACGGAGATCCCTCAGAGTCGCATCTTCGCTGAAAAGTTTCAGTTACTTTCAATTATCATCAATTGAGAATATTCTCGAGCAGCAAAGGTGTATTTATGGTAAAGAGGGAGCGCCTGATTGTGGTATCCAGAAGAGTTGTATTGTTGTGTTTTGAGGCACTGCAGAATGGGTCGCCTGGGTTTCAGATGGCTGGAATGGTAGTGGACCGACCTCTCGAATTCTTCAGCTACGTTTCCAGCCACTTGATATAGTTATATTCCGAAGCCTTAAAATGTTGTCGCGTTGCTGCATTGCATTTTGACGTTACCAAGCGGCAATGCATCTAATATCTGTAGTCGCTAAATATAGCATTCCCTTTGTTTGCGATCCCATTGAGCCTTGACGCTTCTTTCCTATTTCCACATGTCGCCTTCAAGAACGCATCGTCAAGCCAGGCAATGACATGGCGATATCTACTTTGCTTCCTGGCCAAGACATTATGAAAGGCTTTGGCCGCAAGCCTGTGCCAAGTACAATTAGCCATATGGGCAGGCTTGTGTCAGAATTCGTGGAGCTCATGCAGGGGCATTTTCAGGGTTTGGGGGCGCCTTACCATTGGACTTGGCCCTTGCTGACCGCACAATCGTAGTCGTGCGCAAGGCGTTTGTGCTTGCCTTTGATGAGCACGTATGCAAGATCGATCAGATCTCGTATCGTTCCTGCGTTACGGTAACGTCTTTGGTAAGCTAAGGATCTAACGGGAAATAACAGATTACCCGATCTGGTCATACTTATCAGAAGATCTAGATGTGGCTGCTTGCTACTCTGCATGCATTTCGCATATCGATAATATTTCATTGCTGCCTCCGCGAAGTTCTGGTAGATTGTTGACAGTACAGTGTTTGGAGAGTTGGAGTTGGTGTCGAGGAACATCTTGTGCGTCTGGATCTTGAAGGCACTGTGACACATGTTAGCGACTAAGAAAGCAGCATCGGTCTCGGAGAGCGTACTTCAACACTTTTCGATGGAAAGTCTTGCCAGGGACCTTTGATGGCTCGACGGTCAATGTATCCGCCAGTACTGCGAGGTCTTAGCTTTCTGAGTCTCTCATGGACCGGACATGGGTCTATTACCTGTGCCCTTCCTTCGATCTCTGTCCTTAGTGATCTCCAGTGATCGAGTGTCAATGGCGTTACCACAATAAGGGAAAGCTGCTCCTTGTTGCAGAGAAGGCACCCTGAACCCATTGATAGTGACCTCAAAGTTTGCCAGACTCTTGGCTGGATTGACTTCAACGCCGTACTCTGGGACTCCATTGTGCAAGATCTGCAGGAACTTCTTTGCGTGCTGTTCGTTGGTGGTGATCAGAAGGAAATCGTCGATAAGTCTGAGTAGAGTACTTTCTTCATCGTCCAGGAAGCCCAAATACTCTTTCTCCAGCTGTGCGTAGAAGTAGTTGCAGAGAAGGGACGACAGGACTGAACCTTGTGGTATGCCTGCTTTTTGCCGGAAGAACTTCTTGCCAATCTTGACAATGTTCCTCTCCACGTGGTCCTTTAAAAGGTCGAGCATCATCCGCCTCTTCTGCGAAGTCTGTACGACGCCATCAACAAAGACTGTGTTCTTCCTCTCCCTTGCGAATCGTTCTTCGAGTACTTTGTCGAAGCTGGTAAAATCTGTAGAAGCTCTTGCCGTGGCAACAAACTTCCGAGCTGGTTTCGCCTGGCCATCTGCACCGCCATGTACATCCGAGACCTTGATCTCCGCATGGCGCGCGATTCGATAATCGGCTTCGGAAGCGATTTGCTCCATCAGCCGGACTACTTTTCGTTGAGGAATGGTATCGAAACAGGACTTTGCATCTGCTTTGACGAAGTAGAGCCGTTTCTCTGCCATCTGCCCATCTCGTAGCTTAAGAGCGGACGACTTGAGCTTCGGGTACATGTCCCCAACAGAGAAAAGAGCAGCGCCGACAAGTCCTGGTCGCCGCCTCTTCTCGAAATCGAACACGTTGAAGACGGGTGCCATGACTGAGTTGATGCTCCAGCCCAAGGTTGTCTTGCCGTTTTGCAGTTTGGCGACTCTTCTGCGCAAGTTGGTGATCGGGCGTACCTCATTACCTTTGGGAAGCAGTCTAATTTGACTGAACCCTAATGTCCGTGCATCAAGCAGCTTTTTGGCTTTGAGCGTATTGATCTCGTCAAACATGGAGAGCTTGAGCTTCGACATGGCGGGCTCCGTCAACGACCGCCATACATCATGTCGAAAGTAGAAAAGACGATTTTGATGGACATTCGATTCCGTAACGTGGAAATTGGAGCGAATCAGGGGTATCAATAAAGAATCAAAAATGTAATAAAGAAACTCCAGGAAAATTTCTCTACGCTTCTGCAGGTCGGAGGCTGAAATCTTTGCAGACGGGTCAATGTTGGCTGGCCTTAACCAGGCTATATTACTCAACTGTTGATGTTAGTGGCTGAAAATATCGGTTGATAGTGGCCGTAGATATTGGCCGTACCTTCAAGTTTTGGGATACTAAATGCAACGAAAAGGTTTCAAATCTCCTAAGTCGAACGAAGCGGTCGACGTTCTGCATCACTACATTTTTGTTCTCCTTACCCTCAGCTCCTTCACCCCAGAAAGCATTTGGGATCAGCTTCGACAGGGTAGCTCGGCAAAATGCAGATACATCGGAGCATGGACTTGCAAGCGAGACCAAGGAGGGTTTGGGGGCCTCTACTGGAGTGTGCGAATTGACCGAAGCCGGTTTCGAGCTTGGAAGAAAAAATGAGGTTTGATTACCTGTTTGCGTGGAAGCCGTCTTAGTCGTGCCAAAACCCTTTCGAGGCTTCTCGATTCTCTGATCAAGGTTAACGGAATCTGTTTGTAAGCAGCGAAATCATATGAAAGCTCACCTTCACTGGGCAATAGTGCTTGAGGAGCTCATGATACGAACATCGAGTTTGCAAGATCTGTAATTTCTTGACCAGATCCAGTGTCTCGCCTCGTAGTCTTTTGGGTAGCCACCGTTTGGCCGATTCAGGGTCCTTAGCGCTCGCGTCTCTTTTCTGCATGATTCGCCGCTCACATTGACCAATCTCTTGCTCTCGTAGCGTATAGTCCTTGAAAGCTTGCACCGTCTCCTTAGGGTCAACAGTAGAAGTAAAGACGTTATGCAAGCCGAACTGTCTTGGAAATATGTACTTCATTACATGGACAGTGTGCTCTTTGTTCTTGCTATCCGGGTACCGATTCAAGACGTCTGAAGACGCTTAGCGAGAAGTGAATGGAGATGTTTAGCTCAGACTCACGGATATGTCGAAGGCTGAAGGTGACCCTGCCCTTGGCATTCAAAGCTGCACGTGCGTAGAACATGCGGTTTCGAACGAAACTAATGGCGGCGGGGCTCTTGGGAGATGTCTGGGGACTGTCTCTAGGTCTCAAGCCATTACTGACCATGGAATCCTGTTGCAGCACTGTTCTCGGTACTGGAGAGGTTTGTGATATAAGTGTTGCCATCTCGGTCAGAGGGATCCCTGGTTCGGGTCGTAAGCAGCTTTCCACAATGAAGAAAGGGTCAATTCTACCAGATAGTTGATAGTAGTTCCCTTGGCCACCAGCTACTTCTGCGAACACACCACACTCCAAGACCAGATCAAGCATAATTCGATCACCCTCCTTGCCCAGCAAGCCCAGGATTTCCGTCCAATTCGCATCCTTCATGACATTCACGTTATTATTAGGGTAGTGAGATACAAGACCTGGTATGCCGGCAACTGCACAATGATCTTCGCCCAGCTCTCTGAGATTGCTTGCGCGCTGATAGCCATGACATAATAAGTGCTGTGGCCGGTAAGTGTGGCGGTGAATCCTATGGAAAAGCAACCATATTGCGAAATCGATGAGATCTGATTGTGACGATGACCTTTCTCCAATACTGCTTCCGGCCGTTAGGCTGACTTGTTGCGAAAAGGCTTCAAAGTCTTTGGATCGAGCCAAATCAGGTGATGGCTTCCGATCATCAATCTTGCATACCACAATCTTGTCAAGGATGTCAATATCTGCAGATGCAACCCTTCGGCGCCTTGTTTTTGAGTTCGTGGGGAGGTTCGAGAGCAGGTAGCCTTTTAACGTCAAGATTTCTGTGTAATAGAGACATAATGTAGGATGTTTGACGGACTCCTTTTCGGTATTAGCGTAGCCTATGTGCACGCGTTTGCTGGGCTGTTCAGCATTGCCAATCGACGGTTGGCCTCTCTTTCGCTTTCTGGCCATCTTCGTTCTATTGTGGATTTTGTCACTCAAGTGAAAGCAATGAAAATAGTAGGATATGACATGTCAGTATAAAGCCCAGACGCGCTATGCACGTGACTCTTCCCACTAGCGCGTCGAGCTTCGCGTAGCTTTGCTTCCGGCTCGCCTCTGGCTTGCGCTGGTCGGGCTTTTGGGCTATTGGAACCGCGCTCCTTGTTCGTAAGTCCAATCCACACGTTGACACCCCTCGCACCCCTCACCCAACTCGAGGTGAGCAGTGGGGCCTGATTATGGCTATTCTTGCTCTTCTTGGGCTTGTGCCAAGCCCGGAAGCCCTGTCCGCGATAAATTTTCGATGGTCCGTATCAGAAAGATCAGCTCGGACAGGACCGCTACCCCTCCGTCAGCTTTGATCCAACGAGGAACCCCTAAATACACTAGCACCCAAACAAGTATCTTTTTAACTTCTATCATCTCTAGCTCCATAACTATAAGCTTTGAGGACTGTAATTCGCATAGATAGACATAGATCACTACATACTCTAAGAATATCCCATAGATCGTTTGAATTCAAAATCAATCATGGTCAAAGTCGCTCGGGTTTCCCTCAGAATGGTACTTCTGTAAAAGCCCCACAAAATTTGAAGCCTTGAATGTTTGTGCTCGGATTTGGGCTCCTAGCTCTTGACGTACCTCCACCACGATCAGCTATGCTCTCCCCCCCTTGATTCGTGAGCCCCATGGCGTGCGTCTTTGATGACGGAATGTTCGAGGAAGATGACTTCGAGGACGGTCCTTCTAGCTTTCCTCGCAGTTCGCCTCCCCCATCACCAATGTCGCCATCGCACCTTAAATCAGTGAAATCTAGGCGAGGTGTACGAGAAGATCTGAACACTACACTCAAATGAGTACATGATGGCAATTTTCGTAACATATAGCTTTATCTATTGTGACATTAGACAGGGACTGCACATTGGTGGTCTTAAAATGATAGGTCTTCCTTTATCGGATCGAGACGCAACGGCCACTCTCAGCATTGGCCCGACCGAGCCTAGCAGTGATGCAGTCCCCAGCTCTTCACCTTTGGATGTTCATAGTCTGAAACCAGGTCAATTCCAAGAAGGTAACCCCAAATGGCAACACGCCGGTGCAAAGAACGATGCAGATAGTAGCAGAAGAGCTCGGTAGAAGAGAAGGAGCCGCAACAATGCGCGCTAAATCACCGACATCGAGCCTTCAAGGGACCAAGTGCTTCCACAGACCTCATACCGCCTGCGACGTCCATGAGCGACGTAAAAGGATATAGCGTTTGGAAGTTTGCTATACTTATAATAGTGCTTACCCGACAATATATAGGTGGTGATGCCGAGATTACCTTTCAAGTGCAAAGGAAAGTTCCCCCAAATGCAAGGAGATCAGATTATAATTTCTCTTATCAAGTATGGTGGGCTTCAATACGATAAACGTGGTTTTTCGAGCCTTGCTTACGTTGACACAGGTATGTAGACGCCGAATATGCCCAGCAGAATATCACAAGTGAATACCGCTTTGTGTTATTACATGACCTGATATCAATCGCAACAACCCACTTGCCATTGGTTAGGAACCTGGAAGATCCCACGCGCAACCTCCACCAGCTTATGGACGCCTGGAAAATAGACATTGAGCAGTCGCGAGTCGAAGTCGATCGAGGTCGACGTTAGATGTGGAGTTGAATCGAGACATCACGGCAACTCGGCCAGGTGTGCTCTACGCAGACTCCAGTCTCCACGTTACTGTATCAACGACCGACTGCCCTCTTGTGGTTTATTCAGCAAGTATGTTTCGACTCACGCGGGGCCCGCACGCGTGGCACCAATCATCCTGCCCCAGCGTTTTGCGATTGGCACCCACGGCACTTACAATCGTTGTCCACCAAAATGTATCAAATACACAAGACTACCAAGTCCAGCTTATAAAGGAAGCCACGCGGGCTTGACTTGGTCTAAGTTGGGTACATACTGACAGTTTCAACGTCTACTCGTACAATGTCCTTGGGGCTGCAAGACAGTCTTAGCCGATTAGTCAGTTTGGCCTTGTTAATTTCCACCAAAAGATTTCGGAGAGTAGGCAGCCGGACAACAAACAACGGAACGCCATGTTTGAGAATATGGAAGAACTGACATCGAGTGTAGAGTACCAACAAACAGTAGCACCTGACTCCCATGGATGCGGAGAATTAGAAGATCTTGATATGAGAAACACCCGACAAGCGCTGGCTCGGACCATGTCTCCTAATCCTTGCTCCGATCAGTCTTCAACAGATCCAATGCCACGTGTGTTGCAGGCATTGTATACTCGCCACAGCGTATTAGCCTCAGGAATCTATCAATGAGCGGGCATCGCTTCAAAGAAGCGTATGTACATTTGTTGAGCACGACGGTGGCCACGTTCACTGCGAATGCAAAAGGTAATATGCCTCGTGTTTTGCCTCTGGCGGTGAAGCTGTAAGTTCCTAGTGACAAAGAGATGTCGTGGCAAGATAGCAATGCTGAAAGGCCATGCTGCTGTCCGATGTGCCAATTAGGTTGTGGCCAGCAACATCCTTGCAAGTAAACGTACTTTAGAAATTTCCTGGTAACCTACGTTTTTCAACGGCGTCAGAGACTAAAATCTGGCATCCAAGATCTATGAATATCAATTCGAAATCATGGCAGTGATACTCTGAATACTCCCGTAGACTTGTAACGATTCGATTGCAGATTGCACAAGTCACAGGTCGCGCGCCTCAGAAGCGGGACGTTACAGCGAGAGCTGGCACGCTAATCTCATTGGCTTCGGCGCCCTCGGTCACTGCTTCATTTAAACATCTTTACGCTGTACCAAGACCTACGACTTGCTAAAGGCCATCACCTCTATATCGACGATTTCGACGACACGCTTCACGAACGACATTATTACTGCAGCTCCACTTTTGCGCGATGAATCGCCCTTAACCTAATTCTTCGCGTTCGTCTCATAAATCGTGCGACAGCTAGTGACGGAGAGCCGCACCGCACCCTCCACCCCCAACCCGTCACCAAGACCCCAACGGCCATCCTACCAGACCTACTTTTTCCAGCAGGGCTGGCTGCCCTAGGTTTTGCAACGACACCGGATTGATGCCTCACGTCCTTAGGCCAGCATGTCCTCCATCGACTCGGACTACAATCACTATTCCTTAGACCCGCCACGGAAAACCTCTCAAGCATCCTCCTACAACCCCGCCAAACGATCCCAGGTGTCTGCGATACCCGAACGGAACACCAATAGCGCTATTACAAATGGTATTGCTGCCGGTACTCCCCGGGGTGACTCTCCCGACCCCCATGATTTCTACAGGCGGCATCAAGACCAGTATAGGACAATGTTGGGGGAAGGCTCAGGACAGGGGGACATCAGGATGCAGCAGAACGGCGGTACCGCAGCGAGAACGAATGTTCCAAAGCTATCACTCTCGTCCAGGGTCAGCTCACGCTACAACACATCTCCAATGGAACGATCGCCACTAAGTGCCGCAAAGTCCAGTCCTACGCTATCAGATCCGACGAGGAATCGCCAGACCTCACTCAAGGAGTTAGTAAACAGGTTCAACCAGACTCCAGATGAAGCCCTACCATTGCCGAGGAAATCCACCTCGAGGTCACCCTCTGCAAGCCCTCACACAGTAAGGGCTCGCACTTCCTCCCTCTCTAATCGATCCGGAATCCCACCAGCAAATAAGGTCTCGACAAGTCCGAAATCCAAGAAGCCTTCACGACCTCAGCGGGCCGACGCTCCTAATTCGTCCCGACCCTATGCTTCTCAGTCGACCACAAGCCTTGCAGAGACACAGTCAAAAAGGCCTCTATTCGGTGAGATTCTGGCCATGAGCCCTACCCATGGCGATACTGGCTATGGGATACCTACAGGTCGCCAACGGCGAAGAGGATCAGAAGGGAGCATGCATAGTCCTAACCCCATGTTCCCCCAAGAGCAAGAGCGACACGCGGCTGGAAACACGCCCTCATCGCCATCTGCATGGTATTTGGGCGTGACACCAACCTTGGATGAGATCAAGACCGAGGGAAACATACCTGATCCTCCTCCAAACATGCATCGCCGGACTAGAAGTGATTTTACGGGTGCGCCATTAGGACCACCGACATCGAGGATATACGGGACTAATCTTTCGCCACATCGAGATCGAGATCCTCAGTCTCCTCCCAGCTCAACCACCACTTCCAAGCGGAGTTCTCAGTCTCGAATACCTGTCTCCACTCGCCGATTGAGCACCGCATCTGACTCCGGTAACTCTACGCATTCTACACGGGCGAATTCGGCGCTGGGAAGAGCTCATATGAAATCTCCTACAAGAATAATGACGGCCAAACCGACGCGTAGCCAATACCCGCGCAGTCCACCGCAACACTCAAGATCAAGCACTCCGCAGAGATCGCCTAGGCGGAGCGACTTTGGTACGGGGGGACAACGTCCAGCTACTAGCCCCCGTCTCACAGCTTACATATCAGCTCCAATGCCCAAGAAATCCCCTCCACTGAGGAGTTCGAGGCCACGGCAACCGGTCTCGAATGCTTCAACCTCAGCTTCACGTGCACGGGCTGTTGAGAGATTTTCTGGTTCTGATACTGGGAACCCTCGGAGTAAGCGAGAAAGCCGGCCTCGTAAACCGCCAGAGCTTGCGGGCGTCGATTTTGCAGCGAGGAGAGAGAAGATTCAGCAGGCCGTTACACAGACAGTAAGGGAAGATGAACAGAGGAGGGCGTCTATGGCTCTGGACGGCCGACCTTTGGGGACACAATCTATGAGCAATGGGATTTCGAATACTGGGCGACATGGCAACGTACCCAAGGACCCGCCTGACTCCAATCACGAGGACTATCAACACCCCGCAAAGGAGCGTCCAAAGACTCCAGCGGCCGATACCCCCAAATCAGAACGGGAATTGACGATTAATACTGGTCACTTGTCGGAACGATCTGTACTTGACCTGAGCATTGAGGACTCGCCAACGCTTGGCACACACAACCGCTTCTCAGCAGACTTGGATCGGGTCCCAGAGAGAGATACCTCGCATTCCTCTGATGTTGAGCCAAGCTCTGCCATAACCGCTGGCACGTCTGACTCGGTTGACACTTTCTTCGATGACGAGCCTCAGGATGACTCCCGAGATAGTTCTCGCCCAGTTTCGCATGATCAGGAGGCTCTGTTGAATCATATTATGAACATGCGAGACACAAGCCTGAGTCCGGAAAGTGTTCGACGGCCACCCTTAATAGAGGAATCCGCTTCGGAGAAAGACGACCGAGAGTCTATACATATCATGCTGGGTGACACGCCTGTGCTCGAGAAGGCACCCTCCAAGGATCCATACGACGACAAATTAAGGGAACCCCAATCAACTGAAGGGCCGGAAAGTCGGTGGAGTATGAGCTCTTGGACATCTTCTACTCGGTCAAGGGACGAGCGGGACGCGCCTATGGAGCGGATCGATGAGCACTCCCTACAAAGCTCTGATCAACCCGCTCACCTGTCCATATCGACTTCCGCGAGTCAGCAGACGCCACAGGCATGGTCTCCCGCCTCATTCACTTCCGCTCGAACTGCTAGGACCACCATGGATAGTGACGCCTATAGCACCATTAACCGTGTTCTGGATCATTACCATGACCCGACTCTTGTTAGTCCAGAGATGATGCAAGACGTTCAACAGCATATCCTCACTCAGTCCCCAGATCTGGCTCGTCAAGGGGGCTGGGATCCAAAGAAGGTGACCCAACTGTACCTGCAAGAATTGGCTAGAAAAAGGTCAAAGCCTTCGAGCGCAATGCCCGACCCTACAGATCCCTACACCAGACGAGGGTCGAGCTCTCTCCGAGTGCCCGACATATCTGAGAAGGAAGTCAGGGACGATCTCGATGAAAAATTGTTAGAGGACAGAGAGCGCGAATACGACGATGGCACGCCCCCAGGAAGAAGTCTTGACGTAGAAGAAGGCGAATCAAGACCTGCAAGGGCAAGCTTAAATCGTCCAGATGATTGGGATATGTCGCCGTCACTTGGAGGTCTTGAGATGCAAGCTAAAGCTTTGGATAGTCCTGCAACGGACGACAAGCCTAGCCTGCCACCGAAAGACTGGAGGTCGTTCAAGAAGGATTTAGCAAACACGCCTGACCGTTTGACATTACCTGAGATCGAAGGGGTTGGACTGAAAATCAATGTATTGCCGCCCCAAAGGAATGATTCGCCCGTAATACCACCACCGCCGTTACCTGTACATTCGCCGCCTCCACCTCCAGTGGAGCCTTCGCCTCCCGCTGGAACGCGGTCATACCCCTCGCCTAGCATATACAGCAAGCATCTCGCTTCGAGCGTCTACCCCTCGAAAGCTCCAGGCGGTGATGAACCCGTACCCCCGCTTCCTACTAACGAGCCACCACGCCAATCAAGGTCTGTCTCTTCATCACGGTCTCAGGATCGACCCAGCGTGGATGGACCGTCTATATCGACAGACTCAACATCAAAGATTTCCTCTCCATCACCGGACCAGAAGCGATTGATAAGGCGCGGACACATCATCAAAGAGCTTGTAGATACAGAACACTCGTTTGGCCAGGACATGAAAGTTGTCGATGACATCTACAAAGGCACAGCGAACGTGATCATCATATCTACGGAGGACGTGAAGACATTGTTCGGCAACTCGGATCAGATCGTTGCATTTTCGACAAACTTCCTCGACGCCTTGAAACAAGCGTCAAGATCCGTCTACGTACTCCCCAAGAACAAGCGATGGAGGAGCAATCGTGTCAGCAATGCAACGACTCACAGTGAAGCCACTGACGATCAATCTTCCATTAACGGTGCCGACCTCAGTGACGAAGACAAGGATCGTAAGACCTCCATTGGCGAGGCCTTCGGGCACAACATGGCCAACATGGAAAAGGTCTATGCGGACTATCTAAAGAACCATGATGCCGCCAACCAGAAGCTTCAAGCGCTGCAAAAGAACCGTAATATCGAGATATGGTTGAGAGAGTGCCGGCAATATGCTCACGATCTGACTTCCGCTTGGGATCTCGATTCCTTATTAGTCAAGCCAGTTCAACGGATCCTAAAATACCCACTGCTACTCGACCAGTTACTCGAGGCGACGCCAGAGAATCATCCGGACTTTACAGCCTTGGATGTCGCTGCTCGTGAGATGAAAGGGATCTCGATGAGGATCAATGAAATGAAGAGGCGTGCCGATATCATGGAACAGGTCACCAAGACTCGAAAGCGCAAGGAGTCCGATGTTCGGATAGGCCTTTCCAAAGCGTTCGGACGGCGAACGGAGAAGCTAAGACAACAAGTTGGCCTTTCCGACATGATTGAGGATAGAGGCTACTCTGCAGTCTCCGAAAAGTTCGGGTCTCATTTCTTCCAGCTTCAAGTCGTCATGAGGGATGTCGAAATGTATACGAATGACGTGCAAGTCTTCATGAACCGCTTCTGCGATTTTGCGTTGGCTATGGAGGCACATATTGACGTAGGTGGAACAAGTTACCCTGAGAGCGAAAGCAGGTGGAGAAAATTCAGGATGTCAACAAGGGAGATCTCAATGACTGCCCTCACTGATCACGTACGTCTTAAAGGAATCTCTGGAATATGCTTGACCGGAGCTAACAACGCTTAGATCGCTGCTGTTCGCAAGAACGTTATAGAACCCATGACCACGCTGCTGAAGCTTCACGACAGTCCACAGAAACTCATGCAAAAACGGAACAAACGAGTCTTGGACTACGCACGTTTCAAAGCCACTAAAGATCGAGGAGAGAAGCCAGACAAGAAGACGATCGAGCAAGGCGAGCAATATCTGGCAGTCAATGACGCATTGAAAGAGGAATTGCCGAAACTATTCGCCCTCACTGGCAAGCTGGTCGAAGCTTGTCTCAACAATTTTGTGCAATTACAACTCCAATGGCTAGCTATCTGGCGAAGGAAGCTTAGCCAAGCTATCGAAGATAATAGAGTGCCTGTCAATGCCGAGGAGATCGTGAACGCCTTCTCGCAAGATTTTAAATTCGTTGACGAATCGGTGATGACTTTGGGGATATGTAATGGTTCGATGCTTGCTGGAGTTGTAAACCAATTGAGCTTCCCTTCGGCATCGACAACATTGAATGGCGACGATGCTAGTTCATCACGGCAAAATTCGTCACTGGACCTCTCCAAACGACGCACGCTTTCAGTCAGCAGCGAACAATCGCCTGTTCTACCCAAGCCTGACTTTGGCGCTCGCGGCAGCAGCGGCAGCTTCTTCGGTGATGCACCGCAACTCGCACATGGCGGACTTTCAACGGGAAATTACGTCGAGCCCAATCGCCGCATGCGTGCTAGCTCTACCTTGTCTGGACACAGTCCAAGAACGCCAGAGGTGCCCGGCAGTTACCATTCATTCTCCAACAGCTCCACTCCTGTGAACGCGACACCTTTACGCCCATCAACCGCGACTCCTCGAACTTACACGGAGCCTATGCCATCTCCATCCCGCCCTAGCTTCGACACCCCAACTACCACTCGACCAAGCGAAGAGTCAGCACCTACCGGAAGGACTTCCAGACAAACATATCCACCACCTAGCTCTGGCCGAGCTCCTTCACCCTCTCAGCGATACTCGGGCTTCTTCTCTTCCGCGATGCCAATGTCGGATTCTCCACGCGCGCAATCACCAGTGCAAGGATTGGGGTCGGCAGGCTTCAATGTTATTTTTCTCGCTGCGAGCGTTTATGAATTCAATATTGATCGAGCGAGGAAGGAGGCTGGATATCCTTACCTGACCTATGTTGCTGGAGAAGTCAGTATTCTCGCAAGTTTCAATGATTCAAATTGCTAACCCGACCTTCCAGATCTTCGACGTTATCGGCGAAAAAGGCGAACTCTGGCTCGCCAAGAACCAAGACGACGCCAACAACCTGGTCGGCTGGATATGGAACAAGCACTTCGTCAAGCTCGCCTCATAAAAGAAATCTCCCATCCTCCGCATTTACAACTACAAAACCCTACATACCTCTTTCATTCCTTCACTCTCACACCAAGCATTGGTATCATATGTTCTCTTCATTATGTATTTTAGGGCTGGCTCTGAGCGATTTTCCCCTTTTTATCACGTGTCTAGCAGGCATGAGGTTTAATGCATCTTACGAGCAACGGACGCTTGTGGCCTAGGCGTTAATTGAAGCTTTTCAGCGCTCGGCTTTCGTGCGTTTGGCGATCGATGGGGTGTTGCCAGATGAGTGTAATATAATAGATACCCAATATCGACGGTATTGAATGGAGCAATATTTGTACATGTGGAGCTATGTATCGGGCTTTTACACGTGAGAGCGTCTGAGGATAGCGATAATTATGCTCATCTAGTGCAGGAAATGCTACGGCTTCCCACCAATGTTTTGAGGGTCTTCGCGCTCTGTGTCCACTTGCAAGTGGTGCTGTTCACCTGAGATCTCTAAGATATGCCTGAAAATAGCAAACAGAACGCTCATCTGCACGACGAAAGACCTCATTCGCTGCTCAAGCCCCTACCGATTGGCAAACTTCTTGCCTTGACAAATCATTCATGAATGTTTTACATGAGCGAAACTTCTTTGAAATTGGTCAATCTTGGTAAAAGTGACGCCCGTCCGCTCGGCGAAATGTAAAACGGTAGTGTAGCTTCTCCTACTCTGGCTGACTGACCATGCCTGGGCGAGACTTGTCATGATACTGTCAATTGCCCGCTCAACATTGAGCATCAATGGTCGCAGGTGAGGCTCTTGACCATCAGTAATCTCCACGATCATCGCTCCTGATTGTCACACCTGTGCTGAGAATTTCCTCTCTACTATTAACAGCTTGCCCGTTCTCTCAACCAACATGGTAGTCTCGTCGTCATTGAATTTCAGCAATCATCAGCGTCGGTGAGATCTACATGAATCGTGCACCAGCGGTGTTCTTTCCGCATAGCCCACACTGAGCCGCTGAAGAAACCCTGGCTTCGGGAATCCCCAATATATTTGATTGGTGCGATGTCGCTGTCAGCTGCAGTATGAAAGCAGCATCAGCAGCGATCTCCACGCCGTCCGGGGATCATCCTCAATGCTGCATCCTACCCCTGGAAGAGGGCCCGGAGACTATCATGGTTGAGGCATGGCGCAGAGGCTATCGATGAGCTTGGAGAGCCCGCAGCAGTGGTATGGCGTGCTATCCAACCATTCTCCGGGGAACCGCGAGTCCGGTGGGGGCGATCCTTGGAGCTAAGTCAAGCCCTGGGCGGTGCGACGTCAATTCGAGCCAATTCTCCCCCTCCACGAGCGCTTTTCCTCACACTGCAGATCGAGACGTTGATTGCTGCTTTGAGTGACTTGTATATAAGTCTTTTCGTCCTATATGTCTTCTTTGGAATGATATCTTTCATCTATGAACCTTCTACAGCTTTGATTCAGCGCTTTCTGAACTGGAAGTGCAAGTCTCGTGCGATAGCGCTTTTACGCCCAACTTGCATATCATCTGGCTTGGAAATTTGGAGTAAAAGAACAGCTATTTCTGCCGTTCTCCCAAAATCCCACTCACGCAGTACAGCTCCTGCCAGATTCTTCACAGCTCGAGCATTCCAGGGGATCTAGCAGGCGTCACCCGTGTGGCACTCCTTCTACCATGGCCGTCTCACTGGCCCAACCTCGACAGCCCCCTATACCTCCACCTCTCGCCATGTCCGACCCTGAAGTTCTCGACGTAAAGCCGGTACTGAGCGAAATGAACGGACAGGCATACCCCACTCCAGCTTCGGCCTCACGACCTCTCATCAACGTGTCTCCCGACGTCAATGCCCCACGCATGCCAACTCCACCGCCTACCAGTACTATGGTCAATGGGCGGATTTATAGGTATGGATTGAGATTGAGATTGAAACACCGATGAGAGGAAGTATAGGCTGAGAATTTACAGTCTAGATGTTAAGCAACAGCCCATAAGAGCCCGCATGTGTGGCTTTGGAGACAAGGTAGGACTTTCTGCTCTGAAGATTGTGTTTGAAGCTTCCATGTCGCTAGAACACAACGCTAAGTTATCACAACTTACAGGACAGACGACCGATCACACCACCGCCTTGCATCAGACTCGTTGTTGTAGATGCAAATACCAGGCAGGAGCTGGATATCAAGTCAGTGTTTCTTACTCCTCTCAGAGTCCATAAAGACCAAAACATGAGTTACACATGTTCTAACATTTCTCTCTCACAGTGACATCGACACGGCCTACCTCGTCCTCACAGTCGATCTCTGGTCCCAAGATGCCCAAAAAGAAGTCAACCTAGTTCGGCACTCCTCCACCTCGCCCTCCATCTCCGCCACAACAGCCGCCGGCTACCCCCCACCAACTGATGACATCCCCACAGCACCCGCCTACGCAGTGCAAGCGCCCCTCCAAGCAGTTCACATACCCTCTCCCGAAGTCACAAGGGCCTCAGCCTCACAACAGCAGCAACAAATAAATGCCTATGCCCAGGCTAATATTTACCCGAATAATTACTATCAAGGTCCGCTTCCACCTCCGCCGGTGCCTTCTTCCGTAACGTCAGGAGGTTATTACAACACTCCCACTTTAACTCCAATCACGCCGACTGGCGGCTACGGACAGCAGCTCGGTGGTCCGGGACAAGGACCTTTGCTTTCGCCCTCCGTGGCTTGTGACCCGCGCTCCCATCCGAGCGGCATGTTTACGCGGAACTTGATTGGCAGTCTTTGCGTCAGCGCTTTCAAATTGACAGACTGTGAGAATCGAATGGGCGTCTGGTTCATCCTCCAAGACCTCAGCGTTAGAACTGAAGGCTCATTCCGGTACCTCACTCTCCCTGCTTCCCCACCCCTTTCCAACCCGACATCCAACCAGCTAACCCGCTCAGATTGAAAATGAATTTCGTAAACGTGGGCTGCCCACAAAGCGAACACAAACTCAACACCGCCTCCGCCCCCGTCCTCGCATCCTGCTTCAGCGACATCTTCCATGTTTTCAGCGCGAAGAAATTCCCAGGCGTCATTGAGAGCACGAATCTGAGCAAGTGCTTCGCGACGCAGGGGATTAAGATTCCGATTAGGAAGGATGGGCCGAGGGGGAATGAGAGGAGGCCGGGGGAGGGGGAGGATGATGATTGATATATGTGTGCGAGAGGGCGCGGCAATGGGAAGGAATGGGGGTTTGGAAAGGAGCATGGGGATGGGGATGGGGATGGACATGGACTGGATACGATGGTTTATATTGACATTGAATTCTAAGATTAGGGATGGTGTTCTGTTCTGGTTTGGCAAATGGCGCTTGGGAGGGTGTTTGGGCTTTTTGCGACAGTGAAGGGAGGCTTTCTGATGTAAAACTTTGGGTATAGGTTTATATAGACGGGGTCGTTAAATTTGCATTTTCATTCGGCACGATAATTCGCACCCTCGATGTTGCGATCAAGATGAAACTTGAAGAGCTCCGAAAGTTACCATTGACTGCTGGAGCTTGGCGATTGCAGAGAAGAAACATAAAACTTCGATTGGGGTTTGTAACGTATTGATTGCACACCGTCAGCTCAAGTATCTATCATTATGTACGTTTCATGAAGACCAGCCAGCCCATCAATATTTACAAGAGCAAGGCTTAATGAACATAGGAAAGGTCCCTCGGAAGTCAAAAAGATAGGTGATGACGCGTGTCTACAAGGTAATTGAGCATAATGCAATATTTTAGACTATTCAGAGTACGGTGGAGCAATCAAGTGCATATTTTTGGGCATCTTGGTCCCTGCGAGCCGACACATGGTGTTGGTGCAATTCATCGCTTGAGCCGACGGATTAAAAGTCATCGGAGCGGGAAATGGGAAAGTTTGCTGGGTATAGAGGCTTGAAAGCTGGGGAAAGTCGGGATTGGTGAGCAGATTGAGGATATGGAGATGGGTATTATATCTGACAAATGGCGAATCGGTGGTGGTGCTTGAGCGCAGTAGTGGCTTGTTGGTGCTCGTCGAGGATGGGTATTGGGACCTCTTGCGGGTTTCTAACCCTCGGTACCCGTCTCGGATTGCAGGGCGCCTGACATCTCGTACCGTTGTTCGGGTCTCCAGACCATGCGATCGTCTGAGTCCTGCGAGGTGTTCCCCTGCCCTATATCCGATTCTTGCTGACAATTCATTGACTTGGATGCTGGTGTACGGAATACAACACGTTCTGGTGTATCAGATCCCTGGTTTCTGGTTGTCGCTTTCGACTTGGGCGAATGGACGGAATCCTCTTGCTGCTCCTCTTCACGCTCCTCCTCCTCGGCCGCTGCCACATCAGCTTCCAGCGCAGCCATGCGATTAACAAACTCATCCTGCAACTTCTTCATCCAAGTCATCAGCACTTTCCCCTGCATATTCCCCTCCCTCGCCTGCATCAGCTGCTCTCTCAAGCTCAGAATCAGCTTCCTACGCCTCGCCAACAGAATCGTCTTCGATTGTTTCTTGCGCCTCTCCATATTAGCAGTCAGCTTCTTCGACACCTCTTCCGCAACTCGTATGACGTCTGGGGGTAGATCGACGACTTTGGCAAGAGCGATACCGTAGTGTTGCTCCTGCACGGCTCCGCTGGCGACTTTATAGAGCATAATCATCTTGTCCGCTTCGCCCATTTCGACGGAGAGGTGAATATTGACGACGCCGTTGCGTTCGGCGAGGATCTTGGGAAGGTCGCGGAAATGGGTGGCGAACCAGACGAAGGCTCTGCTCTCAACCAAGGCTTCGGCGACAGCGATGGCTATGGATAGGCCATCTCGCGTGCTGGTGCCACGGCCAAGCTCGTCAATGACAACCATGCTTCGCTTATCGATGTTGCGGAGGATGAAGGCTGTTTCACGCATCTCGGCTGCGAAGGTGGAGACGTTGGCTTCGATGCTGTCGTCCATGGAAATCCGAGCGAAGAGCTGATGGAAGATTGGGAAGGAGGCGTAAGAAGCTGGGACGAAACAGCCAATCTGGGCCATGACTGCCATCAGAGCGAGCGACCGGATGTAGGTGCTTTTGCCGCTCATGTTGCATCCAGTGACGATTTGGAATCTGGTTTGCTGCGTGACATACGCGTCATTGGGGACGTACTTTTCAGCATAGATCTTTTCACGAATAGGGTGCCGGCCATTCTTGAGAGCAAGCGTCTGACATAGCTCAGGCCTGCAGTAGTCTTGAGTCGTGACTAGTTGCGCAAAGGATGCGACCATGTCGACTAGAGCGATTCCAGCACTGACCCGAAACAAAGGTTCGATTCTGTTGCGGATCTCTGTTATAAGTTCTTGAATCTTTTGGTCGCTCATTTGGAGCACTTCATGGTGGGAATCCACGATTTTCTGGTTCCATTTGAGGAGGTCTAGAGTCTGGCATTCGACCATGTTCTTCTTTCGAAACACATTGATGAAGACCTCCGGAAGGGTTCTGTCTTCGAGCTGAGATGCATCTAGCCGGATGAAGTATTGCCTAGCAGTGTCATACTTCAATTCGAGCGCCAGCTCGTGGGTCTCTAGATCGGATGAGTACTTCAACAGTAATAGTCGTTGTATACGACCGACTTACGACCCAAATCTGAGACCATCTGAAATGCATCGGCATTTGCTTCTTTGTACGTCTGCCTTGCGACATCCAAAAGGCCATTGACTCCCGCCTAGCGTGACAGTAAGTCAGCTCGGGCCCACAGGCATATGTTCGAGAATACTAACCTTGACTGCATAAGTTCTCTGATTACGCAAGTCGAGAGGCTGACTTTGGTAGACAATGTCCTCGTTGATTGTCTCATCAATCAGCATTTCGATATCTGCATAGTGCTCAGGGGCGCAAAGCTGCCGAGGGATTTAGTATGGGGCCGAAGATTGATCATTGACGAAACGTACCTGAGCGACCCCCATGAGTAAGTCACTAGTCGTACCACCTATAGCATCATGAATGGGACCGATTGACTTGATGTATTGCTTGATCAAGATCACATTGTTGATAGATTGCTCCCAGTGCTGGATTGAGGGTTTGGCTGGGATGAGTGTGAACTAGCTGTGTCAGCATGCTCACATCATACACTTAGGCCTGCTGACCGCTGTCAAGACTCGGTCGACATCCACAAAAGCTTTCAAGGCTGTACAGCGTCAACAAGCCTTCCGAATGTAAGAGATGAAACTGGGGATACCCTGACGGACCGCGAAGAACACGTCTTCCTTGCTCTCCAACTCGGCAAGAGCATCATAGCGTGTCTCCAGGGTTTTCGGGTCAGTCGAAGGCTGTAGGACGTGACTCTTCAGGACTCGAGCCCCCATAGGCGTTAGTGTCTGGTTCAACAATCCATACAAACAGTCTTTTGACTTAGGATTCTGCAAATTTTGAACGAGCTCCAAAGCGCGTATGGTCGAAAGATCGATCATCATGGCTCCTTCGGACGGCTCATACTTTATGCGAAGAGAGTGTAAAGAAAAAGATACCGAAAGTACGAGCTCAATGTACTTGAGAACCTACATACAACAAGTATTTAGTAAGGCCGTCTGAAAAATGGAAGGAGCTACGAGGCAACAGACCGCAGCGAAGCAGCATGTCGCATAAAAGTTGCCTTCAAGGGAAACCTTGAGTGCCTCAATATCCTGCTTGAAAGCCAAGCGTTGAATGTAGTCAAGTCCGGTGGTCTCAGTCCAGAACTTCCTGTCAATGACACTAATTCGAACTCTGTCGTGTAGATGGTCATCAATGAGAGAGTACAGATTAGACGCAGGCTGAGCTGCAGTGTTCATGAACAGGATCTCAGTCGGCTCAAGAATTGACAGCTTATGAATTGTCCGGACATAGGTCTGGCTGTCTGAAATTTGGCAGAGAATAACTTCAGTAGTGGAGAGATTGACAAAAGCGAGACCGACAATAGGAGACACTCCTCTGGATTCACTGATTGCACAGATAACTTGCTGATCTCCTCCACCAGCGGTTGATGTAGCGGTCCTTGGCCTGGTCCTTGACCGACTGGCAGTTGCCCTGCTCATGCGTGTGGTTGGACGCGGTGTACCACTCGTGTACTCGGCACGAGATGGGTAGGACGTCGTGGCTGACGTGTAGGACGTTGAAGCCCTACTGTTGCTCGCCATCATGGCCAAGTTCCTTACCTGACGATGGTGATGAGGGAGAAAGCAAGATTTTCTTGCGACGATTAGATTTGAGCTGGGGCGCATAGCCCGCCTAAATCCTGCGCCTAGGGCGGCCGATAGCGCTCCCCCACATCCCGATAACAAAAATTTGTCCAAGTCAAATATATCAGCTCTCCAATATCAGTAATGGCGACTATCGTTCCTCCCCCAAGCAAGCGGCAGCGTACCGCCATTGCCGACAAAGCGAGAGAACAGCAGGACATCGATGCCATACCAGACAATCTTGGGAGCATTCGCGTGCAATTCTACGATCAGGCAACCGGTCAATCATCTGGGCCGCCAGTCTCAGTATCTGTCGCGGATGCGACAGTCAAGAACCTTGAGCTGCTTCTGAATACTTTGCAGAAGAACGTACGTGGACCCTAGAACACAAGTTGCTCTCACTCATCCCAATCTATGACCGGATACTGACTTGCTGCAGGATGCTCCAGAACGGATACCCTATCGTTTCACCTGTAAGGCACTTTCGGAGTCATTAATTCCCATTAAACACCGTTTTTGGGTTTCAGGACATTTTTCTCGAGTGGAGTCGTGGATTCTCACTATAAATACCCCACAAGACATGTCTTATTACTCAAATTCTCGCACCAAAGAAGCAATACTGAGACCGAAGTGTACCAGATCGCTCTGAAAAGGCAAACAATGCTCTCGACATCTCAAGCAATCTCTACCACTCCCTTCTCAAACCCGGCCTAAAAACGACCGAAGATTCCATTAGTCTACAGTACACCCCACAAGCAGTATTTCGCGTTCGCGCTGTAAGTCCACTTCCTGAAGTCTCAAGACGCTTTTCTGGAGTGAAATCGCGATTCTTCACCCCATAATCACTCCCGAAACTTGTCTTGCTACCCAATTCGCGTCATAAAGATGTAATGCTAACTCCGAAGAATGGCAGGTTTCGAGATGCTCGTCCTCAATACCCGGTCACGGGAGCTCGATACTAGCCGCGTCTTTCTCGCCATCAACATCCTCAAAACTTGTCACAGGCAGTGGTGACTCGACGGCTCGACTGTTCGATTGTGATACTGGTACTCCCCTTCAGACGTTGAAAGGCCACACCAGTTGGGTCCTTGTGGTTAGCTGGTCGCCAGATGACTCACTTATAGCGACAGGAAGTATGGACAAGGAAGTCAGGCTCTGGGATCCCAAAACAGGTAAGGCAGTTGGAGACTCAATGAAAGGCCACAGCCAATGGGTTACCAGTCTTGCCTGGGAACCTTACCATCTGCAAACCCCTGGCCGACCACGACTCGCCTCATCGTCAAAAGATTCTACCGTACGCATATGGGATACGGTCTTAAAACGCATCGAAAACGTGCTAAGTGGACACAAAGACTCAGTGACATGCGTGCGGTGGGGCGGGGCAGGGAACATTTACACCTCATCCTGCGATAAGACCGTCAAGATATGGGATGCCAGCAAAGGAACCCTGATATCAACCCTATCCTCCCACGCCCACCGCGTCAACCACCTCGCCCTGTCAACAGACTTCGTTCTCCGGACCGCCTACCACGACCACACAGGCGAGGTTCCTCCGACTCAGGAAGGCAAGATTGCCAAAGCAAAAGAGCGGTTTGAGAAAGCCGCCACAATAAACAACGAGATAGTGGAACGTTTAGTGACAGCCAGCGACGACTTTACTATGTACCTGTGGGAACCCTCCACAACCACTAAACCTCTCGCCCGCCTTCTCGGCCACCAAAAACAAGTAAACCATGTCACTTTCTCACCTGATGGTCTCTACATCGCCAGCGCGGGCTGGGATAACCATGTTAAGCTGTGGAACGCGCGCGATGGGAAATTCATCACTACGCTGCGCGGGCATGTGGGGGTGGTGTATATGACTTGTTTTAGTCCTGATAGCAGGTTACTGGTCAGTGGGAGCAAGGATACTACGCTCAAGGTTTGGGATGTGAGAACGGGAAAATTGAAGGAGGATCTACCAGGTCACAAGGATGAGGTCTTTGCGGTCGATTGGAGTCCGGATGGGGGAAAGGTGGGGAGTGGAGGTGCTGATAAGGCTGTGAGGATTTGGAGGCACTAACTGTAAAGCATAGAGGAAAAGGTGATTGGAAGGCTTGGTATGCAGGTGATTTCATCGCTTAAAGTCCGAGAAATTACGATAATTGCGCTCTTGCCATGGGGAATTTGAAACTGATTGCTCGACGATACCCCTTAAGGCGACACATCGGAGGGCGAGGCTGAAACGTGATGTGCCTACGTTGTATCTCTGTGGCTCATAGCCCTGGATTTTGGGCCAAAGATGATCCTTCCAGCAGGTCACTGCGCCATGTTCTTACTTCCATGCCGCATTCTGCCCATAAAGACGGGCTATCTTAAAGCATTTGACTATCTTCATTGGGCTGAAAACCCAAGGTTTTTCACAAATATGCATTGTGAAATAATCATGAAAGTCCAAGACCCTCGCAAGGGTAATCATAGCCATCTGCTTGCTCCGTTCACACCAGAAGCGCCAGTTGCATGCCCAAATTTCCATGCATCCCAATCATCATCATCGTTAAAAAACGATCAATCAGCCAAACTTATAAAGCGTCTGCTTCTTATTCTTCACCTTTTTCTTACTCGACTCTACCTCACCATCCATTTCCCCCTCCATAGCAGCAGCAGGCGTCGCTCTCCCACTACTAGCATTGGACGCTCCCCACGGATTCAGCGGAATCACACCACCCCTCCCGTCGTCCCACCTGACCGTCCCCCTCGTAAGTCCTGCAATCATCGTATTCGGCGTCGCCGCAGCCGGCAGCGCAGGAAACGCATCAGCAGGCCCACCATTTGTTCTTCCCATGTTTGCGGCCCTAGAGACTGGCCGTGATGGCGCGGGCGAAGGACGTGCTGAAGATGGAGCGGCCCATGGCACCGGTCCTACTCGCCCTGCTCCGGCACGGTTGGCTGAAACGGCAGGCATTGCGGGGAAGGGATTGGCGTTGGCTGCGTTGTTCCAGCTTCCTTGCTTGCTGACTGCTGAGCGAGATGATTGGGCTGTTGAGCTCTTTAGTTTGAGGACGCGGTGGCCGCCACTTCCTGCTGCTGCAGCGGAGGAGCCAGGGAGGACGCCACTTGGGCCGGGTAAGGATGGATAATCTTCGTTGATTGCACGCCAGTCATTCCAGGCTTTGAGGAGGCCATTGCGCTTGGCTTCGTTCTCGTAAATGTCGGCAAGTTCTTTGATTAGTTTGCCTAGGTCAGAGGAAGGGACGTCGAAGAGGGAGAAGAATGAGTCGATCAATTGGGAAGCCGAGAGAGTGGAGGTGCGGTAGGAGGACACGCTGCTGCGGAAGTCGGATAGTTTGGTTTGGTCGTGTTTGAGCAGGGTGGCGGCGCGGTCCATAATTGCTGAATGTTGAGCTCGTCGAGCTTGCTCTTGGGGGTTCAGTGCTGGTGCTGGGTTGGGAGAGCCAGGCGCTGTGTTTGTGGTCGAAGATATTTGGAGATTGTCTATAGCTGGGAAGGAGGGGTTTGTGCTGGTGTGGTTACGAGGTGCGGCGATTGTGTCTTGGTGTCGACCAGTTGGCCGCACAGCAATGGCATCATTAGACGTCAATTGACCACCGAATATTCGCGTCGAAGTCGATTGAGTGCTCTGGATAGCCATTTGCCTCTGATAGGCCAATTCGTCCCTACGCAGCGGCTGAGCTGTTGATTGTGGCAGCGCCTCAGTATTTGGGTCTCGTCCGGGACCTCGTCCTCGGCCTTCTCTCTCTCTCCTTGCTCCCCGATTGTCTTGCTGGTGTGGAGTACGGTAATCAAATCCAGAGATATCAACTCTTCGAGCGTCTCTTCTTGCATCTTTAGAGAGTCCATGTGGATGTGCCTCCAGTTGATGTGCTTTGATATCCATTTCTGATTCAAAGACGACGAACTTCTTATCCATGCATTCTTGATCAGCACAAAGGAAGTGATCTTTACCGAAATGCTGTTCTAAGGAATTGTAGTCCACGTAGTATTGCGGTTGCCTTCCTTGGTTCCTCTTATCGCAGATGTGGCATCTCTCGTGCTTTTCCCTACAATGAGTATATAGCTCATCGTCTCCATAGAATCGCTGTCTGCAGAACCCACACTCAGGATGTCCTTTGAATCCACTCTGATCGACAGCCCCGGGATTGTCGTCTCCAAACTTCTCGTGCTTACGAAGCTCCTGCACCGTGAACAATTCGTGCTCGTGGGTGAAGACCTTCTTGTTCCTAGTACAAAGATCGCACAACACCTTGTGATGGATGCCCTTGACATGCTTATGCAGATCAGGCCATCCCCAACAGGCAATGTCACAGCTGTGATCAGGACAATTGTATCGAAGCAATAGTACAGTGTCGTTATAGATTTCTTTCTGCTCGTACTTGATTCCTAGCGAGTTGTCCGTTTCCTGGAAGTCGGTATTCACATAGTCTTCATAGCGCTTGGTTGCATCGTCTGTGAATATCACGAACTTTGCTTCCCTTCGGCAATGTGCACATGCTCTCGTCTTGTACAAAGCTCTTAATCTTAACGCGCAAATATGACAAGTCCGATGATTGCAAGGTGCGACAGAATTATGTACGACTGGTGAAGCACAAATGAAACACACCTCTACCTCAACGTCCTCATCGGTCCCAGTTGGTTGGACTCCATCCTGCTGCACGCCCTCCTCGCCCTCTCCTTTTTCGGCATCTTTGGTCAGGCGACCACCAAAGCTGCCTCCACCGCCAAGACCAGGTGGTGGAGGTATGGGGGGTGCTGAGGGGTTGGCTACACTCGATAAGCGTCGCTCTCGCTGATTTGGGCCTCCATCTGCGCGATGGCTCCGATTTCCTCTATTGCCTCGTCGGCCTCCTCTTAGACCGTCGCCTCTAGCTCCTCCACCGCGTCCACCTCTCGAGTTGTTCGAATTGATCTGGTTCGGCGGCCGTGCACCACTTTGGGGTGCTGCTTCTGGCGCGTTCTGGGTAGAGGGCGGGGCTACTGTTGCGGAGGCCATTGTTCGTAAATGGGCTGCAAAGTCTGTTGTGTGGTTTGTCAGCTGTCAAGAGAAATGCTTGCTGTAATAGCTGCGGAATTGAATAGGGGAAAGGTACGTGAGATAGATGGGGAAAGTCTGCTATGTGCTGGATCGGAATCAGAGCGTTCACGTTTGGCGGGATATTTATTGTCACTGATTGAAGATGCCAAGACTTCAGGGCTGAGAAGTGACTCCTTCAATCTCAGTCCGAGGATTGATGACAATTCAACTGATCGTGTAGTGCATATCTAGTCTTCTATCCATAACCTAGACCTGGCAGAAGCTTCTCGTCGTGCAAGCGCAGGGTTTGTCTTATGACAAGTCAAGATTTCCAGCGTCACAAGGCCTAGAAATCTCCATCAACCTCTTAGAAATTCATGACTATCAGAGTAGTAGTATCTGAAAGATGCTAATGCAATTATTCGAACCTCGGTAAGTTTCAGCAGACTTCAGGAAAATGTCTGGTCTTGCCGTTCGCCTTACACCGTCGCTTGAACATTTTTGATAAATCCTCTTCGCTTCATTCGTCCATATTGTAAAGATTCTGATTCAGAATCTTGTTCATCGTAAACATATGTACCTTGTCCTGCTTGAAGACAGCCCTCATTCCCTCGTCGCAGCGAATTATACGCTTGTCACTCGGGCCTTGTAGGTCGTGAGCGCGGATATACGCCCAGATGCGTTTCACTGTCTGTGGCCGCGAAAGCTGTGGAGGTTATTAGCATCCACGTGGCGTCTGATCAAGAATAGAATTAACTACCTTGTATTCTCCGTCTAGTAGAGAGGACAAAGCTGGAGACAGCATCAACTCTTTCTGTGTAGTCGTTAGCCAGATGTAAACAAACACCCGCTCTAGGGGTTACTCATACGTGAAATCCACCCGTCCTGTTCACCTTCTTCTCCTTGACTTCGGATCCTGAGCCTTCCAACTCACTGTCGTCTTCAGCTTTCACTTTCGCGGAGGTCTTCTTCTTTGGAACCTTCTTCTTATTCGCTGAGGTAGGTTTTGAGCCACCTCCTCTTGTGGACCTCACTCTGCCGTTCTCTTGCGCTTGTAGCTTTGCAGCATAGGCAGCGTCGCTATCGTGTTCAACTTTCCGCTTCTTCTTCGGCACGGGGCTGTCTCGTACGTCTGACAGCTCATCCTCGTCCTCTTCCACCTGCTTGTTTTTCCTAGGCGCTGGTATGTGAGCCTCTTCGGCGACTGGGGATGCTGACGACTCGCTTTTCACGGTAGCTGTGTGACCGTTCGTTTGGGGGCCAGATTTCTTTCTCTCTGCATCGAATTTGTCGAATCGGGCCATTATTAGTGCCTTGATAGCCTTCTAGAAGAATGTAAGGCGCGTCTAGAATTTCAAATGTACAGCTAAAGCGAACCTTTTGAGGAGTGATATCATACTCAACTGACTCTTGGAGTCCTTTGCGAATTCTCTTTTCAGATATTGTGTCTAAGTCGCTTGCGGCAAGAATGGAGTCGATAATCTTCGTAAAGGAAGCTTCAACCTCCGGAGGTACTAGACAGCGTTCAGCCATTGTTGGTTGTGCAGAAAACTTTTGCCAGTCGGCTATTGTTGACCGGAGGGCTTACAAGACATGATTTGAACTTAAAGAATGCCAGTAGAGTGAATACGTGCGTGTAACAGTCACCAACTCGGAATGGTGGTCGTAGATCCAAGGTCTTTGTGCGATCAGCTGGGCCAAGCTGTCACTGCATGCCACGAATGTTGTGCATGAAAGCCACGCTTGTCACTGCGATGAAACGCGAAAAGAGTGTTCGAATTTCTGAATAAATACCCTTAACACCAAGTCGAAAGGATGCAATTGGGGAACAACACGAGCTCAAAAGGCTCCCCTATGTTGCTGAATGGAGGTTGAAGTTGCAGTGACGCTCATCTGATGGCTGGAGATCTACAAAGCGCTTTTCGGCTATCGGATAAGCCCGCATCACGCTAAGCCTGAACTAGACTCACTAAAAACTGTCAAGAGTGATGTCTAAAGTAAATACTACTCATTGGCTCATAGTGTCATCTGCACCTGCCTATGACTCTGACGAAGACTCATTTGCGCTTCCTCGTCTGGGCTCGACACCAGGAGAGTGGAGTACCTAGTCATACTTTTAGGGCCGCAGGGAGTTTTGCGCAAGTATCCCGAATGAATCCCCTCAGTAGCAAGCATCGTCATAGTCTCGTTAGAATACGAGTATTATAGTTTACATATCGTAAATAAAATAGGCTCATTCCCCTAGTCGCTAGTATCAAGACGAGATAAGGTACTTAGGATCCTCGTAAATAAAAGATCTCCTAGGTGTCATGGAATAAGTCTTGATTTAGGTCGGTCTCGCTGTCTTGGCGGGGTCGCATGCTCTTTTGGCGCACCAGTAGGATCCTAGGCCCTTTTTCGTGACACTAGGGTTAAGAATCCTCTAGAAATAAATATCACTCAATATTATTAGTTAAATACGAGACTATTTATAAAGTAGGGAGCGCTAAGGATCTATACAAGTAATTCGGGTATCCAATACCGGTATGCGTATCAATACCTTACTAGAAACATTCTGACGATCGTTTGGAAAGATTTAGTTAATTCCGCCCCGCGAGGTTAATCTATACCTATAACACACTGGGGATACTCTATAAGGGTGTGTTATAGTAACTTATATAGCCTGGTATTATATTTTACCGCTAACTCAGTATCGCGGTATTATTAGTCTCTTGATTATCGGATCTCCTAAAATAATAAAAGACTCCCGGTATATCTACTCTATAGTATATCCTGCTATATTAATTGTCGCATTTGTCACGGGGAGGCGTTCATACGGAAGATATATTAGTCCTAAAGGCTCTTGGGAGTATAACTACGAGCATTTGCCAAACCCCCCTGCGGCCCTTAAAGCAGCTCGCTCAAAACGGTCAAGACTAGTGCCCGTTCTAAGCGAGATATAAACGCGTAATTTCTAATAATCATCGCCCACAACGCTGCTACCTCCCCTTACTCCTTAACCAAACTATACCTACACCTCAAAGCAGGAAGAGCCATACATCTCATCCCTTCATTGTAATCCATCATGGCGCCCAGCTTCGACAACCTCACAGAGGACAACGGCACCTATGATTCAGAAGAAGAGATCGACTTTTCAGGTGGGCAGACAAAGATCCACTGAGGTAACCGGTTATTAACATGTACGCAGATCTCAAGGAACAATACGATGTCCGACTCGAGCAAGGCCTGGACGCATTTGTGGTGGTCGATGGACTTCCTGTAGTACCAGGTGACAGCAAGCCAAGGCTTGTGAAATTTCTGATAAAGCTGCTGAACAAGGCGGGCAAAGTCAAAGAAGATGGCTTCTTCATGCCAATAAATGAAGAGACAAAGAAAACGGAAGGGTATGCCTCCTCCCGTCTCTGCGGGACAAGACACTCAAGCTCACTGTCCCAGCTATGCCTTCGTCGAATACCAAACGCCACAACAAGCTATCGCGGCCACCAAGCAGCTACACGGCACACCCATTGACAAGAGACATACATTCGCCATCAATAAGCTCACAGACATCGAGCGATACGGCCGAGAAGGGCGAATCGACGATGAATACCAACCGCCAAAGATCGACGATTTCACAGAAAAGGAGCATCTTAGGTGGTGGCTTGGCGACCCCAATGGTAGAGATCAGTTTGTTATGCTACGGGGGGATGGAGTTGGAGTTTTTTGGAACAAGAAGAAAGATACGCCCGAAATCATTGTCGATCGAGCGCACTGGACGGAATCACATGTGATGTGGTCGCCTCTAGGTACCTATCTCGCTACTATGCACGCAAGAGGTGTCCAGCTATGGGGAGGGCCATCTTGGACGCGGCAGACGAGATTTCCACATCCAATGTGCAACCTGATCGACTTTTCTCCCGGCGAGAAGTACATCACGACCTGGTCGTTTAAACCTATCGAAGTCGCCGAAGATGATCCGATACTGTCCCAGGAAGAAGACGGAAAGAATTACATCATATGGGACGTTGCGACTGGCCGGCCACTGAGGTCATTCCAGATGCATGATCTGCCAACCCCTCCAGAGAGTGAGACTGGACAGCCAGTCAAGAAGAAGGTGCCATGGCCCGCATTCAAGTGGTCTTCAGATGACAAGTATGTTGCTCGTATGCTGGAGGGTCAATCAATAAGCGTGTATGAACTACCTAAGATGACACTCCTCGACAAAACGACCATCAAGATAGAAGGCGTCATGGACTTCGAGTGGGCACCGGCACTTCCGCAACGAGATTCAGTCAAGACCTATGAGCAGCTTTTCTGCTTCTGGACTCCAGAAATAGGCAGCAACCCGGCAAAAGTTGGACTCATGAGCATACCCTCAAAGGAGATTGTGCGGACGCGGAATCTCTTCAACGTTACAGATGCAAAGCTACATTGGCAATCACAAGCGGCCTACGTTTGCGTCAAGGTCGATCGGCACTCAAAGTCAAAGAAGTCGCTGGCAACCAATCTCGAGATCTTCCGAGTACGAGAAAAGGGTGTGCCCGTCGAAGTCGTTGACTCGATCAAAGACACCGTCATCAATTTTCAGTGGGAGCCCAAAGGTGACCGCTTCGTTCTCATCACTACCGCAGAAGTGGTAATGGCGACAGCTGTTCCACCCAAAACCGCAGTGTCATTTTTCTGCCCCGAAAAGATCAAAGGCCCTGGTGTTGGCAACTTCAAGCACATTCAGACCATCGACAAGAAAAACAGCAATGCTATCTACTGGTCTCCCAAGGGGCGTTTCGTCGTTGTGGCTACCGTACACTCACAACAAAGCTTCGACCTCGACTTTTGGGATCTCGATTTCGAAGGCGAGAAGCCCGAAAGCGAGAAAGACTTGACCGCCAACTTGAAGCACATGAATACAGCCGACCATTACGGTGTCACTGATATTGACTGGGATCCGACAGGTCGTTATGTGTTCAGCAGTGCAAGTGTATGGAAGCACACTGTAAGTATCACTTTCAAGCCAAAACATCGCAGTATAAGCTCACGATCAATAGATGGAAAATGGCTGCCATCTCTACGACTTCAAAGGCGAGCTTCTACGGGAAGAGCATATCGAGAAGTTCAAGCAGCTCTCATGGCGGCCTCGGCCCGCAACTCTGCTTAGCAAAGAAGAGTTAAAGACCATCCGCAAGAACCTCCGTGAGTACAGTAAAGATTTCGAAGAACAAGATCGCATCGAGGAAGATAAGGAGAAGGGCGCAATTGTGGAAGACAGGAGGAGAGTACTGAGCGAGTGGCTAGCGTGGAGAGAAACGGAGACTGAAGAGTTGAAAGCGGAGAGGAGGGAATTGGGGCTGAAAGAGGACCCAGACGAGGAGGAGGAGTCGGCAGATGGAAAGGCTGCCGAGGGCGCTGTGGTGGAGGAGATTATGGAGGAGGTGCTGGATGAAGTTGAGGAGATTGCATAGGGGTGCTACCACTTGATGGTGATGATTTGCATCAATCTGCATTAGCCGAAGCGTTGTTTCTGCCGTCCAGGAGGCAGCATACCCCTAGGCTCTGCTAGGATGCTATGATATGAATAGAAGAAGTTCATGATCATGTTAGGCTCCCTGCTTAACTAGCAATCATTCGGCAATCTCTCTTTTTCCCATGCGTTGTGCGGCGGTTTGAGTCCGCAAAGGTCATTGAGTTCTAGCTTCAATCTCAACCAAATTTTCACATGGGTGGCATACTGTTATTTTCTTTATCTCCTCCATGGCTTCGATGGTGTCTTCCACAATCCTTCACATGATAAGCTGCCCATCTTTCAACGGTCACGGTGAACGTAAGAATCTTGAAACAATTCAGTGAGCTGCATGCATCACACTCTTTGAAGGTGCTCTACCTTTAATCTCGGATACTTCCCATAGCTCCACCTTGCGAGCATCATCATGCTCATCCCCGAACGCTGTAGTATGTATCCCTGTACTGGCTATTCTTCCAGGATTCCACCTTTTTGAGTACCCAATTCCCCCTCTCACTCCTCTCCTTTGCTTTTTTGTGTGCCACATCTTTGCAATCTATATAGCCATTCTGCCCCACGACCAAGTCCCCCATCCACCTGGTCAATTGTATTGGGCAATCAGAGGATACCGCTAATCTAAAGATTTCGCGGGTAACTCCGAAATCGCCCCTGGGGTTCAAAAATTCAATGGCTTGTGCGCTGTGCTCAACAATAGCGTCGTTCATTCCTTTTACTGCTGCTGCAGATTGCGACTCGATGTGTAATCCCCAATCTGCGATACGGTGGGCGAGGTTAAGCTTTTCGTCAGTCCATGGGCCCCGTAGCAATTTCTCCAGTCAGTCGGTACTCCATGCGTAGGTGCACCGGTCGTTAGCATAGTAATTGATGATGTTCCACTCTCTCCCAGGGCTCTGAAATTCGATTTCTTCGGTGTCTCCGACTTGGAGACGTCTTACAACATCCTCCATCTTCTTTGCCTGGCATGTTTCGGAGTCAATATTGCTTTTTGAAGGCGGTTAATGTGCAGCAAGTCATGTCTCGGAAGTATTCTTCGGGTGAGGACCCACGTGTATATTTCAAGAATATGTCTGGAGACTCCAGAAAGGGCATCAATGGGGAAGAAAGACTGCCAACGAGATGCCTTACAAATGCAGCTGTAAACCATTCCTAAGCAAGAATCTGGGTCTGAAGCTCTCCGTCTGGCGCTGGGCTTTGTCACTGATTAAAACATATATGTCACCTCCAATTTCCTTCTCGTGGGGATCGACCTTACTGAGCTTTCTCCGAAGGCCGTGGTAGAACGCATGGATGCAAAGTATCAGGCGGACTGTTTAGAGCGTAGAGAAGCATTGAAATGTCCGTTGGATAAAGGGCATCCAATAGATTTTCGGATCTAACGTAAATCTTCTCGCGTAATTCTGTGGGTAGTATTGAGGAATAGATATTAGACCTAGTGGAGAGAGCGGGGTTGGGTAGCTCAAGCTGGAGGTTTAGTCCTGAGGATGAAATGGTCGAAGTGGTGTCGATTTGAGGACCAATGTGGAAATACCGGCAGATCTGTGTGGCACTCACCTCAGAAAATTGGGAAGTGGATGTCAAGTCAATCCCCGTAGAGCAGAAGGCTACGTTAGGAACACAGTGAGGAGGACGTGAAGAACAATCATAAAAGGGTCGACAATGTATCTATGACTAGACCGTTCTGTTCAAAATGCAAGGGAGCTGTCCCGAAAACTTGATGGCGTTTGATTACGCTTTCTTTTGATTGTTGGGTTGTGCAATTTACTTTTGGTTTTGGCATTTGGCTTCACTAAAGACAGCTATGAATCGCTAGCCCATCCGTTGGTAGGTGGCGTCACTGTTCGTCTTTGACCTTTCAAAATGACGTATTAGAGATTTCAGGAATAGTGTGCTAGGTTTGGCTGAAGTGAATGTGGAAGTGAAGGCGTGACTTCACCCTGTCCGAAACTCGCCTAGCGCCATTTCGCCTCTATATCAATACTCATATCCTTCCTTTCCTCCTTCTCTTTTGGCTTTTCGTACGCGCTCCGATAGGGGTCCTTTCCGCCTCTTCTTCCTTCTTTCCCGTCTTTCGTGTCTGCTACGTTAAAAACTTCAACCATTTCCCTTGCAGATCCACCTACTCAAAACCCTGGAGCAGGTCCTTCCGCTCCGATATCCGGCTGGCTCACCAATTCTTCTTCAGAGCTCGGGCAACAGGTATCTAACCTCTGAACCACCTCTACGCCTGTCAAATCGCCATTTCCGGACCTTCAAGAAGGGGTGACAAGCCTCTCGACCACGAAAATGACTATCAACATACCTTCCTCGGAGCTTGAGCAAGGGGCATCAGACCTCGCACTTGCCAACATGTCACTTAGCACCGTGCGAAACAATCACTTCGCAACGTTGGCGCCTGAGCTACTTGAGAAGATCTTCATTCGCTCTGAAAGCCTGTCATCACTTTGCCTCGTCAATCGTCATTTCTACGCCTCGTTGAGGTCAGAGACTGCTCTTCTGCGTTTCTGTACCCACGTATTCTATCACGGCAGTCGCCGTAAGCTGGCCAAAATCGTCGTTACTCAGGAAAGCGGCGGCCGCATTGACGACAAGACTCACCACAAGGCCCAGATCGAAATGGGAAAGCTCCAAACCGCCATTCTTGAGCAGGACTGGTTTACGGCCAGTTTTGCGAAGAAATTGACAAAAGCGGTGAAGAAGTTGCAGATGGGAGAGCCATCGGACGCCTCTATCGATCCCAGGACCGTGCATTACATTTTCGACCGTCCTGTTGACACAAGCCTGAATTACGCGCCTAACCACTTTACCTGCGCATGGAGCACCACCTGGCCGTCCAAGCTTTCACAAGGTCCCTGGACTTATGCAAAGCTCGATCTCGTCGGATGTATTAATTCCTGGTGCCTATCGCTCGATCGCGACCACACAATGGTAGAGAGAGTAATGAGAGACGCTATTACCGAGAACAACTTCAAGGCCGTAATGAGGCTAAACCGTACGGATTTCAAATTTACACACGACCTGTTCAAGCTCGCGGTCCTCTCCTACTGCGACAAGGACATCATCAAGTACATGTTCTTCTTTTCCTTCTTTAGTATCTCTTCTTCGGAGATCCTGGCTTGGGCTGTAGTTGAATTGGAGGAAGGAGATAAGAGACGCGAGAGGCTAGTCAATGCGATCAACGACTGCAGAAGCGAATTCGATTCAGAGGATGAATGGTCAGTAAGCAGCTAGCTAATGACTACCGTTCTGTGATTGTTCAGGAAAGGCCCACAGTACGCAGACTCCTCAGCCTCGAGCGTGGTATCTTTGTTACGGGCGAACTTGATTGGCAAGGCGAGGGTCGGTGAGCTACTCACGGAAGTGTAGCTATGTGGCATCGAATGAAATTGCAAATTCCATCATAGGCCTGAGCTCATTCTGACATCATATTTTAAGCACATTCTTCCTCATCTTCCAAACACCTCTCACCTGGCTCTTGTAGCGTGAATTCGACTTTTATGTTGTATTGACCGAGGGGGTCAGGCCATTGTGGCAGCTGCTGTGCCTCATGCACCGCGGCAATATAAGCGCTGACGGTTGAGAAATGTTGCCTAAAGTACTCGACAACGCTAAACGAATCATCTCGATGAAACAGGAAATCTCGAAACCTCCAAATATGGGGGCAAGATGGGTGTACAAATCGACAGCATCCTGTCGATATACTTATTTCCACAGATCATGATACGCCGCTTACACAATGATGCATGGCTAATCTAGCATTAGTAACATGAACAATGTCTCATACTCTGTGCATTGTTCTCGCGTTGTCTTCATTGTCCATCCCATTGTCTTCATATTGCCTGCAGTCTGCTGTTGATCGTCTTTCCGTATCCCTATTTTCTCGGCGATTGCTATCTTGCAGTCGACGTCGTTTCTAGCAAACTCTTAAACTCGCATTCTGTCCCAATAACGTGCGATGCATCTCTCCACCCTCCCCCTCACGCTCATCGCGCTCCTCCCCTCCCTCACAACAGCAGTCATAATAACACAAACCCTCACCTCCACCATGACCGCCAGTTCAGTCTCAGCCCCCACCACCCAACCGTCCGCCCAATTCACCTCCGACTCGACCTTCCAAGCCGCCATCCTCAACAGCACCAACTTCTACCGCACCGAGCACAACGCCACCTCCCTCACTTGGAATACCACCCTCGCAACCTACGCAACCACCTACGCGCAAAAATGCAACTGGGCCCACTCCCACGGTCCAAGCGGAGAAAATCTCGCAGAAGGTTACGCAAACGTGACAGATGCCGTAGACGGCTGGGGCGATGAAAGGACCAAATACAGTTTCGCCAACGGCGGCTTCAGCGAAGCTACAGGCCATTTTACGCAGTTGGTGTGGAAATCCAGCACGAGTGTGGGGTGTGGGAGGGTGCATTGTGATGGGAAGGGAGGGACTGCATATGGGTGGTTTGTCGTTTGTGAGTATTGGCCTGCGGGCAATGTGGAGGGGGCATATGCGCAGGAGGTGGGGAGGGAGATTAAAACTGTTACGGTGAAAGGGGGTGGGGAGGCGGCGGGACACATCAAATATATTTATGAGAAGCTGAATGGGGCGGATAGGAGGAGGGGGAGTTGGTGGGGGGTCGGCGTTGTGGGGTTGGTGATGGTGGTAGGGGTTTGGTTTTGATGAGAAGTATGGACTTTGGATTCAGCTGCAGGTTCAAGCAGTCTGCCGCAATTTTGAACATATTAAAGGGCAACTTACCATTGTTTGTGGAGCGGCAATGCTCGGGATACAGGCCAAAGTGACATTAGCTACGGGTGCCATCCCCATGATTTTCTTTCACGAACGTCAGTAGCAGCCTCGTTGCGCTTGAGTTCTGTGGCTATTGCCTCTCGGATCTGACAGCAAGTCTGCGAAGCAAGCCATGGTTGATTTGAATGATCGTATCGCTGACCCGTCTCCTGAAAGTTCTACGAAGAGAATCCACAGTCAGCCAGCAGCAGCGTTGAACAGACCGAAGGGTGGCGTACCATTCTTGAGAAACTTTCTCCCGAGAGAATTCCAATCACTGGTCATAGCTTCGAACGCCCATCGAGCTCCTGCCTCAGTCCTCGTGAACGAAGCCCACTTCGAAGTGATGAAATCTCTCAGCACCTGTCCTCGCTCGTCCCCTTTTGCCATCCTATCCTTCGCCCAGTTGCACATTTCCGCATCAAAGATGGTTGCAACAGCAACTGTGCCTTGTTGCGCACGGGCAAGGCTGCTATAGGTTGTTTCTATGATTGAGATGTTGCAAGAAGAGAAGACGGCAAGCTTCAACAGGTCATGAGTGAACGGAAAACTTCCATGTGGATCCAGGAATTGAATAGCCCGTGGTTTGTTCTCGAGGATGGCTTCTCGCATGCCCTTTTTGATCATTTGATTTGCGGAGTCCAAGTCTATTTTCTCCCATCTGGGGAAAAACCCCGACTTGGCAATCCAATCGATGAGGTCAAGCTTTCCATCTGTCCATGGACCTCGGAGGAGGCGTTGTGGCCACATGGTACGCCATTCAGGTTGGACTCTCGTTAGGTCAAAAATGTGTGGCTTCGGATATCCCTTTTGAAGACGCAGTACTTCCATTTCCAATTTCTTTGCAAAGCTGATTGTAAACCATTCCTGGTCTAAGATGGTGGTTTGCAGCTCTCCCATGCGAGTTTGACTCATAACCCTGATCCCGTTATGCTGGTCGTAATTGAGAATGCTAAAAACATGGTTTCCCTCGCCATGGTAGAACACATGAGTGCAGAAGCGTAGAAGTACAGTCTCCGACCTTAGGGAAGCATAGAAATGACGGTTCACGAGGGGCATTGACAGGGTTTCTGATCGAATGAAGATCTGTTCGAGCAGTTCTGGCGCTAAAGTAGCGAAGTGGTTGACTGGGTTCTCCATAACTGTCAGATTACATAGCACTTGCTCGGCACTAGGTGAGGGAGGATTAGATGGTAAGGTCACTCAGGCGGTGATTGAGAGGCTTGATAACCCTGCTGCGAGGTCTGACGAAGATATGGTCCGAGTGTAGTAGAAGAATTGGGGAGAGCCGGCGCTAGAATATCATCAAGTTGGTGGGGTGCTAACCCTGAAACAATAGGTAGTGAAGGGTTAAGTAAAATCGAACATGGTCACTGTTTTACTGTGTCACTGTGTCACTTTGACAGTGACATCGTCATACATTACATGTATTACACAATCGTCACATTTCCCCCATTCCCCAACTCTTTTGAAGAACGCAAAACTACGACGATCCTCTCCTGCTTCCCCCACGTAGTCCAACCCCCCACGTGAACACCTGGGGCAAACATCCCAAGACACCCTATATTAACCTTCTCAGCCGCATCACGTATCCCAGTCCAAGAACCACTCTGTACCGCAGTCCCTGCCCTCAATTCCACAGTAGTCGTGCATGTCTCAAATGTGGACTCGACGGGGAGGCTGAATGAATCTTCCGGGCCGTGATTGTGAAAAACGCCGAAGCCGGGGAAGTAGGGAAGGCGCGCGAGGGCGTATTTGCAATCGTAGTATATGGGGTAATTTTGCGGGAGTACCAGGGGCCGACTTTGTTGAGGCATTCGATGTCGCCTTCTCTTGAGAGTGGGGAGGTGAGGTTTCCTAGAGGGAGGGTTAAGGAGTGGGTATAGTTGATGAGTAAATTCAACAGCAGCACGTGAATCCCACGGAGTAATTTCATTGCAGGCCAATTATACTCTTTCAAGGGTATAGCAGTGGATTGAGTATGGCAAAACAGGAGTCTGAGACTTGGCAACTAGACATCTTGTATTTTTCAAACAGTAGAAGGATTGGTAGAATGCAGTCAGCGAAACCACGCCATAATCGCGTTTGGCTTCACGCCTGCAAGCCATATGAATTGTGACACCTTCATCCTCGCAGGATTTGTATATGCGCCATCCACTTATCTTTGCGGCAATCCGTACATGCGATCTCACCGCCTTTAGAAGATTTGACCCGCACAACTAAGACATCGGAGAGAAAACTGTAAGCAGTCAGCACGTGGAATAGGTAGAGATTTGGCTTGTGCGTTATCGGCAAGCTTCCTCAGGTCTGGATTTCTCGAAGTCGTTACCGCCGAGGGTTTCGCCAGGCGTATAAACCTTTCTCAGACCGATAGTATGGAATTATGTAGCATTGGATACCCTCTTGTTGATATCTTGATGAAGTCACCCTCGCTGACAACAGGCTATCGAGTCGTTGTGGTTGGAGGGACGAGGTCGATGAGACTGAAAAGCAGGTAGCCGCCCCGCAGGGCGGAAGATCGACAACGACGCAATCGCCTGTTGTACTAGTCCCTCGATATCACAATATCAAAGCTTAAATTACTATTAGTTGGACTCCATTCGAGAAAATCTCACTGTCTTTACTTTATGACACGACTTTAGGTTTTTCTGGTGCATCCTTCCTCTCTCAATCCACAGCCCAGCAAGTTCCCTGACTTTCGCGCGCCTTCTATCAAGGAACAACATTATCCACCAGCATTTGGAAAATAAATCAACCCCCTCGAACCCCACCTCTAAGCGAAGCCCCTTCAAACAATTTCCAGCAAGGTTCCCAAGGGTAGTTAGCCTCGTAAAAGAGCAGGATGCGTGATTCAGGTTTCCATCCGTTCAAGGGGAGGGTTAGCAAGCATTTTGGAGACTCTGTATGTAGAACAGTCGAACTAAAGGCTACGCGGTCTTGGGACTGATAGGAACGTTGCTACAGCTGAGTCCGGACGACCCATACCTGAGCTGTAAGTGCTACTTCCCACCAGACCGGTGGTGGTGATTGACAGGGCAACAGACTACGACATACGATGTTTGTGCGTCCATACTATTGAGCGGAAAGCGTGGGCTAAGTTCATATAGTGATGAGAGAAGATATCGACACTCTGAAGAATGATTGGTTGACGGACAACGTATGTTGTAGCTGCGTTTCTGCGCGAGTATGTGACTAATTCGCCTCGCAGAGCATATCCTTCTGGGAAGAGTGTGTCCACCTTACTTTCTAATCCATATGACGAAAACTCCTTGGTTTTCTATCTGTCCGTAGTAGAAACTGACGCTCGTCGTAGATACCTTGAACGCGAATACCTGAACCAGTACAAGAATGCCAACATCGTCCTCCTCCGACCTTCCATGTCCTTCATGCTCATGCAAACTCCTGACCCTCTCACACTCAAAGAAGCACTCCCAAACTTCTTTCGAACGACCCATATCTTCCTCCCAATCAACGACTGTCGTAACCCCTCCGTTACCGAAGGCGGCTCACACTGGTCGCTACTACTTGTCAGCGTTGTCGACGGTGTAGCGTTTCACTACGACAGCCTTAACCCTGCGAATAGAAACGAAGCGGCGCATGCGACATCGAAGCTCTCACACCTGCTAGGAAGGCCGTTGCAATTCCTAAACCTGAATGATTCACCACAGCAGCAGAATTCGAGCGATTGCGGTGTGTTTGTCTGCATGCAGATGCGACATCTATTGTTGAAGAAACTATTGCTGGCGCATGCAAAAGAGAAAGTCAGCATGAGTATGAGTGGGAAGGATGTGAACGCTTCACATGGCAGGATGGAGATGTTGTCGATAATTGAGAGTTACAGGAAGGAGGGCGAGAGCAGGAGATCGTAAGTCGAAAGGAGACGCGACCAAGGAGAATGCTGCTGACGTTGATTAGAAGGAGCGCAAGTCCTTACAAGCGATCAAAGAGCCCACCAAGGGTGGGCTGAGTTATGGACAATACTTTTGGCGACGACTGTACGATCTGGTTTGCATACTGCTTGAGCGCTGGTGTTGTGGCATGCAAATCTGCAAGTGGCTTTCCCGCCAATTGAGCTATCTTGACTAATGGACAACATCGAAAGTTTTTCAATGTTCATGCTGGCAATCAAGTCTCCGTAATCTGCTTGCTCAAAATATGCCGAGCAGCCTCATCTCCAGTCATATCGTCATACTTCTCCACCCACCACCCTCTGGACACGAGAGCTTTCTGCGTCCAGTCCGAGTAAAGCGTTGCCTGATTCTGCGGTTCACTTTGGGTTGCTAGCCATACCATCCTTCTCAAACCACGCTTGTACGTCTCAGCTTGGCTCGCAGTCACGCCAGGTAATTTTTTGAGTTGATTTACGACTTGACAGGGAGACACGCGCCGTAGGTCTCGATAGTCTTTGTAACCGACGCGATATAGGAGTGAAGCTGTCTTTGGCGTGATGGCCAATCTCAGTCGGAGCTGCTGTTCTTGTTTTGAAGCCATTGGTATCTGAAGCTCAGAACAGCTGTATCGAGGGTAAACAACGAAACGTCTAGAAGAAAGTTCAAAGTGAAGTGGGGTTTGTCTTTGTACACGTAGCGCGTTACCCCTATTTCAGTAATGATAGGCCAAATTTTTTCTTTTTTTTCTTTTTGCGCACCCCACCAAATCCCAAATCCAAAAATCACTTATTTAGACTACCGCGTCATAACCACCTATCGTAAAGCTATCAAAATTCTAGGAGATATTATTCAACTATACTTCTATTATACTCTTAACTCTTAGATAATTAGGATTTATATTTATTAGGGTATATAAGGTATTACTGATTTCGCGCTGATTTTGTACGGAGGCTTGGCGTAGGTCGGTAAAATTTCGGGATCTACCGACCTACGCCAAGGCTTCGCACGAAATCTACGAAAACTATATATACCCTATTAAATATAAATCCTAATTATCTAAGAGTTAAGAGTATAATAGAAGTATAGTTGAATAATATCTCCTAGAATTTTGATAGCTTTACGATAGGTGGTTATGACGCGGTAGTCTAAATAAGTGATTTTTGGATTTGGGATTTGGTGGGGTGCGCAAAAAGAAAAAAAAGAAAAAATTTGGCCTATCATTACTGAAATAGGGGTAAGGGGGTCGATGTATGACTAAGCAGAAAGCCTCGCCATCTCTATTCCAACCTCACCTCGCAATTTACTCCGGCAACACTCTATCGTCTCAACACAGAAAGCGATCAACATTGCAACAACAATCGCCTTTCCGGCATCAACAGCAAGCCTGCCAAAATGTTCGGCGTCCTCAGGCCAGGCACCCCCGAGCGCGACCGTATGCCAATGTCACCCAATGCCTCACCACCCCCTCCTCGATCACTAGCCCCAATGCCCCCAAGCGAGTTCAACAGCAGAGAGGAGCTTCTTGCTGGATGCAAAGACTGGTCATCTGGTCAAGGATATGCCGTCGTAATCGCCCGCTCCCGCTTCAATCGCCTTTGGCTCAAATGCGACCGAGGCGGCACATACGAAAATCGCCGAAACCTCACTCCAGACCAACGAAAGCGCAAGCGAGGTGATAGTCGACTGCTCGGTTGCCCATTCAGAATGCTAGCTACGTGCAAGAAAGATGGTGTATGGAGGGTGGAGACGGATGTGTCAGAGCACAATCATGGTCCCTCGGATGATTTGAGTGCACATCCTACCTTGCGAAGGATGACGGATGAACAATTACAGAGAGTCAAGGATATGTGCGATGCAGGCAAGAGTCCTGCTGAGACCTTGGAGGAACTCAGAGCGAGCTGGACAGACATCAAAGTGCTGACGCGGGACATTTACAATGCCCGTAAGAAATATAAGACAGAGAAGGAGGAGGCAGCTTTGGCTGCTGGATTACCACAAGAACAATCATACCAGGACCCAAATGAGTTGGGTTTCCCTGGGCCAGATCCTCATGGGCGATGGGCTTGGGTCCCGGATGGGGAGGAAGTGACCAATAAGAAATCGAAGCGGAGAAGGAAGACAGCGCCTGCTTCGCAGCAATCGTCAGCGGTACATTCGACATTGGATCCACAACTGCAGACCCCAAATACTTCACATACGTCGCATCGAGCCAATCAGCAGCTGTTTGATGGTTTTGGAAACGACCGTCCTCAAGCTGCACAGCTACCGCCTCCAGAGACCCGCTACGGTCTTTATGACTCTGCTCCCAATACCCTACAGCATCGCACCTCAGCCAATGGCACCAGTGACGGCTCAGCTTATCACCAAGACAACAACAAAACTCCTTACCCCGCACCCCAATACCCGACCCCCCAAGCGAATACCACACCATCACGTCTACGCTCTCAGCGAGCGGCTGCACCTACTGCAACAATGTCCGCCGCACCGGCGACGACCGATAGTATCGCTCAGGAAGGACCACAGGGAGGCGCAAAGGCTCCTAGCGGCCAGATACTAATGTCTAGGATTGAGCGTATGGAGAAGGAGCAGCGGGACCAGAAAACTATGCTGGCGCAGATACTGGGGGCTGTGCAGACAATGCATGGTAGTCCTAGCTCGAGTAGTAATGAGATGCAAACGTGAAAATGGTGCGATTAATTGGTGGTTTGTAAGAGCGGAGGTACCGCTTGCGGGCAGTATTATGAGAAAATGAATATATGCGGGGCTCGAGGAAAGCGGTGGTTGCATAGGTCTTGAAGAGCCCGGCACGAATCCATAGCATCTTCAGACCCCAGCATGGGCTTCGGTCACAGAAGAATGTTCTCACTTGGAGGCAAGCAACCTTTATTTTGTACTCAATACGGTGGGCTTATCCGAAGCAGAATTAGATACCCAGAGTTTCGAGACCAATGATTTACTGAAATCACTTAATACGAGCATTAAATCGTCGCTCTCGTTGAAGTAACCGGCTGTTCTTCGACCAAGCGTGACCAACTTGACTGAATATCCGCGCAACTCGAGCAACGACCGAAAAATTTCGACCGCTTTCAAAATCTCAACTCACTTCTCGCCCGCAACTTCTCACGTTCGCGCACTCCACTACAGCAACCTTTCGGCAGGATTCCAGAACCACACACCCCCAGATAGTCTCCATTTCCTCAACCCTTAACATATTCACAATGCCTGACATCACATCTAGCCCCTTCACACGGCCAGTCTTTGAGATCCTCGCCGGTTTCCAGTACAAATCATTTGTCGCACACGGCAATGTACTCGCAAAGTCGAACAAATTGAAAGCCATGATGGAGGGTGAGTGGAAGGACAGCAGAGACCGGAGTATCGTGCTCATAGATTGGGACGACGAAACGGTTGGCAGACTACTCGAATGCTTGTATACAGATGATTACAGCAGTCCCGACCCAGGAGTCACACAAGTGATACCATCGCCTACATCGCAACAACGAACAGCAAAATCAGGTTCACCAGATCCACAAGACGAGCAACAGCCACGTCAAACCTAAAGTGATTCGAGCCACTCATCCACCAAATCTGAAGATGTCTTTACCATCATGAACGCCTCCGAGAAGCCCAAAGCAAAGAATTCCAACCGTCCATTAACGCCAGTGATGAGTCTCCAATTCCCCAACCCGGACACCAAACCCAAGTATTGCAGTGCCGAAACCTTCACCGCGTGGAAGGAGACCTGCCAGCCCCGCTCAAACACTCTTACGTACGAGGTAACCCTCCTCTGCCACGCCAAACTTTACGCCCTGGCAGACTACATGATTTTGCCCGACTTGCAAGCACAGGCGTTCCGGCGCCTCCAGAACACCCTTGATTTCATCAACAACTTCGAGGCACTCACACCAGTGGTAAATGACCTAGTCAGGCTCGTCAGATACATCTACGCAAACACGAGCCGTCCGTAAATCGGACAGGAGCCGTTGCAAAAAATTCATCACCACGTTCATCGCACTCAATATCAGCCAGTTCGATGACGGCGAGCTGGGAGAGGTGCGCGGGATGTTTGATCTTGGGGGAGATATTGCGGTGGATATATGGGAAAAGGCTAGACGGAATGTTGGGGCTTTGGATCGGAAGTTGAAGGAGTCGGAGGAGAAGATTACGGAGTTGAAGCGCGAAGTGAGGGTGTCGAAGAAGGAGAAGAAGAGGCTCGAAGTCGCGAGTCATAGAGATGAGGAGGATTGAGAAGGAGAACGTAAGTCAATCAATTGCTGCAGGAAACATAGGTCCTCTGTCGCTTGTTGAGAATTGTATCTGAATGTGTGTCGGACCTGCTTTCTGTAGGTGTCATAGTTCTCGGACTAATTTAAAGCGCTCACTGCATGAGCTGGGCAAACCATCAAGCAAGAGATCGAGCAAGAACCCCAAAACCATTCATACTGATGATGATGTTGTGCTCATACTTCTGCTCTGCTTCGCCATCCAAAGCTTGGCCAAATTCTGCTTCTCAATCTACAATGTGTTCGCAGAACCTGGGATAAGCTCCCAGATTCACGCACGCCAAACGCCATAATCGCTATGAATTCCCTGGGTACTCAACTCGCAACCTTTGGCTTGAACCCACAGCAAGCCGAATTTAGAGAGTCAACTGAAAATCTTCCTCCGCATCCTCCCTCAACAGGGCATCCAAGCCATGGGGACGGCCACCCGCAAAGATCTCTTCTAGACTCGGACCCTCATACTTGTCGAAGCATCCGGAGTTCTTGCAGCGAATCCACATGTCGCTACCGAATTTGGGTTCACCGTAGCGCTGGATGTACTCCTCTGGGCACAACGAAGTGTCGGGAGTTTCGTTCTCTTTGGCCTTACATTCCCTCTTTGGTAGGCCAGCCTTGCGCAGATTCGTGGCCGCAGCGCGGCCTTTGGCATAGCCGACGGTTGTTCTTGAGGCCGCGGTTGCAATATTGTGACGCATTGGTGATGGATTGGTAGGTGCAGGCATCTTCTTCGGACGGGAGACAAGGGAGCTATTGAGTCGAGGCTTCGCAGCTGGCACGCCTGCTTTTGAATTTGCTGTTGGTACGAAGGTAGATGTCTTCGGTTGAGATAGAACGGTCGCCGCAGTCTTAGATTTCAGCGCGGATGGTCCATCTGAAGGTATTGGCTTCTTTGGGGCAGGAGCAATTTCGGCGTCGATTGCTGCTATTGTCTTCTGATATTGCTCCTCGGCCGCCTTCCTGGCTTCGATGGTGTCCTTGCAGAGATCGCCGTGGCAGTCAGGGTAATGCGTGCAAGGTATAGGTATGCTGTCTATATCCCGCTGCATGGCTGCTTCCATCTTCCTGTCGCTCCTATCCCATATCTTCTTCCGCCGCTGGTCCTCTCGTTCAAGATGGCTGAGCCCGTCTTCACCTTTCCTCGTATAGAAGTAACCTAAGGCTCCTTTCATGAGGCCTCCATTCTCGAAGATTGAAAGATCGGGCTCAAAGTGGTCGTCAGGAAGGTCGGGAAGATCTGAGAGTCGTCAGCACTGTTCATTTGGCTTTCAATGCAAAATGCTACCTTTAGGCCTTGGAGGCATATATTCGATCTCCCTCTCCTCCAATTCGTCCTTGTCGCCCAGAACCTCCAGTTTTGTCATCTCTGCATGAGATACTCTTGGTTTAGCCTTCCGAGCGGAAACGCTCTTCTGATTAGATTTGCCTATGTCATTGTCCGCGGGAGGTGGAGCAGCCGTTTGGAACGCCTTGGTCTTTGCGTTTGTAGTTTTCATGCCCAATGGTGCTCGGCTTCGCGGACCTGTGAAGACACCAAGTCAGCCAATGCTTCAGACTTTGTGAGACCAAAAATGTTCGTACCCATTGGTGTAGTAAGTTTGTCCGTCGAGCCTCCCTTCTTCGCGCCAGTCACCATATTTTCATTGCCTTTCCCAAAGGCCTTTCCTTCAGCCTTACCTCCGCCAAGTCTCCCACCATTCTCATCATTCAGCGGTAGTTTGAATGGCGTCTTCGGTACTTTTCCTGGCGTCTTTGGGGGTAGCTGTCGAGTCCCTTGGTTGAGCGGCTTCGAAGCCGCTGCGGCAAGGTGCCCATGCACCAGGTTCTCTTGATCTCGAGCGGAGAGCATGTTCGACCTCCACATCTATAGTAATGCTATCCAGTCAAAGTATTCCAGTAGTTGCGCTCTCTCATGGTTGCATCAAGCGGTTGATGTTGACAGAAAATTCAGTGTTTACTTTGGCGAGTTGCCAGGAAGCGACTACCGCGGCTAAATTAAGCGACCTTGACTGTTGCCCTTCGTCACTTTATCTAGTCTCACGTCTTCCTCAACACAGTTTCACAACAGCTTTTCTCACGGTGCTCGTTGTCTTCTGAATACTGTACACTCATGAATACACCTCCAAACGCCTGTCGGCTTTTCCACGTCATCAACCGCAATCATGTCACATCTCGATAGCATCAAGCAGGTACGCTACACTTTTCCCAGAGCTGTCAAACACTGCATCTTGACTCTCTTCGATGGCTCAATAGATGTTTCTTTGATGCCATGTACATGCCCACATCGAAGGACTCCACCTTACTGACATTTCCATTCAGAAAATGAACTCCCTCCGACATGAGCAGGAAGAAACACAAGCCAACTACGAAGAAGTACAAGCCAAGGTTAAGGTCCTAGAACAAGAGAACTTGGCAAAGGAGCAAGAGATCACTTCCTTGTCCCACAAGAATCAGCTTCTGGAGTCAGAAGTGGAGAAGCTGGAGGAAGACATCAAGGAGCATAAGGGCAGGGCGGATGAGAGTGCTAAGGGCGTAACGCAGAACGAGAGTCTACAGAGGAGGTTACAGCTGTTGGAGGAGGAAGCTGAGGAGTCAGATAAGGACCTAAGAGAGACGAACGAGAAGTATGCAATCCAGGCCCTGCTACACCATTTCCTGGTGATTGTATAACGTGCTGACCTCTATGTCATCACAGGCTACGCCAAACAGACGTCAAAGCAGGTCATTTCGAGCGCAAGGTACAAGCTCTAGAGAGCTCCCGTGACCAGTGGGAGGAGAAGTACGAAGAAATGTCTAAGAAGTACGCGACTGTCGAGAAGGAGTTGGAAGACTTCCAGCTCGAAATTGGGAAGATCTAGACGACTCTCTGCGGGACCTCACGAGTGTTGCATTGAGAGCGTTGCTGCGGTGCTAATACCGCGGCGAAGAGAGCTGGGCTTTTAAGCTGTGTGTCTATCTACTTATTTCAATTAGTCATGCTTGCATCCTTTGTCACGGGAATAGCTTATTGAAGATTTCATGAGCCCTTCATACCATCATAATGTTTAATGCCGTCGCTTCAGGGGTATTACTCTGCTATTCGACGAACAACTTGGGGCCGCTCAGCCTTTCCGTGCCTTTGCCTCCTTCCTGTTCCCAGCTTTCTCTTTGTACCTAGTCATCTTCCTCTCGGCTTTACTCTCGTAATGGAACTTCTTCTTCCTCTTCTTCGGCCCGTTGGGGGGCTCCCTTGTCCATATTCGCTTGCCATTTTGAGACACTCTTTGCCTTTGGGGAGCCGAGTCTTTGGGCGGCCTCTCATCCGCCTTCTCTGTGCCTGGTGCCTCGCTCTCTTCGTCATCGTTGGCTGCTTTATGCAGGCCATCCCTTGATACATCTACTGCCTCCACCGTGACCGTTGTAAATCGATCCTCATCCACATATTCGTTCTCGTGATCAATGACCGGGTCTTCTGCAATACCATCCCATTGCTGTGTCTCCACCTCTTCCTCTTGCTGGCTCGAATCAGAATCTACCCCCCTCTGTTTCTTGAGTATGATATTCACGGCCTTCACATGCTTCTCAAGGTCTGCCTTGCGCCCCTCTCGCAGCTGAGCGGCATTCTTGTCAGTAGAAATTATTGTGGGGCAGAAATGAAACATACAGTCTTACGAGCCGCAAGCTTCTCTTCTCGATCCCTTTTTGCAGCCTCTTCCCTGGCATTTTTTATTCGTTGAACTTTGCGTTTATGAAAGCCAGTCAAGTAGTCCTCTCTCGCACTCGGATCGAACGAGATCTCCTCTATAGCGGGTGCGACTTTCCGCTTCTTCTTCGGCGGGGCTACCAGTCCGGTTCCTCTGGGTCTAGCGAACATGGCGTGTATTCGAGGACAGAAAATTGCGTGGGTTTTGAATGGTGCATTTGCGGGCAAAAAGTGCTCCCATTCGCAAAATAGTTTCGCCGAGCGCCGGTACCCATCTCCAAGTCGCCCCATCACCACCACTCTCGTTCAAAAACAAAATAAAACATAATGCAACTCATAGGACTTGGGACATTCGCATTGGGCATAAGCCTAGTCAATGCTTTCAAAGATACATCCCCCTTCTTCCTCTTCTCCACCTCCGAGTAGGGTTTCCAGCTTGACTATCTACGAAACCTGCCAGACTGACGACATGATTCAGGCTCCTCACATCCTCCCCAAATCTCATCTCAGCAGATCACCTAACAAAGGCTGTCGTCCCTCAGCTTACAAAATGTATATCGGATACCTATGTCGTAGTATCGCAGCCTGGCGTTGAGGCAGCAGACTTCGAAGATGGATTCTCCGCGCCACGATTACGACAAAAGATGCTTGGGGGCGACAAGAGTATACGGTCGAGTATCGGTGTGGCAGATGTGCTGGGAGCGGTCAGCGCAGACAAGCTGAGCAAGTCGATACAAGAACGCTGCGATGCGGGACATATGATGGTGGATGCATCAAGTGAGATCCACAAGAGCCCAACGGTCAGCGAACATTTTGAAAGCTGATCTGTCTCTACGTACAGCTGGTTCATTTGCCATCGCTGAAGATGTGAAGCCACGAGTGATCAATGTCGATTTCCCAGCTCTTCCTTCTGGCGCAGGAAGGTCTCAAAAGTTACTTGAGCATGGTGAATGATATCTTTTGGTCACCTAGAGAAACCATATACTGACGTCTCCAGATACCTTCTTGGCTTCCATGCTGGATACAATAGCATCTAAGAAATACACCGTGATCTACACTACATCGCCCCCCAGTGGGGCCCACCACACCGAGCATGCAGATTCCGAGTCATACGAAATGGACTCCCAATTCCAGGCCCACCTTCATACCGAGCTCAAGCGCGATCTCTCTCACCAGAAGCGCGCTACAGATGGTAATATAACATTGCCAGACGGACCTCTGTTCGAACGATACCAGTACCTGACTCCAGGTATGTTCAATTGATACCTTGCCAAGAAACAGCTAACGTTCCTCTCTCACCAGGTCTCTTCATGGGCCTTTTAGTCTCATTCATTCTCATCTCTATTTTATACGTGGCGATCAACGGTGTTGCAAGTCTGCAAGTCTCATACGCTGCTTTCGACAGGGAAATGGGTCCATCCGCGCAGAACAATAAAGCTCAGTGAATGATCGGATTGGTGTACAGCAATGGATTTGCAGACGCCTATATTGATGCAAGGCGTTAGGAACCTGAATGCTAGATTTCCAAACTCCTGCGGTCGCCAAGACCACTCACTGCGCTTTGCTTGTACCTCGCTCATCGCTTTGTCCACGTCTCCATCCACGACATTTAGCTCCGAGCTTTCCGTTTCTAGTACCTGCGCGGGTCCTGCATAATCAATCCTCTATTCTCTCGTGAACGCCAACGATCTTATATTCTTCCTCGCCGCTTTCGTTCAGTATGCAGCAAGACACCCACCTCCCTGGCCTAGCGCCCTTCAAGTATGTAGCGCTATAAGCCTCATCAACAACAACCGTAATGAGACCTCGGTCGGGTGCGTACGGCTGAATAGCCACAGAATACTCCCATAGGGAAGCAGAGTCCGCGCGAGAGTACAAGACGTATTCCACAACCGCAAGATACAAATCTCTCTTTTGTTCTGCATTATAATTGATTAGCCATCTTGACCCCTGTCATTCGAAGAGAGGAGTATTGGCGGAGAGGCGGAATTCATCTCATTGATATCACAGCAGGTAAACCTAGGGCTGGAAAAGACGGAAAGGGATGGTTCTTTTCCTTCATCCTCTTACCTTCCTCGTGTGAGGACCTTGATTGCAATTGTGCTCCAAGCCGATTCTTTCACAACAAGCCATTCCTGACTTTCTCCAAGTAGTCCTTCGCTTCTAACTTCTGTGCCTCAAGCGAAATTCGAACAGGAAGCTCCTCTTTGGGTTGTACCATGCTGCGCCACCAAAATCCTCTCTAATCTAGACAGATCATGCCACAAAAAGGTTCTTCTCCGGTAACTTGGTTAGCAATTGGAAAGAAGGTTTCGGCATCTACCAACTCACGTTTCTGAAATAGAGGATAAACATATCTAGTAGCAATGTTTCTTTGAATGCTGTGGACTAACACATCTACGAGCACGTCGGCGACGGGGTTACTACCGGTCTCCTCGATCGAGTGGTCGTGCTTTCCCGCCAGCTTTTACCCAGGAGTACTTGCCAGGGATGTTTGGGGTAGTCGATCAATTACAGAAAGCTCTGGGGAAATCGCAGATCACTATCGTGACAATGATTCCGTCAACGAGGAAGATCAGAAGATCAATCATTGCCAGTTCTGGTAACCACCCCAATCCACGCATTTTTCCATAGATCTACCACCCTTTTCTAGACCAATAGCAGCATCTCTACGGATTCTCAACTCTTCACAGAAGCAGACAAAGCAACACCTTCCACTAGAACAAAGGGAATAACAGCTCGCAATCCAAAACGAGTCGAGACAATGTGTTGCCAACACAAGTGCCAGTATTGCGACTTCGTGTTCTTCGTCGCCTGTACCGAACAGAGAAACATCGATTATCATACTCCAGTAGAATCAAGAAGTCGCGTTGTATGCCCTCAAACTTGGTGGTACCCCTGCGATATCATGGCCGCAATCTGTCATCGCTGCGCTTTTGATAGACAAGGGGTAAGGCCCCAGACGGAGGTGTATTTGGGTGAAGACAGCAAGAAGCCGGAGCAGAGGGGAGGAAGCTTAGGACGGTCAAAGCACCCACACACAGCGTTGGGACAAAGCAGCCACGCTGTTGCCACTGGGATACCTGCGAACGCTGGTGGGGCATTTCAGCAACCAGCTCTTCTACAACCACTCCTCCCACGACCGTTTCTCCCACAACCATCTCTCCAGCAGCCAGCTCTCCAGCATCCAGCCTTCCAGCAGCCAATTGTCCAACAACCACCTTTTCAGCAACAAGCTTTTCAGCAGCCACCTTCCCAGCACCCAGCTCGACCGATTACAAGTCTGGGACAGCATTGCAATCGAACATCCGCCAACAGTGACACAATTGGTAATGGAGGTCCTGTCGCCGCAACCTCGAGTCAAGAGCCACGAAACGAACCTCAGACTCGTCCGTTTGAAAGTGGGAAATCCGATGGCCGCCAGGATGTTCATGATGGTGGAGATATGCTGCCGGTCACTAAGGACGAGAAGGGTGTGTTGGGGGCGTTTTCGACCTTTTGACAGTGTATATCAGAGGAAAAATAGTCTTTTGGAGCATTTTTGATGGGCGATGCACTGCGAAAGGTTCGGGACGGAGTGTGGGAAGAGGTTTTTGATTGGAGAGTGCTTTCTGTGCTCGAGTTTTGCAAGACCATACGAGACCATGCGAATAGCTTCTCTCAGCAAAATGGCTGTTTGACAGCGGATGAGAGACCGTACTGGAGCCATGGAGGAGACATTGTTCGCATAGGGATAGCATAACGTATCGGCCAACCCGAAGAATACCACAGCCCTGCATGCATAAAAGGATTTGCTCCTGAGTCGAATCTACTGCCGCACAAAGTCGAAGTCGCCAAATTGTAGACTAAGTTGTAATCAGATCACAACGATCAGCATATGACACGATTCCCCAGCGCAAAGAAAATGGTCAGTGTAATGCAAACTTCGCTTTCATGTCATAGCGAGGACCTCACGCTCAGCGAATACCCCAAGTCCATAGCATCCCCTTCACATCACCCCATCAAGAGGTCACCACAATGGGGGCCACAACCTACGCAGCCCCAAAAACCAACAACGCACGCATTGAAGCTCTGATCTCGGGATTGGAAAGATACATTTGAAGCTAGCAGCTGAAAGCTATGGTAGAGGCGATATATTACACTACTATTGGTCCGAGGAGTTTTCGCTTTCCATCTTATTAATGCTTACGATCTTGTCATCCACAACGGGCTCTGTACCATTGATCACCTCGGGGCTTTGCGCATGTAGCTCAGCCGGTTCCATTGGTAGAACATGGTTGTCAGCTCCTTCTAATTTCTGGTCGACCCCATTCAGTGCGTCTTCCTGGCTCTGACTGGCAGCTTTTGTCAATTCATCCTCGGCTTCCTCTCTTCTCATCTCCTCTTCCCAGTCATCTACAACGACTTCTTCCTCCTTCGCTATTTTCATTTCCTCCTTTTTCTTCTTCGCATCCCGCAGCTTGCTTCCTAGAACTGTGTATACACTTTTCTCGCCAAATGTTGGCTGTCTAAGTGCGAATCTCGGTGCTGCAGCTTTAGCAGCCACTTGGCTCCATCCACCGTTGTTGGCTGGGTCATCGAGCTCACGGCGGATGATGTTGAGTGATGGGTCTAGCGCGCACAGTTGGACAGAACTGGAAAGGTATTTTGATGATGAAATTGCTGAGAGTGAAGTTTTCATGACTTTGATTATGGCCTCGATGGCCAAGGCGGAGATAACAGTAGAGGCTGACACCGGTCGAGCCTTGATGACTATCTCTTCGCTTGGAAGATACGAGATGTCGTATGCTAAGCCGGGCGTAGAGTCAAGACTTGCTGCAAATTCAGCGCGCAACTCCTCTAGGGTCAAACCGAATTTGGGCCGGGTCAACAAGAAGCCATTATATATCTCGTTGCTAGCATGTAGCTTTCGTTGAGTCTCCGCTACAGTGGCATTTGACGCTTCTGCCGAAGTACGAATGCGAACGCACTCGGCAAGGGTCTTCATTGGTGCCATGACAAACTTAGGCGTCTTGAAAAGAGCGACATGCCGGTGCGGTTCAGGATCCATGCTCTCACTATCGAAGCCAAAGTCCTCGGAAAGAGCATGAATGAAGGCCCGCTGGTGCGGTGACATAGGTTTGAACCGAAGCCGTTTCTCAGCTTCGTCGGCCGCAAAGACTCGGATCTCGCGCTCTTGACTCTGAGCCCACTTGACATTTTCTCGAAACATCTTCAATGTGTCATTGGAGTAAGGGATATGGTCATCCTTGTGTGCCTCTGGATCGATGTTAAGAGCGAGCGCAAGTTTTTGGTTCCTGGCCAATCTTGCGCACTCATCATCGCATGGCAACGTCTTCTTGGTGTTGCCTTCGCTAGTCCGCGAGGCATTGCACTTCATCTCCTGCTTCAGATGTTGGCAATCGCATGTGATGAACATCTTACTCTGGCAAGGGGTCTCTTCGCGACAAGATGAGGGTGCGTGGCACTGAAAATCGCAGGGGTGCCCACAAGCCTTCTTTGCTTTGCCGCAGGCTTGTTGACACGCTTTACCAACGTCTTCGCATTCGCCAGCTCTGTGACATTGTTTACGGCAAAAATGAGACCCGCACTTCAGTTTTCGACCACAAATCTCGCCACAGCGAACCTCTGCAAGCCAGCAAGGCTGGTTCTTGAGCATCTTCTTCCCGCACAAACATGGCTTCTGTGCCAAGAATGGGCACTTCGGGCACTTTTCCTCGTCCCCATGACAATTATGAGGGACGCGCGGATGGCCACAATCCTTCGGCCGTTCGCAATCGAAGCGACATGGAGGGGATGTGGTACCGCAAGGCAGCGGTGGTTGCAGCACAGTCTTGCCGCAGTGACAGCTCATCTCGTCAAAAACGGCTTCTCGACAGCTTCCGCAAGGCCCTTTGTGACAAAGTTCTGGACATGTATGGTTCCCGCATTTTAGCAACCGCTCACAGGAGCGCGTGCAGATATGCTCGGTCTCAAAGCCTTCATCAACGATGCGAGAAGCTCCTAAGGGTCGGAGTTTGCGCTTTGTAGCTTGGCGCTCTGCTGCTTTCTTTTCGCCTGAACAGCACCTCTCACCACACTCGTGGCGGCCGCAATTGAGGGTAGCCTTACAAGCTCTCATACACTGTGGTGACTTTTCATTTCCTTGATGGCAGACCGTTGAAGATTGCGTGCGGCCACAACGACATCGAATATCAACAGTAAGGAGACAAGGCCTGCATTCATCAGAATGACAAATTTGTTGGCATGAGTGGCCGCATGATAACTTCCTCAAACATTTCTTCCCGCAATTGGGAATGGGATCTTGGCAAATTTCTCGAGGGGATGCTGATATCTCCTCCAGTGCCGTCTTACCACAAGGGCAATGAGATACAACATCAGGGGAACGGGGGCAGTGTGGCGTTTGGAGTTCTTGGGGGTGACAGCGCTTCTCGCAACGGTGTTCACCGCAGTCAAATTGTCTTTCGCACTCATCATAGCATTGGAATGTCCCGGTCCATTCCTCGACGTTCAACGGATCTTCGGTACTATTGGTAGCTCGTTTACTCTGCTTTTCATCTCCACGCTCGCAGCAGATGATTGACTTCTCTACCTTTCCACAATAACAGCGACAGTCCATCTGGACCTCGCACGGGCCGCATAATCCCTCATGGCAAAGTCGTGGGTCAGTATGTTGACCGCATGGCATGAGATCACCACAGACTTCGCCACAGCTCCATCCAATATCGTAAATAGTATCAACGCATCTCCTGGATGTTGAATTCTTGCCACAAAAGCAGCTCTGGATAGGGCCCATATGCGAACATGGAGGGCACGGGCCAGGGTGACATAGAAGTTCGCAAGGATGAGGGCATTTCTTCGGTAGCACACGATGTTTGCCACAGGTCTGTCCGCATGAATGCGGTGGAATCCCTGATATCGATCTGGGATCGGCTTCCTTGGCACACCAGCAAGTGTAATTTGATGGCAGAACATCCTTTGGCAAATTGCATCCCGGACATCTCCACTGCCTTGGCGGAGGAAGATTTCCATCCTCGTTCCGCTGCTGAGCTTGCGTAGAGCCTTGGTTGGTAGACCACTTCTTGATACAACTCAGGTGGAACACAGTCCAGCAAGTCTTACATGACCAGACTTTCGAATTTCTACCAACCTCATTCGTGCAGATCGGACATTCGTATATAGCGTTTGCAATGTCTTCGTGCGTACGAGTAGCAATATCTGGGGCCGACGATTTGAGGTTTGACTGTCGCCTTAGGCGTGGTACTTTAGCCTGATTTTGTTTGTGACTGGGTTGGACTGCCTTTCCACCTCTGGGCTTGACAGGTCGTTGCTGGTGTTGTTGGCCTGGACGAAATTCTGGCGCGTCGGCCTGTAATGTAGATGACTGGGGGGTTGAACTGTCCTCTCCCTGCGTCAACCTCCCACCAAACTGCCTGCCGGAGCCAACCGCGGGGCCGTGCTCGGTAGTGATTCTTCCATGATCAACTGTAGAACCCGTGCCCCCTCTAGTATCTCCTCCTCCCTGTATTCTTCCTCTGCCTCTATTCCGTCCATGGCATGCCCTACCTCTTCTACTGCCCGGATGGCCATTCTCTGTTGCTGAGACCTCCGCACTAGAAGGTTCTGCTGATGATAGGATTGGCGACGGTGCCACTGAAGCAGGTCTGAATGCTAATGACGTATTCGCTGCTGGTGTAAGATGTCCATTTAGTCCAGGTGCCGAGGCGTTGATACCCTGAGAGTCCGATCCCCTACCGGCTGACTGGTTCTGGCCACCTCGCCGCGGTCGTCTGCGTTGCGGAGCTGAGTTCGGTATTTGACTCGTTTGCTGCTGCGAGACAGGTTCAACAGAAGCCATCTTGGGTGAGACGTAGGCTCGTACGATGGCGGTCTTTGACAAGAGAATCGGGCTTCCGAGGATGGTTTACACGTGACACAGACCTGTCAAAGAAATTTAGAGGCTTCAAAAAACCAGCCTCTGCAACAGCAAAAAAATTTGGAGGTTGCAGTGAATGGGGAGGCAAACAATGGGTCGGGCTTTCTGTTTACAGTATCGAGACAAGTGGCGAAAAACGGATTTTTACCGCTTTCTCCAGTAAATAAAACGGATGGCATGTGAGTCACGGATACTAATGACTTGTTGCCGGCATCTGCTCTGTTCTAGTAAGTCTTAATAATCTGTACCCGTATTAAATTGGATGACTCCTCTACTAGTGTATATCCCGTTAAAAAGTTGATACTGTATCGCTTTCTACTCCTAGTTCATGCATACGATAAGATCAAAAGGTTTGTAACATAAACCCAGAACACAACGTGCAACTTCAATCACATTCCTAGTTCCTACATCTAGACACCATTTTCGTCCATGGAAGAGAATATACGAGCTGACCGCTCAACGTTCTTACCGTGCACTAGTTGCGAAGCAGGCGCTGCAGACGGCAAGATTGCTCTTAGTGATACAAATGTTCAGGGCCTTGTAATGACCTTTCTCCCAGCTGTCCCCACCCTCCTCGAACTGGAGAGAGACAAATTTTTTTATACTAATTACTGTGTACACAAGACATGATAGGACATCACATACTGCTGGCGCTTCATGTCCAATCCTCCATCTCCCATTCGAAGGTCTTGTTCGTCGAAGGAGTGCAAGCCGGTAGCCTTGTCCAAATCGGTGATCGAACGCGTGCAATTGTCTGACAATTGCCGGTCCTCGGATCGAAAGATGAACACTATGTACAGGGTAACCCTAAATGTTCGGGAATTAGCCCTCGACAGCGCCCAGACTGGACTCCGAATCGACTTCCTGTGACTTTTTATATTCGCTCCAGAAAGTCGCGGTTGCTTCGAAAACAAAGTAAGCGGAAAGACACGTAAATGACTGATCCTGCGTAAACCAGAATGAGACACGGGACTCGAGGAACCGAGAATATGACTGGACAGCGTATATGACATGATAACTATGAGTTCTTGATATTCCAAGGAGCAGCCGATCTTGGTAGATGAAGATGTGTTGCAGAAACGGAGAAATCCTCGGGCAAATAAAGTGCAAGCTTTGGGAAATAGAGGTGAGTGGTTCGATTTCAAGTGCGCTCTGAGGTATGGGAGTGTGTCTCGAATTCTCGCTAGAGTCTTTTAGCCGTCTTTAAGAAAGAGATGCTCCTGGTCGGTTGCGGCACTTGGCATGGCGTAGTTGTTTCCAGCAGTCAACGTCAAACCAAGTCTCGTTACCAAAGCGCATTGTAATCATCAAGTGGCACACAAAAGTACGAGGACGAAAGCATTTTGACAGTTGTTGACGAGTTGATTGCAATGTTGCCAAAAGGATGGCTGTACTCTACACCTAGTGTGATGTGGAAAACGGTATCTGAATCCATTTGTGTACTCCACTCGAGTCCGAGCACGTACATCTATGACCCCCTTTGAACCTGGTGCCTCACCATAATTAATGTTGCAGGGCCAATGACCCCCCGAATGCTGCAACAGGTCCCTTACGAACGCCGGTTGAGGGGCTGGAGAATGGGCGATAGCGCCGCCACACCGCTTAGCTGGGGTATCAAAAAGTATCAACGGCCATCTAAAGCTTTATCTTTGATGAACTCAAAGATATACATAAAGTAGTCAGGTTCGGCTACTGTGTCGTTGTGACTGCCGTTGGGTATGGTCCGCCAGCTTTTGGTTTTCGCACGACAGACTGAGTAGAGCTGCTGCATGTGCGAAGGCCTGCAAATACCCGAATTAATTCGATCCCGAAAGTTTCAATTTACAAAGACAGAGGAGCGTTCTAGAGAGAAACGACAACCATTAGCAATGAGACCGGTACTCACGGAATAATCTCATCTTTCAGGCCACTGATGAACAGGATAGGAATATTAGTAATCTGAGGAAGCAATTCTTCGCTAGGCCAATATTGGTGACAAAGCCAGGCGATGTACTTCGCAGGTGGGAATGCACTTTTACAAATCAGTCTTGAGCGCCAAAAATATTGTGCAAGTGCAAACCTCGGGATTAATTTTCGTATCGATGTAAATGTGTTTTCCAAGATAAGCCCGATCACATCACCAGCATCTTGGTTCCTAGCGACAAGCTGTATGGCAACAGCCCCACCTATGCTTTGACCATAGACTACGATCTTGTTCCCCTTCGTTTCTCCGGAATTACGTATGTAATCGAGACCCGTTTGAGCATCAATCATTAGTCCTTCTTCGTTCGGTGTTCCCGTCGACATTCCATATCCTCTGTACTCAAGCATCAAGATACTACAGCCACTGTTCTCTTCCAAGACTTTGGCAATAGGCACCCGATGGCCAATGTTACCAGCATTGCCATGGAACATCAGGATTGTAACATCCCTTGCAATACCTTTATTGGATGGTCTAATGAAGAAAGCTCCGAGCGTCTCTCCATCTGGTGTTTTGAGGCGAAGATCTTCGTAGTCTGAGATGCCGAATTGCGTAGGTCGAGGTACGCCTTCGTCAGTATTGGCTCCGCTTGGTAAGTAGCGGGGATATATTAGATCACTGCTGGGCCATAAGCTTGATCAGGATAACCTTGGCGGAATCACGCACTTTTGCTTCCACCAAAGGCCACCGCTTGCGAGTACCACAATCCCTGACGATACCATCAGTGGCAACCGGAGATACGAGAAGTAGCTCGCCATATTGGTAGGGTAAATAAATTTCGATATAGCTGCAACTCCCAAGCTGAGACTATGAGAGAACAAGAAATCAAAGCTGTGGGTTCTGGTTGAGTAGAGTTTAACAACAGTGTTCAGAAATGGACTGTTCAGCAATGGCAAAGTGACACCACGATCATGGTCTGATGCATTGCACCAGGTAGTCTTAGGTAAGGTAGGAACCGCGCCAAGGCTAGCTTGCTGGACGGGCTATTACCCTTCCAATCAAATCAGCTCTTCCGACGGTCATACAAGCGTCTTGTCCACAAATGAGGCCACAAAGAAGCAGCTGATAGGAAGGAGTAGAGCTCTAAGAACAGCTTGCCAAGACATCTAAGACACCCGGGCTAGCCGCCAAGCGCTGGAGCTCTTTCTGCTAACGCGTTCAAGCAGCCTGGCAGCTCCAGCATCAAGCACTTTCAGAATTTTAATCCTCTCTAAGCGTATGAAGCGACAACATATACGCCTCTACTCCCTGCATCTCCTAAGATTCATACAACATGCCGATACCAACGGGCATGCTCAGCGAAGGTCCAGGGAAAACTATGAGCTCTCCGAGACAAAAGACTGATTCTATATCGCAGATGGCATCCATGTCGATATGAACCACTTGAAGACTGGTGAAGTAAAGTGAGTGGACTAGTCTAGGCTTCTACTATACCGCATACTAATCTATGTGCTTCTAGCCTAGGAACCTCAATGTAAGCTCCACTCCCACCATCTTCTGCATCTACTCTCCTCTTCTTCCTCAATTATCTAATGCCTCCCCCCACCCCAGCATGGCCATAACCTTTTCCCAAGGCGTAATCCTGGGCGCCGACTCCCGCACCACCACAGGCGCCTATATCGCCAACCGCGTCACCGACAAACTCACCCAAGTACACGACACAATATGGTGCTGCCGCTCGGGCTCAGCAGCCGACACGCAAGCCGTGGCAGATATCGTGCACTATCATCTGGGAATGTATGGAATCACAAACGAGGAGCAGCCGACGACGCAAACGGCGGCAGCGCTGTTTCAGGAGTTGTGCTACGATAATAAGGACCAGCTTAGGTGGGCTTTGACTTCTTTTCTATGGGGACGACTAGGAGTTGTGGATGAGGCTGATGGTGTGAAGTGCCGGTATGATAATTGCGGGGTATGATCCTAGGCATGGAGGTTCGGTCTACAGTATACCACTCGGAGGCAGCTTGCACAAGCAGTCGTACGCTATCGGTGGGTCTGGAAGTACATACATCTACGGATACTGTGACTCGTATTGGAAGGAGGATATGAGTGAGCAAGAAGGTATCAACTTTGTAAAGGGAGCTCTGAGGGAAGCGATAAAATGGGATGGCAGCTCGGGAGGTGTGATACGGTTGGTAGTTTTGACGAAGGAGGGAGCGATAAGGCACCTGTATTTGCCAGATCAGGATTACAAGGGGCCTGGTACGGGGTGAATCTGGAGAGTTTGGTGGGAGACTAGAGCGGCAAGACAAAACGTTTGAGTGCAAGCACGCATCGATCGCACAATTTGCTATTTGGGTAAACTCAAGCTGCAAGTAAACGATGTGAAGCTTTTGGCTACACATCCGGGATTAACCTACGGGCTCCCACCACCCGCTCGCCCTTCTTCCTTTCTCGCAAAACCATTTAGGAACAGTTGCAGTCCCAGGAAGTTGCGCTCAGCCCTGGTCCGTGGTGGCTTGTCGTAATTATGGTAATTGCGGTGGCCATGCTGATAGACATAATTGGAGATCTCCTCGCAAAGAGCTATGTGTTTGTACCATGCAGGACTCGATAGCTAGTCTATCAATGTCTTCGTAAAGACGAAGTTTTAGGAACTCAAGATTTTGAAATAGGGTTGCAACGACTGGCTGGATCCTTTGTCAGTACGTCACAGTGGATGAAAATACCTTTTGGTCATACTCTTCTTCCCAGAAGTGCCACGCAATTCCCTCAAATTCAAACAGCCTACTTGTCTTTCTCGCCATACCAAGAGTAAGCAGTAGAGTACGTAGGGGCTGCCCTGATCGCTGCTGGTTTGTCGGAGGCAAAAATGCAAAAGATTTTGGCAATATCGATTCGTAATTCGGCTTCAGATCCAAGGTAGGCTGAGTATTTCATCAACGCAGCAATACTTTTTAAGTTTGGTAGATGAGAAGGAGCCATGGTCATCATTGCGAGATCCAATCCTCGTACCATGAAATTTTGTTGCTTCAAATATTCTATAGCTCATTGAATAATTCATAATATTCTTTCCTATGGGAATTTGTCCGAGCCATCTTCGCGACAGCGCCGTATTGAATGGGTTGAATCATTTCCATCACGAAAATGATCAATGCGGCCTTCGTCAAGAGCTGCATCTCGATGGACGATATTCTTGCTTTCCCTCTCACATATCTAGAACTATTTGTCAGGGAAAGACTACTGTAGCCCATGTTGATTCGCTCCAATCTTCCATGAATGAGATTGTTACTATGGTAAGATCTCTTGTAGTCTTGTTGTAGTGAATGGTATGCTTGACATAAGATACTTTACTACGTATGCCGGCAGTTGGCCGCAGGTACCAATTGAGGTTTTGGCAACGGCTGGGCGCTTCTAGGCGCGAGATCTAAGCTTCGGGGGAGTCCCTGAACACAGATCTAGGGTAATTCGGCGGCCTACTATTAAGTAACAACGGCTTCAACTTTAGCTGCCAGCCTACCACGACACCCTTGTTCCTAAAGTACATTAATCGTAATAGAGGTCGACCGATGCTGCTCTATCGTTGACCCATCGTCCAATATTGAAAAGGCATGTTAGGGATGATCCGACAGGTAAGAGAGAGTGAAGTTTCTTTCCAAAACACACGGTTGAGGCATATACTTTTCCTGATCTCGAAGCCTCAACGCCGTAAAGGGGAAGTTGCGTTACGCAGCGACTTCCTTAGATTGAAAGTTCTTACTTCAGCATTGACTGCCACCTGCTGCAATTCTGCGATCTGCTTTCCTCACATCCACGGTCACCGAGTCGAGTTTCCTCCCGCTTGTACAATCGCCTTCTTCATTAACCCACGCTACGAGCACACCGCTGACATGGAGTCTGAATGTATCAGCGAACTCATCTCCGACTTTGCGCGCTTACCCTCCATCATGGTAATTGGAGAAGACCGGCAGACTTTGTCAACAAGCTCTGAACCCCTCCGAACCTCCTCCTACGCACCGCACGACGGCGTTCGACCCACTCCACCTGTGGCAGTCCCTCAGTCCCGGGAAGGTCCTCATATCCGCTTTCGGGGCGCCACACCGCAGCACTCACAAGAGCATGAGGAGGAACACCCACATGGTCAACAAAATCGCCTTCTCCCACAGGAGTCGCACCCGGGTGCCGACGGTCCTCCACCATCCCCCCGACTAGAACCAACGCACCGCTCTACATTGTCTTTGAATGGCTCTGTTGCAAATTCGCCGAGCCGCATCAAGGTCAGGGATCTGGGCCATATTCAGAGCTTCGCTAGCGAGGAGCTCCTCACAAAGTCCAGGCATCCTTCAAGGCATTCTTTGAGAGGAAGGCTAGCAGGAGCTCAGCAATATGAGATTAGTGCAATGCCTGTTGCAGATATTATCGAGATGGTGGCAGGGCTGTTGACAAAGATAACCACAACAGTAAGGGCCCTGCAAGCTAGCACCATATTATGCTTACAGGTTTGCTAGAATGACCGTCAGCATGAGAACCTTCACAGAAACATACCGCCTCCGGAGGGCACAGCCGGACTGAGTCAACAAGCTTCAAGTGTGCTTGCTTTCCACGGGAAAAATGTCCCAAGTATCACAATAGCAAGCTACTTGAGTCGTATCCACAAATACTGCCCTACCACATATGAGGTCTTCTTAAGTTTGCTGGTATACTTTGACCGGATGACCGAAATGGTGAATAACGGGTCTTTGTCTAGCTTTCCCGGAAACGAGCAATATCACGAGGGGGCACAACCGGACCGCAGTACTGCAAGTTCGCAAGCATCAGACGCAGCGGCAATCAAATCGTCACCTCCAACTGAACCATCCAGCTCCTCGCCTAGAGCTTCCACGATTGTGTCTCCTGAGGGATCAGATACATCGAGTTCCCAAGAGGATCATGAAATGAGACCTTCACCCTCTATGCCACCTACACTAGGCGACGCTGAAGCCTACGATCTCTCCCATTTCTTCGTGGTGGATAGTTTCAACATACATCGCTTGGTGATTGCAGGAGTGACTTGCGCCAGCAAGTTCTTTTCTGATGTCTTCTACACAAATTCAAGATACGCCAAGGCAGGTCTTCTTGCTGCTGAACTCAGAAGTCATGCTAACCAGACACAGGTTGGCGGCTTACCATTGAATGAGTTGAACCATCTAGAGCTGCAGTTTCTCTTGTTGAACGACTTTCGGCTTTCAGTTCCCATTGAAGAACTAGATCGTTACGGTACAATGCTGGTCGAATTCTACGCACGCGAGGTCCTGTCTCAACAGCAAGGACTCCGTACAACGGATGAGCTATATATCCAGACCCCCACGTCCCCCTGAATTATCTTTCAAGGGAGATCACAAAGGGGTTTTGGTTGCTTCTAAACATCGACATCACATTCAATTTCTTCTCGGTTGAACAACATACAATCGGCACACACTGTCAACTTTCTTCGAGGTGCGGATACCCACTTCCGTTCGATTTCATACGTTTCGATCGACATGAAAATGTCCTATCTTACGAACAGACACGAGTTTCTTTCGGGTTTCATCTAATGAAGGGGCCTCTTTGAAGTGGCACCATGATACAGAGCGATAAGCATCGCATGCCAGAGGCGTTGAGGCGACTAAATGTCTACAAATCATGTCATTTAAGAAGAAGGAGCCAACTGACATGGCTCTTTACACTGTGGATGCCAAATGATAATATTACGTGTGACATATGCGCTGCTAGTCGAGCTTTAGAAGAAACACGTTGTAGCTGCATTGCTCGATGCGCTCATTGATGTGAAGCTCCTTGCCACTGGCTTTGCAATATCAATTGCAGCTCATCTTCACAGTCAAAAAGAGTACTTTGAAGAGGTTGTCTCCTAATTCAAGCACTTGACTGCATCTGTGGACTTTTGTTGGTTATAATCCTCTTGTACTTCACCTCGGGGCCTTCCTCCAACCAAAGCATTTTTCCTGTCTGCGCTGATTCCCAGTGTAGATTTCTCCTGCATCTTTCCATCTATATGTTCTTGCACTCGCTGAGCCAGGCTTTAGCTTTAAAGACATCGCCATAGTACGAGGCCAACAATGATAGTTTGGTAGAGAAAGCTGCCTTCGTGACCCTTTGTGAAGTCTAATCAGTGACAACAGTAGAACAGTGTAATCAGCTGACAGTAATCTTGATAAGTGACCCCTGTAGAGAAAGTGATTTGCATATATTTCCTTATATCCGGGTATTAACGCCTAGATTTCGCCTTGGCTCCGGATATTGCGGTGGCTGGGCGCCGCTAGCGAGAGCTATCCCACTCAAAAGTCTCACCTTCTCCTAAATCTAGGACTTCCCACCTTACACAACCAACACAATCCTCAACTTATCAAAACATTACGGATAGCAAAACATCAAGCCAATCAAGCCATCAAGTCTTCAAGAAGAAACAGCATTGCCAGCGATACATCCGGCAATGGACTACACCGGGGAAGACGTCGGTGACTACCACCACGCTCCGGACCCATCGTTCAACACTTTCAACATCGCGACACCAAATACTCAAAACCTCAATCTCAACCAGCCTATTGACCAGCCCGTCAACCAGCAGCCCCAGTTCACCCAGCAGCAGCTCGATGAATACAATGGAATGCCACCACCCATCCTCGGCGAGCACAAAGATCTCAAAGATCTCATGAACGCAGCTCAAGCTCAGGCGAAGCATTATGGCTATGCCATCGTCACTGCCTCAAACAACTACAAGCGTGGCATCGCCTATGTCCGCTGCGACCGTGGCGGCGACTATGTGAATCACTGGAACTTGACTGACGAGACACGCGTCCGCAAGAAGCGTACTCGTCGTCTTGTAGGCTGCAAATGGAAGGCACGCGCGAAGAAGAATTCGACGGGTGTAAGTAGAATTTTTTCCCCCTCACTCATGCCTCAAATTGAGGGCTTGAGACTCGTTTTACGATTCATAATGGTGGAGGGTAATTGACATGCAATTTATAGATGTGGGAGCTCACGATGATGTGCGACAAGCACAACGGCCACGATGCTTCGGACGACGCTGCTTCTCATCCCAGCCAACGTCAACTCTCGGATGAAGCCAAGGAAGCTGCACGTCAAGCCTTCGACGCTAAGCAGAGCCCTAAGCAAGTGTTGGACCTTCTTCAGAAGAACTACAATCCGGCTGTAACCGCGCAAGACGTCTACAATCTCAAAGCGAAGATCAACCGCACCCCCGCAGCCCCGGCAGCCCCGGCAGCCCCCGTAGCCCCCACGCCCGCTGTTATGCAGAGGACCATCGAGCCTGAGGACATTCCTACCGATCCAGCTCTGAAACTGCCTGGTAGATTTGTCTACTTACCCTTCAGAAGGCGTATTTGGCTAACCTTGAGGCAGAACTCAACCCCGTCCAGCGTCCAACAGCCCTGCAGAAGTGCCAGTGCACCTGCTGTGACCATTGACTCACACATGAGCTTCATCCTCATTGCGCTTAGATCTTTCGGCGGTGATTATTCATGAGATCAGATATTGCATAGCATGCGATCGGTGTTTCGGGGAGGGAAGATACCAGAAATGACATGCATGCTTCTTACCTTGACACACTTCCCATCTGCAATCATGTGACACGCCTTTATTCCTTCTTACTTCCACAGATCCCAGCTTCTATATCTCTCCATCATATCTTGTTGTTATTGAATTACATGAACACATTCTCGGAGCAGAAAAAGCCCCAGCGCCTATCACGCAGAGCACAGAGCCAGAAATCACTGCTGATCCTGCCCTTCAATCACATGGTGAGACTGGCTGCTTTCACCCATCCGATGACACATTGAACTAACTTTTGGAAAAGAGCTCAACCATGTTCAGCGTGCTTCCTCCGGCTTACGGATGGACTTTGAGCTGCGATCACAAACACCATCCAAAAGGGAAATCGCCAAAGGCTACCTTGAAGCACCGCAGTAATCGAGGACTGGATTCGCATATCACTAATAGCAAATTATGGGATTCATACCATCGAAATTGCCATTCACTTATGGACCAAGGCTCCTAAGATGTGTTGGATAGTAGGAACTATAATTACATCCAGCGAGTCTGTCCTCCGCGATCCGGACTAGGTCAAGCCATCACCCATCAATCTTGCCCAGACAAAAAGTTTCCTGCAAAATTTTCTGCATATAAATCTCTTTGTCCTCCCACCACAATTCTCTCCTCTCAGAGATGGGTGCGCGCAAGTAAAAGTCCGTGTCAGTTCAGTGATGATATGCGGTAGGACAGTCACTTACTTTGGCCATGCCATAGCTTGTGCTCGTCGAGGCTCGCAGTCGAAAGACACCGTTAGGTCTAAGAATGATTCACACTGCAGTGGTCAGCCCACCGCAGTCCCAAGAGCATGAAGCAAGAGAGAATAAAGTCGTCACTGGGATACGTTGGGAGAAACCCAACGCCGAGCACGCGCTGTTATCTGACCATCGCCCCAAGCCTCACAGAATAAAAGTCGGTTATCTCACTGATCCTTGTAGGTCCCAATCGGGGCAGGGATAACCCACCCCTCGCCGAAACGGAGTTGGATTGTGATGTGACCAACGTACGTGCAGATTTTTCTACTTACGCACCTTGTGTGTGTGAGGATCCATTCCTCAAATCACTGACAATGATGATGCTGGACTTCCGGTCTCTCTACTTCAGAGCTCTTTGCAGGCTCCTGTCTCGCCGAGTTGGACGGGTATTGCGACCTGTCATAAGACAGAGAAGTCTTCTGAGACGGTATCTTGGTCTGTAGAGACTCATGTTCATGCAACGAACATTCTGTCGTGGACAGCCTGCTTTGGGATGGCTGAGGGAATACCGGGGAGGCAAGGCATCTAGATTGATGAGAAGAGATCAGCAAAAGCTCAGCAAACCTCTGCAACAGCAGACGACAATATTGACATGCTCGACAGCAACATCCATCAGACTTTTTGGTATTTGGACACAGTGCTAGGGTTAGGTTCGTAGAAGAGGCAGGCGGCTATTGGGTCGATAGGACGGTAAGCAAAAGCGGATAAGAGATTTCTGCATTGGCCAATAGGAGTACTAATCTTTTGACTCGATCCGCTCGCGAAGTTGCCGTCTAATGGGGTGGGACATGAGTTGTGTTTGTACCGCAATGATGATGAACAAGCAACAGAACGACAGCGACGAATAGAAGCGCTCTGGGATCATGCATTGTGACCCACAGAGGTGATGATGCTGCCTCGCAATGCAATGGAATATTGCAAGCAATCTATGGGAGAGTCAAGCGAGCATTGTGAGGGTTGCTCAAATTTTCAGTTGAGATGTAAGGAAAACAGACAACCCAGCAGCAAGAACACTTTTACTACTAATGACTCACGCCATTGAGCATTGGGAGCAGATACAGGAAACCGCGCTGGCCATTTGTGGCTCAAATGGTGTGCACCTTACCCCAAGCCGATTCAACTCGACTAGGGACTTGTGGTTCCAACTAGGTAGGAAGGCAGAACGGTTGAGATTGGGAACACCATTTGGCAAGCAGACATGGGCTTGTAACCTGGCTTCAAAACCAACCGGGGATTTCAAGAATTTGACTGCCTCTACAATTCCCAAATCTACGGCTATACGGTGTGGTTTGTCTAGAATGGTATACAAGAACCATTATCAACGATCTTCAGAGAAACCTAGCCGGATGATGGTCTCGGCTTCAATCTTGAAAGGCATAATAAAATTGTGCTCTCGAAAAGCTCGCAAACTCAAGCTTTGGCACCTAGAATGTGTAGTCTCACCAACGCTAATACGTGCTTACCAAATATCGGACAACAAGCAGACACGAGCGGCCTTTCGGCTCGCCCAATCTGCAGGGAGCTTCCGCCGTCCAAAGCGTACCTCATCTTATCAATCTCTACACTTTTGCACCCAAATCTCACCGTCAATGACTTTGCACAGCGTAAAAGGGGGTGAGCTGACGATTTTTGAGGGAGGTTTGCTACTGATGATACTGCACACGGGGGGCCAAATGTGCCTTCATAGGGTCGTCCAGCAGCCTGCCTCTGGATCTTCATTCGTGATGAGGTCACTTGTTCGCTAGATACCATTTACTGGGTGATGCAGGCCGCCGTTGCTTTTGGTAAGGCCAGCATCTAGCGTACAGAACCGAGGACGGGAAGGACCTGTTCTCTCATTGCTGATGTGGGTTTGTGATGAAGGGATACAAATACGGAGATTTGGACATGTAGAGTACAGGGACAAGTGGCGATGTAGGGGAATTTACTAGTACTTACAGTTTTTCAGCTTGTCTATACTGCCATCTTCTGAAACTTGAGTTCCTCGTCGTCTGGGTCATTGTTTCTTGCTGCGTGTAAATATAACAATGTAATCTTTTTGAGAGTCTGTCAAGCATAGACAGCTATGTTTGACAAATTCCCTTCTTTTTCATCGTTCTCTAGCAAGCGGGTCTTCGCTTCGATCATAGGGGCCCGATGAGAGATCTTCTCAGATTTAGTCTGCGTTGAGGCAACTATATCAGTACTATCCATCGGAGGAAAGGCCTCTTAGAGGAGGATGTCACAAACGTTTTCCACAGCGCGAGCTGTCAAAGCTCTTGGAAATTTATCGCCCTGACTATCGGAGAGGACTCCAGCAGCTTGGAATGAGAGTGCAGTCTCCACAGGTACTCGGTCGAAAGCTTTGATTGAATGATACAGTGGTATAAAATTCCGCTGCAAACACCCAATCAACCCCCAACGCCATGTACAATTATTCATCCATCTAGAACTCATCATCTGCCCCATCCATATCCACGTCTTCGTCACCAGACTCAATGAAGACAAGGCGAGTGCCTTCTGCTGCGGTTTGCCAAACCTGGAGATTATGTCAGTTTTTAATTTGATATGTGAGGGCAATGAAAGACGTACATCAAGCAAAGCATACTCATCCAACGCCTGGCTGAATTGATCTTCCGTGAAACCCTTCGCAATAATCCTCTCCCTAACTTTCTTGATACTTAGTTCCCCTCTGCTACCATCTCCTACTGCCGCAGCTCCACTATCCTTCATCGCCCTCACAAGATTGTAAATCTTGCTGCTAGGGCTTTGATCTGCGGCTCCGCGGTTGTCATTGTACAAGCTGGCTTTGCTAACTTCCACCAATCGTAGGGCTTCGTCAACGTCGTCCGTGGAGACTTGGGAGGAGAATCGTAATCGAGCTAATGCTTGAGATAGACGGACTATGCCTAGTAGTGTACGCGGTGATGTGTGCGTGAAGTGTTTCTTGCCGCCCTCATCTCGCTTTTGCTGTTGGCGCATACGGACATATGAACCCACCATATACTCAGAAACTTCTTTGGCCACACATGGCCGCCATTGACGAGCCATTGCAATGTACTGGCGTACTTCCTGGGGACTGAAGATGACGCCTGTGCCTGGGGGTTCTGGGTGCTTGTTATTCATGTGGACATAGGTGACGTGTTGAGCGAGTTCCTCGTCGGCTTCTCGACTTGGCGTGTCGAGCATAAGGAATAGGACATCGAAGCGGGAAAGGAGAGCTGCTGGAAGATTGATGTTCTCGACTGGTGAGATGCGTGGGTTGTAGCGGCCATACAGAGGATTGGCGGCGGCGAGGATTGATGTGCGAGCGTTGAGGGATGTGGTGATTCCGGCTTTCGAGATTGATATGGTTTGCTGCTCCATGACTTCGTGAATGGCTGTTCGGTCCCCGTCGTCCATCTTGTCAAATTCATCGATGCAGCAAATCCCGTTGTCTGCTAGAACCAAAGCGCCTCCTTCCAGCACCATCTCATCCGTGACGGGGTCACGCATCACGGCTGCTGTAAGACCAACGCCGCTGCTACCTCGGCCAGTGGTGTAGACACCTCTTGGCGCTACTTTGGTAATATATTTCAATAGTTGGGATTTGGCAACACCAGGGTCTCCCATCAGGCAGACATTAATGTCTCCACGGATTCGCATGCCATCACCTATCTCCTTTGTGACGCCTCCGATCAGCAGAAGGAGAAGCGCTTTCTTCACATCTTGATGGCCGTAGATTTCGGGAGCGATCGATCTCGATAGGTAGTCGTACATGTGACCAGAATGCTTGTACTTTTCGATCCTTGCGATCGTTTTCGCGTCAAAAGTCAAATCATCATATGCTTGCTTGTGCTGCCTGACATTTTGCGCTTCGAGATATGTATCGGTCAGCAAGCCTGCTCGGATTGCCTTGAAGCCGGTGTATGGTGTAGGAAGGAAGATCCCAGCAACGTCAACGACATCGCCAGGATTGATCTGTCTGGTCAAGGTCCCATGACAGTGTACTGTAAGCATTCGAGGAATGTGGCCAACAGGGACCTGATCCGCCATCTCCTGTATCTTGACTTCTTGGAACGGTAGGAATTTTGATGCTCGCGTTGACAGAAACAGCTGGCCTTTGGAGTTGTTCTGCTTGCACTCGGGAGAGGGACATTCAGTCATCGGTGTAAATTGCTTAGAGGTGACAGTCTGGAATATTTCGTAGCCGCATCGATCGCAAGTATATGCATTGACCTGTACCGAGGGTTTGACGTCCGAGACTCTCGTGGCAATGCCTCTGACTGTGATGAGATGTCCAAGATGCTCTCCTCGCACATTTCGAACGGCGAGAGCCTTTGTATTCCGGTCGCTATCTGCGCCAGCTGGGGTAATCGGCTTGAATACTAGGGTGTACCGTCTAGTAAGTTCTGCGGGGAATACCGAGTCTGCTTGCGAAGCGTCCATCTCCTTCTCAGCTGCGACCATCACGCTCTCGTTTCGCTTCTCACGTTGAGACATGATGATATCGAGTACGTCGTCCTTGAACGTTATCTCCTTCGTCTCTTTTGGCATGACCTTGTCCACTGCTTTCGATAGCACATCAATGTAGTGCTTCGCATTCCGCTCAATCGAGTCAACCAGTCGTAGTCCCATGTCTTCACTAAAACCCTTCTCGTACTGCATGCGCAACCGTCAGCATTGACTATGCAGGGAATTCGAGGAATGATGTACATTATCTAGGTCGTCCAATTCTATGGTCACCTCATTTATCTGCCGATCGGCCACCTGTTGCAGCATGTCCATGTACTTCCGTTTTGGCTCCTTGTACTGCGCGTTCTGATTTCGTGCCTCTTTACCGCCAGCCACATCATCCATGAAATCGTACTCATCGCTCGTACCGTCCCCATCTATGTCTAGGTTCTGAAAGGCATCTGTAGCCGCAAGCTCAAGATCTGTTTGAGTGGACTTATAATTTAACAGAAAATCCTCGAAGGCGGCTACAAGATGGTCAGTACATTAGCTCTGGGATTTTGGGACGAGGCGTATACTTTGCTGCGCTGCATAGTCCACTGGCGATCTGAAAGTAAGGAGCGACATTGCGCCTGATGAAAATCAGAAGTAGGGTAACTAAGGATGACAACTGCGCCGGTTTATTCTTGGTTGTTGCGATCTGAAGAATAGTCGAGTGAAAGAGACGAAAAGACGCGTTCCAGACACGCGACGCGAGCTGATGAGGCTGGGGCTTGCCCTTAGTCTCTACTTTTGTTTCGCCGAGGTCCAAACGCCATCATGCGATTGAGAAACTACACGATTCTTTTCTCGGCCATTAACTAGGAAACTCTCCAGCCCCTTGTTGCTAATGGCCCATGCTATAGCCACCGCTATCTTTCTGTGAAGGATCATGCCTCCTACTGTTGCAGAAGTGAAGCTGGTACACCTTAAGAACTGCTTCGTCAATGTCCCCCAGTCGGTCGTCACAGTGCTGGATAATGCCAGAGCGGTATGCAATTTAAGATCGTGGCTATGGAGTTTTTACTGACTGACATTAGGTAGTCCAAAATGTTGTAGTCGAGCTACAATACAAGGACCTTACGTCTAGTGCGCCGACTACAAAAAGGCCCACTGGCCAGTCCCAGCGCTCTGTATTTGTTGGATGGACGGGCATGGCAAGCACGGGAAAGTCAATTTCTATCGCTGATAGGGCTGGGAGAAGAGCAAGGGAAGAGTCTGGCGTGGTAGAAATCGACGCGACTTTCGGACGCATGCTCGGACTTGCGGATGGTCAGAAGGTATGGACATCTGGTTATGGCGCAGGAGAATGGCTAAAGCAATGGTTCAGCTGGCCGTTCTGCTACATCTAGATCCTCCATTGGCCCACACTGTGCACATTGAGCCATTGACTCCGGTAGATTGGGAAAGTAAGTTGCCCTAGTCCCATCCACTGAGCAGATGCTAACGTGCCTCCTAGTCATCGAGCTGCATGCAAGTTTTCTCGAGTCAAACCTCTTATTCCAAGTTCGAGCCCTTCCGAATCCCACTTTCGCTGGTTTGGCGTCAACACAGGCGCAGCAAGCTCATCCCCTTACTATCCACCTCTCGCCTACCTGTACCGCCAATGTGATCATCAGTTCTCTCACGCCTCCACAGTCCTCGTCCACACCATTCGCGAAGGTTGCTCCTGACGGAGAAGTCATAGTAGCGCCCAAGATCCGGCCACGTTTGTCTCAGAATGACCGTACGACAAGTCGAAGCATTACTAGTACCGGTCGGCGAAGTGCAGGGGCAAGGAGTGGTGCTACACAGCCGCGAAGTCACCCGGAGTCTGCAGGTCCAAATGCAATCTTTTTACGCGGTGTGGACAGAACGATCTGCTGCGAATTCTTCGAAGAGCATGAAGGCTACGGGAAAGAAACTCTGGCTCTCAGTATATGGGTAGACCGCGAGGTCTTGGCAAGCAAAGCGCTCAGAGGCTCTGAGTATGTATGCGTATCTGTTGTCAAGCCGGCTGGGCTTGAACCTCCTCTTGATCCACAACAACAACAGAGGATCAAAGACATGGAGGCTGGTGATGCAGGAAAGCCAGCTTCCAGAATCATTGCAAAATTGGAGGCCTGGGATGATGCGCCTGACTCTCGACATGCTGCACTCTCTCTCGCTCTGTGCTCCGCCTTAGACGCCGTAGGGATTGTTGGGAGTCTCGTGCGAATAGCAGCTGCGCCACAGCGAGTGCCTGCAAGCGAATTGAAAGTCCTCAAAATATACCCGCTTAGCGCGGGCAAGGGCGACAGTGAAAGTCTCAGGTTTGGAGGGCAGTCCAGTGCAGCTCGCAAGGTCGCTGCGGATAACATAGGTGGGCTTTATAGAAGCAAAAAGGACGATGATGTGGGTATGCTAGATGGACCGCTTACGGATGGTCTTCTATTGCCCCAAATCCAACAAACCAGCTGGTGGGAGGGAGGTCTTGTCCGGTTCGAGCCTCGGCCAACAGACGCCAGGGACTCTCGGAAGATTGCCGTGAGATGGTGTCTAGGGTCAGAACTGAGAGCAAGCCTGGAGGTGCAACAAGAAATTCCAAATCCTTTCTCAGCTTTGAAGTCATCCGCCATTGCCGCTGCTCCACTTTCATCTGTAGAGCCGTCTATGATCGGTATTAAAGATCTCATCGATCAGGTAACCTCTCAGCTCTCACATTGCTCCTCTGTACTATTGGCTGGTGGTCTTGGATCTGGCAAATCGTCTCTGGCACGCCTCCTAGATCAACGGCTAAGATCAAAATTCTTCTACCACACGAGCTATTTTCATTGTCGGAAATTGATGACAGACGAGACTCGTATATCAATTATCAAAGATACTTTGACGAGGCTCTTCATGACAGCATCATGGGGCACTAGATTGGGCGGCCGCGCGCTAATCATACTCGACGACCTCGACAGACTCTGTCCTGCCGAGACAGAGCTTCAGACAAGCGACAACGGCCGCAGTCGCCAAGTCAGCGAGTTGGTATGCTCTTTGGTACGACAATACTGCGGAGCCGACTCCGGTGTAGTGATAATAGCAACAGCTCAAGGGAAGGAAGCCTTGAACAATGTCATCGTTGGAGGTCATGTCGTTCGGGAGATAGTCGCCTTGAAGGTGCCGAACAAGGACGGCAGAAGACAGGTCCTGCAAGCACTTACCGGCCAAGCTCGGAGTGGAAATCCGTCAACAAACGGAGTGAACGGTCAGGCTCGGAACGATAGCGAAGGCAGTCGCAGTGACGAGGCTGCTTGGATGGGCGGTTCGCCTCACACAGAAGCTGTCGATTCTTCTGAAAATTTCAGTGTAGATCGAAACCTTGATTTCCTCGATCTGGCCGGACAGACTGATGGCTACATGCCTGGTGACTTGGTGTTGCTAGTGTCTCGGGCCAAGAATGAAGCTTTAATTCGATCGGTCGAAGCAGTCTCTGAATGGGCCGACGACTCAGCCATTATGCTTACCAAAGAAGACTTCCAGAACGCGCTGAAGGGATTCACGCCTGCCTCTCTGAGAAATGTCACCTTACAATCATCTAAGACAACCTTTGACTCTATTGGCGGTCTGCACGAGACTCGTAAGATCCTCCTCGAAACCTTGCAATACCCTACCACCTACGCTCCAATCTTTGCTCAGTGCCCACTTCGCTTGCGGTCTGGCCTCCTTCTGTACGGATATCCAGGATGTGGAAAGACTCTGCTTGCAAGTGCGGTAGCTGGCGAGTGCGGCCTCAACTTCATCAGCGTCAAAGGTCCCGAGATTCTCAACAAGTACATCGGTGCTAGCGAAAAGAGTGTCCGGGATTTGTTTGATCGGGCAGAATCAGCAAGGCCTTGCGTGCTATTCTTTGACGAGTTTGACAGCATTGCGCCAAAGCGAGGGCACGACTCTACGGGCGTCACCGACCGAGTAGTCAATCAGCTCCTGACGCAAATGGATGGTGCTGAGGGCCTTTCGGGAGTCTATGTTCTGGCTGCAACTTCACGACCTGATCTGATCGATCCTGCTTTGCTTCGACCAGGTCGCCTTGACAAGTCGCTGTTATGTGATATGCCTGACAAAGACGATCGACTTGACATCCTACAAGCTCTCGGTAAGAAGCTATCAATCGCGCCATACATTGTAAACGGGTCAGACCTTCACCAAAGCTTCTTAGAAGTAGCCCTTCGAACCGAAGGATACTCCGGTGCTGATCTTCAAGCTGTGATATACAATGCACATCTCGAAGCGATCCACGATGTATTGGGTGACAACGGGTCGAGTGGCAACACCGCTGGGAAAGATCGCAAAGATACCAAGAAGTTCAGCCGCTCTTCAAAGCAGGAGATCATACAATTCCGCTTTGGCAAGGATTCCACCACTGACGCCACATTTCCTCCGCTCAGTCGCGCCCAGCAAGCCGCAGAATACGCAGCCATTGTTGCCAAGCTCGATGCCATCAAGATCGCGAAGCGGAAAGAGAGACACCAGCGACGCGGGATTATCGACCATGCTACAAAGGAAGGCGCTAACGGTGATGGTGGAAAGGACTCGAAGCAAGAAGTCGTGATCGAGTGGAAGCATATAGAGGCATCGCTGGCGACTACTAGAAGCTCTGTTGGTGCAGATGAGAGGAGGAGACTAGAGCGCATTTACAGCGAGTTCGTCGTTGGCAGGAACGGCGAGATGCCGAATGGGCAGGGACCGACTGAGGTTGGTGGGAGGAGTAGTTTAATGTGATGGATGCATGTGAACAAAGAAGAATCTTGGAGAATTGAGAGCCATTAGCAAAGTGCATAGTGTCTCAACGAAGTCTTGGTTTCGAAATACGTGGTACCACCAGACACTGGAGGACCCGAGACCATCTACACATTCAACCGTGGCGCACTTATGATCCCACAATCACTATCGTCTAGCTGAATAGCAGAGCTAGCGTTCTCGACAATGCCCTGCAGGTCTTGGGCCAAATGTCTCGAGCTACCGCCCTGCACCTCGTGGGAGTCAGCAAGTTCGGGAGGGAATTGCCTCCTACATCAACGAGCAACACAGCGCACCTGGCCAAAGCTCCATTACCATTGGGAATGTCTTCGGCCCATGGCCCCAAGTGAAATTCATATATAGTGCTGCGGTTAGGCTAATCGTGGAAGGTGGGGTGCAAGTCATGCACATTACCGCTTTAGTTGGACTAAAGTTGGCATAAAGCTGAAAATGGAGTCGATTTTGGTGGAGGCTTTTTCGAAAGTACCGATCTGAAGGACATTCAGTATTAGCGACTTCAAGTGAATAGAGACGATTGTTGTTGTGCTATAGTTGGATGAAGTTGAACATAGTACTTATATCGGTGCTAGCGCGCTTGAGAGGTTCGCTGTTGGATCCATAGAATTATTGGGCTTCAACAGGACTAGCGGTCACATCCTGATTATATGTCCTCGATGCAGAGCGAAGATCAAGGTGTCTTAGCTTTTGGCACAGGCTCAACCTCGTAGCAGATACGTCGGCTACATCATTGCGCTTCGAGGGACTATTCTCTGTCAATACCCCCACTCATAGGTCTATGGCTCAATAGCGCTCGAGGCGGACTGCCAGCTGGAGTCTCTAAGGTAGGGGCCAACTGCAGGCTCTCCTGAACAGTTCAGCTCAGCGACATCTTCAGTTCACTTGTAGTCTTCTCTTGTCCATGTTTCAGACCCTCGACAAGTCACAGTATGGAGCACCTCAATAGACAAGCGAGAGCTTGACCGCATGAAAGACAGGATACCGCTCATTCCCTGGTTTGGCTACGATCACGACACAAACGCCTAGTACCCCATCGGTCCCCGCGAAGATACCCTCTGACTCAAGGATGGAGCAAAGACGGGTGAGCTCAGCTACATGCAGGAATTGGAAGAGCCGAAGATCCGTCGGCGATTCTAGCCATGATGTAAAGTTAGATTTATTTCGGCTTTCTCGAGTCGATCTTTCGTCCGCTTCGGATGTGTTTTCCTACGAAATTGTTTCTCGAGAACTTACCTGATGCGCTCTTGGTCATCTGAGACCTATCGGAAACAAGGCAAATGAGACGAAACTGCTTAGAAGATTGACATGTTGCTGCAAAGGTTGGATCACAGAAGAGGAATATCTACTGAAATAAGGATAATGTGGTGTTCGGGACCATAGCGGAAGTACGACCGTAGATTGCTTTTAGTGACTGAACACTCCGAGTCGAGTATGGTAGTGGCAACTACTTCTTTCCCGGTGGTCTCGGAGTGGCTGCTTCGTAGAAATCAGAGCAAATGATCAAGGGAATGCTACCAATATGTATACCAATCAGCCGAAATATGGTAACAGGGTCTTTTGCAGGAGGAATGATGACAGCTTACAGTGGGATTTTGAAACCTGTACTGGCAGAGCCCAATGAGGTTAATTAAAAGTCTGCCTAACAAATTCTTTTCTGATCCCTTGTTCAAATCCCTAATGTAGCTTTTGATTTTGAATTGTAGCACAAAGCTTCCGAACCCGTCATTCACTTCTTTCATTAAGTGTTGAAAAAAGCCAAGAGCTCCGAGCTGCCAAGGTGATAAGTGACTGGTTTGAAACGCTCCTTGAATATAGGGTTTAATAAGTGTGATTTGTTACTAACGCTTACATGGCACAGGATCTAGGACTGTAATATCACCAAAGGAATTACGTAGAGCGGTGCGGAGACTGTCTTTTGTAGAGTCCAACTGCACGGGGTGGTGTCTTAGTATACGCGAAACTCGCTAGGCAGTATTCTTAGAGCTCACCTGAAGCTCCTCTGTCATCAGTGGCAAGCCATGTTCAATTCTCTCATGGTGGGATTTGTCAACAGGTGAGTCAATTTCCTGCCATCCCTCCGTTCCCCGAGCACGATAGGCGACACTCCCGCCTGCCTCAGAGTCTCCAATCCCCTCATTCGTCTGTGGTTTCGCAGTAATTTTGACGCATTTCTTCGCCACGGAAACTTGGTCCTCATCGACGGCCATGGACTTGGTGGTCAGTGGTGTTCGATGGCTAGCGCGTTAATGTCTCCGTCCGTCGTCAGAATGTATGAATTGCCTAGCGCAAAATGACGATTCCTGTATTCGCGGTACTTAAAAGCGCGCGACGGATAGATATTGGTGGCTTCAGAGCCCGGTTGAGTTGCTTACGGCCTATTGTTTAGCAACGAGGGTGCCGCAGACTGCTGCGCTGAAGTAAACTTTGGGGGCAGTGGATGGTTTTATTCAAGTCAGTCGCGCCGTGGTGCCTGGATATTATGACAGTCTGAGTAATTTTGTAGCCTTGCGCTAGTATTCTGCACAACGCTGGTGACGAAGAGACAAAATAATAATCATCCATGGCGACTACGAACCCAATGTATTTGAGATCCATGAGATTGTGCGATAATCGATGCCGAGGCTTTGGCGGGCTTGAGAGCAGAGGCGGAAATATTTCCCTATTGATTCACTCATATCACATATCCTGCTACCTGACCTCTCAAATTGCTAACCCCTCGGTAATTAGATCAACAAACATGACTAAGCGCGTAATACTTCAATGATTGTTAGATGGTTGATTTTCTTCAATTGTTTACCTGTCCAATTCGTCAGTACAGCACACATTCAACTAGGCCTGACTAGCTAACATGGCATCATCCACCTCTTCTGCACTGCGTAGGGATACAGACCTGAAACGCTTGTCGCTGGCTGGCCTGAATGTGCAAGTGATGAGGGCGTCGAGCCTTTCAGTCTCGATACCCTCCAGACTTCAACGCCCCAGCGTTACCAGCGTGACTCACCTCCACATACTCAACAAAACAAGCAAGCACAGTCGACAGATGCAAATCATACCTGCCTACGATTCTATACTCATCCTCATCTGCCAGACGCCTCAGCATCGGGATGCCATTTTCGAAAACTTAACACCTCAATTTGATCTCCATCTTGACCCAGAGACCTTGGTGACTAGCAACGTTCAAAAGCTTTGCCACGTTGGCCCGACCACACAGGGAGAGTGGTGTTTGAGCGTCGGGTTGATCAACACTAAACAGACTCTACTGCCGATGATCGAAACCTTTTTCAGGGAGATTGGCATGATTAGATGGAGCAACATTGTCGAAACGGTGCAGGGAAACACGACTCGATTGGAGCTGCGGTCTTCAGCAAATTCCTCAATTTCGTCCGCGTGGCTCAAGAAGTTGTGGATTGGAAATAACGGAAACCCAGTGACCACGGTAAGCACGTTCTCCCAATGTTGTGAAGTTGTGCCCTATAGTCTCAGGCTCGAAACCCTTGCGGAAGAGCAATGCTGACAGCGAGATTGTTAATAGGTGCCTGCCGAATTTGCAGCCACGGACAATGACTGCAGTATCTGCCGTCGATCAAGACTATCTCAGGTTTCCCACAACATCGTCGCCTCAGCTACCAACGGTGTGGCACGTCAATCACCCTCGAACCCGTCTAGATTACCCTCAAATACTTCCCTCAATTCCGCTGTTGTTAGTATCAATCCTGCAGCGGACTTACTCAAATCCCTCATCCCTGCCTCACAATACGTCCCTACTGCCGTTACCTCACCAGAGACTTCCACGTTCTTACCTGCGCAAAGCTCAGTCTCGCCACCAATGACGGCTCTATCGAGAAATGCCCATCATCCCGGCCAACTACCTCAAACACGCTCTCACTCACCACGCCAGCTGTCATCCACCGAAGCCTTTGAACCGGTTGTTTCGGAGCCGATCGCACGCATCCTCCTGGAACTAAGAGCCCAAATCAGTGCTGAGAGCCGTGGACATACATACGAGGAGACTGTCGGAACCGATACTGTCCCAAACCAGTCCATTGCGCCTTTGAAGCGGAAGAATGGCAGAGTCGAGGAGTATGATCGTGGACGGAAGGTACTCAAGACCGCGCATGTTGGCCAAGGTCAGGATGACCTAGGTGCGAATCAAGAGCAGGATCGTACGGTAAGAGAGACAATGGCGGGCACCTCAGCTGAAGTAGACGCGTTCCTTGATGCTTTGTCGGGTGAGTTCGCGTCCAAAATGCCAGAGCACGAGGTTGGAGAAGGACAAGTGGGCGAGGAAGAATACCAAGATGAGGGAGGGATCAGGGATGAGGGAGCGAATGGGGATGAGGGAGACTGGTATGAGGACTTCACATGTAATCTGTTCTAGCTCAGACTGTTGCTGTGTCGGGATTTCGTAAGTCGCTTGACGATGTAACAGGATGTGTTTGATGAAGATTACTGTTGGTGCCTTGGCCCGAAATGTAATTATTGTATGCCAACCCTCTCGAAAATAGCTACCAGCATCGGTTGGCACCTGAAAATTCAGAAAATTCATATCTACTATATCATTGATCGTCAGATTTACTGTGCTGGACTGCCTCGGATTGGAGGATAAAGCTGGCGATACAGATTCATCAGAGTGGTTGTAGAGCATTACACGTCGTCTCTTCCGCTTAGTCGAAACTTCGAAATTTCTATCGTGCTGTAGAGCCTCAATCAACACATGTGAGTAGAGATGGCGCAATGGAAACGATCAAACCGCAGCCAGTTCTAATGCTGTATAACATATTCGATAGCCTTGCAACAAAAGCAAGGTCCGATCCGGCTCAAGAGTAAATCTGCCTGGACCATGCTCGACATCATTTTTGCCATGTGATGGCAGCCGATAAATCCGAGCGGCCGAGATTACGGGTGAATGTTTTGAAATACTTGCTTTATATAGGACCACCTTAACCTTCCTGTATGCTGATCGCTCTGATGGTACAGGTTTTAGGCTTTCCGAATTACCGCAATGACTTTTCAGTCCGCCAGTTCGACGCCCTACTTCGTAGCTTCAATACGCCGATTTCGAACCTCGATCGAACCGAAGGCAACAACAACCGCGGTCCAGTCATTCTGGAGAGTGGTGTGGCGCATTGAACTTCTATCCATGCATGCGCAATACCAGGCATTCGGGTTGGTCTTTCTGTTCTTCATCCCGTAGGCAGAGATGTAGACATGGTTGGGTAGCACATAGGCTGTTTCGAGGAGCGCCTTGTGTCCTTCAATGATCGAACTCTTTTGCCACCCGTACCTCCTAGGACTAGGAATATGCATTTGTTTTATGTTAGTAAATTCTCGAGCAGCTAAAACGTTCCTCCTTGTCTTGGCCATTAGATCTTCCCCGTACTCACTTCCATCTCAGATTGCTTTTGGCGACTACTCAACATGTTCGCTCTCTATCTAAGATTCCTGGTCGAGTGTTTGACTTTGTATAAAACTCCTTTGCACTCATTCCTGAGTGTTCAAATTTGAAGTCGATGATTGTTCATAAAAGCCGTTTCGAATTTGTTCTTGAAAGATACTGCGAACACTCAGCTTCAAACACAACCTGTTGGCCAGGCGCTTATAGGAGATATGCTGGCTTCCTAGATGCTTATACTCATCCTTTCCCTGCGATTGATTGTTTACCGCATCTTCTACTACTGTATGTGCTCAACATCAAAGAATTGCGAGTCACACACAACAAACGATCCTCATCTTGGAGACGCGCAAAAACCACGTCAGCGCATCTACCTTACATCAACTCTCAATCTTCTTCCTCAGGCTTTGATATTCGACATACTGAATCGGATCGGGCTTGTTGCTCGAAGATGTAGATGGAGTGAGGTCTTGACCCGAAAAGAAGCTTGCACATTTTGGGCCAAGCGTCCGGAAACGCAAACTCTGTCAGCTTGGAACCCTTCTCCGCCAGATCGCTAACGCCCACCAGTAGCTGCGAAGTCCTCCTGTCACCAGTGCCATACAGAAGCGATGAATATCGTTCACCTGAGCAACGCGCAGCATATGGTATCTGTTCGCGGCACTAGAGCTTTATCTCTAGTCGGACCATCGAGATCAAAATTTGTACATAGCCAACTAGGCTCCCAGTCGACCAAAGGAATCCATAAAGCCCATTAGCACCAGCTAGGCTATCCATCGTTGAGAGACGAGAATGCCGCTGCTTAATGGAATCTCAGTTGCATGGCGCTAGCGACGGTGGTCTCTGAAGACAAGTCTCAGTTGCTCTATACGTAGGCAGGAGAGGAGGTTGTATGACGGGGACAAGGGGACAGGACAGGATGGCAGATGGTGTTTTGGTTCTTGTGGGCAGGGAGTGGTTGGTGGGAACGACTGTGATAGATACGTGACTGTGCGTTTGGAGGAGGTTGGGGAGTAGGATGGAGATGAAAGCATGGCCCATTTGCCAGTGGTTTAGCTAATGGTAAGGCTTGATTGAGGCTTTTGGAGGTATATAGAAGCTTTAAATATGTTACGAGTCTGGAAATAATCTGGAAAATAGCAGTCAATCATGAAAATTTTCACGGTTTGTTTGACGTGGTATTTATCATTCTTCAGTATGCTACTTACTCTAGCTATCAAACATGCTACATGCAACTAAGATAGCTTCTCCGGTCTGAATCTCAGCATCTGTCCGCTAAAGCTCACTCTTGCTCTGTTTCTCTTCCACCATTGTACATGCCAAGTATTATCGACCACAGCCTCTGTGTCCACAATGGATACATGGCTCTCACAAAAAGATCACTCTCTCAGCTCTTCTGTTTCCCGCAAGTATTGTATATATGGCGGGCAAGCTGATGCGAGACCGGTTTCCACCACCACGATAAGGGGGTGCGTGTGGTCTCGCCTTGAGACTACTGACAGAGGCAGGAAACATGACTCGCATTCGATTCCATGCGCGTTTCTGCTCCGTCCAGTGCCAAAATACGGGAACGATGTTGAAGCCGTTGACGCTCGTATGTAGATGTTGTAAGGTGTGATGATGCCTTCCGAAGGTGCAAAACCACCATGTAAGGGTCCGAAAAGCCGTTCGAGTCGTTCACCGACTGATCGTTGTTCCATTCAACTTCTCCATCTCCTCGATCTCTGCAATAATCTTCGCCTCCTTGAAACTGACGAGCGACCAATTGCCATTATTCATAACCCAGGTACTGTTCCATTGAGGTATCCACTTCTCTCTTCCCTGTCCCTTCATGACCAACTGCGAGTTGACTCGTGCACTATACTGCAACGCAGGCCCAGGGGAAGCATCCTCCTTGAACCCCGCGCCCGCGGTTTCTCCGTCAGCGTGCTCGATGTTCGATTTCGTAGAGGCGGCCGTGATGACCTGTGGCCAGACTCCCACACAGGCCATGTCGACCATGTGATCACAGAACCAGCCGAGGGCAAGGTCGATGTTGCTGTTTGTTTTCTTGATGTAATTCACCAATTTTCCAGCGCCTTGGTAGCTGATTGCGTAGGCAGTGGAACACACAGCCCCGCGGATCTGGAAGACGGTACGTGTGCCCTCTCGATGCTGATCGTCGGTTGGACCGGAACCGAAGCTGTATTCGTAGTCTTCTGGTGGGACTGAGGTATCGTTGACTTCATATATGCGGCCATCTCCGTGGCTGTAGGCACCGCAATGGCCCATCCATATGATATCCCACTTATCGCCATATGGAGAAGGATGTTGGACAAGGGAAGGGTTGGGGACAGAGTTCGCAGTGTTATTAGGAGGATTGAAGGGCCAGTCAACAACGTTGGCGACGCCCTCACCAACTCCAGCCATGATATCCGTAATACGTAAGTCCCAATCTGCGTCGCTCTCCATGACGATGGCCGAGGATATCCGTTCCGCAACAATTCTTGAACCGAGGTCAGCCAATGATTCAGACATGGTGTTTGAAGTGAATTACTTTTCCCATGTTCGGACGTGGGAGACCAGACAGCCCAGCTCGCCTGATTTGTGGTCTTCCTCTTGCTTCCAGGTTTTGGGCCATGCATCTTTGGGTATTTGCTTGTCTCTTACTGCATCTAGGATTGTAATGGAAATGTTGGAGGCATTGGCGGCGTCGAGGAGCGGAACTACGCGGTCTGCTCGGCCAGGTAAAGCAAGGGCAAATATCTCTTGGAACTGGTTATGCCTGTCAGCGAGGAACCGCGGCAGATGAGAACGAGAGCATACCCCAAGCGTGCTGTTGAGGATAGGATTAGTGGAGATGTCGATGTCTTCAGCCTTGTCTTGATCGAAAAACGAGAGACCGCCTTGGTGTAGAAAGCTAGTCCATGTGACTGCGAAGAAAGTGATCAAGGCAAAGATGAAAAGCTTTTGCAGGTGGGCATGCATTCTAGCTTTGATGGGGTGGAGCAGGCCCAGAAACGCTATAGAGGGATCTCATGGATGACGGCGAAGTATGGAAGATGGCATGGCTCAACGCTCCAACGGTGAAGGATAGGTGTGAGTGTAAATGGGAAAAGGTGAACGAATATGAGGAAAGAGAAGAGGACGACATGACTACTTATGCTCTGGACTCGTAAAATGTGGCTCACGGCTTACTTTACTGCATTCACTTACCACCTAGTGCCACCTTGTGTAACCATATGCGACCTTGGCGGGCTCTTGGATGATTGGTTGGTTGGTTGGTTGGTTTATTCATACATCTGACCCGCCTTTCGGCATGCAGGAGAGTCTGGGCCACCCCGGAGCCTGGCTCGAAGCTAGATCTAATGGGCTTAGCCCGGGCCCCCAGCGTTTTAGCCGGCCCACCAGCCAAAACGTACCTAAGGCAGGATTCCTGCGCTACCGGAGTAGAACAACAGAACCCCAAGCTTAGGCTAATTTACCCCCAAGTAGTCAAAAACGAAACCCCCTAGGACAAACCCCTAGGGTGCTGGCCGGGGGTGCAGCCCCGGTACCAACGCGTCCGGCGCCAAGATTAAGATGTCAACAAACATCAAAATGTAAACAAACAAATCCCCATTCGATCCAGCTTCCGGCGTGTCGTAGTAGCCCTGATAGGGACTACTGTAGTGTTTGTTCAGGCTGGCTCTCTTCGATTTTTAAGAGCTGGTATTGGTATAGTACAAAAGTGCACCCTAGCAGGGTCCCAGAGGTTACCGGCTGTCGTATAAAAGGGCCTCTTCGCGGAAATACTTTGGGCTCTAATATGTCTTGAGCTCTAGGCCCGTAATATGTAGTCTTATCCCTAGCGACCATCCGGTACTACCAGCTCAGGGTGGTTCCGGTGTCAGGACGTGGTGTGGATACGTGTTCAGATCTGGCGCGAACGCCGTGTTTTGGGTACGAATAGGCCTGAACCTGAATCCATGACGTTAGCTTGACCCGACAGCATTTGTTTGGGGTCAGAAGATAGCTAGTAATAGACCCTATTAGATAGGGAGGGTTTGGCCGATGTAGAAGCGCGTCTTGGTAGCTGTTTTTCAAAAAGTAGTTTTGAACGTATGGTGGTGTTTTTTTCCTCTTGGATGATTGACCATGACTTTCGCGGGAGATAAACCGCCGCTAAGATATAGCCCTCAAAGGCTCAAAGACCCTGAAACAAGAACTCTCTGCGACAAAGACCCGACCCGTTCATGTCAAACACTTTCTCAGTGCCTGTCCAATATCTTATTCTATTACTGTCTTCGACCACAATGTTCAAAATCCTTCGTGTCTGCTTATCTCGGCCGTTCGCTTACAAATGGCCGTGATACGAGGGAATACTCTATGGCGTATGCACGAGAGCGTCAGGAACGACATGCCAAGCGGATGGCTTGCATCCATTCGTTGACCGAGCTCTAGCCTGTCCACTTTGGGAGTTTTAGTGCCCGAGATCGTGCGGAGGGTGTAGGGGGCCATATGGATATGACACTGTTCTGTCCGTATGAGGAAACGAAGTATCTCACCGACGTGCGCGGAGTCTTCTCACCTCCCCAATTCCATCCGATATATCGTTGTCGAGCCCCATGTGACTTGCCGGTCGACGTCGTCGCGGGACAGTTGGTGTCCTGTGCCTTATCGATGCACGGAATACACAATGCATTAGGCATCTCGCTGATGCGCATCTACGCGACCGAGCTTCCTTTTCTGTACAGTCGCCAGCGTCATTGAAAATGGGCTCCATATATCGAGGTCTCTGTCGTTGCCTCGAGGGCGTTTCCTCGAAGCTGTTGTTCTCTGTATTTTCCCACCTGAGTACGTTGTTCATTGCTCTGGGGGAGCCAGATTGCTAAGGTGCAATCAGTGCTCTTTCCAAAACATGTTATCTCCTTCAATCAAGTCCCGCTTTCTCCTCTTCTCGTACGTCTTTTTCCTGCCATTTTGTCGTCCTATACTTGCCGCCTTGGTTCCTAAAGATGTCCTTCCGAAGCGCCAGGCCCCAGCAGCCGCCCCTCTAGTCGATTTCCAAGTCTCCGAGCCAGTCTTGACGCCGTCTGGCACGAGTGACCAGTATGGCTGTATATATACTAAGGAGCTCATGAGCTATGAGTTTGGAAACAGCTATGGCGCTCCATTTGTCGGTATGTACCTCTCATATCGCTTGCCTAACGTCTACTGACCATCGTGGAAGGCGACTATACACCTCCACCATGCACCTTCAACAGAGTAACGATGAATTTTACGGTCACTTCCAAAGGTCGGCAATTTGATCGTCTTGGTCTTATGTACCTCGGCGACATCGAGGTGTTCCGCACCTCTACAGCTGAACCGACGGCTAATGGGATAGTTTGGACCTACATCAAGGAGATGGAACAATACAATGCGTTATGGTCGAAGAACCAGAAAATAATCTTCGATCTTGGAAATTTGATCGACAGCACGTATACTGGACCTTTCAATACCACCTTGACCGCGACTTTCTTCACGGTGCCCGATTCCAAAGCTACAGCGGATACGATTCTGCCAATATCCGCAGAACAATCTAGCGCCAACATGGGAAGCGCTTTTTCGGTACCTGGGCAGAACGCGTCAGTGTCTTATACATTACCTCAAAACGTCGAAAGGGCAGTAATTTCTCTGTCTGCCTGTGGGCAAATAGCAGAAGAGTTTTGGTACACGAATGTGTATAATTCTGACGTGGATACTTTCGACGCAACTGCTGGAACATTGTATGGGTTCTCGCCATTTCGCGAAGTCCAATTGCTGATCGACGGACAATTGACTGGTGTTTCCTGGCCTTTCCCGATCATCTTCACAGGAGGCATCGTGCCTGGCCTTTGGCGGCCCGTCGTAGGGATTGACGCATTCGATCTTCGCCAACACGAGATTGATGTCACTCCTTGGCTACCGTTATTGTGCGATGGTGCATCTCACAGATTTGAGATCCGTGTAGTAGGCCTGAATGATGATATTGCAGCGCATGCTACGCTTTCGGAAACAGTGGGCTCGTACTGGGTCGTTACGGGTACGATTTTCCTGTTCTTGGGAGAAGCGGGCTCTGTGACTACTGGTTCCCAGCCGACCATTGATGCACCCTCACCGCAGATTGAGATCTCATCAACTATTACCACCAACGCCACAGGCGCCAATGAGACACTAATATACCACACAGCAGTCTCCCGTGGCATCTCCATAAGCTCTACAGTCAAGACCTCCAACGGATCCCGCCTCGCAACCTGGACCCAAAAACTCTTCTATACCAACTTCAACGGCCTAACATCCCAAGGCTTTGTGCAGCTAACATCACAAAATACAACCGGTACCGACGCCTCCTCAAGCGGCTACACAAACACCTACAGCTACCCCCTAACAGTAAATTCCTCCTTCTCCGTCGACGAAGCGGGCGACGTCGGCATCAACGCCACCCTAAGCCACGGCCTCACCTACAATGTCTTCGGCCCCTCCGTCTTCCCCTCCGGAATCCAAACCTTTAACGTTACAAGTCCCAGCCTCTTCTCTCCCTCAGGTCTCCAATCCCCTCAAACCCTCCAACTCCCAGCGACCCTCCCCTCCTTCAGCGGCGCACTACTATCCACCACGCAGACAGGAAGTGCTGAATATCTATCCGCGGGTAACGCATCGTACAGCTTCGGCACCACGACGCAAGACTTTGACTTCAAAGGGGCGGAGCTGAGTAATCCTGATGCAACAGTTGAATTGTACCACCGTCATGTTGTAGCTGTAAATTCGACTGTCACGGTGGATCAGCAGGCGCTTGCAAGGAAGCCGTATCAGGTGCCGCTCGCGCAACCTGAAGCACTCGCGCTGCAGCCGGGTGTGGAAGGGTATAGTGTGAGGGTGTTGCTTGGGAGAGGACCTGGAGAGTCGAAGCCGGTTTTGTAGGCGCCGACCAGACGCTTCCTCCACGCCTCGTTCCGATGAGCTGGCTGGTAGCAAGAGACTGCAGGTGACTGACAGCATATGGAACAGACTACGAAGTCGCCTTCTCGACAGATGGAGCAATCTATAGGTTACCATCAGTGAAGTCTGCTCACGACGAAGGGACGCTGTAACTCACAATAGTATCCGTTGCAGCCTATCGACCTGAAACAATGATAGCATATCACTCTATGACACTGCTTAATCGGGAAGATGAGATCACAGGCGACTTGACCGCTTTTTTCCAGTCTCGAGAGCCATGACTATGGTGTTTACTTCGCGGTAAAATCGATCCACTCGTTGGCATAGTCCATATAACTGGGCCTGAGGGTCCTTTGCTGGGTGATCCGCTCCTCAGTCGTTTGGCGCTGTATGGCCAGCCATTGTGCATCTTGTCGCAGTGACTGGCGCCGCTGTTGGTGATCTTCATATTGGCGTTTCAAGTTCATTCCTGCTTGCCTTGCTGCATTTTCAGATTCATGTAATCTTCCAGCAATCTCCTGCCGTAAAGCGTCTTGTCTGGCGGTAAGTGCTGCTCGCTCCCTGGCCAATTCCTCCTTGTGCAAGCGACGCTCTTCTCGGAGTCAATCTTCGTGCTCATCCGCCCGACGACGCATTTGCTGCTCTAGGAAGCAGATGCTGGCAGACGTATTGTCAAACGTCTTCCCCTGCTCGATCATCTCCTTCTGAATCCCCAAGGGTGATGCTGCAATCTGGCACATTTCTGTCACCAGTCTTCTTGCGCTCTCCCTTTCACTCGGTAGTTCGCAAACCCTGGACCCCCTCGTATCATGCCGCCCCAGAATTCTTCTTTGTCCATCAGCTCTTGCTTTCTTGCTTTCAACTGAGTCAGATCTTGGCCTTTGGGCATCGAGTCCCAAAACGTCGTGCAGAAAATCACGCTTTTACAGAAGTGAAAACGGACAAATTTCGGAGTGCACTCCCACACATACGGGTGTCGGTGATTCGACGGAGGTAAAGGATGCCTGAGGACTTCGCACCTTGCCGATAAGATTGAATCAGCCATTCTGCTATAAGTGTGAGTATATCACGATCCGAGACATTGGTCTCTTCGAAACCCGGAGTGTCGATGAGGATCAGCTCAAGCCCACCATGTTCAAACGGATATGGCTTGACTTGGCGTGTTTCTGCATGGCAAATCGCAAGTCAGTATGTCCGAAGATCTTAGGCGGCCGAACCCCAATGACTGACCACCTCCCAAGCCGTTACCGATCGAGGCTTTTTGATTGCCCGTCACGAGCTGGATGAAAGTGCTTTTCCCGAATCCTGTTGGGCCCATGACCACAACTATCCCCGATTGCTGCTTGTCGGCCATCCTGTAGGGCTCTGTAGGATTATTTCTAAGAAGGTTTGATTCCTGCTCAGGACAACCAAGAAATAAACAGTGGGTCTGCTTGCCCCCAGCGTCGGGAGCGACTCGTGCTCCAGGACATGCTAGAAATCACGCAAAATGGAACGAGCGTGCATTCTCTCAAGAGCGGATCCGTCGAGAGGTTTTATAGCGCCGTCATTCCCTACTGGTGACTGGAGAAAGGTGATTATACCGTGCACACGGAGATGTACACTGCCAATCGCACAAGGATAATTGATATCGAGGGTCCTGTGCGGAATAGTGGCGAGGCTGGTAATGGGGATCTTCAGGAATGAAGGGAGGGGGACGTGGTCGGCAAGGTTGCTGTCAGAGCTGGATATTACAGTAGTGTGAGAGACGAGCAGTGGCCGCGGAATTGAGACCCAAATCATTCAACGATTGCATCATTGAAAGCAGGTATTATTATTGGCTAGCTTGACTCGCCAATCCTGGCTGGAGCTGAAGGGAAACTACGGGCAGAGTACGAGGACACTGATGACAAAAAGAACCCAAGGTTGATTTCCTCGGCCGCAAGGAGGTCTCCGTTAATTCAATTGATCAAGCTCTACCTGGAACGTTGGAGGATTCACAAGGTCATAGCTGAATCCCTCAGCCAAGAGTACGTCAAACCTCCAGATATTAATACCGGGACCCGAACCACATCACCGACCAATTCATTGACGATGTATGAATGGCTCATATCTGCTTGGCATGAGTACGAAAAGGACACCTGGTATCACATACCGCTAAATACACACATCCGCCATCCTCATATACGCATACACACGCCTACACAATTCTCCTCGGCCTCTGCGCTCTGAGCTTTTGCAATATATAGCGAATATCAAGGTCTAGTGTCACTTTGTGTTTTGTTAATTGCATGGTAAATTAACCTGGCGCTAATCGAAAGAGACTTGTTGCTAACAAAGCCTGGAGCAATATCGAGCAAACCATACACTATCAATGAAGTGTCTGACCGCTTCAAGAAACAGACGCATTTCCTACTTTGGTACGCAAAAGCCATGACAGTATTCATCAACACCACAATGCTTCCCGTCCTTTCCCACGCACTTATACTTCTTCGGGCAATGCGATCCATAGTTGCCCCCACAGCGCAGCGGAGTCGGTGTCGGCGTGGTCGTCGTCGTCGCAAAAGCTCTGGAGATGCAAAGCCCGTTACAGACCTCCGTTTGCGAGCAGAATGAACCGCTGGAACATTGAGGACCGCCCACGACACAGGTGATTGATGGTAGCGACACATTTGTGACCGGAAATGGGTTGGTATTGATACAAGCCCCGCCGCATGGTGCTGTAGTCGGGCAAACCATGGTGGGTGTGCATGTTGAGCCGGTCGGGCAGGGTCCGTTGTTTCCGATAGTGCAGGGGATCTCTGGGGGCAGGGTTTGCGGCGTGAAGCAAAGGCCACCACAGGTCTGAGTCGGGGTGCAGGTTGAGCCTGTAGGACAAGGTTCACCAGAGAGAATGCACGTAGATAGGGATGAATATGGGACGCTGTGCGGAGTAGCGAGGGTCAGGGACGAGACGATAAGTAGGCTAAGGAACAGCATCTTGGTTGAGAATGAATTGATTGAGAACTCGGGATGCAGGGACCATTCTGGTGTCAGTAAGGGATGAGATGGGGGGTTTTATACATGCTTTAATGCAAAGGGTCCATTGAGTGAGCGTACACGACAGACCCTATCCCCATGCCATAACAAAGCCAAAACACGAGCGCTCGATCCTATCAAAAGGTTGCTATGGAGGATAGAGGGTCGGGGCTGGAAGCAGGTGACATTGAAGGTTCGTATTAATGCAAGCAGGTTCAACAGGGCGTCTGCAGAGAGACCTTTGAAGCGGCCACGAAGCGAAACAGGCGTCCAATAAAAGGGCCATGCAGACCTCCATTGTGTGCGTGGCTCTTTTGCCAAGAGTAATTCTTTACGTAATATTTCAGCTTTGGGAGACATTACGGAGTGTTCGCGGGACGAAATGCTGACTTGCAGATAACCAAGCCCACTATACCCAAATCGGTTTAGTATTCTTTCGTATTGACAACAAGGAAGGGAGAGCAATGAGGGAGGCGACCTACTGTAGAACCTTGAGTTCGCCAATTCTGAACTTTGTTATCCGGCAGTGTTACAAGGCCTTCAAGCCAGTCGTTCTAAGGGAGCATCGGAGACCAATGCGGGAACATACATCTTGCTACCACGCAGTACCCGATCGTTGTGAATCGTAAAGAATGCCTAGAAGCTTTCAGGACCTCTATGGTCGTCTCGGGCCGTATTTTGACGGAACCTGATGGGCGATTTAGAGGAAAGACAATGAGAACATCGAGAACGTGCACAAAAGCTTGCTTAGTCGGAAGGCATTTGCAGGTGTCAGATACATTCCTACGCCAGAAGAACCTTGTCTCCTTTCGCCTTGGGCTGCAGTTGCTTTTGAAAGGTAAACCGAATGGGATGTCTTCAGGAAAGGATACTCGTCTCAAGAACTTCGGGTAAGCGTTGTATGGCTTTTCGTGCAAAGTCCTTTTGATTCTTCCCGCTAGCTTGCCTGGTGCTGGTCAGCCGGATATGGCTGAACTGGGACCAATTACAGGGGAATAGACCACTTGTGTGAACACCTTCAAGCATTGTCCTCGTATTTTCCCGGGGCTAAATTTATGTTTATTCGTCTCCTCTCCACATGACACTCGCAGCATCGAATAGAATTTCTAGTGCGTAACCTGATGATCTGCTTGTATTGGATGCGCTGGACACCCAGCAGTCACTTTCATGCAGCTTATTCATCTTCTCGCCCCATCTTGTTCAGGGAGAAGATTTGCGTTCAAACAATTGTCACCATCTCGAGTTCCTAATAAGATTTACTTCCAACAATCAGCCATTGATAATGCATCCGCAATTCGTCTTGAGATTCCTCGCGCCATTTCTTGCTTTCCTTGCAACGGCCGCTGCTGACAACAGCGCACCTTCCAAGCTCAAAACTCATGTCCTCCATGAGTCAGCTATTTAGAATATGAATCAGCTTTACTATTGACAATAATCCTTCTTTTTACCCAAGCTTTTTTGGAAAGTATAAAATTTTCAGGCATTTAACGAAAATGATAAGTAGCCCTTTAGCCTCGACACGCAAGTCGCTACACCTGTTTACCTACAAATTCGATCTGGCCAAAGCGGTACTAAAGTTTGACGAATCAGACGTCTGTCTGCTCAAATCGAACGGTCTAGCTAAATCAACAACGTTCTAGATGAAATGGTGATTTTTAATCAAAGACACGTCGTTGTTTAAAATTCTATTTAGTGTCGTATCACCATCCCTGTACTTTCCTATTACTATCCTTATCACTATCCCTATTACCATCCTTAACACCACTTTACCACCCTTCCTATTACCAACCGCCAACCTCATTATTCAATAAATTTCAATCCTATCAAGTATCAACTATTAGCACTCAACTTTATCAGCTACATGGTGCCAAGCCAGCCATCTTTCCGAATTACTACTGACATATTTTGTTTGCTGCCAGCCCAAGTAGCAATGCACGCCATTCATTCTTACTTTCGTCTTCTCCGTTCTGCAAGAAAGATTGCAACCAGAGGCTGTGTCGGATGAGCCCTTTACGTGTCATTGGATGAAGAATCATCGGTGGTGTTTCAAAGCGTGACACCATGGGCAGTGTGACTGGACAATCAGGTTCTCTATAATAGACTCATGCATGTAATGATGGAAGATATCTCTGTCCACTGTTTCCTTGCACGATTTCTTGGCAGGGTTTTGTGCGCTGTCTGGCAGATCTTGTACATTCGTGCCTTTTGCTTTTTTGGCCGGCGATTCGTTATCAGATTTGATGCAATTATTTGCAGAATTAAATCATGATAGACGTTCCAATAATAACACGAAAACCGAAACCCCCTACAAAGTTCATTTCAAAAACTCGTCATCGCCAAGTGAGAGCTTTTCCGCGATCCTATCCTGTTGCAACCGATCTCATACTCGGCTCCGTCAACCTCAACACTGGTGCCTCCCCAACCATCTCCATCCTTATCCCGCCCTTCTCATCCCCAGCATCGTTTCCTCTCTCCCTAGCAATCCCAAGCCCAGCCACCCGAGCCCTCCCCCCAGCGAATGTCGCCTAACAACCTGCCCCATCTCGCCCTCATCCCAGTACCAGCACCCCATCTGCCCATCGCATACTTCAGGCCGCTCGATCCTGTAATCTCCAGGCACGAGATCCTCGAGCGGAACAGCGCAGACGGTCATCCGCTGTTCGTTTGGTTCGTGCCGGCCTGGAAACGGCGCCTGGTCTTGCACGCCGGTTTAGATGTCCCGGGTCACGGTCTCGCCTGGTCGAAGGGTCGAAAGATCTCGGGAGGATTCGCTGATGTGGAGTTTCCCGAGCATGAGACCGTGTGTATTATTTGCGGGCAGGATGGTCTCCGTGGCGAGCGAGCGGAGGCGGTAATCGCAGTGTCCGGTGGTCTAGTTTCGTAAGCCCAACGGGGTGAGAGGTGCGTAAAGCGTATTAAGCTGGTGTAGTCGAGGGTGATGGATAGATGTAGGAAAATTTGCGGCGGCGGAGAGGCGGAGAGAGAGACGTGGTGGGGGCAATGGTGGCGGAGCAACGGATAGTGGGGATGGACGACATTCTAATTATTCTCTCTCTTCTCTGGCTTTCGTCTTTCACCTTTTATTGACCTCATTAAATAGAAGCTATGTAGAAGGAGTGACTGGGATGTAAAGATGGATCGAAATCAGATGCCGGGTACCAAACCGTTTAGATCAAGTAGTGCTGCCTCGGTTGAGGCCGATGATGTTATTATAAGGACGACGATGATGATGAATATGTTAACGAGTACAGAGCATACGCAATTTCTTTACTAGGATTACTTGACTTTACGCTGTGAGCAACGTTTTTCTTCGCTGCGTATACGATCTGGATGATAATAACGTGAAGGGAAGTGGCATAGTCATACGAAGGGATTGCAACACAGAAGTGGGAAATCTGACACTATTCCACTGTTTATACTCGGCAGGGCCAACACAAGGGCTAGCACAGGGATTATACTATTCATTTGAATCTGTCTATGACCGCTTAGAGCGAGTAGTATCTCTCCTCCTCGAAAAGGAAGATACAGAAGAATGGTAAATAAAAGCAAGAGGGGAAGGAATGTAAACAATTCAACCTGCAGAATAGCATTTGCGGTCTGATTGGGAAGATGGATCACGTTTAGCTCTTGCCGTTTGCTAAAGACATTCCCTCTTCACATGTAATGACTGCAGAGGACGGTAAGCGTAAATTTGGAGAGGCTGCTGGAAGAATTGGGACTTACGCTCTGGGGTGACAATGGCTTCGAAAGACTCAGCCAAAGCCTCGATGAAGGCGCATAGTTCTGTTATGTCCCAGACGCGAATATTTCGATTTCCCAAATCAACCGTCTTGATTGCTGAATTATACTTCTTGTAGTTCTTATAAAGCTATTCAGCTACTGGGTTAGGTTATAAACGACGTTACCCCGATTTTACTACCTAGTCAATTTGCTCCAGAGACCCCGAAGCCCCGTTACCCTAACATCACCCTCATTACCCTTATCATCCCCGTTATCGTTACTATTGCCCTTACCGCCGCCGTTACCCTCGTCGCCGCCCTCCCCGCTACCCTCTCCGCTACCTTCTCCGCTCTCCCATGTCTTAGCCATATGCGATAGCGCGCTCGTTTTGCGGCACTAAATAGCTCTTTATTAACTGGCCTTAAACGTATATAATTCATAAGCCCCGCTCGCGTCTTCTCGGTGAATGATGGTGGTGGCTACTGCTGCTTACTAGCAGGCACTGCAGGCGAGAAAAGACGGGGGAACACGTGAAGAAAAGTTGAGGGCTGCGCATCGCTTAATCTCGCTTAGTATGCATTTACGCAGACTAGGTCTTATCGTCCAATCACGACGTCCTAATTGCCCAACCAGGACGTCGTGATTCCCCAATCAGGACGGGCAGTGGATTCGCGTATGGGACGTCCTGTTGAGCAATATTCAGCTATGGTACGTCCCATAGCTGAATCAGGAGCGATTCAGGAAATAAGTCATCTGATTTGGGAAATCAGCCTGATTCACGTATGGGACATAACAGTTCTAAGCTTGCGGACCGGGGCCTCGGGCTTGTCGTGGGGATTAAACTGCGGGCTAATAAAATGTGCGGCTACAATGCTGGCGGGGGGGCGCCTGGGTGGTCGCATTCTGCGAGCCCAAAGGGTAGATGATAGAGCGGTCGTCCAGGGAAGGGAAGGGATTCCCTGCCCTGTTCCGCAGCGTACTATTTAGCTAGCAATATATGTATGCGCCAAGCCATACTGATATATACGAGTATACAGGTCGTACCGAAAAGTACGTCAAACCATGACATACTTAAGTTGACACAAAATATTCTGATTTGAAGTCCTAAAACATGTGTGAAAGCCCTGAACAGCCTACCGATTTACAACAAGCCAACCTGCAAACACCTCTCTCAACCGCTTACCCAATTCTTCCTGCATGTCTCAGGAATTAAGCCACTGTCCAACGGGTAAGACTTAATCGGCCAATTCTTCCCCTGGATACACGTGCAGGCGCCATACACCTCGATCGGAGACTTGTTGTCCCCACCAACATCGTGGTTCAAATGTTTGCCCTTACCCATAATAGCACCCAGGTCGCACACAGGCAGGCTGAAGAAGAGAAGATCCTTCTGTGCGAGCTCGAGCGGCTTCGTGGTGAGATGATCGATCGTGGCGCCATTCTGGTTCGTGAAAGGGTACCCATTCTCCGCGAACGTCTTCTCGGCCGATTGAATGATGTCCACAATATTGAGCTTGTAGTCCGCGAGATGGTTGTCGTTTTTGTCTCCGTTCTTGTATGCGCCCCGGACGCTCCACTGGCCCGGGTCGATTTCTTGAGGGTTTGCACCCGAGTTAGGCGTCACGGCAGCTTTGGTCATGCTTGTTTTCCAGCGCATGAGGATGTGCGCAACGCCGTCGATGCAAGTTGTCATTCCTTCGAGAGCTTTGCAGGCTTGGCCGGCGCCTTTGCCCCAGGCTTCATCAGATAGGATCATGATGAAGACCATGTCTGCGGACCAGAGCGCGTTGATAGCGGAGGCTGCGATCCCTGAGCAGTCATCGAGCGTTAGCTACCTCATCCAGCATGGTTCAGGAGCGAGATCTACTCACCGCCGTAGATGCCAGGGTTGAAACTCCCGACGTCGGGGGTCTCTGCGAAAGCTCCGTGGGAGAGTATTTGCGGGAGCCCATTGGGGTCGGTATCATAGCGAGGGTTGGCTGAATCTTGCTGCTTAGGGAGCGATTTAAGCGTGTTCTTGAAGTATTTTTCGAGTCCCCCGGTGAGTTGAGTGAAAGCGTGGCCGACTGCATCTTGGACTTCCCCCCATTGCATAATCGGGCTAGAAGAACAATAGTGTCAGTAATGCTTGGGTCTCGCTTTGGTGCTCGCAACATTATTGCTCTGTGAATGTTACTTCTAGAGGAACGGAAATAACGCAAAGCAGGTGTAAGACAACCAGGAAGACCTACTTTGCTCTATCCAGCGCAGCTTGAGTAAGTATACCATTAGCAAGCGCACCAGCACCAGCTACTACAGCCGCAGGCGGGAATGCGGCGGAGAGAGCTCCCGCGATCCCGGAGACGATCGAAACAGGTACAATCAGCTTTGTGGGGTCCGATTGCGCTGTATAGAATTGCGTAACAATGTCGTGTGTCAAAGAGGTTATCGAGGTAGTACTGATAGTCAAGGTTGATTGCAATTTGTTGAGGAAATGTGCCCAATGCGTCATCGCGAAGAACACGAAGTGAGCTTCTGGATGCTTCGTGCATAAGTTCCAATCTAAACCAGTACCGCCGCAATTAGGGTCTATGATTTCGTCACATTGCTCGCTTCCATCGGATCCCATGAGTGTGAGGATGATGCTTTGAATGTTGTCTTGTGCTTTGTTCAGATTGGGGTATTTCCAGTCCATGACGATGTATGGTTTGAGACTGCGGGTACATAAGCGCCCATAGTACGAATATTGAAATGGATATGCTCACGCGTTTGCAAACCAGTCGACCATGTCAAACTTATTCCATGTGTCCATACTTCGGGTGTCGCTAGCGACCTTGGCCCCGTTTGGCACTCCACACACGGCGCCCGCCAAGTCGCCTCTCACAAATGCATCGCTCTCCGTCGCAGGCAATGCAGATGTAGTCAAGGCTATTGCAATCAGTAAGGTAGGGTGTGACAATCAACTAGAGCCGAGTACCAAGAAGGCCTAAGCCTAGCGCGTAGCCACCAGTGCGAACCATGATAAGAGGAGGATGATTAGAGGGTAAGCCAAGGTGAAGAAAGCTCAATGGCAAAGTGAGAGGTATCTGAGAGGATGAGAAAAGGTCGTATGAGGGAAGTGTTGCCTCTCAGCACCAGCGAGGAGGATACATCTTATATAGATTCCATTCTTGAGCAGCCGAAACAATGAAACATCGCAGCAGAGGGAGCTAGGGACAACGAAATGTTGGTCATGCGTAGGCCAGGTGGTATTGCTATGTTTCGATAGGCTGCCGACTAGGTTGAAACTGATAATCAGGACTCTGCACGTCATGCATGTTATGGCTCGGCATGCTGCAGCAATCACGGAACTACATGCCCCTACCAACATGATGATGGTGAGACACGTCGATCAATGGAATGCGGAGAAGCATCGCGCACAACACTTTCACGCGATGGAGCGCCGCGTTCATGGCTCCCATGATATCGAGATGCCTGACGACAGAAGCAAGCCAAGGAACTTACGGAGTTCAGAAGAATAAGAAGATGTCATTGTAGAATTACTCTGTTGTCTGTCTACAGGCTGCGTCAAGAAGAGTCTATGATAATTCCCAGCGAGCGTAGATGACGTACCTTAAAGTCCGATTCCTGCAATGCTTCTCCACTAGGTAGGATAGGTAGCATAGTCTCTATCATATCCTCGTACGTGTGGGTTCTTGATTAAAAGGAGAAACACTTAAGACCAACATCATGGAGGTGTCTAGGCAGCCCATTAGTGTCGGCGAGGTCTTAGCAATGCTGCATAGCCGAATGCTGGAGGCGGAGTACTCAGAGGTCCGGAAGCACTATTGGGCTGATTCTTGGTACGTAAGGTACCTGTACCACATTAGAGGGGCTAGCGTATCGAACTAACATGTAGCTGTTTTCTGTAGAGCTTTCAAGGCTAACATTACACGTTCTGGCTTGCAATTAGAAATTGACTGTTACGCGATGTCTGGTGGCACTCGATTGGAATTCTCTGGGGCAGTATCTCGACTGATTAAAAATGGAGATACGACGACAAAGACAAAACAATAACCAGGGGTAATCTGTATGATAATCTGCCGCTGATCTTAAACTTGGCCGCCTTGGTGGGAGTGACGGGCTGTCGCAAGTTTCGTTTACCCTTTTCCGGTCCAGTCTTCGTTTCACGATAGACTCTTGTTTCAGATAGCGACTTGCGTACTCTCTGCACAACCTAACAGAAGATCCGATTCCAGATAACTCGATAATTATAAACCGCTTAAGCAGTCAACTCCGCGAACGATTGAATGAAAGAATGACTGCAGTGAAGCGAGGCTTCTTTGGGTGCGGATGTACAACAGGTGGTGACATATCCTGCCCAATCGCGATAACGATTGGTTCGGCTCGCTCTTGCACAGCCATCATCTCGTGGGGAGTCGCAAACGATAATGTTATTGAATTCATCTTTCTTATAGGTCCACAATCGACTCACGCCGTAGCCTAAATGTGGTACAGCTGAATAAAGCATAATCATTGTAGGGTAAATTTGTTTCGGCCCCAACCTTCGCGCCGCAATGGTCTGCGGAAAATGGCAAAAAGATTCCCGCTGCGACTCCGCATCGTCGTAGGACACCATCGTCCCTCTGGGCTTGGCACATAGGCGTGGTAGCTGATTTTTTACATATCAACGGACCTAGCGACATACATAGCTTAGAGGGCAGTAGAGACATATTCATAGCAATAAGATAGATGAATACCACTCCCTGCGCCTCTCTCCTCTTGGCTTGATTACGGTGCGCTAGAGCTAGAGTAGGTTAAAACCAGATCATTAATCTTGTTTTCTAATCTTAACTCTATATACAGTAGATTGTAAAACCACCGAGGCTGGCGCTAAACGGATGGCCCGCGCACCTTATTTGGGTAGGGCAACTACCAACGTTAAGTAGAATAGAACAAAGACCTATAATAGGGCTGTAGATAGAAATGTAATATAGTAATAGACCGGTGCATACTAGGTTCATAGTAGGACTATAGATTAAGGTATAATAGAGCTATTATAGGGTAGGTAATAGGGCTATAATAGGCGTATACTATAGAATAGACTATAATGGGGTATACTATTAAGTATACTATAGAGTATACTATAAAGTAGTAATAGGGTAGTAAACGGATATACTATAGAGTAGGAATAAAGTATATTATAGAGTAGTAATAAAGTATACTATAAAGTAATAATAGAGTATATTATAAAGTATATTATAGAGTAATAATAAGGTATATTATAAAGTATATTATAAAGTAATAATAGAGTATACTATAGAGTAATAATAGGGTATACTATAAATTATACTATAAACTAATAATGAGGTATATTATAGAGTATATTATAAAGTAATAATAAAGTATACTATAGAGTAGGAATAAAATATACTTGTCACGGGGTGGACTTTAGTAGGAGTATTATTATAGATATTTATTAAGACAGCGGGCTGAGCCCTACCGCTAGCCCTATCGGGACTAGGGTGATACTAGGATTCTAATATATTAAGGCCAAATCCTCTATAGAATAATTAATATCTTTTATACTATATACTATTATATTGACCCCTTGTTAAATAGTAGTAACGGCGATACTAACGTAGAACCATACCTCTTCTATATTAGTAAGAACGATTATATTAGTTATAAGTAGTAAAATAACCCCTAAAACGGTTAATATACTCCCTATTAACTACTATATTCAAAATAGTTTACTCCGTATCGATAGCGAGCTTTATTTACTTAGCGTTTCCGTATTATACTCTACTACTTTAAATGAGTACTTCTAAGCTCTTTATTAAGTTATTAAAGTAACTTATTCAATACTCTTTTCATTTAGGGTATTTATAATAAATATTAAACTAAATATTTAAAACGTCTCTTTATTTATTTCTCTTTTATTAATATAGTTATTTATTTTAATAAACTACCTATTAGGTAAACGTCTAGCCTAGTAAATATATTATTAATTATATCTCTTATACTTCCGTTATAGAAAAAGAATACTAGTTTTTTAATACTACTTTTGTATTATTCTCCTAGTATTACTACTTTTAATATTTATTATTAATTATTACTTTAGTTATTATCTTAAAAGAAATTTAGTTAAGCCCTATTATAGTTAATTTTATTTTCTATTTATAAGAATTCCTACTATTAAGTAAATATATCTTAAAATAAGTAAAAGTTACTTTTAATATTAGACGAGTAGTTATTTAAATAATTATATAATTTCTTTATCCTCTTATTAAAGTACCCCTTTAATATTTATTAAGGAGGGGCCGGAAAACGAAGTAATTTAATAACGATCTTTTAAAATATACTAAATTTAAATAGCCTATTATATAACTACCTTAGGTTATGAATAAAATATCTGTAATACTATTTATCGGTACCTTCCGAAGGGATATTAAAGAGTTACGTTAATATTTATAAAAAGAGTAGTCTTTAAAGGACGAATTTAAAGACGAAGAAACTATAACTCCTCCCGAGCCCGAGTAGCCTACTATAGATTCCGAATAAATAATATAATTTATAGAATCGCTAGAAATTTTGGCCTTTATTATTAGGTTAATAATTAGGATAAAGGAAGACCTAGTAAAACTTTAAAACTTATTAAAAGTAAATAATTTAAATAGTTAAAATAATATTAGTATTAAAATAAGCGCCTAGAATAAGTTAAAACTCGAAGAGATCGGATTCTTCGACTTTAAAGGTAATAAAAAGAATAACTTATTTACTTTAAGAAAGTATATTATATATAAAAACGTTTTTAACTTTAAGGATCGCGTTAACGATATAATAAATAATACGGCGAAAAGAAGGTATAAAAACTTCTATTTTTATATCTTAAAAAAATAACCCTTAAATAGTTCTCGAATAAATTAAATATTAATATTAAGGTATTAATACGTACCTTCGTTAACCCTAAATAAATAGGTCGTTTTATTAAATAATTTAAAATAAAGAAACTAGAAGCTATACGTAAACTTCGTTTTAATAAATATAAATTCGTTTAGATACGTACTAGTAAAATACTTAAATAATATATAAATAAGATATTTGGCCTAACTAGGGCCGCCGATATTCCTAGTATATATTAATAAATATTTATAATCTACGATTATATTAGCTCTAATTTTAAGCCTTTTATTAATTTATCTAAATTTAATATTTTATTAAATAAATTCCTTAATTTACTTAATATTAAAGAAGAAGTTTAACTAGGAATAATACGAAGTAATAGGATGATTAGGCCTCTACCGTCTCTTAAGCTAAAGAGTTTATAATAAAGTTAATAGAATTATTAATAATTTAACCAGTTCCGCCCATAGTAAAACTAGTTACTTTAGGTTACTTCTTATTAATTTATTAATCCAGTCTATTAGAATATATTAAATATTCTTTAAACGTAGTAATAGCCTCGTTAAATTCAACCGCTATTTATTTAGTTATAAATTACTAGTAGTAGTACTAGGAATATATCTTTCCCTCCTAGAAATAAAAATCGTCTTAACTATTAACCGCGCTAAGAAAACCGCGGGCCTATAACTAGTAGTTATAATTTTAATCGTTTCGGGTAATAGTAAATACCCCCTAAATATATAACTATTTACTATGAAACCGAGGTATAAAAGGACTATTTTTAAAAAAAATAAAATTATAGAGTTTTAAATAGAAGAGTAATTTATATTTAACGTTAATTACGTTAATAAATAGAACTAGGATTAGTGGTAAAAGAATTACTATAATAAATAGGACGAAATAGTAGGTTATTAGATAACTATTATCGATTCGCCTAAATAGGTCGAGTACTATATTTATAAAGAGTCGTTCTCTTCTAAAAATATACTATATATATATTTTAGAAGTTAAGGTTTAAATAGGAACCCTATTAAAGCCTCCTACCCTAGATATTTAATTATAAATACTATTTAGAAGAGTAAATAGTCTTTAGTAATAAACGATTTAGAATATAGAAGTTTATTACTAAATTAAAACGAATAACGAATTACTAAAATAGAAGCCTATTATTAAATTAAACTACGACTCTTCTAAAAATACGGGAATAGGATAAACGTTTAGGAAGTACTAATATACTAGTATTCGAGTCGGCCTAGATTTTAAAATTAAAATAAAAAAGAGCTATAAAGATACTAGTTATAAAGAATTATCGTCGATTATAAATTTATAGTACGCTTCCTTTTAAAAACTAGAATCCGTATTATAGTAACTTTACTCTAAGTTACCGGTATTAGTATTAACCGTTATATTATTTCTAAATATATCGTTACCTCTTTATACTTCCCCGGGAAAGATAAGAGTAGTAATAAAATAATAGCCGAAACCGCCTCTAGGGAAGTCTATATTATAGATAATCTTAAAGTAAATATATTTATTAATATAGACGTTATGGCCCCTAAAGGGATTAACGTATTTATATCTCGTTAAGTAATCTATATCGATAGTTACGATATAGAGTACCCTATCGACATTTATTTAAAAGGTATAAATATAAACCGGACGATATATATTACCCAAATAAAAGTTATCCCCCTATAAACTACTATAATTATCGAAGTCTATAAACTTAATTTATTAGTACGAGATTATTTCTTTAAACCGGTAGATATTAACCTATATCTCTTTACCGGAATCGTTAACGATAGAATAAAATTAGTATTTATAAAGAATAAAACGGATAAATACGTTAAAATCTCTAGGAATATAAAACTAGGCTAAGTAGTCGAGGTTTAATTTAATAACTACTATAGTATTATTATAAATAATAACGACGTTCGCGAGCTCGCTATACGAAGGCCTCTTTAAGAATATAAAAAAACTTTTATTAAAAACGCGTTTAATAGCGCGGTTATTATAAATATTAATTTATTACTTCTTAAATAGCCTTCCGGGAGATAAAAAGTAGAGAATTTAATAGGTTCCCGGCCTTCTATACCGTTAATAAAAGTAATTACTTCGGTAAAGAATAATATCCTCCTAAACGGTATTATTATTCATAATAAATAACCGGAGCTAATAAAGATTATTAATTAATTCTCTATACTTTAGGTAGAAGGAGGCTTCGTTAATATTCTAGAAAATAAATAAATACGTATACTACTTCGCGCCGACTAGGAAGATAAAGTATTTAAAACGATATATATTTATCCTATAAATAACGAGAGCTAGAAGATTATTAACGAAATCTTTAATAAATTATATATTTAGGGACGATTTTAATAGACGATATAAACTACTGTATTTAGTTTCCTAATCTTCGTTATTTAAACTATAAGATTAGACGGTATTAAAAAGAGCCGTACCGTTATTAATATTCGAGGTTTAAATACTATAGTTATAATAGACGTCTACTATTTATCTCTATAGAATAATATAATTAGCGCCGTTAAGGGTTATCGTTAAATTACCGTTATTAACGCGGTTAATTTTTTCTATTAATAGTATATATACCTTAAGGATAAATATAAGTTTACTATTATATTATACCGCGGCCAAGAGACTTTTAATATTATAATAATAGGATTTAAAAACTCGTTTATATACGTATAACGATAAATAGACCGGATCCTATATATTTATAAAGTATTCGCCCGAGTATATATCGATAACGTTATAGTATTCTCTTAGACCCTCGAGGATTATATTTAGTATTTATATATAGTATTTTCTTTATTCGTTAAATTTAATATTTTAGTTAACTCTAAAAAGGCGTTTATCGATTATTTATTAATTATACTACTTGGCTAGAAAGTTAACTCGTTCGGGTTATTAACTTCTAAAGAAAAGTTTATAATTATTAAATAACTAATTTCTTTTAAATACTAATAGTATTTAAAATGTACCTAAGAATAACTAAATAGTTAAGAGATTATATTAAAGATTATTCTACTCTAGCTAGGCCTTTATAAAATAAGAAAACTATTTTATTAAATAAAATACCTCCTATAGGCGCTTAACGATAGGAATATATTAAAAAGACTAGTTTTAAATTACCTTCCTTATAGGAGATCCGTTCGTTTAAAGTTATTTAAAATACCCTTTTTAAACCTTCTTTTCTATATTATTTCGACGATAAAAAGAAATTATTTATCGACTTTAATATTAATAAAGAATTCGGTTACGGGGTTATAATTTATTATATTATAAAAAAACTAAAAGACCTCTATCTTAACTAGAAGTAGATTTAATTTATCTTTTTCCTTAACTAACTCTTTAAAAATATAGAAACACGTTATTAACCTACTAAAATAGAACTAGTAGGAATAATATAGGTATTTATTAAAATTAAATATATAATCGAATTAGCCTCTAAAATAGTCGTTTATATTAATTATAGAGCTACGTTTAATATAGTTAAATAAATAAATATAACTACTTTATCTACGGTAAAGACTAATTTACGTATTATACGGGCCTTAGATTATATTTAGCGTTTTTAAAATATAGAGATCCGTTATAAATCTAGTATTAAATATATAGTACTAGACACCCTATCCCGAATATAGTAGAAGGACGTAGTTAGGGACTTTTTAGAAAGCGAGCTAGATATACTCTAAATATATATATATAAAGTCTATATATTAATAGAAATAAGTATATAGTTTAAATAAAAATTACTTTAAAGGTACTAGAATAACGACTTTTAGGCTAAAATAAATTATATATTTAATTATAATATAGAAACTAGCGAGGACGCCGTAGATCTTCTTTTTTCGAAGGGGAATAACGGCTTAATATAATATACCGATAATTTGGTTATTAACCGCGTATATATACCGGAGCGCCTATATATACTTTCTTTATATATTAAAACTATATTTAACGTCGTATATTCTAGCTTATATATAGGAAGATATAAATACTATAAAATAATAACTAGGTACTAGTATATATATAAACTAGATAAAAAACTAGGGGAGTATTTACGATATTATTTATAATATTAATTATTCGGTACTCCTAGGTATAAGTTTTATAGAGTATTATAATTTATTTTTATACCGCCCTCTTTTTTTTATATAATTTTTATCGATTTTATCCTAGCCTTACCCCTTTTATAGGAAGAATTCGATAATATTATAATTATTATATATAAATTTTCTCGAAAGGTAACCGCGATTCTAGGAAAATTAATATAAAAAATAGAATAATAGGTAAATATACTTTTACGTCGTTTATATTTAATAGATTAAGGTATTCCGAAAGCTATTCTTTCTAACCGCGACTAGAAGTTTATAAATACTCTATAAAAAACTCTATTTAATAAATTTAAAGTAAATTTAATATTTTCTACCGCCTATTATCTATAAACGGATAAATCAAGCGAGTATATAAATCAAACTATTAAAATTATATTACGATTCTAGATCGCTACTTTATAAAACCTTAAAGCCTAGGAAAAAGTACTATCTTTTATAATTATATAATATAATAATATATTTTCTTAGCCTATTAATTATACCCTAAATAAAATAGTTTTCGGTTTTATTATTAATAACGCGTTAGACCTAGGAAGTTAGGAGAATAATATTTTATTAAAGGAGTTAATATATATTTAAACTTCGGATATAATTACTTATATTTAAATATATAATAAAGAGTATTATAATTATATTTATTACCTTTATTACTTTCGTAAAAGTGACTAGGCCTTACTATATTTATATAAAAGTTATAATATTCCGGTAAATAAGTTTATTAGTCGTAAATATAATTAATAAATAATTAAGCTATTTAAAGTTTTTAATTATATTAATAAACTTATATACCGCCTTAATATCTCGGAAAATTAAAAGATTTATAACGTATTTTTAATAATATAGTTAGAGTAGTATTTATTATTAGATAAGGACTCTTTTAAATATCTACGACCTACTAATTTTAAAATAATAGAAACCGAGCGAGACGACTTAAAGCTAGAATAAAAACTAAAATATATCCTCGATAAACGCGTTATTAAAAAGGGGAAGGGTTATACTACTGAATACCTCCTATCCTAGAAAGACTAGGGATCTATATAGGACCGTTAAATAAATATTAAAAACGTTTTCGCGGGCGAATTTATTAAAGAATATAAATAATAAATTAAATATTAAGCTAAATTCTTCTTCTAGGGTCGATAACTCTAGAAGTATAATTATACTTCCCTTTTACGTTATCGCCCTTTATTTATATACTTTTTTATATAAATTTAAATATATACCCCTCGTTATCGCTACTTCTTAATTAAATAGTATATTTATATAGGAAAGAGCTTCGGATAATATAAAAATTATATAATTATTTAGCCGAATCGGGACTAGCTCCGCGCTAAATTAGTTTTAATTCTAAAAGTACCGCTAAACGACTTTTACCTAGATCTGGCCTAGATTTATATTAAGACTTTACTTTATTAATATATATTTAGGGCCCTAGTCCTTTAGTATTAATACTTTTATAACGCTATACGTATACGCCTTTATTTCATTAATATTATAACTCCTACCGCTAGTTATTTATATTATTTTTATACCTCCCTATCGTCTTACCTCGTTATCGCGATTTTAATACTAAGTTTTACGGCTCTACGTTAAACTTTAAAACTCTACAGGCTTATCCGTAATCGGTCGATAATTTAGAATATATACTATTTACTTATTTACTTCTATATATAGACGCTATTTACGTCATTACTAGCGATACTCTATATAAGTATATTAACGAGGGCGTTAACTTCTTTCTTTTAAATTAGGCGATCTATTACGGGGTAGACTTTAATAGGAGTATTATTATAAATATCTATTAAAACGGCGGGCTGAGCCCTACCGCTAGCTCTATCGGGACTAGGGTAATATTAGGATTCTAGTATATTAAAGCCAAATCCTCTATAGAATAATAAATATCTTTTATATTACTTACTATTATACTAACCCCGTGTTACTATTCTAGAGTATATACTATATATAATCTTATTATTTATATTATTATAGCTCTATTATACCCCTATTTATAATCCTATTATGAATCTATTATATACCGGTCTATTAATCTATAATGAACCTATCTATAACTTTATTCTTATTCTACTCGACTTTCGTAGTTCCTCTATATAAATTAAAGTATACGGGCCATCCGTTTAATCCTAACCTCGATAGTTTTATAATCTATTATAACTTAAATATTAAAACTAATTTAAATCTACGATTTAATTTTTTTAATTATATAATATAAATCTTTATATAAAATTATATCAGAGTATATAAAAATGAAAAAATTTAATTTAATATTTAAATATAATTTCTTTTTTATTATATTTTTCTCTTTTTATTTATTATCTCTATTATATAATAATTTAGAATTATTTACTTATTTCATTTTTATCTTAATTATTTATTATATAAACTTTTTCTAGATTATTTAAAGTGGCTGAAGTGCTCAGCTAAGGATTAGAAGATACTCTTCAATCAGGAGGTTTTTTTGAGGAAAATATATAGGAACGACTAGAGGTCCTATTAGGAGAATACAGAAATTGAAATCAGCGACGCCTTGAGAATAAGTAAATCAAGGAAGTGACTTCGAGTTTGAATGTCTGGTGAACTTTCGTGACTGCCTAGAAGCGTGGGTCAAAACGACGGCTTTTGAGCTAAGGCTCGATGGGAATAGCGACCAGTAAAGAGCTTGAGTCTGTAGACAGCAACAGAGCGCTGTAGGACAGCAGCAAATGTAACATACCTCCAATTCCCCACAAACCCTTATCAATCCATCACAACGTATAGATGAAATCGGGCCTCGTATCCCCCAATTTCTCCACCTCCTTCGCCGTCTTCCCCTCCGCCCAGTAGTCCCTACCCCCAGCCCTCCTCTTACTATTCTCCCTCTTCAAAAGCACCTCCATCAAGACGCTACCTCCCATCAGAAAAATTGTCAAATACGCCAACACAATGGCATGCCCGGGCCTGTATTTCGGAGAATCTTTCGCTTGGTATATGTTCGAGGATACGACGCCGTTCAGATTGCCCCAGCCGATAACAAAGCCCATGGTTATGCCGCGCTTGTAGACGCCTTCGGTGTTGTTGCTGACCCAGACGATGGTGTTGGCGATGCATGGGTAGATGCCGAGGGCGCCGAGGAAGGTGCCGGCGTACCGGAGGCCGGGGGAGTTTCTGAATCGTATATTAGTAGGGATTGAAATGCAGATTGGAAGTGAGTGGGTACCCGGCGAGGAGCATGGAAAAGCCGATAATAGCCAGTATCGATGTGCAGATATTTGCGAAACCGCGCTGGTGTGTGCGATCGGCAAGGTAGCCGACTGTGATAGTGAGGATGGCGGCAGCAGCGTACGGAGGGACTGAGAGGAGTTGTGCCGTTGTTGATTTGTAGCCCAAGTCTTTGATGATAGTGGGGAGAAAGAGGGAGAAGGCGTACAAAGGACCATCAGCGCCCATGTATATCAATGCGTACAAGCACGTCTTCCAGTCCTTGACTGAAGCCCAGAAGTACTCCATCTTGAACGTCTCATGCTCGGCAGAGGACTGCTGGTCGGCTTTCAACCGTCGGAGAACGCGCTGGCGGTCGATGTCGGAGAGAAAGTGGGCCTCGTCGGGGAAATCGAAGACCATCCAGAATGAGGCGATACCGACAAGTACGGTTGCAAGGCCTTCGAGAATAAAGATCCATGCCCAACCCTTCTTTCCACCAATACCGTCCATTTGACCAATCGCGGCAGCGAGCAGTCCACCAAAGGAGCCAGACACAGCGGCGGCAGAGAAGAATATGGCGGCTCTGATGCCGAATTCGTCTCTCTTATACCAGCAGGAAAGATAGTAGTTGATGCCTGGGAACAGCCCAGCTTCTGCCAAGCCGAGGAAGAATCGAGCAGCCATCATGCCTTGGAAATTATGCGTCAAGCCCATAGTGACCATGGTGATACCCCAGAGTAGCATGATTACTGGGATGAAAACGCTGGGTCGAAGGCGTTTGAGCAGAATGTTAGTCAAGGGTTCGAAGAGGGCGTAGGAGACAAAAAAGATGGAGAGGCAGGCATTGTATTGACCGCTGGTGATGTGCAGACTTGCTTGCAGGCCCTCAAGTTTTGCGTTTCCGATGTTGGTTCTGTCGAGGAAGCTGATGAGGTAGAGGAGGCAGAGCCAGGGGATGAGGCGTAGGTCGAGCTTCCGGAGCAGTTTCTTGTCCTGTGTGACCAATCAGCAAGCCACTTCGAGAGGTTTTATACATGATACTCACAATGGCCGCCTTCTCTGCTTCACTGAAGCCCGCGTCTGGATCTGGTGGCAGCTCATCATGGCCGATGTTCTCGAAGCCTCCTGCTTCTACTCCGGTAACCCTCTTCTCATCGTCTGACGGGGAATGGCCGCTGTCGCTGTCACGAATCTTCTCGTCTAAGGCCATGTCGAGCTCTTGATGATGGTGCAGTGGGCAGCGTGACCTTCGTCAGGCTGGATAGATGATTAGATGATGAATGTAAGGGGAAAGAGGAGAAGCGCAGGCCAAGGGCTGCATGACGGGTGCCATGGCCAATAAGTATTGTAGCTGCAGATGCACTCGCACTTTTCTAGACTGGATAACCAATAGCAGGCATCAAAAGCTTCTCCGCAGACCCAGACCCCGCGTTCTCTTGGCTCTTGGCCTCGTCATTGTCCAATCAATGAGGTGGAGAGGGAACCGAGATGGTTCGGCAAGCGCGTGTCTGAACAAAGTACTAAAGTATTCTGCGGTGCTACCGCTGACAAGACGTCGTTTAGAGGAAGCGAGCATCTGGTGAGGACTCGGCTCGAGCGTATGACCGGTCCTATCTTCGCTGCTGTGTACAAGCGTTGGATTGCAACTACCATTCCCCGTCAGCCTGGCTTACTAAGCAGGTCTTGGCTTAGGGCTAGGGCAAGCCCCTTAAGATAATATATAGCTGGTAACTACCATAGTTACTACTCCTTAATAAACTATATTAATATATAGAAGAACCATACCTATGGACGTTACTAACGGGTTATAAGCCCGATATATAATATATTTATTACGTAATTTATTTAGCGTATTCCTAGGGCGAGCTAGAAAGCCGTTAAAGAAATAACAGTATTTTATACTTTTTATACCACTATTTTAAGAGTAAAATCCCTAAAATCCCTAATATTAACTACTCCTTATTTATATTACTTTTAGGTATAATAGGAGGTAATAATAATATAAAGATCCCTAAATTAAAGGGTAAAAGTAACTAGGAGTTATAAAAAGTCGATATTACTATCGTTCTAAAGACTAAAAAAATTTAGAGGTATATTATTAATAAAGAAAGATATTAATATCTTATCGCCTTAGATCCGCTAATTAGAATACTAGTATACCGAGATAATAAAGGAAAATTATATAAAGCTCTACTTATTACGCTAGAAGAGAAGAAAGAGTATAGGGTAATTAAAAAAGAATACTAAAAGAAACTAGGCGAATAAAAGAATAATTATAAAATAATATATAATTATATTCTATTTAACCTAGAACCGAACCTAAAGACCTATATCGCCGGCGTCACGAATAGTACTAAGGCGATAAATATTCTTTACTAGCTTTTCGAGTATTCTAACGCGTAGACCGTCGATTTATATATATATTAAATTACTCGTAAAGATTAGGATAACTTTAAGTCCTTACTAAAATATAAGAATTATATAAAGACGTACTAAAAGAGGCTCGTTAATATAAGAACTTTATTACCCGAATAAATACTAGCGTTATACTTTAGGGTAGGAATTAACTCTAAATTATATATATATATCGCTAATATACAGAGTCTAGTTAAAAGAGATAAGACGATATTTACTTTAGATAATATATTTAATAAACTCCTAGAATATAATAATCGCCGATAGGATTTAAAGGCGTTAACGCTAAGAAAGTAGAATAAATATAGAAATAATAGGAGTGGAAATCGTAATATTTTTAACTATAAATTAGGATTTAGGAATAACTCTATAAATCCTAACTATAAGAAAGATAAAAATAATAAAAATCGTCGAAAAAATAGATTTAATAATAAGTCGTATAAAGAAAGAAAGAATTACGAGGGCTATAGAGGGTATTATTTTACGGAAAATTATTACTACCTTTATAAAGATAAAAGGCCGGAAGGCTAGGAGGTATATAAAAGTAAATAATACCTTTTAATTAAAAACTGTATTAACGGTTTAGGTAAAAAGCCCGCCGAGGCTAAAAAGGTTAAGAAAATATTTATTTCTAACTATATAAATAAGGCTAAAATATTAGACGATAAGGACGATACCTTCTAAATAAACTCAGCCGTAGATATTTATATTATATACGACTTCTCCCTATTTGATAAGACTATATATAAGGAGAAGCGATATAAATTCGTAATAATTAAAGACGGATCCTAGTATAGGATTTATAATATTAATACTATTAATATTAACCCGTTTATTAACGGTGATTATAAGGAGCTAGATCTCGTTAATATATATTATATTCTTAATATAAAGTATAATCTCCTATCGCTACGTCGGTAAATCGAAAACCGGCTCCAGCGGCTCGGGGCCATTAGGTAAGCTGCCTCGGGCGCCTAAAGTAGGCTCGGGGTGCCCGAGCGGCCCCGAGCGCCCGTCGAGCGCCCGCCGAGTACCCTTCGAGCGTTAAATCGCTCGACGGGCGCTCGACGGGC
>JAABUW010000193.1_pt1 | contig 129961 bp, 115 predicted proteins | sample 5560081 | NCBI WGS metagenome assembly JAABUW01 (sample SAMN10711882, study PRJNA513363) | rock metagenome | isolation source: Antarctica rocks | place: Antarctica: Victoria Land, Knobhead sud
GGACCGACCCACCCGACCAGAAAGCCACACTCACCCGATCAACCTGGCGACGCCGCCACCAACAACGCGCCCGTCAATGCCACTACCGGACTCGCGGGCACCAACCCTAACTACGACTGTAGTACTATGCGGTCGTGGTGTCGTCACCGTCGTGCACCTCGGGTGCCGGTTCGACCGTCATCGATCTGACCGGGCCACCGGTCGTACGCAGCACACTGAGTGCCTGCGGACGCCGAATCGGAGAGCGAGTGGCAGTGCAGTATCTCGACGGACATCCGGAAGTCGTCCGCCTGGCCGGCACGACAGTTGCGCACGAGAGCCCGCAGGGCCGATGGCTACCCCTGGCCATTCTGGCCGCCGGTTCGCTGGCCGTTCTCGCCGCGATCGTGTTGATCTTCGAACGCCGCCGTACCCGGCACACCAGCACGACCGGAATCACCGTTGCCCAGTTGCAAGCCGGATCACGGGAGCCGGCACCGGTGACCCCACCATCGGCGCGGATGCACCCGCCGTCGGCGCTCTCGGCGGCGCCGACGGCCCTGGGCGACGACAGCGACGACAGTCCGGAGGTCACCCCACGAAGCGACCGGCCGAGTATCCCGGGCGTTCCCGCGCACCGGTTCCGTGCGGACGAGGTCGTCGTCGAAGGCGACCTGTTCACCGACCAGCGACCGTAGGACCAGGACGGGTGAGCGCATCCTGCCCGTCGCCGGGAACTGAACAGGGCAAACACGGGAGCACCACGGGCGTCGTTAGGGTGGGTCTGTGAGTCCTACTTCGAACAGCGTTCGCGCCGGCGCCAAGGCACCACGGCGCAGGTCCTCCAGATCAGCCGCAACGGTCGAGCCGTCCGGCTCTGGCCTGATTCCTGGCGCCGACTACCCGATCACCAGGTTCACCCTGGCCAACGGGCTGCGCGTCGTGCTCGCTCCGGACAACAGCAGCGGCGTCGTCGGGGTAGCGGTGCACTACGACGTCGGCTTCCGGTCGGAACCCGAAGGCCGAACGGGTTTTGCGCATCTGTTCGAACACCTCATGTTCCAGGGCAGCGAGTCGCTGGCCAAACTCGAGCACTTCCGACTGGTTCAGTCGTCGGGCGGGATCTTCAACGGGTCCACCCATACCGACTACACCGACTATTTCGAGGTGCTGCCGGCAGCCGCTCTGGAGCGAGGGCTGTTCCTGGAAGCCGATCGGATGCGGGCTCCTCGGATCACTGCCGAAAACCTCGCGAACCAGGTCGATGTGGTGAGCGAGGAGATCCGACTCAACGTACTCAATCGTCCGTACGGCGGTTTTCCCTGGATCGACCTGCCGCCGGTCCTGTTCGATGGGTTCGCGAATTCGCACAACGGATACGGCGACTTCGTTGATCTGCAGGCTGCGACCGTTCCTGATTGTGCCGATTTCTTCGAACGGTATTATCCGCCCGCCAATGCGGTACTCACGGTGTGTGGCGATTTCGAGATTGCCAGAGCAACCGACCTGATCGCGCTGCATTTCCAGGACGTGCCCTATCGACCGGCACCCCACCGGCCCTCCTTCGCCGAACCGTGGCCCACGGCCGTGCGGCGCAGTGAGAAGCATGATCCGCTCGCTCCGGCGCCGGCCTTCGCGCTCGGATGGCGGTTACCCGATCCGGTCGCGGACCTTCCCGGCTACCTGGCGCACATCCTGCTCGGCCAGATCTTGTCCGACGGTGAGTCGTCACGTCTGCAATCGGCCGTGGTGGCCGAGGCCGGGCTGGCCACCGAGATCTGGGCCGGTCCTGGCCTGATGGGTGGTCCGCTGGACGCTCGTGACCCGGACGTCTTCGTGGTCGGTGCACTGCACGCCCTCGAGGTGCCGGCGGAAACGGTGACAGCGGCGGTCGACGAGCAGATCGCCGGCCTCGCCGCGGACGGTCCCACTGAACCGGAGCGACTTCGCGCGCTCGCCAGGTTCACCGCCGGGCTGTATCGCGAGAACGACAGCATCAGCGCGAGAACCAGGTCCATCGGTTCCTTGGAGCTCCTGCACGGACGCGCCGAATTGCTCGGTGAAATTCCGCGATTGCTGTCCCAGGTGTCGGCGATCGAGATAGCAGCTGCGGCAACCAGCCTCGACCCTGCGCGTCGCGCAATTCTGACGATTGTCCCTGGAGCGAAAAAGTAATGGCGAAAAAGAAGTCCGACGCTTCCCGCTCCACCAGCGACGACTCCACCGGCAAGCCGCCGAAATCGAAGAAGGCCGCGAAGGCCGCGAAGGTGAATTCGGCTTCGACCGCCGCACCGACGGGAAAGAATTCGGCGGCCGCACCGACGGGGCAGAAGAACCCGGTTCCGAGGTCACCGCGATCGGAGCAGATCGCTGTGACGGCCACCGGCCCCCGGCCGATCCCGGACCTGTCGTCGGCCAGCACGACCGTGCATCCCGATCTGGTGACTCGGGTCATCGGCAACGGACTCCGGGTGATCGCGGTGCGCAAGAGCGGCACGCCGCTGATCGAAGTGCGCCTGAGGGTGCCGTTCGGTGGTACCACGGCCGCGCATGCGGCCCGCGCTGAACTGTTGGCGGCGACGCTGTTGCTGGGCACCGAGGCCCGCTCCCGGACGCAGGTGGATGCGGAACTGGCGATGGTGGGCGGTGACCTGGACGCCTCGGTCGACCCGCAGCGGTTCGGAATCACCGGCTCGGTGTTGTCCACGGGCCTTCCGGTGCTGCTGGATGTGCTGGCGCAATCGCTGACGGAGCCGGCTTTTCGCCGGCATGACGTGCTCGGCGAGCGTGACCGGCTGGTGGAACACCTGGCGATCGCAGCGAGTCAGCCGTCCGTGGTGGCGAGGCAGTATCTGCAGGAGCGGAGGTTCGGTACGCATCCGGTGACCAGGGAGATGCCGGACGCCGCGGCGGTGGCCGGGGTGAGCGCTGCGGCGTTGCGCACCCTCCAGCAGAAGGCGTTGGTGCCCAACGGTTCCACCTTGGTCCTGGTCGGCGATTTGGAACCGGCGCGCGCGATCGATCAGGTCGAGGTCGCGCTGGCCGGCTGGAAGTCCACCGCGACGGCGCGGGTGGTGCAGACCCCGAATGCGGTGCGCGGCGGTGCGGTGAAAGCATTCCATCGCGAGCGGGCAGTGCAGTCCCAGGTGCGCCTGTCGGCCGCCGGACTCGAACGGACAGATCCCGATTACCCGGCGGGGCAGCTGGCGAACCTGGTGTACGGCGGCTATTTCTCCTCCCGGTTGGTGGAGAACATCCGCGAGGACAAGGGTTTCACCTACAGCGCCGGTTCCAGTTTCGAATTCTGGCCGTCCCGCGCGGCGGTGACGGTCAGCTTCGACACGAACAGCTTCAGCACGGCTGCGGCATTGCTGGAAGCCCGGTACGAACTGGGCCGACTGGCGCTCGGCCCGCCCAGCGAGAAAGAGGTCGAATCCGCGCGCAACTACGCGCTGGGCACGTTGGCAACGTCCTTGGCCACCCAAGCCGGTTACGCGTCGACCCTTTCGTCCTTGGCGGGTTTGGGCCTGGATGTCGAATGGCTGCGGGAGCATCCGGCCCGATTGGCCGCCGTGACCGTTGACGAGGTCGCACGGGTGGCCGGAAGCCTGCTGGCGCCGTCGGCGTTCACCGGAGTGGTGGTGGGTGATCTGGAGTCGATCGGCGCGTCGCTGGCGGTCCTCGGTGAGGTTGACCTGTGACGGCGAGTGCACCGGAAGCGGATGCGGTCCGCCCGACGACCGTACCGATGGCAGCACCGATCGCAGCACCGATGACAGCGGGGACGCACGGCTTTCCGATCGCGATGCCGGTGCTCTCGCGTGGATCGGCCGATCGTTCGGAGGATCTCCGGGACCAGACGCGCATCGCCGCGGCCTGGGGAACCGCCCGGGTTCTCACTGTCGACCGGGACGGCCGAACGGGTGTCCGGACGACGCCGGACGGCGTGACTCTGGCGTCCCGGCCGGCCACCGACCTAGGGGCGGCCCCGCCACCGGGCGCCGTACTGCTCGGAACTGTTCCCAACGATGCCGGTTCCAACGCGCTGTCGGACCGACCTGACGCGCTGTCGGACCAACCTGCAGGAGGCGCGACGCTGCCGCAGGCGGCACTGCCGGTCGGCAACTCACCGTCGGCTGGTGAATTCCCGTGGGCCGGCGAATATGCGGCCGCGATCGATGGTGTCGATTATTGGGCGATCGGCGCGGACCTGGACCTAGGGGAGCTGGCCGCCGCGACAGGGCCGGAAACGCCCGACGCAGCCGCGCTCCGCGACGTCGGCGCGCTGCTGTCCGACACCGACGCCGGGTTGCTCACCGCTGCGGTAGCGGTCCTGAACTGGCACCGCCACGGCAGTTTCTGCCCGCGGTGCGGAAGCCCGAGCGTGGTGCAATCGGCGGGCTGGTCCCGACTCTGCTCGAACGGTCACCAGGAATTCCCGCGGACCGATCCGGCCGTCATCGTGCTGGTCCACGACGGTGCGGACAAGATGGTGCTCGCCCGTCAGGCGACCTGGCCGACCGGCCGGGTATCCGTCCTCGCCGGCTTCACCGAGGCGGGGGAATCGTTGGAGGGCACCGTGTCCCGCGAGATTCTGGAAGAGGTCGGGCTGCACGTCACCGACATCGGATATCTGGGTTCGCAACCGTGGCCGTTTCCGCGCTCGCTGATGGTCGGGTTCACCGCGAAGGCGCAGCCGGGCGCCCCGCTGTTTCCCAGGGCAGGTGAGATCGAAGCTGCTCAGTGGGTCGACCGGGCCACCGTTCGCCGGGCGCTGGAGGCCGGCGGGACCTCCGACGGAATCAGCCTTCCCCCCAGCATCTCGATTGCCCGACGCATGATCGAGGGCTGGGCAGCCCTGGACTGAACCGACCACGGACCCACCTGACCACCGCGTCAGCTGGACATTCGGTTCCGCCGTCGGGCCGGCTCTGAAGCTCGTCCACAATCGGCGGGTGGAATCGGGGCAGCATCGTACAGATGTGCGAAACTGAACCAGTGATGATGGATCTCCTGACGGGCCTGGACGACGGGCAACGGGCTGCGGTAGTGGCACCGAGCGGCCCGGTCTGCGTGTTGGCAGGTGCCGGAACCGGAAAGACCCGAACCATCACCCATCGCATCGCGCATCTGGTGGAGAACGGCTCGCATCCGGTCAGCGAGATTCTGGCCGTCACGTTCACCACCAGAGCCGCGGGCGAGATGCGGCTCCGGCTGCGTGGTCTTGGCGTTCCGGGTGTGCAGGCGAGGACGTTCCACTCCGCCGCGCTGCGGCAGCTGAGATATTTCTGGCCCAAGGCCGTCGGCGGCACTCTTTGGCCGGTTGTCGAACACAAGCTCCGTCTGGTCGCCCTGGCCGCGAAACGCGCCGGCGCCGGAACCGATGCCGCCACGCTCCGCGACCTGGCCGGTGAGATCGAATGGGCCAAGGCCTCGTTGATCCGCCCGGACGATTACCTCGCTGCGGTCGCCCGCCATTCCCGCGACACGCCCGTTGCAAGCGCCACCGTCGTCAAGGTCTACGCGGGTTACGAGAAGGCGAAGAACGCCGCCGAGCAACTGGATTTCGATGATCTGCTGCTCCACACGTCGGCAATTCTCGAATCCGACGAGGACGTGGCCCGAGAGTTCCGTTCGCGGTACCGCTGTTTCGTCGTGGACGAGTACCAGGACGTCACACCGCTCCAGCAGAAGGTGCTGGATGCCTGGCTGGGCGGCCGCGACCAATTGACCGTGGTCGGCGACGCCAACCAGACCATCTATTCGTTCGCCGGCGCTTCACCTGCCAATCTGCTCGACTTCGATCGCCGGTATCCGCACGCGACGGTGGTGCGACTCGTGCGCGACTATCGATCGACACCCCAGGTGGTCACCCTCGCCAACCGGATCATCGCGGGGGCGCAGGGCAAATCGGCCCGTTTGCGGCTCAAGTTGGTGGCCGTGCTTCCGGACGGGCCGGAGGCAAGCTTCGACGAATATCCCGATGAGCCGGCGGAGGCCAGGGCAGTCGCACAGAAGGCAGCAACCCTGATCAGCGGTGGAATGCCGGCTTCGGGGATCGCCATCCTCTACCGGATCAACGCGCAGTCGGAGTCCTATGAAAAGGCGCTGACCGACGCCGCGGTTCCTTATGTGATCCGCGGCGGGGAGCGATTCTTCGCCCGGCCCGAGGTACGGCAGGCGATCATCGCACTGCGCCAGGGCGCCGCGGCGGACGTCGACCTCCCGCTGGTGCCGGCGGTGCGGCAATTGCTCCAACACGTCGGATTGACCGATGAGCCACCACCGGCCGGAGCGTTGCGAGATCGCTGGGACTCGCTGCTCGCGCTCGTCGGAGTGGCCGAAGAACTGGTGGACGCACAGCCCGACGCGACGCTCGGTTCTTTTGTCGCCGAGTTGGAGCAACGGTCAGAAGCGCAACATGCGCCCACCGTCGAAGGGGTCACGCTGGCCTCCCTGCATGCGGCGAAGGGCCTGGAATGGGATGCGGTGTTCCTCGTCGGTCTCATCGACGGAACACTGCCCATCCAACACGCCGAAACTCCCGACGAGATCGAGGAGGAACGGCGGCTGTTCTATGTCGGTGTGACGAGAGCGAGAACCCGTCTGGCGATCTCCTGGGCCTTGTCGCGAACCGAGGGCGGACGACGCGGGCGCAAGCGCAGCCGATTCTTGACAGGTCTGGCGCCGGAGCAGATCCCGGTCGGCCGGGGTCGGGCCGCCGGGCGCTGTCGGCTGTGCGGCGGCCCGCTCAGTACACCGGCCGAACTGAAGATCGGCCGGTGTCAGAACTGTCCGTCGACGGCGGACCCTGAGCTTGTGGATGCATTGCGCAGTTGGCGCAAAGAAGCGTCCAGCCATGCCTCGGTGCCTGCCTACGTCGTGTTCTCCGACGCCACGCTGCTGGCGATCGCCGAGCGCCGACCCACCGATGATGCTGCGCTGCTTGCGATTCCAGGTATCGGCCGGACGAAGCTCGATTCCTACGGCGCCGATGTCATCGAGATCGTCGCCGCCACGCGCTAGTCGCACAAGGTCCCCGGAGACCGTATTCGTGCCTCGATCGGCGCCGAGAAGAATTCTTCGAAGATCTTTGTTTAATCGGTTGCGCGCCTGGTGTACGGGCGCATATGGTCGATCTCGTTCCCAGGAACACCCGCCTCCCCGCCAGGACGAGGCCGCGATATGAGGAGGTGCCGGACCGTGAAGATCAATCTGACGAACCAGTTCGGCGCAGCCGGTGTCGCGGTTCACGGAGTCGACGGCATCGCCATGTCCCGAGTCCGCCCATTGGCGCACGGACTGGCAACGCCCAAGGGCTTTCCGGGTCCGGCCGGGGACGAGCAGCTGAGGTAGAACCCAGCACAACGCTCACCTCCGGCCGCGGATCCTTCCCATTCAGGGATGGATACCGCGGCCGTCGTGTTTCCCGGACACCTGCCGCCCGCCGACAAGACCTGTGCGGGGCCGTCCGGCCTCGAACATCATCGCTGCTCCGCAGGGGCAACGGAACAAAGAGGACCTCATGCTGCTTCCCAGGGCGATGGATAGAACAGACCAACACTGCTCCGCAGGGGCCGCAGAACGAAGAGGGCCATTGCTGCTCAGCACGACAAGGGAACACGCCGGCGATCGCCAACAACCAGATCGCTGCAAAGGCACCGGAACAACTTTCTCGACCGGAGGTGAGAGAACCTTGATCAGCCTGCTTTCCGAATTCGAGCCGGATTCGTTCGTCGATCCGACTCTGGGGAACGATCTTCCTTGCCACAAGGGAGATCCCGACTTGTTTTTCGCCGAGCGCCCCGACGAACTGGAGAAGGCCAAGGCCCTGTGTGCGGACTGCCCGGCGCGGGCAGCCTGCCTTGCTGCCGCTCTGACTCGCGCCGAGCCCTGGGGAGTGTGGGGTGGGGAGATCTTCGATCAAGGAGTCGTCATCGCCCGCAAACGACCCAGGGGGCGGCCCCGCAAGGTCGCAGCCTGACCGATCGGATGATCGTTTCAGGCAAACCCGTTGTCCGCAAACATATCTGTCCGCCCAGAGACGGTCGGACCATTTCCTAAGGTGCTCAGAATGAATCTCATGATCGAGGAATTGACGCGTGACCGAATGCGGCGCACGCTGCGGGACGCCGAACTGCGCCGGGCGGCAAGTCGATCGCGCCGACGGAAGGAAGCGCACATCGTTCCCGCCAGTACGAACTGAACGAGCGCAGAGCACGGCCGCGCGCGGCCGTGCTCTGCGTGCGTGATTCGAAACCTGCCTCGCTCGGCGGTGCGATCCGCATCCGGCTCGACTGCGGTGCCGGTGCGTCCCCTGCGCCTGCGGGGTACCGTCCGAGAATGGCCAGATCCGAGCGTGCGAGTTACGAAAGCGTAGGCGCGGCAGGGGATGCCTCGTCGGCTGTCGATGACCCTGTCGTCGTGGTCTGTGTTCTCTGTGGCATAGCGGCGAGCGGGCCGACGACTTTGTGGATGTTCGGTAAGGACAGGTCTGGGGGCGACAGCTGGTACTGCCCGGACTGCGCCCGCGAGAACCTGCGTTCGGTCGAGACGAACTGGACCGACAGTGGTGGTGACAACGGACAGTGGTGGTGACAGCTGCGGCGGATGTGCGACGGCCGACGGACTGCGCAGTATTTCGACGGCTCGAGCGGCAGGCCACTGCGGCGGCTAATCGAGCAGCTCAGGTCCGGACCCGTCGGCATCGGCGAATCCGGGCTGCCAGCGAAGCACGATGGCGCGGAACGGCGCGGTTGCGCCCAGTTGGCACAACACGCCGATCGAGCCGAAAGTGACGCGATGGATCATCAGATACGACGGCGGTAGGTTCAGATTCCGGGCCAGCTTCGATTCTTCCCCGGACAGGCTTGACATCCTTGCGGCCTGCGCCTGCATCCACTTCCTGTTGAAGTGAAACGTCTCGTGGCGCAACGGTTCCGCGAATGGCGTCAGGTAGTCCAGCAGTGCCTCCGGATCGGGGGAGAACCCTTCCGGAATGAAGCCCTCTGCTCGCAGTCCGACCAGAACCTGGTCGGCCCGGCCGTCCAGAGCCAGCCGGGACAGTCGCCCCACGATTGCGGGGGAGCCATTGGGCAGCCGCGCGATCGAGCCGAAATCGATGACGCCCAATCGTCCGTCGTCAGTCAGTAGATAATTGCCCGGATGCGGATCGGCGTGCAGCAGGCCGACGCGTTCCGGCGCAGAGAAGTGCAGCTCCGTCAGCAGTCGACCGGCAAGGTCCCGCTGCTCCGTGGTGCCGGCTGCGATGATCTTGCTCAGGCCGGTGCCTTCCAGCCACTCCGACACGATCACCTTCGGCGCACTGGCCAACACCTTGGGGACCAGGAATTCCGGATCAGCGTCGAACGCCTTCGCAAAGGCCCGCTGGTTGGCGGCCTCTGCGGCGTAGTCCAACTCCTCCATGACCCGCTCCCGGATCTCCGCCAGCAGCGGCCGCATCTGCATTCCCGGAATGAGCATCCCGAGGAGCGGCCCCAGGCGGGAAAGCTGATCCAGGTCTGCTTTCAGAGCGGGACCTGCCCCGGGGTACTGCAGCTTGACCGCAACCTCCCGGCCGTCCTTCCAGGTGGCTCGATGCACCTGTCCGATGCTGGCCGCGGCGACGGCGTTCGAGTCGAAGGCTAGAAAGCGGGCCCGCCAGCCGGTGCCGAGCTGTTCGGCCATGAGTCGGTTCACGGTGGCCGCCGGCATCGGTGGCGCGGCGTTCTGCAGCTTGGCCAGTGCCTCGCGGTAGGGCTCTGCGTATTCGTCCGGAATGCCGGCTTCGTACACGCTGAGCGCCTGGCCCAACTTCATCGCGCCGCCCTTGAGCGTCCCCAGTACCTCGAAAACCTGCTCAGCGGTTCGGCGTTGCATCTCGGCGGACACGTCGTCGCGATCGCGACCGATGAGGCGCTGTCCCCAGCCGAGCGTCACCCGCCCCGCAGCCGAGATCGGAAGGCTGGCCAGACGCGCCGTCCGGTTGAATGAACCACGAGGAATGTCGGACACGTTCTCATTGTGTCTGAACCCGCGCCGATGGGCGCGGAATTGGCGAGCGCGGGTTCGAAGATTCTCGGTTGCGCCCGTCCGGCGCCGAGCGGTGGCAACCACAATCAGGATGCATCGCCCACGACCGTCGACGGGGCGCGAGCTGTCCCAACGACCACTCGACGGTGCCGTCCAGGGTGGTCGGCATGCAGATGCCGTCGAGGTGGTCCAGTGCCTCGGAGCTGGCGAGCGCCGAAGCTGCTCCGACGAGCGCAGCGGGTGGAACAACCAGCTCCTGCCGCAGCCCTTCCTCGAACATCGGCCTTGCGCTGTCAAGATCCGCTCGTTGCCGCAGGGCGCAGACCAGACAGCTGGAACGCCCCGGCAGCACGAATGGGCCGACCACCGCGCTGGTCAGCCCGGCTCGTACCGCTAGGTGGGGGGTGCGCTGCTGGCTCAGTTCAGCGGCCAGCGAAGGAGCCGGCGGTCCGTCGCCCGCCAGCACCATCAGATCGATTCGGTGGTGTGGCGCCGGCTGATGCACCTTGACGCCAGGAGCCACCCGGCGCACGTTCGCGGCCAGTGCTGCGCCGTCGGCGTGGGACGGTGACATCCGTTCGAGCCCGACCGACGGTGGGAAATCGGACGCGCTACCCTCCAGGGCCACCGGCCTGGCCGCCGTGCGCGTCGGTGGCGGCTCCGGAAGGTCGGCCAGGCGCAGTGCCCGATCCGGCTGCTGATGAACATGGCCGACCCCGGAGGTCGCAAGGCAGGCTGCCACCGCCGTGGCGATCCGTCCGCTGCCGCGGACCACTACCACGGCGTCGTGCCGTGATTGGAGGACCCGCTTCGCCACCGTGATGCCGTGCCGGTGCACCAGGCTGTCTCGCTCGGGCTCGAGAAACGCCCCCGGTGACATGCCCGGAAACGACCAATCACCGGCACAGACCAGCAGTCGTGCTTCTCGGAGCCGGGTCAGCAGGTCATGCCACACCGCGGGATCGGCGTCATGCGCACGCAGAACAGCGCCGGCGGCGGTGGTGCCGTCCAGATGTCTCAAGATGCTGACCGCATTGCTCGGTGCACGCCGCAGCAGGAGCCAGTTCGGCGGCTCGCCGCCGATCTGCACGCCGGCTTCGCCCAGTGCTACGACCGGCACACCGCCGATCAGCACGTACATCTCGGCCAAGTCGATCGGCGCAGCCCGTTCCGTGGTCACGTGCAACCCCCAGTCGCTCGGGCGGCGACCACGGCGGCACGCCGGCCGGACGGGGAACCCTGGCCCGGTCCCGGACCCTCCCCGTCGGCTCAACAGTGACAGACCGGACGGCAGATCGCGGATCCTGTCCACATGGGGCCGTGCAGTGGGGGATGGCCGGATCGGCGGGCGCAGCCGGCCGCCGCCGCCACGAGGAGCTCGGCGCGCCCGCCCGGGCGAATCAGGCCTTGCCGAGGATCCGGTTCATCTTGGTGCCGCAAACCGGACAGATGCCCTTGGCCATCCGGCGCCCGTTGGTCTCGTGGACCTCCCCGTCGAAGTCACGCTTTTCCTTGCACTTCACGCAGTAGCCGTTGTAGGTCTCGGTGTCGGCCATCAGGCTTTTCCTTTCTCCAGGCCGCCGGCGGCAGTACCGCTGGGCGGACGTATGACCGGGAGATCGTCCCGGAACCGTGGCCCACCGTACCCGCAGATCAGCTCTGGCCAGAGAACCGCGGTGCTCGATGCGTGCGGGTCGCAACCCGAACACCTCGCCCGTCCCCGAGCCCGACCCCACGATCGCGGCCGTTGCCACCCCGCGGGAGGGTTTCCCGGGAAGGCGGTGACAGAATCGACAGCATGACGTACACAGCTTCCGACGCCCGATACGAACGCCAGCCCTACCGCCGGGTCGGCCGCAGCGGCCTGCACCTGCCCAGTGTCTCGCTCGGTCTCTGGCAGAATTTCGGTGACACCTCACCGTTCGATACCCAGCGTGACATCTTGCGCAGAGCCTTCGATCTCGGCGTCAACCACTTCGATCTGGCGAATAATTACGGCCCGCCGTACGGATCGGCCGAGACGAATTTCGGACGTCACTTCAGGGACGACTTCCGTCCTCACCGGGACGAATTGGTGATCTCCACCAAGGCGGGCTACGACATGTGGCCGGGTCCTTACGGCGATAACGGATCGCGCAAGTACCTGTTGGCCTCGTTGGACCAGTCACTGGCGCGGATGGGCCTGGACTATGTCGACATCTTCTATTCCCATCGCGCGGATCCCGACACTCCGCTCGAGGAGACCATGGGTGCCCTCGACACAGCGGTTCGATCGGGCCGCGCCCTGTACGCCGGAATCTCGTCGTACTCGCCGGAGCGGACCCGGCAGGCGGCGGCCATCCTCGCCGAAATGGGAACGCCGCTGTTGATCCACCAACCGTCCTATTCGATGCTCAACCGCTGGATCGAGGATGGTCTTTTGGACACGCTGGGTGAGGTCGGTGTGGGCTGCATCGCGTTCTCACCGCTGGCGCAGGGCATGCTCACCAGCCGCTACCTCGGTGGCGTGCCGGAGGGTTCCCGGGCCTCCCGGTCCGGCTCGCTCTCCCGGGATCTGCTGACCGAGACGGCGCTGCACCACATCACGGCGCTCGCCGACCTGGCTGCAGGACGCGGACAAAGTCTGGCTCAGATGGCGCTGGCCTGGGCTTTGCGCGACCACCGGGTGACCTCTGTCCTCATCGGCGCATCTTCGGTCGAACAGTTGGAGGACAACGTCAAAGCCGTCGACGGCGCCACGTTCACCGACGAGGAGCTGGCGCTGATCAACGGGCATGCCGTCGATTCCGGAATCGACCTGTGGCGCCCCTCGCGAAGCGTCTGAACTCCACGCGCGAAGCGTCCGAGCCCGAATCGGCGGCCGGTTGCCTGCGTCGCCGACGGGCGGCCCGGACCCGGCCTCCGTCAGACCTGGCGCTCGTCCGGCCCGGCTGGCTTCGTCGGGCCGTCCGCGGGCCGATCGGTTCCGTCGTCGGTTCCGTCGGTCACCGGGAGGGCTGTGTCCTGCACGTCGGGAGCGATCCCGCCGGCGCCCTCCTCGAGAGCGCCGGTGTCGATCTCCTCGAGTCCGGCCAGCAGGTCCGAGAACTGACGATCGCGATCGACGAAGCCCTTCGGGTCGTCCAGGTCCGCACTCGAGGGCAGCAGGTCGGGATGGGACCACAGCGCGTCCCGGCCCTCGATGCCGCGGGAATCCTCCAGGGCGCGCCACAGGTCCGCTGCGGCGCGCAGGCGCCGTGGACGCATTTCCAATCCGATCAGGGTGGCGAAGGTCTGCTCGGCCGGACCACCGGTCGCCCGTCGCCGGCGCAGCGTCTCCTGCAACGCTGCGGCGCCGGGGAGGCGCTCACCGACGGCGTCGGCAACGACTGTGTCGACCCAGCCCTCGACCAGCGCCAACAGGGTTTCCAAGCCGGCCAGGGCAGCTTGCTGCCCTTCGGTCACCTTGGGCTCGAACATGCCCTGGCTCAGGGCCGCCTGGATGCTGGCCGGGTTGGACATGTCCATGTTCGCTGCGAGATCCTCCACGGCCGAGAAGTCGACCGAGATCGCGCCGGCGAAGTTGGCGATCAGTACCAGCACCCGCTTCTTGAGCCACGGCACACCGGCGTAGAGCCGATGGTGCGCCGCCTCGCGGGCCGCCAGATAGAGCAGCACCTGGTCCTCCGGTTGATCCAGGCCTTTTCCGAACTCCGAGATGGCCAGTGGAAGCAGGGCCGCCGTGCCTTCGGGCCCCAGCGGAAGCCCGATGTCCGACGAGGTGAGGACCTCGACCGCGAGCTGCCCGAGGGCCTGCCCGAGCTGCGAGCCGAAAGCCATGCCGCCCATCGAGCCCATCATCGCCAGCAGTGGTCCGGCCTGCTCCTTGGCACCTTCGGGGAGGTTCTCGAGCCAGGCGGAGGAAACCCGATCCGCGATCGGGGAGCACAGCTGCTCCCACATCGGCATGGTGGCCTCGATCCACTGCTTCGGCGTCCAGGCAGTCGACGTCCGCACTCCGGCGGGTAGGGAAGTTGCCCCGTCCAACCAGATCTCGGCCAGGGACACAGCCTCGCCGACCTGCTTGACGTCGACCGAGGACGCCGGGTGGGAGGCAGGCACCTGGGAGGTGGCCAACTGCTTGGCGAGGTCGTAGTTGACCGGCCCCGAGTTCGGGGTTGCGTTGGACATCATCTGACCGAGTTGCGACAACATCGATCCGATCTGACCGAGATCGAAACCACTCGGCAGTCCTTCGGGCTGGGTCCCGTGATCACCATCGTCATCGCCGGAGTTCGAGAAGCCGAAAGGCAAGTTGCTCATGCCCACCACGTTACTCATCGGGCGCATACCGATGGTGAACCGGGAGCGACTTCTCCCTGAGCGAAATCCGGCGGCGGGCGAGCAGTTCCGAAGCCGGCCGCCGAGCCTCTACTGTGCAGGACATGTCCTGGTTCTCGACGCTGTCCGTCCGGGCACGAACGATCATCGTCGGTTCGACGGTCAGCGCAGTTCTCGTTGGAATCGGTGCGGCAGTGCCGATTCCGTACGTCGCCCTCGGGCCCGGCCCGACCTACAACACGTTGGGCAGCGTCGAGAACTCAGCGGTGATCAGTTTCAGTGGCGATGCACCGGCTTCGGTCAAGGAGGTGAGCCGCTCCGGCCACCTGAACATGACGACGGTCTCGGTCTTCGACGGTCTCGGAATGTTCGAGGCGCTGTCGATGTGGGCCTCCGGTAACTACGCGCTGGTGCCGCGCGCCGAGGTGTACCCGCCGAACAAGACGATCGAACAAGTGAATCAACAGAACACGAAGGACTTCCAGGACTCGCAGTCGGCCGCCGAAATAGCGGCACTGCGCTATCTGCACTACCCGAACGTGGTGTTCGTCGGCACCATCGCCGCCGATTCGCCGAGCTATGACGTACTCCAGCCACAGGACCAGATAGTCGCCGTCGACGGCACCGGAGTGACTGACTTCAGCTCCCTGCAGGCGGCATTGAAAGACACTTCGCCTGGTCAGGTGGCCGCCGTCACCGTGTTGCGCGGAACGAAGAGCGTCGCTGTGAAGGTGAAGCTGGCAGCCAATGCCAAGGTCGGCAAACAGGGCTTCCTGGGCATCGGGGCGGTTCCGCGGCCGAAGGCGCCGTTCACCATCTCCATCTCGTTGGCCAACATCGGCGGCCCGTCGGCCGGTCTGATGTTCACTCTGGCCATCATCGACAAACTAACCCCGGGGGATCTGACGGCCGGTCGCTACATTGCCGGAACCGGAACCATGGAGACCTACGATGACAAGGGCACCGTCGGCATCATCGGCGGGATCCTGCTCAAGATGATCGCCGCCCGCAATGCCGGCGCGACCGTCTTCCTGGTGCCGGCCGGCAATTGCACGGAGGCTCTGACCAGAGTGCCGGCCGGGCTCCGCCTGGTGAAGGTCGCCACCCTGGACGACGGGGTCGCCGCACTCAAGACGCTGGCCGCCGGCGGCACCCCACCATCTTGCTGACCGGGTGCTCAGTCCTGGAAGGTCGCCCGCAGCGCGCGCAGTAGGTTCGGCGCCAGGTCGGCTCCTCGAAGCGGGGTGGCGTCCTCCTTGCCCCGCACCCGGAGCAGGCAGGCGCCGCCGCTCTGGGCGTCGCGGAGCACTCCGGCCGCCAATCGAGCCTCGGCCCGGTCCGGGTGGGCCGCGGCCTGCGCCGCGGTGATCTCGACGTCGTTGTCGACATGGTCGCTCCGGTTGCTGTCCTCGTTCCGGGCCGACAGATCGGCTGCCGGCGGCGGAAGCACGACGATCTCCTGGACCAGCACACAGCCGGCGACCTCGGCCGGCCATGCGATCTGCGACAGGGAATCGGACAGATCACCCACCGGCAGCACATCCTGCGCGATGGGTGTGAAGACCCCGGAGCCCGTCAGGGTCTCTCCGAGCCCGGGTTGGGCGGCGAGCAGCTCCGCCGTGCGCACCAGTGCGAACATCTGTGGAGCCACATCCCAGCCGGCGGTCGCGACGAATTCCTCCACTTCGGCGACCGCGGCTGCCAGTTCCGGATCTTCCCACCAGTAGGGGGCCGGGGTGCCGGGAGCCAAGGCTGCCGGTTCGATTTCGGGAGTGGGGGAGGGCTGCGAATCGGAAGACGTCACATCTTGATCTTTCCATCCGCGACTCGTCGGCGTCGCTCCGGCGGTGACGAACGGGGAACCTACGACCGCCGCCTACAGTTGTTGCATCACGCTGTGTTCCACCGCGCTCTGTTCCACCGAACCTGCGGGCACCGTTGCACCGTAGAAGTCAAGTGACCAAGAGCGCTTCGGTCGAAGTCCACGAGTACCAACGCAAGGAGCCCAGCAGTGGCCATGAGGCCCCCGATCGGCATGCCCACCATGACGAAGCGATCCAAGAGAGTTCTGATCACGCTGGTAGCGCTGGTGGTGCTGGCGATCCTGTGGTTCCAGTTCGTCGGCGTGTACGTCGACTGGCTGTGGTTCGGCGAGGTCGGATACCGGCAGGTCTGGTCCACCCAGGTGCTCAGCCGTCTCGTGCTGTTCCTGATCGGCGGCATCGGTGGCGGCGGAGTGGTCTTCCTCTCCCTCTTCCTGGCCTACCGCTCCCGGCCGGTCTTCGTGCCATCGGGGGAGGTGGATCCGCTGAGCCCCTATCGAACGGTCGTCAGCTCCCGGCCGAAGACGTTCATCTTCGCCATCTCGATCCTCGTCGGGCTGATCTGCGCCTTCTCTGCTCAGGGTGAATGGCAGACGGTTCAGCTGTGGCTCAATGCCCAACCCTTCGGACAGGTTGACCCGCAGTTCGGACACGACGCCGGCTTCTACGTCTTCACGCTGCCGTTCCTGCAGTTGGTTCTCGGCTGGTTGTTCGCCATCGTCGCCCTGAGCTTCTTCGCCGTTCTGGCCACCCAGTATCTCTACGGCGGGCTCCGCGTATCGGGACCTGGCCGCCGGATCACGTCGCAGGCCACGCTGCAGCTCTCGCTCCTGGTCGGCATCTTCGTGCTGGTCAAGGCGGTGCAGTACTGGTTCGACCGCTACGCGCTCCTGTTCTCCAACCGAGGTGTGTCGTTCACGGGTGCGTCGTACACAGACGTCAACGCGGTGCTCCCGGCGAAGATCATCCTGATGGTGATCGCGGCCATCTGCGCGGTGGGTTTCATCGTCGGGGCGTTCCTGCGGTCGGTCAAGCTGCCGGCTGTCGCCTTGGCGTTGCTGGTGCTCTCCAGCGTGCTGATCGGTGGCGTGTGGCCGCTGGTCCTGCAACAGGTCGTGGTGAACCCGAACGGCATTTCGAAGGAACCGCCGTACATCCAACGCAACCTCGATGCGACCAGATCCGCGTACGACATCGGGTCTGATGTCGTCAATTACAAGTCCTACCCAGGTGTGCTGGACGTTCCCGCCTCCGATGTCGTGAACGACAAGGACACGGTCCCCAACGCGCGGCTGCTCGACCCGAATGTGCTTTCTCCGACTTTCACGCAGCAGCAGCAGCTGCGTAACTGGTACGGCTTCCCCGACCAGCTGTCCGTCGATCGCTACACCATCAACGGCAAGACCCAGGACTACGTGGTCGCCGCCCGCGAACTCGACGAGGCCGGGCTGTCAGGTGATCAGACCAACTGGATCAACAAGCACATGGTCTACACGCATGGTGACGGATTCATCGCCGCGCCGGCCAACAAGCTGGCCAACGGGTACCCGGCCTATCAGGTGGCCGACATTTCCGGTCAGGGTGACATCAAGGTGGCCGAGACCAGAATCTACTTCGGGAAGCTGACCACCGACTACTCCATCGTGGGGGTGGACAACGGCAGTCAACCGCGGGAGAAGGACACCAACGATCAGCCGTACGCCTACACCGGCGCAGCAGGTGTCCACGTCGGCAACTTGTTCCAGCGGCTCATCTTCGCCACGAATTACGGGGACGCCAATTTCCTGTTCTCGTCCGAGGTCAACGGCAACTCCAAGATCATCTACAACCGTGATCCGCGGACCAGGGTGCAGAAGGTGGCGCCGTTCTTGACCACCGACACCAATCCCTATCCGGCCGTGGTCGACGGCCGGATCGTGTGGATCGTGGACGCTTACACCACCGCCGAGAACTATCCGTACTCGAAGAACGTATCGCTGGCCGACGCGACCAACAATTCGCTCGACGCGGTCGGCGCGGCTGGGCAGGCCAATACGCAGGTTTCCTACATCCGGAACTCCGTCAAGGCGACGGTCGACGCCTACAACGGCACCGTGAATCTGTATTCGGTCAACGACCAGAAGCTGGACCCGGTGCTGAAGGCCTGGGAAGGTATCTTCCCGAAACTGATCAAGCCGACCAGTGCGATTTCGCCGGACCTACGGGCCCACTTCAAGTACCCGCAGGACCTTTTCGAGGTGCAACGGTCGCTCCTGGTGAAATACAACGTCCAGAAACCCGTCGACTTCTTCAACAACTCCGGTTTCTGGAAGGTCCCGGGCGATCCCACCTCCACCGCGGACTCGACCCTTTCCCAGCCGCCGTACTACCTCCAGGTCAAGATGCCCGGCGAGACCAAGTCGCATTTCGATCTGACCAGCGTCCTGACCGGGTTCTCCCGGGAATTCATGGCCGCCTATGTATCCGCGTCCTCGGATCCGGCGACCTACGGAAAGATCACCGTCCTGACCCTGCCCACAGCCACGCAGACACCGGGGCCGGCCCAGGTCCAGACCCTGTTCCGCACCACCCAGGAGATCAGCAGCCTGGTCACGCTGTCCACGCAGACCGGGGGGTCGCGGGTCATCTTCGGAAACCTGCTGACGCTGCCGGTGGATCAGGGCCTGCTGTACGTCGAGCCCTTCTACATCCAGGGTCAGTCGTCGACCTCGTCCTATCCGCAGCTCAGCAGGGTTCTGGTCTGGTACGACGGCAAAGTCGGCGTGGGTGAGAATTTGACGGCCGCGCTGGAGAAGGCGGCTCCGGTGCAGACGCCGGCAGCCGGCAGCGCCGGGGGTTCGTCCACTCCGGCGACTTCTGGAACCAACGCGGCCGGCGGAAGCCCGCCCACGTTGCCGACTTCTACGACGGCGGTCGGCCTGCCGTCCAACGCGGGACAGGCGCTCACCCAACTCGACGCCGCCTACCGCGCGCTGGCTGCGGCGCGATCAACCGGGGATCTGGGGAAGATCGGCGTCGCAAGCCAGGCCCTGGACGATGCGGTGAGCAACTACCTCAGGGTGGCCGGCACTGCGCTGACGACGCCGCGCGGGACCCCGGCGCCCACCCCCACCTCGGCAGGTGGTTGAGGCAAAAGCTGTTCTGCTCCAGCCGATTTGGCTTGCACGCCACAGCTTGCTACAGTGGTGTTAACGCCAACGCGGGGTGGAGCAGCTCGGTAGCTCGCTGGGCTCATAACCCAGAGGTCACAGGTTCGAATCCTGTCCCCGCTACAACGAAACGGCCCTTGTCAGCAGAGATGCTGCCAAGGGCCGTTTGGCGTTCTCCCGCCGTTCGGCGTTCTCCGGCGCTGAGGCCCGCAGTCGTGGCGACAGCACTAACTGTGCGTGGCGACAGCGCTAAACTGTGAAGGTGGGACGACGCAGAGCGCGGATGACGTGGTTCGTCGTCTTCGCGATGCTGGTCGTAACTGCGTGCGGCGCCTCGTCGACGCCCTCGTCGATGACGCCGCTGCAGCAGTGGATGGCGGCCAAGCCGTTCTACATAGCGCATCGGGGCGGCGATGGGAGCTGGCCGGAATCCACCGCTTATGCCTACGAAAGAGCCGCGGCGTGGAATCCGAACCTCGCACTCGAAATTCCGGTCTGGCGCACCTCGGATGGTGTCTGGGTGGTCTCCGAGGACGGCTCAACAGGTCGGGTCTTCGGTTCCGACTATGTCATCGAGGCGACGCGATGGTCCACCTTGGCGGCACTGAGGACGCGTCGGGGTGGTCATCCGATGGCGCGGTTGGTCGAGAACATCCTTACTCCCTACGGCCGGGACAGGATCCTGTTCGTCGACGACAAGGCCGATCGCAACGTCGGGTCGTTGTTGGATCTGCTCGATTCCTACGGCGGCAACGGGCGCTGCGTGATCAAAAGCTTCTGGGCATCGGGCCAGGCGCCTGCGCAGGCTCGCGCTCGGGGTTACCTGACCTGGGGTTACTACTACAGCAAAGACATGCCGCACTTCGCTGCGACCCAGTCGAAATTCGATACGCTGGGCCTGAACTACGACGCTCCTACCGTCGACTTCGCCATTCTGTCGGCGACCGGGAAGCCAATCATCGCCCACATCATCCGCAGTGCCGCTGCGGCCGCGTCGTCATTGCGCAAGGGTGCCCAGGGCCTGATGATTTCGGCTGTGGAGAAGGTCGTGCCGCAGTCGAAGAGTTGATCGCCACCGTGGCTTCTAGTGGACCGGCCGCTCGTCGGTGTCGAGCTCGGAATCTGTACCGGGCACGACTGGGTCGATGGTTGGTCGGCGTCGACTGATGAGGTAACCGGTCACCGAGGCGACCAGCGCAGGCGGCCAGGCGAGCGCAGCCAGGTAGCAGGCGGCGCACAACCTGCTCCACCAGGAGCCGGCTTCGCCGGCGAAAGGGTCGACGGCATGCCAGTGCACGACGCTCAAGGCGCACAGTGCCATCAGGACCACTGCGCCGGTGAGTGCAATCAGGCATACCAATTCACGAGGAAGCCGTCGGCCTCCGCGGATCGGGCTCCATCGGGGAACGACGTCTCCATCGGGCTGGACGAGGCGAAGAGTGAGCAACGCGGCGAAGAGTTCAAGCGTCGAGAGCATGAGGACGTACGCAGTACCGGACCCCGGAATCTTTTCCGCGGCCCGCCAAGAATCCGGTGTGCCGAGGTGGAGCCCGAGCCCGAGAAGGGCACGCCACAGCACGGTCGGCAACGCGGCCACCACGGCCGCCCACGCGCCCACGGTCGCCCACTTCGGTGCGTCGAACGGGGGCACGGGGGGCTCCGTTCGACGCGAACCGTGCGCTGCGGTAGGTAGGCAACGGTTCGATCGCTGCGGTATTAGACGATACGTTCTAGAAGACACATGCTAAATGTAGCGATACTCTGGCCAAATGGCGAGACCCCCCAAGTTCACCGAGAACGACCTTCTGGACGGAGCTCGCGATGCGGTGTTCGAACACGGATTGGACGTGAATCTGGCCCGGGTTTCCGCACTGGTCGGCGCTCCGACCGGCTCGCTCTACCACCGCTTCCCATCGCGGGATCACCTCATGGTCTCCTTGTGGCTGCGATCGGTCCGCCGCTTCCACGTGGGCTATCTTGGCGCGGCCGGTGCCCCTGACGAGCGGCAGGCGTTGCGGAACTGCGCCGCTCACATACCCCGCTACTGTCGGGAGTTTCCCGCAGATGCCCGCGCGATGATGTTGTTCCGGCACAGCCAGCTCGTCGTCACGGCGCCAGAGAGTCTTCGGGCCGAGGTCCGGGCCGTCAACGACGAAATATGGGCAGCGCTGCGGGCGCTCGCGGTGCGTCGATATGCCGGTCACGGGACCGAGCGGGTCGAACTCGTGCGAGCGGCAGTCAGCCAGGCGCCGTACGGTCTGGTCCGTCCCTACGTCGGCGGTCAGGTCCCTCCAGAGCTGGATGAAATCGTCGTGGCAGCGGCTGAAGGGATTCTTGCGCTCGGAGATCCCCGGCCCTGAGCCGGGATTCCCGCATGAGATTCCGTGCTGGAACGAAGAAGTCGGCTATCCGGTTCTGGCCCCGAGGCGGCGGGGAATCATTCACAGCACCTACTGGTCGGGCGTCGTGAGGCGAACTGTTGTAACGTTCCAACGGGTCGCTCGATCAAGCGATCGCGCGAGCGGCATAGGGCAGAACTGAGGAGCTCCGAAGATGACTGCGCCCCTGATCGGTTGTCACGCGTTGGTGTGGACAGGTTCTTTCGACAGCGCCGGAATCATCGATTCGGTGATTCGAACTCATCGGGCCGGATTCAATCTGATCGAATTCCCGCTGATGGATCCGGAAGGTTTCGACACCCGGGTCGCACGAACGGCGCTGGCCGACACCGGGCTCCTCGCGACAGCCAGTCTTGGATTGCCCGAGCACGCGGACATCAGCAGTGACGACGATGATGTGGTGGCCGCCGGCTCGCGAATGCTGACCGCTGCGGTGGACGTCGCTGCGGAGATCGGCGCGAAGCAGTTGTGCGGAGTGCTGTATGGCGCGATGAAAAAACACATGTCGCCGCTGTCCGAGCGGGGTTGGGCAAACAGCATCCGGACGATGCGGCAGATCGCTGATCATGCTGCTTCGGTCGGCGTCGCCCTGGCCTTGGAAGTGGTCAATCGGTATGAAACCAACATGCTCAACACCGGTCGCCAGGCATTGCGGTATCTTGAGGCACTCGATCGGCCGGTGTCGGTGCATCTGGACACCTATCACATGAACATCGAGGAATCGGATCTGTTCCAACCCTTTCTGGACTGCAGCAATCGCCTCGGTTATGTCCACATCGGCGAGAGTCATCGCGGGTATCTCGGTACCGGATCGGTCGATTTCGACACCTGCTTCAAAGCCCTGGGCCGTATCGGCTACACCGGTCCCATTGTCTTCGAGTCGTTCTCCTCCGCCGTGGTCTCGCCGAGCCTTAGCCGAATGCTCGGAATCTGGCGCGATCTCTGGCAGGACTCCGACCATCTCGGCGCGCACGCCAACCAGTACATCCGTGGACATCTCGACGCGGTGCGGACCATCGCTCTGCACTGACCGACACGTTCTCTGAACCGAATTGTTCGGCCGATCTTCACCCGCAGAGAAGGGACCACCGATGCACGAGGATCTTCGTGGCCAGATCGCTGTCGTCACGGGCGGCGGCCGCGGCCTCGGGCTGGAGATGGCGACGGTGCTGGCCGAGCAGGGAGTCGGCGTGGCGTTGCTGGACCTGTCCGATTCCGCCGCCGTAGCTGCCGATCTCGCAGAACGAACCGGGGTGTCGACTGTGGGAATGGTCTGCGATGTGACCGATCCGGAGTCGTTGGCATCGGCCTTTCAGCAGATCCAGAACCGGCTGGGTCAGCCGAACCTGCTCGTCAACGCCGCCGGAATTTCGGTGTGGGGCGACTCCGAAACCATGCCCTTGACGCAATGGCAGAAGACGATCGACGTCAATCTCACCGGCACGTTCCTGGCTTGCCAAGCTTTCGCCCGGTCGGTGTTCGCCGTGCAGGGCGCCGGTACCGTCGTCAATATTTCTTCTATGTCGGCATTCGTGGTGAACATTCCGCAACATCAGGCCGCTTACAATGCATCCAAGGCTGCGGTCGACCAATTGACACGTTCCTTGGCCGTCGAATGGATCAGCCGGGGTATTCGAGTGAACGCCATTGCACCGGGCTACTTTCTGTCGGACATGACGAGACAATTCATCGATGCCAATCCTGATCTGGGTAGCGGCTGGACAGCCCGGATCCCGGCCGGACGGATGGGTGAACCGGCCGATCTGCGTGGCCTGGTCAGCTTTCTGGCCTCGGACGACTCCAAATACATCGTCGGCGAATCGATTGTGATAGACGGTGGGTATTCCATCATATGATCGTTGGAACACAGTGCACAGTCTGGATACGCTGTCCGGCATGACATTTCTCCTGGGGCGCCCGGTGGTCGGCGGCGCGACCGATCCGCGTCTGTCCGCCTCGGTCACCAGGCTCCTTCGTCCCGATTACCATCCCGACAGAGTTTTCGAAATGGAGAGCGGCAGCGACTGGCCGGGGGACTACCCTGGGCGCCTCATTCTGGCGCTGGCAAACCTGGCGCAGTTCACCGATGCGGTGCTGAACCGGCTTGCGCATCTGATCACGATGCTGCCTGCCGCGTTGAACGAACGGGGATATCTGGGGCCGATCCACCGGGAGTTCGACGAGCAGCAGTTGGCCGGGCACGCCTGGCTGGTCTCCGGACTGCTCGCGCACCATCGACTGACCCGCGATCCGGAAAGCCGCCGGATGGCACATCGAGTCATCGAAAGCTTGTTTCTGCCGTTGATCGGCAACCTGGCCGATTATCCGGTCCGTAGTGACGACGGCGGTTCCGACGGTGCAGCTTCGGGTGTGACCGACCGGCGACAGGGCGACTGGCTGCTCAGCTCGGATACCTACTGCATCTTCATCGTGCTGGAAGGTGTGGTGGCGGGATTCGCAGACGGGTCGGATCCTCGGGTCAGGACGCTCATCGACGAGTTCCTCGTGCTCCTCGACCGGGACGACCTGGTCTCCTGCCGGGCGCAACTGCATACCAGCATGACCGCGGCCAGGTCTGTCCTCGACTATGCCGTTCTCACCGGTAGCGATGCGGCCCTGAACACCGCACGACGGCTGTATCAGACCTATCGGCGCAACGGTCGTACGTTGAACGACGCCACCTTCAATTGGTTCGGCCGGCCGGATTCCTGGACCGAGCCATGCGCAATGGTCGACACCTTCCTCCTGGCTCGGGGGCTGTGGTGGGCAACCGACAACGTCGAATACCTGGACGACGCCCACCGCATCGAGATCAATGGTCTTGGCCACTCGCAGCGGCCGAACGGGGGATTCGGCCTCGACTCGGTTACTCTGCCGGACCAGCCCTGGCTGACCACCGCAGAATACGAGGCTACCTGGTGCTGCACCATGCGCGGCGCGATCGGGCTGGTGGAGGCCAGGATCGGCGGAGTTCGATTCGGTCCGGTCGGAACGAATCGACTGAATATCGATTTCTTTCATTCGATGCAGATCCAGGATCCATCCGGTGCGGTGGAGTTACTGATGGCGACTGATTATCCGAACAATGGCACTGTCGTCCTCACCGCCACCCGGACGCCGGAGGGAAGGCCGGTTCAGGTGGAGTTCCACGTGCCGCCGTGGGTCGGACCTGAACAGCTCTCTATCGACACCATCGCGAGTACGTCGCACCGCAGCATCACGTTCGAGCTTTTTGAGAAACGGGTGGTCAACGTGACGATTCCGATGCTCGAGCGCCGGGAGACCGACGGGACCGTCAGGTCGTTCCGCGGGCCGCAGCTGCTGTGCAGCGATGATCGCCCCTCGCGGACGGCACTGCTGCCGGTGGACGATATCTTCAATCAGACCGAAGCCGAAGCCAAAAAGTTTCGCGCCCGGATTACTGCCGCAACCGGATTCCCGAAACCATGAATGTTCCCATTGAAAGCCTGGGACCGGCCATTTGTCGCGATTTTCTCGATCCGACCCGGGCCTGGTTGACGCACCGGGCTGGGGAGGCTCACGATGGAAAGGCCCGGCTCGTCCGGCCTGAACGTTCCCGCATCGCGGGCTTTTCAGAACGGCTCCGATGAGTTCCGAGCCGCCACTTCGAAGCGGTCGCCGCCGCGATCACCAGACAAGCGCAGATCGGTGTGATTTCCGTGCCTGACCAGGCGCCACGCTCTACCTCTTCCGCCGACCCGGTCGACCCCGGGTGGTCCGGAGCGCCCATCGGCCTGCATGCCGAGGACCACGCCAGCCGACCGAGCATTCCGGGTCGGCCACTTGCGGTCGCGCTCACGCCCCGTCCCAGGCTTTCCTGGGTGGTACCGGTGGACCGTCAGGGGCACCGGCAGATGGCCTATCAGATCGCAGCGGCCGCGAAAGGCATCGACCCGAGGGCCCGGCCGACCCTGTGGGATTCCGGTCGGGTCGATTCGGTCGAGAATGCGCACGTTCGCTGGGGTGGAGCCGATCTGCCCCCGTTCTCGGCGCTGACCTGGACAGTCCGGGTATGGGACGAGAACGGCGACCTGTTGCCTTGGGCCGAGCCGAGTGAATTGACCGCGGGGCCGTTTTGCTCCGACGACTGGACGGGCCAATGGATCGGAATTCCGCCGACCCACGCAGCGCGGTTGACGTTCACTGTGCCGGAGGTGCCGGTCAGGGCTTACCTCCACTTCGCCGGCCACGGTCTGCTCCGGGTGGTTCTGAACGGCTTCACCGTCAACCCGGATTCCCAGGAACCGTCCAGCACCACGCTGTCCCGATCGGTTTCGCGCAGCTATGACGTGACCGATCAGCTGGGGGTCGGGGACCAAGTGCTGGCGTTGGTCGCCGGAATCGGCCACTACGCGCAGGCACTGACCGATGCCCGTGCCATTGCGCAACTGGTTCTGGAGAACGCGGATGGTCAGCTCACCGTGGTCGGAACGAACAAGGACTGGAAGACCGGGCCGACGTCGGTGATCCATGACGTGCCCTTTCGGCTGGAGGAGCGGGACGCCAGGAGAAACGATTCCTGGACCGATCCGGGCTTCCCGACCGACGATTGGGAACCGGTGTCCGTTCTGCATCCAGAAATAGCGATCACCCCCGACGCCGGGCCACCGGTGATCGTTGTGGAGGAGATCGAAGGCCGCCGGATGCGACCCGACCGACTTGTGTTCGACCTCGGACGAAACGTCGCCGCCCGATCCCGGGTCAGCATCGGCGAGGCTCGAGAGGGGACGCGGGTCGTCGTCGTCCACGGCGAGAAGATTGGCAGGGACGGCTATGTCGACACGCTGAACATCCGACTGCCGTGGGACCGGGACCAGGAACGACAACTGGTCGCGTTGACCTGCGTCGAAGGTCGCAACGTCGTCGAGCCGTGGTTCGCGGTGCACGGTTTTCGCTATGTAGAGGTCCGTGGGCTGCCTGCCGACGCAGAGGTGGCGGTGACCGCACGGGTGCTGCATTCCGATCTCGAGCAGACCGGCGAATTCTCCAGCGACGACCCATTGCTCGATCAGCTGGTCGCCATGGCGGTCGCTGGTCAACGGAATAACACGCATGCGCATCCCGAGGATTGTCCGACCCGGGAGCAGGCCGGTTGGACCGGCGACGCCTCGGCGTCGGCCGAGGCCGCGTTCAGCCATCTGGACATGTCCGGGGTCTACCGCCATTGGCTGGGTGACGTGGTGGCCGACCAGCGCCCCGACGGCGGCATCCTCGGGGTCAGCCCGGAACTGCTGGGCGAGCTGGAGCTGCAGCCGGCGGATCCAGTGTGGGGTGCGGCAATGACCGAACTTCCCTGGCAGCAGTGGTTCTCCAAAGGGGACCTCGATCTGGTAGCGGAAAACTTGACGGCCATGCGGAACTGGTGCGACTGGCAGGTCGGCACCGTGGAAGACGGGGTTGTCCGCCGCACCGCGATCAGCTTCGGCGCCGATTGGCTGGCGCCGGAACGGACGCCGCCGGTTCTGCTGCAGACGGCAGCCGTTCTGGTGTCGCTGCGCGCACTCGCCGAGATGGAAGCCGGTCTGGGAAATGAGAGGGAGTCGAACCGACGGCGGGCGCAGGTCGACGAACTTCTCACCTCGGCGCGCAAGGCGCTGGGTGATCCGGCCACCGGGAATTGGGCGAACGGCAGCCAGGGCGCGCTGGCCCGTGCGGTCGCGTCCGGGCTCGCCGACCCGGCCCAGGAGCGTTCTGCGCTCGACCGGATCAGGGCGGACATGCACTCGCGTGGTGATCGCGTTTCTACCGGATTCTCCGCAACCCAGTCTCTGGTCAGGGTTCTCGGTCGTTCTGCGGACGGCAACGAAGCTTTGCTACGCACCGTTCATCAGGGCGAGCAGCCCGGTATCGGTTCGATGCTGGTCGATGGCCCCGGCACTTTCTGGGAGACCTGGTGGATCGACGATCAGAACGCCGGTGTCGCCTCGCTGGACCACATCGGTCTGGCCGCGCCGTTCGCGGCGTGGGCCTGGACGGCTGTCGCCGGGCTGACTCCGGAATCGCCGGGCTGGCGCCGGTTCCGGATCGCGCCGTGGCTGATCGGTCCGATCCGGCGGGTGAGCTTCGGCAGGCGGACGGTGCGTGGTCTGATCCGATTCGAAGCAACGGTCACCGGTGGTGAGTTGAGCGCCACGGTGGCGGTACCGACGGGAACGACAGCGGTACTGGCGCTCCCGGGGGAGGGGTTGCTCGTCGACGGACGGTCGCCGGAGGAGCATGAGTTCGCGCGCTGGGACGGCACGGACCTGTTGCTCGAACCGGGGGAATACCGGCTGCAGACCGGTAATGTGCCGCGGCACAAGGCGAAGCCGGCGATCGGCAGTCTTGACGACGTCCCGATCGGCGCCGGCACGGTGACGTCGATCTTCCTGCCGGATGCCGATGACGATTGGACTGTCGCCGTCGGCCAGGGCTGGTCGGCCACCTTGGAACCGGGTGGCCTGCGGGTGACGCCGCCTGTTGGTGCGGAGCCGAACGCGACGACCGAAGTGACGGTGGGCAGCGGCGATCGGGTCGCTCGGCGAATCGCCAGGGCGACCGTCGGCGGCGGCTGGCCGACAGACGCCCGGGGCGGTTGGATACCGCCGGAGGGCGGTGCGGCAGAAGTGATCTCGGGTCCTTACTTGTGCGAGCCGGTCTACCACGGTCCGATTCCGGGCGATGTTCTCGCGATCAGCACGGCGTCGCTGGCGCCCGGGCAGTCCGCCTGGACCAGGCTCGTACTGCCGCAGCCCGCGGACCTGGGCGCAGCCGAATTCATTTCGGCCGAACTGGACCTGTGCTTTCCAGATGTGGTGGGCCGCAGAGTGTTGCCCACGCTCAGAGTCACCTCCGCCGACGGTACCGAGCGTGACGCGACCATTCGACCGTTACCGGTTGCCTGGAACCGGGTGAGCGTGGACGTGGCCGATTGGCCCGGGCGAACGTCGGTGGTGGAACTCGCCGTCGGTCTGCGCTGGCTGGACGAGCCGGAATCGGCCCGCGGCGGATACCGGCCGCTGGACGGAGCGGAGTCGGCCCTTCACGTCCGGCTCGGGAATGTCAGGTGGACGAGTGCTCCTCGCACCTGGTGAGCACACCAAGCCCGTGCCGGAAGAAGATCCCGAGCCCCAGGAGAGCGCCGTGACGCGCACCTGTGCTGATGCTCTCTGCGCCGACGCTGCGGCACCAGGATGATCGGTTCTACCTGACATGCACGAACGTCGCGCCGGGCCAGGGCAAGTTCATCGTCAGCACCACCGATCCGACCGGCGACTGGTCCGACGCCGTGTGGGTGAACTGGGACGTCGACCCGTCGCTGCTGTTCGCCGATGACACCTAGATCCAATCGCTACGCCGTCGCCGTTGCCGCAGCCACTCAGATGCTCGTCGTACTGGACGGCGCGGTGCTGTCGGTCGCGCTTCCTCAACTGGCTGCCGATCTGCGTATCGAGACCGGTGTGCTGCCGTGGGTGATCAATGCCTACACGCTGCCCTTCGCGGGCCTGCTGCTGCTCGGTGGCCGGGTCGCCGATCTGATCGGCCCCGGTTCGTCGATCCGGGTCGGTGTCAGCATTTTCGCGCTCGCGAGCCTGGCCGCTGGGAGCAGTCCCAACCTCACCGTCCTGCTGATCAGTCGGGCGCTGCAGGGCATGGGAGCGGCGCTGCTGTCACCAGCCAGTCTGGCACTTCTGACGCACTCGACGTCTGCCGGGATCGAACGTGAGCGGGCCATTGCGATATGGAGCGTCACCGCGTCCGTCGGCGCGTCGAGTTCGGCGTTGTTCGGGGGCGTCCTGACGCAACTCGCCGGCTGGCGCTGGGTGCTGCTCATCAACGTCGCGCTGGCACCGGCGCTCTACTTCGGCACGCTGCGCGTGGGACGGAAGTCGGTGGCACTGGAAGCAGACACTCCTCGTCCGCCGAGAGGGATCGACCTGCCGGGGACGCTGTTGTTCCTGGTGGCTTTCGGGTCGGCGGACCTGGCCGCGACGGGTGGCGGATCCTCGAGTGTCCTGCGAACCGGTGCTGCGGCGGCTCTGGCAGTGGCGGCATTGGCGGGATTGGTGGTGGTGGAGCGGCGCGCCCGACATCCGTTGCTGCCGTTGCATCTGCTGCGCAGACCGGAGATCGCCTTTCCCAACGGTGCTGCTGTGTTGCTCCTGGCCGGCACCGCTGCAATGGGCTACTACTTTCGCAGTATGCCCAGGATGTGCTGCTGTTGAGCCCTTTCCAGACGGCGCTGACGCTGTTGCCGGGGGCGATGGCCGGCATGTTGACGGCCTCTCGAGTTCCGGCTCTGGTGCGGAGTTTCGGTGAACGACGCGTCCGCACCCTCGGGCCGGCGATGGCGGGAATCAGCCTGGCTCTGCTGGCCGGGGCGCAGAGCCGGCATTGGGGCCCGTGGCAATTGACGCCGATGCTCATCACCATGGCAATCGGAGGCACCATCTCGGTGGTGACGCTGACGGCCGCGGCGACCCGATCCCTGCCTCGTTCCCAGGCGGGACTTGCCAGCGGTCTGATCAGCACCTCGGGTCAGGCGGGGGGCTCGCTGGGACTGGCCCTTCTCACCGGCGTCGCCGGCGCGGTCACCGGAACGGCGACGGCCAGCACGGCGATGGCGCGATCGGCCGCGATCACGTCGCAATTGGTGATCGCGCTACCGATCGGCGCCGGTCTGGTACTACTGGGTGCCCTCTGTGCCTTTCGGATCCCGGGCCGCAGCGACTGAGCGGCCGGGGAGCGGGCCGCGGGTCTGCCGGGCCTTGCCCGGTCCGGTGTCCGGCTTCGCCGGCGCGGTTCCGGATCACACCGAGCCGCGGACGCGGTGCACGCCGGATCCGACCACTGTGACTGTTCCGTCCGGCACCACGATCTCGGCCGTCGTATTGGGTGGAATCGTTGCCAGCACCTGGATCTGGTCCCCATCGAGCTGCCATTCGCTGGCCAACAGGCCATACGGGGTGTGCAACCGAGCTCGTGCCCAGGTCAGACCGCCGCCGGGCAATGGCCGCACCCGCGACTTGCGATACCCGGGTTCGACAGGTTCCAGACCACCGACGGTTCGATACAGAAAGGCGCCGACGGCGCCGTAGGCGTAGTGGTTGAACGATGTCATCGCAGGGTCCTGGAAGCCGCCGGATGGACTCCACGAATCCCAGCGTTCCCACATCGTCGTCGCATCGCCGTGCACCACGGGAAAGAGCCATGACGGATAGCTGTCGGTGGTCAGCAGACGCAGGGCGACATCGCCCCGGCCGTGCGCTGCCAGTACCGGCAGCAATTGAGGTGTTCCGAGAAAGCCCGTCGCCAGGTGCCAATTCCGGCGCGCTATCGAGGCCACGAGATTTTCCACCGCGGCCGGCTGTTCGTCGGGCAGAAAGAGCTCGGCGTGCAGGGCCAGAACGTAGGCGGTCTGCGTGTTCGACGTCAGCCGTCCGCCGCCGCGAACGTAGCGTTCCCTAAAGGCTCGACGAATCGCGTCGTATCGCCGGCGCCAGTGCTCGGTTCTCCGGTCGTCGACGGCTTCGCCCATCTCGATGCACGCACGCACACAGATCGCGAAGTAAGCCGTGGCGACCAGATCGGTCGCGGTCGCCTCGAGAGCGAGCCAGTCGCCGAATCCGTCGGCCGGCCGGACTCCGCGATCGCTGTTTCGCCACAGATATTCCAGCCAATTCGCGGCCGCATCGAGATTCTCGGTGACCAGTCGGACATCGCCGTAGGCGCGGAACAGCTGCAGGGGCACCAATGCGATCGCATCGCCCCAGCCCGCGGCCCCGACTTGCGGTCTCCCCACTTCACGACTGAGCACGTCGGGCGCGACGTGCGGAACGGCGCCGTCCGGTCCGATGGCGTCGCGGACGTCTCGCATCCATTTGCGGAAGAACGACCGTACGTCGTAGTTGAACGCAGCCGTACCGGCGAACACCTGGGCATCACCCGTCCAACCCAGCCGCTCGTCCCGTTGCGGGCAGTCGGTGGGTACCGTCAGGAAATTGCCCTTCAGGCTCCAGCGAATGTTGTGCTGCAGCTGGTTGAGCCGCTCGTCCGAGCAGGCGAAGTCGCCGATGGCCTCCATCGCGGCGTGAGCGACCTTTGCGCTCAGATCATCGACGGCAAGCGCGGCGAGTCCGGTGACCTCGCAGAAGCGGAATCCGTGCACCGTGAAGATCGGTTCGAAGACCTCGCCGTGCTCATTCCCGGCGGTGATGTACTCGTCGGTGGCCCTGGCGGTGCGCAGCGCATCCGTGTACAGCTCGCCGTCGGCGTCAAGGACCTCGGCGAATCGCAGGAGCACTCGGGTGCCCGCCTGTGCCTTGACGGCCAGCCGTACCCAGCCCACCAGGTTCTGGCCGAAGTCGACGATGAATCGGTCCGACCCGCGGCGGGTGACGCTCCGCGCCGGGACGTCGTGCTGGATCGTGATGGGCGGGGACACCTGCGCTTCCAACGGTCCCACCGATGCGGGCACGATCACCGCGGGCGCCCAGCCGGATTCGCTGTGCCCAGGCCGATTCCAGCCGTCGTCGGTCAGCCCGGCGTCGAAGGTTTCGCCGTTCTGCAGGTCTGCGTAGCGAATCGGACCGTGCGACCAATCCCAGTCCGTATCGGTCGCCAGCGTGTGCACCGACCCATCCGCACAGGTGATCTCCATCGTGGCGGCGAATGCGCGGCGACTTGCGTACTGGTTCTGGCCGAACCAACAGATGTTGCCAAGGGCCCACCCGTCGCCGAGCACGGCGCCGACGGTATTGCTTCCTTTGGTGAGCATCTCCGTGACGTCGAAACTCTGGTACGGCAGCCGGAATCGGACATCCACCCATCCCGGTGCCAGCAGGTCGGGTCCGACGAAGGCGCCGTTGATCGACAGCCGATAAACGCCAAGGGCAGTGGCCCACAGCCGCGCTCGAATGACCGGGGCCGGAACCGAGAAGTCCCGGCGCAGATACTCCGCGGGGCGGTAGGTGACCGGGTCGCGTCCGGCCGGCGGAACGCCGTGGATGCCGGTGGCTGCTGCCAATCCCCAGGCCGAGTCCTCATGTTCGAAATCCGTCCAGCCGGGCTCGGGATCCCGGGTCACCTTCCAACGACCGTCGGTGACCAGAGCGGGCCCGTCCGACACCCACGGACTCACCGTGATCTTGGCCAGCAAACCCGAAGGTGTGGGTGCTGCGGCGGCGACGGCGTGGACAGCGATCACGTTCGATCCCGGTCGCAGGACGTCCGTCAGGCTCCGCCCACCGGCCGCATCGACTGCGATCCCGTTGATCCAGATCCGGGTTTCGACGGTTGTGCCTATGTCCAGTCGCGCATCATTCAGCGGCCGTCCGGCCGGGAGATGGAAAGAGGTTCGGAAAAAACATTCGCCGCCGCTCCGGTCGGGTCCATCGGGAAACCAGATCCGTTCGATATCGCGCTCCGGGCCGGCCCGGTCCAGATCGACGAATGTGGGAGCCGCATCGGCACCGATCCAGCCTCCGATTGGCTTTCCCATCAATCCGGTTTCGAATGAAGCCGGCTCGCTCCATTTCCACAACTTCTCGACGCGGCCGGAGTCATCGCGACCGCTATCGCCCGAGGGCGAATCACTGCGGGCGCAATCTTCGCTCGCGGCATTGTCGGCCGCCGGGCCATCGTCGGAATCGACGGCGACAGCCCACGAATACACGGTCGTCGGTTCCAGCGGCAGGCCGGAGTAGGAAATGTCGACGCAGTCGGTGGATCGCACCATTCCGGTGTCCCACACCTCGGCGGCGGTATCCGCAGCGGGATCCCAGGTCTGGGTGTCCGCTCCGATGACGACCCTGATCCGGAACCGCAACTGGCGTAGACCGAAGGCGGCCGGCGGCAGCCTCCAGGACAGCAGCGGTGCCGGGTCGTCGATCCCCATCGGATTCACCCGGCGCTCGACCCGCAGATCGACGGCACACAGGCCGACGGACTCGGCCGATGCGAGAAGGTTCGTCACGCGGTACCCCCGGCGGTGTTGAAACGGTTTTAGGCGAGCCCAGAAGAAGCCGCCGGAACAATGAAACTATAGCCAGAATCGACAAGCAGGGTGCTGCATCGGGCGGTATTGACAGAACCGTCCTCGCTGGCTAGATTCCATTGAACGGTTTCATTCGCGAGCGAGACCGTACCCCAACTCGATGACGTGATGGGACGCCGATGATCGCTTGTGCTCATGCGTGCTGGCCACGCCATCACCCGGAACAGTTCGAGCTGCTAAGGGCTCTCCGGGCGCGCAGGACAGATGACACGCGTGCTGCGGTTAAGCCGACAGTCTGTTTCCTCGTCGTAGCGAAACGTCATGCATCCATCGGGTCATCTCTTCTGTAGCTCTGCCTGGTACTTGGTCATCCGCACGGTCCATTCCGATCGGTTCCGATCGACACGAACGCTGGAAGATTGGTTGAAACGATGCTGAAGGATTCAAGAAGGACAGCACGGCGATTGGCGGGTGTCGTTGTTCTTGCTTCGGCGCTGGTGCTCAGTGCGTGCAGCAGCGGCAGTTCCACCGGCAATTCACCGAGCACGTCGTCCGCCGGCCCCGCTGCCGGTAGTTCGGCGGCCGCTCCCGGTCCGGCGTCCAGTGGCACGCCCTCTAGTGGCGGCAGCGCCGCCTCCAGTGGCATGCCCTCGAGCGGCCGCGGCGCCCAGTGGCGCGGCCTCCAGCGGCGCGAGCACGGCGTCCAGCGGGATGGCCGGAGGTTCGAGTGCTGCTGATGGCACTTCCATCACGCTCGCCATGGTCAACGGACTGCAGCCGCAGTTCCAGAAGTACGTCGATGCGTACCAGCAGAAATTCCCGAAGCGGAAGGTGACACTGCAGACCCTTCCGGACGACAACATCCAGTTCATTCAGCAGCTGACCACCGAGCGGCTGGGCGACAAGCTGCCGGATATCACCTTCAACGTCGACAATTCCGCGAACCGATTGGCCGCCGCCAACATCACCTACGACATCGCACCCTGGCTCAAGGCGGGCAAGGACGGATTGAAGGGCAGTAACTTCCTGCCGCAATTCATGGGTGAATACACTCCGCTGAACAATCCGAGCCAGATCACCGGACTGCCAGTGTCGGCGGACTCCACCGCCTTGTTCTTCGACAAGACACTGTTCGCGAAGTACGGCGTTGCGCTTCCCACCGCCAGTTGGACCTGGGACGACATGTACAAGGCCGCAGCCCAGATCTATTCCAAATCCGGCGGCAAGGTGATCGGGCTGACGGCTCCGTTGCAGCAGGGCGGTCACCAGGCGGTCTACAACCCGGTGATCACCGCGGAAGGCGGCTACGTGTACGACCCGAAGACCAAGAAGTCGGGTATCGGCCAGCCGGCCGCAGTGAAAGCCTGGACGTTGATGCTGCAGGCGTACGGGTCTGCCCAACCGGCATACTCCAATCAGGCCAGCGCCTATCCCCAGTTCCAGACGGGCACCGTAGCGATGACGTTCAGCGTCCGGGCCACCATTCCGACGATCAAGTCGACCGCAACCTTCAAGGATGACTGGGATGCGGCGCCGATGCCCAAGCTGAACGGCAAGACCACCGTCGGTGGCGGGTCGTACGGTCTGTCCATCACGTCCACCAGCAAGAACAAGGACGCTGCCTGGGCATTTCTCGTCTGGTTCTACGACAACAGGGGCGGAATGAAGCTGGCGCAGGAAAGTGGTCAGGTATTGCCGCCCACCATCGACGGGCTCGCCAACGGCATCTGGCGAAATGCGCCGGCCCCCCCGACCAATCAGCAGATCTTCGCCGACGATGCGAAGGAGGCCGTCCTGGCCGTCCAGCTGCCGGGCAAGGCACAGGGCGTCCTTGATTCGAGTGTCATCACCGCCATCCAACAGGTGGAGTTGCAGCACCGCTCGGTCGCAGATGCTTTTGCAGATGCGGAGAAGGCGGTCAACGCTGCGCTGTCGGGTAGTTGATTCCTCCGGTGCGCGGGGGCCCGATGGCCCCCGCGCACCGACCTGTTTGCCGGACCGGACTGGAGCACGCCGTGGCTATCGCGACGAGAACCGAAGTACCGCAGCCAGCGAGACTGCCCACCCAGGAACAGGCGCTGCGGCGCCGGCAGCGGCGGGACAACCTGACCGCGCTGGCCTTCATCGCGCCCGCGATGATCGGCTTTGTGCTGTTCGTGATCGTGCCGGCGCTGGCCGGGCTCAGCCTGACCTTTTTCCAGTGGGATCTGATCACCTCGCCCGAGTGGGTGGGACTCAAGAACATCACCCGGTTGATCGCCGATCCGGCCGTCTGGGAATCGTTGAAGGTCACGGTGTTCTTCGTCGTTCTCGGCGTGGTTCCCACCGTGCTGCTCGGATTCGTACTGGGCGTGCTGATCAATCAGAAGATGCGGGGCATCGGGGCGCTCCGCATCCTCTACTTCGCTCCGATGGTGGCTTCCTCGACGGTCGCGGCGGTGCTCTGGGCGTACATGTACGACCCGCGGTCGGGTTTGGTCAATCAATTGCTGGCCAAGGTCGGTCTCACCGGGCCCAGCTGGCTCAGCGACACGTCCTGGGCGCTTCCGGCGTTGACCCTGATGATCATCTGGCTGGCGCTCCCGCTGGTGATGATTCTCTATCTGGCTGGGCTCCAGCGAATCTCTGACGACGTCTACGCCGCAGCGGATCTCGACGGATGCGGACGCTGGCGGATGCTGTGGAGCATCACCTGGCCCAACGTGCTGCCGACCACCGTTCTAGTGGGAATTCTGCAGATCATCAACTTCGTCAGTTCTTCGTTCGAGGTCTCGCTGATCATGACTCAGGGTGGACCGCTTGGCAGCACTCAATCGCTCGCATTGTATTCCTACTTCGCAGCCTTCCAGAATGGCGAGATGGGTTACGCCAGCGCCATTTCGCTGTTCCAGCTCCTGCTGATCGGGTTGATCGTCGGAGCTGTTCGGCTGGTTACGAAGATTGTGGCAAGGAGAACCGCGTGACGACGTACGCCACGAAACCGCCTGCCACGGTCGCCGCTCCGGGTGCCACCCGGGTGACCGTGGGAAAAGTCGGGAAATACGTTCTCGTCACCGTGTGCGGCTTGATCATGGCCGCCCCGCTCCTCTACCTGCTGTCCGCCTCGTTGATGTCGGCGGGCGACGTCAAAGCATATCCGCCGCACCTGCTGCCGCCGACGCTGGTCTGGCACAACTATGTGGAGGCGTGGGATTTCCTGACCGTTCGGACCGTTGTCAACTCCTTCATCTTCAGCTTCGGAATCGTTTCGATCCAGCTTGTTCTCACCCTGCCGGCCGGTTTCGCGCTGGCGAAGATCCCATTTCGCTGGACGGCTCTGGTACTGGGTTTGGTGATCGTGCCGCAGTTCGTGCCCAACAGTCTGACCCTGATTCCGCTGTACGTCATCACCCATGCGCTCGGCCTGGTCGGTACCTTTCCGGGAATGATTCTGCCGGTGGCCGGGCAGACGGCATTCGCCATGCTGCTCTTCCGGCAGTCCTTCGTCAGTCTGCCGTCCGGACTGATCGAAGCGGCGAGGATGGATGGAGCGAACTGGGTTCGGGTGCTGTTGTCGGTCGGAATTCCGTTGATCAAACCCGCACTCGCCGCCTACTGCTCGATCAGCTTCCTGACAGCCTGGAATCTCTACATCTGGCCGCAGGTCATCGCGCCGGACAAGGATCATCAGGTGCTGACCGTCGCCCTGGCCCCGCTGGCGCAGAGCCAGTACACGCTGATCGCCCCCGGGGTGGGGCTGGCGGCAGCGGTGATCAGCATGGCGCCGGTGCTCATCTTGTTCATCTTTCTGCAGAAGTGGTACATCAAGGGTGTTGTCGGAAGCGGGATCGACTGAGGTGGCGCAACTGGCTCACCACGACTTCGCGGCCCCGCATCAACGGCCAGGACGGAACAGGACCATGACGACCAGCTTCGGCGATGCCGGCGTCGGCGCGGCTCGGGATCGATGGCGGAATCTGGATGCAACGGTGCGTACCTGGTGGGATCAGGACGTCGTGACCTGGCAGCAGTCGCGAGACCTGGGTGTCGTGGACGCGATGGAGATGCCCCGGCCGTACGTGGCCGGCGGCGCAGACGGTTCACCGTTCTGGTACAGCACGATGTTCAACTGGGACGCCTATTTCAGCAATCTGGCCCTGCTCGCGCACGGCCGCCTCGATCTGGTGCGCGACGCCATCGACAACTACCTGGCGATGATCGACCGGCTCGGATACATGCCCAACGGCAACCAACTCGGTCTGTCCACCAGATCGCAGACGCCGTTGTTCCCTGACAGCATCGAGCGTTACCTCACCATCACCGATGACCGGGACCTTGCGGCCAGAGCGTATCCGCGACTGGTCGCCGAGTATCGCGGCTATTGGACGGCGGACCACCACAGCACACCGACAGGGCTGGCGACCAACCGTGACCTCGGCGATCCCACTCTCGACCCGCGGCTGGCATCGGAGGCCGAGACCGGCTTGGACTGGACGCCACTGTACGAGGGCGACGTGCGAGCCATAGCACCGGTCATCACCAACGCCGCCCTGGTCCGATATGCCCGCGTGCTGGCCGAGATCGCGGCCCGGTTGGGTCTTGACGGCGAGTCGGAACAGTGGCACGAAGAAGCCCGTGGGCGCGCCGCGTTGCTTCAGAAGTGGTGCTGGAACGAGGCGGAGGGCTTCTTCTACGACTACCACCACGTGCAGGAGCGGTTCGTCACCGGCGCCGGCGCCACCGGCCTCTGGGCGCTGTGGGCAGGTGCGGCCACGTCGGAGCAGGCTGCCCGGTGCGTTGCATTCCTACCCAGACTGCTGGGCGATCACGGGCTGGCCACCACGGAGACGTCCGAACCGTCCCCCTATCCGGACCTGTTGGACGACCAGGCCATGCAATGGATGTACCCGGCCGGCTGGGCACCGTTGCAGATGATCGCGGTGGCGGGTCTGGATGCGTACGGCTTCTCCGAGCAGGCATCGGACATCGCGAAACGGTTCGTGTCGATGGTCGTCGACCAGTTCGACGTGACCGGCCGACTCTACGAGAAGTACAACGTGGTCGACGGAACGATCGCGCTGCCGAACGACCGGTATGGGACCATCCCACTGCACGGTTGGACTTCTGCTGCTGTCGTGCTGCTGGGCCGCAGACTGTACGGCGAACCGGCCGAAGACCGGGGCGGGTCGTCGGTGCCCATGGTTCCGAGCGCCGGCGCGCAAGCTCGGGATTTATCTCAATGTCCACCGCCCGGGTGATTTCGAGTGCATCACCAGCACACCGTTGACGGCCGATCCAGTCAGGAGCGCAGAGAATGACCAGCGTGCCGGCCAGAAGAGGTCGCCTGCCGGCGGCGAAGCCATTGAGCGGAATTCGAGAGGTTGCTCAACTGGCCGGCGTTTCGCTCGGGACCGTGTCGAATGTGGTCAACCATCCCGAACGAGTTTCCGTCCAGACCCGGCAACAGGTCGCGGCCGCCATCGAGCGGCTGGGATTCGTACCCAACCGGAGCGCCACCGATCTGCGGCGCGGGCAGAGCCGGATGATCGGCCTCGTCCTTCCGGACATCACCAACCCCTTCTTCGCAGAGTTGGCGCACGGTGCAATCGACTGCGCCACCGAACACGGCTACGGCGCGGTGATGTGCAACAGCGACTCCGATTCGGCGAAAGAATCGGCGAACCTGGAAATGATCGAGGAACTGCAAGCAGCCGGTGTGTTGCTGACGCCGGTCGGTGCGCTTCCGACCGGACTGGATCGGCTGGTGGTGCGAAAGATCAGAGGGGTACTCGTCGACCGGACGATAGATGCCTCCCAAGGATGCTCGGTATCGGTCGACAACGTGGCGGGTGGCGAGATCGCAATTTCCCATCTGATCGACCGGGGCGCGCATCAATTGATGCTGGTGAACGGGCCGGCCAGCTTTCGCCAATGCGCCGACCGTCGCAAAGGCGCACGCCGGGCGCTGCGAAAGGCCGGACTCGATGCCAGCTCGCTCACCGAGATCGTGGCACCGGCCATGACCGTTCCCGACGGCGTCGATGCCGGCAATCGAATCCTGGCCTCCGGTCGTCTACCCGACGCTGTCTTCTGCACCAACGATCTGCTGGCGATTGGGGTGCAGCGCGCTTTTCGACAGGCGGGCGTTGCTGTTCCGAAGGATGTGGCCGTCGTGGGATACGACGACATCGATCGCGCGGGAGACGTGCCGATTCCGCTGACCTCGATTCGGCAGCCGATGTATCAATTGGGACACAAGGCCGCCGAGTTGTTGCTCGCCGAGATCACCGCCGTTGCGGGACACCAGCATCAGCGTGTTCTGTTCGATCCGGTGCTGGTGCCTCGGGCCTCCACCGCCTGACCGCACCACTCGCCGGCTCCCCGACCCGCATCATTGCCCCGATCGTTCCACCGCAACCATTTCCAACCGGACGAGGATCACCATGACGAACATCTCCGAATCACTCACAGATCTCGACTCTTTCACCATCGAGGTTCCGAGTTGGGCCTACGGCAACTCGGGAACCAGGTTCAAGGTGTTCTCCACCAAGGGCGTGCCGCGGAATCCGTTCGAGAAGATTGCCGATGCTGCGCAGGTGCATTCACTGACCGGATTGACACCACGGGTTTCACTGCACATTCCGTGGGACCGGGTGGACGATTTCGGAGCGCTGTCATCGTTCGCGAACGACCTCGGCGTTGCCATCGGCGCCATCAACTCGAATCTGTTCCAGGATGACGACTACAAGCTCGGATCACTGACCCATCGCGACCCGGCCGTCCGTGCCAAGGCCGTTGCGCACCATCTGGAGTGCATCGAAGTGATGCGGGCAACCGGCTCGAAGGACCTGAAGATCTGGTTGCCGGACGGCACGAACTACGCCGGACAGGATTCGCTGCGCGGGCGCCAGGACCGGCTTGCGGAGTCGCTCACCCTGATCTACGAAGCGCTCGAGCAGGACCAGCGATTGTTGCTGGAGTACAAGTTCTTCGAGCCGTATTTCTACTCGATGGACCTACCGGACTGGGGTACGTCGCTGTTGCACTGTATGGCGCTGGGGGAGCGCGCCAAGGTCATTCTCGACACCGGTCACCATGCGCCCGGTACCAACATCGAGTTCATCGTCATGCAGTTGCTGCGGCAGAATCGACTGGGCGCCTTCGACTTCAATTCACGCTTCTATGCCGACGACGATCTGATCGTCGGCTCGGCAGATCCCTTCCAGTTGTTCCGGATCATGGTCGAGATCGTCAGCAGTGGTGCGCACGCTCCCTCGTCGGAGGTGAACTTCATGCTGGACCAGTGTCACAACATCGAGGAGAAGATTCCGGGTCAGATCCGTTCGGTGCTCAACGTCCAGCAGGCGACCGCGAAGGCACTACTGGTCGATCAGGAAGCGCTGTCCGTTGCGCAGGATGCCGGTGACGTGCTGGGCGCACACGGCGTTCTGATGGACGCCTACGAGACCGACGTCCGGACGGCTCTGGCCGATCGACGCGAACAGCGTGGTTTGCCGCGCGATCCGTTGGCCGCATTCGTCGAATCCGGATATGCCGAACGCATGGTCGCCGAACGGGTCGGTGGCGTCCAAGCCAGCTGGGGAGCCTGATCGGAGTAATAACCGGTCGACGAGCCAATGGAGTTCGGTTGCACATGAAACAATTCGGCTTTCGATTTATCGGCATTCGGGTCGAAATCAATCAATTCCTTGACAGCGGATCATTCGGCTTTTAGCGTTGCAAGATCCCGGTTCGCGCATCACGATTGATTGCTGCGACCCGACATCCGCACAACTTTGGAACTGGAGCTCTGATTCACCGTGGCATCCGACATCTCCAAGACCGGAAACACCGCACCGGCTGGCATGCACCTCGACCGCAGGCGGTTCATCGGTTCGGCCGGCGCGGCCGTCGGCGGACTGGCCCTCACCTCGACTCTGGGCGCTACCGCCGCGCAGGCCGCAACACCGCCCGCCGCAGTCACCGGCCATCATCCGCCTCGGGATCCCGGTCGATCCGCGCGCCGGAAGGCGACCGCATTCGGAATCGGGTACGAATGCTGGTTCTATCCGGGTGGCAATCAAGCCGGTGAGATCATCTGGGATTCCACCGAGGCGAAACCCGTTCTGGGATACTACAGTTCGATGGACACGCACGTGATCAAGCAGCATGCCGAATGGATCTCCAAAGCCGGTATGGATTTCATCTTGATCGACTGGTCCAACGGAGTGTTCGACAACATCACCCAGGCCACCCTGAAACTGCTCGATGTCTATTCGACGCTGCGTACCCACCCGAAGGTCGCATTTCTTATCGGCCTGGACAATGGGCAACCATCGGCGAAGGCCATCAGTCTGCTGGAGACCGAAGTTCTCGACAAGCCGGATCGGGCCCGCCACCTGCAACTCTTCCACGGCAAACCGCTGCTGAGCGTGTACGGCGTTTCCCCGGTCGCAGCGCCGCCGACATTCGAGAACCCGCGGTTCACCACGCGATACATGAACGCCTTCCACGAGATCGTGATGAACCCCTGGGGCAACTGGAGCTGGGAGGATCGAAACCCGATCGCCAACGGGCCGATGAAGTTCCTGCCCCAGTTCAGTGCCGGGAACTTCAACGGTTGGACCGCCGCGGGCAATTGATCGTTGGGGGACGCCGGTTATCTGGGAACGTATGCGACCAGCGAGCCCGCGGGCGGAACAGCAACTGGTTCGTTGACCAGCCCGGCATTCACTGTCACCGAGCGTGCGTTCACTTTCATGGCCTCCGGCGCCGATAGCCAACCGAAGGCTTCCGGGAATTACCGGACCATTGCCGAATTCGGGCAGCGGAACCTGTTTGTGCTCACTGATGCGAAATCCGGCGAAGTGCTGCGCCATGCCGAACCGCCGGGATGGACGCCAGTGGGATTTCTGCCGCCATCGTTGCAGAATTCGACCGGTCCGGTGTGTACCTGCGGCAGTGGGATCTGACCGGGCTCGAAGGTCGCAGTGTGCGATTCCAGGCGGTCAACAACAGCCCGGGCGGACCCAACTTCGGCTGGATGGCTGTCGGCGGAGTTGCGCAGACATCGCCCGAGCAGATGACGGCGATGGTCTCCACGCCGGGGAATGCCGTCTACGGTGCCTGGACGGACTGGGACGCGCACGCGCGCAACTCCGGTGCCAGCCTGGTTGCGGCGATGCAGGGTGTCTATGATTTCGAGCCGGAAGTCGCGTTGGTTCAGCAATGGAACGAATTCGGGTCACCGGATCAGTTCAGCGTTTCGTTGAGCAATGACATCGAGCCGACGGTCATCAATAACCTCGCCGGAGCCGACTCGGACGGTTGGGGCTTCTACTATCTGGATCTGGTGACCAAGCTCATCCGGCAATATCGGGAAGGAGCCGCCTTCCCGGCCGTCGCCCTGGACACCCGCTACCCCTGATTCTGGTGGTTGGCCACCTCGTATCACGTGCGCTCCCGGGCGGACCCTTGCTGCGGGTCCGCCCGGGAGGCTCGGCAGGTCGGTGTCGAGGCGGGTGGCGGAGCTGGTGGTGGCGACCTATGCCCGCCGGGGTTCTGGATCGAGCGCTGGATGTCGTACAGCACTGATGTACTCCCGCACTGATGTACTCCCGCACTGATGTACTACAGGCCGCTGATGCGGTCATCCCGTTCCACGACGGCCTGGCGCCCGAGCGAATCGGTGGTGACGGCGGTGCTTCGAGCCCGTCGGCTCCTGGGCATGAAGATGGCCAGGCTCAGAAGTAGAACCAGGACACCGCCGCCCATCACGATCCAGCCGATGGTCGTCAGGTCCAGCCCGGAAACCTGAGCCTTCACCCCGAAGGCCAGTACCGCCCCGACGATGATCAGGAATACGCCAAGTCCGATGCCCATAACTGTCTCCTTGTTCTCAGCAGCAAGCTGAGGCAAGAGTAGAACGAATTCAGGTCGGGCCGCTCGGTCCGCGCGGTATTTCCTTGCTTCAGGGCTCGAAGTCGTACGCCTGGGCGTGGCACGCACGGCCCAGCTGCGCTGAACGCGCTCAATGCGCCGTGTCGCTGCGGATGCCTTCGTCCAGTTGAAGAGAATTGCCTGCCAGCGGCCGCTGTGCGAGCAGAAAGACTCGGGCGATGCAGACTTTCCTGCCCTTCGCCGATTTCGGTCGCACGGCCGCGGTGCTCGATTCACCGCGTCTTGGCAAGCAACGAGTGGAAACCTTGCAGATCCTCCGCGCGATCGAATTGCCCGAGTACGGCTGGCAGAACCATCCGGCTGTCGTGATGTGGCGCGGCTGGGTTCCGGCGCTGGTTCGATATGGACTGGACTGCGTGCTGGAGTGGAGATCGCGAGGGTTCGCCGATTCCACGGCCTCGCAGATCTCCGAATTCGCTCCGGAAGTCGTCGACCGAACTCAGCGCGACCTCGACACCGCCGGGCAGCTCCCGGGCTGGCTGCGCGACGAGCGGCTGCTGATCTCGCACCGCAGCAAGTTGTTGGCCAAGAATCCCGAGCACTACTCGGGTATGTTCCACGACGTCCCCCGGGACCTCGAATACTTCTGGCCAGGTCCCAGCGCGTCGCCCCCTCGGGCGCAGCTACGGCCGCCGCGCCGCCTCTGGGTTTGCCGGGCAGAGTCCACCACCGTGCTGGGACTCTTCTTGGAGCAGGAGATCATCGGTCTCACGGCGGCATCCGGCATTGATCACGACGTAGCGGGGCTGGACCTCGGGTCCATGCGCGAGCTGCTCGGCCCTACCGGCCGCCGGAAGCCTGGCCGGCAACTGCTCGCCCTCTCGCAGCTGGTCAGCGATCTGGCACCGGGTGACGAGGTCGCCACTCCGGTGGAATCCGGCCGAGCGCTCCTGGCCGGGCGCGTGGCCGGCGACTACGAGTTCGCTGCTGCCGACGGATCAGGCCTGCCGCATCGGCGCCGCGTCACCTGGGAACGGATCATTCCGCGCAGCTCGGTGGTTCCGATCTATGCGCTGCAAGATGTTCGGCCGTTGTTTCCCGTGTACCTGCAATCAGGCGACCGGCCGAGCGGCGCCGGCCACAACAGCGGCGAGGCGCCGGGTTGAGATACCCGGCGCCTCGCTGTACCAAATTCCTACCAAACGTGTCAGCCCTTGAGCTTGAGCACCTGCGCTCTGGCCCCGCTCGCACCACCGAGATGGAAGATCAGTGCGCTGACCGGCTTGGCAGCCGGCTTGTGAGAGCCCGTCCGGGCCTGGTTCACCGTGTACCGAATGGTTGCTCCGGCCTTGTCGAGATACAGCGGACCAGCAACCTGGATCTTGGGCGCCGCGGCGTCGAAGGAGATCGCCGGCGTGTGGTCGATGTCGCCGTTGGTCTCGGGCGATCCGAGGAAGCTCGACGTGCCCACGTTGTAGGAGATCGGGAACGACTTGGGTGAGCCGACCATTCCGATCGCCTTCGGGGACACCGGAATCAGAACCGTGTTGGTATCGAACACATTGGTGTCCACGTCACCGAGGTTGAAGTTGATCGGCTCGACATCGACCAGATCACCGCTGTTCAGGTCGTACACGTACGACAACAGCAGATCGGTGGACGCAGTGTTCCGGACGACCGCTTCGAAGTCCGGTGCGCCGTCGCCGTCGGTATCGATGTCGACGTAGGGCTGCAGGCTATTGCCGACCGTGGCCCAGTTGCCGTAGGTCGACACGCCGAAATAGAGCCAGCCGTCGGCCTTGCTTCCCGCTGTGGAAACGGTGGCTCCTGCGCCCACGTACTGGATGTCGCCTGACCGGGTACTCGCGTTGCTGACGCATCCGGCGGTGGACGCTCCCAGACAGACCGGTTCTTTCGGGCTCCGGTAACCCAGATCCATCACCGAAAGCTTCGACTGATAGGCGGTGGAACCCGAACCCTGGTTGACTCCGACGCCCTTGACGACGATCGCCAGCCGGCCAGAAGTGGTCTTGCCCGCCACCGCTGTGGTCTTGGAAACCGGCTTGGGCGCGCCGTAGACCGGAACGCGCAACGACGTCTTGTTCAGCTGCTTGACCAGGACGTGACCGGAAGCATCGGACACATACTGACGGGCCAGGTCACCGAAGTTCGGATCGGTTTGCTCGGTTGCCATCGTGGGGTCGATCGTCCTCCGCAATTTGGCGGTCGTGATGGTCATCTTGACCGTGGCGTTGCCCGAGCCGCTCGCCTTCACCGTGAGCGTCGTCGGACTCACCGTGTACGAGACGCCAGGCTGGGAGACGATTCCTTCATAGGCGAGCTGCACGGTCACCGGCTTCGTTGCGGTGTTCTGGATCCGGATGGTCTGCGTCCTGGTCACCGTCGGAGAGGTGATCGGGGCCTCGACCGCGCCGAAGGATGCGCTCACGGCGCCCGCCTGATCGACGTTGTACGCCAGCACCTTCGTGCTGACGGCGGCAAGCGCGTCGATCCGTCCGGCACCGACCCGAGCCGGACCGTACTTCGGTCCGCTCTTGTTCTCACCCGAGTAGACGTCGTGAGTAGCCGTGTTCATCACGGCCGCCTTGAGCTGCTCCGGCGTCCAGGTCGGATGCATCTTCTTGACCAGAGCTGCCACACCGGCCGTCAGCGGGGTCGCCATGGAGGTTCCCGAGATGACGAGAACGCCGTTGCCCGAACCCATGCCGGCCGAGGCGATGGTGTCGCCGGGGGCGGCCACATCGGGCTTGACCACACCGGGAGCACCATGCGTTCCGCGAGAGCTGAACGAGGACAAGGTGTCGCTGATCGACGGCGTGATGTCCTTGATGGTGGCCTGGAGCTTGCCGTCGAAGGTGACCTTCAAAGTCCCGGCGGCGACCGCCGGAGCCAGCTTGTCCGTGCCGACCTTGGGTAGCTGCACCACCGGGATGTCGGCACTGCCGGTGATGCCGGCGCCGAAGACGTTCCGGCCGGAGGTGAAGATGGCGCCGATGGCGCCGGCTGCGGCGACGTTCCCGCTCCGGCCCACCGAACCGCAACGACGGGTGGCGTCGTTGTCGTCCCAGATGAGCCAGGCGACCTTGCCCTTGATTTTCAACGCGTCCGCGGCGGAGACCTTCGCGCAACCGTCCGCGTTGTCCGGGGACAGGGTGACCACGGTGCCGGTGACGGGAGCCTTGGTCTTCCATGCGTAAGCGACGGAGAACTGGCCGGCGACGATGCCCTTGAGATTCGCCGGCGCCTCGACCCGAAGACCGTCGCGCAGCTGGAACGAGTCCACCGTGCTGGCGACGGCGAGCGAGCTGATGGCGTTGCCGGGCGCTCCGCCGGTGTCGGTGAGGTCGCCGTTGTTGCCCATCGCAATGACCGAGAGCACCCCATTCGCCGAGAGTTCGTCGACCACGTCGTTCTCGGGATCGTCCGGCGTCGCATAGTCCGACCCGAGGGACATGTTCACCACGTCCAGGTGGTCGGAGAAATCACCGTCGCCGTTGGGGTCGAGCGCCCAGTCGAGGGCGGGGATGACGGCATCGGTCGAACCGGTGCAGCCGAACACCTTCAACGCGTAGAGCGAGGCCATCGGCGCCATTCCGGGGCCGATCTTCATGTCCATCAGAGCCGGTCCGGTCAGACCGGCGTAGCTGCCCTTGAACGTCTTGCCGTTGGCGGCGACGCCATATCCGGCGACCGTTCCGGAGACGTGGGTGCCGTGGCTCTCGCAGTCCAGCGGATTCTTGTCCGGATGGGGAACCGGCTGGTAATCGGCCGCGGTGGTGTCCGCGTTGTAGTTGTCGCCCACGAAGTCGGTGCCGCCGACCACCTTGGCGGTCGGGGTGAACTTTGCGGCCGAGTTGGCGTGCGCGGCGGTCCATGCGGCGATCGTGCCCGGACCGCCGAAGTCGGCGTGGGTGTAGTCGATGCCGGTGTCGATGACGCCGACCTTGACTCCGGCCCCGGTGTTCCCGACGTCGTGCCAGGCGTTGAGCGCCTTGACCAGTTGGGCGGTATTCGCGTTGGTGACCTTCTTTGGCACGAGTGCCGAGATCTTCACGACGTCAGGACGCGCGACCAGCGACTGCAGTGCCTGTTCGGTCGCCGCGATGGCAACGCCGGGCACCGCGTTGGAAACCTGCCACAACACCTTGGTCGACTTGTCCTTGGACTTGGCCGCGGCGACCACTTCGGCGGTGGTTGCGCGAGTGGCGGCCTTCCTGGCCTGCGAGGCTTGTTTCGCGGCGACCTTGCCCTTGCCCTGCTTGATCGTTCCGCTGGCGGTATCGGCCGCGCCGCTGCCCGCGAACTGCACGAAGACCTGCTTGGTCCCGGTGAAGTGCCGTGCGACCGGACCCACGAGCTTTCCGCTGAGCGGCTTGGTGCCGGGTGTCGCAGTGGGCAGCGGTAGCGACCCGTCCGCACCCGTGCCCGCGGTGGGTGTGCCCGCGGCGGGTGTGGCGCCGGTGGATGTGCCCGCGGTGGATGTGCCCGCGGTGGATGTGGCGGTGGTGGCCTGCTCTCGGGGAGGTGTGGCGCCGGTCGAGGGTGCGGCTGCCATCGTCAGCAGCAGCAAGGAGGAAGCGGCCGTCACGAGCAGTGACCTCCGCCGGGAACTTCTGTATGGCATGCAACTGCCTTTCCCTGGGGGATGGGGGAGGGGCGTGGCCTGTTCGCGCTGCGGCTTCGATGCCCCCTGGGACCGGAGCCTATGGGACGACTGTGAGGTGCGCCACCCCGGGCTGGCCGAACGACTTTCCGCAGATGTCGGAGAACCTTGCGGCAAATGTGGGAGAACGCAGCAGATCTCGCCGTCGCCACCCGGGTGCGCCACCGAATCCCGGTCCACGGCCTCCGAACTCGCCGGAGGGACTCTGACGACGCCCACCGGCTGTCGGAGATCCGTCATTTCCACCAGACGGGCCGCCTCGTAGGGTTCTGTCGATGAACAGTGGCTCTCGATGAACAGTGGCTCTCGATGAACAGTGGCTCGATGAACCGGAGCAGTGGCAACTACCGGGTTCTGGCGGAGGCAGTGGGTCGGCTCGGGAACGAGGTGCTCGACTGGCGTCACAAGTCGGTGCCCCCGATGGCCGATGGGCGTTCAGTTGCGGACCTGGTGCTGGCGCGAACGTCGTTGGCGGAGTGGGGCACGCCCCTGCTCACGCTGGATCGCGGAGCCATTGCGCAGAATGTCGCTGTGATGGCGAAGTGGTGCTCTGCGCGCGGACTGGAGCTGGCACCGCACGGAAAGACCACGATGGCGCCTGAGTTGTTCCTTGCCCAGCTGCGGGCGGGCGCCTGGGGCATCACCCTGGCCAACGAGCCGCAACTGCGGGTCGGGCGCGCCTTCGGCCTGCCGAAAATCCTGCTGGCTGGTTCCTTCCTCCGTCCGGATGGCCTGCGATGGCTTGTGGCGCAACAGATGGCCGATCCGGACTTCAGATTCAGCAGCTGGGTCGACTCGGTTCGTTCGGTGGAATTGATGACGTCGGCGCTGCCGGCCGGGTCGAATATCGACGTCTGCGTCGAACTCGGGGTCGACGGAGGCAGGACCGGCGCCAGGGGCGTCGGCGCCGCACTGGAGGTCGCCCGGGCTGTCCAAAGATCGTCCCGGCTGCGGCTGATCGGAGTCAGTGGATACGAGGGCGCAGTCGGGCAAGGCGCCGGAGCCGATCAGATCGGTGCGGTCGACCGATATCTTGACGATATCGCCCGCGTCTGGACGGCCGTCGGTCCGATGGTCGATCTGACGACGGCCGGTCGCGCCATGATCACCGTCGGGGGCAGCGCCTATTTCGACCGGGTCGCCGACCGGCTCGCGGAATATGCCGACCCGGTCGGAAAGCGCGGGCCGGCCGTCGAAGTCGTTCTGCGCTCTGGCGCCTACATCGTTCACGACGACGGGTACTACCGTTCGATCACCCCGGCCGGTCGGGGTGACGGCCCGGTGCTCAAACCCGCGATGCATGCCTGGGCGCGGGTCGTGTCGCATCCGGAGCCCGCTCTGGCGCTGCTGGACGCCGGCCGGCGGGACCTGCCGTTTGATCAAGGAATGCCCGAGCCGCAGATGCGCCGGCCAACGGACGGTTCGCCCGAACCATTGACCGGAGCGCAGATCTTTGCGCTCAACGATCAGCATGCCTTTCTGTCTGTGCGTAATTCCGATGATGTGGAGGTGGGGGACGTCGTGCGGCTTGGTTTGTCCCATCCCTGCACAGCTATGGACAAGTGGACGCTGATCCCCGTGTTGGACGATGCTGCGGCGCCGGACCCTCGAGTCGTGGGAATGATCCGGACGTTCTTCTGATCCGGCCCACACCAGGATCGGAGCAGATGCTCCGAAGACGCCGAGCGGCCCGGTAACCTCCCTGCAGTGGCGGAGTTCCATCGGGACTTCTCGAGGAGGGGGAAGGTGGACGTGGGACGGCTCGGGGCGGTTGGGTCCGACGCAGCACCGTTCGCCGTTGACATCGCCGGCTCAGAATCTACTGCGCGACCCCAGATCCCCCGGCGCCGGCGCGCAGCGACGTGGCTGCCGTACGCGGTGTGGGCGATCGCTGCGGTTCTGTACTCGACCTTGTCGCTGACTCGCTTCGCGACCCTTTCGACGCCGTCCTGGGACAATGCGATCTTCGAGCAGGCGATACGGGCCTACGCACATCTGCAGGCACCCGTCGTGGATATCAAAGGTCCTGGCTACAACATTCTCGGCGACCATTTCTCACCGATTCTGGCCGTGCTCGCACCCTTCTACCGACTTTTTCCGCATGCGCAGACCCTGCTGATTCTGCAGGCTGTTCTGATAACGGCATCGATCGTTCCAATTTTCCGGATCGCAATGCTGCGGCTAGGGTTCTCTGGTGGAGTTGCCGTTGGGATTGCGTATGCACTCTCCTTCGGTATTCAATCCGCCGTCTATACGGACTTTCACGAGGTCGCTTTTGCGGCGCCATTGATGGCGTTCGCGGGCGAGGCCTACCTCCGGCGGCGACCTCGGCTGGTCGCGGTGTGGTCGTTGCCGTTGCTGCTGGTGAAAGAAGACCTCGGAATCACCCTCGCTGCCATCGGTGTGGTGCTGATGATCGCCGGTGCGCGCCGGGTGGGGATCTGGTTGACCGGCGTCGGCGTAGGTGGTTTCCTGCTGGTCCTGTTCGTGGTCATCCCGGCGTTCAATTCGGCGGGCAGCTTCGACTATTGGGCGACCGTGAGTTTCGGGCAGAACGGTCCCAATGCGGTCCAGACCTTCTTCACCGGCTGGGATGTCAAGACGATCACCCTGCTGCTGACCTTCGGCATCACGGGATTCCTGGCGCTGCGTTCGCCGTGGGTGCTGGTCGCCGGCCCCACGTTGGCCTGGCGCTGGATCGGAAAGAATCCGGACTACTGGGGCACCAACTGGCACTACTCGCTGATCCTGATGCCCGTCGTCTTCGTTGCTCTCATCGACGGTTACGGACGAATCCACCTCAAGGCGCCCGCCTGGTTGCGTTCGTATGCCGCGCACGTTCCGACAGCCACGGTGGCCATGGCACTGGTGCTGTGCCTTCAGTTTCCGTTGGCCAGCCTGTTGAAGAGCCAGACCTGGCGACCGAGCACCGACGCCCGCGCCGCCCAGGCAGTGATGGCGTTGATCCCCCAGGGTGCAGGCGTCGAGACGAACATGGGACTCATCACTCACCTGGCCACCCGCGACCACGTCTACTGGTTCGGCACCGTGGGCACAGCCGTCCCCGACTACGTGCTGATCGACACTCACACGCCCAACGATGGAGGCGATCCTGTCGAGTACGCGCAAAGGCAGCACCGTGGACACACCTATCGCAAGATCTTCGACAGCGGTGGATATCTGCTCGTCCAGCGGACGAAATGAGAATGCTCCGGCATCAGGCGTTCTGCGCGGAGCGCGTTCGGTCGCGAGAGCGAACATGATTTTCGCCGGATGGATGGGCAGGAACGGTATCGGCGGGGTCACCCTGTTCGATCAGAATCTCGAGGCGATCGGCGAAAGCGACGCGGTCGAAGGTTTGCGGTACCTCGCCGTCCACCCCTCGGGTCGCTTCTTGTACGGCGTCTGCGGAACGGACGGAGGTCTGGCGCACGCTTGGCGGGTGGATGGAAGAAGGTTGGTCCGGCTGGGGCCAGCGGTCGGTTCCGGGGGTACGGAGCCCTGCCATGCTGTTGTCGAGCCAGGGGCCCGGCACCTGTTGGTCGCGAACTACGGTGCGTCGGGAGTTCCCGGATCGGTGGCGGCGTTGACCATCGCCTCGGATGGATCCCTGGGCCCGGCCACCGTCGTGAACCGGACGACCAGTCCGGGCCCAGATCGGGACAGGCAAGCGGAGTCGCATGTCCACCAGGTCGTTCCGGCGCCCGGCGGCGAGGTGCTGGTGGTTGACCTCGGTGCCGACGAGGTGGTCAGCTATCTGCTGCAGGCGGGGAAGCTGGTGAACCCGGTGGCGAGCGCCGTACCGGCTGGATCGGGTCCTCGAAACCTGGTTCTGCTCGGCAACGGCACGGCGGTGGTCTCCGGAGAGCTCGGTTCGGTTCTGATGCTGGCCAGACATGTCGATCGGCGACTGCTCGACTGGCGGATGGTCCCTGCCTCCGATGCTGCCCTCGCCCGCAATGTCAGGAACTACCCGAGCGATCTGGCAAGCGACGGGAAGGTGGTCTACCTGGCGAATCGAGGGGCTGACTCCATCTCCGAGATCTCGCTCTCCGACGGTGCTCTTCTGTCGCAAACCTCCTGCGGCGCTTGGCCTCGTCAGCTTGCGCTTGACTCCGGCCGGCTCTTCGTCTCAGCCACCGGAGCTGACCTGGTGCAGGTATTCGGCGTACCGGGCATGGAACTGATCGCCTCGATCCCGCTGCCGCAACCGATGTGCGTCGTGCTCTGGCGAGAATTCGGGTGACGAATGAAGTCCACGGTCTCGCCGGAACGACGGGCAGTCGTGGCACCGGATTCCCATTGGGTAACGGAGAGGGAACAATGGAAAGGGAGCCATGGACAGCGAAATGGGGCACAGTGGTGCGGCCGAGCGGGACGGGCACTGGGGTGCTGCCGGCGGGCTTCCGGTGCAGGAGCGTCCGAGGGCCGGAGCCGTCGTCGGCCGGCCCTCCGCGGCAGGAGCGAATAATTCGCGGAACCTGGTAACAATCCACGATCATCTGCGCGGTGAACTTCGCCAGATTCGCCGGGCAGTAGAGGAGATCGCGGCCGGCGAGGTACGGGGAGCACGGACGGCCTCTTGGAGATCCGCCGGCTAGCCGCCGAATTGTCCGACCTGCTGCTGTCCCATCTCGGATATGAGGAGGATGAACTGCAGCAATTCCTTGGGATGCTGGCCGGTCCGATCCAGCCGGCAGCGGGCCGGTCCATCCGGGGTGGTGACCGGGCCGGGTCCGTCAGTTGCTGTCCGGGTCGGCGGATCGGCGCCAGCGAATCCCCGCCTCCAGGAAACCGTCGATGTCACCATCGAACACCGCGGTCGGATTGCCGACCTCGAAATTCGTCCGGAGGTCCTTGACCATCTGATAGGGGTGCAGAACGTACGACCGCATCTGGTTCCCCCAGGAATTGCCGCCGTCACCACGCAATGCGTCCATCGTGGCCTTCTCCTCCTCCTTGCGCCGGACCAGCAGCTTTGCGCCCAACACGGCCATGGCCGACGCACGGTTCTGGATCTGGGAGCGCTCGTTCTGGCACGAAACGACGATGCCGGTCGGGATGTGGGTGATCCGGACCGCGGAGTCGGTGGTGTTCACGCCTTGTCCACCCGGGCCGGAAGAACGGTAGACGTCGATCCGCAGCTCCTTCTCGTCGATTTCGACGTGGTCACTGCTCTCCAGCACGGGGATGACCTCGACTCCGGCGAAGGAGGTCTGCCGCCGGCCCTGGTTGTCGAAAGGAGAGATGCGGACGAGCCGGTGGGTGCCCTGCTCGACCGAAAGAGTTCCGTACGCGTAAGGACTTTTGACCTGGAAGGTGGCCGATTTGATGCCCGCCTCTTCGGCGTAGGAGGTGTCGTACACCTCGGTTGCGTAGCCATGCCGTTCCGACCAGCGCAGGTACATCCGCATCAGCATTTCGGCGAAGTCGGCCGCATCGACACCACCGGCCTCGGACCGGATGGTGATCAGCGCCTCCCGTACGTCGTACTCGCCGGACAGCAGGGTTCGCACCTCCATCGTCTCCACCTCGCCGTGCACGGCGACCAGTTCGGCCTGTGCCTCGACCATGGTGTCGGCGTCGTCGTCGGCCAGCTCGAAGAGAACATTGAGGTCGTCGAGCCGCTGTCGAAGATCCTGCAGCTTCTTGAGCTCCGACTGGGCGTGCGACAGCCTGCTGGTGACCTGCTGCGCCTTCTCCGGGTCGTTCCACAAGTCGGGAACGCTGGCCATCTCGGACAGCTCGGCGATCGTGACTCTCAACCGTGGCAGATCGATCACGGACTCGATGCTGGTCATGGTCGCTTCGAGGGCCTTGAGCTCAGTGGATTCGTCGGCATTCACAACTGGCCAGCCTACGCGGAGCCGCGCCTGGAGCGGGCATCGCGCGGCGGCCGACTGCCGCGGTGGGTCGGCTCGGGAAGGATCTCCTTCGAGCAGGTTCGTGCCGGGTTGACGCAGGGATCAAAGCCGGTCGGCGGAATCGTGGCGAAAGATGAATTGCAATTCCAGGGTCTGCCTGTCTGCGGTGTCGATGCGACGCGCCAGGAAGCCGTCCGGGGTCAGCTCGAGCGCCGCATAGCTGACAATGCGTTCGAACCGACGTTGCACGTTGAATCGACCGGCGGCAGTGTAATCCCCGAGTCGCGGGTCCTGGTGCTCCTGCCGCTGTCCCGAAATGAGCTGGGCGTCCGCCGAACGCGTCCCATTCAACTCGCTCACCTTTCCGCCGGGAAGAAATTGCAGCCGGACCGACATCAGGTCTGCGCTCGGATCGAGAGGGGCCTCGTAGAAGCCGTCGGTCCGGACCTGAAACCATGTCGGCTCCGGCGCTTCGCCGTCCGATATCTCGACCTCGGCGGTCGGATCGGTGCCGCCGCGCAGAGATCGAAAGGCGTCGCGAAGTCCCATGATGTCCACCCTCATTCTCGATCGGAGCGCGGACGGGGTCTGCGCGAGCCGGCCGCTCGATGCCTTACGACACCAATCTACTTCGGCCCGAGGTCGCACTTGTTCGCCACTCACGCACCGCCGATTCAAAGCCTCTCAGTCACCAGATATTTCTCGTTGGAGCGGTTCGGTCTCGATCGGGTGATTACCGTGGTGCATACCGCTGCCCGGTCCTAGAATCGAGGTACGCCCATTTGGACCAACGCGGCACCCGGGAATCTCGCCTCAACAATATGCAGGGAACTCTTCAGTGAAACTGATGTCGACAGCGCGCCCGACTGTCTCTGCGCCAGATCGCCCGAAGCGGTGGAGACCCGGTTCCGGTTGGCGCCGCGGGGGAATCACCGTCATAGCCTCGGCCTTCGTTCTGGTGGGCACCCCGGTCCAGTCGCAGGCTGCGGCACCGCTGACGAGTGCACCGGCGGTCACCGCGGCAAGCACGTGCCTGCCTTCCGGCGGACCTGTCACGCCGCCACCCGTGGCGCCGATCACCGGAGGATTGTTCGACGGCGTCGGCCTGAGCGCCGCGCAGGTAACTGCAGCATCCACCATTGTTTCAGTGGGAAAATCGATGAAGATCACCCGACGAGGGCTACGGGTGGCCATTGCCGTGGCGATGCAGGAGTCGTCGCTCGATCCCGCAGCCAGCCGCGCCGGGTATGTCGGTCTTTTCCAGCAACACGCCGACGTGCAATCCGGCCTCTATGCAACCTACGACCGGCTGGATGCGGCAGCGGCTTCGAAGGGCTTCTTCGAGCAACTGGTAAAACTTGTTCCCGAGTACGAGTCGGATCACCGACTCGACTGGCAGATCGGTGAGATCGTCCAGCGGACCAATGTCGGACGGAACGTCGAACAGTGGTTCGGAGTTTCCGAGGCATTGACGGTGAAGCTTTTCGCCGCTCCATTGATCACCCTCATCCCCGCCGCGTACAGAACGTCGCAGCCGGCAGTTCCCGCGCTGCGGTTGGGCGGTGGCGCCTTCGTCGCCGTTGCGGCAGCGGACGTCGGCCCGGTCGGCAACGGCTTCGTCTCCGCCGGTCCCGCGCTCGGCGTTGCGAACCGCGCTTCCGATCCGGTCGTCCAGGTCCTGGGCACCTCCACGTCGGCGACCACCACGTCGGGGACCACCACGTCGGCGACCTCCATGTCCGCGACTCCCAGATCAGCAACCCCCACATCGACGACACCCACATCGCCGGAGGTGAGGTCGACCGCGACGAGCGCGCCGACCGCGGTCGGCGCTTCCACCAGCGGTTCTGGCCCGTCGGCAGCCTTGTCGGCGACTTCGAAGACCCAAGACAGGACCGTCACCGCGAGTCCGACCGGCCAGCCGTCGTCGGCCTCGACCTTGACCGGATCCGTTCCGCCCGGCACGGCAACGTCCAGCACCACGTCGGTCAGGCCAACGGCCAGCACACCGACGACCAGCACGGCTTCGACGACGAGCACGATGCCCAGGTCCAGCACGATCCCGTCGACCAGCACGATCCCGTCGACCAGCACGATGCCCAGGACCAGCACGATGCCGTCGACCAGGCCACCGGTTCCCACCACGACCAGTGCCGCACCGGTCACAATCACGAAGACTACGAAAATCACCGCACCCGGGATCGGAACCACATCGTCCCTACCGACCACGGCGCCCAGCCGTGCCAAGACCACCACGGCCAGCCCTGCTACGACCACCGCGTCCGCCACCAGAACGACCACGTCGGCGGCCGTCAGGATGCCGGCTACCGTCCCGACCACCACCCCGACGAGCGCGCGCAGCGTGCCGAAACCGGCCGTCCCGGTCAACGTCACGGTGAATCCCGATCCGCCGGAAGCGCCGGTGCCGAACAACAGCAGTGATCCATCCGTCGGGCCGGATCCGGGTCTGGCAAGGCCTGCCGCGGTGGCAGCCGGGGACTGCAGTCCGGCAACCGGTGGCCGGTCCACCTCGTTCGACCCGGGCATGATCATCTCGGACGCCGTCTTCTACAACACCAAGGCGATGACCGCGGCCGACATACGCACCTTCATCAACGATAAGGGGGCCGCCTGTACCTCGCCTGCCTGCCTTCGCTCGTTGAAGCTGACGACCACCAGCAAGGTCGCGGATCAGTACTGTGCCGCCTATCAGGGCGGCACCAACGAAGACGTCGCCGCGGTGCTACAACGGTTGTCCGTGGCCTGCGGCATCAATCCGCAGGTCATGCTCGTCACGCTGCAGAAGGAATCGGCGCTGCTGACCAGAACCGACGTCAGTATGTCCACCTACGCCGCCGCCTATGGCTGGCACTGCCCCGACACCGGTCCGGGTGGCAGCGCCAATTGCGACCCGCAGTATGCGGGCTTGTTCAACCAGGCCTACGGAATGGCCAAGCAGTGGGCCCGGTACCGGATCGAACCGCAGAAATACAACTATCACGCCGGCCAGACCACCACGATCCTGTGGAACATCGCCCAAAGTGGTTGCGGTGGATCCTCCGTCTACATCCGCAACATCGCAACGGCGTCCCTGTACGACTACACGCCTTACCAACCGAACGCCGCTTCCCTCGCCGCATATCCGGGTGTCGGAGACAAGTGCAGCTCGTACGGCAACCGGAACTTCCTCTTCATGTTCCAGAAGTACTTCGGAACGACCGGTGGTGGCGTCGCCCAGGGTGTGGTGATCAACGGCGTCAAGATCACGATTCCGGCCGGCCCGCACGTGGCCGCCGGAGCTGCCGGTCAAACCATCGTCGCGCCGACAGCGGCCATGGCCAGGGGGCTGGCGGCCGGTCTCGCGGCGGTCGGTATTCCGTACGTCTACGGCGGCGGCACCAACGGTGGAGCTGCGGACCAGGGCTGCAGCAGGGCCGGTGGGTCGTCCAACTCCTGTCAGGGCATCGTGGGCCTCGATTGTTCCGGTCTGACCGCCTACGTCCTGATGCAGGCTGGTCAACGAATCGAAACCTACTCGGGCGCCCAACGTTCCGCGGGCAGATCAGTGCCATGGAGCCAGGGCCAGCCGGGGGACATCATCGGCTACGAAGGACACGTTGCGATCTATCTGGGTGTGATCGGCGGAGTGCCGTACCTGCTTGAGGCGCCGGATGTCGGGATGTTCGTGCAGGTTCGTCCGGTCTACACCTCGAACCACGGGGTTCCGGTCGACAGCATGTTGCATCGCTACTGGACCTGAGCACCGTCATCGCCTGATGGCACTGCGCGAGGCCCGTCCGACCGGTGGGACAGACCGGTCGGACGGCCCTTTGCCGCAGCTACCTGCCGGGCGGCAGCGAGCAGCGGGTTCGGATCATGCTCCGCCGGCGTTGAGGGTTACCGTGATGGGCTTGAAGGTCGACCCCGTGACGTCGGCGCCCTGAGCCTTCAGCGCGTCGATCGCCTTCTGTGCATAGACATTGGTGAAGGCGTCCTTGCCTGGCGCCTTGGTCAGCACCGTCTTGCCATCGGCGTTCTTCGTGCTCTGGGCGATCTTCACCGTGCGGTCCCAATCGGCTTGGTTGACGATGCCGATTCCGGCCGGCGACGGCCAGATCAACTTGCTGACTTCGTTCATCTGCCACAACTGATGACTCGCTCCCAATTTCGAGCCCTTCTTCACGACGATGTCACGGCACTCGGTGGCATGTGACGCGCAGTAGATCCAGCCCTTGAAACTTGCGGTCAGGAATTTGACCGTCGTCGCCTGGTAGGCCGGGTCCGCAAGCTTCGCCGTATTCGCCCAGACGGCATCCTGCAGCATCGACGTTCCCTGGTCGGTCCATTTCAGAACGCCGAAGTCCGCCGGCGTGTACAGCTTGCCCGTCTTGGGATTCTTCGCCTCCAGCACCTGTGCGTATTCGTTGTAGATCATCGCCTGGGCAGCATCGATGTCCCCGTTCAGCAGTGCGTTCTCGTCGAACTGCTGCTGCACCAGGGTGACGTCCTTGGCTGGATCCAATCCGGACTTGGTCATGCCGGCGAACAACTCGAACTCATTTCCGAAGCCCCAATTGCCGACCTTCTTGCCCTTCAGATCCGCAGCGGTGGAAATGTTCTTGTCCTTGAAGGAGACCTGAGTCGTGCCCGATCGTTGGAAGATCTGAGCGACGTCGGTGATGCCGGCTCCCTGCTCCCTCGATTGCAGCGCCTTCGGTACCCAGGCGATGGCGTAGTCGGCCTGTCCCTGCGCCAGAACGGTCTGTGGAACGATCGTGGTGCCGCCTTCGAGCAGCGTCACGTCCAGGCCCTGCTCGGTGTAGAACCCCTTGTCCAGCGCGGCGAGATAGCCGCCGAACTGGGCCTGATTGAACCACTGCAGCTGCAGTTTGACCTTCACCGCCGGCCCGCTCGGCACCGAAGCTCCGGAGCAGGCTGCACCCGAACCGACTGCGCCGGAACCGGTCGGCGCAGCTGACGACGACGCTCCGGCACCGGTGGAACTGGACGATGCCGCGGTGCTGCCACTGCTGCCGCTGCTGCAGGACACCACGCTGACCGCGGTGGCGACCGCGGTAGCGACTGTCAGTACCTTGCGAAGGCGATGTTGCACGGGATTCTCCTTCTCATTCGGTGCGTATCTGGAACTGCGACTGGTGACTGTGGTGGCGCACCGCGGCGCGATGCGGGTGCGGCTCGGGGGTGGGGGATCAGCGACCGGCGACCTGCCGTGACCGCATCGCCAGACTCTCGATTGCCAGGGCGAGGAGATAGAAGATCAATCCCAGCACGATGGCACCGATGACGTAGGCCCACGCCAGGGCATAGTCGCTGGCGGCCACGGCGGAGGTGATCTTCGGACCGAGCCCCTGCTGCAGGCCGCCGAAATATTCGGCCACCACCGCGGAGATGACGGACAGGGACGCGGCGAGCCGAATTCCCGTGAAGAAGAAAGGAAGTGCGCCCGGTATCCGGACGTGCCGCAGAACAGCCATCCCACTGGCGGCATAGCTTGCCATCAACTCGGCGTGGACGGGGGAGATCTGCTTCAGTCCCCGGACGGTATTGACGAAGATCGGCACGAATGTCGCCACGGTCACCACCAATCGGCGCGGCAGGGTCGAGGTCGAGTCGAACATGGTGTTGAAGATCGGCGCCAGCACCACGATCGGCATCGTCGCCGCGGCGGCGGCCAACGACGTGATCAGCTCATCGGCGATGCGCAATCTGGCCGACAAAGAGGCGTCAAGAACGGCCAGCACGGTACCGATCAGCAGGCCGACCAATGCGTTGGCTCCGGTGTTCTCGGCCGACGTGGCGACGCGGCCGAAATTGGTCGCAAACGCGGCGAAGATGTCGGACGGGGCGGGCAACACGAACGTGGCGATATGGGATGCCCTGACAAGTCCCTGCCAGCACAGTAGAGCGAAGAGCCCGAAGATGACGGCCGGCCAGGCCGAGGCCAGCACCGAACGGCTGCGCCGCAGCATCGACGCGCCCGTGGCAACCGGATCGACCGACGCGACGCCGGAAATCTGAGTCCGGGAAGCTTGGGCTTCAGAATTCGACGCATCCGCGTCTGGCTGCACAGTGGTCATCGGAGCCGGTCCAGCGTCACGGCATGTCCGCGCAGCGCCTCGCGGACCCGGGTCACCGCTGCAAAGAACTCCGGCGCCTCCCTGGTCCGTCAATTCCGGGCTCCCAGGTCGATGGGAATGATGTCAGCGATCCGTCCCGGCCGCGGCGACACGACCACCACTCGTCGAGAGAGGAAGACCGCCTCAGAAATCGAGTGGGTCACGAAGACGACGGCGGCTGCGGTATCGCCGGCAATCCGGACCAGCTCGCCCTGCATTCGCTCCCGCGTCATCTCGTCGAGCGCGCCGAACGGCTCGTCCATCAGCAGCAAGGTCGGACTCTCGGCCAGCGCCCGCGCGATGGCGACCCGTTGTTGCATGCCGCCGGAGAGTTCGCCAGGTCGGTGCTCGGCGAAATCGCCAAGGCCGACCAACTCGAGAAGTTCCCGGGCTCTGGCCCGTCGTTCGGCCCTGGGGACTTTATGGACAACCAGGGGTAATTCGACGTTGGCTGCCACGGATCGCCATTCGAGCAGCCCGGCCTGTTGGAACGCAAATCCGTAGTCCTGGTCACGGCGCGCCTGTTCCGCGCTCTTCCCGTTCACCGTCACTCGTCCCGCGCTGCTGGGGATCAGGCCGGCGATGATCCGCAGCAGCGTCGATTTGCCGCATCCCGACGGCCCGATCAGCGAGACGAATTCTCCGGTCTCCACCTGCAGGTCGATATCCGTCAGAGCCGAGATGTCGCCTTTGCGAGCAGCGAAGACCTTGCTGACGCCGGTGATCTCGACGGCCGATGTGCTCATGCGGTGCGTCCCTTCTGATAGCTGCGCAAACCGAGATCGAGCAGAGCGACGAGGCCCGCTGCGATGAGTCCGAGGAGTGCGGCGCCGATCACCGCCGCGTACAGCCGTGACGGGTCCCCGGTCGCCTGCTGCGAATAATCGATGATCAGCCGGCCTATTCCACCGGGCACTCCGATCGAGGTTTCGGCGACCACGGCACCGACGACCGATGCTGCCGCACCCAGCCGCAGTGACGGAACCAGAAAAGGAATGGCCGCCGGCAGTTTGAGCCGGATCAAGGTGGTGAACCAGCTCGCCGAGAGCGATTTGAACAATTCGACATGTACGCCCGTCGGCGCCTCGAGCCCCCGCAGCATGCCGATCGAAACAGGGAAGAACGACAGATAGGCGGCGATGACGGCCACCGACATCCATTGCCGCCACTCGAAGCCGCCGAAGTGGATGCCGGCACCCCACCCGGAGATCAACGGTGCGAGGGCGATCAGCGGAACCGTCTGACTCAGAACGATCCAGGGCAGCAGCGCTCGTTGCGCCAGCCCGAATCGGTCCATGACCAGAGCGAGCGCAACTCCGATGATCACTCCGACCACGAAACCGCCCACTGCAAGCTCCAGCGTGTGCGAACCGGCGGTCGCGATGGAGGTCAGCACACTGGTGCTGCCGGCCAGCGAGACCTCCTGCGAGCCGAAGGCGCGCCAGATGGAAATCAGGTGCGGCATCGCGGCATCGCCGGTGCGCGGCAGGACCCGCAATCCGCCGACGCTGACACCATCGACCGGTGCCAGGTTCTTGTACAGCTCCCACAGGGCGCCGACGAATACGACGCTGAGCACCACCATTGCGATGCGCCGAGAAGCTGCCGCGGGTTTCATCGGCTAATCATGACCGGTAGCCCGGTGAGGTCAACCTGCACGGCAAACCTGGCTCCGCCGCTGCCGGTGCTCTGGTCGGATCTGGTGCTCCCGGGGGCTGGATGATTGCGGGGGATCTACCACGCTGGGCTGGTGGGCTGATTGTCGGCACCGGGTATTTCCTACCGATGTCCGCCGGGTGAAGAGCGCATTCGCGACAATCAGCGCCGTTGGCAACACCCTCGGGGTACCTTGCTGCTGTGCCTGCCCCCGGAGCAAGGAACAGCTCGCCCGGCCGGTCGCCGGGGGACCACCAGGAACCGGTCTCGATCCGAGCGGCCGGCGATCGAGGGTTGCTGGTCGAGCTTCCGGATCTCGACACAGTTCTCGCCGTCGCAGGGTCGCTGCGGGCTCTGGGGCTCCCTGAGGTGGAAGATATCGTTCCGGCCGCCAGAACGGTGCTGATCCGGGTGCGACCGGGAACCTCGCTCGGACAGCTTCGCGCGGAGGTGACCGCAATCGTTCACGCGCCGGGCGATTCGCGCGAGGATGCGTCGATGCGAGCTGCCGTCGTTCTTCCGGTGCACTACGACGGACCCGATCTCGAGGAGGTCGCCGCGAGTTGCGGAATGACTGGCCAGGAGCTGATTCGGGCTCACACCGGAAGCCGCTATCGCGCGGCCTTCCTGGGTTTCGCTCCCGGGTTCTGCTACCTGACCGGCGGGAACAGCCGGTTGCTCGGTATTCAACGGCGCAGCACCTCCCGCATTCGAGTTCCGGCAGGTGCGGTGGCGCTGGCAGGGGAGTTCGGCGCCGTCTATCCGCGCGAATCCCCCGGCGGCTGGCAGCTCATCGGCCGGACCGACGTCTCGGTGTGGAACAGCGAGGCGGCACAGCCGGCTCTGATCGCACCGGGACGGCAGGTCCGGTTCGTCGACGCGGACAACAATCCTGCGATCCCGGGTAGTCGGCAGTGACCGGCGCAGTCGAGGTGATCCGGCCAGGGCCGTTGGCATTGATCGAGGACGAGGGCCGATTCGGATCCGCGCATCTAGGGGTCGGCCGGTCCGGTGCCGCCGACCGCGGGTCCTTGGCCCAAGCGAATCTGCTCGTCGGCAACCGGCCCGGCAGTGCAGCCATCGAATGCACGCTCGGCGGACTTGCGCTTCGCGCTCGCGGAAATCTCCTGGTGGCGGTCACCGGTGCGCCCGCCGCGATGGAATTCGATCGAGTTCGCCAGCCGCACGCGACCGCAGTGGAACTGCGGAGCGGCGTCACGCTGGTGCTGCGATCACCGCGCTCGGGGTTGCGTAGCTATCTGGCGGTCAGGGGCGGCATCGACGTTGGCCCGGTGCTGGGCTCTCGCAGTACCGACACCCTTTCCGGGCTCGGTCCCGCTCCGCTGGCCGCCGGGGACGTACTGGCCGTCGGCCCGGATCCGGAAGAATTGGTTCCCGCTGCCGGATCTGTGATGCCCCAACATTTTCCGTCGCTGGTCGAACTCCGGGTGACGCTCGGCCCTCGGAACGATTGGTTTCGCCGTCCGGGCGATCTCACCGTGGGGGAGTGGGTGGTTTCTTCGCAGAGCAATCGGGTCGGCCTGCGCCTCGACAGGCCAGGGCCGGACGAAAATGCAACCGTGGCACCCATATTGGCGCCCGATTCCTTGCGGGAACTGCCGAGTGAGGGCGTCGTGCTCGGTTCGATTCAGATTCCACCGAGCGGACAACCAGTGCTGTTCCTCGCCGATCACCCGGTCACCGGCGGGTATCCTGTGGTGGCAGTAGTTCTCGACCGGGACATCGACCTTGCCGGTCAAGCTCGACCGGGTAACCTGTTGCGCTTCAACAGCTTTCCATCGGATCATCTGTCGCTTGGTTGAGCGGGGTCAGCGGCGGTGGATGTGCAGCTCGGTTGCCTTGACCGAGAGATACACCGGAGAGCCCGGGAACAGACCGAGTTCGGCCACCGCCGCCGGTGTCACGTCTGCTGCGACCGCCGGCGCGACGGTACGCAGCCGAACCGCCGACGTCCCCGGCTCCATCGTCGAAACGCTCGTGCGCCAATGGTTCCGCGGACTGCCGCCCGGCAGGACGAGGTACACCGAGACCGCTGCCGGCCGGAATATCGCCGCCGCCGGATCTGCTGACCGCACATCGTCCGCTGCGATCCCGTGCAGCAGCAAGCCGTTCTCGGTCCTCAACTCGGCGGCCTCGCCGGAGGCGGCGGTCCGCTGCACGATTCCGTCGACGACGTTCAGGCCGGCCAGCGTGGCTCCGAAGGCCGATCGAGGAGCCGTCAGTACGGCGCCGGTAGGACCGTCGTCGACGATCCGTCCACCTTCGAGCACCAGCACCCGGTCGGCGAGCACGGCGGCATCCACAACGTCGTGGGTCACGAGCAGGCTGGTGGTTCCAGAGTCGCGAAGGTGAGTTCGGAGCACCTGCCGGATGTCCGGGGCAGTCCGAGCGTCCAGAGCGCCCAACGGCTCATCCAGCAACAAGATCTCCGGTTCGGCGGCCAGCGCCCTGGCCAACGCAACCCGTTGACGCTGCCCGCCGGAGAGTTCGGACGGCCGACGCGATTCCAACGGCGCCAGCTCCATCCGCTCCAGCCATTCTCGTGCGCCGGCTGTTGCCCTGACCCGCGACCAGCCGCGAGAACGAGGCCCGAATGCGATGTTCTCCAAGGCGGAAAGGTGCGGAAACAGCAACGGATCCTGCCCCATCAATCCCACCCGCCGCTTCTCCGGAGCCGTGAGCAGAAAGGGCGTAGCCCTGCTGAGCAACCGACCCCCCACTTCCACGGTTCCCGAGTCGGGCGTCAGCAGACCGGCCACCAGCGCCAGCAGGGTGGATTTCCCGGCGCCGTTGGGACCAAGGATTGCGACCGATTCACCGGCCGGCACATCAAAGGTTGCCTGAAGCGCAAAATCATTGCGCCCGAGAGTGACTGCTACGGAAAGGTTGACACCGGGCGACGGGGCGGGCATGCCGCGCATTCCTCGGCCCGTCACGGAGTCGACGCCGATCGCCACGGCCGGATCAACACCAGGATGATCGCGGAGACCGCGACCAGCAGCAGTGACATCGCGATGGCTGAATTCTGGTCGACACCTGCGCCGTTGAAGGCCTCGTAGATGGCCAACGGCATGGTCTGGGTGATGCCGGGAACGTTGCCGGCGAACAGTGCTGTCGCGCCGAACTCACCCAAGGCCCTGGCGAAGCACAGCACCGTCGCAGAAATCAGACCCGGCGCCACCAGCGGCAGGGTCACCCGGCGAAATACGGTCCAGCGCCCGGCCCCGAGTGTTGCCGCGATCACCTCGAATCTGGTGCCGGTCGTCCGTAGCGCGCCTTCCAGCGAGAGCACCAGAAAGGGCAGGGAGACGAAGGCCTCCGCGATCACGACGGCGCCGGTCGTGAACGCGACCTGCCCGAACAACGTCTTCACGAACGCGCCGATCAACCCGTTGCGGCCGAGCAGATACAGCAGCGCGATCCCGCCCACCATCGGCGGCAGCACCAGCGGCAAGGTGGTCAAACCGCGAAGCAACAGCGCCAGACGTCCATCGAACCGGGCCAACAGAACGGCCATCGGAATTCCCAGAAGCAGACAGATGGCAGTTGCCGCCGCTCCGCACTTGAGTGACAGAGTCAGCGCCGCAAGGGAACTCTCGGAACTGATCGCCGCCGGCAGGCGTGGCCAATCGGCCTTGGCGACGAGCGCCGCCAGCGGCAGCAACAGAAATGCCACGCCGATTCCGGCCGGAACGAACAGCAGCCGAGGCACCGACCTCGCAGCCGCCCCCGCCGGCCGAATGCCGGGCCGGCGAGTTCTGCCGTCGGGCATCGGGTTGCCAGGAGGCGGGTTGCTTGGAAGCAGGTCGCCGGGCAGCGGGATGCCGGCAAGCGGGTCACGGGGCGGCGGGTTGCCGGGCAGCGGGATCCCGCGGCGGCCGATCTCCTCGCTTCTTTCCATTCTTGCGCGATCTGCTAGCTGCGCGGTGAACCGAAGCCGGCCTGGGCCAACACCTTCCGGCCGACCGGTCCGGTCACCAGGGTGACGAAGGCGGCAGCAGCGGACGGATTGGAGGCGTGGTCCAGGGCCGCGATCGGATAGGCGTTCAGCGCCTGCCGTGCCTCCGGAAAGTCGATGCCCTGAACCTTCCCGCCGGCAGCCAGCACGTCCGTCCGGTACACCAGACCTGCGTCTGCATCGCCGGATTCGACCTTCAGCAGAACGGCAGTCACATTCTGCTCTCTGCTGATCGGCGTCGCTGTGACACCCGCAGCGGCCAGGGCTTTCTCTGCGGCCGCGCCGCAGGGTTGGGCGGCAGCACACAGATCGAGGTTCAGTCCCGGATGGGCGAGGTCCGCGAGACCGGTGATCTTGCGAGGATTTCCGGGCTGCACCGCGATCTGCAGAGTATTGGTGGCGAATTCCGTCGGCTTTCCGGTGATCAACTTCGCGGAGATCACCTTCTCCATGTTCTTGCCATCGGCGGAGGCAAAGACGTCAACCGGCGCACCGCCCAGAATTTGGGTGGCCAGTACGGAGGACCCGTCGTACGAGACGCTCACCTTCACCGCAGGATGGTCCTTCCGAAATTGCGCGGCAAGTTCGTCGAACGTCTTCTTCAGCGAAGCAGCCGCGTCGATCTGCAGAGTTCCGGTGATGCTCGCTCCTACCCCGGTGCCCGAAGTCGACGCAACCGGCTGCGATGCGGCGGAGCAGGCGACAAGCGCGCTCAGCAGCACACCGACAGTGACATATGACATTCGGCTGTGAGCGGCACCTCGAGGGCGTCTCACGAAGTGCCCCTGGGCGTTTCGACGATGACCGTGGTCGCCTTGACAACGGCGACGGCCAACGAACCGACCTGGAGATCCAGTTCTCGTACCGCCTCACTGCTCATCAACGAAACGACTCGATGCGGCCCGCATTGCATTTCCACCTGCGCCATCACCTTGTCGGCGGCCACGGAGGTGACGAGCCCGACGAATGAATTCCGAGCAGAGCGGACCACGCCGGACGGATCTGACATCGACCGGGCGTGCTCGCGTGCGAAGGAGGCGAGTTCCGCACCCGGAATGACCGACCGACCGGCGGCATCTTTGGTCGTCGGCAGCGAACCGCCGTCGACCCAGCGACGCACCGTGTCGTCGCTGACGGCCAGTAGGGCCGCAGCCTGGCTTATACGAAAATCTGTCACGCACTGAAGTCTACTACCGCATCCAAGTACCCAGAGCTTCGTTCGTTCCGCGGACGCGGTACTTCGTGAGCTGTCCGCCGGGCACAGGCGCGGTATTGAATCGTCTGTTACGCCGTTTAAGCGCTGCTGAGGCCGGCTGCCGATGTGGATCACCCTTTCAGGGCGCCACCGAGCCCGGATCCGCGCAGGAACTGTCGTTGGAAAAGGACGAAGCCGGCGATCGGCACCACCGTGGCGATGAGCAGGGCTGCCAGGAACACCCCGAGATCGGTCTGTGGTGTGATCGCCGGCAGCCGCACCGAGAGCGGCTGCTGGTCAGGGTCGTTGAGGACAAGGAGCGGCCACAGGAAGTCCTTCCAGGAGGCGAGAATGGCGAAGACGGAGACCACGCCCAGGATCGGTCGAGACATCGGGACGACGATCGAGCCGAACAGGCGGAAAGCCCCGGCCCCGTCCATTCGCGCAGCCTCGAAGATCTCCGTCGGCAGGTTGTCGAAAAAGCGCTTCACCAACACCACGTTGAAGGCACTGGCCCCTGCCGGTAGCCACACCGCCCAATACGTGTTGATCAATGAATAGTTGATCAGTGGCGGGTGGACGATTTCGATGTAAAGGGGTACGAGCAGCACCACGGCCGGAACGAACAGGGTGGCCATCACCAGAGAGGTCAGCACCTTCGCGTACTTGGGGCGCAGAATTGCAAGAGCGTGACCGGCAGTCGTGGCAATGATGATCTGAGCGAACCAGGAGCCGAGGGCCAGGACGACGGTATTGAAAAAATAGCGCCCGACGCGCACGTCGGACCAGGCTGCCGTCAGGTTGCCCCAGGCAGTTCCGTGGGGGAACAACGCCATCGGATCCTGCAGGGTATCGGTCGTCGGCGTGATGGCCGATTTCGCCAGCCAGAGCAGCGGACCGAGCCCCGCGACGACCAGGCTGATCATCAGCAGGAGCTGCGCCCCGCCGAGCCCGAAGCGGATTGATGGACGGCGCCACTCCGTCGCCGAGATCACCGATTGGTCCGCTTGGTCGGCGCGCCGGCGATTCCTTTCCGGCGTAGGTGTCACCAGAGGCACCTGCGCGGGCGTCGTCATGAATACTCCAGGACCGGGTGACGCGGAGATAGATCGCGGAAAGGATGGCGAGCAGGAGCGCAAGCAGCTCCCATTCGTCGGACAACGTCGGCGCCCGACGTTGGACGACTCCGGCTTGGTTCACAATCACGATTACGAAGTATTGCGAACCCAGCGACTGAGACCCTACTCATGAGCAACAAAGTCGTGCAAGAGTCGAACTGTGCAATGCAGGATCGTCATTTTATGGCGTAGGGCACTTCGAAAGGTCGGCTCCAGTGGGTTTCGAAACTGCCTCGAAGAGCCATCAGCGGCGCTTGGCTGTTTCGGTCGGATTCAGCGGCGCCCGGTTGAGCGGTCGGGCTCAGCGGCGCTCGGTTGATCGATCGGGTCCAGCGGCGCCCGGCTGGACAGCAGGGTCAGTGCCGCCCGGCGGCGGCCCGCGCCAGGACGGGCGCAGTGGATCCGCGGACGACCAATTCCGGCTCGTAGAAAAGTTCGTCGGCCAGAACGGCAGATCCCTCGATCTGTGAGGTCAACATGGCGACAGCGGCCCGGCCGATGGCTTCGATGGGCTGGCGGACCGTCGTCAGCGGTGGGTCGGTGCAGTTCATGAACGCGGAGTCGTCGAAGCCGACCACCGAGACATCCTTGGGCACCTGCAATCCCTGCCGCCGGGCCGCCCGGATCGCTCCGAGCGCCAGAGGGTCGCTGGCACAGACGATTCCGGTTGCACCCTGCTGGAGCAACCTGGTGGCGGCGGCATGTCCGCCCTCGATGGAGAACATGGTGCGCTCGATCATCGTCGAATCGGAATCCAAGCCGGCTGCCAGCAGGGCCGCCTCGAACGCCACTCGCTTTCGCAACGACGGAACATGGTCGGCCGGACCGAGGACGAGTCCTATCTTCTCGTGCCCGAGCGAGATGAGGTGGCCACAGGCCTGCTCCATGGCGACGCCGTCATCAGTGGACACGCGGGGGAATTGCAAGTGCTCTGCGGCGGCATTGACCAACACCACCGGGAGGCGCAATTTCAGTAGCCGCAGATAGTGTTCGTGCGGTGCGCGGGCTTCGGCATACTGACCGCCGGCGAAGATCATCCCGGATACCTGGCGCTCCAGAAGCATGTCGACGTACTCGCTCTCGGACATGCTGCCGGTGCGGGTGCACAGCACCGCATTGAAACCGCGCTGCGCGAGTGCGCCACCGACCACCTCTGCCAGCGCCGGAAAAATGGGATTCTGCAACTCCGGAAGCACCAGCCCGACCATCCTGGCCCGGCCCGTCTTCAGTTGCGTCGGACGTTCGTAGCCCATGACGTCCAGGGCGGTCAGAACGGCGGCCCGGGTGGCGTCGGAAATGCCAGGTTTGCCGTTCAGTACCCGGCTCACCGTCGCCTCGCTGACCCCGGCCTGCTTCGCCACTTCTGCAAGATGTCGCGCCATCAGGCAACTGTACGACCCGGGACGACAATTTCTTGCATATCATCGAGCCGCGCGGCAAGTTCTTGCAGACCTCGGGCTGTCTTGACGCCGAGGTCGCAGGTCCGGACCGGCGATCGACGCTGCCGGTAAGAACCGTTGCCGACAGAGCGGTGGCAAGTCCCGGTTCGGATCGCCTCAGCAGCGCGGTTCGGAGATGCATTCACCCCCGAACGGGTCAGAGCATTCCGTCGAGCATTCCCTCGTAGGGGGAGGACGCCTCGGCCGACCAGCGGCGCGGGATCCGGCCGGCCAGGTAGGAGTCCCGGCCGGCCCGGGCGGCCAGCCGCATGGCCCGGGCCATCCGCATCGGCTGGGCGGCCCTGGTAACAGCGGAGGCCACCAACACCGCATCGCAACCCAGCTCCATCGCCTGCACCACATCGCTCGCGGCACCGATGCCGGCGTCCAGAATGACCGGGATGCCCGACTGCTCCACGATGAGCGAAATGTTGTGGGGGTTAGCGATTCCCAGCCCTGATCCGATCGGGGAACCACCCGGCATCACCGCCGCACAACCGACCTGCTCGAGCCGGCGAGCGAGTATGGGGTCGTCGTTGGTGTACGGCAACACCACGAAACCGTCGTCCACCAGCTGTTCGCAGGCCCCCACCAGCTCGAGGCCGTCCGGTAGCAGGGTGCGTTCGTCGGCGACGACCTCCACTTTGATCCAGTTGGTTTCCAACGCCTCCCGGGCCAGTCGGGCGGTGAGCACTGCTTCCGCGGCGGTGCGGCAACCGGCGGTGTTGGGTAATACCCGCACGCCGACCTCGCGCAGCACGTCCAGTACCGACCCCGAGGAGTCCACGTCGACCCTCCTCATGGCCACCGTGGTCAGTTCGGTGCCGGATTCGGTGAGGATGCGGCCAAGGCCGGCCAGGCTGGGCGCGCCGCCGGTGCCGACGATCAGCCTCGAGGTGAACGTCACGTCGGCGATGACCAGCCGTTCTTGGGCAGTGGGCACCGGTTCCACTCGTGGGGCGGTCACTTCAGCCGCCCTGGACCGCGGTGAGGACGTCCACCCGGTCACCTTCTCGAAGAACCAGCTCCGGCCAGCCGCCTCTGGGAATCACTTCACCGTTGTGGGCGACGGCGATGCCGGACGCCCGGTTGCTGATCGTCGGAACCAACTCGGCCAGGCTCGTTCCGTCGACAAGATCGGTGGAACCGCCGTTGAGTGTCACGTGCATGCCATCGAGTGTCACACGTTTGGGCGGAACGGCTCCGGTCGGTGCTGCGCGGCCGGTTCGAACCGGTGCGGACCGAACGGAACCCAGGCCGCCGCGACCGGCCGCCCGGCAATCAGTGCGGCGACCGCCACGCCGGTAGAAGCGGACAACAGCATCCCGTTGCGGTGGTGCCCGGTCGCCAGGATCAGGCCGGGTTCGGCCTCGCCGAGCAGCGGCCCGTTGTCGGGAGTGCCCGGTCGCAGCCCGGCCCGCATCTCGAGCATTTCGAATTCGGAAGAGATCGGCATCAACTCGTATGCGTTGCGCAACAGCTCCAGGACGCCGCCGGCGGTCACCGTCGTATCGAATCCCTGCTGCTCCTGGGTGGCTCCCAGCACCACCTCACCATTGGCCCTGGGGACCAGGTAGACGTCCTGGCCGCGGACGACCCCCCGGACGGTGCGGGTCAACACCGGTCCGGCCGCGCGGAGTCGTTCCGGAACTCTCAGACGCAGAATCTGTCCCTTCACCGGATGAATGGGATAGCCGGTCAGGCGACCCGATTGGGCGCCGGCACAGAGCACCACACTGCCGGCCGACAGTTGCTCGCCGGATTCGGTCAGCACGCCGCTCACTCGACCGGCCGTCCTGGTCAGTGTCGCGACGGTGCCGGTCACCGTTGCCACTCCCCGCGCAGCACCAGCTCGTTGCAGGGACTGCACATATCTGCGGTTGTCGACGGACAGGTCGTCCTGCGCGAGCACTCCGCCGCGGATGTTGGCCGCCAGGAAGGGTTCGAGGGTTCGGGTGGCGCTGCCTGTGAGAGTTTGGCTCTGCAGCCCGAGGGAGCTTCGATAGTCGGTCATCCGGGCGAGTGCGGCCTTGTCGTCGCCGTTGAACGCGACCGCCAGGGTTCCCTCGGTTCGCAACCCGACCGACTCGCCGGGCAACTGGTCCAGCGTCACCGCCAAACGGCGGAAGTCGGCGACCGCAGCGACGTTGAGTCGGACCAGATCCTCTTCGCCGAAACCGGCCTCGCTGACCGGGGCGAGCATTCCTGCAGCCGCCCAGCTCGCCCCCGAAGCACCGCTGGCGTCGACGACGACGACCTCGGCCCCGGCTTCGGCGAGCCGGAATGCACAGGCCAGTCCGATCACACCGCCGCCGACGATCAGCACATCAGGAGCAGCGGCGGGCACCCTGGCAGGGTAGAGCATCCCGATGCGTCCCCGACTGGTTGCACATCAGGTAGCAAGTGCACATCAGGTGCAGTGTGGTTTCGTCCCGACCGGCGCAGCGCCACCCGCCGCAGTGCGACCGGCAGCGCCACCCGCCGCAGTACGACCGGCAGAGCCACTCCCGCTTCTGCTCCACCTGGTTGGATGGGCCCGGTGACCGCCGACCGTCTGAACGACGCCCGCCTGTACCTGTGTACCGACTCCCGCCGCCGGCAGGGTGACCTACCCGAATTCCTGGACGCGGTTCTCTCCGGGGGCGTCGACATCATTCAACTGCGGGAGAAGAATCTCGAAGCCGCCGACGAACTGGACCTGCTTGCGGTGTTCGCCGACGCCGCCCGCCGCCACGGAAAGCTGCTGGCTGTCAACGATCGCGCCGACGTTGCGTTGACCGCCGGGGCGGACGTGCTGCATCTGGGTCAACGCGACCTCTCGCCCGCGGCGGCCCGCCGCGTGGTCGGTGAGGAAATGATCATCGGACTCAGCAGCCACAGCCTGCCCGAGGCCACGGCTGCCGCACGCCTCGACGGAGTCGACTATTTCTGCCTCGGACCGATTTGGGCGACACCGACCAAACCTGGCCGGCCGCACACCACCCTCGGCCCGATCCACGAGCTCGCCGACTCGCGGCCGACCCGCCCCTGGTTCGCCATCGGCGGCATCGACGACTCCAACCTGGAGCAGGTGCTGGCTGCGGGTGCGAGCCGGGTCGTCGTCGTTCGGGCCATCACCGAAGCGGAGGATCCGCACGCCGCCACCGCCCGGCTCGCCGCTCGGCTCCGCGGAGCCCGACCGTCTCGACCGGCACCCCACCCAGCGGCTTGAATCCAGCGGCTTGAATCCAGCGCCTTGGATTCTGCGGCTTCAATTCTGCGACAGCGACAGCGACAGCGACAGCGACGGCGCACGAACGATGGTGGTCGGAGTTGGGCTCGCGACCGCACCGGTCGAGTGCGCCGGGTCAGCTTTGTCGGTAGCCGGCTCTCGCGGTCGCCGTGACGGTGCGGCGGAGGGCGGGGGAGCCGAACAGCGATCCGAAGGTGATCGGCACCTCGGCACTGCAGCTCAAGGTGATCGTGGTGGCGTTCAGGTTGACCAGTGCGGTCACGTCGGACCCGCGGATGGCCAGGTAGCTGTTCGCGGCTCCGATGAGGTTCTGGTCGGTGCTGCCATCGGTGATGGTGCCGGCGGCTGCTGCTGCGGCCCCGTCACACAGGTGTTGCACGCGTTGTCCCCCAGGAAGGCCGATCCGGCCGCGGTGACCCCGGCGCTCAGGAGCAGCAGGCAGAGCATCATGCCGATGATCATGGGGGTGATGGATCCGGCGTCGCCCTGAGCACGGTCGCCCTGGGCACGGTCGCTCTGAGCACGGTCGCTCTGAGCACGGACATCCGAAGCAGGGCCGATCGGGGCAGCGGCGGTCGGCGCCGATTGAGAGGTCGCTTTGCGTTCGGGTGTAGGTACCGACGCCCGAGGCCGGTTCATCGCCCTTCCCGCAGGTCGCCGATGTGAACGGTGTAGACGCCGGTGATGGTGTTCTTGGAACCGGTGACGATGCTGGGCACGCCGGGAAGGGTCACGACGGCGGTGACGCAGACGTCGTACACCGCGCCGCCTTGCAGACTCGGCGGAACGGCGTTGATCGGGGAGCAACTGGTTCCGGCTGCGACGAATTGCACAGAGATCTGGTCGGCGGGTACGTGCTGATCGGCGAGGTCGATGGTGGCGATCTGCCGGGCCCGGGCGATTCCGTCTTCGATGGCGGGCGCGGAGTCGAGGGCGCGGCCGGCGTCCCGGGCCGCCTGGGTGACGGCGAAGGTGGTGGCCTGCAGTCGGAGGACGCCGATCAGGATGTAGATGACGGGGATCAGCATCAGGACGCCCAGGAAAATCACCTCGATCATCGCCCGGCCCTGGTCCGTTGGATGGGTCCGGTCAGGGTCGTTGATCGCGGCGCCGGGGGCAGGATCGCTGTGCTCGACCGGTCCGAACCATCGCGCCGGTGGACGGTCCGTCACCGGGAGGATTCCTTGATCGAGTGGCCGGTGACGGTGATGTCGGGCATCACTCCGTCCAGCAGGCTGACGATGCCCGGGGTGCGCATGGTGCAGGCGACCTCGACCAGCAGGCCGGTCGCGTTGGAGGTGCAGCGCAGGCTTGCACTGGTGGATTCGGCGACGCTGCCCTGCAGCAGATGCGCCACCCGGTCCGCGGCGACGCTCTGATCCATGTCTGCATTGGCGATGTACCGGGCGGTGTCCGCCGATGCTGAGGTCAGCAGCGTCCGGGAATAGGCCCAGAATCCGATGGACACCAGTGACAGGAAAAGGAACAGCAGCAGCACCAGCACCATCACGAATTCGGCGACGGCCGATCCGCGGTCGCGATCTTCGACCGTCTCGGCGTGCGCCAGGCCGTCGGCTGCGAGATTCAGGCGCCGGACACCGATTTGAAGGCCTTCTCCACAGCCGAGACGACCTGCTGGCGGAAGACCGTCAGCAGGGCGATCACCATGATGGCCGTCATGACGGTGATCATGACCCAGCCCGGGACATCGCCGCGGTCGGCGTCTTCGTCCTGGTTCTGCCCGGGCTGCGCGAGGAAGCGGTCGGTGACCGTCAGCATCGCCACGGACCACCACAGTTGGGCGTGATGAATTCTGTGCTGGTACCAGGTAGTGGTGTGCTTCATCGTGTTCTCCTGTTGGGATGCTGAATTCGGAATTCATTTGGCTACAGCGGTGATGGCGATCAGCCCGGGATAGAGGGCGAACAAGATTGTGATCGGCAATATGAAGAAAACAACCGGAACCATCATGGCGATTTCTTTCTTGCCGCCCGACTCGAGTAGTTGCCGTTTGCCCAGCGCTCGGACGTCGGCGGCCTGCGCTCGCAGCACGTCGGCCAGCGGAGTTCCCCGTTCGATCGCGACTGCCATTCCGTCGAGGAAACGAGACAACGGTTCCAGGCGGGTGCGGTCGCGCAATGTGGTGAGGGCGACGAGAAGGGGCGTGCCGGAACGGGTATCGGCGAGAATCGAGTTGAGCTGGTTCACCAGGTGCCCCTGCGCCAACCGGGAGATTCGTTCGATCGCTCCGACCGGGCCTTCGCCGGCGGTGACGGCAAGGGCGAGCATCTCCGCAACAACCGGGAATTCGGTCAAGATTTCGGCGTCGCGTTTCGTGACGGCCTGGGTGAGCCACCAATCGCGACCGAGTACTCCACCGATCGCGCACGCGACGATGAGAAGGACCAAGGTCAGCGGGTTCGTCTGGCCGGCGAACACAGCCAGTAGCCCGAGGGCCAATCCGGCCGCCGTGGCGATAGCGCCCCACAGCACCTGCTCGGCGCGAAACTGTTCGATGGTCATCGCCGAGTTCAACGAGTCCAGCCGACGACGGACCGAGGCCTGACCACCAACGACCCGCTCGAGTACTTTGACCGCGTCGCGGAGCAGTGGGCGGGTCAGTCGTCCGAACGCGGTGGCGGTCCCGTTGCCCGAACGGGCCAGCAGTTGCGATTGGCCGGCCGTGTCGCGCAGATACGGCGCGATCCGGTCCGCCAGGGTGGGCCGCCGCAGCGGCGGGGACGCAAGCACCGCCAGTATCAAACCCGTCGCGACCAGGGCTCCCAGGAGCCCGCCGATCAGCTCCGGACTCATCGGAGCACCCGCTTGTCTGCAGGAAGACGGCCGATTCGGATCATCAAGCGATACGCGCCCAGCGACGCGATGGCGCCGATAGCCAGGATCACCGTGCCGGTCGGCGTGTCGTAGGCGTCCAAGGTCTCCTGCTGGGTGGCCAACAGAATCAGCACCAACCAGGGAGCGCAGACAGCCATCCTGGCTGCATTGACCGACCAGGATTGCCGCGCCACCAGCTCCGACCGTGTTCTGGCGTCATCGCGGAGAAAGGACGACAGGGTGGTCAGGAGGCGGCCGAGATCGGTGCCGCCGACCTCTCTGGCCACCCGCATCGACTCGCAGACCCGATCACCGACGGGATCGGCGAGAGCTGCTTTGAGGCGGTCGAGGCTGTCGTTGAATCTGCCGGTGGTTCGGTAGTCGGTGCCGAATTGCTTGAACGGTTCTCTGAGCTGTTCCGGACCGCGGATCCCGATGGCGGACAACGCTTCCGGAAGTGACAGGCCGGCGCGCACTCCGGAGGTGAGGTTGTCCACCACCTCCGGCCACAGATCACGCAGGTCGCTCTGCCGGCGCTGTCGCAGTCTGCTCACGAGCAGAGGTGGCCCGGCGACGGCGAACAACGCGAAGATGAGCGAGACCGAAATCGAGTGGCTCAGCACGACGCCGATGAGTCCGACCAAGAAGGCGCTCAACGCCTGCAGCGCGATCAACTGGCCAGGGCTGATGCCGGTAAGGCCGGCCTGCGCCAGTTCTTCACGAATGCGGTCGCTACGGGCGTGCTTCCGGGGTGGGCGTGGTGGTGCTGTGCACCCCTGCCACACCAGCAGTAAGCCGATACCCAGCAAAAGGCCGACGAAAGCCCCCATGAAACACCCCCGAACCCCGAACGTACCAACGACGTCGGGAGCAACCTATCCAATCGGGGCTGAATTCCGAAATGCGGTCCACATTCAAGGGGCAAGCGCTACTGCCTGTTTCGGGCCATTAGCTTTCTGTCATATAAATCGGGGACATTGAGCGTTCGCGTTCCGCATTGCCCCGGTGTCTTGCGTCGATTTCGGGGCAGGTCCGCGCGGGTTGCGGGTCAGCCGCGCGGGTTGCAGCCCGCGCGGACGTCATCAGTGCGCGCGGGTAGCGCCGTCGGGGTCGTGCGTCGATCTCCGCCAGGTCCGCGCGGGTCTGCGCCCTCGGGTCGTGCGTCGATCTCCGCGCCAGGTCCGCGCGGGTTGCGGGTCAGCCGCGCGGGTTGCAACTCGCGCGGATCGTCGTCACTGCGAGCGGGTCTGCGCCCCTGTAGCCGTACTCTGTACCAAGCGGGCCGGTCCTCAAAAAAGACGGACTAGAGCGGCTCGCTGACGCGGCGCCCGCGGTTGGGGCCGGCCGCGTCTTGCTGGGAAAGGCCACTGCCCATGGTCCGTTTGAGGCGCTCCCGACCCGACGGCCCCGGTCTGACGCGCCGGCGCCGGGGACGAGGGTGGGACTATCGCGAATCTCAAGGATCGCAGGTCACCGATTCGGAAACCCTCGATCGGATCAAGAGCCTGGCGATTCCCCCGGCGTGGCAGCAGGTTTGGATCTCGTTGTGGTCCAACGGTCACATCCAGGCCACCGGATTCGATGCCGCGGGGCGAAAGCAGTACCTCTATCACGTGGACTGGTCGACGCGGCGGCACACGCAGAAGTTCGAGCGGGTGGTCGCATTCGGAGCGTCACTTCCCAGGGCCAGGAAGACGGTCGAGGGGCATCTGGCCGAGGCGAGTTTTAGCAAGGATCGGGTGCTCGCGACCGCTTTCCGGTTGCTGGACCGAGGCCATTTCCGGATCGGCGGTGAGGTGTACGCGGAGACGAACGGAAGCTTCGGGCTGGCCACGCTGCGTCGGGAACACGTGCGACGGGAGAAACGCGAACTGGTCTTCGACTACACCGCAAAATCCGGCCTGCACCGCGTCGAACGGATCGGCGATCCCGAGTTGCTGGAGATTGTCGGCGGGCTGCGCCGGCGACGCGGCGACATCGAGATACCGGAATTGCTCGCCTACCGCATCGATCGGAGTTGGCACCGGCTGACCGGCGCCGAGATCAATCAATACCTCAAAGAGGTGACGAGGCAGAACATCTCGGCCAAAGACTTCCGCACCTGGCACGGCACCACGATGGCGGCCGTCGCGCTGTCCCGACTCCCGTTGGACCTGAGGTCAAAAACAGCGGTCGCCAGGGCGGAACGGCAGGCCGTGGTGGCGGTGTCGGAACAACTCGGCAATACCCCGACCGTCTGCCGCGCCTCGTACATCGACCCTCGGGTGATCGATGCCTTCGAGCGGAATCAGCGCATCACCTCGGCGGTGCATTCCGGGATACGCAGCCTCGGCAACGCGCTACCGAAGGTCGTCGACGAACAGACCGCCGGTGCGGCCCTGACCATGGTGGCAGCCACGCCGCAGGTGGAACGGGGAGTGCTCAAACTGCTGCGTTCCTGACTTCAGGACCGCGTCGGTGCCTGGTCTGCCATCGCGTCTTCGTACTGCAGGTCCGCTCCCGGAATGGCGGGGAAATCAATGGCGACGCCTTCGCGCGCCATCGCCTGCAGCGTTGTCTCCGGATGGGGGTCGGTGAGATCCGGCCGAACGTCGTGCTCGCCCTGGTCTGCGTGGATGAACTGCTTCCCGCGCATCGCCGACGCGACGATGGCGATGAGCAGAAGGACGAGCGACGCACTGAACGCCACCACCAGTCCGTGGTGGAATGCGTCCGAGATCAGGTGCGGGAAGAAGGTGTGGCCGGTGAGGGTGGCGACGTCCGCGCCACCGCCCGGCCGCAACTGAGCCGGATCGACGGCTCCCATCAATTGGGCGATGGGGTTGTCGCCGAGAAATGCGGCAAACAGCGTGCCGACCGGCGGGGTCTGCGAAATGGTATGCGCGGCATCGGAATGCACGCCGAGCGCCGTCAGGCCGGAGTACATGGACGCCGGGAGTTTGCTGGCCAGGCCGATGGCCATCAGAGTGAAGAAACCTCCCATGGACAGCACCATGCCGGCGTTCATACCCGTGGCGCGGACCCCGGATGCAGCACCGCGTTCCGAGGCCGGAACCGAATTCATGATGGCGGCCGCATTGGGCGCGGCCAGCAGGCCGGAACCAATGCCGTTCAACGCCAACAATCCGGCGAACAAAACATAGTTGAAGTCGGCTGGGATCAGCATCAGCCCGACGAAGGTCAGGGCCGTCAGGACCAGTCCGCCGGTCGAGAAGGCGCGAGCACCGAACCGATCGGACAGAGCGCCGGAAGCCGGCCCCGCAACCAGGAATCCGACCGTCAGGGGAAGCATGTAAATGCCTGCCCAGAGCGGGGTATCGGCAAAGCTGTATCCGTGCAGCGGGAGCCAGATGCCCTGCAACCAGATGATGAGAATGAACTGCAGGCCACCACGGGCCATCGCGGACGCGAAGTTGACGATGTTGCCTGCCGTGAAAGCGCGGATTCTGAACAATCGGAGATTGATCATCGGGTCGGACACTGCGCCCTCGATCCGAACGAACACCACCAGCAGGACGACGCCCAGCGCCATGCCGGTGAGCACCATCGGGCTGGCCCAGCCCATGTTGTGACCGCCATAGGGCTGCAGGCCGTAAGTGATGGCGACCAGCAGCGAGATCAGGCCTAGCCCGAACGTGACGTTGCCCCACCAGTCGATTCGCTGGTGTTTCCGGCCGGCGCTCGGCTTGTCGTGCAGGGTGCGGTAGCCCATCCAGGTTCCCCACAATCCGACCGGCACGCTGACCCAGAACACCGCCCGCCAGTGCCATTCCGAGAGCAGACCGCCGATGACAAGCCCGAAGAAGGAACCGGCCAGACCCGCGACCTGATTGACGCCGAGGGCGAATCCGCGGCGGTCGGGCGGAAAGGCGTCGGTGATGATGGCGGTCGAATTCGCCGTCAGCATCGCTCCGCCGATGCCCTGTACGACCCGAAGGCCGATCAGCTCCAAGGCACCGGCCGACCCGCTGTTGGGCACCAGGGCGCAGGCGATGGAGCCCACGGTGAAGATCGCGAAGCCCAGATTGAACAGCTTGGCCCGCCCGTATTGATCTCCGAGCCGGCCGAAGGTGACCACCAGAACCGCCGTGACGAGCATGTAGCCCATCAGCATCCACAGCAGGTAACTGATGTTCTGCGGCGCCAGCGGATCCGGCCCGAGCCCGGCGAAGATGGCCGGCAGGGAGATCAACAGGATCGACGAGTTCAGCATCGCGGCGAGGATGCCGACGGTGGTGACGCCGAGCGCGATCCGACGCTCGTGGGTGGCAGTGATGGTCACCGGTTCCCTCCGGGGTCGTTAATGATGCTAACGACTGGGAGGCACGTGGCGCCTCGGCCTCCCGGTGAGATCGGTCACGGCAGATGGCCCTCGCTGTTCGGTTTCGGTGGGTGCGAACCGGCGCACCGTCGACAGCTGCAGCTCAGTCGCTGGTCGCCTGGTCGATCAGCACCGTCAGCTGTTCGGCCGTCATCGACCCGGGCGGTTCCCTCCGCTGGGCCAGATCGGCGGCGATCCGGCTGACAGTGGCATTCACGGGGGTGCGAATTCCATGCAGGCGGCCCAACAGGGCGATCTCGCCCGAGAGATAGTCCGTCTCCAGACTCCCCGTGCCCCGAGTGAGGCTCTGCCAGGTGGATCCGCCGGGGCGGGGACGACCGGGGATCTCGCCGGTTTCCATCCGCAGGTTCCGGCCGTCGTTCTCCGCTCGGTCGGCGTAGTCGATCCCGGCAACGCGCAGAGTCAGCTCGCCCTCGGCTCTGGCCCGCTCTTGGAGCGCCGCGGCGGCCGCACCGTCGATCGATCCGCAGATGGCCTCGAGGGCGTTGCCGAGGTTCGCCAACAACTTGGTGTACTTCCACCGCATCACGGCCGTGCTCGAATAACCCGCGATGTCGGCGTCCCGCAGGTCGGCGCACATCCGCTCGACAAACGGGTCGACGCCGGTGGGATAGGAGCCGATGGTCAGCGCACCGACCATGGGATGCCCGATCGCGTCGATCCGTCCCGGCGCCAGATAACTGGCCGGAAGCACCACGCACATGCCGTACACCCTGGCGAATCGCCGAAGGGCGATGCGCTCGCCCTCCACGCCGTTCTGTGCGCAGACCAACGGAAGTCGGGTGCCGGCCGTGCCGCCGCCGGACACGCGACGCCCGCTCCAGCCCTCCATCACCTCGAGGCTGTTCTGGACCTTCACTGCGACGACCAGCACGTCGTCGAGGGTCAGGTCGACTTCTTCGGGTCCGGAAACGACCGGAATCTGCAGGTTCCGGGTCCCACGCGGGGTGGTGAATTGCAGCCCCGCCTCCGCGATGCGGTCCCGATGTGCTCCGCGTGCCACCAGCACGACCGGGGAGCCCGCGGCGAACAGGCTCGCCCCGATCGATCCGCCGACGGCTCCGGCCCCGATCACGATGTATCGCATCCGTTCACCGTTGCACAGAAGGTCTAGGGTCGAACATCAGCCCCACAGACTCGCCGCGGGTCAGCCGGGGCAGGGACAGAACCACTGGAGCGCCGCGCATGCCCACTTCCCCCCCACCCGGCGTCCAGGGGCGCGCCCTGATCCGTCGTCCGTCACCCAGGCTGGCCGAAGGTCTGATCACCCATATCGAACGGGCACCGATCGATTCCGGCTTGGCGGAGCGGCAGTGGCACGGTTATGTGGACGCGTTGAGGACCACTGGTTGGCAGACCATCGAGGTGACGGACGCGCCTGAGTGTCCGGACGCGGTGTTCGTCGAAGACACCGTGGTCATGTTCGAAGGCACGGCGGTGATCAGCAATCCCGGTGCGGACGCACGCAAGCCAGAGACCAGCGGAACCGCAGATGCGCTTCGCGACCTGGGATATCCGGTCACTGCCATGGGCGAGGGCACCCTGGATGGTGGCGACGTGCTGAAAATCGGCTCCCTGGTCTACGTCGGCCGCGGCGGCCGCACCGATGCTGCCGGCGTCGCCGAATTCCGATCCATCCTGGAACCGTTGGGCGCCATCGTGATCGCCGTGCCGCTCCGCAAGGTGCTGCACCTGAAGTCGGCGATCACCGCGCTGCCGGACGGCTCGATCATCGGCTATCCGCCTCTGGTGGACGACTCGTCCTTCTTTCCCCACTTCCGGCCGATGCCGGAGGAAGCGGGTGCGCACGTCGTGGACCTCGGGCAGGGGCGACTGCTGATCGCTGCCTCGGCTCCACGATCTGCGGAGCTCATCGCTGACCTCGGCTACACCCCGGTTCCGGTCGACATCAGCGAGTTCGAGAAGATGGAGGGGTGCGTCACCTGCCTGTCGGTGCGACTTCGAACGGGCCCCGCGCAGCCCTGACGGTCGCACTTCGGCCTTGTCGAGATCTCCTGCGCCACCCGTACTTGGCCCCACTCGCCGGGGCTGTAGCCGTCGTCCCATCCGTCGTCATCACAAAGGAGTGCGACATGAAGAAGATCATCAACGACCCGGCCACCGTCGTCGACGAGGCCTTGGACGGAATGGCGGTGGCGCACGGGGATCTTTTGACCCTGCACCGGAATCCGACGTTCGTGACTCGGGCGGACGGCCCGATCGTCGGGAAGGTGGCACTAGTGTCCGGTGGTGGCAGCGGCCATGAACCTTTGCACGTGGGATATGTGGGCGCGGGCATGTTGGATGCCGCCGTTCCGGGCGCGATGTTCACGTCGCCGACTCCGGATCAGATCCTCGACGCCACCACAGCGGTGGACGGTGGCGCCGGCGTCCTGCACATCGTGAAGAACTACACCGGCGACGTGCTGAACTTCGAGATGGCCGCCGAACTCGCGGCAGCGGAAGGTTTGCAGGTTTCCGCGGTCGTCGTGGACGACGACGTCGCAGTGCAGGATTCCACCTGGACGGCAGGCCGTCGAGGCGTCGGTGGCACCGTACTGCTGGAGAAGATCGCCGGAGCAGCGGCCGCCCGCGGGAGCGATCTCGCGACCGTCACCGCGATTGCGACCCGGGTCAACGCCAACGTCCGGTCGATGGGCATGGCCCTGCGGGCCTGCACGGTGCCGCATTCGGGTGAGCCGTCGTTCAACCTGGCCGAGGACGAGATGGAGATCGGCATCGGGATCCACGGCGAACCGGGCCGCGAGACCCGCAAGCTCGCGCCGGCCGATGAAATCGTCGAGATCTTGTTGTCGACGATCGTCGAGGACCTGCCGTTCCGCGGCGGGGACCGCACCCTGTTGTTCGTCAACGGCATGGGCGGAACGCCGGAGGTCGAGCTCTACCTGGCCTACAACTCCGCCCGGAAGTATCTCGCTGCCAAAGGTATCGAGGTGACGCGTTCGCTGGTCGGCAACTACATCACCGCCCTGGAGATGCAGGGAATGTCGATTACGCTGCTCAGGCTCGATGACGAATTCGTCGAGTTGTGGGACGCGCCGGTGCACACCGTCGCCCTTCGAAGAGGAATGTGAAACGAAATGAGCTACGACGCCGGGTCGCTGGTCGCGGCAATCCGGGCGCTGGGCGCGGTCATCGCGCAGCGCCGCACCGAACTCAGCCATCTCGACCAGGAGATCGGCGATGGTGATCACGGAGAGAACCTCGCCCGCGGTTTCTCCGCCGTGATCACCAAATTGCAGGCCACCGAACCGGAAACACCTGCCAAGGTGATGTCGCTGGTCGCCACGACATTGATCTCCACGGTTGGCGGCGCGTCCGGCCCGCTCTTCGGAACGGCATTCCTCCGCGCCTCGACCGTATTCGGTGCCACCACAGAACTCGACGGCAACGTGGTCGCCGCGGCACTGGCGGCGGCCAGGGACGGCGTCATCGCCCGCGGTAAGGCCGAACTCGGGGACAAGACCATGGTCGACGCCTTGAGCCCCGCGGCCGACGCCGCGCTCGCGGCAGCAGCGGCCGGTGCCGACGTCGCCGGTGTCGTCGCGGCGGCGGCCGAGGCGGGTGCCGCAGGAGCGGAAGCGACGAAACCGTTGCAGGCGAGGAAGGGTCGGGCGTCCTACCTCGGTGAACGATCGATCGGCCACATCGACCCTGGCGCTCAGAGCACGGCCTATCTGCTGGCCTCGCTCGCGGCCAGTGCCGCTGGTTCTACGGAGGGCTGATGGCGGTCGGGTTGATCCTGGTCTCCCACAGTGCCGATCTGGCGCGCGGAAGTGCGGAGCTGGCTCGGCAGATGGCGCCGTCGGTGGTGATCGCGGCCGCCGGCGGCACCGACGACGGAAGCCTGGGCACATCGTTCGACCGGATCGCCGAAGCGATTTCCGAGGCGGACACCGGCGCCGGTGCCGTGCTGCTGTACGACCTGGGCAGTGCGGTGCTCACCGCGGAGATGGCCCTCGAATTCCTGGAACCCGAAGCGGCGGAACGCATCCGCATCGTCGACGCGCCGCTGGTAGAAGGCGCTCTTGCCGCTGCGGTCACCGCGGAGGGCGGCGGCGACCTGGATGCGGTGGTCGCTTCCGCGGTCGCGGCGGGTTCGTCGGCGGCGCAGGCGACCACCATCGCCGATTCGGGCGCAGCCCAGCTGCATTCACGGCGAGCCGGGGATCGGGCCGGTTCGGACGTGACTGCGACCGTCTCGGTCGTGAATCCGCTCGGTCTGCATGCCCGTCCGGTCGCCGCTCTGATCAGAGCGCTGACCGGGCTGGATGTCCAGGTAACCCTCGGACGGCCGGGCACGACGCCGGTCGACCTGCGCGCGGTTCTACGGGTCGTCGGCCTGGCGTTGCGCGGCGGCGATCAGGTGGAGATCGAGGCAACGGGTCCCGACGCGGCCAGGGCCACCGCCGACATCACGGCCATGATCACCGGCGGCTTCGGCGAGGCCGAAACGTTGCCGCGGCGGATTCCGCCGGTTGGAATGGGCGCCGCGCCGGCGCGGATGGGCAACGCGCCGAGCGGCACCCGATCACTGCGCGCCGCACCTGCAATCGTCGACGGAGTGCTGACTGCCGTGCCAGGCTCGGGAGGTCTGGCGATCGGACCCCTGATCCGACTGGATCGCGCACCGCGTCACCTGGCGGGCAGTTCTCTCGCGACGAGTGAACGATACGACGGTGTCCATCAGAGCAGCAGGCTGGACGCGGCCATTGTGGCTGCGGCTTCCCGCCTTTCGGGAGGGAACCAGTTCGAGGTTGCGCACTCGGTGCTGCTGACCGACCCGGAGATGCGAGCTGCGGCCGAGCCGCCGCTGGCAGCGGGAGCCGCTGACGCCGCCACCGCCTGGTGGGAGGCGGTCGGCGTGACCGCGGACCGTTTGGCCGAAGATCAGGACGAATTGGTCGCGGCCCGCGCGGTCGATGTTCGGGAGGCCGGTGCCGCCGTCCTCGCGGAACTCGGCGTGGTGGTGGATCGTATTCCGGCGAATCTGGACGGCGCGGTCGTGTTCGCCGACGATCTCGGACCCGGCGACGTCCCGGTTCTGCTCGAACGGGGCGCCGCCGGTGTGGTGCTGTCCCGGAGTTCCACGACGGCCCACGCCGTGATCGTCGCCCGCGGCCTCGGGCTGCCGATGATCCTGCGAGCGGGTGATTCGGTCGCCCGGCTACCTGCCGGCACCGAACTGGTTCTCGACGGGGACGCCGGTACCGTCCGGATAGCTCCCACCGCGTCCGAAGGTGCGGACGTTCGCGCCCGCATCCAGCAGCTGACCGCATCCGCCCGGACCAGAGCCGACGCTGCCAAGGGCCCGGTGTACCTGCCCGACGGGCGGCAGATCCTGGTGGTCGCGAACATCGGCTCGGTGGCCGACGCGAGGGCGGCGGTGGAATCCGGTGCTGACGGCGTCGGACTGCTCCGGACGGAACTGCTGGTGCTCGACCGGGACACCTACCCCGACGAGGACACCCAGACCAGCGATCTGTCGGCGATCTTCGAGGTGTTGCAGGATCGCCCGACGGTCGTCCGGGTCCTGGACGCGGGCGGCGACAAGCCCGTCACGGCTTTGGATCTCGATCCGGTGCACAACGGCTTTCTGGGCGTTCGAGGGTTGCGCTACCTCTTGGCCCATCCGGACCTGCTCCGGTCCCAGCTGCGGGCGATCTTCCGAGCCTCCGTCGGTCACCGAATTTCGGTGATGGCTCCGATGGTGTCGATCGCGGCGGAAGCGGTGGCCTTCCGCAAGGCCGTTGCGGACGCGGTCGACTCGTTGGTCGCCGACGGTACGCCGCATCAGGTTCCGGACCAGGTCGGCGTGATGATCGAAGTGCCGTCCGCGGCACTGGCGGCCGACGAGATCTGCGCGGTGTGTGATTTCGTCTCCGTCGGATCGAACGACCTGACCAGTTACACCATGGCGGCAGATCGAACGGAACCCGGCGTCGCCGACCTGCTGGATCCGTCCTCGACAGCCGTGCAGCGACTGCTCGATCAACTGTGCGGCTTCGCCGTGGCGTCCGGTACTCCGGTCGCGGTGTGTGGCGAAATAGCCGGAATGGCCGAGCATGCGCTGGCTCTCGTGGCCAGGGGAGTGCACGAGCTCTCGGTTGCGCCCGTCCGCATTCCGATGATCAAGGAGCTGCTGCGGGCCGAAGCCGGACCGGCCTGACGGGTGGTGGCAGGTCCGCAGAGCTTTCTGGGTCGGTGTCATGCCGTGTGTGCGCCGTAGTGCCGCCTCAGCGCAGAACGCCGGCCAGCGTCGGGGCCTGACCGAACAGCTCAGCGCGAACCGATTGCAGCGCGACCTCGATCGCGCCCTGCAGAACGCCGTCCGAGGAAGACAGACCGGACAACATAACCGGCGGCCGGACGAAGCTGAGCTGATGCAGATGAGCGACCACCAGATCCAGCAGCGTCTGCCCACCGGCCAGCGCCACCGGACCACCAAGGACGAGTAGGCCGGGGTCGATCAAATTGGTGACGGCGGCCGCGCCCAGCGCGATTCCGATGGCCAGCTCGGCGATCAGGTCTTTCCCGGCAGCGCCGGCGGCCAGCGCCGAGGTGACGATCATCGCCGGACTGGACCCCCGGACACCGTGTTTGCGGGCCAACGCCTTCAGCCCCTGGCCCCCGACCAATTGCTGAAACCCGCCGGTTCCGCCCCGGTCCGCGCGCGGCGCCTCCACCCCGGGTACTCCCAGGTAGCCGATCTCACCGGCTCCGCCATGGGCGCCGGCCCGCAACGCGCCTCCCAGGACGAGGCCGAGACCGACGCCACGGTCGAGCCACATCAGCGCGTAGTCCGAGCTGTCCCTGGCCACTCCGTACGCACCCTCGGCGACGGTCGCGAGATTCACGTCGTTGCCGTGGATGACCAATAGGCCGAGCCTCTCGGTCAGCTCGTCGATGAGGCCCGGCGCCTCCCAGCCGCGGATGTGCCGGGCATGGCGCAGTCTTCCCGTTGCCGGATCGATGACACCAGGAGTGGCTACCACCAGCCGGTGGACGGCGCGCGCATTCAAGCCGGTCTCGGCCAACAGTCCCTCGAAGGCGGCGGAGATCTCGCCGACCGGACTGGCCGTGCGGCGCTGCTGGACCGGAACCGAAAATGTTGCCAGAAGTTCGCCGGTCAGCGTGGCAAGGCCTGCCACACAACCGTTCTGCTCGACGTGCACGCCGACGACGTGGGCCACCCGGGAGTGCACCTCATAGATCCGTGCGTTCGGCCCCGGCCCACCTTCGACCACTCCGGCGGTGGTCACCAGTCCGCGAGATTCCAGCCGCGCCAACAACGACGACACGGTCGGCTTCGACAATCCGGTCAGTTCACCGACGCGTCCCCTGGTCAACTGTCCGTGTTCGAGCAGCAGCCGGAGCACCACCTGGTCGTTGATCTCCCGCAGCAGCCGGGGTGAGTCGGCGCTGCGCTGTTGCGGCTCCATGAGGGTCATCCTGCTGCGCCGATGGCCAGAACCTCGACCATCGCGCGCGTGTTGGCAAGACCCGCACCGAAGGAGGCGATGGCGGGGGCATCCCGTGCTTCGACACCGCTGGTACCCATTTCGGCCAACACGGCATCCGGACGTACGGAACGGATCGCGCGCACCACCTCCTGCATCCAGGGATACCGGTGTCGGTCGCTCGTCACGATCAGGATCTGCTCGGCGTTCCGGAGTTGATCGAGATCCGGCGGCAGAGTTGCGGTGACGATGGATTCGGTCGCCGACAGGTCGGCCGCAATGGCGGTCATCGGTCCCCACGGAACCGATCCGACGGCGAAGTTGCGTCCCGCCTCACACCGGACGACGACCAGGCCTCGTCGCAGGCGGGGGAGTGGGCCGGCCGTGAGCAGTGCGCGGCGCGCCACTTTCTCCGAAAGCGCGCGATCGGCCGCCGAATCGATCGGCGCGCAAACAGCAGGCCGGGCGGAAACGGTCAGCGCACGTCCGGCCGCTTCCACCAGACGGGATTCGGGGAAACGCCCCGTTCGCACCGCGGCGATGAGCGCCGCAGAAATGGCGTCCAACAGATCGGGGGTGGCATCGTCCGCCCCGAGACACAGCAGATCGGCGCCGGCCTCGATGGCCATCACGGCCCCCTCGACCATTCCGTAGGTGGCGGCTATCGCTGCCATTTCCAGGGCGTCGGTGACGACGGCACCGGAAAAGCCCAACTCGAGGCGCAGGATGTCGGTCAACCACCTGCGAGAAATGCTGGCCGGCAACGTATCCACCGCAGGTACCAGCAGGTGCCCCGCCATCACGGAGGCAACGCCCGCCTCGACCGCGGCGACGAAGGGCAACAGGGCCGTGGACCGGATGGATTCCAGATCCGAGTCGATGACGGCGACCGAAAGGTGAGTGTCCACATCGGTGTCGCCATGACCGGGAAAGTGTTTGGCGCAGGCTGCGACTCCGGTGGACTGATGTCCGGTCACGAAGGCTGCGGTATGGCGCGCCACCAGTGCCGGATCGGCGCCGAACGATCGGATTCCGATCACCGGATTGAACCGGTCCGCCATCACGTCCGCACACGGCGCAAAGTTGAGGGTGATGCCGGCCTGACCGACGAGGCGTCCTACGGCGGCGCCGATACGCTCCGTCAGTAGGACGTCGTCGGCACGCCCGAGGGCGGCGACGCCGGGAAATCGCGATCCCGTGGCGGCATCCAGCCGGGTGACGCCGCCGCCTTCCTCGTCGACCGAGATGACCACGTTCTCGCGCTCCGCCCGCAGCGAGTCGGTCAACGACCGCAGCTGTTCGGGTTCGCCGACGTTGGAGGAGAACAGACACACACCGGCCAGCGAACCGGAGATCCTGCGCCGCAACCAGTCCGGCGCAGTCGAACCGGTGAAGCCGGGAAGCAGTACGGAATCAGCGAGTTGAGCCAGACTGGGCGAGACGGAAAGTTGCGCCGACGTCATCAGCCCTTCACCGCCCCGGCGGTTATTCCGGCCGCCACTTTGCGCTGGATGATGGCGAAGAGCACGACGATCGGCAGCGCCACAATGGTCGAAGCGGCCATCAGTGCACCCCAATCCACACCTTTGGTGGTGATGAAAGTATCGAGCCACACTGTAATGGTCTGCTTGCTGTTCTGCTTCAGAAGTACGTAGGCGAAAAGGTATTCGTTCCACGCCTGGATTACGGCGAAGACGGTGGTTGCCACCAATCCGGGTGCGGCCAGCGGAAGGATGATCTTGCGGAATGCCTGGCCGCGTGTGCAACCGTCGACGAGGGCCGCTTCTTCCAGATCGACGGGGACGGCTGCGATGAAGCCACGCAGCATCCAGACGGTGAAGGGCAGCACGAAGGAGAGGTAGGCCAGGGTCAGCCCGATCGCGGAGTCGGTCAGCCCGTATTTGTTCAGCATCAGGTACATCGGGATGATGAGGCCCTCGATGGGCACCATTTGGATGGTGATCACCAGGATCACCAACGCTTTGCGCCCCCGGAACTGCATGCGGCCCAGCGCCAGCGCGGCGACGAACCCGATGATCAACGATCCGAGCGCGGTGGCGGTGACAACGATAAGGCTGTTGGCCAGGCTTCCCAGGAACCGAGGCTGGGCGAACGCCCTGCGGTAGGAATCGAAGGTGACAGGGCTCGGAATCCATTGCGGTATCGAGCGTTGCAGATTGATGCCGGTCTTGAAGGAGCTGCTGACCATCCAGAACACCGGAAAGATCATCACCAGGCCGACGAGGACGCCCAGCACGTTCCACAGCGATTTGGTGACCACCCGCTTCGACCGCCGCCGACGTGGGGTGTGCGCGACGGGGTCGGCCGATACCCGCGCTGGGGTAGGTCTGTCGACGGTAGCCATCGTCATCGAGACTCCTGCTCGGCGGTGCCGGCCAGGACGTTCCGGACGGCGAAGGCCGAGAGGCCACCCAGCAGCAGGACGCTGATCAGGGAAATCGCGGCGCCGAACCCGAAGTTCTTGTTGGAGAAAGATTCCACGTAGGACCAGATTCCGATCGTATAGAAGGCGTCCTTGTTGGCGCCTATGTCTCGCAACAACCAGATCTGCGCGAAGACCCGGTAGTCCCAGATGATGGAAAGAGTGGTGATGATCATCAACGTCGATCTGATCGCCGGCAGGGTCACCGCGGTGAACACCTTCCAGGCGCCGGCGCCGTCCAATCGAGCGGCTTCGACATGATCGGTCGACACGGCGGTGAGAGCGGCGTGCAGGCTGATGATCACAAAAGGCAGAGCGCCCCAGACCACAATGGCGGTGATGATCGTCCAGCCGGTGAGCGGCTGGCGAAACCAACTGAAACTGCGGGTCGGCAACACGCCGACCTTGTTCAGCACGAAGTTGAGCACACCGAACCGTTGATCGATCAGCCAGCGCCAGATAGGCATGGCGATGATCGGCGGCATCGCCCAGACGGTGACCAGTGACAGCAGCAGGAAAATCCGGACCGGAGCGGAAACCTTGGCCAACAGGTGCGCCAGGGCGAGTCCGAGCCCCATGGTGAGACCGACGGCGACGATGACGAATTTGATCGTGCGCCACAGGGCGGACCAGAAATCCGAGGAGGACAGCACATCACCGAACTGCGACAGACCGACCCACTGCGTCGGCTTTCCCCCGATCAGTTGGTCCAGGCCGTATTTCTGCAGCGACACGATGATCAGCCGGATCAACGGAACCATCAGGACCAGCAGGAGTACCAGAATCAGCGGCGCCACCATTGCGTAGGGAGCCCAGGAACGACGCCGCACCGGCGGGTTCGCCGGCTCGGGTTCGGCGGCCGCCAGGAGGCGGTCGATCGGTGGCGCAGAGGTCACTGTTGTTCCTTCCCACAGGTCCCGACGGCGATGGGGCGGACCGGCCGGACCCAGCAGAAGCGGAGGGTCCGGCCGGTCCGGTGGTTCAGCTGTTCAGCAGTTCGGTGATCTTGGTGCTGGCGTCCTTGGTGGCATCGTCGATGGACTGCGAGCCCGACAGGACTGCGTCGAACATGTTCTGCAGTACGTTGCCGTCCTCCACCTTCGTCCAGTTCTTCGAGTTGGGAACGAATCGACCGGTCGACGCAGCCTTCACCACGATTGCCGCGGTCGCGTCGCCGGTTTTCGGCTTGAAGGCGGTGGAATTGGCGATGTATCCCTTCCCGGCGAGCACCGCCTGGTACTTCTGTCCGGTCAGCATCTTCGTGTACGCCTTGGCCAGATCTGCGTTCGGGGACTTGCCGTTGATCGCGATGTCCGAACCGCCGAGGAACTGGGGCAGCACGGTTCCCGGCTTCGAACCGGGCACGGTGAACACGCCTACCTTGCCGGTCAGCTTCGGGTTGCCCGACTTCGGGTCCACCACGACCCCGGGTTTCCACGAGGCGTCGATGAACATCGCGGTCTGGTCCTGCGCCATGACGAGTGCGTCGTTGGCCTCGGTCTGTCCGTCACCGCCCCGCGAGGTGGCATCGACGAAGCTCTTCAGGCGCTTGAGGCCGGCCTTCGATGCGTCCGAATCCAGCGCTGCCGTCCATTTGCCGTCACTGCCCTGCTTGGCGATGTCCCCGCCCGCGTCCCAGATGAACGACATCCCCTCGTACCAGTACTGGCTGGGGAAGTAGAGACCGGAATAGCTGTCCGGCTGACCGGCCATCAACTTCACCGCGCCGGCCTGCAGGGCGTCGAGGCTGTCGAACGGCGGCTTCACACCGGCCTTGGCTGCGACGTCCATGCGGTAGATCCCGACCCGGACACCGGCGTAGTAGGGCACCGCGACGAGTTTGCCGTTGTAGGTGGAGGATTCCTTCAAACCACCGAGCCAGGTGCTCGAATTGTCGAAATCGGCGGCTTTCAGTTCTTCGAGAGCCCCGGCACCGGCGAATTGCGCGACCTGGGTGTTGCCGAGTTCGAGAACGTCCGGTCCTGCGCCGGAACCGTCGGCCAGGCCGGTCGTGACCTTGGTGGTGTAGTCGGTCCAGGTCTGCTCCTGCAGATCGACGGTGACACCGGGATGCGCGGCGCTGAACTCCGCGTTCAGTCCGACGATGTTGATGTCCTTGAGGGTGTCACCCTGCATCCAGACGTGCAGAGTCGTGGCCTTTCCCGATGCGGCCGGCGCCGGTGGACTGGCCGCGGCAGAGGCCGATACGGCCGGCGCAGACGCCGGTGGACTCGCAGCTGCAGAGGCCGATACGGCCGGCGCAGACGCCGGTGGACTCGCAGCTGCCGACGTACTTGCCGGAGACGTACTTGCGGCCGACGTACCTGCCGCCGCCGTACTGGCCGAGGTCGAATTTCCAGCGGCCGTGCTGGTGGATCCACATGCTGCGGTGGCGGTCATCAGGGCGGCCGTGGTCAATGCGGCCACCAACTTCAGCGCCGAGCGCGCTGTTGTCATCGGGTCTCCTTGGCTGTTGCGCCGTTGGAAGCGGCGAATGGTTAGGTAAGTTTCCCTATCTAATTGCAGCGGGGAGCGCCCGTCAAGGGTTGTGGCGAGATGAATTTCCGGAGAACTCGAGACGGGCGAACCCGCCCGGCGCTGCCGCGACGCGCAGCGGATCACGCCAGGGCGGGGCCGCGCATCAGGCCAGGCCGGGTAGGCCGTCCAGGCTGACGGAATTCTTCTCCGACCTGTACCGGACCAGCCCGGCGTCGCCCTTCTTGGCGTTGCTCACGTCCAACACATTTCGGTCTTCCAGATACAGCATCTTCGGGACCGCGTAGCCGCAGGTGTCCGAGATGCGCTGCACCGTCACCACGATGATGGAGCGGACGCCTGGATGCTCGGAGAACAGTGGCGCCAAGTCGGGAAAACGCGGATCATCCGGCAGCACCGCCTCGCCCCGGCCGTGCAGGCGTACGATGCTGGGCCGGCCGTCGAAGGCCATGAACATGATGACGATCCGGCCGTTCTGACGTAGGTGGGCGACGGTCTCGATGCCACTACCGGTCAGATCGAGGTAGGCGACGGTGTGTTCGTCCAGGACCGCAAAGGTACCGGCAGTGCCCTTGGGCGACACGTTGAGCAGGCCGTTCCCGTCCAGAGGCGCGGTGCCGACGACGAACAGAGGCTGCGCCGCCATCCACGTCGCCAGTCGATCGTCGATACCTTCGTAGGCCTTGCCCATGTCCGCAGAATACCCGGGCAGCTCCCAGGAATTCCGCTCACAGGTGGACCAGACAGCCTCGCACGCGCAACTCCAGTGCCACGGCATCGGTTTCCCGGACCCGGTTCCATCGCACGTCGACCTTGTCCAGGACCGGAAGGGTCAGCAGAAAGGACGGGAGAGCGTTGATCCCGTTCTGCCGCAGATCCAATTCTCGCAATCGCGGCGCGTCGGTCAAGGAAGGCGGAACGTGCTGAAGCCGATTGTTCCGAAGATTGCAGTAACGCAGATCCGGCCATGCATTTGCTGCGGCGGGCAGGTCGCGGATGGAATTGCCGCGCAGGTGCAGCTCGCGCAGTTTCTCGAATCCGCAGATTGCATTCGGAAGGTTGTGGAGCCCGACGGATTCGGCTCGAAGTTCCGCGAGACTGTGTAGGCCGCCGATTGAATCCGATAAGCGGCCCAGCGGATTTGCATTGACGTTCAGGTAGACGAGTCGACCCAGCCGGCCGAGCTCTGTCGGCAGCTCCACGAGCCGATTACCGTGCAGGTACAGGTATTCCAACTGACCGCACAACGCGATTTCCGGTGGCAGGCGGGACAGTACGTTCGACGCCAGGTCGAGCACGCGCAATTCGCGCAGTAACCCGATCTCCCCCGGTAGTTCGGACAGTTCATTGTCGTACAGGTAGAGATGGGTGGCCGTCGGCGCGGACGGCTGCCACGTGAGAAGCCGTCGTCGGCTCTCGTCGATGACGACCGTGTTCATGTCGGCTCACTGTAGTAGGTGGGCGCGGCAGAAGGAAAGAACTGATCAGCTCTTTGCTGCGATAGCGCTTGCCACGGAGAAGCATTCCGCCAGTTCGCCATTGGCCGGGTTGTTCGCGCAGCGCCGCTCGTACGCCATCATGACGACGCGGGGCACCCAGTCTTTCGCTGTGGCGGTGTTGCCATTGGTCGAGAGCATCGACGCAATCTCGTCCTTGACCCGTTTCTCGGCCTTGATTTTCAAGGAGGGGGCCGACTTGAGGGTGGCGGCGGGCCGGGTGGCGGTCGCAGTGCTGGAACTGTGTGCGGTGGTGCTGGTCATTTCTTCTTCCTACGGTGATCGGGTGCTGTCGGAATCGACGCCGGCGCGGCTGGTCCGACGCCAGTCCTGCGCGCCATCGCCTGAAAAGTTTAACGGCGCGAAACGCCCCACAATTCCATCTGTTGGGATGCGCAGGTGTCCGCCGCGTCACAATCCGCGCCGGCTGTGCTCGAGGTATCAACAGCGGTCCACGGCTGCTCTACCAGCGCATCCCCGCCCACCACCCCCGCCCAGCGATTCGACAGGAGACATCCATGGTTCCCAGAGTTCCAGAACTGCGCGTACTTTCCGTCCTCGTTGCGGCCGGTCTGCTGCTCGTTTGCTGCGGAGGCAAGGAAGCCGGCACTGCGACATCCGCCGGAGCCTCCATCCGGAGCGCGGGCGCCGGTTCCGTGCCCGACGCGCCCTTCGCCGCGGGCGCATCGGGCACCGGCTACGACATCACTCGCACAGTCGTCACCGACACCGCGGTGCGGGTGGTCAACCTCTACCGGCCGAAGGCATCGCCCCAGGGGTCACCGGTCGACGTCTGGGTCGGTTCGCCGGCCCACGGCGGCAAGAAGCTGCAAACGGTGCCGTACGGCAAGGCCGGCGACTACTTCCCGGTGGAAGTTCTGGATCCCACCGGGAGCCTGACGAAGGCTCCGGGCCTGGCCTACCGGCTCAGCGTGTACGCCGCCGGGAAAACCAACCCTGCAGAGGAACTGATTGCGCAGGGCGAGGATGCGTGGCCGGGCCAGAAACTGACGATGGTGGTCGTGTCGAACCCTTCGAGCAGGGCGGTGCCGGCTTGCAGGTCTTCGCCGACGATCTGGGTTCGATGGAGAAGCGCAGTGGATTTCACCACCTCTCCGTTCCGCCGACCCCGGCCGGCTCCGCGGTGCTGCTGCTCGGTGCGCTCGCGGTGGAAAGCCTCGGGCCGGCCCCGACTCACCCGGCCAGGTTCACCCCGTCGACCAGCGACGGGAAGTGCATCGAGTACATCGACTCCGACACCGGCAAGGTGCACGACCCCAACTCGAACGTCGTCGACCTGTTCGGTGCTACGTCTTTGCTGCCGTATGTGGTGCAGCCCGGGAAGACGATGAATTTGACCGTCCTGCAGGATCAGCAATCGATGGCCGCCGCCTGCGCCGGCGCCCCGGTGCTGGGACCGATCGACCCCGAACTGGTGGCCGGTGAACGCGCCTACGGTTTCCTCTACGGACCGACCATGAAGGCGGCGAAGCTGCTCGTGCTGCCGACAGGGAAGTGACCACGGATTGGCCGGGTTCAGCTCGCGGCCCCTTGGCGGGGCGTGGCCAGCAGCGCCGGTAGATCGATGCCGTGCCGGACGAACCGATCCGCATGGGGCGGGTAGCCCTCGGCTCTGACCAGTGCGTTGTCGCGACTGTTGAAGATGTCCGCGACTTCCACCACCCCGCCCTCCACCCGGCCGGGTAGAGCGACGATCTCCCGTACGCGGCGATGGCCGCCCGGATCCATGCCCAGCTGCACGACCAGATCGATGGACGTCGCCACGGTCGGCACGACGAAGGCTGCCGTGACGTTCTCACCGGCCAGCAGGGGCAGGGTGCAGAGCTTGATCACGGCCTCGCGCGCCGAGTTCGCGTGCACCGAACACATACCCGGCAGGCCCGAGTTCAGTGCAATCAGCAGATCGAGTGACTCCTCCTGCCGAACCTCCCCGACGATGATGCGTGACGGCCGCATCCTCAGCGCTTCCTTGATCAACCGCCGTAGCCGGATATCGCCCTGGCCTTCGAGGTTCGGCTGCCGCGTCTGCATCGCCACGATGTCCGGCAGGTTCGGGCGGAGCCGTTAGCGGATACCATTGCACATGTGAAAGCTGCCGTCTACCTACGAATCAGTCTCGATAGCACGGGGCAGGGTCTCGCCGTGGAACGACAGCGGGAAGATTGCCTCGCCATCGCCGGCGCACGTGGATGGCAGGTGGTCGCCGAGTACGTGGACAACTCGATCAGCGCATCCGACAAGCGAAAGGCCCGGCCGCAGTACGACGCGATGGTCCGAGCGCACGCGGCAGGACAATTCGGTGCACTCATCTGCTGGGACCTCGATCGACTCACCCGTCAGCCGCGCCAACTTGAGGACTGGATCGATGCCGCCGAGGAACGGGGCCTCATCCTTGTCACGGCCAACGGTGAGGCGGATTTAAGTACGGACGGCGGCCGTCTTTTTGCTCGCATCAAGGCGTCGGTGGCCCGATCGGAGATTGAGCGGAAATCCGCACGCCAACACCGGGCGAACCTTCAGCGAGCGGAAGCGGGCGAGGCTTCCACTGGAGGAATCCGGACACTCGGTTATACGGCAGGCATGCGGAAGATCGACCGGCGGGAAGCGCAGCACATCCGCGCGGGTTTCTCCGGGCTGCTGGCGGGTCAAAGTCTTCGGTCGATCGCCCGGCAGTGGAATGACGCGGGATTCCTGACCGCACACGGTGGTCAATGGGACGGCACCGATGTTCGATCGCTACTCCGAAACGTGCGATATACCGGGCTGACCAAACACCGTGGGGCCGTCGTCGGTACCGGGAAGTGGACACCCCTTGTCACCGAGGACGTCTTCCGCGCAGTGCAGGCAGTGCTGGACGATCCCGAGCGGAAAACGACGCCAGCCACGGCACGCCGATACATGTTGTCGGGATTGGCGTTCTGCGGATGTGGCGCGAAGGTGCTAACCGGCCGCACTCAACACGGCACCCGCACATATCGCTGTTCCGAAACCCGCGGCCACATGTCGCGCGGTGCGGTCATCATCGATGAGTGGGTCCGAGCACTTGTCCTTGAGCGGCTAAGTCGGCCCGACGCCGGCCAGCTTCTCATCGATTACGAGCATCCGAACCTTGATGCGCTCCGAGACGAAGCGAGCGCCATGCGCACCCGCCTCGGCGAACTCGCCGACTTACTGGCCGATCCGACAATGCCGACCGCGCAGACAATTCGAGGAATCGACGCCGCTAAGGTTCGATTGGCTGCTATCGAGGCAGAGATGGCTAACGCTGCACAGGTTGACGTGCTCGGCCCGCTTATCCGTGCCGGTGATCTTGTGACTGCCTGGGAGGCATGCGACCTCGATCGAAAGCGTGCGGTCATCGACAACCTGATGACGGTGAAGCTCCACGCTCCCGGCCGAGGCAAGCGGACATTCGACCCTGAGACCATCACCATCGACTGGAAGGCGTGACTTGTGGCATTCCTAAGGCGCAAGCCTAATCATCCCGATGTCCTAATCCTCGACATAGAGCTGCAGGTGATGTGCCACATCAATCGAAATCACCTTCTCGGCACGTTCGCCAAGTACCTGCCCGGTTCGTCTCGACCCGTCGGCATCAAGCCGGATGGTCGGTGGAACATCGACCGAGAGCACGATAAGGCGATCGCCGACTGCCCCGAGTGCGCATTGACGGGACGTGGTCGAGATCAGCAGATCAGCCTGAGCAAGATCCGCGCGAGGTTCGATGATCTTCTCGCTCAGGAGAAGCGGTCCGGCAAGTTGCGCCTCTGAATGCCCACCCATCGGGTAGAGTTGTCCCCAATAGGTCGGCAACACTGACCGGGCGGTCTCTCATCCTCCCTTGAACATGTAGAGAACCAGGCGAGCCTGAGTAGGGACGCGAGAATCCTCACCCACACGAGGTCTTGCCATGTCCCGAACACCCCAGACAGTCGCGTCCGCGCACGGCGTAGTCGCTGCGCTGAAACGACACCACCCACAATCCGGCGACCGCATCGCCGACGCTCGCAGGGATCTCGCTGCGGCCAAGCTCGCCGACTACATCACGAAGACGGTGGACGCCGCTCCACCGCTGACCGCTGAGCAGCGCGACCGGCTCGCCATCCTGTTGCGGGGTGGCCCAAGTGCCTAGCAATGGAAAAGCCCCGGTGCTGGGCGGCACCGAGGCTCCCGAAACAACAACTGATCTGCTGGCGGGCGATCTCCTGAATGGTACCGAGAATCCGTCGTCGGTGGCCGAGGGCGCGTTGGAGACCGTCGTCGGCCTGTTGCTGACCTCGCCGACTATTGAGGTCACCCTGGCGCTACTTGATGGCCTCCCGGCGCCGATACCCGATCCAATGATGGCGTGGTGGTTGACCGGGATCCGGCTGTGCGCCGAGGCCGGGGTGCGCCCCAATCCTTGGACCGCGCTCGACCGTGCGAACCGGGCGGGAATCGAGGCGCCGCCGGCACTCCGCGGCCTGCCGCTCGCGGCCGGTTGGGAGCTCGTCGGGAAGGTGTCCGCCGTGCCGTTCGTCGTCGCCCACGACCTGGTGCTCATCGTCCGGGCCGCGCACGTCCGACGAACAGCCGAGATCGCCAATGAGCGGCTCGCTGCCGCTAACTGGCGCGGAGAGCTGGTCGACCTGGCCGCGCTGTGGCAACGCGAAGCAGCAGCCGTCCTGGCACTGCTCGCTGAGGCGGTGGACGCGCATGTCTGACACCGGTGCCATTGGCGCCGCGCTGCTGACCGACGTCGAAAGGTTCCTCGCCCGATTCGTTGCCTATCCATCTGACGCTGCACTCGTCGCGCACGTCTTGTGGATCGTGCACACCCACCTGATGGATTGCTGGGAGTCGACACCGCGAATCGCATTCCTGTCACCCGAGCCCGGCTCGGGGAAGTCAAGGGCGCTGGAAGTCACCGAACCTTTGGTGCCCCGCCCGGTGCACGCGGTCAACACCACCCCGGCCTACTTGTTCCGCAAGGTCTCCGACGACGCCGGTCCGCCGACGATCTTGTACGACGAGATCGACACCGTCTTCGGGCCGAAGGCGAAGGACAACGAAGACATTCGCGGAATACTGAATGCCGGGCACCGGAAAGGCGCGATGGCCGGTCGCTGCGTCATGCGGGGCAAGGTGGTGGAGACCGAGGAACTGCCCGCGTATTGCGCGGTCGCCCTCGCCGGCCTGGACGATATGCCCGACACCCTGATGACCCGCTCGGTTGTCGTGCGGATGCGCCGCCGTGCGCCCGGCGAGCAGATCGAGCCGTGGCGGCTCCGGGTCACCGCCGGAGATGCCGAGGACCTGCGCGGCCGGATCGAAGACTGGACGGGATCAGTCAGGGCGGACGTGGACGGGGCATGGCCGGAGATGCCGACCGGTGTTGAGGACCGCAACGCCGACGTCTGGGAGGCGCTACTTGCGGTCGCAGACGCCGCCGGCAACACCTGGTCCGACCGTGCCCGGGTTTCGGCAGTTACGTTGGTTACGCAGTCTCGGGGAGCCGTCCCCAGCATGGGAGTGCTGCTGCTGCGCGACCTCCGGGAAGTCTTCGGAGAAGAGGATCGACTCCCGTCCGAGACAATCATCAATCACTTGGTGGTCCTGCCCGAGTCGCCGTGGGGTGACCTTCGGGGGAAGGAACTGGACTCCCGCGGCCTGGCCCAACGGCTGCGGAAATACGACGTCGCACCGAAGGTCATCAAAAGTGCTGACGGGTCGACCTACCGGGGATACCTCGCGGCCGAGCTTCACGACGCCTGGACGCGCTACCTGCCACCAACAGGGGGAAAGGCCGGGGCCGAAGATCCGGGGCAGGCTGGCTATGAACACGTAACTGACGTAACCGGCGTAACCGAACACGCCGACGTTACGGCGGTTACGCAGGTTACGCATTCTGCGGAGCCGACTTGCCCGGTGTGCTCCTACCGCCTCGATCCGGTGCTGACCGCCATGCGCGAAACCACCCACCCCGGGTGCCGAGCCGAAGCCGTGCGGTCACGCCGGTAAGCCGTTGCCGTCCGGGAAGTGCGGGGAGTGCATCGCCGAGGCCGGGAATGCCAAGCGTCCGGGTACAACATGACGACCCCCGAACAATCGATCCTGACCTCAGTCCGGCTTAGGGCAGCCCCTTGCACCACCCGCTGCCAACAGTCGGCGGCCGGCCGCTGCCGCTGCTCCTGTCACGGCCAGCAACACGGCACATCCAGGGTTGACCCGGATGCCCTAGATCAGACCTGGGTCATCGAGGGTGTCACTAGTAATGACCCCCCATGCCCTAAGCCAGACTTAGGGCAGGTGGCGTCATGACCACCCGAGCATTCTGCAATCACTGCCAGGTCGAAGGTTCCGCACCACCATCTCCGAGCCGCCTCGAAGATGATCACGGCGGTGATTCGCGATGAGCCACACGGTGCCGATCCGGGCCGCCGCTGTGCCCGCTTGGCTACGGCTGCAAGCGGAACTGTCCGATGCCGACTCGGTTCCATGCCGAGGACAGAACAGCCATCTATGGACCTCCGAACAACCGGAAGAACGGGAAGCCGCCGCATACAGATGCACCGGCTGCCATGTAGTCGAAATGTGTAACCGGTACGCCGAGGACGCCCGGGAACGGTTCGGCGTCTGGGCCGGAATAGATAGAACCAACCGACAGGGCCGACCGGCCAAAGAGAGGAAACAACCGTGAACCGCGAAATGCAGAACCTACTCGAATTGCTCACCCGCCGACCTATGCCCATCGTCGCCGTGCGTGCTACATGCGACCAGATATTGGCGGGCGGCCGGAACACCGTCGTCCAAGCCGAAGCGTGCAAGCTGGCCCTGGTAGTGCTCGCCTCCATCAATGGCCCGGGCGATGAAATTCCGTGGGAATGGATCAGGACCCAACTCAGGGCCGATGCCGAGGCGATCGCCGCCGAGCGGGTCAATATCGATACTGAGATGCACGCGAACCATGGTGCTGCGTGGGATGAATTCCGCGGTCCGATGAGATAGTCTGACGGTGAGCCACAAGATCCTTTGTGGCTCACCGAATGGCCGGCAGTCCCATGAGCCACTCACCAGCCGAACTCGATCCCACCGCGGCAGCGCTCGGGTCCACGGAAGCCAGGTACTCGCTCAGGAAAACGTGAGCCACCGCAACGGTTTAGATCGACCCCACACGGCAGTGATCGGGTCCAAGTAAGCCGAAGCGATCGCGCACAGGACTTGACGCCATTTCACGCGCCGGACGGATCGATACGTCCCGGCATGCATTCCCCCCGCATAGCGCCAGCCAGCCCAAAAGCGGCCGCGCGGCGGTTCTGCGGATCATCCAGTCATGGCAGTACAAGCACACACCTCTAAGGGCCTCCCCAAATCCTTTTGAGGGAGATCCACCATGCTTTCACCCGAATCCATCAAGAAGCAGATCCGAGTCGTGGCCCAAAAGGGCTTGGACATCGCGGAGAACAACACGCTGCCCGCCAAGTCCCGGATGGCCAGCCTCGACAAGATCGACACCCAACTCAAGACGCTGCGCGACGAACTCACCGCCTCCGAATACGTCACCGCCAAAAACCGCGCGATGGGCGTCGACACCTGGGGCAACAGCGCCGCCGGCCAATATCCGACACTCGGCAGTCAGCCGACCATCGGCGCCGCACCGTCGATCCAACTCGCGCCCGACGAGATCGACCAACTGTTCCGCGCCGCCAAGTCACAGTCACGATTGCGGCTGGAACTCAAGGGCGCGAACGCCAACGTCGGCGACTCGATGCCGCCGGTACTGGTGCCCGGCATCGTCGGCCGCTCCCACGAACCCACCCGGATCGCCGCGCAACTGCCCAGCGCCCAGATGCTCGCGCCGAGCATCGAATACTTGAGGCACGTCTCCACCACCGGCGCCGCGGCCACCGTCGCACCCGGCGGCCTCAAGCCCGAGGTCATCTTCGTGACCGACACCATCATCCTCAAGGCGTCCAAGATCGCCGCGGTCAGCGGCGTCTACGACGAGTCGCTCCAGGACTTCGCTGGCTTCGCCCAGTTCATCAGCAGCGAACTCAACCGCGTCTACACCGACGCCGAGAACCTGCAACTGCTGCTCGGCGACGGCACCGGCACCAACCAGACCGGACTGCTCAACACCACCGGCGTGATCGTCCGACCCAAGGGCACAGACAGTCCCCTCGACGCGCTCGAGCAGGCAAGCCAGGACCTCAGGGTGGGACCGGCGTTCACCCTGCCGAACCTGTACGTCATGCATCCCGTCGACTTCGGCGCGGTCCGCCGGGCCAAGGACCTGCAGGGCCGCTACTTGGTGTCCGTCGATCCGACCGTCGCCGAGACGTCCGCGCTGTGGGGTGTGCCTGTCGTGCAGACCACGCAGATCACGCAGGGCACCGCGCTCGCACTCAACACCGTCGACGCGTGCCAGGTTTGGTACCGGCAGGGCGTCACGGTCGACACGTCCAACAGCAACAACGATGACTACCAGCGCAACATCACGCGGTTCCGCATCGAGGCACGGCTCGGGCTGGCAGTCGTCAAGCCCAGCGCCATCGTGAAGATCACCGGGCTCGGCGCATGACCGCCCGCATCGGCGCATCGGTCGCCGTCGTCAACGGTGAGCCCACCGCCGAACCTCTTCCGGACGCTGCCGTTCCCCACGTGCTGGTCACAGTCGCCGTGCTTGCACCGTTCCAGGTGTACTGGGAAGGCGTCGTCTACATCGGTGACGAAACGGTGGCGCTACCCGCCGACGTGGCCGACCGGCACACCCTCGCCGGATGGGTCCAGCCCATCGCATAGACCGCCGCGTCAAAGTCACCCCGGTCTATTCGAGCGAAGGATTACGGGGAGCCAAGGCAGCGCCTTTGCGAGGCGTTTCCAGCGCTGCCTGCGCGGGTTCGGAAACCTCGGGAGTCTCTGGTTCGTCCAGAGGCTCCCGAGGTCGCTCACCAGCTCCTCGCGCGCGACCCCCCACAGGTCGCAGGGGAGGGACGGCTTGCTGCCGGCGGAATCGACTGGCTCGTGTTCCCGTGGTGATTCAGACACCGGTAGGGGGTGGCTACCAGTCTCGACTGCGTGCCGTGGCTGTGTCCGTTACACAGGTCATCGTGAAGGGTGGGAGCTAGCTCCGCTGCTTCGGATGAAATTGGCGACAGAGGGTAACCGGTGTCTACATCATGCCAACCTCAACCAAGCGACATTCCGTCGGCAGCGGCGTCTACCCCCGAACGCCTTCGTTCCACATCTGAGCGTTCCCCCCAGATTTCCCCCGCCATTTTGAGCTCGGATCAGTGCTTGTGGACGGATACTTACGCCTATGACTGACACGAACTGGCAACCTCTTTGGGACCAACTTCCGGCGGATCTACGCGACAAGCTCAAGGCCAACCCAAAGGCCCGGATCTCTGAGGACGATGCCCAGCTCATGAGCGCTACTGCCGTGGCGTTATGGCCCGAGTTGAACGATCCCCATCCGATTGCGGCCGACTCCCTCTTCAATCAGCCAGTACGAGGGTCCTACCTCGTGCCGGTATTTTGGAGATGGATCGAAGGATTGGCGTAGCCGGATGCGCTTTACTCGCTATCCTGCCCCGAGGCGGTTTGCTTCCGGCACATCCGCACGAGCCCCGGAGAGCAACCCAACATGGCGAGACAAGTAACGCTCAAGACACCGTGCCCAATGTGCGGCCTTACGCTCACTGTTGAGCAACGCTTCGAGAGCGGGATAGCGAGCGACGAGGGCGTTTGGGTGCCCACAAGCGTGCCAATATGCGAGCGCGGCCACCAATACGAGACGAGCATCGGAGACCCGGAGACCGTCTGAGAGCCCGGCCTCCCACATGCCGCCCTCGGCATGACGAACGCCCGCCACCCAGTTCGAGTGACGGGCGCTTGACGGTCGACGGTCGACTTAGTTAGAACCCCCGTAGGCCGCGAGCAACTCGACCAGGGCATCGATCTCCGGGTCCGCTCGGTCGCCACTGTCGGCCTTCGATCGGGCGGCTTCGATGGTGAGGTCGACCTCGTTGAAGTCGACCATCGGTGCGTGACGAACCACGCGGTACTCGCCGCCCCGGTCGACGATCTCGTCAATCTGGTACAGCACGACGTGTGCGGCAACTCCACCACCGGCATGTGTGCGATCAGCCCACCGCTCGGCGTAGATCTGGCCGGTGTCCATCATGCGGATGGTGGCCCAGGCAGGCGGCGCCCAGGTCGCGAGCGGGATGCTCTGCTCCCCGAACGGCTCCGGGTACATCTCGCCGCGCTCCGCTGCCAGGATGATCTGCGATGGCTTAGCCCAGCCGAGTCCGCCCAACGCGGCCAATTCGGACATCTCGAACGGCACCGCGCCGTCGAGCTGGCGCCGCACCTTGACTCGTGGCGTACCGACCAGTCCGGCGAAGCTGTCGGGGGTGTGATTGTTCCGCCGGACGAGATCCGCGACGACTGCGGCGACGTTGCGGGTGAGCTGCTTCCTGGTGGCGCGGTTCGGCAGTTTTGTGGCTGTGGTCATGATTTGAACCCTTCTCTCACGTGTGCAGTCGCACTGGCTATGCGAGCTCGAAGACCTCTTCGCAGGTCACGATGCGCTCACGTGGAGGTATCGAGTTGATGAGCGTGTTCAACAGGGTTGTCTTGCCGGCTTGGGTGCCGCCGGCGACGATGATGTTCAGCCCGGCGACGACGGCAGCTTCCAGGAACCGGGCGGCGTGCGCGGTCACTGATCCGCGGGCCACCAGGTCCTCGATGCCGTTGGCCGCCACCACGAATTTACGAATGTTGAGGCTGAGGTGTTCGCGGGTGATGTCCGGAATCACCGCGTGCAGGCGAGAACCGTCCGGTAGCAGAGCGTCGACGAACGGTGAGGAGAGGTCGAGCCGACGCCCGGATGGCTTGAGCATGCGTTCGACCAGGTCCCGAATCTCGCCGGGAGCCAGCACCGTGGTGGTCAGCTCGGAGACTCCGTTGCGGGCGACGAACACCCGGCCCGGCCCGTTGATCCAGATCTCCTCGATCTCGCGGTCGTCGAGGAAGCGCTGCAGCGGCCCGAACCCGGCGAGCGAGTCGAAGATGAAGCGGGCGGCGTTCGGCCGGTCCATCAGGGGCGGCAGCGACGAGGTGGGAACGCGTTCCTCGTAGTGGCTGATCACCTCGTCGATCAGCGCCCGGGTCGACCGCTGGTCGGAGATCGGATCGACGCCGCGACGACGGATCAGCTCGCGGACCTCGTCGTGGATGTGCTCGGTTGCAGTGGCCATGCGTTTCCCCCCGTCATGCCGTGATCAGGACGAACGTTAGCCGTCCAGGACGCCGGACAGCCAGTTCGTCCACATCAGCGAGCCGCACCGGTGCGCAGGCGCACCGGTGATCCGGCACGCTGTCAGCGAAATGTCGGGCCCCTGTCGGGGCGGCGTGATTTGCTCGCTAGTGGCGCACTTCGCCGGCGCCCTGGTCTGGCCGCTCGGGTCAGACCCAGTGCCCGACCTTCATTCGCGTCGAGAGGTGGCCCCGCATGCCCCCGTCAGCACCCATGGGCGGAGCGTCCCGGGCTGCCCTGCGCGCGATGCACCGCGACGATTCGGTCAAGGAGCACAAGCTCCAGCCCGGGATCGCGCGGCGAATCCTCACCTTCGCGCGGCCCTACCGCAGGGAGTTGACCTTCTTCCTGGCGGTCACCGTCTTCTCCGCGGTCATCGCGGTGGCGACGCCCCTGCTGGCCGGCGCCGTGGTCAACCAGATCAGCAGCAAGGGTTCGGCGCACACAGTGGTCATGCTGGCCCTGGTGATCGCGGTCCTCGCGGTGGTGGACACCGGTAATTCGCTGATTTCACGCTTCTTCTCGTCCCGAATCGGCGAGGGTCTCATCTTCGACATGCGCAGCAAGGTTTTCGACCACGTGCAGCGGATGTCACTGTCCTTCTTCACCAGGACGCAGACCGGCGCCTTGGTCAGCCGACTGAACAACGACGTGATCGGCGCGCAGCAGGCCTTCACCTCGACGTTGTCCGGTGTGGTGTCGAACGTGATCGGCCTCGTACTCACGGCGGGGGTGATGTTCACCCTTTCCTGGCAGGTCACGGTGCTGTCGCTCATCTTGTTGCCGATCTTCGTGCTGCCCGCGCGGGCCTTCGGCCGCAAGCTGCAGACGTTGACCAGGGAGTCCTATGGCCTCAACGCATCGATGACCACCACCATGACCGAAAGATTCAATGTCTCGGGCGCGTTGCTGGTGTCGCTCTTCGGACGCCCCGCAGAGGAGTCCAAGTCGTTCTCCGACCGGGCCGGGCGAGTGCGGGACATCGGGGTGACCACCGCCATGTACGGGCGGACATTCATCGCCGCGCTGAGCCTGGTTGCCGCCCTGGCGCAGGCGTTGACCTACGGCGTCGGCGGCTCTCTGGCGTTGTCCGGCTCGTTGGATGCCGGATCCGTGGTGGCGCTGGCGCTGCTGCTGACCAGGCTGTACGGGCCGTTGACGGCGTTGTCGAACGTGCGCGTGGACGTGATGAGCGCCTTGGTGTCGTTCGAACGGGTCTTCGAGGTGCTGGATCTTCCACCGATGATCGCCGAGAAGTCGTCAGCCGTCGTGCTGCCGAGGGGATCACGGTCGCTCGAGTTCGTCGATGTTCGATTCTCCTACCCGAGCGCCGACCAGGTCTCGTTGGCCTCCTTGGAGAGCATCTCGGTCCCCGACCACAGCCCCGCGCACCCGGTCCTGCACGGTGTCAGCTTCCGTGCCGAGCCCGGCCAGTTGGTGGCGCTGGTGGGCCCGTCCGGCGCCGGCAAGACCACCATTTCCCAGCTGGTCCCGCGGATCTACGACGCGAGTTCCGGATCGGTTCGCATTGGTGATGTCGATGTGAAAGACGCCACCCTGCAATCACTTCGCGACTCGATCGGAGTGGTCGCCCAGGACGCGCACATGTTCCACGACACCATCAAGGCCAACTTGTCTTATGCCAGACCGGAGGCGACCGAGGCGGAGATGGTGGAGGCACTTCGGGCTGCCCAGATCTGGCCACTGGTGGCCTCGCTCCCGGAGGGTCTGGAGACGGTGGTGGGGGACCGTGGCCACCGTCTGTCCGGCGGCGAGAAGCAACGACTCGCGATCGCCAGGGTCCTGCTCAAGGCTCCGGACATCGTCATCCTCGACGAGGCGACCGCACATCTGGACAGTGAATCGGAAGCCGCCGTCCAGCGAGCTCTGTCGGCCGCGCTCACCGGGCGGACCTCACTGGTCATCGCCCACCGCCTTTCCACGGTGCGAAGCGCCGACCAGATCCTGGTGATCGACGGCGGACGGGTCGTGGAGTCCGGTCGGCACCAGGACCTGATCGCCGGTGGCGGCCTCTATGCCGATCTCTACCGGACCCAGTTCGAGCACCAGGGTGACAGCGAGCACCAGGGTGACAGCGAGCACCGGGGTGACAGCGAGCACAGCGAGGCGTCGGCGGATCGGTGGTGAGCCCAGCGAAGTAACGGGCACTATGGGCCGATGTCCATCGCCTACGCTCCGACCGAGCTCAGCCTGCTCACCGAGTGGCGTCCGGACTATGTGATGGCCGGCGTTCTCGTTCTCACTGCCGCCGCTTATGTACAGATGAAGCGGACCGCGTCCAGGTCCCACCTGCCTTGGCGACGCCATCGGGACGTCGTCTTCGCTGCGGGATTGGCGGCTCTGCTGTGGACCTGCAACGGATTCCCGCAGGCTCGCGGTTTTCAGCTGATGTGGGTCTGGATGGCCCAGGAATTGCTGCTGCTGCTCGTCGTTCCGATCGTTCTGATGTCAGCTCAGCCGCTCACGCTCATTCGGGCCACCTACGGTGACGACGCCTGGCCACTGCGCATACTGCGAGCCAAGGCGACGAGAATCGTCGGAAGTCCGTTGGTCGGCCCGGTGCTGGTTCCGATCCTGTGTCTGTGGCTGATCTTCGGCGGGCTGGGTTCGTTTGCGGTGAGTTCGACCTGGGCGGGCGGCGCGGTGCACCTGCTGCTGTTGGCCGCCGGCATCCTGATCGCCATCCCGCTGGTTGATTCCGACGATCGCCGCACGTCGCTGGCGGTCGGACTTTCTCTCGGCGTCGGGTTCGTGGAACTGATCCTCGACGCGTTCCCCGGCATTGCGCTGCGCTTCCAGACGCATATGACCCTCGTGCATTTCGCCGTCGACCGGCCGGCGTTCGCCCCTGTTCCTCTGGACGACCAGCACACCGCCGGCGCGATCCTGTGGGTCGTCGCCGAAATTCTCGACCTGCCATTTCTCATTCTTGCCGCCACTCGCTGGATAAAGGCGGACGCCAGGGAAGCGGCCGTGTTGGACGCCGAACTCGACGCGCGGCAACACCGGGCCGCCGACGGCGCTCCGATCGTCGAAACAACCCTCGATCGCCCCTGGTGGCTCGACGACCCGGATCTTCCAGAACGTTTCCGGGGCCGCCGCCCGGATCCGGAGCCGCGCTGAACACCGCGCGACCGACAGGCGAGACGGTTCGGAGGCGCTACGGTCGCACGGTGACTGCACCTGCCGCCCACGAGGTTCCCTCGCGCCACGCTGACGACCTCGCGCTGGCCCTGGCGATGGCCGACACCGCCGATGCGATCAGCCTGCCCCGGTTCGGTGCCTCGGATCTCACGGTGACGGCCAAGCCCGATCTGACCCCGGTCTCGGATGCGGACCTGGCGGTAGAGACTGCGATTCGCGTCATCGTCACCGCGCAACGGCCGGATGACACGGTGATCGGCGAGGAGTTCGGCGGCGCACCCCGGTCCGTGGGCGCCGGCCGAAGCTGGGTGATCGACCCTATCGACGGCACGAAGAACTTCGTTCGGGGTGTGCCGGTCTGGGCGACCCTGATCGCGCTGTTCGACGGCACGGACTTCGTGGTCGGTGTTGTCTCGGCACCGGCGCTGGCTCGTCGCTGGTGGGCGAGCAAGGGGGGCGGCGCGTTCACCCGATTCGCCGGGTCCGAGCCCCGTCGATGCCGCGTCTCGGCTGTCCGCAATCTGGCAGACGCCTCGCTTACCTACTCTGACCTGCAGGAATGGGAGCAAGCTCGTCGCGAGCGGCAATTTTCCACCCTGCTGCGATCATGCTGGCGCACCCGGGGCTACGGCGACTTCCTGCCGTACATGCTCGTCGCCGAGGGCGCGGCCGACATCGCGGCCGAGCCGGAGCTGAGCCTGTGGGATCTCGCAGGCCTGGTACCGGTGGTCCGCGAAGCCGGCGGCCGGTTCACCGATGTCGACGGCGCAGACGTCGATCTGACCACGGTGAGTGCAGTGGCTACGAACGGGCTGTTGCACGCGGAGGTAACGGCGCTCCTTGCCGATGAAGAATCCAATGAACGACCAGGTCGTACCGGCCAGGTCACACCCAGATAACGGCTCCCGGAAGTAGAGTGTGCAGCTGTGATCCACCTGTCCCATGTGTCGAAGAGCTACAAGACCTCAACCCGACCCGCCCTCGAAGACGTCTCGCTCGACGTCGAAAAGGGTGAGTTCGCGTTCTTGATCGGTCCGTCGGGCTCGGGCAAGTCGACCTTTCTCCGGTTGGTGCTCCGGGAGGACGTTCCGACCACCGGGCAGATCCAGGTCGCCGGCAAGGACCTGGTGAAGCTGCGCAGGTCCAAGGTGCCCTCGCATCGTCGACGGCTCGGATGCGTGTTCCAGGACTTCCGGTTGCTGACGAACAAGACGGTGGAGCAGAACGTCGGCTTCGCCCTCGAGGTGATCGGCCGGCCGCGCGCCGCGATCAAGACGATCGTGCCGGAGGTTCTGGAGCTGGTCGGACTCGAAGGCAAGGCGCGACGACTGCCCCACGAGTTGTCCGGCGGGGAGCAGCAGCGAGTGGCCATCGCGCGAGCCTTCGTCAATCGGCCGCTGCTGTTGCTGGCGGACGAACCGACGGGAAATCTCGACCCTGACACCAGCGCCGACATCATGTTGCTCCTCGAACGGATCAACCGCACCGGGACCACGGTGATGATGGCCACGCACGACAACAACATCGTCGACTCCATGCGGCGCCGCGTCATCGAGTTGCAACTGGGCAGGGTGGTGCGCGACGAGTCGCGCGGCGTGTACGGAGTCGGCCGCTGAGCATCCACCGGCGAGCATCGCCCTCCCGAGCCGTCATGTAACGCCTCGGCCAGATGGCACCCGAATGACCACCACGACGTCAGTCACCGAGGCCGACCACTGCTGATCACAGCTGTTGCTGATCACCCAGGGTCGATTGCCGCGAAAGGAACAAATGCGAGCCGGATATGTGTTCAGCGAGGTCCTGACGGGGCTTCGCCGGAACATCACGATGACCATCGCGATGATCTTGACGACGGCGATCTCGCTGGGTCTGCTCGGCGGCGGGCTGATCGTCGCCAGGCTGACCCAGGCCACCCAGGTGCTCTACGGCGACAAGGTAGAGGTTGTCATCTACCTGACCACCGACCAGTCGCACAAGGATCCGAACTGCCGGGAGAGCGTCTGCCAGGCGATCCAGAAGGCGTTGAAGGCGAACTCCGAGGTGGACCTGTCCACCTACCAGACCCAGGCCGACGCGCTGACCGAATACAAGGCGCGCTACGCGGGCCAGCCCGAAATGCTGCAGATCGTGCAGCAGGACGCGCTGCCCGCATCCTTTCACGTCAAGTTGCAGGACCCGCAACGGTTCAAGGTCATCTCGCAGCAGTTCAGCGGGCTACCCGGGGTCGACCAGGTCAACGACCAGAGCGTGTTCCTGAACAAGCTCTTCGGCCTGCTGAACGGGTTGCGCAACGCCGCGATCATCGTCGCCCTGATCCAAGCTCTGGCTGCCCTGCTGCTGATCTCGAACATGGTGCAGATTGCCGCGTACACGAGACGTACCGAGACGGCGATCATGCGCCTGGTGGGCGCCTCCCGGTGGCGCACGCAATTGCCGTTCATGATCGAGGCGGTGGTGGCGGGCGTCATCGGCGCGGTGGCGTCGATCGGACTGTTGGTGGCGGCCAAGGTCTCCTTCGTCGACAAGCTGTTCGGATCGGTGATCAACTCCGGGGTGGTGGCACCGCTGACCTCGACGGATCTGGTCACTGTCGCACCACTGCTGTTGTTGGCCGGAGGCGGCTTGGCCGCGGTGTCGGCCTATGTCACCCTGCGTCTGTACGTGCGGATCTGAGCCTGTCCTCCGAGTCGGCGAACCGATAGCCGAGAAGCGGTGGTCCCTGCGGCTAATCTGGAGCAGTCATGGTCACAGATAACGCCGTCAAGAAGTCCGCCCGATCGGCCGACGCCCGCAACACGGGCCGGTCGCTGATTGCGTCGAACCGTAAAGCGCGGCACGACTACGCGATCATCGACACCTTCGAGGCCGGCATCTCGTTGACCGGAACCGAGGTCAAATCGCTCCGAGCCGGCCGGGCGTCGCTGATCGACGGGTTCGCCACCCTGTCGGAGGACGAGATCTGGCTGCGCAACGTGCACATCGCGGAGTACGCCGAGGGCACCTGGACCAATCACGCCCCTCGCAGGGCTCGCAAGCTGCTCCTGCACCGGTCGGAGATCGACAAGCTGGGGCAGAAGCTGCGCGAGGGTGGCCTGGCCCTCGTTCCGCTGTCGATGTACTTCTCGGACGGCAAGGTGAAGGTGGAGTTGGCCCTCGGTCGGGGGAAGAAGGAATACGACAAACGTCAAACTCTCGCCAAGCGCGACTCCGACCGTGAGATCGCCAAGTACGCCGGTCGGCGGGCGAAGGGTATGAGCTGATCTTCGCCCGACGAGTTCGACACCGGAGGACGCCCGGCACTTGCCGGTAGCAGGGCGGGAAAGTGTTGCCTGCAGTACTGCTGGCGGTGTGCTGAGGCCACCGAAGTCGGTCCGGTGCGACGCTGGCGTCCGGGTTGTCGTCTATCCGGCATGAACTTCTCTTCTTGGACCGGTTCTCATGTTCGGTTGCTGCTGACCGCCCTGATTGGGCTTGGCGCCGTTGTTGTGGTGACGGGCTGCGCTTCGCCTTCGGGTACAGGCATGGCTGTGCACGGTGTGGCGGCGCCGACCGCCCGGACGACCGACCCACCCCGATCCAACGCTCGTGATTCGAGCGGCAACGGGTCGAGCGGCCCGGTGTCGAGCGGCTCGGTGTCGAGGGGCCGGGTTCCCATCCCGGCCGGCTGCTCGAAGACGCCGCCGATCGAGCCCGGGCAGGCGAGGCCCTCCGGCGTTCCGGTGATCAGCGTGACAGGGGAACCAATGCCTGGATGTTGCGCAAGGCCACCGAACCGCTGGCCCTTTCTGTCTACGCCGACGGCACGGTGCTGATCACCGAGGGACTCGATAGCCTCAGCGAACCGTTGCCGACCGTCACCGTGGGGCGCATTGCGAACTGCATGGTCGACTGGGCCGTGGCCGAAACGGACAGGGTGATCAGTCTGGACACGGGGCAGGCCATGGTCACCGACCAAGGAACCACCGTCGTCACCTTGTCCCCGCCGGGTCGGCCGCACCGCAGTTTGTCGGAATATGCGCTCGGTGTCGGTGACGACCACGTGCCTGAGCCGGCTCAGACGGCGAACCGTGGCGCCCTGCTTGCGACCTTGGCGGCGATGAGGGGGGCGGTGGGCGGCCGAGCACCGTGGTCTCCCGACCGATTGGAACTGACTCCGACGACGGCGGGGAAGAACATTCCTCGCCACCTCTGGCCCGGACCGGTGATGCTGAGCACTCTGCTCTCGCAGAAGGCGTCGTCAGGCTGTGTCATCGTGACCGGTGAGACCGCGACCCGGGTGGTCGCAGTACTCGGGACTGATCCCGTTCTGGCGGAGTGGTCCGACCGCGGCGCCGAGAATGTGGCCGCCGGCACCTATGTTCTGGGCGTCCTGTTGCCAGGTCAGCCACCGACCTGCGGCAGGTAGAGCGGCCAGACGCTGAGCCAGCCGAGCCGGACACCGAAATCGGAGCTACGTACGCCGTCCGGGGAGGTAGGCTGAACACGCTTGTCTCCCCGGGTTCGTTCCCGGTCTGGGGGTGATTGGTCTCGACAGCGGCTGTCGAGTGAGGTGAAGCGGGCCGAGGAAGGCAACGATGATCTCGTAAACCATCCGTTGCAAAAAAATCAAGCGCCGACAACAGTCAGCGCGAGTTCGCCCTCGCCGCCTGAGCGAGTAGCGACTCCGTCAGTCCGGGTGTTCCTCCGACCCGGATACTGGCGCCGTTAAGGAGGATTACTTCAAGGTCCGGTCGCGGGACCATTTGAAGGACATCAAACAGCGACTGGGCCTGTCACACCAGCACGTTCGCATGACTGGTGGGGTCAAGTAGAGACACCGTGAACTGCGCCCGGAGAAGCCCTCACAACACAACGTTGGACGCGGGTTCGATTCCCGCCACCTCCACGAGTGATGTGGTCCGCGCCGAAGGCCCTACCCGAGCCGGGTGGGGCCTTCGACGTGTGTCGGCTGCCGGAGCTGCGCCGCGATCACCGAAGCGAACCGCTCCGCCGATCCGGGCGCCCGGGGCAGAAACAGCTCCGGCTCGATCAGTTCGAGCTCCATCACCAGCGGCGCGGTGTCGGTACCGATCAGATCGACCCTGGCGTACGCAAGGCAGTCGGCTTCGCCGGGGGCGGCGGCCAGCGCTGCAGCGGCCACGGCCAGTTCGACGGGGGAAGCCACATGCGGACCGAGAATGCCGCCGAACCGTTCCTGCACCCGAAAGTCGCCGGCGGTGGGTAGTTTGCGCACTGCGTGCGAGTAGAAGCCGCCGAGGTAGATCAGCGAGCGCTCACCCGAAAGCACTTCCGGCTGGAACGGCTGGACCAGCGCGTCAGTGGAGGTGAGGATCGAGCGCAGGTGCGCAGCGGCTTCCGCCGACCCGGAGTCGAACCGGCCCACGCCCATCCCGCCCGCTGACACGGCAGGCTTGACGATGAGCTCCGCGGTGCCGAAGTCCGGCAGCTCCACCGAGCCCGGGATCTTCGACCCGGATCGAAATACGACGGTCGGAACCGTGGGAATGCCGGCCGCGGCCACTTCTGAGAGGTACCCCTTGTGCGAGTTCCACCGCACCACGCCGATGTCGTTCACCAATCGCATGGACAGGCCGCCGAGGGTGGCCAGAAACTCCGGAAGTCGCTGGGTGTAGTCCCAGGTGGTGCGGATGACAGCCAGATCGGCCGGTAGTGCGGACAGCTCGGCCGACGTCCAGGCGACGATGTCCGAATCGATGCCGAGTTCCGCGAGGGCATCGGCGACCAGCACCGTCTCGAAATCGTCATGAGGCAGGGTTTCGGCGGTCAGCAGCAAGATCCTGGGCATGGTGGAAATGCTGTCACAGCGCCAGCCGGCCCCGGGGTCCGTGCCCATTCGGATAACGCAGAGCGTTCGTTCGGGCAGCGCACAGCTGGACGTAGGCGGAGCGCCACAGCAACGCAAGCGGAGCCGCGCGCATTTCGGCGCCTCGCGCGGGTTGCACCGCGAGCGAGGAAGACCCGGTGCGCGCGAACGCGGCCTGTGCTCGGTGGGAGTTTGCGCGCGGGTTGCATCGCGAGCGAGGAGGACCCTGAGTGCGCGAACGCGGCCTGTGTTCGGCGGGAGTTTGCGCGCGGGTTGCACCGCGAGCGAGGAGGACCCGGTGCGCGCGAACGCGGCCTGTGCTCGGCGGGAGTCTGCGCGTGGGTTGCACTGCGAGAGGAGGACCAGCTGCGCGCGAACGCGGGTCGAGCTTGGCAGGAGGTTGCGCGCGAACGCGGCCCGGGCTCGGCGGGAGGGCCGCCGATCGACTCAGATTTCGCTGGTGTCCTTCGGAGTTCCGATTCGGATGGGCTTGTTGGACTTGCGCTTCTTCGCCGCCGCTTCCTCGCGTGAGGTCTTGCCGCCGTCCTCCAGGTCGGCACGCAGCCGATCAAGTTCTCCGCGCAGGTAGTCGCGGGTGGCGATCTCCCCGATCGCGATGCGCAATGCCGCCAGTTCGCGAGCCAGGTATTCGGTGTCCGCCTTCGTCTGGGAGGCGCGGTTCCGATCCTCGTCCAGGGAGATCCGATCCCGGTCGTCCTGCCGGTTCTGGGCCAGCAGGATCAATGGTGCGGCATAGGCGGCCTGGGTGGAGAACGCCAGGTTCAGCAGGATGAACGGATACTTGTCCCACAGACCGTTGACGCCGGCCACCACGTTCGCGGTGATCCAGAGAATGACCATCAAGGTCTGCCAGAAGAGGAACTTTCCGGTCCCGAGGAGTCTTGCCAGGCGTTCGGAGAAGCGCCCGAAAGCCTCCGGGTCGATGTCGAGGGTGAAGCGTCGAGTGCTGCGCGGTTGGTCGAGTCGACGCCCCGGGCGCGCTTCAGGCATGTCCGGTTCCTCTCAGGCGGGCGGAGGTACGGGTCCGGCTGGGCATATCGCCCAGGCCGAGCTCGCGCCAATTGTCCGGCAGCAGGTGGTCCAGCACGTCGTCGACGGTGACCGCGCCCAGCAGGTGGTCCTCGTCGTCCACCACAGGCGCGCAGACCAGGTTGTAGGCGGCGAAGAATCGGGTGACCTCGGCCAGGCTGGCATCCGCCGACATCCTGGCCATCTCCTTGTCCATGGCACCGGCCACCAGGTCGAACGGTGGTTCGCGCAACAGGCGCTGAGTGTGCACAGAACCCAGGTAGCGACCGGTCGGAGTCGCCTGCGGCGGACGACAGACGAACACCATGGACGCGAGCGCCGGCGTCAGATCGGGGGACCGCACCCGTGCCAAGGCCTCGGCGATGGTGGCATCCGGAGTGAGCACGATGGGCTCCGGGGTCATCAGGCCGCCGGCGGTGTCGAACGAGTACTGCAGCAGCCGCCTCACCGGCTCGGACTCCTCCGGCTCCATCAGCTCCAGCAGCCGCTCCTGCACGCCCGAAGGCAGCTCGGCGAGCAGGTCGGCCGCGTCATCGGGATCCATCGCCTCCAGGATGTCCGCCGCTCTGGCCTCATCCAGGTGAGCCAGGATGTCCTTCTGATCTTCTTCCGGCAACTCCTCGATGACGTCGGCCAGTCGCTCGTCGTCCAGTGCGTCGGCCACTTCGTATCGGCGGGCAGGCGGCAGATCGCGCAGCACGGTGGCGGCATCCGCCGCGCGGATGCCTTCGAACGATGCGAGCAGCTGTTGCGTTCCCAGCGTGGTGTTGTCGGTCAGGTCAGTGAGATCAGTACCGCGGACATCGGTCCAGCCGAGCAGTTGGACGGGGGAGCGCCTGGTCAACCGGCCGGTTCTTTCGCGAACGGCCAACCGGGTGACGACCCAGTCCCGGGTCCTGGTCCGTTCCATGCCGGCGTCGATGATGGTGGCCGCCGCCGCAGTGGTGGCGATCCGAACCTTCTTGTCGATCAGTTGCCCGATCACCAAGACCTCGGTGCGGCGCTGCTCGAATCGGCGCAGGCTCACCGATCCTGTCGACAGGGCAATGGCATGGGACTCCAGCGACGAGACACGGAGCATCGGCACGAAGATCGGACGACGGGTGGGGAGTTCGACCACGATGCCGAGCACCCGCGGCGGTTTTCGGTCCAGGCGGAGCGCAGCGACGATGTCGCGAACCTTGCCGATGGATTCGCCGCCGGGGCCGAACACGGGAAGCCCGGCCAACTGGGCCACGAAGACGCGCGGGGTACCTGCCACGTGCTCAGACTAGGTGCCCGGGGCGCTGCGGCGAACCGTCGCCGCCGCGCCCGATGGAGCGGATCCACCAAGGCGCCGCGCGCACACATCTGGCGAACAGGCCGATTGCGTATGGTGGCAACCGCCGACTCGGAATCGGGATGCACCCAGTCCACATCGCTGAACATCGGGTGAACTCTGATCCGAAGCCATTCGACAGCCGAACAGAAGGAATTCTTCCATGCGCATCCGCGCCCTTGTTGCCACCCTTCCGCTCCTGGCGCTCGCCGCCTGCGGTTCGACGTCCACGTCCAGCCTGACATCGGGAAGTAGTGTTCCCGGCTCGCTTTCCGCCGGTTCGACCGGGGCCTCCGGGTCCGCCGTTGCGAGCGCCGCTGCGAACCTCGGACCAGCGGTTCCACCGGCAACCGTCCTTGCCGCGCCGGTCGCCGCCTCGGAACTGCCGACGGCGTCGGGCAAGTTCGGTGAGAAACCGAAGCTGACCTTTCCGAAGACCACTCCGCCGCCAAGCCTGCAGCGCGAGATCCTCATCGCAGGCACCGGGCCGGAGACCAAGAAGAGCGACTACCTGGTCACCAACTACTACGGAACCGTCTGGGGGAGTGACAAGGCCTTCGACAACTCCTACGACCGGAAGGCGACGAGCACCTTCCAGATCGGCGTCGGCCAGGTCGTTCCCGGCTGGGACATCGCCTTGGTGGGGGTCAAGTTGGGGAGTCGGGTCCTGCTGAGCCTGCCGCCGGCAGACGGGTACGGAGCCAAGGGCGGCGCGGCCGGCAAGATCAAGGGCACCGACACCATCGTCTTCGTCGTCGACGTCGTTTCCCGGATCAGCTCTGATCAGGCCGGACAGTCGGACGCGGCGGTCCAGCCTGCTCCGAAGGGCGTGCCGACGGTGTCCGGCGCCCCGGGCAAGGAGCCGACGATCACCATCCCCAAGGGCCTCAAGGAGCCGACGGCCAACAGCGTCCATGTGCTGGCCAAGGGCACCGGCCCGGCGGTGAAGGAAGGCAGCGTGCTGGCCCAGCTGGTGGTCACGGACTGGACGAAGTCGCAGACCCAGTCGACCTATCCGAAGAAGGCCGGAACACCTGCGTCGGCCAACCCCGGCAGCACCGGATTGCAGAAGATCCCGGTGGACAAGACCGGCGCTCTGAAGGGGCTGGTTGGCCTGCCGATCGGAAGTCGGGTACTGGTGCTGATTGCGGCCACTACCGATCCGTCGACGGGTCAGAAGCAGCCTGCTGCCATTGCCGTGGTTGACCTGGTCGCCCAGGCCTGACCAGCGTCGCGGTCTCCGGTTTGACTGCGGATCTGCGGAAGCGCCAGATGAACAACGGGTGACACTTGGCGGAACAGTAATGCCGATCAGGCGAAATACGTCCGGCGGCGATGGACAGGTCGTTCGGCGGCCGCGACACTTCGGGTCATGACAGAGTTCATCATCCTGGTACTGGTCGTGGGGACCGCGCTGGCGTTCGATTTCACCAACGGCTTCCACGACACCGGAAATGCGATGGCGACGTCGATCGCCACCGGAGCGCTGAAACCGAAGGTCGCGGTGGCCCTGTCCGGAGTGCTCAACCTCGTCGGCGCATTCCTGTCGACCCAGGTCGCCAAGACGGTGGCGAAAGTGGTCCACATCCAGGACAAGAACGGTGCTCCTCTCCCGTTCTTCAACGCTCCCGGGGGTCACCACCTGCTTCTCACGATCGTGTTCGCGGGCCTGGTGGGAGGCATCATCTGGAATCTGGTCACCTGGTTGTTGGGCCTACCGTCCAGTTCCTCGCACGCATTGTTCGGTGGCCTGATCGGGGCGGCGGTTGCCGGGCTCGGTTTCACCAAGGGCGTGGACTGGACCCTGGTCCTGTCCTACATCGTCATTCCGGCGGTGCTCTCGCCGATCGTCGCGCTCATCATCGCGGCAGCGGGTACCTTCTGCGTCTACTCGATCACCTCGCGTGTCGGCGAGAAGTCGCGGGAGAAGGGATTCCGTTGGGGCCAGATCGGCTCCGCGTCCCTGGTGTCCCTGGCGCATGGCACCGGTGACGCGCAGAAGACGATGGGTGTCATCTTTCTGGCGCTGGTTGCTCACGGGTCGTTGACCGCAGACGGTGACATCCCGTTCTGGGTGAAACTGTCCTGCGCCGCGGCGATCGCCCTTGGCACCTACATCGGGGGCTGGCGCATCATTCGAACGCTGGGCAAAGGCCTCGTGGAGATCTCCTCACCCCAGGGAATGGCGGCCGAGTCGGCCTCCGCCGCGGTCATCCTCACCTCCTCCCACCTCGGTATCGCGCTGTCTACCACCCACGTCGCCACCGGCTCGATCCTGGGTACCGGCGTGGGCCGCAAGGGGGCCAAGGTCCGCTGGAGGGTTGCCGGACGGATGGCCGCAGGTTGGGTCATCACACTGCCGGTGGCGGCGGTGGTCGGTGCGGTCTGCTGGTACCTCGCGGACCTGCTCAAGGGCCCGATCGACGGGCTCCTCGGAATTCTGCTCGTGTTCGCCATCCTGGTCCTCGTCGCCACGTTCATCTATCTGCGTTCCAAGAAGGCTCCTGTGCATGCGCACAAACTGAACGCCGACTGGGAGGACTCCTCGTCCGCACCCTCGGAGTCCACGCCTGCTGCCTCCCGAACCTCCGCCTCGGTCTGAGAGGACTTCCGCTATGTCAACCATCCTGACGTCCATCGCTCCCATCTGGAAGGTGTTGCTCGTCGGCCTCGTCCTCGGAGCCGGCCTGCCTGCTTTGTTCGCCCTCGGAATCCGTGGTGCGGCCGGTACGATCACCGCCGACGGCCGAGGTTCCGTATCGGCCAGCCCAGCCGGCCGAGCACTGGCCGCGGTGTGTTTTCTGATCATCGCTCTGGTGGTCGTCGCAGCCATCGTCGTGCTGGCGGCGTCCAAGGCGTTTCTCGCAAAATTCGGTCTCTCCTGATGTCGGCGGCCCAGAGCAGACCAGGTCCGATCAGCGCCGTACTGAACTGGCTGCGAAAGGGCTATCCGAACGGCGTGCCGACCAAGGACTACTTCCCGCTGCTGGCGCTGCTTCGACGGCGCCTGACGGACGCCGAACTGGACGAACTCGTCGACGATCTCGGCCGATCCGGGCACCTTCCTGCCGATCGCAGCGTCGTGCTGGCCGCCATCGAACGAGTCGTCCAACAGGAGCCGACGGACGAAGACCTGGCTCTGGTTGCGGCGCGGCTGGCAGCCGCGGGGTGGCCCTTGGCCGGGGAGCGCGAATCTGCGAAGGAAACAGCCGTCGCGCAGGAGAAGGAGGTGCCGTCGGGCGATGCTGCGGCGCCCCGACCGGCATTCCTGCGAGCGATTCTCGGCTGGCTTCGGGCCGGGTACCCCAACGGTGTGCCGACGAAGGACTACATCCCGCTGCTCGCCCTGCTGCGCAGGCGGCTCAGTGACGACGAGACGGTGTGGGTCGCGCAGGAGATCGTTGCGTCGGGGCACGCACCCGTCGGCGCTGCGGACATCGGAGTGCTGATCACGAAAGTGACGAACGAAATGCCGTCCGAGGGCGACATCAGCCGGGTTCGCGAACACCTGGAAGCCGCCGGTCATCCAATTGTTCCGCGCACTGATCTGCCCAGCGCTTCAGACTGAACACCGGGCGGTCCGCGCCGAACGAACCCGCCGGGTGGTCCCGCGCGGGTTGTGTGCGGCGCGCGCGGGTTGCGATCCGCGCGGCTGCGCTGCAATGCGCGCGGCTGGCGCGTGCTGCGGTTCGACGCATGCGTCGCCGTCCAGTTCCCGCGGAACCAGGCCGGGCGGTCCAGCGCGGTTGTGCACTTGCCGGGGCGCTCGAAGCCACAACTAATCCTCATCTGCACCAACTAGCGTGTCGACGACGGATCGTGCTTTCGCGGTCCGATCCAGAATTCGGCCATCGGACCGTCGGTCCCTAGCGGTCGAGTATCGTCGTGAGGAGTGTTGTGGCGCAGGGTAAGACGGGCAAAGTTCGATCCGGTGGCCCCCCGCAACAGCCGGCTGTGCAGAAGTCGGCGCGGGCCGCCGAGCGTCGGCCGCTCACGTCCGGTAGGGAGTCAGTCGCCTCGGGCCGGCAGTCCAGCCCCGAGTCCAACCGCACCCAGATGATCATCGGCATTGTCGCGATCGTGCTGATTGCCATCGTGATCGTGGTGGGCCTGGTGCTCAACAAGCAGGGGACGGCGGCGCCGGTGACGGACCATCCCAGATCGACCAATTCCACGGCGTCGGTCGATAGCGGAGTCGTCACCGTCACCGTCACCGGCGGACGGTCAACTCCGACGATCGATCTGTTCGAGGACGGCATCTGCCCGAAGTGCCAGGATTTCGAGGCTCAATACGGTCAGCAGGTCATGAAGGCGGTGGACGAGGGCAAGTTGACCGTCCGCTATCACTTCCTCAATTTTCTGAATGCGAACTCACCGTCGAAGGACTACTCGACCAGGGCCGGGGCCGCCTTCCAGTGCGTGGCCGCCGTCCCGCCTGCGTCCGCGCCGAAGGGACTGTTCCTGAATTTCCACACCATGATGTTCGCGGCCGGAACGCAACCGGCCGAGGGCGGCGGGAGCGACTTGTCCAACGAGCAGATCGCCCAGATCGCCAGTAAAGCAGGGGCGCCGGCTTCGGCTGCCGCCTGCATCACTTCTGGAGCTCAGATTCCCGCGTCCAAAGCGGGCGCCGACGCTGCCAAGGCGGTACTGGCCAAGGCTGTCGGCGGAGACGGCTGGGGCACGCCTACCGCGATGAAGGACGGCGCTCTGCTGGGCATCAACGACACCGATTGGCTGACCAAGCTACTCGGCTGACCAGCGTCGATGTACCGATTAGGAGCTGCTCCGCCGCACTTGGTAGTGTGGTCGAGCAGCTTCACGGGGCTGTGGCGCAGCTGGTAGCGCACCACACTGGCAGTGTGGGGGTCAGGGGTTCGAGTCCCCTCAGCTCCACCGTGAAAGGGCCTGCCGATCGGAGATTCAATCTTCGATCGGCGGGCCTTTCTGCTGCGCCAGCCGAGCCGGGTCTTCGTTGCAGATGTCCGCGATCCTGATGGCGCTGTTCGCCGGCACGCACAGGGCCGCTCGGGAGTGCCGGCGGGGGGGCTGCGCAGGGTTCGGTCGACCGGTCCGTATGTTGTCCGGGGTGAACAGCAGACCTGAATTGCGCGGCACCTTCGGCATGATTACCAGCACGCACTACCTGGCCACGGCGGCCGGAATGGCGATGTTGGAGGCTGGCGGAAACGCGATCGACGCCGCGGTGACCGCAGGATTCGCACTTCAGGTGGTGGAGCCGCACCTGAACGGACCGGGTGGCGACCTGACGTTGCTGTTCAGCGAGCCCGGCGGCACGCCGGAGGTGTTGTGCGGTCAAGGCCCGGCGCCCGCCGCGGCCACGATCGAGCACTACACGGATCTGGGCCTTGATCTTGTTCCAGGTTCCGGTCATCTGGCGGCCGCGATTCCCGGTTCCACCGTTGCCTGGCTCACCCTGCTCCGGGATCGGGGCACCAAGCCGTTGGCCGACGTCCTGAGCTACGCCATCGGTTTCGCAGAGGGCGGCATTCCCGTACTGCCGTCTATCCAGCGCGTCATCGCCGCCGTTGCGGAGCTGTTCCGCACCGACTGGACGTCGTCAGCGGCGATCTACCTTCCGGGCAACCAGGTACCGGCCGCCGGTGCCCTTCTGGTCAATCCGACTCTGGCGCAGACGTATCGGCGATTGTTGAGCGCCGGAGCAGCGGCCGCGAGCCGGGAAGCTGCGATCGACGCGGCCGTCCAGGCCTGGTCCCAGGGCTTCGTTGCCGAGGCCGTGGACGCCTTCGTCCGTAAACCTAAGTTGGATTCGTCCGGAACCGCTCATTCCGGCGTGCTGACCGGAGCCGATCTGGCCGGGTGGCGGGCGGCCTACGAGGTTCCGACGACCGCGAGCTTCGGGGACTGGACGATCTACAAATCCGGTCCGTGGGGGCAGGGTCCGGTACTCCTACAGCAACTGCGGCTGGTCGAGCAGCTGGGATTGCGGCCCGGTGAAGTCGGGCCGGGCGCAACCGATCTGATTCACACTGCCGTCGAAGCGGCCAAGCTCGCGTTCGCCGATCGCGAGGCCTGGTACGGCGACTCCGCCCCGGTGCCCATGAATGATCTGCTCTCGGACGGCTACACCGAGCAGCGCGCCGCGCTCGTGCTGAACACTGCGTCGATGGAGCTCCGGCCGGGGAGTCCGGCAGGGCGGTCGCCACACCTCGGCGCTTCGATCGGACGCGTCGACCCGGCGTTCGACGGCCCACCTGCGGTCGGCCTCGGGGAGCCGACCGTTGCACGCGACGGCACAACCAGTGGCGACACCTGTCATGTGGACGTGGTGGACCGGTGGGGAGGCATGGTCTCCGCCACTCCCAGCGGTGGCTGGCTGCAATCCGCTCCGGTGATTCCCGCGCTCGGTTTTGGGCTCGGCACCCGTCTGCAGATGATGACGCTCGAACCCGGCCTGGCTGCCTCGTTGATGCCCGGTCGTCGGCCGAGAACGACCCTGTCCCCGTCGCTGGCAGGTCGCGGAAGCGCGGCTGAGCTGGCCTTCGGAACACCCGGCGGCGATCAACAGGACCAGTGGCAGTTCGGCTTCCTATTGCGACTGCTGCTGGGAAGGGCGGACCTGGACCTGCAGCGAGCAATCGAGGGCCCGGCGTGGCACAGCACGCACTTTCCCAGTTCGTTCTATCCCAGACAGGCATGCCCCGGGCAGCTGGTGATCGAGAGCAGATTTCCCGACGAGACTCTCGACGAGCTTGCGCGGCGAGGACATCGCGTGGTCCGCTCCGGCGACTGGACGCTCGGGCGAGTGTGCGCAGTGGGACGCGATCAAGGAACCGGTCGACTGCGCGCCGGCGCAGATCCGCGAGGGAGCCAGGGGTACGCGGCCGGTCGTTAGCACGCTCGACCAACCCAACCCAACCCAACCCGGCCCAACCCGGCCCAACCCGGCCCAACCCGGCCCAACCCGGCCCGGCCAACCCAACCCAACCCAACCCGGCCCAACCCAACCCGACCCGACCCAACCCAACCCGACCGACCAACCCGCCGCGACCTGCCCCGCCGCGACTCGCCCGCCGGGCGCACCGCCCAGGCCGACCGCGCAGGGCCGCCGCCGGCGGCTGCAGCCCGCGACCCGCCCGCCGCCGCCGGCCCGCCGCTGCAGCCGGCGACCGCCCGCCGCCGCCTGCCGCCGTCCGCCCGCCCGCGCGCGGCTGCCCAGCCGTAGCCGCGGGTAGGGGTTCCGGAATCAGCGATGCAATTCCGCGAGACTCCGTCCCAGACGTCGTCTTCTACCGCTTGTCGGACTAAGCTGAATCCGTCGGTTCCGTTGTTCGGTGCCCCCGACGCCAGTGCAAAACCTTTGCCGGAGGATCGCCCGTGACAGCCGTAGCCCCGCGCCCCGTGATAACCCGGGCCTACCCGGTGAACAAGCTGCGGCCCGGAGTCGCTCTGCTGGGGTACCTCAAGACCACCGACCCGAAGACGCTCGGCAAGATGTACATGTGCACGGCGTTCTTCTTCTTTCTGGTCGGCGGCGTGATGGCGCTGGTCATGCGGGCCGAACTGGCCCGGCCGGGCATGCAGTTCCTCAGCCCTGAGCAGTACAACCAGCTCTTCACGATGCACGGGACCATCATGTTGCTGTTCTACGCAACAGCGATCGTGTTCGGATTCGCCAACTTCGTGATGCCGCTCCAGATCGGCGCACCCGACGTCGCGTTCCCGCGACTCAACGCTTTTTCCTACTGGTTGTACCTGTTCGGATCCTGCATCGCTGTCTCTGGATTCTTCACACCGGGCGGTGCCGCGGCCTTCGGCTGGACGGCTTACACCCCGCTGTCGAACTCGATGAACTCGCCTGGCGCAGGCGGGGATCTGTGGATCATGGGCCTCGCGGTCTCCGGCCTCGGCACCATCCTCGGCGGCGTCAACATGATCACCACCGTGATCTGCCTGCGCGCCCCGGGAATGACGATGTGGCGGCTGCCGATCTTCACCTGGAACATCCTCGTCACGTCGATCCTGATTCTGATCGCGTTCCCGGTATTGACCGCGGCGTTGTTCGGATTGGCGGCCGATAGACACTTCGGCTCCCATGTCTTCGATCCGGCCAATGGCGGAGCCATCCTGTTCCAGCATCTGTTCTGGTTCTTCGGGCATCCCGAGGTCTACATCATCGCGATACCTTTCTTCGGGATAGTTTCCGAGGTCTTCCCGGTGTTCTCGAGAAAACCGCTGTTCGGGTACCGAGGACTGGTCTACGCGACGCTCTCCATCGCGGCTCTGTCCGTGGCGGTCTGGGCGCACCACATGTTCGCTACCGGCGCTGTCCTGCTGCCGTTCTTCAGCTTCATGACCTTCCTGATCGCGGTGCCGACAGGACTGAAATTCTTCAACTGGATCGGCACCATGTGGCGAGGTCAGATCACCTTCGAAACGCCGATGCTCTTCGCCTGCGGCTTCCTGGTGACGTTCCTGTTCGGTGGTCTCACCGGTGTGATCCTCGCTTCACCAGCGTTGGACTTCCACGTGTCGGACACCTACTTCGTCGTCGCGCACTTCCACTACGTGCTGTTCGGCACGATCGTTTTCGCCACCTACTCGGGCATCTACTTCTGGTTCCCGAAGATGACCGGGAGATTCCTGGACGAAGGCCTGGGCAAGTTTCATTTCTGGACGACCTTCGTCGGATTCCATCTCACCTTTCTGATCCAGCACTGGCTCGGAAATATCGGTTTCCCGCGTCGATACGCCGACTACCTGCCCTCGGACGGATTCACCACCCTCAACACGATCTCCACCATCGGATCCTTCGTTCTCGGCGCTTCGGTACTGCCCTTCGTCTGGAACGTCCTGCGTTCGCTGCGCTACGGCGAGGTGACCACCGCGGACGACCCCTGGGGTTACGGAAATTCGCTGGAATGGGCCACGAGTTCGCCACCACCGCGTCACAACTTCACGTCCCTTCCCCGAATCCGGTCGGAGCGCCCCGCTTTCGAGTTGCACCATCCCCACATGGTGGAGCGGCTCCGAACCGAGGCGCACCCCAACCGCGACTGGCAGCCCCTGCAGGATCTCGAATCGAGCGATCACATCGGCATTCCAGCCGGCTGAGTGGGTACAACCAGAACCGTCACAATGGCTTCGGTGCTGATCACCGTCACCGGACCGGACAAGCCCGGCGTCACCGGCGTGCTCTTCACTGCTCTATCGGCGCATCGTGTCGAAGTCCTCGATGTCGACCAGGTGGTCATCCGGGGATGGCTCACTCTCGGCGTCCTGGTCCAGTCGCCGGGGGATCCCGAGTCGCTGCAGGAACACGTCGAGCAGGCCATGCACTCGCTCGGGATGAAGGTGCGGGTCGGAATCGACCGAGTAGGCGATACCGATCGCCGAAGCGCCACGCACACGGTGGTCGTCCTGGGCCGGCCGTTGCAGGCGAAGGCGATCGGAGCGCTGGCCCGAACCTTCGGGGACGTCGGGGTGAACATCGAGACGATCACCAGGGTCGCCGACTACCCGGTCACCGGGCTGGAATTGTCGGTGACCGCTCCCGATGACGACAAGCTGCGGTCGGTGGTGGCCTCGGTGGCCTCGGTCGCCGGTGTTGACATCGCTGTGCAGCGGGCGGGACTCGCGCGGCGGGCGAAGCGATTGATCGTCTTCGACGTCGACTCCACCCTGATCACCGGTGAGGTGATCGAAATGTTGGCGGACCACACGGGTACGCGAGCGAAAGTCGAGGAGATCACCGCCGCCGCGATGCGTGGCGAGCTCGATTTCGCCGAGTCGCTGCGGGAGCGGGTGGCCATGCTGGCCGGCCTCGATGCGCGCGTGCTCGACGAGGTCGGCGCTTGCCTCGAGTTGACACCGGGTGCCAGAACGACCATTCGGACGCTCAAGCGGCTGGGGTACAAGTGCGGAATCGTCTCCGGTGGGTTCACCCAGGTCGCGCGGCACCTCGTCGAAGATCTGGAGCTTGATTTTCTGGCCGCGAACACACTGGAGGTGATCGGTGGCCGGTTGACCGGTCGGGTCGAGGGCGACATCGTCGACCGCGCCGGAAAGGCGAGAGCGCTGGAGCGGTTCGCGCTGCAATCCGGAGTGCCGCTGAACCAGACGGTGGCCGTCGGGGACGGCGCGAACGACATCGACATGCTGGGCGCAGCCGGCCTGGGTATCGCCTTCAATGCAAAGCCCGTCGTCGCCGATGCGGCCGATACGGCGCTCAACCAGCCGTTCCTCGATCCGGTGCTGTTCATCTTGGGAATCACCCGCGACGAGGTGGAGGACGCGGATGCCGCGGACGGCCAAATTCGCCGCGTTCCGCTGGTCTGACCAGCCACCGTCGGCTTCGCACAGCCCGTTCGCTTCCCTCCGGCCCGATTCTCCGGGTCGGCAATGCCCGGCCCGAATAGCCTGGCTGCCAATAAGTTTGGAGCAGACCGATGGCTGGTGAGGCGCTCGCGCCGCTTCGCGCCAGATATGCCCATTGGCTCGGGCTCGACGGCGAGCAGGTGCTGCAGGACCGAGCGGAAGCTGCGCAGGACGTTCGCGCGCTGCAGTTGCTGGTGCGCATGGAGCGGGACCGGCCGCCGTCCTGGCACCGGGCCTTGGCGCTGGCGGCAAGCGGCAGTGCGGCCATCTGCCTGGACCCCCGATCCGAACCCGGCGGTGAATGGAACGATGCTGTCCGGGCGTATTGCGCCGGGCATATTCGGAAGGTCACCCGCCGGGGCAGGGGTGCTGGATGGGAAGCAACGGCTGATCTGCCCGGGATCACCTTGACCGATGGCGGCACCGAGGTCCGGGCGCTGGTTCCCGGTCGGGTGGAGGACCTGGACAGGCGGGTCGGCAAGCTACAGGTCGGCGGCACCGACGTCGAGCCGGATGAGGCGCCTGCACCGGCATCCGGACCTGTCCTGCGAATCTGGTTGCCCCCGGAGCCGAGAATGACGCTCGGGAAGGCGATGGCCCAGACGGGTCACGCGGGCATGATCGCTGCCGCCTTGCTGACTGCTGATCAGCCGCGACTGGAGCGGTGGAGAGCCGCCGGACTCTCGGCTGCGGTGAATCGCGCAGACCACCGAATGTGGCGCGAATTGTCGGCAGCATTCGCCGACGACGGCGACGCGTGGTCGAACAACCGATTGCTGGCCGTACGTGACGCAGGTTTCACCGAGGTCGCGCCAGGAACGGTCACGGCTGTTGCCGGCATCGATTGGGAATCGGCGCCCTCGTCCTTCAATTGCTGAGGTCAGACGACGGTGACTCCGGCCGCCCTCATCGAGCTGATCGCCGCTTCGGAGTCTCCGGCCTGCAGTTCGACGAACCTCGTCAGGGCCAGTGGGACGGTGGTCCGGTATCCCAGTGCGACGCCATCGATGGCGGTTGCCTTGACGCACCAATCTCCGGCCAGCCCGACCACGGTGATGGCCATGATGCCGTTCTCGTCGAGGATGGTGGAAAGTTCGGTCCCGGTCGTCGCGCCGGTTTCGAGATCGAGCACCGAGAAACCGCTGTACCCGTCCTGCGGACCCGAACCCTTGCGCACCACTGGCCCGTTCTGCGGCAACCCGGGAACGAACTCGGCTCCCGGAGACCCCATGACGCAATGGACCGGCCACAGTCCGCCGTCCGCTGCGAAATGCGGTGTGTGCTCCGGATGCCAGTCCTGGGTATAGACGACCAGACCACCGGCAGCCACCGTGCCGGCGATCTGCTCGAGGATGCCCGGCAGAACCGATTCGCCACCGTGGACGTACAGCGAACCGATCGGGTCGGCGAAGTCGTGCTGCATGTCGACCACGATCAGCGCGGTGGTGGAATCGAAATCGGTTGTGGTCACGAGCTTCTCCGCATTCGGCAGTAGATCAGTTGAGATGGGCTGCAAGGAGGCTGGTCGGAATTGCCGGGTCACCCTGCGACAGCTTCAGCCCCTCCCACGGCAGACTGAGCAAAGAATCCGTCAGACGTCGCCGGGCGTCCTGCAGGGTGGGCAGCCCAGGAACCGGACTCCCGTTCCGGATCAGCGGGATCTGCAGGCGAAGGTCACCGGCTTGAGCCTCGGGGGCCGGTCCGGCCAACTGGTAGACGATTTCTTCGGTCACGGTGCCGGTGGATCTACGACGACGAAGAGCACCCTTCGCCCCGCCGTTGGACTGCTTGTTCTCGCTGCGCTTGGCGACGGCGCGGCCGTCGACCTCGACCATCTTGTAGACCATGCCCGCGGTCGGCGCGCCGGATCCGGTGACCAGCGAGGTTCCGACGCCGTAGACGTCGACCGGCTCCGCACGCAAAGACGCGATGGCGTACTCGTCGAGATCGCCGGAGAGCACGACCTTCGTTCCGGTCGCGCCGAGAGAATCTAGCTGCTCCCGGGCGGATCGGGCAAGCACCCCGAGTTCACCGGAGTCGATCCGGATCGCGCCCAGTTCCGTTCCGACCACCTCGATGGCGGTGGCGATGCCGCGGGTGATGTCGTAGGTGTCCACCAGCAGCGTGGTTCCTTTGCCCAGCGCCGCGACCTGGGCCGCGAAGGCGTCCGCCTCGCTGTCGTGGAGCAGGGTGAAAGCGTGCGCCGCGGTGCCGGTCGTCGGGATGCCGTACCGCTGCCCGGCCGCGAGGTTGGATGTAGCGGTGAATCCGCCGATGTAGGCGGCTCTGGCCGCGGCCACCGCCGCCTGTTCGTGCGTGCGCCGTGACCCCATCTCGATCAACGGCCGGCCGGCCGCGGCGGAGGTCATCCTGGCGGCCGCGGCGGCGATCGCGCAGTCGTGGTTGAGGATCGACAGAATCACCGTCTCGAGGATGACCGCCGACGCGAACGACCCGCGCACCGTGAGGACGGGTGATTGGGCAAAGAACAGCTCGCCCTCCGGGTAGCCGTCGATGTCGCCGTCGAACGACCAACTCGCCAGGTGGTCCAGGGTCGGCCGGTCCAGGATCGGCTCCAGGTGCGCCAGTGCCGCCGAATCGAAACGGAAATCATGAATGGCATCCAGCACTCGCTCCGTGCCGGCCACGACTCCGTACCTGCGGCCGTTGGGCAGCCTTCTGGCGAAGACCTCGAAGGTGCACGTTCGATCGGCACTCCCATCGGCCAGCGCGGCCTGGAGCATGGTGAGTTCGTACTGATCGGTCAGCAGCGCTGTGCCGGCCGACCGGTTCCCGGGCACATCGCGCGCTCTCATCCGCCCACCCTAAGTGGTCTCGCTCGATAGTTCGTCAGGGGTTCAGGCCGCTCGGGGTTGGGCCGGGCTTGCTGTACCGTTTTGGCGTTGTTCCAGGCGTTGGAGTAGGTCGGTGAGGTTGTTGGTGGTGAAC
>JAABUW010000194.1_pt1 | contig 129625 bp, 142 predicted proteins | sample 5560081 | NCBI WGS metagenome assembly JAABUW01 (sample SAMN10711882, study PRJNA513363) | rock metagenome | isolation source: Antarctica rocks | place: Antarctica: Victoria Land, Knobhead sud
TGCGCAAAAGTCGAAAAAAGAGCTCGGCGAATCAAGCGAACAGACCAAAAACGGCCGAAGACGGGGCTAAGGCCTTCGCAAACCTTGATCTGACGACGGTTTCGTCGCGAAATTCCGCAACCTGCTACAAGGTTGGCGCGCGCGACGAAGCCGTCGGCTACACCGGCTCGTCGCACCTCCTCGAGCACATGCTCTTCAAGGGCACCACGACATACAGCCGCGCGACCGGCCGCGCGTACGCCGACGTGATGAAGGAGATCGGCGCCGCGCTCAACGCGACGACGTGGATCGACCGAACGAATTACTTCGAGACCGTACCGAAAGAGCTTTTGCCGCTCGCCGTCGAGATGGAAGCGGATCGTATGCGCGGCGCACTCATCGCGGATTCCGAACGGAAGAGCGAGATGACCGTCGTGCGCAACGAGCTCGAGCGCGGAGACAACAACGCGGCGCGCGTGCTCGGTCATGCGCTCGTCGCGACGGCGTTTCGCGAGCATCCGTATCACCATCCGACGATTGGCTGGCGCGCCGACGTCGAGGGCGTCTCGACCGCACGGTTGCGCGAGCTCTACGATACGTTCTATCATCCCGGCAACGCGGTCGTCTTCGTCGTGGGCGACGTCGAGATCGGCGCCACCCGCGAACTGATCGAGCGTCACTTCGGAGCGCTCGCGGCGAACGTAGCGCCGTTGCCCGAGGTCCACACGACCGAGCCGCCACAGCACGGCGAGCGCACGTTCTCCCTCAAACGGCCGGGCGACGATACGCTGCTCTCGTACGCCTATCACACGCCGAGCGCATTCGGCGAGCGACGCGTGCTCAGCAACGCCGAGATCGCGGAGCGGGCGCGCGAGCCGCTCGGCCCGAGCGAGGGCGACGCGCTCGATCTCTTCGGCCGCGTGCTCGCGCGCGGCAAGACGAGCCGGCTCGCACGCGCCCTCGTCGATGAGCGGCTCGCCCTTGACGTCTCCGCGCACGATTGGGGCTCGCGCGATCCCGGCCTCTTCCAGGTCACGGTCGCGATCCGGCCGGGCGTCGCGATGGACCGCGTGCGCGAGGTGATCGATCGCGAGCTCGCGATACTCGCGGACGAGGGGCCGACGGCGGACGAGCTCGCGCGCGCGAAAACCGCGCTCGCACTCGGTCGCGCGTTCGCGCGCGACAGTACGTTCGGCATCGCGCAACGCCTCGCGGAGTTCGAGGCGGTCGGGACGTGGCGCTTCGAGGAGGGTTACACTCAGCGGCTCGAGTCGGTCTCGATCGACGACGTGAAGGCCGCGGCGCAGGCTTACCTGCACGAAGACAATCGCTCGATCGGCACGCTCGTGCCGGGCACGCCGCGCGCATTCGCGCAGATTCCGTTCGCCCAGATCGACGAGCGCGTGACGCCCGCCTGGATCGAGGCCGCACCGCTCGCCCGGCCGGCCGCCGTCACCGGAATGCCGTTCGCCGAGCGCATCGAGCGCGCGACGTTCGGCGGCGTGCGCGCGCGGTACGTCGCGAACGAGGGCACCTCGACGGTGCACGTGCGCGGCCTGCTCGATGCCGGCATCGCGATGTCGCCCGATCGGCCGATGCTCCCGACCATGCTCGCCGAGATGCTCGCGCGCGGCACGCGCGTTCACGATCGCCGCACGCTCGAGGAACGGCTCGATCGTCACGGTATCCGCCGCACGTACGGCGCGGACGACGACCGCTCGTCCGGTTACGATCCGCTCGCGTTCCGCTTCTCGGCCGCATGCGCGGCCGAGCATCTCGGGGAGCTGCTCGAGGTGCTCGCCGAGGAGCTCCGGGAGCCGTCGTTCGATCCGCTCGAGCTCGATCGCGTGCGCGCCGAGCTCGTTGGCGCGATCCGGCTCGCGCGCACGAACACCGGCTGGCGTGCGATGCAGCGCTTTCTCAGTCTCGCGTATGCTCCGGGCGACATCAACGCCGAACCGGACGTGGACGCGCTCATCGCCGACGTCGAATCGATCGACGTCGCGGCGCTTGCGGCGTACCACGCGAACGTGCTGCTGCGGGCGCCCTTGCGCGTTGCGGGCGCGGGCGGCGTGGCCGCCGATGAGTTCCTGGCTCGCATCGGCCGCACGCTCGGTGCGTTGCCGTTGCAGGCCGCAGCGCTCGACACGCCGCGCACGACGCCGCTCGCCGCTCGTGCCCGTCGTGAATCGGTCGCGGTGGAAGATAAGCCGAACGTCGACGTCGTGCTCGGCCGCGCGAGCGATTTGCACCGCGCGTCGCCCGATTTCGAAGCGGCGGCGATCGCGAACGGCATCCTCGGTCAGTCGACGCTGAGTTCGCGGCTCGGCATGCGCCTACGCGATCGCGACGGGCTCACGTACGGCATCACGAGCGGCTTCCTCGCACCGGGACGTACATCCGGTCCCTGGCGCGTCTCGGTCGGCGTGAACGCGGCGAACGTCGAGCGCGCGATCGACGCGGTTCGCGACGTGCTCGACGACTATGCGGCGCATGGTCCGACCGCACGTGAATTCGACGCGCAGCGTAATTCGATGGTCGGCGCGCAACGCGTCTCGCTCGCGACGAGCGCGGGCCTCGCGACGATGCTCGAGCGGCTCGAAACGTACGACCTCCCGGACGGCTACGTCGACGGTTACCGCGCGACGCTCGATGCCGTCACGCTCGCCGATGCGAACGCCGCGATCGCACGCTATCTTTCCCCGAACGACCTCATCGTGGTCGACGCGGGCGGTCTGTAGCCCTCAGTGCTCGTGGTCGCGGTCCTCGTTCATCCCGTAGCGGTACGCGACGGCCACGAGTAGGACGAGGATGCTGAAGAGAATCGTAAAGCCGATCATCTGATTGGGCTGCATGCCGATCGCCCGTTCGACAACGATGACTGCGAGGGCGACGATGCAGGCGAGCCCGAGCACGACGGGCTCAAAGCCTGCTATCATATCGGCCATGCCATGAGTTCGGGATGGAAACGTGCCAAGCGCGGCGCCATGCACGGGCCGGAGACGTGCCGCAACCACGGTCGGCCACACGGATTCAAGAATCGAATCGACGGATCGATCGGCAGGTCCAGCACCACGCTGACACATTTTCCGATGCCGTCGGCGGGCGTCACGCGAACGCGTAGCGCGAGCTCCGAAACGATGAAGAGGCCACGGCCGCACTCCGAGAAGTCGTCGTTCGGCGGCCGGATGTCGAGCGCGAATGCGGGTGACGTGTCGTGCACGCACACCTCGGCGTTGCCGTCGAACACGCCAAGCTCGAGACAGGCGTTCCCGTCCGCGTGCCGGACCGTGTTGGAGAGCAGCTCGCCGATCACGAGTTCCGCCGCGACGAGATTATCGGCCGAGGTCGTGATTTGACGCAACGTTGCGGTCGCCGCCTTGCGTGCCGAGCGCGCCGCGCGGACGTCGTTCGCATCGAGAGACCAACACATACATGGTCTCCTACCCCGAAACGGCACATTGGGTCAGGCGGTCGCGCCGTACCCTCGGGACCGGAGAAACTCTTCGGTGCGCTCGATATCGAGCGGCCGCGAGAAGAGGTATCCCTGCGCGCGCGAGATCCCGAGCTCCGCGAGCGCGCGGGCTTGATTTGCCGATTCGACGCCTTCGGCGACGATCGAGAGCTCGGCATCCCGCGCGATGCCGACGATCGCGCGGACGATCGCGCTGTTGGCGAGGCCGTCGATATCGTTCTCACTGACGAACGATCGGTCCACCTTGAGCTCATCGACGGGCAGCTGGTGCAAATAGCGCAGCGACGAGTAGCCCATGCCGAAATCGTCGAGCGCGACCTTCGCGCCCTGCGCGCGGAGTGCCGCGAACACCGGCGCCGCGACGCTCATCTCCTGGACGAGCACCGACTCTGTGATCTCGAGGCACAGCCGTTCGGGATCGAGCCCGGTCTCGCGTAGCGTCTGCAAGAAGCGCAGCAGATAATTGGGATCGGCGAGCTGGCGGGGCGAGACGTTGACGTTCATCATGACCGAGTGATCGATGAGGCCAGCGCGCTCGAAGCGTCGCAGCGCAAGGCTCGCCGTTTCGAGCACACGGTTTCCGAGCTCGACGATCGTGCCCGTTTCCTCCGCAATGGGGACGAAGTCCAGCGGCCCGAGCAGGCCGAGCTGCGGGTGCTGCCAACGCACGAGCGCCTCGAAGGCCAGCACGTTCGCCGTCGCGAGTTCCACGACGGGCTGATACTGGACGATGATGCCCCCTGCGCCCGATCCGAGCTCCGCTTCGAGATCGTGCTCGAGCCGCGCCCGGCGATTGCTGCGATCCCGCAGCGGTCGCGAGAAGCCAACCGACTGCCCGCGTCCGAGCGACTTCGCGCGGCGCATCGCGGCGTCGGCATCGCGCAGCAGATCGTCGCTCGAATCGCCCTCGGCGCGCACCTTCGTGCCGATGCTCGCTCTGAGGCGGATCGTACGGCCGTCGATTGCGAACGGCTCGCCGAGCGCTTTCGTGATGCGCCGGGAGAGCGAAGCCGCGGCCGCCGCGTCGGCGTCATAGGCGATCGCGACGAACTCATCGCCGCCGAGCCGCGCGAGCAGATCCTCGGAGCGCAGTGCGGCGCCGACGCGCTCGGCGAAGAGGATCAGGAGCCGGTCGCCGACACCGTGTCCAAAGACGTCGTTCACGCTCTTGAGCCGATCGCAATCGATGAAGAGGATCGCGCCGGCGCGGCCCTGCGCGACGAATGCGGCGAGGCGCTCTTCCAGGAGCTTCCGATTCGGCACGCCCGTAAGGGCATCGAAGTTCGCGGCGCGCCAGAGGGTATGGGTCGCGGCCTCGCGCTCGGCCAGGGCCGCATCGAGCTCGGCGAGAGCCGCATCGAGCTCGGCGGCGCGACGTTCGGCGCGGGCCGCGCGCAGCTCGGCCTGCGAGGCGTCGATCTCCGAGAGCATCACCACGCGCCGACGGACCGTCGGGTCGCTCTCGATCTCGTACGAGGTGAAGTCGAACTCGAATTCGCCGTTCCCGACGCCGCGTCTGCCGCGCACGCGGCCGGTGCTCGGCCGCAGCGGATCGCTCGGCGCGACGATGCGATTCTCGTCGTCGGTAACGCGGAGTTCGTTGAAGGCCGCATCGGCCTCGTCGCGCGAGAAGCCGGTAAGCCGCGTGAACGCATCGTTGACGTAGGTGATGCGCGGGCGCGTGGGCACGACGGGCAATGCCGGCGATTCGATGACGGCGAGCGGGTTCGCAACGTTCTTCACGACCTCGGCGAGTGCGCGCGCGTCGGTCGAGGCATGCTCGTTGGCTCGGAAGAGACCCTCGAGATACGCCATGACCGCGCAGAGCAGGATCGACGTTATGAGGAAGATCGCGAACGCGATGAGGTCGGGCGAACGCATCTCGTCGGAGACCGCCGCGGGAAGTGCAAGGAACTGCAGCCAGATCGATGCCGTGATCGCGGCGCCGATGGCGAGGACGACCCAGTCGACGTACGCGCAGACGAGAACCAGGTCGACGGCGAGCCAGGCATCGCATGCGAGGTTCCATACCGTCGAACCGTCCCGGCAGGCGAGAACCGGTACGAGCAGCATCGCAATGACCACCAGGACCGACGCGAGGCGCCGCGATGGCACGAGCCAGGCGACCGCCGCTGCGAAGACCGCGAGCACGAGCGCGATGAAGTCTTCACGGGGGCGCCAGAGCGGCGACAGCTGCGGCCGGATGGACGCGGCGAGTGCGGTAAGCACGAGCAAAATCGTCGCCACCACCGGCGTCGTACGACGCCGGATCGACATCAGGTCATGGGCGCGAGCGACCGATGGAACGAGGACGAGCGGCCCTCCATAAAGAGCGTCCTCCGCCTCCATTGTTCACGAGCATCCGGAATCCCCGTTTCTTGGGATTGCCAACGCCCGTCGGATGGCATGCGACCAGCAGAATCGTCGACCCGCAACGCTCGGATGGCCGGGCGTTGCCAAAAAAACCCCGCCGTAGCAAGGTTTTTTCGTGGTGGAGATGTGCGGATTCGAACCGCAGACCCCTTACATGCGAAGCAAGTGCTCTACCAGCTGAGCTACATCCCCACGCGCCGGGCGGCGCGAGCACCGCGGCCGACCGACGTTCATACGCCTCGGGGCGGCGCCGCCCCTCTCGTCAGATCGGCGCGCCGAGGTACGGAAAGTTCGCCGTCTGGTAGCCCGTGTTGCTGCAGGCGACGTTGTCGGTCGCGAGCTGCGGCGTCCCGGCGCGGCCATCTTGCTCCTTACCGTCGTCCGGGGCTACGCCGGCCGTGATCCCCGGTGGCGCCTTCGTCGTCTGCGATGACGCCGTCGTGCCGAGCGCCCCGAAGGTGAGTCCGAGCGTCGCCGTGACCACGTCGTCGTAGACGCTCCGGCCGCCGAAAGCCCCCGTCGGCGTTGGGATACCGAGCGCGGCGTTCTGACAGAGCGCGACGATCCGGCCGCCGGTTTCCCAGCCGAGATACTCAGCCGTTCCCGATGTGTCGGCGAGGTTCGCGACGAGCGCGTCCGGGAGGAGGAGCGCCTGATCGTACGTTGCGACGGCGGCGCCGCGGCCGGCGGTCGTCGTGATGAACGAGCTCACCATCGAGCCGTACGCCGCGACGTCGCCCCGCGGTGCGGCGCGGTTGAAGGCGTCGTGCTGCGCGAAGGGCAGGTACAGCTCGGCGATGCCGGGCTTGCCGACGCGGTCGATCTGCTGGAACGTCACGTTGGCGCCCGAGGTATCGCTGTTGTTGTTGAGCGTCGGATCGTTGCTGCACGCGGCGAGCCCGGCGATCAGGGCGGCTGCGACGACGAGGCGGGTCGAGTGCATCTTACTGTCCATTGGGGGTGCTCGTGGTCGCCCAGTAGCCGATCACGGCCGAACCCGAGCCGCCCAGGAGCGCCTTCGGGATCTCGGCGACGATCGAGAGCGTGTTCGTGTTGGCGAAGAAGTTCGTCCCCGGTGCCGTGAAGCCGTTCGGACACGCGCCCGACGTGAGGCACGACGGTGCCGTGCTGCCGAGATTGCGGTCGGGAAAGATCTTCTGAAACTGTGTGAGGTCCCAGAACTGCGGATCGGCGCGGCCGCCCGCGAAGATCGCGATGGGGCCGGTGGGATCGGAGATCGTGAACGACTTGTTGATGGTGCCGCTGCCCGTCGGCGTGACGAGTCTCGTTGCGGTTCCGACTTGCGCGGGCGCCGAGGGTCCGTAGACGGTGACGAGCTGCCCCGCGCCCGCCGGTCCGAACGAGAACTGAAGCACGAGGTTCTCGATCGGCCGGCCGCCCGCCGCGGTCTCGCTCGCATAGTTGCTATCGAACTTCATCGTGTAGAGCGCGCGCTGCTCGAAGTACGACGTCGTCCCCGCACCCGCCGGAATCGCCGGATCGACGTTCATGACGGCGACGACGTCGTTTGCGTTCGTCGGGCTCGGAAACAGGTAGACGTTCGAGATCGCCGCGGCGGGCAGCCGCTGCAAAATCGTCGAGGCCTGATAGTCAAAGCCGCGCACGGGCTTCTCGGCGACGACGACGGCCGCGGCCACGCCCAGAAACGCGACGGCCGCAAGCGCGGAACGAGGGAAGGTCATGGCGTTCCGGTTTTGCGGGCCGCGGCGGAAAGCCTCGCTAGTGTGCTGACCCAGAAGTTCCATGCGGAAGATCGCGAAGGATTTTTGGTCGGATCGAGGAGCGATGAGGGAGCAACGCCGTAGCGCTGTGACCGAAAAGCGACGACGAGCCGGCCGAAAAGACGAGCGAGATTTCGTAAGCGAACTTCTGGGTCAGCACACTAGGGGCCGCCGAGCGCGGCGAGCCGGCTGCGCGCGTCATCCGCGTAGAAGGGGTGGAACTGCGGATTCTCGGCGAGCGCTCTCGCGAGTCGCGCGCGCGCCTGCGCCGTGTCGCCGAAATGCTCGGCGATCACGCCCGCGTGATACTGCATGATCGGGAACTCCGTATCGAAGCGCATCGCCTTGCGCATCTCGCTGCGCGCGACGTCCCATTTCCCGTCCTGTGCCGCGGCCCAGGCGAGCGTATCCTCGGTGAGGATGTCATCGCGTGCGGCGAGCTCGCGCGTCGCAATCGCGTACGCGTCGCCGAGATGGATGCCGTGCTCGGAATAGTAGATCGCGAGGAGCCGGTCCGAGATGCGCTGCGAATTGCCGATCCGCTCGATCGTGCGGATCAGGTCGTCCGTTTGTTTGGCGGCATCGTTCTCGCCGAGCGCGCGCTGCGCGTCGGCCTCGTAGCCGAGCGTCTCGGGATAGGGGATGACGTTCGCCGAATCGATCGCGGCGTCGAGGCATGGCTGCCAGCGATGCATCGCGCAGAGAAAGCGCGCCTGCGCGCGACCGGCATCGACGTCGTGCGGAAAGATCGTGCGCGCCGTCTGCTCGTCGGCAATCGCGTCGTCGTTGTGGCCGGACTCGAAGTCGAGCTCGCCCTTGCGGAAATAATACCAGGCTCGTCCCTGCGCGCCCGCACCGAACGACGCGTTGCCGAACGCGAGCGGCCGCTCGAAGAGGTCGCGCGCTTCGGCGAGATGGCCCGTGAGCTCGTCGTAGCGCGTCACGAGCACGTCCTTGGGAATGCCTTCGAAGCGCTCGAAGCGCGGCAGTCCGTCGATGAGCCGCTTAGCCGCGACGTAATCGCCGATCTCGAGATCGAGCGAGGCTTCGCGGATGTGCATCTGCGGATCGCGCGGGTCGTAGCCCTCGACGAACTTCGTGCGCGCGAGCGCCGCGTGGAACTCGTGCAGCGTCAGTTCGACGCTCGCGAGCTCCATGTCGGCGGCCATGTTGCCGTAGGGCATGCGCTTGAGCGAGAGCAGCGCGTTCGCACGGGCGCGCATCACATCGCCGATGTCGCCCCGCTCGCGATAGCGCTGCAGGTACTGGCCGGCCAGCTGCCGCGGACTCAGCATGTCCTGGCGAAAGTTCTGCTTCGTCGCCCGCTCCCAGAGCGCGACGTTTGTATCGCGCTCGAGGTAATCGGCCGTCACGGGGACGGCCGTCGGATACGACTCCGCTCGCGCCGCGCTCGTCCCGTTGCCGACGAACGTGGGCCAGAGCGCAACGAGCGCGATGACGATGACGGCAACGGCGATACCGACGATGGCACGCGAATTCTTCATAACGTGATCCCGGAGAAACGGAGCGGCCCCGCGACGAGCGTCGCGGGGCCGTGACCGTGGAGCCGCTTAGTGCGGGGTGGGGAGATAGGGGAACGTGGTCGTGGACTTCTGCGATGCGTTGATCGTCAGGTTCTGCGCCGCGAGGCAGTTGTTCTCTTTGCCGTCGTCGGGGATCCCGAGGCCGACGAGCGCCTTACCGAACACGACGGCGAGCGACGTTCCGATGACGTCGTCGTTGATCGCGCGGCCGCCGAAGGCGTTCCCAACTGCGCCCTTGGTCTCGGCGCCGAGATACCCGGCCTGCGTCGAGTTCTGTGTGAGATCGACGGAGTACTCATCGGGGTAGAGCACCGTGGCGACTTCGGTCGTCACGGCGGCACTGCGGAATGCCGACGTGAACGATTGAATCGAGTTTTGCAGCGTCGGGTCCTGGTAGGGTTCCGCGGAGTTACTAATTTGGTGGTCGTTGAACTTCTCGAAGAGCTCTTTGACGGCCGGGCGCGAGAGGCGCTCGATCTGCACGAAGTTGCCCGACGGGAAGATGCCCGAACCCGGGAGATTGCTCGGCTGCGGGGTGAGGTTGACGTTGCCGCCGCCGCTCGAGCAGCCGGCGAGCGCGAAGCCGAGCGCGCCAAGGATGGTGAGGTGCTGAATCTTCATAATGTCGCGCTCCTACGAGTTCGTCGTGTTCGAGCTAGCGGTCGCCCAAACGTGGATCATCGAGCTGGGATAGCCCGTGGTGAGCAGCGTCTTCGGGACTTCGACGACGAACGAGAGGACGTTGAATCCGCCCGCGAGGTCGGCGAGGGCGTTGACCGGCGCTTCGTTGCTGCACGCATACGCTCCGGCCGCGGTGCTCGACATGGTATTGGCCGGGAAGCCGTTAAAGCTCGGCGTTTTCTCACGACCGGCCTGATCGCCCGGCGATGCGACCTGAGCGGCGAGGCCAACGGTGTCGCCGTTGCTGAGCATCGTATTTGCCACCGCGCTGCCGGCGGCGTCGTTCTGACCCGAATGCGTCGAGTAATAACGGTCGCCGAGGAACGAGAAGAAGCCGAAGAGGTCGAAGACGAACGGGTCGGCGCGCGGGCCGGCGAACACCTGGATGCCGTTGCTGAGCGCGGTGCCCGAGGTGTTGTTGTACGTCACGGTGCCCGTCACGGGGACGAGCGTGTTCGCGACGCCGACTTCGTTGGGCTTGGCCGGGCCATAGACGGCGATCTGCTGACTCGTCGACATGTTCGTGCTGGCCGCGAACTGGATGACCTGATCTTCGGCGCCGCCGGCCGCGCCGTGCGAGATCTTGAACTGCCAAAGGATCGTCGGGTCGAAGAACTTCGTCGCGCCTGCGCCCGCGCTGATGAGCGGCCACGTATCCATCGCGAAGACGACCTTCGTCGCGTCGTTGGGATCGGGGAAGACGAAGACGTCGGTGATGTCGGCCGAGGCGTTGTGGCCGACGGAGTTCGCCAGGTTGTACGTGTCCTGATGGTCGGAGCTCTTGACCGCGTGAGCGGAATAGAGCACCCCGGCGGCGGCGATGGCGACAACCGCCGTCACCGAGCCGATGGTCCGAATGAGTTTCATGGAGTTTCCTCTCACAGAGTCGTGTCGGTTTGGGTCGTCGGGATGCTCCGCCCGCGTTTCGTCTCGAAGAACACGTAGGCGAAGACCGCCAGCAGCGTGACGACGATCGCCACGCTGAAGTCGAGGTCGAGGCTCGCGCTGGCAGTGATCCATCCGAGGACCTGCGCGAGCTCGTAGGCGGCAACGACGAGCGCCAGGGTCGTCACGGCGACGATCCAGAGGCGCGCGGCTCGCGGCCGCATACTCGTCCGATCGGATACGAGCCGATGGACGAGAACGCTGTCGAGGGTATCCGTCACGATCATGCCGAGGCAGAACGCGACGCCCACGAGGAGGGCTCCGGCTAGCCCCGAGTTTGCGCCGAACGCGACGGCGTACGTCGCGATCTGACTCGAGGTCTCGAAGCCGAAGCCGAAGAGGAGGCCGACGGGCACGGCGAGCCACGGGCTCTCCGCGTCGCGCAGGGCCTTCGGCAGCAGGCGCGTTTTCGCGCCGCGGATGCGCGTCGCGCCGGAGCGCAACTGCTGCAAATTCACGATCGCGATCGCGACGAGCACGACGATGCTGATCCACGTGCCGATCGTCTCGATGAGCGCGCCGTGGGCCGCGAAACGCGCGCCGAGGAGCCCGACGATCGCGGCGATCGAGAGCACCATCACCGAGTGGCCGCCCGCGAAGAGCGTGCCGCAGAAGCGGCTCAGCCACGGCTTGCGGTCGTACGAATTGCGCGTGAGATTATCGATCGCCGCGAGGTGATCGGGATCGGCGCCGTGGCGCAGCCCAAGCGCGAAAACCGTGAACGCGCCGAGGCCGATCATGCGGCCTCGGCGTGGCGATGGCCGCCGAGATGCGAGAAGCCGAAGCCCGTGATCGCCAGCACGACGAGGATCGTGATCAGCGCCGACGGGATGCTCGAGTGCGGCTGCTGCGCGAACCCCTGGCCGATCATCACCGCGCCGATGGCCGAGATGAAGACCGCCGAGACGAGCGGGCCATACTTGACGATCGCGTCGTACTGCGAACGGCGCTGCAGCCAGGCGGCGCCGCGCACGACGGCGATGCCGATCGTGGTGAGCGTGCCGGCGAGCCCGAAGCTAAACGCGACGATCACGAGGACGCCGTAGATCATCTGATGGAGCGCGAACGCGGCGAGCAGCACGACGATCGCGGCCGGGCACGGCGCGATACTGCCGCTCATCGCGGCGATCGTGGTCGGCCAGAACGCGAGGGGCTTCGAGCCCGGAATCGCGTGGGCGAGTGCGTGCGCTTCGTCGTCGAGATCGTCGTGCGCATGGCCGTGCGCGCCATGCTCGTGCGTGGGATCGCCCGAGCCGTGAACGTGCGGATGCGCGTGAGCATGGGCCGCCGGGTGCGCGTGGGGGTGGGCGTGGGCGAAGGGCCGGTGCGCGGCGAGCTGACGCTGCAGCGCGCGGGCGCCGATCACGGCGATCGCGATGCCGGAGAGCAGCTGGATCCACGGATAAATCTGCTCGGGCTCGAGATACGCGGCGAACGCGTTGAGCAGGAGCCCGATGCCGAGGACGCCCGCGGTGTGGGCGAACGTGAGCGCGGCGGCGAGAATCCCAGCCTGCCGGACGGTCGCCCGCGCGCCGACGAGCGAGATTGCAAGGAGCGTCTTGCCGTGGCCCGGCTCGAGCGCGTGCGCCGCCCCGAGGACGATCGCGACGACGAAGGTGAGCGCGATGAGCCGCGGGTCGCTCGTCCCGCGCGCGATCATGTCGGAGAGCTGGTTCGAGCGCCCGAGCGACGACGACGGGCCGGCCGCGGCGACTGCGGCGACCGGTGCAGCAGCCGCGACGACGACGCCGCCGCCCGGCCGGACGTCGAAGGCGACGGCCGTCGTATCCCGCGGCGAGCCGAGCAGCTGGCTCGGATACGCGAGCAGCTCGTGCGTCGGCTCGGTCTGCGGCGAGACGACGACGTCCTTCCAGCCGAGGCGGCCCGGGAACGTCAAGTCGCGGTAGGCGATCGGACCCGCGCCGCGTGACGACGCGGTCGCGTCGATGACGAGGTAGAGGGTCGGCAGGCCGCCGGCACCGGGGCGCGTCGTGACGCGCTCGTGCGTCAGGCGAAGCGGGAGCGAGCGGTCGCCGCGCGTGAGGTGGAGCTCCGGGAGGAGCGTCCGCGCTTCGCCGCGGCCCCAGGCGGCGAGCGTCGAGCCCGCGAGCGATCCCGACGGATCGGCGGCGCGCATCGCCTGATACGTGGGAATCTCCGCCATGTCGAGCACGTAGCGAACGTCGATGCGGTCGGCCGCAACGCGCAATTCGCTAAGGTGGTTGATGGTCAAGTTCCCGAGCGGGTGGGCCGATGCCGCCGCAAACGTCGACGCGAAGAACGCGATGACGAATGCGAAAAGCCGGAAGCTGGTGGAACGCAAAAGCGGGCGACCTTCTTGCAACAGATTAGTCGTTGACTACGCACGGAACGCACGTGTCCCTCTACGGGATGTGTCCGGGACCCTACAGATTCGTTAAGCGGCGGACTTTCGAAACGAAAGTGTGACGGCCGTCATCACCGTGCGATCCCGAAGCGCAGCTCGCGGTTCGGCTAATCTTCGGTCAGTCGAGGGGAGCGCGCAGCACCCGGTAGCCGCCGGGTTCGATGCCGAGGAAGCCCGCGGCCGCGAGCGCGCCGAGCACCTGCTCGGTCAGCGCCCGCTCGTGCTTGTTGGGCATCCCGGCCCAGCGCGACGCGAGCTCCGCGGGTTCGAGGCGGGCCCCCGGCACGAGCGCGTCGCGGACGAACGCCGGCCGCAGCGACGCGCGCGCCATGCGCGTCGCGAGCTCCCCGAGCGCCGCTTCGAACGTCGACGGCGGTGCGGCCGCCGGCACGGCTTCCGGGGCGGCGGGGCCGCTGGCGGCGAGTTCGGCGGCGGCCGGCGGCGCGAGGTCGCCGCCGACGATCTGCGGGAAGCGCTCGAGCAGCGCGTCGACGAGGCGTGGGAAACGCTCGGCGAGCGCGGTCGCGGTCGTCTGCCAGGGCACGGCGTTTACGACGCGCGGCCGCGTCGCGAAGGCCGCGAAGATCGCGCGCGCCACGCGCTGCGGGCTCGCCGCAACGCCCGGCGGGGGGCCCGCGAAGCCGGCGCGTGTCATGAATTCGGTCGCGACGGCGCCGGGATCGACGTAGGTGACGGCGATGCCGTCGCCGCGCAGCTCCATGCGTGCGATGCGCGCGGCGCTGCGCACGGCGGCCTTCACGGGCGGATACGCGCCGAGCTTCGTGACGGGCACCCGCGCGACGCCGCTGCCAATGAAGAAGACGTGGCCGCGCGATGCGCGCAGGAACGGGAGCGCTTCGCGCGTGAGCGCGAGGGGCACGACGACGTGCGTCTCGACCTGCTCGCGCAGCGCCGCGTCGGACTGCTCGGCGATCGAGCCGACCGCGACGCCCCCCGCATTGTTGACGAGGACGTCGATGCGGCCCGTCGCCTCGCGCGCGAGCGCCACGATGCGCGCCGGGGCTCCGGGCGAACGCAGATCGAGCGCGAGCGTCCTCACCGAGCCCGTCGCACCGGCGATACTCGCGGCGAGCCGTGCGAGCCGTTCGGCGCGACGGCCGACCGCGACGACGTCGTACCCTGCCCGCGCGGCTCGCTCGGCGAGCGCGTAGCCGATGCCCGAGGAAGCTCCCGTCACGATGACCGTCCGTCGCTGCGTCACCCGGCGTCCCTCTCGCGGAGATAGCGCGCGAATCCCGCTCCGAGTGCGCCCGGCAGCGCCGCGTAGAACGTCGTCTCATCCGCGAGCGCCGGCCCGCGCGGCACGACGGGGCGGCGCTCGGCGGCGAATGCGGCGAGCGTCGCTGCGACGGGTTTCGGCGTGCCGTCGGCGCGGACGATGCCGAAGCGCAGCTCGTGCGGCGCGCGATCGAAGGGCGCGACGGTCGCGAGCTCGGGCGCGTAATCGGTCCAGCACCACCACCAGCCGCCGAGCGCACCGCGGCGCTGCAGCCGGTCGAGCACCGCGCTCGCGTACGTCGCCATCGCTGGCTCGTCGAGGCACCGGTCGCCGCTCGGCGCGCCGGGCGGACACGCCGGATTGCCGAGCTCGCTGAAGAGCACGGGCTTCCCCGCGAAGCCCGCGACGAGCTCGCAGAGATACGGCGCGACCTCCGGGTCGTCGACGGAACGGGCGAAGGCGCTGTAGGCGGGATAGCCGTGCATCGTCGCGTACGGCCACGGCGCCGCAATCGACGACGGCCGGATCCCGCGGTCGCGCTCGACGTCCTCGCCATGCAGCCCGCCGGTCGCGCGCGCGCCGGACGCCGCCTCGAGCTCGGCGCAGAGCGCGGCGCTCCAAGCGGCGGCGTCGCCCGGCGAAGCGGGCTCGCCGACGTTGGAGAACTCGTTGCCGAGATCCCACGCGTCGAGGGCGGGATGCGAGCGCGCCGCCGCCCCGAGCGTCCGCGCGAGCAGGAGCTGCGGCGCGAGCATCGCACCGACGTACGCGTCCCGCTGGCCTGCGGCGCGCTCGGCGCCCGGACCGTCGCCCACGAACGTCCGGAAGCGGCCCGCGGGCCGCTCGGGATCGAGCGCCCAGTCCGGAATCCAGTTCACGCCGCTCATGTGGCCGCAGAAGAGCGTCGGCATCGCGCGCAGGCCCGCGTCGCGCGCGAGATCGAGCACGGTGACGAAACGCTCGACGGCGCGCGGATCGACCGACGTCTCGGTCGGCGCGAAGTCCGACCAGCGCACGAAGAAGCGCACGTCGACGAGCCCGAGTTCGGCGATGCGTGCGAAGTCGCGCGCGACCGCGACGGCATCGAAGCGCGCCCACATCGCCATCGCGCTCGCACTCGGCCAATAGTTGACGCCGAGGCGAAAGCCGGTCACCTATGACGAATTCTGGTCGAGGTCCCGCCGACCCTCGGGCGAAGGTGCCGCGCGATGGATCACCCCCGCGTCGGCATTATCATGGGCAGCACGTCGGACCTCGAGACGATGCGCCCCGCTGCGACGACGCTCGCCGAGCTCGGCATCGCGTGCGAGGTGCGCGTCGTCTCCGCGCACCGGACGCCGGACCTCCTCTTCGACTACGCCTCGACGGCGGCGGCGCGCGGCTTGTGCGCGATCATCGCGGGCGCGGGCGGCGCGGCGCACCTTCCCGGCATGACCGCGGCGAAGACGCAGCTCCCGGTGATCGGCGTTCCCGTGCGCACGGCGATGCTCGACGGGCTCGACTCGCTGCTCTCGATCGCCCAGATGCCGGCGGGCGTGCCCGTCGCGACCATGGCCGTCGGCGGCGCCGTCAACGCGGCCCTCTTCGTCGCGCGCATCGTCGCCCTCGACGACCACGAGGTGTCGCGCAAGCTCGCCGAGCGCACGGCGGCAGCGGCGGCGCAAGTCGAGGCCATCCGCCTATGATCCGCACGATCGGTATCCTCGGCGGCGGCCAGCTCGGCCGCATGCTCTGCCTCGCCGCGAAACGCATGGGCTACCGCGTCGTGACGCTCGAGCCGCTGCCCGACTCGCCGTGCGGTCAGGTCGCCGACGAGCAGATCGTCGCGGCCTACGACGACGAGCGCGCGATCGGCGAGCTCGGCGCGCGTAGTGACGTCGTCACCTACGAATTCGAGAACATCCCGCTCGGCTCGGTACACGCGCTCGAGGCGTCGCATCGGATCGTGCGCCCGAGCGGCGAGGTGCTGCGGGTGACGCAGGATCGGCTGCTCGAGAAGGCCTTCGTCGAGGACTGCGGCGGCCGCGTCGCGCCCTACGCGCGCGTCGCGAGCGAGGCCGAGCTCATCGCCGCGATGCGCCGCGTCGGCTTTCCCGCCGTGATGAAGACGGCGCGCGGCGGCTATGACGGCAAGGGTCAGGCCGTCGTCGCGAACGAGGCCGAGGCGCGCGCGGCGTTCGCGGCGGCGCGCGGCGCGACGCTGATTTACGAGGCTTTCGTCGAGATGGATCTCGAGGTCTCGATCATCTGCGCGCGCGGGACCGACGGCGCGGCCATCACGTTCCCGATCACCGAGAACCGCTACGACCGCGGCGTCCTCGCGCTCACCATTGCGCCCGCCGCGATTTCCGAATCGATGGCCGAGCGCATCCGCGACGTGTCGCGCCGGATCGGCGAGCGGCTCGCGCTCGTCGGCGCGTACTGCGTTGAGTTCTTCCTCGCGGGCGACGACATCTTCGTGAACGAGATCGCGCCCCGCGTGCACAACAGCGGCCACTATTCGCTCGACGCGACGCAGATCTCGCAGCACGAGGCGCACGTCCGTGCGATCTGCGAGCTGCCGCTCGTCGAGCCGTGTCTCTTCGCGCCGGCGGTCATGGTCAACGTGCTCGGCTCCGACACGGGCGACGAGCTCCTCGGCGTCGCCGAGCTCCTGCGTGACCCGAATCTCAAGCTCCACGTCTACGGGAAGCAGCACGCCGCGCTACGCCGGAAGATGGCGCACTTCACCGTGCTCGGCGCCTCGCGCGAGGATGCGCTCGCCCGCGCGAAACGCGGGTCGGAGCTCATCTCCTGGGGCGAGCGCTAACCGAGCCGCTCGACGCCCGCGCGCCCCGCGAGGACTTCGACGATCGCCGCCTCGTGGCGCGCGAGGCTCGGCGCGAGCCACACGCCGTTGCGAACCGTCGCGCCGTCTGGCCCGGCGAGCCCGGAGCCGATCGGCGCGAGCGCGAACTCGAGCCGACCCGCGCGACGCGTCGTGCCGGTCCGGCGGCCGACGACCGCCGCGAGGCGCTCGAGCGTCCGGCGATCGCAGGCGACCGCGGCGACGGGCACGACGAGATGCACGCGCTCGGCGCCGTCGCCGACGATCGCGGCGGCATGCGGCGTGGCGCGCGCGTCGGCGAAACTCCGGATCGCCTGCCGCTCGGCCCGGTCGCGCGCGAGAAGCGCGAACGCGGCCGTGACGGCGGCCGAGCCGATGGTGACGAGGGCTGCCGACATGGCAGTCCGGCGCATCAGTCGGATCCCCCGGCAACGTACGAGCGCAGCGTGCGCGGCCGCTCGCCGAGATCCGTGAACGCCTGCGGCCGATCCCAGAAGTCATGCGCGCGTGCCGCCACGCGTTCGGGGGAGGGCGCTGGCGGGCGGCCCGCCGCAAGCGCGGCGCCATACGCGTCGAGATAGCGTTCGACCATTCGCTCGCGCGTGAACGCCGCCTCGACGCGCGCGCGGCAGGCGCGGCGATCGAGCGCCGCGAGGTCCTGCACGAGCGCCACCGCGGCGTCGTCGTCGTCGCAGACGAAGCCCGTCACGCCGTCGACGACGATCTCGGGCACCGAGCCCTGGTTCGCGCCGAGGACGGGCGTGCCGCACGCCATCGCCTCGACGAGCGTGAGCCCGAAGCGTTCGGGCCGCGTCGTGAGGTGAACGAGCGCGAGCGCGCCGCCGAGCAGCGCATCGCGCGCCGCGCCCGCCACCGGCCCGACGAAGCGCACGCGGTCGCCGTCGACATGCGGCGCGATCTCGCGCTCGAAGTACGCGACGTCCTGCGGAATGCCAGCGAGCACGAGCCGCACGCCCGCGCGCGCGGCCACGGCGATCGCGCGGTGCGCGCCCTTCTCGGGGTGAAAGCGGCCGAGGAACAGCAGATACTCGCCGGCCCGGTCGACGAAGGTGAAGGCGTGGGGATCGATCCCGTTGTGCACGGTCGCGAGATAGTCGAGCCCGGGATCGCGGTCGGCAGCGCTGATCGAGCAGAAGAAGCTGCGCGCGGCGCCGGCATAGTACGCCGCGAGAATCTGCGGCCGGGAGAAGCCGTGCACGGTCGTGACCATCGGGGGCGCCTGGGTCGCGAGCGCGTACGTCAGCGGTTTCCAGTCGAAGTGATTGTGGATGAGATCGAAGTCGCCCGCGCGCTCGAAGAGCGCCGCGATGTGCAGCGCCGTGTAGACGTCGCCGTCGAGGGCCTCGTCGTCGGCAAGGCCCACCGGGATCACCGACCGCAGCTTCCCGCGCGGCTGCGAGTCCCCGCTCGCGAAGAGCGTGACGTCGAGGCCGGCCTCGCTTGCGCCGTCGGCGACGTCGATCGCGATCTGCTCCCACGGACCGTAGCCCGCCGGGGGGAGCGCCCGCGAGATCGGCGCGAGCACCGCGAGCCGGAGGCCGGCCAGGGCCGAGCGTGGTTGCACGCAGCGCCGTTTCTCGCGGGCGCCGCGACTCCCGCATGATCTCCGTCGTGATGCCGACGCTCGACGAGGCGGCAAACCTCGCCGCCCGAGCCGCCGAGCTCGCGGGCCAAACCGGCGACTGGGAGTGGATCGTCAGCGACGGCGGCAGCACGGACGGTACCGTCGCCTGCGCCCGCCGGCTCGGTGCGCGCGTCCTCGAGACCGCCCGGAGCCGCGGCGGCCAGCTCAACGCGGGCGCCACCGTCGCCACCGGCACGACGATCCTCTTCCTCCATGCCGACACCGCGCTGCCCCCGGGCGCCCTCGAGGCTATCCGGCGTGCGACCGCCCGCGGCGTGCGCGCCGGCTGCTTTCGCCTGCGCTTCGACGGCCGCACCCCTGCCGAGCGCACGTTCGCGGGCTGGTACGCCGCCCAGCAGCGACTCCTGCGCGTGACGTTCGGCGACAGCGCGATCTGGGTCGACCGGCGCCTCTTCGAACGCCTCGGCGGGTATCCCGCGCTGCCCGTGATGGAAGATTACGCCTTTACTCGCGAGTTGGCGCGCGGCACGCGCATGGTCACGCTCCCGCTCGCCGTCACGACCTCCGCGCGTCGCTTCCGCCGCCGCCCGCTCCGCGCGATCGCAATCTGGACGCTGATGCTCGCGCTCTACCACCTCGGCGTCTCCCCGAGCCGCTTGGCGCGGATCTACCATCCAGAGAAGCGTGTGGCACCGCCGTAAGACGAAGCAGCACGGGCCGAGGGAACCGCATGTGCCGGCGCTCCAGGCGTTACGGAGCTTAACTTCTTCTTTTGATTCTTACGAATGATTCTTACGAAGCGGAGACGCTTTGAGTCGTTTCTGAGCTCTCGAACAGTATCTCGCCCGAGCGAACGACGATCTGCGGCGTCCGAAGCACGCGCACGTCGGCCGTAACGTCGCGCGCGAGGACGATGAGATCCGCCGCGTCGCCGACGCCGAGCGTCCCCGTTCCAACGCCGAGGAGCCGCGCCGCGTCGCGCGTTGCCGCCGCGAGCGCTTCGCGCGGCGTCATCCCGAGCATCTCGACCATGAGCTCGAGCTCGCGGACGTACTCGCCGTGGCCGTTGAAGGGCGTGCCCGCATCGGAGCCGCCGGCGAAGCGGACGCCCGCCGCCCGTGCGCGGCGCAGGTTCGCCTCGGCGTCCACCGCGATCGCACGCGCCTTCTCGAGCACGAAGGCGGCCATCCCGGCGCCCTCGTCCGCGTCGACGATGCAGCGGATGGCGCTGAGCGTCGGGACGATCGGAACGTCGCGCTCGCGAGCGAGCGCGATGCCGGCATCGTCGATGAGATGGCCGTGCTCGATCGAATCGACCCCCGCGCGCAGCGCGTTCGCGATGCCGGCGGCGCCGATCGCGTGCGCCGCGACGCGCATGCCGTGGCGGTGCGCCTCGTCGACCGCCGCGCGCATCTCGTCCTCGCGGAGTTGCGCGAGCCCGGGCACGGCGCCGCGCGTGAGGACACCGCCCGTCGCAATGAGCTTGATGCAGGCCGCGCCCGCGCGCCGCTGCTCGCGGACCGCGAGTACGGCGTCGGCGACGCCGTCGGCTTCGCGCCCGACGAAGCCGCCGTGGCCGCCGGTCATGCAGATCACCTTGCCCGCGGGCACGATCGCCGGCCCCCGCAGCCGGTTCTCGGCAATCGCATCGCGGAGCTCGATCGCGAGCGCGCCCGAACTGCCGAGATCGCGAACGGTCGTCACGCCGGCGCGCACGGTCTGCGCGGCGTGCTCGGCGCAGCGAAACGCGCGCTGCGTCGGCGTCGTGAGCACGAAGAGCTCGGCCGTTCGCGGCTCGCCGCCCATCTCGAGATGGACGTGCGCGTTCACGAGCCCCGGGACCACGCAGGCAGCCTCGACGATGCGAGTGCCGCCGGGCACCGGCAACTCAGGACCGCCGAGCGCCGCGACGCGGCCGTCCGCGACGATCAGCGTCCCGCTTGACTTGGGGTCGCCGAGGCCGTCGTGGAGCGTGCCGAAGCGGATCGCGAGGCCGGTCACGCTTCGAGCACGTCGTCTTCATCGTCACCCGAGCGCTCGCAGCACGCGTCGATGACGTCGAAGCAGCGGTCGATCTCGGCCGTCGAGTTGTAGTGCGCGAAGCTGAGCCGAAGGGCCGCACCGCCGGCCTCCGGCGCGAGCGAGCGCATGAGCCGCGGGGCGTAGTAGTCGCCGAAGCGCGCCTCGATCCCGGCGAGGTCGAAGCAGCTCGCGAGTGCGCCGCCCTCGACGCCGGGCAGGTTGAAGGCGAAGACCGGCAGCCGCGACGCTGACGGCGGCCGGCCGTAGAGCCGGACGTGCGGCCGCGCCGCGAAGGCGGCCCGCGCGTGCGCCGAGAGCGCCTGCTCGTGATCGGCGAAGCGCTCGATCGCTTCACGGGGCGTCGGCGCCATCTCGCGCAGATACGCGACGGTGCCGAGCCAGCCGGCGAGCCCCTCGTGACTCTGCGTGCCCGTCTCGAGCGTCCAGGCGCGGGCGTCGCCGCCCGCGGCGTCGGCGTCGTCGATGCGCACGAAGCGCTCGAGCAGATCCTCGCTCGCGTACCAGAAGCCGAGGTGCGGCGCGTAGATCTTGTACGCCGAGAAGAACGCCAGATCGATTGCCGGATCGAGCTCGAGGGCGAAATGCGGGAACGCCTGCACGCCGTCGACGACGACGATCGCGCGGGCGGCCTTCGCGAGCCGCGCGAGGCGCGGCACGTCGAAGACGTTCCCCGTCGCGTTCGACGCCCACGGCAGCGCGACGAGGACGGGTCCGCGGTCGAGGTACGCGGCGAGCTTAGCCTCATCGAGCTCGCCCGCCGCGTCGACCGGCACGATGTCGATCTGCGCTCCAAAGCGCCGTAGCCACATCCACGGGGCGACGTTGGCCTCGTGATCGGCCGCCGTCACGACGATCCGGTCGCCCTGGCGGATGCGGCTCGCGAGCAGCCGCGAGAATGCGAGGGCGATCGAGGTCGCATTGTGGCCGAGGCCGATGCGTTCGGAGTCGACCCCGAGCAGCTGCGCGACGGATGCCTTCGCCTCGGCGACGAGCTCGGTCGTCGCCGACGTCCGCGCGAAGATCGAGCCCTTCTGCGCGTTGTCGTACGTGACGTAGCGCTGCATGCGTTCGAGCGCGACATCGGGGAGCTGCGTGCCGGCGGCGTTGTCGGCGAGGATGCGCCCGTGCGCGGCGGCGGCGAGCACGGCAGGGAATCGGTCCTCGTTCACGGCGTCGGCCCCATCCGGCATCGCTTTCCCCGCGTCTCCCGCCATGCCCGCTCCGTTGCTTCTCAGCAACCGGATCACGTGGCGCTTCGGCAGGCCGGGTTATCGAGGGAGCGGTGCGTCGAAGCCGTTGCGGCGACGCACCACCGCCCTGAATCGGGGATGAACCTCCGGAGGCTCCGCGTCATGCGGACTGAGGAAGAGCGCGGAAACGGGGCAAGCGGGCCAATGAGTCCGGTTGCTCCAGCCGCCTCCTGCTGCGGGTGATTCTGGCCTTTTTGATGGCGCGCTTAGCGGACGGCGAGTCCGATCGATCCGGGCTGCAATCCGCTGACGCCCGTCGGAACCGACGTCAGCGATCCGTTGGCCGCAATGGCAAACCCGGCGATGGTGCCCGGCGCCTTTCCAGCCATCGAATCGAGCACGTAGAGGTAGTGATCGTCCGGGGTGATGGCGTCGTCGATCGGCCCGGTCGTCGATGGCTGCGCCGCCGTCACGCCACCGGGTGTCAGCAGCGTCAGTGTGCCGTTGGCAATGGCGTAGCCGGAGATCGAACCGCTGCCCGTATTCGTCACATATGCGTAGGCGCCATTGCTCGTGACCGCGACCCAACACGCTGCGCCCTGATCGTCCGGCACCTGACCGCTGATCACCTTGAGGGTACCCGCGGCGCTCGAGGCATACGACGACACGGTAGCCGCGGCCGGATCCGACGCCGATTCCGCGTTCGTGACGACCAGCGTTCCGGACGGCGTGAATTCAAAGCCGAACGGAATCTTGCCGGTCGAGGGTCTCGATACCGGCGAGCCGGCGAGATCGGCGTTGACGGGGAAGATGTCGATCAGCGCGGTTGCCTTTTCGGTAGCGACGAGATACGAGCCATCTCTCGAGAACCTGACTTCTGAGGGATCGACGTATGCCGACGAACTGCTGAGCGGCTGTGTCGAACCGGGGAGCGTTGATAGCACTCCGTTTGACGCAATCGTGAACCCGGAGATGTTACCGGGCGCGTTCTTTCCACTCGGCAAGGAGCCCGAGTTGAGAACGTAGAGATAGCGATCTTGTGGGTCGATCGTGATGCTCGCAGGCGACGTCCCATTCGTCGGATAGCGCCCGAGAAGCGCTAACGTTCCGTTCGAGCTCAAGGAATATGCGGCGACATCGTCGCTGCCGGCATCGACGGCGCAGAGATTTAAGCCGTTTGGGCTAATTGCGACGGCACCGGTCGCGCCACCGATTGGGAACGGCAGGCCCGACGACGGCAGTCCAACGCCCGTACCTCCGGTCGAGACAACTCCCGAGCTGGTAAGCTGTCCGCTTGCCGCACGCGAGTACGCGAGCACGGCGTTGCCGCTCGTCGCGTTGGTCTCGGTGAAGACGAAAGATCCAGCAGCAGGTGGCGGCGCGCCCGGCACGAGGTTGACGTGGTTGGAACTGCAGCCCGCTAGGAAGCCGACTGAGATGAAGATCACATGGCGCGTAGAGATCAAGTCGCTGTCCTCAAACGGGATTCCGGCGCGCTCGGAGCAACCGCGAATGCGCGACGGGTCGCGATAGCTGCGTTTGATCCTATGATCTGCTTCGTGCGATCGGCGGTAAGCTTCCCTACAACGGACGAACAATCGTCGCAGTCATTGCGATCGCAGCGATTCGTGCTGCCATCGGCCGGCAGGACGAACGGTTTCTCGGACGCGATGGAACCTACGCCGCTAAAGCAAGCCCTCGGGACATCTCACTGTTAACCGATTCCGAACGCCTGGCAACGACGAGCGAAGGTGTGGTAGTATTTCGGCGATGGCAACCTCAGCCGGCGGCCGCGTCGTTTATCGGCATTCGATCGCGACTCGCGTCACGCACTGGTTTGTCACGCTCGCAATCGTCGTCCTTATTATGAGCGGCCTCCAGATCTTCAACGCCGCGCCGTATCTCGACGCCTCCGGCGTCACGAACCCGGCGCATCGGGTGCTCGAGATGTCGGCTCACCGCGATCCCGCGACGGGCAAACCGGTCGGCACGACGACGCTCTTTGGCCACACGTTCGCCACGACGAACGTGTTGGGCTACGCCGACGATGGTCAGGGCGGTGCCTCGCCGCGCGGCTTCGCTGGCTACCTGACGTTCCCGGCGTACCAGGATCTCGCCGCGGGCCGTCACTTCCACTTTTTCTTCGGATGGGTCATGCTCGTCTTCGGTGCGATCTATCTCGTCGCCAACCTCGCGCGCAAGGACCTGCGGCTGCTGATCCTGCGGCCGTCGGACCTCCCGAAGCTCTGGCCGATGCAGGCGTATTACTTGCGGCTGCGCCGCGAGCCGCCCGATCACGGCAAGTATAACCCGTTGCAGAAGGCGGGCTACACGGGGCTGATCTTCGTCCTGCTGCCGTTGTCGATCCTCACGGGTCTCGCGATGTCGCCCGGCATCGACGCGGCGTGGCCGTGGATCCTGCCGCTGCTCGGCGGGCGCCAGTTCGCGCGAACGTGGCACTTCCTCTCGATGTCGCTCGTCGTCGCGTTCGTGATCGGCCACGTGCTGCTCGTCCTTACCACGGGCTTCCGGAATAACATGCGCTCGATCACCGTCGGAACGTATCGGCTCGGCGACCACGAGGGCACGGGCACGTGAATCGCCGGCTCTTCGTCGCCTCGTCGATGGCCGCGGCGCTCGCGGGCTGCGACGGCGTCACGAACGCGCTCGCGGGCAACGCCGGGGTTCGACGCGTCGTCGACGCCGCTGCGCCGCTCGACAACGGCGTGATCGGCACGCACGGTCGCGCGCAGCTGTACGCCGCCTCGCAGATCACGCGGGACTTTCCGACCAACGGCAACCCGACGCCGACCGACATGACGTATGCCACGCTCGAGACCCACCGCTTCGCGACGTACCGCTTGCGCGTCGAGGGCCTCGTCGACCGGCCGCACGAGTTCGCGCTTCCGGCGCTGCGCCGGATGGCGAACGTCGACGAGATCACGCGCCACGACTGCGTCGAGGGCTGGAGCGTCGTCGGCCGTTGGCAGGGCGTTCGGCTCGCGACGCTGCTCGCGGCGGTCGGCGTCAAGCCGGAGGCGCGCTACGTCGTGTTCTACTCGTTCGACAGCGACTCGCAGGGTGCGCCGTTCTACGGCAGCATCGGTATCCATGAGGCGGCGGCGTCGCAGACCCAGCTTGCGACGTCCTTCAACGGCCAGCCGACGCCCGCGGCCTACGGCGGCCCGGTGCGGCTACGGATTCCGACGCAACTCGGCTACAAGAGTACGAAATGGGTGCATCGGATCGCGCTCGTCGACTCGTATAAAAAGATCTACGGCGGCCACGGCGGCTACTGGGAAGATAACGGCTACGCCTGGTACGCAGGTATCTAGCGTCGGCTGCGGCGGGCGGTTCGGGTCGTGCCGGCGCCCTTGAAGAGGGCCGCGTCGAGCGAGTAGGCGCCCGGGCCCGCGAGGGCGAGCAAAAAGGCCGTCGCGAGGTAGATCGCCGGCAGCTCGAAGGACGCCCCGGGACCGATCGCGACGAACGGCGCGCGATGCGGGAGCTCGACGAGGAAGATCGCGACGACCATGTTGCAGCCGATAAGGAACGCGAAGAGCGGCGTGAGCGCTCCGGCGGCGATCGCCGCGCCGCCCACGACTTCCGCGAAGGCCGCGAGCGCCTGCAGCCACGGCGGCGTGCCCGGCACCATCGCCGACGCCCACGACGTGGGCCGATGCAGCTTCGGGAGGCCGTGCAGCACGAAGGCGATGCCGAACACGAGCCGCACGAGCAGCAATCCGATGTCGGCTCGCGCTCCGAGGCGTTGAGGAATCATCCGCACGAGTTCTAGATCGCGGGATGCGGCTCCGTCGTGGGTTCCATGTTCGAACCCTCCCCGCGCAGCGAGATCGCGACGCCGATGACGACGGCGAGCGCGCCGGCGAGGACGCGCGGCGTGAATGTCTCGCCGCCGAAAAGCGCGCCGACGGCGACCGCGACGACGGGAATGAGCAACGCAGAGAGCCCCATGGCCCCCGAACTGATCCGCTGGAGCAGCCAGTGATTGAGATAAAAGGCGATCGCGCTGCCGAAGACCGCGAGATAGCAGAGCGCGGCGAGCGGCCGGACGTTGCCCGCCGCGTGCCAAGCGACGGGTTCGAAGACGGCGCCCCATAGCGTCATCAGGATGCCCGCGATGAGCATCGCGGGCGGCAGCGTGGCGAGCGGCTCGCTCGCGGCGTAGCGCTTGAGATAGACGTTCGCGAAGCCCGAGAGTCCGGCGGCTACGAGCGTGATCGCGACGAACGTCGCATCGCCGCGGGCGCCGCCGGAGAGCGAGACGAGCGCGACGCCGGTGAGCGCGATGAGCGCGCCCGCGACGCCCGCGAGTGACACCCGCTCGCGCAGCACGACGCTCGCGAATCCGTAGACGAAGAACGGCATCGTGCCATAGAGCACGGCGACGAGCCCCGATGCGAGATGCGTCTCCGCCGCGTACGTCAGCACGTAGTTGAATCCGAACATGGTCGCCGCGAGCACGAGCACGAGGTGCAGCGGCGGTGCGTGCCGCCGGAGGTCGACGCGCGTCGCGAACGCGCATGCGTACAAGAGCGATCCGGCGAGCACGAAGCGAAGCCCCGCTCCGAGGACCGGCGGAAAGCCGAGCAGCGACAGCTTGATGGCGAGCCACGTCGTGCCCCAGATGGCGACGCACGCGGCGTAGGCGAGAGACGTACGAACCACTGACGGCTCGACCGCTCGCGCATCGGCCTGGTTGCAACTGGAGAGGGATACGCCGGTCGCGTCCACGCACGCGCATGACTGCGCGCGACCGATATCATCGCGCGGCTCACGTTAACGACGATAAGGAAGAACGCCCGCGCGCTCGTGTCGGACCCGGACGTCGAACTCGCCGAAGTGCTAAAGTAATTAACGAAGAAGCGCGGCGGCCGAGCGTGTTTGACGCTCGGTCCGCACGGCTACGAATGGCACATGGCACAACAGAAACTCAACGGACTGCGCGTTGCGATCCTCGTCGCCGACGGGTTCGAGCAGGTCGAGATGACGAAGCCGCGCGCGGCGCTCGACGCCGCCGGTGCAACGACGACGCTCGTCTCGCCCGAATCGGGCAAGGTGCTCGCGTTCAACCACCACGACCATGGCGACAGGTTCGCCGTCGACCTCTCGCTCGACGACGCGAAGGCGAGCGATTTCGATGCGCTCGTGCTCCCCGGCGGCGCGCTGAACCCCGACAAACTTCGGACGTTGCCAAAGGCCGTCGCCTTCGCCAAGGCGTTCTTCGATGAGCGGAAGCCCGTCGGCGCGATCTGTCATGCGGCTTGGACCCTCATCGAAGCGGGCGTGCTCAAAGGCCGGACGCTCACCTCGTGGCCGTCGCTCCAGACCGATATCCGCAACGCCGGCGGCACGTGGGTCGACAAGCAGGTGTGCGAGGACGGCAACCTCGTCACGAGCCGCAATCCGGGCGATCTCGAAGCCTTCGACGGAGCGCTCGTCGCGAAATTCGCCGAGGCGCAGCCCGCGCGCCGCTAGCTTCGCCGATCGATGCGGCGGGAGCGCTCTCAGCCGCCTCGGAAGAGGAGGTCGTGGCAGTTTCGCCGTCGGACGACCCGGTGCCGGCAGCTCCGCTCGGCGGTGCCGGGTTGCCGCCACGCGGAACGCCCAAGAACTACTTGATGGCGTGGCTGCTCGTGATGGTCAAGGACTCGGATCTCCATGGCTATGAAATCATGAAGTCGTTGCGCGAGCGCTTCAACGTGGCGACCGATCCGGGGACGGTCTACCGGGCACTCCGGCAGCTCGAACACGAGGGCTTCATATCCTCGTGGTGGGATTCCAAAGAGCAGGGTCCGGCTCGGCGGATGTACCGCCTGACGCCCGCCGGCCTCGGCGCACTCGAGCAGTGGGGTGCCGCGCTCGGCCGGTACCGACGCGATCTCGACGCGTTCTTCGCGCTGTACCAGACGGCACAGACGTGATCGGAGGCCCGGCGATCGCCGTGCGATTCCTCGGGACGGGCGGCGCGCGGTTCGTCACCGCGAAGCAGATCCGGGCCACGGGCGGCATGTGGCTGCGGTTCGGTGCGGACGAGTGCGGCGAGCCCGAGACGCAGATCCACGTGGATCCCGGGCCCGGCGCCCTCGTCCGAGCGCTCGAGAGCGTGCCGCCCTGCGAACCCGAGAAGCTCGACGCGATCGTGCTCTCGCACAAGCACCTCGATCACGCGAGCGACGTAAACGCGATGATCGAGGCGATGACGGTCGGCGGATTCCGGCCGCGCGGCAAGCTGCTCGCGCCACGCGACGCCTTCGAGGGCGAGCCCGTTATCTTTCCGTACGCCGCGCGCTTCGTGCCCGAGCGCGAGGTGCTTGCGGAGCGCAGCGGTCCATACCGCGTCGGCGACGTCGCGATCGAGACCTCGGTGCGGCACGTGCACGGCGTCGAGACCTACGGGCTGCACTTTGCGTATCGCGGCACGACCGTCTCGTATCTCCCGTGCACGCGCGCGTTCGCAGGGCTCGCCGAAGACTACGCGCGCCACGATCCCGACGTGTTGATCCTCAACGTGCTGCGCTACCGCGATGTCGCCGACGTCGATCATCTCACGCTCGATGACGCGCGAGCGATCGTCGGCATCGTGCGGCCGAAGGTCGCCGTCTTCACGCATTTCGGCACGCGCATGCTCGAGGCGGGTCCTGAACGGATCGCCCGCGAGCTCGAGGACGAGTTCGGCTTTGCGGTTCGCGCCGCGCGTGACGGCTGGACGCTCGACGTCGCGGCGGAGGTTGCGGCCGTCGCGCGTGGCTGAGGCCGCGCCGCGGATCGACGTCGTCGAGCCTGCGCGCGTCGAGGCGTTCTTGGCGGCGGCGGAACGCGAGGCGCTCGGCAGCGCCTACGGCTTTCCCGTCGTTTGGCACGCGCGCCGCTACGCGCTCGTCGCCGTCGCCGACGACGGGACGTACGACGGCGCCCTCGAGCTCCTCGTTGCGGCGTCGCTCGCCACCGTCGAGCGGCTCGTCGTCGCGCCCGGCCGCCGTCGTCTCGGGCGGGGTCGCGCGTTGCTCGAGCGCGCGGAGGTGCTCGGCAGCTACTACAACTGCCATAAGGTCACGGCCGCGGTGCCCGTCCTCGGCGGCGCGCTCGCGTTCTTCGAAGCCTGCGATTTCCGCATCGAGGCGACCCTCGTGCAGCATGCCTTCAAACGCGACGTGGCGCTCGTCCGAAAGTTCCTGTTGTAGGTTCCGCCGGGCGCGCCGCCGGGCGCGCGCGCGGCGCCCCGCGCGATGCGTCGCGGACGGCCTGCGGTGCGGCGACGGGAACTGGGCGTTCGGGCGCCGTCGGATTCGCGAGCGTTCGAATCGGCTCGGACCAGTTGGCGGGGTACCGCCGGCCATCGCGCAGCGTCCCATCGTAGAGGAAGACGTTTCCGGTTCCGCTCGTCGCCGAGACCAGTGGCCCGCCGCCGGCGGGCGCGGCCGTCACCGCGCCGCGCTGTGACCGGACGGCCGTCTTGGGCGCGAACTGCGTGAGCACGCGGCCGCTGCCGGCGCGGCCGTCGAAGTTCGCGCCCGCGTTCGAGCCGACTGCGACGTCGCCCGATTCGGACTCGAAGCGCGCGAGCCCGGGCGCGAATGTGCCGGCATCGAAGACGATCGAGCCGCGAATGGACGTCGCCTCGATCTGGGTGACCGCGCACCGCTCGAAGGTCAGGTTCCCGAGCAGCGAGCGCGCGCGCAACCGCTCGACGTTCGCGTCCGAGGCGTCGATCGCACCGCGAATCGTCTGCGCGAAGACCGTTCCGCCGACGTTCGCGAGCGTGATCGTGCCGCGCCGGGCGAACGTCACGAGGCTGCCGCGATAGTCCCGGACGTCGATCGAGCCGCCGCGGCTGCGCACGAAGACGAAGGCGGCATCGGCTGGGACCGTCACGGTCGTCGGCCCGGCATGGACGGTATCAGATGTGATTTCGACGACGTCGCGGGCGACGGGCGGAATCGAGATCACGAAATTCTCAGAGGGCAGCCCGAGCTGCGTCTCGCCAACCTTCGTCTCGACGCTCGGGATCAGGAGCGGGTGGTTGCCGCCGGACATTCGGACGCCGTGCTGCGAGACCGCGTCGCCCTTGGGGCCGTCCACGTGAACGACGCCGCGGGGACCCGTCAGCACGAGGATTCGGCCCGAGCGGACGTTGATGCGGACGATCGGGGCGGCGCCCACCACGACGTCGAATTGCGCGGCGTTCGCGCGCGCGCCGGCCACCGCGACGAGCAGGATCGCCGCCCAGACGATGCGGCTCATCCGCCGACGATACGCCGTTCGTCGTGGTGCCGTCATTGGGGATCGGTGAGCGTCGGGAGCTCGACGCGAAAGGCGGCTCCGCCCGCGCGCCGGTTCTCCGCCGTGACGGTGCCGCCGTGGATCCGCGCGATGCCGCGGACGATCGCGAGCCCGAGGCCCGTCCCGGCGACCCGCCGATCGCGCGAGGCGTCGGCGCGGAAGAAGCGGTCGAAGACGTGCGCGAGCGCGCTCGGCTCGATCCCGGGCCCCTCGTCCTCGACGCGGACGGTTGCGGTCTCGCCCGGGACTTCAAGCGTGACGGCGACCGTGCCGCGCTCCGAGAACTTGAGCGCGTTATCGACGAGGTTCGTGAAGAGCTGGCGCAACAGGCCGCGGTCGCCCGACACGAGGACCGCGGGAGCCGCCGGTAAAGCGAGCTCGAGCGCGATTCCGCGCGCGTGGGCTCGGTCGCGCGTGGCTTTGACGACCGCCCCGAGCGTCGCCGCGAGATCGACGGGTTCGAGCGCGATCGCCTCACCCGATTCCGCGCGGCTGAGCACGAGCATGCCGGCGACGAGATCCGTGAGCGCGGCGCTTTCAGTGACGATCGCGCGGAGGCTCTCGGTGCGGATCTCGGGCTCGCGATCGGCCCAGCGCTCGAGCATCTGGGCGTTCGCGTTGATGACGGTGAGCGGCGTGCGCAGCTCGTGCGAGGCATCGGAGATGAACTGGCGCTCGCGCTCGAAGGCCGCCTCGAGGCGGTCGAGCATGTCGTCGAAGGAGCGGGCGAGGGCGCCGAGCTCGTCGCGCCGCTCGACGCCACCGATCCTGCGAGTCAGCCGCTCCGCGCTCGTCTCGCGCATGGCCGCCGCGAGCCGGGCGATCGGCTCGAGGGCGCCGCGGGCGACCGCGAACGAGCCGGTCGTCGCGATGAGGATCGCGACCGCGACCGTCACGCTGAGCAGCTCGCCGACTCGGCGGATCGTCGCGTCGTAGATGGCGAGCGACTCGCCGACTTCGAGCGCGTACGTCGCCGTCGGCAGCTGCAGGCGCGCCGTGCGCACGAGGAGCCGGCCGAGCTCCGGCCGGTGTTCGATCCGGTAGCCGCGGCCCGACGCGGGCGGCGGTCCGAGCGCCGCGCCGCCCATATTCGTGCTCTTCGCGACGACGGCGCCTGGGGCGTCGAGCTCCACGAAGGTGGTCGGGCCGGCCCAATGGTCGAGCGCGCCCGTTCCAAGGAGCTCGGCCTGCAGCGCGCCGGCGTCGCCGACGACCGCGAGCCCCGAATCCCCGCGCACGAGCCGTGCGACGTCGTCGACGACGTTGTCGACCTTCGCGTGCGCTTCGCCCAAGAGAATCGTGCGCAGCTCGAACGTCAGCACGACCCCGATCGCGACGACGACCGCGAGTAGCAATGCCGCGTACGCGCTCGCGATGCGCCAGCGCAGCGAGCGGCCGATCACTCTCGCAGGCTGTAGCCGACCCCGCGCACCGTCGCGATGAGCTTCTCGTCGAGGCCTTCATCGATCTTGCCGCGCAGGTAGCGGATGTAGACGTCGATGAGGTTCGAGTCGCCGAGAAAATCGCTGCCCCACACACCGTTGAAGAGCTCGTCGCGCGTGTGGACCGTGTTTCGGTGCAGCAACAGGTACTCGAGGAGCGCATACTCTTTGGCGGTGAGCGCGAGGAGGCGGCCGCCCCGCGTCACCTCGCGCCGGTCGCGGTCCATCGTGAGGTCGCGCACCGTCAGGACGTTCGAGTGCGGATGGCGCTCGCGCAGCCGCGCACGGACGCGCGCGAGCAACTCCTCGATCGAGAACGGCTTCACGAGGTAATCGTCGGCGCCCGCGTCGAGCCCGCCGACGCGCTCGGCAATGCGGTCCTTGGCAGTGAGCATGATGATCGGCACGCGACTTTTAAGGCGGACGCGGCGCGTGATCTCGACGCCGTCCATCTTGGGCAGCATCACGTCGAGAACGATGAGGTCGGGTTCCTTGAGCGCCTTCTCGAGCCCGAGGTGACCGTCGCCCGCGACGTCGACGTCGTAGCCCTCGCGCGCGAGCTCGAGACGCAGCACCCGTGAGATCTGGGCGTCGTCCTCGACGACGAGGACCTTAAATTTCCGCTCGGGCGCCGTCACGCGTCGATGCGCCGCGCGATGCCGAGGCGCGCGAGCGAGGCCGCCGAGATCGCGATGCCGACCGCGAGCCAGAGCGCCGCGTCGAAGGATCCGAGCGGTCGCATGCCCGCGATGAGCGAATCGATCCGCGCCGCGACGGCATCGAAATCGGACTGCAGCATGAGCCCGAACCACGCGACGAGCGCGAGCGTGCCGCCGAGGAGCCCGAACTCCCAGCCGGCGAACGGCACGCGCCGCTCCGCGCGGGTCGTCGCCGCGAGGATCGCCGAGCGCAGGCCCGGGGGCGGCTCCTCGAGCGGCAGCGAGAACAGCGCGCGGTCGAGGTCGTCGAGGCGATCGTCGTCGTGCATCAGTCGCTCCCGAGCGCTTCGCGCAGCAACGCCTTCGCGCGGAAGAGGTGCGTCTTCACCGTCCCAAGCGGCAGGCCGAGGATGCGCGCGATCTCGTCGTACTGCTTCCCTTGCAGATGGTAAAGCGCGATTACGGTCCGGTATCTTTCCGGGAGCGCGTCGACCGCCGCGCGCAGGGTGCGCGCGGCATCCGCCCGTTCCGCGAGCAGATCGGGACCGGGCATGAGGTCGGGGACGTCGGGCACGTCGCCCGAGGCGAAGCGCTTGCGCCGCTCGAGCCGGTCGCAGCAGGCGTGGTACGCGATCGCGAGGATCCAGGTCGAGAAGCGCCCGCTCGGCTTGTAGGTTCGTAGCGACCGGTAGGCCTTGAAGAACGTCTCCTGCGCGCAGTCGCGCGCCTCGCCCGGGTCGCGCATCGTTCGCAGGCACAGGTGGTAGACCGCGCGATCGTAGCGCACGACGAGCGTCTCGAAGGCGTCGGGCTCACCTGAGAGCGTGCGCGCGACGCAGTCCGCGTCGCCTGAGGACGCGGTCGGCGGATAGGTCGCCGACCGGGACGGTAGCGCGAGCGTGAGTGCCACGCCGCACGTACGCCCGAAGCCGCGCGAGGTTTCGCGAAACATCGTCCCCGTCGTTCCGTACATCACCCGTGAACGCATTTCCGGGCGCGCTCGTCGATGGCTGACGTCGTCCCCTACCTCAGCGGCGAGAACGTCGTTGAGATCTTCGGCATCGCCACGGCCTTTGGGCTACCGATCCTGCTCATCTTTGCGTGGTTGCTGCGGCGGACGTTCGTGCACCGGGAACGGATGGAGATGATCCGGCAGGGGCTCGTGCCCGACGCCCGGGCGGCGCGCGCGCGCGACGCGGCGGCCGGGTATCCCGCGGGCGGGGAGCCGGCGCTCGTCGTGCTCCGCAAGGGCATCCGGCTCGCGTTCATCGGCGCGGCGCTCACGATCGGCCTCGCCTCGATCGGTTGGCACGATGGCGAACTCAACCCGGGGCCCTGGCTCCTCGGCGGGCTCGTGCCGCTCTTCATCGGTCTCTCGCAGATCGTGACCGCGATGCTCAGCGATCCGACGGCGCTTGCCGCCGTCATGCGCGCCTTCGGCCGCGGCGGACCACCGCCGCCCGAGCCGCCGCCGTACCGGCCGGCACCGCCGCCGACGGGACCCTACACCTACCGGCCCGACGAGACCGAGCCGCTGCGACGGCCGGGGCAGCCGCCGCGCAAGCCGTAGCACCGGGAACGAAAACGGGCGCCGTGCTCGCGCACGACGCCCGTTTCGAGGCGGCTTCGGGGTCGCCTAGCTTTTACAGTTGACGAGCGCCATCGCCCAGCCGCCAGCCGTGCGCGTCCGTACGAGATAACCATCGTGCGTCCGGTCGTAGATCTGGAAGCCCGCTCTGAGCGCGTCGGCTAACGAATCGAATACCATCAAACCTGACATCTTCGGGGACCCTCCTTTCTCGTGTCGCTCCGCCTACCTAACGTGTATGAACGGCAAACGTTCTAGGACGTTTAGCGCCGGTACGTTAAGTTTGACGTAATGGGGACGGTCGCGACGCTGCCGCGGATTCATTCGGCGACGATCGTGATGCGGCGCGCGCTCGGTCCGGACGCCTGGACGATCGAGCTCGAGGCGCCGACGCTCGCGCCGCTCGCCGCGCCCGGCCAGTTCGTGATGGTGCTCGCCTCCGAGCACGACGCGTTGCCGTTCGCGCTCGGATTCTTTCGCGTCAACGGGACGCGCGTCGAGATCTTCTTCGAATCGGTCGGAGCGCGAACGCGCGCGCTCGCCCGGCGCGCGGTGGGCGACACGCTCGAGCTGCTCGGGCCGCTCGGCCGGGGCTTCGCGCTCGAGCCCTTCGGCGACGACGCGGCGCTCGTCGCCGAAGGCGTCGGGCTCGGGCCGCTCGGCCCCGTCGCGGAGGCGCTGCGCGCGCGCGGGGCGCGCGTCCGGATCGCCTACGCCGCGCGGCGACCGGGCGAACGTGCGCTCCTCGCGCGGTTCGAGGAACTCGGCTGCGAGACGCGCGCGATCGACGCGGGCGACCCGGCTGCCCTCGCGGCGCTCTACGCGAGCTTCGCGGGCGACGCGCGAGCGGTTGCGATGCGGGCTCCGGCGGCGTATCGCGCGGCCGTGGTCGCGGCGGCGTACGCGCGCGGGCGGCGCGTTGCCGTGTCGCTGGAAGAGACGTTCGCCTGCGGCGTCGGCGTCTGCTACGGCTGCGTCGTCCGGGTTGCGCGCCACGGCGCCGCCCCGGCGTTTGAGCGGGTGTGCACGGAAGGGCCCGTCTTCTGGGCGGACGAGCTCCGATGAACGCGCGCGGCGGCGCCGGCCCGGGCGAACTGGACCTCGATCTCTCGGTCGATCTCGGCGGGCTGCGGCTCGCGTTCCCGACGCTCGCGGCGAGCGGCTGCTTCGGCAGCGGCGCGGAGTACGGCGGCGCGGCGGACCTCGCGCGGCTCGGCGCGATCGTGCTCAAGAGCGTCACGCCGGAGCCGCGCGCGGGCAATCCGATGCCGCGGCTCGTGCCGACGCCGAGCGGGCTGCTCAACGCGATCGGTCTGCAGAATCCGGGGATCGACGCGTTCCTCGAGCGCGACGTCGCGGCGCTCGCGGGGCGGCCGTGCAAGGTCGTCGGCAGCGTCGCCGGCTTCGCGCTCGAGGATTTTGCGCGCGTAACGGAGCGGCTGGCGGCGTGTGCCGAGATCGACGCGATCGAGCTCAACGTCTCGTGCCCCAACGTCGCGCATGACGGCGAGCTCTTCGCCTGCGATCCGGAGCTCGCGGCGGCGGCGACGCGCGCGGCGCGGGCCGTCACCGCGAAGCCGCTTCTCGTGAAGCTGTCGCCGAGCGTCACCCGGATCGCGGAGATCGCACGGGCGGTCGAGGCCGCCGGCGCGGACGCACTCGTCGTCGCGAATACCGTGCGCGGGATGGCGATCGACGTCGAGCGCCGTGCGCCCGCGCTCGGCAACGTGACGGGCGGCCTCTCCGGCGCCGCGATCCGGCCGATCGCGCTGCTCGCGGTGTGGGAGACGGCGCAGGCCGTCGCGATTCCGATCGTCGGCCTCGGCGGGATCGGCGGCGCCCGTGACGCGCTCGAGTTCATGCTCGCCGGCGCGAGCGCGGTCGCGATCGGGACGGGCGGGTTCGTCGATCCGCGAGCGGCCGAGCGGACCTGCCGGGGGATCGCCGCGTATCTCGTGGAGAACGGCTTCGCTTCGCTGCGCGCCGCGATCGGCGCCGCGAATCCCACGTACGCCGGAGGCCGATGACGACCGTAGGACCGACCCGCATCCCGCGCCTCATCGTCGCGCTCGACGTTCCCACGTACGAGGCTGCGGTCGGGCTGGTCGACGCCCTCGCGCCGCTCGACGCAATCTTCAAGCTCGGCCTCGAGTCGCTCTACGGCTACGGCGATCGTATCCGCGCCGAGCTCGAGCGGCGCGGCACGCCCGTCTTCATCGACGCGAAGATCCACGACGTCCCGCGCACGGCGGCCGCGGCCACGCGCGCGCTCGTCCGGCCCGGCGTCGCGTTGCTGAACCTCCACGCCCTCGGGGGCGCCGAAATGCTCTTCGAGGCCGTCGACGCGGCGCAGGTGCGCGCGGGCGAGCTCGGCATCCCGGCGCCCGAGGTCTTCGGGGTCACGCTGCTCACGAGTCACGACGGCGCGGAGCTCGGCGAGCTCGGGCTCGTCGGCGGCCCGGGTGAGAACGTCATGCGCCTCGCCGCGCTCGCGCGGGACGCGCGCTGCGCGGGCGTCGTCTGCGGCGTGGCGGAGGTCGCCGATCTCAAGGCGTTCTTCGGTCACGACTTCCGAACGCTGTGCCCCGGGATCCGGCCGCTCGGCACGCTGCACCAGGATCAAAAGCGCGTCGCCACGCCCGCCGCCGCCGCGCTCGCGGGGGCTGACTACGTCGTGGTCGGCCGGCCGATCGTCGAGGCGCCCGACGCCCTCGAGGCCGCCCGCGCGATCGTCGCCGAGATGACGGGAGCCCTCGATGCGGGCTGAGACCCTCGAGCGGGAGCTCGTGCGCCGCGGCGCCCTGCTCGATGGTCACTTCCGGCTTTCGTCGGGCCGTCACAGCGAGCGCTTCGTGCAGAAGTTTCGCGCGCTCGAGGAGCCCGAGCTCGTCGAGCAGATCGCGGGCACGCTGGCGCTCGCGATGCGCGCGCTCGAGCCGACCGTCGTCGTGAGCGCCGCCGTCGGCGGCATCGTACTCGGCTACGAGGTCGCGCGACAGTTCGGGACCAAAGCGATGTTCGTCGAGAAGGCGGCGGGCGAGCCCGTGCTGCGACGCGGCTTCGCGCTCGGACCGGGCGATCGGGCGCTCGTGGTCGAGGACGTCGTGACGACGGGGCAGTCCGTCCGCGAGGTGCTCCAGGTCGTCCGCGCCGCGGGCGCCGAGGCGGCCGGGGTCGGCATCGTCGTGCGCCGCGAGCCCGTCGAGTTCGACGTTCCGACGACGGTGCTGCTCGAGCTGCCGGTCGTTTCGTACGATCCCGTGGACTGTCCGTTGTGCGCGGCGGCCGTGCCGCTCGAGGATCCCGGTTCGCGGCGGTTGGCGGGAGCGCGGCCGTGAGCGCGCTCGGGGATCTCGTCCGGCGCGATCTGCGCGGCTTGCCGCCGTACGTGCCCGGAACGTCGGTCGGCGAGGTGCGGCGCCGCTTCGGGATCGCTACACCGGTGAAGCTCTCGCAGAACGAGAACCCGCTCGGCACCTCGCCGCTCGCGCTCGCCGCGCTGCACGGCGTCGCTGCGCTCAGCGATTACGTCGAGGACGACCACACGGCGCTGCGTGAACGGCTCGCCGCGCCGTACGCGCTCGATCCGCGCGCGGTGCTGCTCGGCCACGGCAGCAACGAGCTCGTCGCGCTCCTGTGCTCGACCTTCGTCGAGCCGGGCGAGGGCGTGGTCATCGCCGACCCGACGTTCTCGCTCTACGCAAAATACGCGCGCGTCGCCGGTGCGGCGCTGACGCGCGTGCCGCTGCGTGACGGCGTGTACGATCTCGGCGCCATGCTCGCCGCCGTCGACGCGACGACAAAGCTGGTGTTCGTCTGCGATCCCAACAATCCGACGGGGACGCGCGTCCGGCGCGACGCGCTGCTCGCGTTCGCGCGCGCGCTGCCGCCGAGCGTGCTGCTCGTCGTCGATCAGGCCTACGTCGAATACGCCGACGACGGTGCGCTCGATGCCGTCGACGTTCTGCGCGAACGGCCGGCGACCGTCGTGTTGCGGACGGCCTCGAAGATCTTCGGGCTCGCGGCCGTGCGCTTCGGATACGGTTACGCCGATCCGGAGATCGTTTCGGCGACCGATCGCGTGCGCGTGCCCTTCAACGTCTCGCGGCCGGCGGCGGCCGCGGTGCTCGCCGCGTTCGACGACGCGGCCTTCATCGCGCGCAGCCGCGCGAACAATGCGGCCGGGCTCGCGCGCCTCGATGCGGCGTTCGCGGAGCTCGGCGTCGAGGCGTATCCAAGCGCGACGAACTTCGTCGCCGTGACGGTCCCGGTGCCCGCTGACGAGGCGTATCAGGCGCTGCTGCGGCGCGGGATCATCGTGCGCTCGGGTGACGGCCTCGGGATGCCGGGTAGGCTGCGCGTGACCGTTGGCACGCCCGAGGAGCTCGACGCGTTCCTCGCGGCATTCGGCGAGCTGCTCGCGCGGTGGCGCGGGACGGCGGCCTCCGCCTCTGCCTCGGCGTCCCCAGTATTGTGAGCGAGCACGTCGCGATCCGGCGCGGCGCCGCCGCCGATCGGCCGTTCGTGCTTGACCTCGGCCAGCGGACCGCCCTGGACAGCGTCTCGGCGCTGCGAACGCCTGCGCCCCAAGCCCTCGCGCGCAGCTACGAGCAGCTCGTCGCTGTTGTCTTCGCGCGGTCGCACGTGCTCGCGATCGCGGAGGACGCCCTCGCCGGTCCGGTCGGCTTCGCGCTCATGCTCGACGATCTTCCGGACGACGTCACGGATGATGACCAGGGATTCGTCGCCTACATGGCCGTCGAGCCGCACGCTCGTCGCGCGGGAGTCGGCCGGCGTCTGCTCGCGGCGGTCGAGGCGGCAGCGCGCGAACGCGGCCTGCCGTACACGGCGCTGATGGTCACCGAGGACAACGCCGCTGCGCGCGAGCTCTACGCATCGGCGGGCTACGTCACCGAGCGCCGGTTGCTGTGCAAACGCCTCTGAGGCCCCCTGCGCTACGGCGGCGCATCTTCACCTATCTCGGCGTGCTCTTCGCGCTGGCCGCGCTCGGCGTGCTCGTCATGCATATCCCACGCACGACGGCCGTGTTCATCATCGGCGCGTTCATCGCGTTCGGCGTCTCGCCGATCGTCGGCCGGCTCGCGCGGCACATGCCGCGGGCGGCCGCGATCACGACCGTCTACCTCGGCATCATCGCGATCGCGACCGTCGTGCTGCTGCTCATCGTGCCCGCGGCCGTCACGCAGATCGAAGTGATCGCGACGAACGCGCCGAGTTACATCGGGCTCGTTCAGCACTGGCTCGACGGCACGCAGGCGCTCATGCAGCACACCGTCGCGAAGCAATATCTCCCGGCAGGCGCGACCAATCTCCGCGGCTTTGTCTCCGACAAGGTGTCGGCGCTCGTGACGAGCACGCTGGCGTCGTTCGCGAGCATCCTGATTGGCACGCTCACGGCCTTCGTCGTCGGCATCACGTCGATCGTGCTCTCGCTCTTCTTCGTGTGGCGCGGCGACCGGGTCGCCGACGGGCTGTACGAGCTGCTGCCCGAGTCGCGGCGCGGGACGGCGCACCTCATCGGCATCGAGATCGCGCACGTCTTCGGCGGCTATATTTCGGGCCAGCTCATCGTCTGCGGCCTCGTCGGCGTGATCGTCTTCCCGCTGCTGCTGCTCACGGGCTTCAAGTTTGCGCTGCTGGTCGCGTTCGTGACCGGCCTCGCCTATGCGGTCCCGTTCGCGGGGCTGCTGATCGCCCATCTGCTCGGGTTCGTGCTCGCGTTGCCGCAGGGCGGTACGACGGTCATCTGGGTGCAGGTCATCCTCTTCGTGATCGGGCGCGTGGCCGACAACGTGATCGTGCCACGCGTGATGTCGGGCAGTGTCGGCGTCTCGCCGATCGTGGTGATCTTCTCGACGTTCGCGGGCGGCGAGCTCTTCGGGATCCCGGGGCTGCTGCTCGGCATCCCGATCGCGGCCGCGGTCAAGGTCGCGTGGCGCTTCTATCGCGCGCGGCCGGTCGAGGCGCAGGTCGCCGAGTATGTCGCCGAGCACGGCGAGCTCGCCGCGATCGAGATCGTCGTCGAGCCGGTCGCGATCTAAGCCGTCCGGCGTTCCATCGCCTCGGGCGCGCTGACGCCGAGCAGCGCGAGGGTGCTCGCGAGCACGCCCTTGGTTGCGAGCGCGAGCGCGAGCCGGGCGGTCGAGAGGTCCGCGTCGTCGCCGAGCACGCGGCAGGCGACGTAGAACTGCGTGAAGTCGGCTGCCACAGTCTGCGCGTAGCGGGCGAGCTTGCTCGGATCGAGCGTCGCGGCGACGGCCCGCGCGACGCCGGGAAATTCACCGAGCCGGCGCGCGAGCGCAAGCTCTTCGGGTGCGGTCAGGCGGTCGAGCGCCTCGCCGCGGCGAGCGCGCGCCGTGAGTTCGGCCGGCGCGCCCCGTTCGATCGACGCGATCCGCGCGTGACCGTACTGCACGTAGAACACGGGATTCTCGTTGCTCTGACTCACCGCGAGCGAGAGGTCGAAGGTCATCGGCGTATCGGGTCGCAGCGCGTCGAAGAAGAAACGCGCGGCGTCGGCGCCGACCTCGTCGAGTACGTCGTCGAACGAGAGCACGTCGCCCGAGCGCTTGCTCATCGAGACGGGCTGGCCGTCGCGGATCATCGTCATCTGCTGCGCGATGAGCACGTCGATCGCGCCCGGCCGGTCGAACGCCGCCGCCACGGCCTTGATCCGCTGCACGTAGCCGTGATGATCGGGGCCGACGACGAGGATGGCGCGATCAGCGCGGCCGAGCTTTTCACGGTGATAGGCGACGTCGGGCGCAAGATAGGCGGGCCTGCCGTCGGAGCGTACGAGCACGCGGTCCTTATCGTCGCCGAAGCGCGTCGTCGCCATCCACGTCGCGCCGTCTTTCTCGTATGCCATGCCGCGCGCGACGAGATCCGCGACGCTCGCCGTGACGAGCCCGAGGTCGTGCAGCTCCTGCTCGCTCTGCCAGCGGTCGAACGTGACGCCGAACCGGTCGCACGTTGCGTGCTGCTGCGCGACGAGCGCGTCGCGGCCTGCCTGCCGGAAGTGCGGCAGCCACGCGGTTTCGGGCGCGTTGTCGTAGGCCCCGCCGTCGGAGGCGCGCAGCTCCGCGGCGATCGGCACGATGTAGGCCGCGGGATAGCCGTCGTCGGGAAACGGGAAGGCCGGGTCGGCGATCTGGCGATAGCGCGCGTAGACGGAGCGCCCGAGCGTGTCCATCTGCGAGCCCGCGTCGTTGACGATCCACTCGGTGTGCACATCGATGCCGCAGAAGCGCATCGTGCGGGCGAGCGCGTCGCCGAGCGAGAGCGTGCGGCCCTGCACGACGAGCACGGGTCCCGTGGGGTTCGCGCTGCCGAACTCGAGCGAGACGCGTTCGCCCGCCGGCTTCGTCGCGCGGCCGAAATCGGCGCCGTCGCGGAGGATGCGGCCGACGAGCCGCTGCCATACGACGGGCGCGAGCCGGATGTTGATGAAGCCGGCCGTCGCGGTCGGCTCGGCGGCCAAGAGCTCCGCAAGGGCGGGCTCGAGCGCGTAGGCGCGTGCGACGAGCTCGCTCGCAAGCTGCTGCGGCGCGCGGCGGGCGCGCTTCGCGAGCCGGAGCGCGACGCTCGAGGCGTAGTCGCCGAACGCGACGTTGCGCGGCGGTTCGAAGACGACGGCGACGGGCTCGCCCGGGACGAGCTCGGCCGCCGCGCGCTCCAGCGCCCGGGCGACGATCTCGAGCTCGTCGTCCGCGACGGCGGCCGCCGGCTCAATGGTGGTACGGTTCATCGCGCGCGATCTTCGCGGCGCGATAGAGCTGTTCCAGCACGAGCGCGCGTGCCCACTCGTGCAGGAGCGTCAGCCGCGAGAGCGACCAGCGCCGGTCTGCCCGCCCGAGGAGCTCCGAGCTCGCCCCGTACGTCCCGGCGATCACGAACGTGAGCCGCGGATGCCCGTCGCGCGCGGTCGTCGCCAACTGCTCGACGAGCTCGAGGCTCGACCATTCGGTGCCCGTCCGCTCGAGCAGCCACACGGGTTCGCCCGGCTCGAGCGCGCGCAGCACGCGATCGCCCTCGTCGCGCATCGCGCGCTTGGAATCGCCGCCATGACTCGCCGCGACCTCGAGCTCCTCGAAGGCGCCGTAGCGCCGCAGTCGCGTTCGAAAGTCCTTGCACGCCGCTGCGACGTACGGCTCGCGCACGCGGCCGACGGCGACGAGCCGCAACTTCACGAGCGATTCGCGCGTGACCGTCCGAGCGCGACGCGCAGCCGGCCCGGGAGCGACCGCGCCCGGCCGAGGGCCATGCGCAGCCGAAGGCGCGCGCGCGGCGCGTATGAGGGCGGCGGAAGAAGGTGCGAGACCGCAGACGCGAGGGTCACGACCGGCCGCCGCGGCGACGCGAGGGTCGTCTCGCGAACCGAGCGCAGATCGCGCGCGATCGAGGGCGCATCGAGCCGCTCGGCGAGCTCGATGCAGAGCGGCAGGAGGGTCTGCGCCAGCGCGACTCGCCGCTCAGCGTCGGGCGCGTGCAGGGCGCCGAGATCGACGAACTCGTCCGCGAGCCGAACGAGCAGGACGGCGCGCTCGTCGCTGCTCGGCGGCGCGGCGAGCGCGGCCCGAACCGTCGACGCGCCCCACGTGAGGGCCGCATAGCGCGCGACGGGGCCTTCGGCACTCGCACCGATCGCCGTCCGCACGCGCGCCCGCTTGGCCGGGGAGATCCGCCGGAGCAGCGATCCGCAATCCCCGAGCGTGTAGGCCGAGTGCAGAAGCGCGGCTGCAACGAGGTCGATCGGCGCGTCGGCGGCGACGAGGACGCTCGCGGTGCCGACCGCGTGTGCGACGAACGGCTTTCCAGTCGCGCGGTAGAGGCTCGCGAAGAGGACCATGGCGAGCGCGTACGCCTCGCGCACGACCGCGATCTCGCGCGGCGAATAGGCGCGTTCTGCCAGCTCCTCGTAGAGCTGCAGGTTCGTCTGCGCGACGCGCACCTCGTTGCGAGTCATCCGCTCAGCCGCGCAGCGCCGTATAGGCCCGGTTGCAGACGCTTTCGGCGAACATCACGGCACGGCGGGGCGCCCGTCCAAGCCGCGTCTTCGCGCTCCGCCGACGGACGAGACGCAAACCGCTGCAGCGATGAACCTTTCCGAACATGAGCATCTCGCGGTTCTCCGGGTGCCCCGCGTCGAGTCGCCATTTGGCGTTGAAGTGCCGCACCGTCTGCGCGTTCCAGCGTTCGCTCCAGCGCAGCGAGAAGTACGGCACGTCGGAGGCGTGGAGCCGTTTGGCGGGCACGTACGTGACGACGCTCGCAGGCTCGAAATAAATCGTGTAGCCGAGCTCGCGCGCGGTCATGCAGACGTCGATGTGCTCGTTGACGCTGCGCAACGCCTCGTCGAGTCACCCGACGGAACGCAAGAACGCCGTGCGCACGAGCATCGTATGAAACTCGACGAGTTCGCACGACTCGCGCTCGAACGGCGGGGCCGTCTCGATCGGAACGTCGTTCTGGCGATGACGCTCCTGACAAACGCGGCTGCCGTCGCGCTCGACGATGCGCGCGTCGCCGCCCGCCATGTGGACCAGCATGCGCGAGCCGACGTCGATGCGATAGAGCGGGCCGACGATCGTGGCGCCCGTCTCCTCGGCACATCGGACGAGCGCGTCGAGCCAATTCGCTTCGACGACGACGTCGTTGTCGACGAAGACGGCGTACGGCGTGCGCACGCGGGCGAGCCCGAGATTGCGCGCCTCGTTGGGACTGAGGTATCGCTCGCTGCGGACGAACGTCACGTTGTGTCCCGTAGCGGTCGCCTCGAGCTCCCGCCGCGTCCGCTCGGGTGAGGCGGCATCGACGTACACGAGGTGCTCGAGCCACGGCGTCTGCTGCAGGATCGATGCGAGCGAGGTGACCGCGTGACTGAAGCGTTCGCGCGGCACGACGACGACGGTGACGAGTGGACCGAACACGTAGCGTCCTCCCGAACCCGCGGTGCAAGTGCACCGCGGTCACGGGTACCGTACCTAGAAGCGGCCTGCGCCGTCATCGTTCCTTTGGCGGATATTGCGACCCCGACCCCGACCGCGTGAAGCCGGCCGGATCGCGCGCGGCCGCACCCGTGAGCTCGAGTCGTACGAGTGCGGCCATCACGGCTCCGGCGCTGGAGCCCGTGCGCTCGACGAGGACGTCGAGGCTCTGCGGCACGGGCTCGAGCAGCGCCGCGATCGCGCCGTCGAGCCCGGCATGGGCCGGGCAGGCCGCTCGCGCCGGCTCCGGCACGGGTGCGAGGCCGAGCGCGTCGAGCACGTCGGCCGGCCCGCGCACGAGCGTCGCGCCATCGCGGATGAGCGCGTTGCAGCCGGCGGACTTGGGGTGCGCGACGTCGCCCGGATATGCGAAGACGTCGATGCCGAGCGCGGCCGCCCAGCTCGCCGTATTGAGCGCGCCGCTACGCTCGGCCGCCTCGACGATGACGACGGCGTCCGCGAGTGCCGCGACGACGCCGTTGCGCTGCAGGAACTGGCCCGGTCGCGCCGGTTCGTCGGGCGCGTACGGCGAGACGACCGCGCCGCCCGCGGCGAGCATGCTGCGCGCGAGCTCGATGTGGCGGCGCGGGAAGAAGCAGCGGTGGCCGCCGCCGAGGACGCCGATCGTCGGACCGCCGCCGGCGAGGGCGCCCTCGTGCGCCGCGCCGTCGATGCCGAGGGCGAGCCCGCTGAGCACGCATGCTCCCGAGCGCGCGAGGGTGCGCCCGAGCACGACGGCGCGCTCACGTGCGGCGCCCGAGGGCGCGCGGGGGCCAACGATCGCGACCGTCGGCTTGGCGAGGCCCCCGAGCGAGCCCGCGAGCCAAAGACCGCCGAACTTGATTCCCTCGGCGCGGTGCGGCCGCGTGGCGAAAACCTCGTCGCGGGAGGCGAAGCGCGGGCGTTCGAGCTGCATCGGCGTACGATCACGCGCCGGCCCGGCCCGGCTAGGGCCGCACGAGCCGAGGAACTCGACCGCGGTCTACGAACGAGGGGCCCTTGTTCCAAGGGAGCCCGCCGCCGATGGTTCGGCGCGCGCCCGCATCGGAGGAGTTCAGTATGGCGGCACCCCAGGCATATTGCGTCAAGTGCAAAGAGAAGCGCGAGATGAGCGAGCACAAGCAGATCGAGATGAAGAACGGCCGCCCGGCGACCGAGGGCAAGTGCCCCGTGTGCGGGACGAAGATGTTCAAAATCGGCGCCTCCGCCTAAGACCTGTTCGTGCGGCGGCGTTTGCCGTCGCACCGGTTGTGGGCTATACTCGGCGAGACCCCCACGGGTTGGGCGTGCGACGGCACGACCGGATCTCGGGGCCGGAGGCTCGCCCCTGATCTGTCCGACGTGCCGCAAGAGCGAGACCCGCGTGGTCGATTCCCGCGACGACGAATCCGTCGTTCGCCGCCGCCGCGAATGCCTCGATTGCCGGCATCGCTTCACCACGTACGAGCGCATGGAAGCGCCGAGGCTCTTTGTCGTGAAGAAGGACGGCCGCCGCGAGCAGTACTCGCGCGATAAGGTGCTCAGCGGTCTGCGCCGCGCGTGCGAGAAGCGGCCCGTGCCCGAGGCCCGGATGGAGGAGACCATCGCGGGGCTCGAGCGCGACCTGTTCTCGCGCGGCGAAAACGAGGTGCCGACCGCGATGATCGGCGAGAAACTCATGGAGGCCCTCAAGGGCCTCGACAAGGTCGCCTACATCCGGTTCGCGAGCGTCTACCGATCCTTCGACGACATCGGCCGCTTCCAGGCGGAGCTCGCCGCGATTGCCGAGTGACGCCGGGCCGGCGATCGCGGTCCTGCGGCTCGCCGCGGCGGCCGAACTCGCGGTGCCGATGTACATGACCGCGGGCGCGGCGGGGGCCGACGTCTGCGCGGCGATCGAGGGAGACCTCGTGCTCGCGCCGGGCGCGCGTGCGCTCGTGCCGCTCGGATTCGCGCTCGCGATCCCGCCCGGCTTCGAGGTCCAGGTCCGGCCGCGAAGCGGCCTTGCGGCGCGCTCGGGCGTGACCGTCCTCAACGCCCCGGGCACCATCGACGCGGACTACCGTGGCGAGGTCGCCGTGCTGCTCGTCAACCTCGGTGCGGAGCCCGTGACGATTATCCGCGGCGACCGGATCGCGCAGCTCGTCGTCGCCGCCGTCGCGCGGGCGACGTTCGTCGTCGTCGACGCGCACGACGCGACGAGTCGCGGCGCTGGCGGCTTCGGGAGCACGGGCGCGTGAAGGTCTACGTCGTGGGTGCGGGGGCGGTTGGAACCTACCTCGGCGATCTCCTCGCTGAGATGGGCGCCGAGATCGTCTACGCGCCGCGCGAGTTCGCCGCCGTGACACCCGCCGCGACCGACCTCGCCGTCGTCACCGTCAAGAGCTACGCGACGCACGAGGCGATCGCGACGCTCGGCATCGCGCTCGAGGGCTCGCCCGATGCGACGATCCTCACCGCGCAGAACGGCGTCGGGAACGAGGAGCTGCTCGCGGCGGCGTTCGGCCCGGATCGGGTCGTGTCGGGCGCGCTCACCGTGCCCATCGCGCGCGACGACGACGGCGTGGTTCACGCAACCGCGGAGGGCGGGCTCGGGCTCGCACCGGTCGGCGACGTCTCGCACAACTGGCTCGTCGCCGCGTTCGAACGGACGCCGCTCCAGGTGCTCGTCAGGAGCGACTACCGCGCGATGAAGTGGTCCAAGCTCGCCCTCAACATCGTCGCAAACGCCACCTGTGCCATCCTCGACGACACGCCGGAACGCGCGCTTGCGGCGCCCGACGTCTTCGGGTTCGAGCTCGCGGCACTCCGGGAGCTCCGTGCCGTCCTCGGGGCGCTCGAGATCGAGCCGATCGATCTCCCGCGCTATCCCGTGCGGGCGTTGCTCGCGGCGATCCGGCTGCCCGAGCCGATCGCGCGGCTCGCGCTCGCGAAGCGCATCGCGAAGGCGCGCGGCACGAAGCTGCCGTCGCTCGCCATCGACGTGCGATCGGGGCGCCGGATGACCGAGGTTCGCGTCCTTAATGGCGCGATCGGTGACGCCGCGCGGCGCTGGTCGACCGGTCGCAGCCGGGCACTCGCGACGCCCGTGAACGACGTTCTGACCCGGCTCGTGGAGCTCGTCGCGCGCGACCCTGCCGAGCGAACCGCGTACCGGAACCGTCCAGCGGCAATCGCGGCGGCGATCACCGCCGCCCAGCGCTAGGGGCGCGAGCGCGCGAGCGTTCGCGCGAGGACGAGGATGAGCATCGCGATGAGGGCGTCGCGCAGCGGCCGGACCGGTGGATGCGGCGACGCCGGCGCATGCGGCTCTTCCGGGCCCGCGATGGGGTCGTCGGGCGCGGCGGCATCGGGCGGGGGCAGCGGTCGGCGCAGCAGCGCGCCGTCGGGATCCCAGAGTTCGCCGTACGCCTTCACGGCCGCGACGATCCGCGTTCCGAAGAGGATGTCGCTGAGCGAGGCCCGGTCCTCCGGGCGGCGGCTCTCACCTGCGACGGCGCCGTGGAAGCGAGCCAGCGACGTCGCGACCGCCCGGTCAAAGCCGAGCCGCTCGTGGGTATCCGGCGCGAGACGCTCCGAGAACCCGACGCGCGCATGGACGATGCCCCGCCCGAAGTGGCCGCCGAGCGCGATCGGATACGCGCGCTCGTCACAAAGATTGTTGAAGTCCCGAAGGAAATGGCCGAGCATCTCGAGCGGACACGCCATGTCGTACCAGAGATACGGTACGCACGCGGCCGACGAGAGATCGAGATCGCCGGCGGGCTGGGTGACCGTCATGGGCGGCGCGACGTCGCGCGTCGCATACGCCGCGACGACCGACTGCGCGTGCTGATCGACCTCCTGACGGTCGTGCCCTTCGAAGAGCACGAGGAGGTGCGCCGCACCCGGCGGCAACGCCGGAAAGCATCGTTCCAGCGGCGAGCGCCAGCGCCGTTCCGCCCGCTCTGCCGTGCAGATGCCGTCCATCGCTTGGGGCTTGTAGACGTCGATATACGCCGTGTTGTCGGCGGCGACGTAGACGTCCGGAAAACCGATCGCGATCGCCGCCCGAAATGTCGGCAGCGCTTCGAGTCGGCAGTGCATGCGCAGCGCGACGGCGAGCGCGCCGCCGGAACCGACGAGCGAGTTCGCGACGTCGATGCCGTTCTTCGCGAGCAACGCGCGAAACGCGGGCGTGAGCCCGAGCGTCGCGCGCGGCATGTGTTCGGCGATCTCTTCGCCGTATGCGTCCCGAAACGCCGCGAGCGCCGTGTAGAGGTCGCCCTCGGGCCCGCCTGCGGCGCGCCGCTTCGCGAACTCGTCGGGCGAGAGGCTGCCGACGGTCGTTCGGTAGCCGCGCGCGGTGACGAGGTCGATCTCGGCGATCGGCCGAGACGTCGGCGGCTCGTGCCGCACGTCGCCCGCGCACGTGCCGTCTTCGAGGATCTGCTCGAGCGTCGTCGCCGGGGCCGCGGTCGAACGCGGATCATACGTCAGCCCGTGCGGCCGTAATGAAGCGCGCAAGTCGCCGAGCGTGGTCCCGGGAGCGACCCACGCCCGCCTCGCGCGAACGTCGAGCGAGAGAACGCCCGCGTCCCGGTGTTCGCCGAGCGCGAGGGCATCCGGATGCTGCTCCGGCGCTCGCGGCCCCGCGACGATCGAGCGACCCGCGCGCCGAGCCGCGGCGACGAGCTGGGCGATCTCCTCGGCGCTACGCGGGCGAACGACTTCGTCGCTCACGACCGGCGTGTCGCGACGACGGCCGTCCCGCCGACGCCGGCGAGGCCGCATTCGAGCCCGGCGCGGTGCTTGGTGAGCCGCGTGAAGCGGCTGATCGCGCTCGCGTGCGCCTCGTGCGCGCCAACGTCGCGCTCGAGCGGCGCGCGTAGTGTGTCTGGCCATGCGACGACGCGCGGACTTCTCTGGACTTGCGGCATGCTGCATTCCTTCGCAATGCGAGGCGGGCGTCAGCCCGCGTCGGGGCTCGCGTACCCGATCGTCGTCATCAACGCGTTCGCGGCTTGGCGGGAATCGAGCCGCGTGTGCTGCACGACGATCGGCACGTCGGCTTCGATCGTGCTCGAGAAGCTGAGCCCGATCGGGATGGACTCCGGCGCGTGCATGTCGTTGAACCGTGTGTGGAGCGTGCGGCGCGCCGGCAGCTTGAAGACGTACGGACCGGCCGGTTCGCGCGTCGAGAAGTACACCGTGATCCGGACGTCGGTATCCGTATCGGTCGCGTTGAGAAGGCAGAGCGCCTCGTGGCTGAGGAACTCCGGATATGGCCCCGTACTGCCGGGCGGAATGTAGCCCTCAGCGACAGCCCACATTTTTGATCCGATGTTTGGCACGTAACCTTCGTCCTTGGTAGCCCGGTGGTCGGGAAGAGCTTCGCGAGCGCGCGCTCCAACGCGGGCCCGACGTCCTCGCGTTCGTCGACGCTGATGCCCACGCAGCCGAACTTCTCAGCCTCCGAGCGTCCGGAAATTTGAGGCGCCGGAGGGGAGCGGGTCTCGCGCGGCCGTCGAAGAGTGCGGCCATGCGGCACCCCGACGTCCCCGAATCCCTCGACGGCTGGAGCATCCTCCACCGGATGTTCCGCTTCGATCGCCGCCGGTTCGACGCGTGCGACGTCGCGCACCGAGCGCGCATTGCCGAGGAGGCGCGGGCGCTGCTCGCGCCGCTCGTGGCCTCACCCGAAAGCGACGCGTCGCTCGCTGCGCTGCTCGGTCACAAGGCCGACCTGATGCTCACGCTGTACGCGCGCTCGTTCGACGCGCTCGGCGAGGCGCAGGCGCGCTTCGATAAGCTTGAGCTCATGGATTTTCTCGCGCCGAGCGCATCTTACGTCTCGATCCTCGAGATCGGGCTCTATGACGCCACGGGCAGGATTCACGCGACGCTGCGCGAGCGCGGGTTCGCTGCGAACTCGGCCGAGTGGATCGCCGCCTTCGACGCGGCGCTCGACGAACAGCGCCACAGTCCGCGCAATACCGGGCGGCTTTTCGCGAAGGTGCCGCAGCGCCGCTACGTGTGCTTCTATCCGATGGACAAGAAGCGCGGCGAGACCGTGAACTGGTACGCGCTGCCGTACGAGGAGCGCGCCGCGCTGATGAACGACCACGGTACGATCGGCCGGTCGTATCACGGTCAGGTCAACCAGGTGATCTCGGGTTCGATCGGGTTCGACGACTGGGAATGGGGCGTCGATCTCTACGCCGATGAACCGATCGTCTTCAAGAAGCTGATTTACGAGATGCGCTTCGATACCGCGAGCGCGAAATACGCGGGCTTCGGCGAATTCTACACGGGCATGCAGTTCTCGCTCGACGAGCTGGCGGCGTTTCTCGACGGCGCGCGAAGCCCGGCGCTGCACGCGCGGCCGGAGCCGATCGCGGCGAATTAACGTCGAGCGCCGTGAGATCGCGCTAGATGGCGTAGGTCTTCCACGTGAAGTAGGCCGTCATCGTCACGCCGACCGTGATGACGAAGCGCCGGACGACCATCGGCGGCAGGCGTTTCACGACGCCCGCGCCGAGATAGCCGCCCGCGATCGCGGAGAGCCCCATGATCGCAAGCGGCGCCCAGTCGATCTTTCCGGCAATCGCGAATGGGATGACGTCGACGCCGTTGATGACCGCCGCGAGCATGACCTTGAGCGCGTTCGCACGGCGCAGGTCATGCATCCCGAGGAGCCCGAGCAACGCGAGCATCAGGATCCCGATCGCCGCGCCGAAGAACCCGCCGTAGATTGCGATACAGAACTGCGCGACGAAGCCGAGCGGCGAGTCGACGCGCAGGCCCGAGATCGCGCCGCGCGCGAGTCGCGTGAACGTCGGGCCGACGATGAAGAGCGTCGTCGCGAACGCGAGCAGGATCGGGATCAATCCCGCGAACGTCCCGTTCGGCGTGCGGATCAGGAGCCACGCCCCGAGCAAGCTGCCGGCGACGCTCGTGCCGAGCATTGCGAGCAGGACGCGCCGCTCGACGCGCACGTCCGAGCGGAATGAGCCGATCGACGAGAGCGACCCGAGCCACGTCGCGACCGTGTTCGTGGCGTTCGCGTTGACGGGCGCGAGCCCGATGCCGAGGAGCACCGGAAACGAGATGAAACTCCCGCCGCCGGCACCCGCGTTGATCGCACTCGAGGCGAACGCCGCTACGCCGATGGCCGCGCCCTGCGCCACGGTCACGAGCGCTCAGTCACCGCAAGAGATCTCGATCGTATGGCCGTCGGGATCGATCGTCGTGACGACGCTGCCCGGCGTGCGGAGCGTCGGCCGCGGCGCGGGCCCGGCTACGATCGTCGCGCCGCGCTCGCAGGCGCACCGCCCCCGAGATCGGCGACGCCGAGCGCCAGATGCGTCGGCTTCGTGAGCTCGGAGCGGCCCGAGCTCACGACTGCGGCACGGGCTCGGCGGGCGGCGCGAACACGCGGCTCTGCCGGATGTCGTCCGCTTCGATCACGCGCAGATCTTTCGCTTCGATCATGCCGCCCTGCTCGAAGAGCCGCGTGGCCTGGCGCATGCGCGCGCGATCGATCGCGTTCCGCACGCTGCGCGCGTTGGAGAACTGCGGCTGCTTCATGCGCAATTCGAGGTATTCCGAGAGCGCGACCTCGGCATCGGGCGAGAGATCGTAATTGAGCTTCCCGAGCATCAGGCCCGCGATCTGCTCGAGCTCGTCGTGCGAGTAATCCGGGAAGTCGATGTGATTGGCGACGCGCGAGCTCAGGCCGGGATTGCTCTTGAAGAACGTGTCCATCCGGTCTTTGTAACCGGCGAAGATCACGACGAGGTCGTCGCGCTGATTCTCCATGACCTGCAGCAGGATCTCGATCGCCTCGGCACCGTAGTCGCGCTCGTTCTCGGGCTTGTAGAGATAATACGCTTCATCGATGAACAGAACGCCGCCCATTGCGCGCTTGAGGACGTCCTTTGTCTTCGGCGCGGTGTGGCCGATGTACTGACCGACCAGATCGTCGCGCGTCGCGGTGACGAGGTGGCCCTTGCGGATGTAGCCGAGCCGGTGCAGGATCTCCGCCATCCGCATCGCGACCGTCGTCTTGCCCGTGCCGGGGCGGCCGGTGAACGACATGTGCAGCGGCGGCGGCTCCGAGGCGAGGCCAGCGCTCGTGCGCAGCTTGTCGATGAGCAGCAGGTGCGCGATCTGTCGGATGCGCGTTTTGACGGGCGAGAGCCCGACGAGCTCACGATCGAGCTGCTCGAGCACGTCGCCGACCTGCGACGAGCGGTACGCAGCGTCGAGATCGAGCTTGCCGTCTGCCCGCGGCGCGACGTCGGGCGCCGGCGTCGCCGGCTGGTCGGGCGTGCCTGCCGGGACGGGCGGTGCGGCGGGCTCGGCGACGGGAGTCCCGCCGAAAGCGAAGCGCTTGCTCTCCATGGCGTGCGCTTCGCCGAACGAAGAACGCCGCCCCGGTGGGAGCGGCGTTCGTTCGGTCTCGACGTTCGAGGACTAGTCCTGGTAGCGCTTGCCGTGCGGCTCGTTCGCGGCGTACGAGCGGGTGGAGTACTTGATCTGGCGGTCCGTCCAGTTAATGCGCTCCGTCGTGAACCCGTCCTCGTTCGCCGGACGGTGCACGATGAACGAGAGGGCGGTCGTTTGACGGCCGAGCCGCGCGTCATACGCCGTGACCTTTACATATTCGTTGGGATGCTCAGCGATGGCCGCCTTGAGGTCGCCCATAATGCCCGCCGCGTCCTTGCGGTCGAACATCGGCAATGCGTGGAGTTCCCAGTAGGAGTTCCGCGGATGCGGATCGTCCGTGTACTCGATCGAGATCGGCCAGTCGTGGTCGAGCGCGTATTGAATCTGCTTCGAGATCTGTTCGTCCGTAAGGTCGGGGAGATAGGAGAACGCTCCCTGGGTCAGCTTCATTTGCGAACTCCTAGTGCGAGACCGTCGGCGTTGCGACGGCGTCGGGCGTGTCGGTCGACTCGTAATTGAACGAGATGTCCTTCCAGAGGTCGAGCGCGCGTGCGAGCGGACGGCACAACTTGCCGGCATCCTCGAGGATCTGGGGGCCTTCCTTGACGTAATCGCGGCCCTCGTTGCGGGCGAGGACCATGGCCTCGAGCGCGACGCGGTTCGCCTCGGCGCCGGCAGCGATGCCGTCGGGATGGCCGATCGTGCCGCCGCCGAACTGCAGGATGACGTCCTCGCCGAGGAGGTCGAGCAGCTGATGCATCTGACCCGCGTGAATACCGCCCGAGGCGACGGGCATGACACCCGGCATCGAGGCCCAATCCTGCTCGAAGTAGACGCCGTGCTGCAGGTTGACCGGGTTGTGGTCCTCGCGCAGGATGTCGTAGTAGCCCTTGGTTGTGTTCGGATCGCCCTCGAGTTTGCCGACGACGGTGCCCGCATGGATGTGGTCGACGCCGATGAGCCGGCACCACTTCGCGAGGACGCGGAAGCTGACGCCGTGCGTCTTCTGGCGCGTGTAGGTCGAGTGGCCCGCGCGATGGAGGTGGAGCAGCATGCTGTTCTTGCGGCACCACTTCGCCATCGACTGCATCGCCGTGAAGCCGATCGTGAGGTCGATCATGACGATGATCGAGCCGATCTCCTTGGCAAACTCAGCGCGCTGATACATCTCTTCCATGTCCGCCGCCGTGACGTTCATGTAGTGGCCCTTGATGTCGCCGCTCGCAGCCTCGGCCTTCGAGATCGCTTCCTGACAGAACAGGAAGCGGTCGCGCCAGCGCATGAACGGCTGTGAGTTGATGTTCTCGTCGTCCTTCGTGAAGTCGAGGCCGCCCTTGAGCGCCTCATAGACGACGCGGCCGTAGTTCTTCGCCGAGAGTCCGAGCTTGGGCTTGATCGTGGCACCGAGCATCGGGCGGCCGAACTTATTGAGGTACTCGCGCTCCATCACGATGCCGTGCGCGGGACCCTGGAACGTCTTGACGTAGGCGACGGGGATCCGCATGTCCTCGAGCCGCAGCGCCTTGAGCGCCTTGAAGCCGAAGACGTTGCCGATGATCGAGGACGTCAGGTTCGCGATCGAGCCCTCTTCGAAGAGGTCGATGTCGTAGGCGATATAGGCGATGAACTGACCGGGCGTGCCCGGGACGGCATCGACCTTGTATGCACGCGCCTGATAGTGCTTGTAGGCGGTGAGGCGATCGGTCCAGACGACGGTCCACGTCGCCGTCGACGACTCGCCGGCGACGGCGGCTGCTGCTTCGACGTGATCGACGCCGTCTTGCGGCGTGATCCGGAACGCGCACAGGATGTCCGTATCCTTGGGCACATAGTCGGGCTGCCAGTAGCCCATCTGCGCGTACGGGGTGACACCCGCTTCGAGGCGGTTGTTGCTCTTGCCGTTCGGTGTCTGATCGGTCACGACAGGATCTCCAAGAGCTCGTTCTCCAGGGAAGCGTCGGGACGCGCGGATGGCGCGCCGTTCGCGTGTGGGTAAATTTTTAAAACGTCGGCTGCTGTGGGCGCTGGGCTCTCGAGCTGAGGCGACGTCGCCCGGAGCTACGCGGTAACGTGCGGCCTCTGTTGGCGTGGTTCCATGAAAGTTCATTCCGCCTGAAAGGGAATCTGCGAAGTTCCCCTGCCCGGCGTCAGAAAGATCGCACCGAACGGAAGCTCGTCCACGAGCTCGAATGCCGGATGGGCCTCGATCGTCGCGCGCTCGACCGGGGTATGATAGACGAGCGCCGTCGCGGCATCGCGGCGGGCCAGCCGATCGACGAGCGGGCCGAGAACGGCCGCGTCGAACGGGTTATAAAGGTACGCGACGAGGTCTCCACGCGGGAGCCTCGCGCTCGCCGCGTCCGCGCGGACGATGCGCAGGTCGCGGCAGCGCAGCGGCGGCCCCACGTAGCGCTCGAGGTTCTCGCACGCGACGGCCGCGAGAGCGGGCGAGATCTCGATGCCGACGGCGCTTCGGAACGGCAGGCATGCCGCCGCCTCGAGCAACGCACGGCCCATTCCAGCGCCGACGTCGACGAACGTCGCGCGCCGGGCGTCGAACGGTATGAGGGCAAGGAGACGTCCAACCTCACCGACGGGCGACGGCTCGTAGTGCGTCGCATGACGCACGCTCGGGCCGACCGCCTCCGGATCGAGATCGCCGAGGAAGATAAGAGCTTCGGTCGCGACGCCGCATTCCGCGTCGTAGCGCAACCCGGCGCGGCGGCCCGAGACCCGGGGCATCGAAACAAGCGATTCGGGCTCCACGTTCGGAAGATACCACCGCGAGGACACTATGGCTGGATCTACCGCGAGCGGCGGCGCCGCATATTCCGACGTCACGGAAAAAGGTCCGCGCCTGGCCGCGATCGTCATCGGCGTCATGGCCGCGACGCTCATGCAGACGCTGGACACGACGATCACCAACGTCGCGCTGCCGCATATCCAAGGGAACCTCGGCGTGAGCCAGGACGCGGGAACTTGGGTGGTCACAGCCTACACCGTCGCGGCGCTGATCATCATTCCGATCACGCCGTGGATGCAGACGCGCTTCGGCCGCAAGAATTACTACATCGCCTCGATCGTGGGCTTCACGGTCGCCTCGATGCTGTGCGGCATCTCCGACCAGCTCGTCGAGCTCGTCGGCTGGCGCGTCGTGCAGGGCATCTTCGGCGGCGGCCTCCTCGCGACGGGACAGTCGCTGTTGCGAGATTCGTTCCCGCCTTCGAAGCTCGGCGCGAGTCAGGGCATTTTCGCGCTCGGGGCGATCATGGGGCCGGCCCTTGGGCCGCCGATCGGCGGCATTCTCGTGGATAACTTCAGCTGGAATCTCGTGTTCTTCATCAACGTCGTACCGGGCACGCTCGCGACGGTGCTCCTGCTGCCAATCCTGCGGGACCCGACGAAGCCGCAGAGGGTCCCGCTCGACTTCATCGGCCTTGGACTCCTCACCGCGTTCGTCGGCTCGTTGCAGTACGTCCTTACCGAGGGCGAACGCAACTATTGGTTCTCGGACCCGCTGATTCTGGGGCTGGCCGTCGTCGCCGCGATAACGGCCGTGGCGTTCGTGCTCTACGAGCTCTTCGGAACGAAGCGACCCGTCGTGGATCTGCGCGTCCTGAGCAATCGCAGCATCGCCGCCGGTAGCGGACTCGCCTTGGCCCTCGGCGCGGCGCTGTTCGGTTCGAGCTACACGTTGCCGCAGCTCACGCAGGGGCCGCTCGGGTACACGCCGACCGAGAGCGGCGAGCTCTTCATCGTGCGAGCGCTCCCGATTCTGCTCGCAACGCCGCTGATCGTGATGCTCGTCGCGAAGGTCGACGCCCGGATCTTCCTCGGCCTCGGGTTCGTGCTCATCGGCATCGGCTCGTTCAATCTCGATCACGTCACGACGCTCGTCTCGTCGTTCTGGACGTTCGGCTTCTCGCTCATTACCATCGGCGCCGGGACGGCGTTCCTCTTCGTCCCGCTCACGATCGCCGTGCTCGGCGCGACGAAGCCCGCCAACGGTCCGAAGGCGAGCGCCTTCATCAACGTCTCGGTTCAGCTCGGCGGCTCGCTGAGCATCGCGCTCCTCGACGTCATCATCGATCGTCGCATGAGCCTGCACTCGTCGCTGCTCCGAGGCCATGCGAACATGAGTCACCCGCTCATTCGTGAGTTCTTGAAGCACCGCAGCGTGGCCCAGCTCTCGGGGTTCATCAACGGCCAGGCGCTCATCGCGGCGTACGGTGACGCCGCCGGCGTCATCGGCATCGTCTCGTTCGTCTGCCTGCCGCTGATCTTCCTGATGCGCAAGCCCGGCGCCGCCAAGGGCCCCGTCGAGATCGGCGGCTAATCCGCAGAACCTTTCTTCCCGGGATTTCGTTCCGCTATCGAGGATTATGCCTTTTAGTCGATAAGTCGGTCCTTATTAAGCGACCGTTCTGGCCCGACGCGTACGTGCGGGGTCATGACGTCGCCGAAATCACAAAGGAGATTATCCGTGAAGCTTCAGATCGCGTCGCTTCGACGCGTCACGGGGGCGTCCGCATCGGCGTTCGCCCTCGCTGCCCTAGCCCAGATCTCGGCGGCCTCCGCCGAGCCTGCCGCGGCCGGCACTGCCCCGCCGCTGACCGCCCCGCTCGTTCCGGCGACGATGCTCGCCGCCGCCGCCGACCCGACGCCGCCGCCGTCCGATGCGGCCGGCGGTACCCCGACCCAAGACAACAGTGTCCCTGCCGTCAACGGCTCGGGCACGAAGAAAATCCTAGAGAAGCGACCGACGCCTCAGGCCCCAGCCGGCGCCTTCACGGGCCTTCTCGGGGACTTCGGCGGCGGCGAGCGTTCGCGGCTCCGCGACGAAGGGATCACCGTCAACCTGCACATCGTGAGCGAGGGCGCCGGCAACGTGACCGGCGGCCTGCCGACGGGCCCGAGCTCCGTCGTGCGCGGCACGGCGATCGCAAACGAACTCGGCGGCGGCATCGACGTCGATTTCGCCAAGCTCTTCAAGGCCCCGGGTGCGGGCGCGCTGCACGTGCTCGTCACGACGCGCGAAGGCGGCAACCTCGCGGCGACCTCGATCGGCTCGCTCGTCTCCGTTCAGGAAATCTATGGCGACGGCCAGACGACGCGCTTCACGTACCTCGAGTACGAACAGCCGTTGTTCCACAACGCGGTCAACGTCGTGTTCGGGAAGTACAACCAGCAGAACGACTTCATCGCGGGCTCGAGCTACTGGGGCGGTAACCTCTACTGCTTCTATCAGAACAACAACATCTGCGGTACGCCCGCGGCGGTTCCGATCAACAACGGCATCGTGCCGGGCGGCACCGAGGGTTACGACTACTACCCGACGTCGCAGTGGGGCGGTCGCATCCGCTTCAACTTCGGTAAGAGCGCGTATTTCCAGGTTGCGGCGCTGCAGGGCAACGCGTATGCCAATAGCGCGGTCGGCGGGACCTACTTCGGGTTCAACGGCGCAGCGGGTACCGAGCTTCCGGCCGAAGTCGGCTTCACGTTCCGCAACGCCGCCGGCGATCCGACGGGCAACCTGCGGTTCGGTGCGTATTACGATACCTCGACCGTCGAAGATTACACGAATCGGCTGACGCCGCTGCCCGGAATCGCGAGCAACGCAGCAGCGCTCGCGCTTCATCCGCAGGCGTTCAACCACCGCGGCCGCAACGGCGGCGACATCCAGTTCGATCACACGATCGGCGGTAGCTCCCTGCCCGGCAAGACCGGTACCGCGTTCTGGGCGGCCGGCGAATATGGCGACGCGTCGACGGCATTGATCGGGACGATGTTCGATGCCGGTATTGTTCGCCACGGTACGTTCGCAGCGCGACCGCTCGACACGTTCTCGATCGGCTACGCCCAGGAGAACTTCAACAAGCGCCTCCAGAACCTCGAGGCGTCGTTGCAGAGCCAGGGCTACGCGGTCCCGTATAACAGCCGCGAGTCCGCGGTCGAAGTGAACTACGGTATCGCCGCCGCGCCGTGGATGCTGATCCGGCCAGGCTTGCAGTACGTGATCAACCCCAACGGCCTCAACAACAACCATATCCGAGGCTTCACGCCGCCGGGCGACGCGCTGGTGCTCGGGCTCTCGAGCGTCATTCAGTTCTAATGGATCGCCTCGTCGTGCGCGATATGCGGAAGTCGTTCGGTGCCGTAACAGTGTTACGCGGCGTCGACTTCGAAGCTCGCGCCGGCGAGGTCACCGCCCTGCTCGGTGATAACGGAGCCGGGAAGTCAACGCTCATCAAGTGCATCGCCGGGACGCACGTGCCCGACGGCGGCACGATCACGCTCGACGGGGTCGAGCAGCATTACAAGACGCCGAGCGACGCCACGGCCGCGGGGATCGAGACGATCTATCAGGACCTCGCGCTCTGCAACAACCTCGACGTCGTCTCGAACCTTTTCCTTGGCCGCGAGCGCGTCGCAGGCGGACTGCTGGACGAAAGCACGATGGAGTCGACCGCTCGGGCGGCGCTCGATCAGCTCAAGATCATTATTCCGTCCGTGCGCGTGCTCGTCGCCGATCTCTCGGGCGGGCAGCGCCAGTCGATCGCGGTCGCGAAAGCCGTGCTCTGGGCGCCGAAGCTCGTCATCCTCGACGAGCCGACCGCCGCGCTCGGTGTCGCGCAGCAGAAGCAGGTGCTCGAGCTGATCTCTCGCCTGCGGGAGAAGGGGCTCGCCGTCGTCGTCATCACGCATAACATGGTCGACGTGTTCACCGTCGCGGACGAAGCGATCGTCATGCGGCTCGGCCGGCGCGTCGCGAAGTTGCGGATCTCCGAGGTCACGCCGGACGACGTCGTCGGCGCGATCACGGGCGCTCGCGAGTTTGCGGCCGCGTCGTGAGCACGGTCATCAACACGAGCTCGCCCGAGCCGGCACCGGCGAGCTCGCAAGCAGCCCCTCCCGCGCCGCCGGCGCCGGCCGCGCGTGCCAATCGGGCTTGGCTCGCGACGAGCTTGCCGATCTATCTCGCGATCGTCGCGATCTGGATCTATTTCGATACGCAAACCTCGGGCAGGTTCGTCGGCGCGCGCAACCTCTCGGAGATGTTTCAGGAGTTCTCGTACAAGCCGCTCCTCGCAATTGGGGTCGTCTTCGTGCTGCTGCTCGGAGAGATCGATCTCTCCGTCGGATACCTCACCCTGCTCGCCGCGACGTGCGTCGCGGTCTTCTCGGCGACGCTGCACCAATCGGCGGTCGTCTCGATCGTCGCCGGGATCGTCGTTGCCGTCGCGCTCGGGCTCACGCAGGGCTTCCTGATCTCATTCGTCCGGATGCCGGCGTTCGTCGTGACGCTCGGCGGCTTCCTGATCTTCGAGGGCATCGCATACCACATCTTGAGCGGCGCGACGATCAATGTCTCCGATCCCACGATCGGTTTGCTCGGCACGGCGTACCTGCCGCCGTGGGTGTCGTGGCTCATCGTCGGCGTTGCGATTGCGATGTCGCTCGTAACGGGCATCGCGGAGCGTCGGCAGCGCGAACGTACGAAGCTCGTCGTGCCGCCGCTCGGGAAGACGCTCGTGCGTACCGCCGTCGTTGGCGGCATCCTCGCGCTCATCGTCGCTTATCTCGATAGCTACCGCGGCGTACCGCTCGTGCTTGCCATCCTCGGCTTCTTCGTTGTCGTCGCGTCGTTCATCCTCACGCGAACGCGCTTCGGACGGCACGTCTTCGCCGTCGGCGGCAACGTCGAGGCATCGCGCCGCGCCGGTATCAAGACGGTCTCGCTGCGGTGGATCGTCTTTGGGATCTCGGGGCTCTTCGCCGGGATCGCGGGCGTGTTGCTCGTGGGCTACGCCCAGGCAGCCTCGACGACGGCGGCCGGCCCCGACCTGTTGCTCGACGCAATCTCGATCGCCGTCATCGGCGGCGTGAGCCTCACGGGGGGCCGCGGCTCGGTTCCGTCGGTGCTCTTGGGCGGCTTGCTCATCGCGAGTCTCGACAGCGGATTGAACCTCATGTCGATCGATTCGAACCTCGTCTACGTTATCAAGGGCGTCATCCTTCTCGTCGCCATCTTCCTGGACGTGCTCGGCAAACGGCGAACCTCGCCCGCGCGTCTCTAATTCCGCTATCGTTAGGAGCCATATCAACGTGAATACACTTGCACGCAGCCTCTCGATCGGGGCCGTCGCGGCCGTGGTCGTGGGTGCCGTCGCCGTCCCGCGCGTCGGCCGCGCCGCCGACAGCACGACCGTCGGCTTTCTCATCTCGGACTACACGACGTCGGCGCGTTGGCAGTTCGACAAGCAATACTTCACCGCCGCGCTCCAGAAGACGATTCCGGGCGTCAACGTCGTCGTCGACGATGCAAAGACGGACCAGACCCGTCAGCAGCAGCAGGCTACGTCACTCTTGACCTCGGGCGCGAAGGTCATCGTCGATGTGCCGGTCGACTCGAAGCAGGCGGCCGCGATCGTGCGCGCCGCGCACGCGAACTCGCCGCGCGTCCCCGTGCTCTCGTATGACCGGCTTATCGAGGGTGCCGACGTCGACGCGTACGTCTCGTTCGACCCGATTTCGGTCGGCCGGCAGCAGGCGCAGTACATCGTCGACCATCTAAAGAGCGGTAACATCGCCTCGATCGCCGGAGCCGCGACCGATAACAACGCGATCTCGTTCCACGAGGGCGCGATGCAAGTGCTGATGCCCCTCGTCAAGTCGGGCCGGTATAAGCTCGTGTACGACAAGTACACGCCGAATTGGGACAGCAACACGGGCCAAGCTGAAGCCGCCTCGGCACTCAACAATTCCAGTAACAACATCGGCGCGTTCCTCGTCGCCAACGACGGTCTCGCCGGCGGCGTCGATGCCGCGATCAAGGCGCAGCACCTCTCGGGCAAGATCATCGTCACGGGTCAGGACGCGACCGTCGCCGGCCTGCAGAACATCCTCACGGGCGAGCAGAGCATGACGATCTACAAGCCGATCAAGAAGCTCGCCGATACTGCCGCGACGGTGACGGACGCGATGATCAAAGGTGAGAAGCCCAAGACGACGACGACCGTGAACAATGGCAAGATCGACGTGCCGAGCATCTTGCTCCCCGTCACCACGATCACGAAGGCCAACATCAAGACCGTCGTCGACGATGGCTTCGTGACAAAGGCCCAGCTCTGCAACGGCATCCCGGCGCAGGATTGCACCGGACTGTAGACACAACCAGCCCGGCGATGAGCGTCGGCGCGCGTGCCTGAGGGCCCTCAGGTCGCGCGCCATGCGCGCATGCAGGGCGAGCGATTGATCGGCCGGCGGCTGCACGCCGACTCGCCGAACGGCCGCTCGGACGACGTTGCCGTCCTCGTCGACGGCCTCGAGCTCGTCGGGATCGAGGCGGTCGGCAAGCATCTCCTCTACGACTTCGGCGACGAACGATGGCTGCACGTGCATCTCGGCCGGTTCGGGAAGTTCGTCGCGGGTGATATGCCGTTGCGCGAGCCGCAGGGTGTCTTGCGCTTTCGTCTTTTTACGGACGAGGTCTGGTACGAACTGCGCGGCGCGATCGCCGTCGAGATGTACGACGCGGAAGCGCGCGAGCGTCTGATGGGCCGTATCGGTCCCAATCCGCTCGATCCCGACGCCGATCCGCTCGCCGCGTATGCGAAGCTCGCGGCGAGTCGCGCGCCGATCGGCACGCTGATGATGGATCAGTCAGTCATCGGCGGCATCGGCAACATCTATCGTTCCGAAGTGTTATTTCTCAATCGCGTCCATCCGCGCACGCCGAGTCATCTCGTCCCGAAGAAGACGTGGCTTGCGATGTGGCGCGATCTCGAACGCGTGATGGCCGACGGCGCAAAGATCGGGAAGATCGTTACGACGTGGCCAAAAGATCGCGAGCATCCCAAGGGCGCCGTGCGCGCGGGCGAGCGCTTCTACGTGTACCATCGGACCGGGCTGCCGTGTCGGCATTGCGGCGCGCTCATCGTGACGGCGACGCTGGCGAATCGCAGCGTGTTCTGGTGCGCGGACGATCAAATCGAGATCCGTGCGGACGAGCGCGACGTACTGAAGCGGTTGGGCGCGAAAACGTCGGTCGCCAAGGGGCCCGAACGGAGCCGGGCGACGGCCACGAAAGCGCCCACGAAACCACCAGCGAGAAAGGCCGCCGCGCGAGCGTCCGCCGCTTCGAGAATCTCGAAAAGGGCGCCGCTCGGCCGTTGAGACCGACGCGTGCGACGCGGGCTTCGCTTCGCAGCTTAGGTTTGGCCGTGCATCAGCTGCTGAGCGAGCATGAGATGGAAACGGTCGCCCTCCAAGATCCCGGAGACGAAATTCTTGACGTCGACATTTTGCGTCGAGCCGAGCTCCTTCTGTTCATCCGAGACGTCCTTCGCGTTGATGCTCGCCTCTTCGGTGAGGAACGCTGTGTCGAACGAGGCTGCCGGCTTCGCGAGAAGCGATGCGACGCGCTTCTCGTCGTCCTGACTCATCGATACCGGTAGGACGAGCGAGACCTTGTTCGCAAGCGTCATGAGGTTGACGTTGAACGACGCGTGGTCGAGGACGAGGGCTTGCGCGTACTGGCGAATCGTCGACGTCGTGCCACGCTGCATGCCGATCTCGGAGACCGCGCGCTCGTAGGCGCTGCCACGGCTGGTCGACGTGAGGTAGGCGCTATCGGCGGCGGTGGCGGTCCCGGCGCTCTGAGCGCCGGCGGCTGCGCCGGTCGCCGCAGCGAGGACCGCCGCGAGGCCGGCGCGGACGACGTTGGTGTGCGAAAAGATCATAGAGCCCCTGTCTCCCAGAAGGGCGCGCGTGCCGCGAACTTGCTCGCTCTCACCCTTTCCGCTCGATCCTGATGAACCGGAAGATCGGAACGTCGCGGCCGGGGCGTCGAAACGTCGTCCGCGTCCACGCTCGCCACCAGAGGAGCCGCCCATTTCGACGACCCACCCGACTCACGACCTCGACGAGCGCGAGGCCGCCGATACCTGCGATGCCATCGTGATCGGTGCGGGCGCCGCTGGGCTCGCTGCGGCCCGGGCGTTCGCGATGCGACGTCTTCGCGTCGAGTTGCTCGAGGCGCGCCCGATCGTCGGCGGCCGCGCGCAGTCCATCGACGTGCCCGGGCTCGCGCTGCCGATCGAGCTCGGGCCCGAGTTCGTGCACGGCACGCCGGAGGTGACGCTCGCGCTGCTCCGCGAGTTCGGGCTCGCGCTTGTCGGCACGGGCGACGACACCTGGGCGAGCGACGGTACGACGCTGCTGCCGGTCGGCGACGGGGGGGGCTTCGCTGCGGAGAACGATCTCCTGCGCCGCTGCGTTGCCGCCCTTGCGCCCGGCGTCGACGCGAGCGTCGACGACGCCCTGGCCGCGGTCGCTGGTCCCGGCGACGCGGCGGCGGTCCGCTCGACGCGCGCACTCGTCGCCGGCTTCGATGCGGCCGATCTCTCGCGTGCGAGCGTTCGCGCGGTCGCGGCAGAATGGGCGGGCGACGCGAGCGCCAGCAACGGCGTGTCCCGCGTGGTCGGCGGCTACCGCGCGCTCTTCGCGGCGTTCGGCCGGACGCTCGATCCCGCGCTCGTGCGACTCCGGCTGCGCACGATCGTCCGCGATGTCGCCTGGCGACCGGGCGACGTACGCGTAACGGCGACCGGCGTCGATGGCTCCGACCGCGTGATCCGCGCGCCGCGTTGCGTAATCACGCTTCCGCTCGGCGTGCTCGCCCGCGACTCCGTGCGGTTCCGGCCGCGGCTGCCGGACGCGACGCAGCAGGCCCTCGATCTGCTCGCGCCGGGCCCGGTCCTCAAGGCGCTGCTCGTCTTCGGTTCGGCGTGGTGGGAGCGGCTCGAGAACGGCCGCTACCGTGACGGCGCGTACTTCAACGCGCCCGAGTCCGCCGCGTTCGGCAGGTATTGGACGCAGCTCCCGGTGCGGACGCCGATGCTCACGGCGTGGGCCGGCGGTTCGAAGGCGCTGCCGCTCACGGAGCTCGGTGAGGCGGCGGTTCTCTCGCGCGCGCTCGGCGATCTCGGTGCGGTCTTCGGCAACGCGGCGCGAGCGATCGCGCGCGACGAGCTCGTGAGCGCGCATCTGCACGACTGGCAACGCGATCCGTTCTCGCGGGGCGCCTATAGTTACGCGCTCGTGGGAGCGGACGACGCGCGCGAGCGGCTCGCGCAGCCGATCGCCCGGACGCTCGCGCTCGCGGGCGAGGCGCCGACGACGGTCGCGGAAGCCGGCACGATCGCGGGGGCGCTGCTGAGCGGCCGGCGTGCCGTCGAGCTGCTCGTGGACTGAGCGCGACACCCTCATGAAGTGAGGGTCGTGGGTATGGCAGTACCTCAATCGCGCATCGGAGCTTCGTCTTGAACTTCTTCGGCATCCGGCTCATCGGCGTCAACGCCCACACCGGCGAAAAATTACTGTTCTCACTCGTCGTGCTGGTCGTCTTTATCGCGATCCGTTTCGTTCTCGCAAAAGTCAGCGATGCGGTCGTCTCGGGCGGCAGTAAAGAGCGGCTGCGGGCACGTTTCTGGACGCGCCAGTCCATCAACATCACAACGTCCGTGCTGCTCGTGCTCGGCTTCCTGTCGGTCTGGTTCGACGATCCAAAAAATCTCGCGACAGCGATCGGACTCGTTACCGCCGGTCTCGCGTTCGCCTTGCAGAACGTCGTCACGGCCTTTGCCGGCTATTTTGTCATCCTGCGTGGGAAGACGTTCAACGTCGGCGATCGGATCGTCATGGGAGGCGTGCGCGGCGACGTCATCTCGCTCGGCTTCATTCAGACGACGATTCTGGAAATGGGTGAGCCGGCCGCCGTGCAGGGAGCAGCACCGGCGGTCTGGGTCATGGGCCGGCAATTCACGGGCCGGATCGTCAGCGTCAGCAACAGCGAGATCTTCACGACGCCAGTTTACAATTATAGTCGCGATTTTCCACTGCTGTGGGAAGAGATGGATCTTCCGATCACCTACACGGCCGATCGCGGGCGCGCTGAAGAGATCTTGCTCGACGCTGCGCGCAAACATACGGGCGAGATGCGCGCGGGCGGTGAGGCCGCAATCCAGGAGATGATGCATCGTTATGCGATGCCGTCCGCCGATCTTTCGCCAAAAGTCTTCTATCGCATCACCGACAATTGGCTCGAGCTCGGCTTGCGCTTCCTTGCACCAGCGCACGGTGCGCGCGAGCTCAAGGATAAGATGAGTCGCGATATTCTCACGGCCTTCGACGCGGCCGACATCGGCATCGCTTCGGCGACGTACGATATCGTCGGAATGCCGAAGCTGCGGGTCGTGAGGGAGTCGACCGAAGGGAGCGGCGGTTGAGAGCGGCTCACGGCGTCGTGCCGTCGAGCGTACGATAGCCAAGGGCCTCCGCGAAGTGCTCCGATGCAATCGACGCGGCGCCCGCGAGATCGGCGATGGTGCGCGCGACGCGCGTGATGCGATCGAGCGCGCGCGCGGAGAGCCGCACGTTCTTCGAGGCGGCTCGCGCGAGTGCGGTCGCCTCGCGATCGAGCGCGCAGACGGCGCGCACGGCGCCGGGCGGAATCTCGGCATTGGCGAGATATGTCAGGTCGCGGTAGCGCGCCGCCTGCACCGAGCGAGCCGCTTCGACGCGCGCCCGCACCGTCACCGACGATTCGATCGGCGCATCACCCGCAATCTCATCGAAGCTCGCTCGCGCCACGCCGACGTGGAGGTCGATGCGATCCAGCAGCGGCCCGGAGAGCTTCCCGACGTAGCGCGCGACGGTCGCCTCGTCGCAGCGGCAGTCGGCGTTACGAACGCCGCGATAGCCACACGGGCACGGATTCATCGCCGCGACGAGGGCGAAGCGCGCCGGATACGTGACCGTCATGCTCGCGCGCGCGACGGAGATCGTCCCTTCCTCGAGCGGCTGCCGCAAGACCTCGAGCGCGGCGCGCGCGAACTCCGGCAGCTCGTCGAGAAACAGGACGCCATGCTGCGCGAGTGAGATCTCGCCTGGCCGCGGAACCGCGCCGCCGCCGCAGAGCGCGATTTGCGAGATCGTATGGTGCGGCGCTCGAAACGGTCGCACGCGCGCGATTCCGCCCCGCTCGTCCAGCAGCCCCGCGATGCTCTGAATCTTCGTGACTTCGAGCGCCTCGCTCGGAGCCATCGCCGGGAGAATCGACGGCAGGCGCCGCGCGAGCATGGTCTTACCGCAGCCGGGCGGTCCAACGAGCAGTACGTTATGGCCGCCCGCGGCCGCGATCTCGAGGGCCCGCTTCGCACCGTGCTGACCGCGAACGTCGGCGAAATCGCCGCCGGCCGCGGCGACCGCAGGACCCGGACGCGCGTCGCGGACGAAGCGAAACGTGAGGCCATGCCCCTGTGCGAGCGCGACTGCGTCATGGAGCACGTCGATGGCGTAGACGTCGATGCCCTCGACGAGCGCGGCTTCGGCGGCATTGCCGCGCGGCACGACAACGGCCTCGAAGCCCGCCCCACGCGCGGCGATCGTCATCGCGAGCACGCCGCGGGTGAGACGCACGGCCCCGTCGAGCGCGAGCTCGCCGAGGATCACGAAGCGCTGCACCGCGAGTGCGTCGACCTGCTCGTCGAGGGCGAGGAGCGCGAGCGCGATTGCGAGATCGAAGCCGGGCCCCACCTTCTTGAGCTCGGCGGGTGCGAGATTGACGAGCACGCGCCCCGCCGGAAAGCGGTAGCCAGCGTTGACGATCGCGGCGCGCACGCGATCCTTTGCTTCGCCGAGAGCGCGGTCGGGAAGACCGATAATCGCGAAACCGGGCGTCCCCGCGCTGCTGTCGGCCTCGACGCGAACGATGTAGCCATCGATGCCCGACATCGCGGCCGAATGGGTGAGTGCGAGCACGCGCGACCTCCAACCGGGCCATCGCGACGAAGCAAGAGCGCGCTAGCTGTCGACGCATACGATCGAGAAGCGTTTCGTTTGGGCGGCGCCGGTGGCATCATCAACCCTGCCGCGTTCGATTCCGGTAAAGCGCAGTTGCTCGAAGAAGCGCTCACTGTAACGTACGACGACGATCGTCGTCGCGCGCTCGATCACGTTGGTCATCCCATGAGGACGACACATACGGTCAGGTCATCGAGCGGTCGCCTTTTGAAAACGCCGCGGACGAGCTCAATGGTCGAAGCTCGTCTCGCACTGCTCGCGATGCTGCGTGTAGCCGGCGCGATCGAAGCAGAACGCCGCCGGCGGTTTCTCGGGAAGTCGCAGATCGTCGAACGTCACGCTTGCATGTCCGCCGTAGGCGAAGAAGCCGAAGCGCAGCGCCCCCGACGTGTCGACCGTGCGCAGCAGCCACGCATTACTGACCGGCGCGTACGTCGCGGTCAGGAGAAACGTGCCGCGCGCCGGGCCGGCGGTGTATCGCGCTTCGTCGATCAGCTGCCACGTCGTGAAGGTCTGCGTATCGACCCACATCTCGCGCACGCTGTTACGCCTCGGATCGAAGAGCGGCGTGAGGCGCAGATGATAGACGTCGCGGTCGTGCAGGCGTTCGGTTCCGGCGAGCTCGATCGCGTAGCGCTTCGCGGAGACGCTCGCGTGCCCGATCATCGGCAGCGACGACGCGGACGGTGCCGGCTCGGGAGCGTCACCCTGCGCGTCGTCGAAGTCGCGTGCGTCGCGTGGAACGAGCCGGAACGCCACGTCGGGGACGTAGCGCGGCCGCCCGAACGTCACCGCGCCCGAGGCGTCTCGCGAGATGCCGACGCGATCGACCGTTCGGAAGACGACGCGCTGCCGATCGACGTGCGCACGACCGTGGCGCTCGACCGTAACGACGACGGCATACGACAGGTACGTCGGCGTCGGCAACGCGCTCCATGTCTGCACGGCTTTCGCAAAGATCTCGCTTCCGGTCAGCGACGATTGCGCGAGCGCCGGGCTCGCCGTCGAGGCGAGCCCGGCGAGACCGATCGCGCACGCCGTCCGTATCATCGCCGTTCGGCTGGCGACGATGCGGAAGCGCGCGGCTATTTATTTTCGTCCGCGTCGGGTGCCTCGGCATCGGCCGGGGCCTTCGTCACGTCCGCCTGGTCGGCCGAGTTCTCGAGGATGGCGCCCGTCTTCGCGTCGATGCCGACTTCGCGCAGTCCGGCCTTGTTCGCGATGTCGAAGGTGTAGCGCAAGCCGCTGCCGCCCGACTCGAGCTCGAGCTCGGAGCTCTTGACCGTTCCGGGCACGGCCGCGAGGGCTTTCGCACGGGCCTGCGTCATGGTGACGTGCGCCTGGGAGGCATACTTCTCGCCGGGATACGCGTTCGCAGTCGCCATCGTGAGCGCGGCGGCGGTGGCGAGAACGAGCGCGGTGGTTCGTAGGAACATGATCGATCTTCTTTCGGATGGTAAGGGGCTCGACCCCATCATCGCTTGCCGAGATGACTGCGCGATGAATGCTCGAGCGGCACGTCGAGCGTGACGAGCCCGCCGCCGCGCGGTCCGTTCGCGATCGTCAAGACGCCGCCGGCGCGCTCGGCGATCGCCGTAGAGATCGCGAGTCCGAGCCCGGATCCGTCGCGTCCGTGCGTCCCGGCGGCTCGCCAGAAGCGCTCCGTTGCGTGGGCGAGTGCCTCGTGCGAGAAGCCCGGGCCGCCGTCTTCAACCGTCGCGCGCGCGGTCGATGCGAGCCGCGCCGTCCGCACGACGATCGTCGTTCCGGCCCCGTATTTCAGCGCGTTGTCGAGCATCGCGACGAGCGCGCGAACGACCTCCGATCGGTCGCCGACGATCGTGAGCTCGCGTGCTCCGGCGATGTCGAGCGCCACGCCGCGCGTCGCCGCGAGCGGCGCCAGCAGGGCGGCCGCCTCGTCGACCGCCGCATCGAGCGTGAAGCGTCCGGCCGTGCTCGGCGGTGCCGCGCCGCGGTACGACGCGAGCAGGCTCGTCGCCAGAGCGTCGAGCGCGAGCGCCTCGTCGCGCACGGTATCGAGCGCCCGTTCGTACGCGTCCGGCGACCGCGGCCGCCGTCGCGCGACGTCGACTTCCGCGACGATCACCGCGAGCGGCGCGCGAATCTCGTGCGCGACGTCGCCCGCGAAACGGCGCTCGCGTTCGAAGGCGTCCTCGAGCCGCGCGAGCATGCGGTCGAACGTTGCGCAGAGCCGCCCGAGCTCGTCCTCGCCCCCAGCGCCGACGCGGCGCGAGAGATCGGTCGCCTCGATCTCGGTCGTCGCTACGGCGAGGACGCGTAGCGGCGCGAGCGCGCGGCGGGCGAGCGCACGGCCCACGAGTAGCGCCGCGAGTCCCAGTAGCGGCACCGCGAGCGCGAAGCCCGCGGCTGCGCGCCGATCGACGTCGGCGATATTGTCGACGGCGCGCCATAGGACGACGGTTCCGTAGCGCCTGCCGTCGCGCTCGATCGGCGCCGTCGCCGCGCGAACCGCGAGGCTATCGACGTCGACATCGCGCAGCTCGGAAGCCGTCGCGTGCGCGAGCAGACGGATACCGTCGGGCACGTCGACAACGGTCGCGAGCATGAGTCGCCCGCGGGTATCGAAGAGCGCCGCGTTCGAGCGCGCGCTGAAGCTCCGGCGCAGGCTCGCGGCGTCTCCCGCATCGAGGCCGGTGGCATGCTCGTCTGGCGCGGCAAGCGCCGCGGCCGCCGCGGCCTCGTTCGCGAGATTCGCATCGAAGCTCGCGCGCTGCACGCGATCGATCGTTACGAGCGCGAACATCGCGAAGACGGCGAGACCGACCGCGAGCGCCGCGGCGTAGAGAAGCGCGAGGCGTCCCGCAAGGCTGCTAGGCGGACGCATTCGCGCGAAGCCGATAGCCGATGCCGCGAACCGTCTCCAGGAGCGCCGGCGCTCCGGCTCGTGCGAGCTTCGCCCGCAGCCGGCCGACGTAGACGTCCACGAGATTCGACGTGGTGTCGCGATCGCGATCCCAGAGGAGGTCTTCGAGCATCGGCCGCGTGAGCGCGCGGCCGGGATTGCGTAGGAAGACCTCGAGATAGGCGAGCTCGCGAGCGGTGAGCGCGAGCGGCGTGTCGCCGATCCGCGCGATGCGGGCGCCGACGTCGAGCGCGAGCGGCCCACAGCGTAGCTCGTCGACCGGGGCGCGCGCCGGACTCCGGCGGGCGATCGCGTGGAGCCGCGCCTCGAGCTCGGCGAACGCGAACGGCTTGCGGAGGTAATCGTCGGCGCCGGCGGCGATGCCGGCGACCACGTCCTCGACGGTATCGCGCGCGGTGAGCATCAGGACCGGCGTCGGCCGCCCCGACCGTCGCAGCGCTCGCGCCACCGCGAGTCCATCGCGGCCGGGCAGCGCGACGTCGAGCACGATGGCATCGTAGGCCGCCGCAAGCGCCGTGGACTCACCCGACGGGCCGTCGACCTCGACGTCGACGACGTGACCGGATTCTTCGAGCCCACGGCGGACGACCTCCGTCAGCCGAACGTCGTCGTCGACGATCAGAATTCGCACGGCGAGCCGTTTCGGCGCGTCGACGCCGGCTACCGGCGCAGCTTCGTCGTCAATTCCGCTTCGAGATCGGCACGGGCAGATTCGCCCTGCGTATCGCGTCTCGTCCCGACGGTGTCGCGCGAGCTCGTTCCGGCGATCTCCGTCAGCGTGCGTCGATCGCGCTGCCGATCGCGACTCGCCGGCCGTCGGGTCCGCGCGCGGTCCAATACCGTACGGCGACGCGACTGCGCCCGAGCACGAGATCGCTCGGCCAATCGGGGCACTCGTCGTGCGACGGCGTGAAGCCGGCGCGCGGCGGATGCAGGCACCGCGTGACGCCGCCGTCGACGCGAAGCGGATAGCCGACGTAGAATCGGCGGATCGAGCCCGACGCCGTCCGGATCGTGAACGTCCCGAGCGCGTTCCCGATCGCAAACTCGAGCAACGTGCCATGCGCGACGTGCGTCGTCGCCGACGCCGGGCGCGCCGGAAAGAAGTGGGCCGGCGCCGACGCTGCGAGCAGCGCCGATGCGAGCGTCGCTGCGAAGATGGGATGCACGTCAGCGATGCCCCTCGGCGCGCATCTGTTCGTCGTGCCGCACGAGCGAGTCGTCGTGGTGGAGCGTCGCGTCGGGCCAGCGCGTGTTCGGCGATTCGCGATTGCCGATCGTGCCGGCATGATAGGAGTTTGCCGCGCCGCGAATCGCCGCCACGCCTCGCAGCCCCGCATGGTGCGCCGCGTCGAGTCCCTCGCGAACCGCGTCTCGGTTCGGAACCGAACGCGGGATCGGGTCGCCGCGCTCGGGTGCCGGCGATGGGGACGGAGCAGCGTTCGCTCGCGACAGGGCGGACGGTACCGGGTCGACCCGCATCGGGCTCCTCCTCAGCGAGCCTTGCTCGTGGCGCGTGTAACGGCCGCATCGCGACGAATCGGCGATCGACGATCCCGAAGCGCGCACTCAGACGGCTGAGCGATCGCCGTCCAGGAGCGTCCCGATGCACGCGGCACCTGGCCCGGTCGCGGGTTGCCGCCGGCCATGCCACGAAGCGTCGCGTATGACCGCCGAGCGGCAAGAAGACGTCGAGTCGGCATCGCCTGGCTGCGTGAACGGCGTGATGCCGAGGACGATCGTCCGCCGGGCTCGCGGCGCAACGTGGCTCGCCGTCTCCGCGCTCGGCGGCCTCGCGAGCGTCCGGCCGGCGCTCATTCGCCCGATCGTCTTCGCGCTCGTCGGCACCGTCGGCATCGCGCACGGCGCGACCGACGTCGACGCGCTCGATCGCAGCGGCGTTCGGCCGCCGGGCGGCCGGCAGTCGCTCTCCGTCGGCTACGGCGTCCTTGCGCTCGCGACGTTCCTCGCTGCGCGCCGCTTCGAGCGGCTCGCCGGGCTCGCGCTCTTCGCGCTCAGCGTCTGGCATTTCGGCAGCGGCGACGCGGATTTCGCGCGTGCCTGCGGTGCGAAGCCGCGCGGCTGGCGGGAAGCGTTGCTGCGCGGCCTCGTGCCGCTCTGCGTTCGCGGCACCGCCCCGCGCTCGGCGGCCATCGCGGCGCTCGCGCTCGGCCGCGCGGCGTTCCACGCGCGCGAGGGTGCGGCGGCCGATGCGCTCGACGTCGCGCTCCCCGCCGCGCTGCTCCTCGCCGTGCCGACCCGGCTCGGCTTCGGCATCTATTTCGGCGCGTGGCACAGCGTCCGCCACATGGCGCTCCTGCTCGAGCGAGACGCGCGTGCGGGCAACGAGCGCGCGCGCCTGGCACGCTTCGCGCGCGAATCGGCGCCGAACGCCGCGATCGCGGCCGTCGCCGGTGTCGTCGCCGCTGTGTTCGATCGCGTCGTCGGCCGCAACCGGCCCGCTGCGAGCGCGGGCGACGAGGCGCGGCGCGAGGCGATCTTCGGCGCGCTCGTCCTCGCGATCACGGTTCCGCATCAGCTCGCGGTCACCCGGCTCGAGCGGCAGGCGCTCGTCAGAGGCTGACGAGCCGCGCCGCGCGCCTGCTCGAATGGAGGACGCTCAGCCCGGTGCGTGAGGCAGCGATCTCACCACTGGGTAGTCGGTCGTCCATGAGTGGCAAGCCGACCGTCGTCTACGAGAATCCGAAAGACGCGTAGGCGTTCGAGGAGCAGTCCGCCTCGACCACATGCCGCTCGCGAGGAAGCTTCCCGACGTGCAGCGGATCGAGCTCGCGAAAGTATTGCTGAGCGAAGACGGCTCGCCAACGTCCGCGTATCGCACGGCGGAGTGTGTGGTGCCGGTTGACACGGCGGTCCAGTCGCTGTCGTCGCGCGAGGGGAACGCGGTCGCCGACGACATCGAGAAGATGGTGACCGGCGCCGCTTGACGGTCGATTCCTGGGACCCGCTTGGGATTAGCGCCGTCCGGCGGGCTCGCGAGCGGGGCACCGTGAACCGTGGCCGGACACGATGTTCGCCTTCTTTCTCAACCGGCCGATCTTCGCAGCGGTACTCTCGGCGGTGATCCTCACGATCGGGATCGTCGCGATTCCGAACCTTCCGATCTCACAGTTCCCGCAGATTGCGCCTCCGACGATCGTCGTCTCCTCGACGTATCCGGGCGCGAACGCATCGCAGGTCGAATCGGCGGTCACGACACCGATCGAGGAGGCGATCAACGGCTCGCAGGGGTTGCGCTATATCTCCTCCGTGAGCGGCGACGACGGGACGTCGGTCATCACGGCCACCTTCGATCTCTCGCGCAACATCGATAAGGCCGCGACAGACGTCCTGCTCGCGGTACAACAGGCCAACGGTCAAATTCCCTCGGTCGTCAAGACACAGGGCGTCACCGTCCGCAAGGTGCTCGGATCGCTGCTGATGGTGGTCTCGCTCGTGAGCGACAACCCGAAGTACGACACGATCTTCCTCTCGAATTACGCGGCGTTGCAGATCGTCGATCCCCTCAAGCGGCTGCCCGGCGTCGGCGACATCTCGACCTTCGGCCAGCGCACGTACGCGATGCGCATCTGGCTCGATCCCAAGCGACTCGCGCAGAACGACCTCTCGACCGTCGATGTCGAGAACGCGATCGCGGCACAGAACCTGCTCGTGCCGGGCGGCGCGTTCGGCCAGCTCCCGACGCCGAAGAATCAGCCCTATTACATCAGCGTCCAGGTCAAGGGGCAGCTGGTAACGCCCGAGCAGTTCGACAACATCGTCGTCAAGGCGACGACGGGCGGCGGCTACGTGCGGATTCGCGACATCGGCTACACGCAGCTCGGCGCCGACTCGTACTCCAATCGCGCGCTGCGTAACGGCAAGGTGACGATCGGCCTCGGCATTCAGCAGCTCCCGGGCGCCAACGCCCTGCAAACCTCGAGCTCGGTGCTCAAAGAGATGACGATGCTGCAGCAGCGGTTTCCGCCCGGCGTGCACTGGGGCCTGACGTTCGATACGACCGACTTCGTTCGCGAGTCGATCAAAGAAGTGCTCATCACGCTGCTCTTCTCGATCGCCCTCGTCGTCATCGTCATCTACATCTTTCTGCAGGACTGGCGCACGACGCTCATTCCGGCGATCACGATCCCCGTCTCGCTCGTCGGGACGTTCGGTCTCATCGCCGCGCTCGGGTTCTCGATCAATACACTCACGCTCTTCGGGCTCACGCTCGCGACGGGACTGGTCGTCGACGACGCGATCGTGGTCATCGAGAACATTTCGCGGCTCATGGCCGAGCGCAACGACGGCGACCGGCGTGCCGCCGCGAGCGAGGCGATGCGCGAGATCACGGGCGCGGTCGTCGCGACGTCGCTCGTCCTGCTGGCCGTGTTCGTGCCCGTCGGCTTCTTCCCGGGCGTCACGGGCCAACTCTACAAGCAGTTCGCGCTCACCATCGCAAGCTCGATTACAATCTCGCTCTTCGTCGCGCTGACGCTGACGCCGGCGCTCGCGGTGCTGCTCGTGCGTGTCGAAGAGGGCGGCGCGAAGGGCGGCCCGGTCTTCGGCCCGATCAACCGCGCCATCGACGCGACGCGCCGCGGTTATGCCTGGCTCCTCGCGAAGATCGTCCCCTTGCGCTGGGTCGTCGTCGGCGGCTTCGTCGTCGCACTCGTCGCGACGGGCGTTCTCTACACGCGCACGCCGACGGGCTTTCTGCCCGATGAGGATCAGGGACTGATCTTCATCACCGTCGCCGCGCCCCAGGGCGTCTCGCTCGAGCGAGAGGAAGTCGTCAACGCACAGGTTGCGAAGATCGTCTCGCAGCAGCCCGGTGTCAAGCTCGTGTTCGACGTTAGCGGCCGTGGTCTCGGCGGCTCGGGCAACGGGACGAACGTCGGCTTCGTCATCGTGCGGCTCAATCCGTGGGGCGAGCGCACGGCAGCGAATGAACAGGTGCCGGCGATGCTCGCGGCGATTCGGCCGCAATTCGCAAAGATCACGGGCGCGCAAGTGCTTGCCTTCAATCCACCCGCGGTGCAAGGCATCGGCTCCGTCGGCGGCTTCCAATACGAGCTCGAGGACCCAGGCAACGGCGATTTCACGCCGCTCGTCGCCGAGGCGAAGAGCCTCATCGAGCAGGCCAACGCCTCCGGCAAGATCGTCACCGCGAACACGCAGTTCGCCGACTCTGCGCCCCACGACGTCATGGACATCGATCGCGCGAAAGCCGAGAGCGCCGGCGTGAGCGTGGCGACACTCCTGGACACGCTGCAAGCCGAGCTCGGGTCGAAATACATCAACGACTTCACCTATAAAAATCGCGTGTACCACGTTTACGTCCAAGCGCAGGCCGACGACCGCTCGGTCCTCGCCGACCTGCAGAAGATGTACGTGCCCTCGAGTACGGGCGCGCAGTCGCCGGTGACGAGCTTCCTCACGCAAAAACTCGAGACGACCGCGCCGCTCATCACGCACTACGATCTCTTTCGCAACATCGAGATCACCGGTCAGACGCCGCCCGGCGAGGGGAGCGGCGAGGCCCTCAGTGAGATGACGTCGCTCTCGCAGCACTTGCCGAACGGCTTTGCCTACGAATGGTCCGGCATCTCGCTCGAGCAGATCCAGGGCGGTTCGTCCTCCGCGCTGCTCTTCGGTCTCGGGCTGCTCTTCGTGTTCTTCGTGCTCGCGGCGCAGTACGAGAGCGTTACGGAGCCCTTCATCATCCTGCTCGCGACGCCGGTCGCCATCCTCGGGGCGCTCGTTTTCCTCAACCTGCGCGGCATCGCAGCCGACGTCTACGCGCAGGTCGGATTCGTGCTGCTCATCGGCCTCGCGAGCAAGAACGCGATCCTCATCGTCGAGTTCGCGAATCAGCTGCGCGCGCAGGGCAAGTCGCCGGCCGAGGCCGTGACGGAGGCGGCCGAGACCCGCCTGCGGCCGATCCTCATGACGTCGATCGCCTTCATCCTCGGCATCCTGCCGCTCGTGGTCGCCAGCGGCGCGGGCGCGGCGAGCCGCCATTCGCTCGGGACGGCCGTTTTCGGTGGGATGATCGTCTCGACCGTGCTCAACCTCGTCATTATCCCGGCACTGTATCTCGTCGTCGCCGGCCGCTCACATGCCGCGCATGAGCCCGCCGCTCGGGCACGAGGAGCCTCGGCATGACGTCTCGTCCGCTCGCGCCGGCACTCGCGCTCGCGCTCGCCACGGCGATCGGCGCACTCGCCGGTTGCGCGAAGGCGCCGGAGAAGAAGGCGTTGCCGCCGATCGCGGTCGCGGTCGCGACGCTGCATCGCGGAACGATCGCGACGTACGATCGGCTCAATGGCCAGGTGACGCCGTACCTGCAGTCGAGTCTCTCGACGCAGCAGGCCGGCACGATCCTGAGCGAGTTCGCGAACGAGGGCGATCGCGTGCGTGCGGGCGAGGTGCTCGCGAAGATCGACGACGCGCCGCTCCAGGCAACGCTCGAGGAGCAGCAGGGAAGCGCCGAGGCGGCGCGCGCGAAGCTCGATCAGTCCCAGATCCAACAGCCGATCACGAACCAGCAGTATGCAACGGGGCTCGACCAGGCGCGCCAGGCCTACCGGCAGGCCGCGCAGCAGCGGGCGAGCGACCGCGCCCGGCTGCGCACGGCACAGCTCCTCTTTAAGAGCAATCAGCAGCTCGTCAGTCAGGGCTACGTCGCGCAGACGGCATTCGAAACGACGCGCTCCTCGTACATCGCGGCGGAGCGGACGCTCGAGCAAGATCAGGCGAAGCTGCTCGCCGCGCAGTCGGTGGTCGATCAGGCGCAGCGCAATCTGCTCAACACGCCGCTGCAGCGTCAGGTCGTCGCCGAAAACCGCGGCAGCCTCACGCAGGCCAACGGCGCGATCGCCCTCACGCGAACCGACATCGGGCAGACGACGCTCGCCGCGCCCTTCGACGGCATCGTGACCTCGCGCTTGCTCGATCCGGGCGCGTACGCCGGGCCGATGCAGCCGCTCTTTCAAATCTCGCAGCTCGATCCGGTCTACGTCGATTTCAACGTCAAGGACGACGACCTCGCGCACACCCGGCCCGGGACCGTCGTCTCGTTCCGAACCAATGCCGATCCCAATCGCCGATATTCCGCAACGGTGACGAGCGTCAATGCGGTGCCGACCACTGGAACGCTGCTGTACCGCGCGCGGCTGACCGTGCGCAATCCCGATCTGACGCTACGAGGCGGGATGCTCGTCACGGTCCGCGTGCTCACGGCCGAGCATCGCGACGTGCTGCTCGCGCCGCGCGGCGCGGTCGATCAAAACGATGGCCGCGGCATGCTCTACATCGTTGCGAGCGCCACGCCGGCGCGCGCGGGGGACGCGCCGAGCCCCGCGCCGAGCGCGTCGCACGCGCTGCACTTCGTCGCGAAGCACGTCACCGCGACGGTCGGGTTGCAGACCGACGCGGTCGTCGAAGTCAAAGCCCCCGCGTTGCATGAGGGAACGCGCGTCGTTACCTCGCAGGTGGAAACGCTGCACGATGGCGCGGCCGTTGCGCCGCATTCTTAGCGTAATTTTCCACACGTTGCACAGGCACGCTCATCGATAATGTGGATAAAGCGTCGATGAGCACGGCTTCCGACATCGACACGCTCGCCGTTCACGCGGGGCGTTTCGCCGTTCCGACCAATGGCGCATCGAGCCCGCCGCTCTTTCAAGCGTCGTCGTACGAGTTCGACGATCTCGACGACGTCGAGGCGATCTACGCGGGCCGGCGGGCCGGTGCGATCTACGGCCGCTACGGCGGTCCCAATACCACGCAGTTCGAGGATGCGCTCGCCGCGCTCGAAGGCGCGGAAGCGTCGGTCGGCGCGGCGTCGGGAATGGCCGCGATCGACGCCGCGCTCGAGCCGCATCTCGAGCCCGGTGCGGGAATCGTCGCAACGCGTGAGATCTACGGCGGCACGTACGCGCTACTCAAGTACGATTACACGGGGCGCGGCACGCCCGTTACCTACGTGGATCAGCACGATCTCGCCGCGGTCGAGGCCGCCCTCGCGCGCACGGGCGCGACGACCCTCTACGTCGAGGCGCTCACGAATCCGCTCGTGCACGTCGCCGATCTCCCGGGCCTCGCGCGCGTCTCGCACGCGGCCGGTGCGTTGCTCGTCGTCGATGCGACGTTCGCGACGCCGTACGGCATCCGCCCCGTCGAGCACGGCGCGGATCTCGTCGTGCACAGCGTCGGCAAGTATCTCGGTGGTCACGGCGACGTCGGCGCCGGCGTGCTTTCGGGGCGCGCGAACCTCATCGCGCGCTCGCGCGCGGCGCTCGTGCGGCGCGGGGCGACGATGCCGCACTTCGAGGCGTGGCTCGCGCTGCGCGGCGTGCGGACGCTTGCGCTACGCATGACGCGCATCGCCGCGAACGCCCGCATCATCGCGCGCGCGCTCGCCGAGCGGCCCGAAGTCTCGCTCGTGCATCATCCGAGCCTGCCGGCGCATCCGCAGCATGCGCTCGCCGCACGGCTCTATCCCGAGGGGACGGGCGGCATCATCGCGTTCCGGCTGCGCGGCGGGCGACCCGTGGTCGACCGCTTCCTGCGCGGCCTCGAGCGGATCGCGATCGTGCACAGCCTCGGCGAAGTCGCGACGACCATATCGTATCCCGTCGTGAGCTCGCATCGGCCGATGCGGACCGTCGAGTGCGAGGCGCTCGGGATCACGGACGAGACGCTGCGCATCTCGACGGGCATCGAGGCGCCGGCCGATCTCATCGCCGACCTCGAACGCGCGTTCGCCTTGCTCGCGTGAAGCGGCCACGCATCGCCTTTCCGGCCGTCGAGTACCGCGAGGGGACGCGGGGATACCAGTTACGCGTCGGCGGGCTCCGCATACCGCAGAGCACCTACCTTTTGGCGGCGGCGACGCTGGTCGGCATCCTCGGCGGCTACGGCGCGATCGGCTTCCGCTGGCTCATCGGGAACGAGGCGACGCTCGCGTTCAGCGTGTTTGAGCCCGCGCTCGCGCACGTCCTCGGCCCGGTCGCGCTCGTCGGCGTGCTCGCCGTCGGGGGCGCGGTCGCCGCCGGAATCACGACGCGCTTCGCACCCGAGGCCCGCGGGCACGGCGTGCCGGAGGTGATGGCCGCGGTCGCGCTGCACGGCGGCGTGATCCGGCCGCGCGTGATCGCGATCAAGGCGATCGCGTCGGCCACCTCGATCGCCTTTGGCGGCAGCGTCGGCCGCGAGGGCCCGATCGTCCAGATCGGGTCGGCCGTCGGCTCGATGCTCGGCCAGCTCGTGCACGCTCCCGCGCCGATCGTCCGGACGCTCGTGGCATGCGGCGCGGCGGCCGGCATCTCGGCGACGTTCAACGCGCCGATCGGCGGCGTGTTCTTCGCAAGCGAGGTGATCCTCGGCGATTTCGCGCCGCGCTCGTTCGCGACGATCGTCGTCTCGAGCGTGCTCGCCGCGGTCGTCTCACGAGCGTACCTCGGCGACCATCCGTCCTTCGATGCGCGCGCCTTCACGCTCGTCTCGCCGCGCGAGCTGATCCTCTACGCGCTGCTCGGCGTCGTGTGCGCGTGCTGGGCGTGGGGCTTCGTAAAGCTGCTGTACTTCGTCGAGGACGGCGCGGAGAAAATCGCGATGATGCCCGAACTCAAGGGGGCGCTCGGCTTCGCGCTCGTCGGCGCGATCGGGCTCGGATTTCCGCAGATCCTCGGCGTCGGCTATGGCGCGATCGACAACGTGCTCGGGTCGCACGTCGGCTGGGGGAAAGGGTTCGAGCTTTCGCTGCTCAAGCCGGTCGCGACGTCGGTCACGCTCGGTGCGGGTGGTTCCGGCGGCGTCTTCGCGCCGTCGCTGTTCACCGGTGCGATGATCGGCGACGCGTTTGGCCGTGTCGCGCACGGGCTGTTCCCGACGTGGACGGCGACGAGCGCGGCGTACGGGCTCGTCGCCATGGCTGCGGTTTTCGCCGCCGCCGCCGAAGCGCCGGCCACGGCGATCCTCATCGTCTTCGAAATGTCGACGGATTACACGATCGTGCTGCCGCTGATGATCGCGACGGTGATCGCGACGATCCTCGGCCGGCGGCTGCTCGGCAGCACCGTCTACGAGATGAAGCTCGAGCGGCGCGGCATCGATTGGAAGCGGGTCCGGCGGCCGCGTGCGCTCGCGCGCGTCAACGTCACGTCGGTCGAGCGCGCCGCGCCGATCACCGCGTCGACGGGCGAGTCGGTCGCGGCCGTCGTCGAACGGCTGCATGGCACGGACGAAGCCGTCGTCCCGGTCATTGACGGCAACGGGATCTTCGTCGGCGTCGTCCAGGCAACGGAGCTCGCCTACGCACTCGCGCACGGTGCCGAGTCCACGATCGACCCGCTCGTTCGGCCGGCACCGGCGACCCTGGCAGGGGGCGAGAGTCTCGAGCGCGCGGGCGATCTGATGACGGATCCGGCGATCGCGATGCTCCCGGTGCTCGCACCCGACGGCCGGCTCGCCGGCGTCGTCTCGCGCCGCGACGTTCTCGACGCGTACCGCTCGATCGCGGAAGCCTAGTCGCGCGAGCGCGCCTCGCGCGAATCGGTCGGCGTCGCCTGGCGTTCGTGCGGCTGCTGCTGGTTCTTTAGGAGCGAGGCCGTGGGGCCGCGGACGCCGATGAGAACGTCGCATGGCGCTTGCGCCGCAATGAGTTCGATTGCGCGGCCAAGCGGCGCGCCCGTGTACGTCCCCTCGCGATACGCGCCGACGATGATGAGGTGCGCGTCGGTATTGCGTGCGAGTTCGAGCGCGCCCGTCGCGACCTGTCGCGCTCGAACGATCTCGGTCCGCACGTCGACGTTGTTCTTGCGCGCGATCGATTCGGCCACGGCGAACGTGCCGAGCGCTTCGTCGCGTTCGGCGGGCATCTCCGCGTCGAGCGGCATCGCGAGCGGGACCTCGATGACGTAGGCGACCAGGAGCTCCGCGCGTTCGCGGCGCGCGACGCGCGCGGCCACCGCGAGCATGTGCTCCGACCGGATGTCGTGCGAGTACACGATGAGGACGCTACCCATCATCACGGTCACGGCCGCTTCCGTATCGACTGCGACGCGTTCCGCATTGGTGACGGGCTGCCGCAGCTTCCAAACGAGCATCGCCGCGATCGCCGCGATCGCGACGGCCGCGACGGCGACGATGAGGACGCCCGGGCCCGAGAGGTGGGTCGCGTGCGTCATCGCGCGAGTATGGCCTGCCGCCACCGGAGCGCGCCGAGCCCAATCATCACTGCGCCCAGCAGGAGCGCGGGAATCACTTCGACGTGAGCGCCGACGCGCGCGATCGAACGCACGACGATCGCCACGCCGAAGCCGATGAACAGCGTGCCTGTGACGAGTTTAAAGCGCGCGTACCAGCCGGTTGTTTTTATCACCGGAAGGCGTCGCGAACGTGCCGGACGCGCTCGCCGTCGATCGCGAGAACGTCGAAGCGCGCGATCGCCTCCGGCGCGAAGAACTGCAGCCAGTCGGCCGCGACCGCGCGGATGCGGCCACGCTTGCGCGCGTCGACGGCGGACACCGCGGAACCGTAGGTGCGCGTCCGGCGCGCCTTGACCTCGACGAAGACGATCGTCGTCCCGTCGCGGGCGACGACATCGATCTCGCCGCCGGGACCGCGCAGATTGCGCCGGACGATCGCGTAGCCGATGCCACGCAGATACGCGGCGGCGACGTCTTCGCCCGCGAGGCCGATCGCGCGGCGTGCATCGCTCATCCGAGCGCCTCGCGCACCGGTGCGAAGCCGCGCCGATGATGTTCGCAGGGACCGTGTTTCGCGATCGCCGCGAGATGGCGCGGCGTCGCGTAGCCCTTGTGATCGGCGAAGCCATATTCGGGATGGCGCGCGTCGAGCTCGACGAGCAGCGCGTCGCGATGCACCTTCGCGATGATCGACGCCGCGGCGATCGTCGCGCACTTCGCGTCGCCGCCGATGACCGGTAGTTGTTCGCCACGGTATGATGTGAGCCGGATCGCATCGATGAGCAGAAAGTGCGGCGCGCTGCGCAACGCGGCGAGCGCGCGTTCCATCGCGAGCACCGTCGCCCAGTAGATGTTATGGCGCTCGATCTCTTCGACGGAGGCCTCGGCGACGGCCCAGCCAAGGACGCGCGCGCGAATCTCGGCGGCGAGTTCGACCCGGCGCTCGGGCTTGACGCGCTTGGAGTCGTCGAGTCCCGCGAGCATCAGCGGCTCGGCCGTGAGGACGCACGCCGCGACGACGGGCCCCGCGAGCGGGCCGCGACCGACCTCGTCGATGCCCGCGACGTGCAGCAGTCCGCGGCCGCGCGCTTCGGTCTCGTAGCGGTGCAGCCGCACGAGGCGGCGGCGTTCGCGCTGGCGCGCGCGCGCGGCGTCGGTCACGCAGGCATCTCGAGCGTCATCCGGCCGAAGCGGCCGTCGCCCCATTCCTTGAGGTAGGCCCAGGCGGCGTTGTGCATGTCGAGCATCGTACCGTGCCGGACGAAGCCGCGACATTGCGCGAACGTTGCGAGATCGGGAACCTCCGGCAGGTCGTGCTCGGCGGCCCAGCGCGCGAAGCGGTCGACGACATCCTCGGCATCGAAGCGCGCGCGCGGCACCGCGCCGACGAGCGCGAGCTTCCACTGGCGGTCGGCCGTGTCGATCTTCGGCACGAGGATGCCCGCGGTGTCCATGAGCTCGACGTGTCCGATACGGAACCACTGCCGGGACCGCGTCACGCCCGCACGGTCTTCCGCGCGGGCCACGTTGCGGCCCACAAGCGCGTTGATCGCCGTGGACTTCCCGGCGTTGGGGATGCCGATGATCATCGCACGGGAGCTCTTGCGGTCGCCGCCGAGCGCTTCGAGCGCCGAGCGTAGCCGCGCGACGCCGGCGCGGTCCTTCGCGTCGATCGCAATCGCCTCGCGACCCTCCGCGCGCAGCGTCGTGAGCCAGGTATCGGTTGCGTTCCGGTCCGCGAGCTGCGCGCGCGTGAGCACGACGAGTCGCGGCCGGTTGCCGGACATCGTCGCGAGCGCGGGATTCGCCCCGGCCCGGGGCACGCGCGCGTCGACGACTTCGACGACGACATCGATCGCGCGCATGTCCTCGGCGATGCGCCGCATCGCCTTGACCATGTGGCCGGGATACCACTGGATCGTCTGCTCGAACGCCACGGCCCCCGCGGCCGGTGCCGGCTTGTTCACCGCAGGAAACCGATCCGAGCCGGCGGCCACAGCCCGAAGAACGCGCGCCCGAGGACGTCTCGGGCGTCGACGAAGCCCCACGCGCGCGAATCCTCACTGCCCGGCCGATCGTCGCCGAGCACGAAGTACGTCCCGGTCGGCACCGTCTCTTGCGCGAAGTCGGGCCCGCCCGGCGTCGCGCCGCTGGGGTCCGCGACGGCGCGACCGTCAACGGTGACGACGCCGCGCCGCACCGCGACAACGTCGCCGCCGGTACCGACGACGCGCTTCACATACAGCGACGGCCCCGAACGGTCGTGCCGGAATGCGACGATCTCGCCGCGCCGGGGCGGACCGAACCAGAACTCGCGCGCGTCGATCGCCACCGCTTCGCCGGGTGCCAGCGTGGGCGTCATCGATTCACCGCTGACCTCGCCGATGCGCAACGTGACGAACGCCGCGATCAGCAGCACGAGGAGCGCGCCCTGCCAGGCTAAGCGAAACAGCGAGCGCGGGTGAACGGGCCGAGGCACTCCGTCGAACTTCCGTTCGTGACGAGGTGCCTCCCGTGAGCACGGGACCGCACGTCAGCGCAAGACGTGAATGCGGTTGAGCGGCCAGAACACGAGAAAGGCTTGGCCGGTGAGCCCGGCCTTCTTGCCGGGATTGGGCCCAGCGACGAAGGTACCGCGCAGCTGCGCAAAGCCCCAGATGTGCGAATCCTCGGAGTCGTTCCGATTGTCGCCCATCATGAAATAGCAATTCGCGGGGACGCGATCGGGCGCACTCCACATCGACTTTGGCGGGATGTTGGCCTGCTGCGGATCGAGCGGCACGCCGTCGACGTAGACGTCATAGTTCCTGATCTCGAGATCATAGGCGGGCTTCTGCGCCTCGTAGGGCTCCGCGAGCGCCACGTCGTTGCGGTAGACGATGCCGTTGTGGATGCGCAGCTTGTCGCCCGGCGCCGCCATCAGCCGCTTGATGAAGTCGTTGTCGGACGTCACGGGCGGCGGGAACACGACCACTTGCTCGACCTTCGGGGGTAGGAAGCGGTACTCAAACTCGTTGACGAGCAGGACGTCGTGGATCTGCAGCGTCGGGATCATCGATCCCGACGGAATGTAGAACGTCCGCACCACGAACGTGATGAGAAAGAGCGCGACGAGACCAGCAACGATGAACGCGTCGAGATACTCCTTGACGACCGTCGAGAACGAGGAGTCCGGCGCCGTGCCGGCGTCGACGGCCCGCGCCGCCATTCGCGGCCCGGAACCCACCGTCGCGGCTGGCGCGGGGACAAACGTCATCGCGACCCGGACGATGCCGAGCACGACGATGAGGCCGAAGAGTTCGAGCGGCGTCACCCGATGCTACGCGCGGACGGCCTTTTTCTCTTTGATTCGAGCGGCCTTGCCGATCTTGTCCGAGAGATAGTAGAGGCGGCTGCGGCGGACGATGCCGCGCTTGCTCACTTCGATCTTCTCGACGCGCGGGCTGTGGAGCAGGAACGACTTCTCGACGCCGATGCCGTGTGAGATACGACGAACGGTGATCGTCTCGCCGATCTGGCCGCCGCGCCGCACGATGCACACGCCCTCGAACATCTGCGTCCGCTCCTTGCCGCCTTCGACGACCTTGGAGTACACCTTGACGGTATCGCCCGGTCGGAAGTCGGGCACACTGGCCGCGGATTTGAGCTGTTCGCGCTCGAGCAGATCGATGACGTTCATGGTTTCCTTCGTATCCGAGCGTGACGGAACGGCCGGCACGCAGGGCGCCGTAGCTCGCTCCGGGACAACCCACCGATGATACCACGGCGCGAGCCCGCCGTGCAACGCGTCAGCCGTCGAGGAGATCGGCCCGCCTGGCACGCGTCCGCTCGCGCGACTGCTCGCGGCGCCAGGCGGCGATCGCCGCGTGATCGCCCGAGAGGAGCACCGCGGGAACGTCGAGCCCGCGGAAGCTCGCCGGCCGCGTGTAGGTGGGCGCGTCGAGTTCCCCCGCCGCGAAGGACTCGCTCTCGAGCGACTCGGCCGCGATCGCGCCCGGCACGAGCCGAACGGTCGCATCGAGGATCGCGAGGGCCGGAATCTCGCCGCCGGTAAGGACGAAGTCGCCGAGCGAGATCTCGCGCGCGCCATAGAGCTCGACGAGCCGCTCGTCGATCCCCTCGTAGTGGCCACAGACGATGACGAGCCGGTCGAGCGCCGCGAACTCCAGGGCGAGCGCGTGGCGCAACGGCTCGCCCGCCGCTGACGTGACGACGACCGCGCGGCGTTCGTCCGGAGGCGCGGCGGCGAACAGGGGGTCGAGGATGCGCGCGAGCGGCGCGAGGCGCATCACCATCCCCGGGCCGCCGCCGAAGGGCCGGTCGTCGGCCCGCTCCGCGCCGTCGAGTGCGTCGAGGACGTGATGGAGCTCGATCGCGACGATGCCGCGTTCGTGCGCCCGGCCGAGGATCGAAAGGGCGATTGCCGGAGCGAAGAGCTCCGGAAAGAGCGTCAGGACGTCGACGCGTAGCATCGCCGGGAGATGTTCTCGGCGCGCGGCCCCTTCGCCCGGCGTTCCCGCGGGTGCCCGGCGTATGCCGCGGGGCTCGCGGCGCTGCGCGCCGGCCGCCACGCGGAGGCCGTCGCCGCGTTCACCCGCGCCGCAACGGAGGCGAGCGAGCCGCGGGAAAGGGCCGCGGCGCACAACAAACGGGGCGTGGCGGAGATCGGCCGGGGCGAGCGCGATGCGGCGCGCGCCGCGTTCGCCCGGGCCCTCGTCGACGACGCGCGCTGCGCCGCCGCGCTTACGAATCTTGGAAACATGCTCGTCGAGGAGCGCGCCGACCTCGACGCGATCGACTACTTCCGCGCGGCGCTCGAGCTCGAGCCGCGGCTCGCGAGCGCGCATCGCGGGCTCGGCGTGGCGCTTCGGGCCCTCGGTCGGACGCGCGAGGCGGTCAGCGCCTTTCGCGCCGCGGATCGGCATGCGTTCCGACGCCCGTCGGATGCGTGATCTCGTCGAGGTACTCGAAGAGCTGCGGCAGCGTGATGCGCTCGAGATCGGCCCGCGGTGCCGGCGTCTCGCCGTCGTCGCCCTCGTCGCGCAGGTAGCAACGCGATTCGACGTCGCCCGTCGCCTCGCTCAGGAACGAGACGGCGAAACCCTTGCCGAGTGTTTCGTCATAGATCCGGAGCGCCGAGGGGTTGAGGATCTCGATGCTGTGCGCGGTATTCTTGGCGTCGAAGATGGTGATGGTGAGATAATCGCGGTTGACGACGTCGATCGAGCCGACGACGAACGTGTTCTTCGTCGAGAAAAACTCGTGACCACGCTTGTTGCGCGACGAGACCTCGTAAAAAACACGGTGATGAACGAAGCGGCTCAGAATCTTGCGCAACGTCGCGATCGACGCGAGCGTTTCGGTTCTATTGCCGCGCGTGTAGATGATCTTCAAGCGCTCGCCGTCCATCTCCATTACTGACCTGCCGCGCCCGGCGGGCGGGTCGTATTGATCGGGCGACAGGAGGAGTCCTTTGCTCTCACCCCCGGACCTCATCGTGATCGGCGCGGCGGCGTTGCTGTTCTTCGGGCCCGATCAGCTCCCGAAGGTCGCGCGGCGGGCTGGGCAAGTCATTCGCGAAGTGCAGAACACCTCGCAGTCGTTCATCCGCGAAATCGAGCGCGCGGCCGACGAGCCCGTCGAGCCCAAGCACGACTGGGCGACCGATTCCACCGAACGCACCGTCCCGGGCGGGCCCGAGCACGCCCCGGGCGCGAGCGCGACGCGCGTTACCGCCTCGTACGGCGGCTCGGAGATCGTCGACCCGCAGTCAGTGGCAACGGCCCCGATCTCTCCGCCGCCGCCGGCCGAAGCCGCGACCGTGCCGGCCGACCGCGCCGCCCTCGAGTCGGCGCACGATGCCGCGGTCGTTACCCGCTCAGCGCCGCGCGGCGAGGCCGAACCGAAGCGCTAGAGCCCGAAGCGGCTCCGCAACTCGTTGATCCGCCCCTCGACGAGCGAGCGCGCCTGCGCGTTCACCCGCGAGCGCTGATCGTCGTTGAGACGCGAGTAGACGATGTACCCGGCGGCGGAGGCGATGCCGCCGAGGACTCCCGCGAGGATCGCGCGGCCTGCTTCGCTCGGCGGCGCGGCCTGTGGCTCGGGCTCGGGCGTGATCGGTTTGTAGACGTCGCTCATCGCCGCCATCTTCGGCGGCGGCGCGGAACATCACCCGTCGGCGCGCTCGCGATTGATACCGACGTGGTCGGGAAACTGGAGCGCCAGCCGCTCGATCGCGCGCGCCGCCGTCAGGACGATCGCGGCGGCGCCGGGATCGTCGCGAGCCGTGTCGGGCCACGAGAGGTCCAGCCGGCCGCCGGCTTTTGAGCCCTCGACGGCGATGCCGGCGACTTCGACGAGTCCGAGCCAGGCCGTCTGGAGCACCGTCGAGACCGCTGCGCAGACGACGTCCGCGCCGCTCTCCGCCCAGCCCGCATGGCCAGATGCGAAAAACGAGGACGGCCGTCCCCGGCCGTCCTCGACGATGCGGACCACGACCACCGGCCTACGCCGGGAGTTCGATCGAGTTGATCCGGACCTCGGCGAAGCGCTGACGATGGCCGACGAGCTTGCGGACGCGCTTCTTCGGCTTGTATTTGAAGACGAGAATCTTCTTGTCTTTAGCCTGCCGGAGGACCGTGCCGCGGACGACGGCGCCCGTGAGAGTCGGGGTTCCGACCGACAGGGTCGAATCGGCGGAGCTCGCGAGGATCACGCGATCGAAGGCAATCTCCGAGCCGACCTCGAGGTCGATCGAATCGCAACGGATCGTCGCGCCCTCACTGACGCGGAACTGTTTTCCATCCGCTTCGATGATCGCGTACATAACTGCGGGATTCTATCAAACCCGTGCCGGGCGGTCAACGTCAAGCGGCGGCTTCGATCTCCGCCGGACCATCCTCGAGCTTGAGCGTTAGACACTTCGCGGAACCGCCCGCCTTGTGGAAATCCGAGAGATCGGTCGCGAAAACGCGGCAGCCGATCGCTGCGAGCCTGTCCCGCAGGCGCGCGCTCGCGTCGTGCATCACGAGCACGTCGCCGATCTCCACCGCGTTGCAGGCGAAGCCGACGGCATCTTCGAGCGCGAGCTCGATGAGGTACTCGGGCTCGATCGTCCGGCGGATCGCACGCTGCGCGTGCGGCGAGAAGGCGTCCATGTACGCGAGCACGTGGCCGCTCGCGAGCGGGCAGAAGCAGGTGTCGAGGTGATAGAACCGGTCGTCGACGAGGAGCAACGGGATCACCCGCACGCCCAGGAGCTCGGCGAGATGGATCGCGGCCACGCGCTCGGTCCGCCAGCCATAGCCCATGTAGAGCAGCGGCCGGCGGCGGTCGAAGAGCGCGTCACCCGCGCCCTCGAAGTAGGTCGAGCCGAGCGACGTCGCGGCGAGCCCGCGCCGTGTGAGCGAGCGCCGGTACGTGCCCTCCTCGGCCCGGCGTTCGGGATAGCGGAACGTGCTCACGACGGCGATGGTCCCGCTCACGAGCGCGGCGTTGGCGGTAAAGACGAGGTCGGGGACACCGGGCTGCGGTTCGACGGTCTCGATCGTCACGTCGCCTGCGCACCGCAGCGTCTCGACGAGCCGCTCCCACTGCCGGACGGCATCGGGCGTCGCGACCCCGACGTTGCGCGTCATCCACGGGTTGATGTCGTACGTGACGCCGAAGTTCGTCGGCGGGCACATGAGCAACGTCGTCATGATGGATTCACCATAAGAGAAACGTCCGGCCGAATCATCGGCCGGACGTTACATCATTGTTTTCCAGGAGCAGGTCCGGGCGGCGTCAGCCGACCGAGCCTTCCATCTCCATCTTCACGAGCCGGTTGAGCTCGACGGCATATTCCATCGGCAGCTCCTTGACGAAGAAGTCGAAGAAGCCGTTGACGATCATCGCGGTCGCGTCGGCCTCCGAGAGCCCGCGCGACATCGCGTAGAACATCTGCTCCTCGCCGATCTTCGAGACCGACGCTTCGTGCTCGACCGTGCAGTACTGCTGGTCGATCTTGATCGTCGGCTTCGTATCGCTCTCGCTGAACTCGTCCATGATCAGCGCGTCGCACTTGACGCGCGTCTTCGCGTTGACGGCCGTCGGAAAAATCTCGACGAGGCCGCGGTACGTCGTTTTGCCCCCGTGCGCGACGACGGACTTGTTCGTGACGACCGACGTCGTGTTCGGGGCGGCGTGGATGATCTTCGCGCCCGCGTCCTGGTGCTGACCCTCGCCTGCGAAGGCCATCGAAAGAATCTCGCCGCGCGCGCCCTCGCCCATGAGGTAGATCGCCGGATATTTCATCGTGAGCCGCGAGCCGATGTTGCCGTCGACCCACTCGACGACCGCGTTCTTGTGCGCGTACGCCCGCTTTGTGACGAGATTGAAGATGTTCCGATACCAATTCTGGATCGTCGTGTACCGGATCGACGCGCCCTCGAAGGCAATGAGCTCGACGACGGCCGAGTGCAACGACGCGGTCGAAAACTGCGGTGCGGTGCAGCCCTCGATGTAGTGGACCTTCGAGCCCTCGTCCGCGATGATGAGCGTGCGCTCGAACTGGCCCATGTTTTCGGTATTGATCCGGAAATAGGCCTGGAGCGGCGCCTTGACCTCGACGCCCTTGGGGACGTAGACGAACGAGCCGCCCGACCAGACGGCCGAGTTGAGCGCGGCAAACTTGTTGTCGGCCTGCGGGATGACTGTCGCGAGATATTTCTTGACGATCTCCGGGTGCTCGCGCAGCGCGGTGTCCATGTCGCAGAAGATCACACCATCGGCCGCGAGATCCTCACGGACAGAATGGTAGACCACTTCGGATTCGTACTGCGCCGAAACACCGCTGAGGAACTTGCGCTCAGCCTCGGGGATGCCGAGGCGATCGAAGGTCTTCTTGATGTCGTCGGGGACGTCGTCCCACGACCGCTCGGTCTTCTCGGACGACTTCACGTAATAGTGGATATCGTCGAAATCGATCTCGGCGAGCCGCGCCATGTCGCCCCACTCGGGCATCGGCTTCTCGCGGAAGAGCTCATACGACTTGAGCCGGAACTGGAGCATCCAGTCGGGCTCGTTCTTCATCTTGGAGATGCGCTCGACGATCTCGCGCGTCAGCCCCTTGGCCGACTTGAAGACATACTTCTCTTCTGAGTCGTGGAAGCCGTGCCGGTAGTCCTCGTACATGGACTCGGGCCCGACCGTGGTGACATCGATAGCCATACACGCTGTACGCTACGCCCACGGGCGGTCCGCGTCAAGGATTCTTCCGGCCGTCCTTCACTTTCTTTCCGACCCGGCCCCATTTGCTTTACAAGGGGGGGGTGGGGGGGTATCATCGACGACGGCCCTCGAGCCGGTGAAACGCGAGTTTCCCCGGCGCAACGGCCGAAGCCGTAGAAGCGGCGATGGGGGACGGCACGCCCGACGTGCCATCGCGGAGCGACGTCCGTGCGCCGACGACAAGGGTCGGCACGCCGGCAAGATCGCTCCGAGAGGCCGGAGGCGGACGTGCAATGCACGCGTCGACCGGCACAGCCTGGAGGTGGGATTTCCCAACCAACCCGAGGAGACCGAACAATTGGAAGCACGTGGAACCCATATCATCTGTGAGCTGTCCGGATGCAGCCCCGAAAAACTCACGGACGTCGAGGGCGTTCAGGCGACGATGATCGCCGCGGCACGCGAGGCGAACGCCGAGATCCTCAAGGTCGCTTTTCACCGGTTTCAGCCGCAGGGCGTCTCTGGTGTCGTCGTGATCGCCGAATCGCACCTCTCGATCCACACGTGGCCGGAAACGGGTTACGCGGCGGTCGATTTCTACACGTGCGGCGATCACACGGATCCCTGGCGCGCCTGTGAATACGCAGCGCAGCGGCTCGGGGCGACGTCCATGCTGACGACCGAGGTGAAGCGCGGCATCGCGTCGACCAACGGACAGTATACGCACGTCGTGCACGAGCACGCCGGCCGGAAGACGGCCAAGCGCTCGGCGTAACTCGTCACCGGGAGATCCCGCCACGTTGTTTCGATCGGACCTCAAACGGCCGCAACTCTTCGCATGGGGAGTCGCGGCCGTTGCCGTCGGCTTGGTCTCGTGCGGCGGTCGCGGGTCGTCGACGACGCCCACGGCCGCCGTGACCTTTACGCCGGCGCCGACGCTCTCGCCGTCGGCGCTGGCGTCGCCGTGCGCCGGCGTGTACGCGGCATACGAGCCCGACGGCGGGACCGGGACCGCGGGCATTCAGACGATTCGCTATGCGACGGCGGCGGGCGCCCTGTGCGGCACGAGCTCGACGGCACCCACGAACATCGCCTTCGGCTCGTCGGTCGGCGCGGTCAGCTTCTCACCGAACCTGACGACGGCCGTCGCGCTGCTGCGAGCGCCGGACGGCGGCTACCATTACGCGCAGGATGTCGCGGGCGCGTCGCTCGGCCAGCTCGTACCGGTCGGGGCGGTGTACGACTTCAACGCGCAGCCAACGGCGGCGCCGACGACGAGTCCCGCTGCGGGCGCAACCACGTCGCCGTCGCCGACCCCGACGCTCGTGCCGACGATCGCCGATGGCACCTCCGTCTCGATCGTGGGCGACGCGTCCTCGAGCGTCGCGCTCGTCCTCGGGCCGGCCGCATCGGCGATCGTCGCCCTGACCTCGCTCACGAACGCGCCGCCGCAGTACGGGAGCTCGATCCCGTTCATGGGCGGCGGGTACACGATTTCGCCGCCGACGGCCGTCCGTTCGAACGTCCTCGTCTCCCCCGACAGCGCCGTCGCGCTCGTGCGCGGCCCGTCGGATCTGCTGGCTTTCTCGATCTCGGTCGTCGCCTCGGGCTATCAATTTAACGCGGCCGCCGATAACACGACGCTCGGCTCGGGCGGCGTCGTCCTGCGCGGCGTCGGGGACATCGCATTCTCGCCCACGTCCTCGGCGCGCGCCCTCGTCGGCGGAACGACGGCGGCCGGGACCGGCAACGTCCTTACGCTCGTCACCGGGCTGCCGGGCGCGATCACGAAGGGCACCGCGCTCACGCTACCGGGAAACATCAACTCGATCGCGATCGACACGGGCGGCACGCACGCATACGTCGCGACCGATGCCGGCATCGTCGTTGTTTCCGGCGTGTCGAACGGGGTGCTCGTCGCCAGCGCGCCGTTCGCGCCGACCGCGGTGGCCGGGGAGAACGCCCTGCCGTACACGGACTGCAACGGCCGCGCGACGACGATGACCTACGTCGCATCGGTCCGGCTCTCGTCCTACGTCGATGCGACCGGCCTGATCGGAACCCTCGTCGCACTCGGCCAGCAGCCCGGCACGACGTGTGCCTCGGGCGCGAACGACGCGGTCGTCGCGATTCCGATCGTGCCGACGACCGGCCTGACGCCGTCGCCCGCTCCCTCGCCCTCGCCCTCGCCGTCGACGACGGCATCGCCCGCGGTCACCCAATTCACGCAGAACAACGTCGTCGCGCCGCCGTCGGCGGCCGACTACTTCCTCGTGCATTAACGATGCCCAAAACCGAGCAGTGGCAGTGGTACGTCGAGCGCTTCTCGCCGACGGAAGCGCATCATCACGCGATCGAGGAGACGTATTTCGCCGGCCGGACGCCGTTTCAGGACGTCGCGGTCCTGCGGACCGAGACGTTCGGGAAGATGCTCGTGCTCGACGGCGACACGCAGAGCTCGCAGCGCGATGAGCGGATTTATCACGAGACGCTCGTCCACCCAGCGCTCGCGGCGGTCGACGACCGGGCGCAGGTGCTCATCCTCGGCGGCGGCGAGGGCGCGACACTCCGTGAGGCACTGCGGCGGCCCGATGTGCGACGCGTCACGATGGTTGATATCGACGGCGACGTCGTCGAGCTCTGTAAGCGACACCTGCCCGAATGGTCCGACGGCGCCTTCGAAAACGAGCGGTCGCGCGTCATCATCGGCGACGCGCTCGCGTTCCTGCGCGACGATCACGAGACGTACGGCGTCATCGTCTCCGATCTCACGGAGCCGTTGCCTGATTCGCCTTCAAACCCGCTCTTCTGCGACGCGGTGTTCCGCGACGTGAAGGCGCGGCTCGCGCCGGGCGGCGTGTACGTGCTCCAAGCGAGCACCGCCGGTTTTCATAACATGGCGCTGCATGCGAAGATGGCGCGGACGCTGCGCGGTTACTACCGCCACGTCGCGTCGTTCTACACGCACGTGCCGGCGTTCGATAACGATTGGGCGTTCCTCGCGTGCAGCGATGCGCTCGATGTCGCGACGCTTTCGAAGGAGCGGATCGACGACTACGTTGCGGGGCTCGCGGGCGAGAACTACTTTTACGACGCCGAGACGCACCGGCGGCTCTTCGCCCTGCCGCGCTACCTCCGCGCCGAGCTCGCGCGCGACGGCGACGTCTTTTGAACGCCGCCCTCGAACTCGGCCAGTGGGAGCGCCAGCGCAACGGCTTCGTGCAGCTCCTCGGCCTGCGGCTCGAGTCGGTCGAGCCCGGCGCCGTTCGGATGCGCTTGCCGTGCGCGCCGCACGTGCTCAACGGCGCGGGCATGATCCATGGCGGCGCGATCGTGAGTCTGTGCGACGCGGCGTTCTGGGCGGCGCTCGCCTCCGTCTATGGCCCCGAGCAGCCGACGGCTACCGCCGCGCTGTCGTGCAGCTTCCTACGACCGGCCGTCCCGCCGCACGATCTCCTGGCCGACGCGGTTGTGCTCAAGCGTGGCCAGCGGATCGTGTACGGTGAGGTCCGCGTGACGAGCGACGGTACGTTCGTCGCACACGCCACGCTTTCGTTCGTCAATACGCCGCTCGCCGACACGACGCAGCGCGGGCCGCGGCTCTAGCGCGTGGCCATCGAGCTCTCCGAGCTCGAACTCGAGCGTTCGATCGCGCGCCTTGCGGCCGAGGACATCGCGACCCATTACGTGAGCTTTCTCGGCGGTGGAACATACCGCCACCATAGTCCCGCGGCCGTCCGGCGGCTCGCCGCGCGGACGCTCACCGCGGGCGGCGCGGCCGCCTACCGCGCGCTGCGAGCCGAGCTCGATGACTGGAACGTGAGCGCCGCCGTGCTCGCAGGGCTCCCGCGCGTGCGACCTGGCATCGATCCGAACCGGCCGGCGCTGGCGCGCGGGGTGGCCGCAGCGCTCGCCGTGCGGCCACGCCGGCGGGTCGGCGTCTCGCGCGCGCTCCAGCCTGCCCATCGCGCACGGCTCGCGGCGGAGGCTGAGGCCCTGCGCTGCGAGCTCGTGGAGCTGCCCGTCGCCGTCGACGGCACGACGGATCTTGCGGCGGCGGGCGCGGGGCTCGACGCGATCGTCGTCCAGAGCCCGAACGTTCTCGGGACGTTCGATCTCCCGACTGGGGCGGACGCCGAGCGACTCGCGGCGGCGGGCGTCGTCGTCGTCGTGCTCGTGCTCGAAGCGCTCGCGCTCGCGGTCGCTGATCCGAGCGCCGCCGGGGCGGCGGTCGTCGTCTGCGAGGGGCGGTCCTTCGGACTCCCACTCGCCTTCGGCGGTCCCCGGGCGACCTTCGTTGCGACCAGCGCGGAGCTGCGCGACCCGGGCGAGCCGGAGGAGGCCGACGGCGGTCACGTCGCAGGCGCGTACCTCCGGCTGCTGGGCTCGGGCGGCCTGGCCGCCGTCGCGGACGTCAGCCGCGCGCGGGCCCGCGCCCTCGAGGAACGGGTCACGGCGGCCGGCTTCGCGCGCCGGTTCTCGGGCGCCACCTTCAACGAAGCGGCGTTCCGCGTGCCGGCCGGTTGGTCGGCGGCCGCGGTGCTTGCGGCGCTCCGGCGCCAGACGATCGTCGGCGGGCTCGACCTCGGCCCGTGGTATCCCGAGTATGCCGACTGCTTGCTGATCGCGGCGACCGAGCTCGCGACCGAGCGCGAGCTCGCCGTGCTCGGGGACTCGCTCGCGGCGATCGCGAGCGAGCCGCCCGAGCGATGACGGCTCGCGACCGCGAGCTCCGGCTCCCAACCGTCGCGGCGGAGGCCGTCGAACGCGAGATCGCCGCGACGACCGCGATGCTCGACGCGCTCGGTCCGGCGCCGCCAGGCCTCGAGCTCGCGATGGCGGCGATGGCGTTGCCCGGCTTCGCCGAGGTGCATCCGCTCGTGCCGCGCGACCTCGCGCGGGGCGCCCTCATGGCGACGCGTGCCCTTGCCGACCGTGTCCGCGAACGCGACGGCTGGGCAAACGTCTGGTTCACCTTCGGCTCCGCCGGGGCGGTTCGGCGCGCGATCTTCGCATCGGTCGGCGAGCGGCTCGGGCGGAGGCTCATGCTCGTTGGGAGCGCCGAGGCCGCCGCGAGCGCCCATGCCTGCGGCTTCGACGCGCGCGTCGCGGCGACGGGTCTCGCCGCGTTTACGGGCGCGCTCTGCGAGGACGTCGCGGTCGCTTTCGTGCCGGGAGGCCTCGCCGTGGATCCGGTCGACGCCGCCGCGTTCGCCGCGCGCGCCCGGACGTGCGGAACGGTCGTCGCGCTCGACGGCGACGCCATCGCCGGGCTCGCGCCCGACATCGGAATCGTTCGGCTTCCCGCGGGCTGCATCGCGCTCGGCGCGCGCGCCGGCTTCGCGTGGCGCCTCGCTTCCGAAGAGGTCGCTCGCGAGCAAGACTTCGAGCGTCTCGTCGCGGCGCTCGTCGTGCTGCAGCAGGCGGCCGGCTAGGGCGTCCGGACCGCGAACCCCGTCCGCTCGAGCATCGCGAAGTCGTCGGCATCGGCGCGGCCGGCGGTCGTGAGATACGAGCCGAGCACGATGCCGTTGGCGCCGGAGCGCATGCCGAGGTCCTGCAGCCCCTGCAGCGTGATTTCCCGGCCGCCGGAGAGCCGGACGAGCGCGTGCGGGAGCGCAAACCGCGCCATGGCGACGAACCGTAGCGCCTCGACCGGCTCCACGAGCGAGCGGTCGGCGAACGGCGTGCCGGGCCGCGGGTTGAGGAAGTTGATCGGGACCTCGACCGGCGCGAGCTCCTGCAGCGTGACGAGAAAGTCGATCCGGTCGGCGAGCGTCTCGCCCATGCCGAGGATCCCGCCGCAGCAGAGCTCGAGCCCGCGCGCCTTCACGCGCTGGCACGTGGCGAGCCGCTCGTCGAAGGTGTGCGTCGTGCAGATCGCCGGAAAGTGGCGGCGCGACGTCTCGAGGTTGTGATTGACCTTATCGACGCGCGCCCGCGCGAGCGCGTCGATCTGCGCCTCGTCCATGATCCCGAGTGAGACGGCGACGTTCATCGCCGGGGCCTCGGCCTTGATCGCGAGCGACGCCTCGCAGACCCGCTCGAGCAGTGCCGCCGATGGGCCGCGCACGGCAACGACGATGCAGAACTCGCCCGCGCCGCGCTCGCGCGCGTCCCGCGCCGCGGCGACGAACTCGTCGACCGGCTGCAGCCGCTCGGGCTCGACGTCCGTCGCATAGCGCGCGCTCTGGGAGCAGAAGTAGCAGTCCTCGGAGCAGCCGCCGCGCTTGGCGTTGTAGATCACCTCGACCCCGACGCCATCGCCGGCATGCTGCGCGCGCGCCTCGTCCGCGAGCTCGAGCAGCGCCGGAAGCTCGGCGACGGGCAACGCGGCGAGCGCTTCGAGGTGCGCGCGCGAAACGCGGCCCGCCTTGCCGATGACCGTGCGGCGAACGTCGGCGAGAACGGGATGCATACGGATCAGACCTCCACGAGCGCGCCGAGCAGAGCGCTCGTCGCCGCGGCGCCGCGCGCATCGTCGGGTTCATACGGCGCAACGCCCAAGATCGCAACGTGCGCGTCGAGGGCGCGCCAAACCTGGCGCACGTGTTCCGGGTCGGCGGGCGCGAAGCGCGCCACGAGCAGCGCGCCCGCGACCGGCACGCCGCGCGTCGCCAGGGCCTCGAGCGTGAGCCGCGCGTGACTGATGCACCCGAGCCGCAGGCCGATGGCGACGAGCACGGGCGCCTCGAGCGCCGCCGCGAGATCGAGGAACGTCTCGTCCGCGTTCAGCGGCACGGCGACGCCGCCCGCGCCTTCGACGACGAGCGGTCCGGCCGCGGCGGCCGTGAGCTCGTCCAGCTCTCGCGCGAGCTCGGCCGCGTGCGGCGGTGGCGCGCCCGCGGCGAGCGCCGCCGACCACGGGTCCGCCGCGAGCGCGTAGCGGCGCAGCTCCGTACACGGGACGCCCGCGAGCGCGGCCGCGAGCGCCGCGTCGCCGCGCTCGTGCGGCGCGAGCCCGGTCTGAATCGGCTTCACGATCGTCGGTCGGAGACCGCCGCGGGCGAGCGCGAGCGCGAGCGCGGCGGTCACGCGCGTTTTCCCGACGTCGGTATCGGTGCCGAGGACGAGCGTTCGGGCGGCGCTCACGGGTCGGACGCGGCGGTGAACGCGGCGAGGAGGCGGTCGATCTGCGCGGCGGTGTGGTCGGCGCGGACGACGAGGCGCAGCCGCGCGGTACCCGCCGCAACCGTCGGGGGCCGGATCGCCGGCGCGAAGATGCCCGCCGCCGCGAGCCGGGCCGCGAGCGCGAGCGCCGCGCGGTCCTCGCCGACCGGGACGACGACGATCGGTCCGTCGCCCGGCGCCGTCGCGACGCCGCGCACCGCGAGCCCGTCGCGCACGAGCGCCGTCCGGCGCTCCAGCCGCGCGCGCAGCGCGTCGCCCTCGCTCCCCCGGACGATCGCGAGCGCCGCGCTCGCCGCGGCCGCGACGGCGGGCGGCGGCGCGGTATCGTACACGAACGTCCGGGCCGCGCTGCCCAGGAGTGCGACGAGCGCGGCGGGTCCCGCGACGAACCCGCCTGCCCCGCCGAGCGCCTTCGAGAGCGTGCCGATCACCACGATGCGAGGGTCCGCGAGGGAGGCCGCGAGCCCAGCGCCGCGCGCTCCCGCAACGCCGAGGGCGTGCGCCTCGTCAACGACGAGCACGTCGCGCGGCCCGAGCGCGGCGAGCTGCGCGGCAAGCGGCGCGCGGTCGCCATCCATCGAGAAGACCGATTCCGTGACGACCATCGTCGGCTCGCCGTCCGGGGCGGTCGCGGCGAGCGTCCCGTGCGGGAAAATCGCGCGCTCGCAGTGTGTGAGCCGCAGCGCGTCGATCGCGCAGGCGTGGACGAGCGCGTCGGAACGTGCGTGGGCAGCGAAGCGGCCGAGCGTCACGATCGCCCCGAGCGCGGCGAGATAGCCCGAGGAGAAGAGCCGGGCCGCCTCGCGGCCGGTCCAGACCGCGAGCTCGGCCTCGAGCCGGCTGAATTCCGGCTGCGCGCCGCCGAGAAGCCGCGAGCCGCCGGACCCCGCGCGGCCGCGCGCGCGCAGCGCCGCGATCACGAGTGGATGGCGGCCGACGCCAAGATAATCGTTCGAGGCGAAATCCGCGGCACCGGCCGGTGCTGCGACGCGCGGCTCGCGCAGCAGCGCCGTCTCGTGCAGGCGCTCGAGCTCGGCTGCGATCGGGGTGAAGAAGCTCATACTACCTCGGCGAGCGTGTCCGCGAGGGCCGCCGTGAAGTCGCGCAGCTCGGCGATCGTCGCCGTCAGCGGCGGTACGAGCTGGATCGTCGCGCCGATCGGCCGCGTGAAGTGGCCGCGCGCGTACATCGCGTCGGCGACGCGCCAGGCCGGACTCGCCGCACCCACCGGGTCGATCCGGCCCGCGTCGAGCTCGATGCCCGCCATGAGCCCGACGCGGCGGATCTCGCGCACGAGCGGCGCGCCGCGGAGCGGCTCGAGCAGGCCGCCGAGCGCGGCGTCGAGCCCGGCGACGTGTGCGAGCGTGCCGTCGGTCGCGAAGAGCGCGAGCGACGCGAGCGCCGCGGCACATGCGATCGGATTCCCCGCGTACGAGTGGCCGTGCTGCAGGTGCCGGTCGTCGGCGAGCGTCCCCGAAAACGCCGCCGCCACGGCCTCCGAGACGAGCGTCGCGGCGAGCGCGAGCGCGCCGCCCGTGAGCCCCTTGCCGACGCAGACGACGTCGGGCCGTAGGCCGAGGCCCTCGAATGCGAACGTCGTCCCGGTCCGCCCGAAGCCCGTCGCGATCTCATCGACGATCACGAGCGGCCGGCTCGCGCGTGCCGCAAGCTGCAGCGGCGCGTAGCGCTCGATCGGGACCAGGCGCATGCCGGCGGCGGCCTGGACGCGCGGCTCGACGATCACGGCCGCCAGGTCGTCGCGCTCGAGCGCCGCCGCGAGGTCGTCGTAGCGCAGCGTCTCGATGGTGAGCGCCGCGAAGCGCGCCCGGAAACGCGCGAGATCGGAGACCCCCATCGCGCCCGCGGTGTCGCCGTGATAGGCCTCGCGCAGGTGCGCGAAGCGTGTTCGGCGCGGGTCGCCCGCCTGCTGCTGGTATTGGATCGCGATCTTCAGCGCGACCTCGATCGCGCTCGCGCCGTCGCTCGCGAAGAGCGCGCGCGAGAGCCCGGCGAGCGCGGTAAGCCGTTCCGCGAGTTCCTCCGCGACGGGATTGGTCGCTCCGAGCGCCGTCGCGTGGTCGAGCCGCGCCGCCTGTGCCGCGATCGCGGCGACGATCTCGGGCCGGCCGTGGCCGTGGATCGTCGTCCAGACCGACGAGATCGCGTCGAACACCCGCCCGCCCTCCGCGTCGACGAGCGAGGTGCCGCGCCCGGCTTCGAACGTCCGGAGATGGCGCGCGAAGCCGTCGCTCGGCGTGAACGGGAGCCAGTGGGCGCGCGCGGCGGGCATCCGGCGGAGGTTACGCGGTCGAGGAGGGCGGCTCCGCGTGCGGAAGCGCGTACGGCGATGCTGTTGCGGCACCTGAGCTTCCTCACCGCGCTGGTGCGCGAGAAGCACTTCGCGCGCGCGGCCGCGGCATGCGAGGTCTCGCAGCCGACGCTCTCGGCGGCGATCCGCCAGCTCGAGGAGGAGCTCGGCGTCGAGATCGTCGTGCGCGGGAACCGCTTCCGCGGCCTCACCGTCGAGGGCGACGCCGTCGTTGCCTGGGCGCGGCGGACGCTTGCGGAGCATGAGGCGCTCCTGCAGCGGCTACGCGCGGCCGGCGGCGAGCTCACCGGGCGGCTGCGCCTCGGCGTCGTGCCGACGGCCGCGCCCGCCGCGATCGAGCTCGCCCGGCTTTTCGCCCGCGAGCATCCGCGGGTCGTCGTAACGGAGGCAAGCGAGTCATCGACGGAGATCTCGCGCGCGCTCGCCGCCTTCGAGCTCGACTGCGCGATCACATACCTCGGGACCGAGCCGCTCGGCGCCGTGCGGATGCTCCCGCTATACGACGAGCGCTACGTCCTCGTGACGCCGCGCGGCGGCGCGTTCGATACCGCCACGGCGTGCACATGGCGCGAGGCCGCCACCCTGCCGCTGTGCCTGCAGGACCGGCAGATGCAGAATCGCCGGATCCTCGACGAGGTTTTCACGAGCGCCGAGAGTGCGGTCGTGCCGCGCCTCGAGACGAACTCGATCTTCGCCGTGTGCGCGCACGTGCGCGGCGGCTACTGGTCGAGCATCGTGCCCCGGAGCTTCGCGCCGGAATTCGCAGGTCTCGCGGTGACGATCGTACCGATGGTCGGTCCAGAGCTGTGCTCGCGGATTGGGCTCGTCGCCGCTGACCGCGACCTCGGCTCGCCCGTGCTGCGAGCGTTCTGGGAGGCCGCCGAGGCGCGCTTCGCGCCGGTTGCGGTGCCGAACCCCGTCCCCGCGGCGTCATAGAGCATACCTATCGTACGATAGCTTTTATGCGGTTGCACCGTTGCTTGGGCGGGGATACGATAGCTTACGACCCGGAAGCTTCTTTCGGAAAGGATCCGTCATGGCGAAGCGACTCTTTACGCGGCTCACGGAGCCCATGGTCAAGGAGAACGGCGAGTTCCGCGTCGCGACGTGGGACGAGGCGCTCGATCGCGCCGCCGACGGCTTCCGAAAGGTCCGCGACGAGCACGGCCCGGACGCCTTCGGGATGTTCAGTTGCTCGAAGTCCACGAACGAAATGAACTTCCTCGCGCAGAAGCTCGCGCGGGTGTGCATCGGAACGCATAACGTCGACAGCTGTAACCGAACGTGACACGCCCCTAGCGTCGTCGGTCTGGCGACAGTTTTTGGTGCCGGTGGCGGAACGAGCTCCTACAAGGAGGTCGAGGACACCGACACCATCATCCTCTGGGGATCGAACGCGCGTGAAGCGCACCCGATCTTCTTTCATCACATGCTCAAGGCGGTGAACCGCGGCGCAAAGCTCTACGTCGTCGATCCGCGGCGCACGAGCTCGGCGAAGTGGGCCGACGCGTGGCTCGGGCTCAACATCGGCTCGGACATCGCGCTCTCCAATGCGATGGCCTACGTCATCATCGAGGAGGGGCTCGCGGACCTCGCATTCATCGAGCACGCGACGCTCAACTTCGAGACTTTCAAAGCTTCGGTTCAAGAGTACACGCCCGAGCGTGCGGAAGCGCTCACCGGCGTGCCCGCCGAAGCGATCCGCGACGTCGCGCGGAAGTACGCGCGCTCCGATCGCGCGATGATCTGCTGGACGCTCGGCATCACCGAGCATCACAACGCCGTCGACAACGTGCTCTCGCTCATCAACCTCGCGTTGCTGACCGGCCACGTCGGCAAGTACGGCTCGGGGCTCAATCCGCTGCGCGGTCAGAACAACGTCCAGGGCGGCGGCGACATGGGCGCGATCCCGAATCGCCTCGCCGGGTTCCAAGACATTCGCGATCCCGAGGTGCGCGCGAAGTTCGAGCGCGCGTGGGGCGTCGAGCTGCAACCCGACTACGGCATGCACATGACGGAGATGCTCGCCGCAATGAACGAGGGCAAGCTCAAGTCCCTGTTCGTCATCGGTGAGAACCCGGCGCAGTCCGAGGCCGATCAGAAGCACACGGAGCACCTGCTGACGGGTCTCGATCATCTCGTCGTCCAGGATATCTTCATGACGCGCACCGCTGAGCTCGCGGACGTCGTGCTACCGGCCTCGTCGAGTTGGTGTGAGTCCGAGGGAACCGTTACGAACAGCGAGCGGCGCGTGCAGCGCACGCGGCCCGCGCTCGTGCCGCCCGGTAACGCGAAGGACGAGCTCTGGATCCTCGCCGAGCTCGCGCGCCGGCTCGGTCACGACTGGGGCCATCCGTCGGCGGAAGAAGTGTGGAACGAGGTGCGTTCGCTCGCGCCGATGCTCGCCGGGATGTCGTACGCGCGGCTCGAGGCCATGGGCGGCATCCAGTGGCCGTGCTGGAACGAGGAGCATCCGGGCGACGAGTTCCTCCACGGCCGGCTCTGGTCCCAGGACGTCGGCGAGCCCGCGCCCTTCTCGGTCGTCGTTAACGATCCGCCGGTCGAAATGCCAGATGCTTCGTACCCGTACCAATTGACCACGGGCAGGCGGCTCGACAGCTACAACACGGGCGTACAATCCAATGACTACGCATCGCCGCTGCGGCGGGCGGAGTCGCTCGATGTCTCGCCCGAGGACGCGCATGAATTGCAGGTCGCCGAGGGCGATTTCGTCACCGTCGCGTCGCGCCGCGGCGAGGTCGTCGCGGGCGTGCACATCGACGAGGCGCTGCGGCCGGGACTGGTGTTCATGACCTTCCACTATCAGGACGCGGTGAAGGTCAACGTGCTTACGCTCGATGTCACCGATCCGAAGTCGGGGACGGCCGAGTTCAAAGCCTGCGCCGTCAGCGTCGTGCCGGTGAAGCCGAGCGAGCCGGATGAACTCGATCGCATGCTCGCCGAGGTCGTGCGCCGCGGGCGCCGCGACGTCGCCGGCAGCGCGAGCGGAGACTAGCCGCTTGGATCTGCGACTGCTCGAGGCGGAAGCCTCGCCCGAGGAACGCGCTGCGATCGACGCGCTCCTCGGGCCGCCGCACGGCGGCTGGGACGGCGGCGAGCGCGTTATCGCGCGCGACGGCCGAGCCCTGTATGGCGGCCACGAGGTGCGCTCGCAGCGCCACCTTCTGCTGCCGGCGCTCAACGCGGCGCAGTCGCGAATCGGCTGGATCTCCGAGGGCGCGCTCAACTACATTTGCACGCGCCTCTCTGTCCCGCCCGCGGATGCGTACGGCGTCGCGACGTTCTACGCGCTGCTTTCGACGACGCCGCGACCGCGGCGCGTCGTGCACGTCTGCGAGGACGTGGCCTGTCGCGTCGCCGGGTCGGACAAACTGATTGCGGCGCTCAACGAACGGGTCGGCGACGCGGGGCATGGCGCGCCCGCGGGTGATCACGTCACAATCGGCGATGATGACGCGATTTGGTTGCGGTCGCCCTGCCTTGGGCTCTGCGATCAGGCGCCCGCCGCGTTCACGCAGGAGGCCGGTCCCGTCGCCGTCGAGCGGCTGCTCGGCAACGTGAAGGTCGAGGACGTCGAACGGCTTCTGACCGATCCGCACTTCGGCAAGGACGAAGCGCCGGTGGCGATCCCGCAAAAGGGCGATCCGTCGTTAAGACTGTTACGCCGTGTCGACGTCGTCGATCCGGCGAGCTTCGATGCGTATCGCGCGAGTGGCGGCTATGCCGCGCTCCGGCGTGCGATCGAGATCGGACCCGACGCCGTGCTGCGCGAGGTCAACGATTCGAAGCTGATGGGCCGCGGCGGCGCCGCGTTCCCGACGGGTCGGAAGTGGGAGGCGGTCGCACGTCAGCCCGCACGGCCGCACTATCTCATTTGCAACGCGGACGAGTCCGAGCCCGGGACGTTCAAGGATCGCGTCATCATGGCGGGCGATCCATATTCGCTCGTCGAGGCGATGACCGTTGCGGCGTATGTCACGGGCTCGACGCAGGGCTTCATCTACGTGCGGGGCGAGTATCCGCTGCCGATCGAGCGGTTGCAAAACGCGATCGACATATCGAAGCGGCGCGGCATGCTCGGCGCGAACATCCTCGGCGCGGGCTTCGATTTCGAGCTCGAGATCCGCAAGGGCGCCGGCGCTTACATCTGCGGCGAAGAGACCGCGATCTTCAATTCGATCGAAGGCTATCGCGGCGAGCCGCGCAGCAAGCCGCCGTTCCCGGTCGTCGCGGGCGTCTTCGGCAAGCCGACGGTCATCAACAACGTCGAGACCTTCGTCAATGTGCTCGAGATCCTGCGCATCGGCGGTCAGGCTTACGCAAAGATCGGCACGGAGCAGTCGACGGGCCCGAAGCTGTATTGCTTGAGCGGTAATGTCACGAAGCCCGGGACGTATGAGGTACCGTTCGGTATCACGCTACGCGAGCTCATCGAGCTCGCCGGCGGCGTGCCCGAGGGTCGTTCGATTCAGGCCGTGCTGCTTGGCGGCGCCGCGGGGCTCTTCGTACGGCCCGACGAGCTCGATATGAAGATGACCTTCGAGGACGCTCGTGCCGCGCGCGCGACGCTTGGTTCGGGCGTCGTCATGGTGTTCGACGACACCGTCGATCTGCTTGACATGCTGCTGCGCGTTGCGGCGTTCTTCCGGGACGAGTCGTGCGGCCAGTGCGTGCCGTGTCGCGTTGGGACCGTGCGCCAGGAAGAGGCGCTGCATCGGATGTCGGTCGGAAAGCCGATCGGCTCGATGACGGCGGAGATCTCCCTCATCGAAGAGATCGGGGTCGCCATGCGCGACGCATCGATCTGCGGCCTCGGTCAGACGGCGTATAGCGCGGTCGAGTCGGCGATCAAGCGGCTTCACCTCTTCAACGGCGCGACGCCCAAGAGCGATCCGCCGGGGACGCCCGCGAGCGACCCGCTCGACGCGCCGCCGTCGCTCGGTGCCGAAGATCCCAAGCCCCCGCAGAACGGAGCCCGCCCGTGATCACGATCCTCGAGGCGCCGCCCGCGCGTAAGCTCGACTTCACCTTGGACGACGAGCCGGTGACGGTCGACGAGGGCTCGACGATCCTCGATGCCTGCCGATCGCGCGGCAAAGACATTCCAACGCTCTGCTACGGCGATACGCTCCATCCCGTCAACGTCTGCCGCGTGTGCGTCGTCGAGGTCGAGAACTCGCGCGTGTTGCAGCCATCGTGCTCGCGTAAGGTCGAGGCCGGGATGATCGTTAAGACCGATTCCGAGCGCGTGCGGCATAGCCGCAAGATGGTGCTCGAGTTTCTCGCGTCGTCGACCGATCTTTCGACGACGCCGAACGTCGCGCGCTGGCAGGACGGCCTCGGCGCGGACCCCGCGCGCTACGGCGCGCCTGCCCCGCCGATGGCGCCGGGCGAACGTGACGAGCGCCACGCGGGCCACCACGCGCCGCCGCGCGCCGAGTTCGCGGCGACCGTCTATCAGCCGGTCAAGGTCGACAACGAGCTCTACGTGCGCGATTACGCGAAGTGCATTCTCTGCTACAAGTGCGTCGAAGCGTGTGGCACGGACTATCAGAACACGTTCGCGATCGCCGTCGCGGGCCGCGGCTTCGATTCACGCATCTCGACCGAGTTTGCGACGCCGTTGCCGGAGTCGGCATGCGTATATTGCGGAAATTGCATCAACGTCTGTCCGACGGGCGCGCTCAAACCGAAGTCCGAGCACGACATGCGCGAGGCGGGCACGTGGGCTCCCGAGCGCCAGACCCACACCGATACGATCTGTCCGTATTGCGGCGTCGGCTGCACGCTGAGCCTGACGGTTCAGGACAATAACATCGTGAAGGTGCTCTCGCCCGAATCGTCATCGGTCACCAAGGGCAATCTCTGCATCAAGGGGCGCTTCGGTTGGCAGTACGTTCAAAACCGCCCGCCCGGGACATGATTGACGAGGCGGCGTTTGCCGTCCCGGTCGCGCGGCCAGGCGCCGCGACGGAAACGCGCGTCGTCACGTATGAGGGCGGCGTCGCGCGGAAGCGCTTCGATTCGGTCGCGACCGAGGAGCCGCTCGAGATCCGCGTCGTTACCGCGAGCGACACGCGGACGGTTGCGATTACGATGCGCACGCCCGGGAACGACTTCGAGCTCGCAGCGGGCTTCCTGCACAACGAGGGCGTGATCGCCTCGCTCGACGACGTCGTGCTCATCGATTACTGCACGCGCGGCGACGTCTCGATCGAGCAGCGCTACAATATCGTCAACGTCGAACTGCGGCGCGAGCTCGCGCCGGACTTCGCGCCGCTCGAGCGACATTTCTTTACGACGAGCGCGTGCGGCGTGTGCGGTAAGGCGAGCATCGACGCGCTCCAGGCGCGCGGGCTCACGGCGCTCGCGAGCGACGCGCGGGTCGCGAGCGCGACGATCGTCGCGCTCGCCGAGCGCTTACGCGCGGCACAGAAGACGTTCGCCGCGACGGGCGGCCTGCATGCGGCGGCGGCCTTTTCGCTCGAGGGCGACCTCGTCGCGCTGCGCGAGGACGTCGGCCGCCACAACGCCCTCGATAAGCTCGTCGGCCGCGCGCTGCTCGACCGCGCGCTGCCGATGCGCGATCGGATCGTGATGGTGAGCGGCCGCTCGAGCTACGAACTCGTCCAGAAGTCGGTTGCCGCGGGCGCGGCGATCGTGTGTTCGGTCTCTGCGCCGAGTAGCCTCGCGGTGTCGCTCGCCGTCGAGTTCGGCGTGACGCTCGTCGGGTTCATTCGCGGCGAGCGGTTCAACGTCTACGCGCATCCCGAACGGATCGTCGCCTGAGCGTCGGTACGGCCGCCCACGGTACGAGCGTTCGGTCGGAGCCGTCGGCGTGAGCGCGACGCATTGGTTCGGTTATGAAGCGTCATACCGCGAGGACCTTGCGTACATCCCGATGCTGCTACGCTATAAACTGGACCTCGCGGGCCGGTCGATCTCGCTCGACGGCTGGCAGGCGCTCGCATCCACTTCGCGGCGGGAGCTCGTCGACCTGCCGTTCGAGCGCGACGCCGATCGCGCGGCATTCGCCGAGCGCTTCGACGCGCTCGCGGGCGACCACGCGCCGGCGAGCGCGATTGTGCCGGTCGACCTCTCGGCGTGGAACGGCCTCGCGATTCCCGAGCGACTCGCCGCGCGCGCGGCCGAGTGCGGCGTGCCCCTGGACATCGAACACTGGCAGGCGCTCGCGCCGTTCGATCGCTATGCCCTCGCGAAGTTGGGCGGTGGCGAGAAGCCGAGCCGGAACCTCGCTGGCGTCCTTGAGGAAATCGTTCTACGCGACCGCTAGCCGCTCGCGGCTCAGACGCCGATCGCCGAGGCACGCTCGCGGGCTCGCTCTTCACCGCGACCGGCGATGCGATGGTGGCCGTCGATCGCTCGAGCGAGTCCGAAGCGCGGCATGTTGCCGTAGATCGCTTCGTACGCTCCCGGCGCCACGCCGTACGTCTCGTGGAAGATACCGACGCCCGAACTCTTCGAATCACCGAGCCGGTTAAACCATCGCCACGCCGGCGCATGCGAATGCTCAGGTGATGAGGCGAAGCGCTCGAGATCGTCGAACGAGCGCCAATACTGCGTAATTGCAATGACTGGCCAGCTCAGCGCAACGCGCGAGTCGAGGAGCCCGAGTGCCGGCTCGCGTTCGAGTGCGGCGAGCATCGGCGGCATCTTGAGAAATGTCCGCAACGCCGTCGCCAAGCCACGCCAACCGTTGAAGCGAATGCCAATGAGGAACACGACGATTTCCCGGTCGTTCGGGACCGTGTATCGCCCGAGGTGGATCGTGCCTGCCTTCATGCGGAGCCGCCTTTAGTAAGCAGTGTTTACATGGTGAACGCTGCTAACTTAGCGAATCATCCGGAGCATGTCAACGCCTCGGGCCTACCATCATGGCGATCTGCGAGCGGTGCTGCTGGCGACGACGGAGTGTGTGCTCGTCGAAGGCGGCATCGGGGCGTTGAGCCTGCGCGAGATCTCGCGGCGCGCCGGCGTCAGCCCGGCCGCCGCGTACAAGCACTTTCGGGATAAGCAGGCGCTGCTGCGCGTCTATGTGGACGTCGCATTCGAAGCGTTCGCGAACGAGTTACAAGCGGCGCGCGATTCGGCCGCCTCGCCCCTTGATGCGTTGATCGCGATCGGCGTCGCCTACGTCGGCTTCGCCACCGAGCGGCCCGCGTCGTTTCGCGTCATGTTCCGGCCCGAGTGTACCGGACCGCCGCCCGGCAACGGGGAGCCGGCCGGACGGGCGTACTCCGTCCTCGTCGACGGAATGGTCGCCGCTCGCGCAGCGGGCGAGATCGTCAAGGGGCCGCTCGATGCGCAGGTCCTCGCGGCCTGGTGTGCCGTGCACGGCCTCGCCACGTTGCTCCTCGATGGCCCGCTACCCGAGCTCGGGTCCGACCGGCGCATCGAAGCCCTGACGCGGTCAACGCTCGAGGTGCTCATCCGGGGGCTCGCGCCGAAACGCCGGTCCGCGCGAGCGGCCTCGGCGGACTGAGCGGCCTCGACCCGAGAAATCCTTTGCATGGACGCACGTTCGGTCGCGCTCGCCTACGGCCTCAGCACGATCTCGGGGCTGCGCGCGTCGCTCACGATCTTCGCGGTCGCCCTCGCAATCAACGCTGGCTGGCTCGCGCCGCCCCAGTCGCTCGCGTGGCTCGGCGCGGATTGGATCGTCTGGGTCGCGGGCGCCTTCACGCTCCTGGACTTCCTCGGCGATAAGGTGCCGGTCGTCGACCATGCGCTGCAGGCGTCGCACATGTTCCTCGCGCCCGTCTCGGGGGCGCTTGCGGCCGGCGCGACCGATCCGACGGGCGGGTGGTCGCTCTGGGCGGTCGCCGGGATCGGCGCCCTCAACGCACTCGGCGTCCATGCGGCGAAGACCACGACCCGGCTCGGCGGCTCGGCGGCGTCGCTCGGTACGTTGACGCCCGCGATGAGCCTCGTCGAGGATCTCCTCGCGGTCGGCGGGCTGGCGCTCGCAGCGTTCTCACCGTACGCCCTCGTCGCGGTGATAGCGCTACTCGCGGTGGCGATCGTCGCGCTCGTTCGCCGCTGGCAGCTGCGCGCCGCCGTCCGCCGAATCTAACCCATGCCGTACGGCGCAGGTTGGGTAAGGCGCGCCGTATGGCTGACGCAACGACCGAGAAGAACGCGGACGACGACGTTCCGACCGAGAAAAAGCTCGATGACTTGTATCGGCTCATCGACAAGATCGAGGTCGCCTCGCTCGTGACGCAGACGGCGCGGGGTTCGCTCGTGTCGCGGCCGATGCAGACCCAGGATCACCGGCCGGGCGTCGACGTCTGGTTCATGTCGAGCGTCGAGACGGGCAAGATCGACGAGATCCGGGCCAATCCCGAGGTCAACCTGACGTACAACTCCGACAAGACCAAGGAGTGGGTTTCGATCAGCGGCACGGCGACGCTCACGCAGGACAACAACCGCATCCGCGAGTTGTACCAGCCGAATTGGAAGGCATGGTTCGAGAATCAGGGCGGCCAGCTCGACGGCGGTCCGAACGACCCGCGGATCGTCCTGATCGAAGTCGAGGCCCATGAGGTCACGTACTTCAAGGTCGACGAGCCGCGGCCGGTCGTGCTTTTCCAGATCGCGAAGGCAATGCTCACGAAGGGCGTGCCGGAGCTAGGCTCGCTCCGGCATCTCGGCGGGGCCGAGCTCCGCTAGGCACGCACGGCGTCGAACCTGCGTGAACGATCCGCGCGCGTTCCGGCGCCACGACGAGTCGAGCGACGCCGGCTTCTATCGATCGCCCCGGTTCGTCGAGCACATCGACGACGTGGCGATCACGGCGCTGACCGGCATCTACCGGGCGCGGCTGCCGGCCGGCGGCCGAATCGTCGACCTGATGAGTAGTTGGACGAGCCATTTGCCGAGCGACGTCGGGTACGGCTACGTGGCCGGGCTGGGAATGAACGCAGCCGAGCTCGCGGCCAACGTCCAGCTCGATGAGCGCGTCGTGCAGGATCTCAATCGCAACGTCGCGTTGCCGTGGTACGACGGGCTCTTCGACGGCGCCGTGATCGGCGTCTCGGTGCAGTACCTCACGCGGCCGCTCGCGATCTTCGCGGAGCTCGCGCGCGTCGTCCGGCCGGGCGGCTCGCTCGTTGTCTCGTTCTCGAATCGCTGCTTCCCGACCAAGGCGGTCGCGATCTGGCAGGCACTCGACGACGTCGGCCACGTGGCGCTCGTGACGCGATACCTTGAAGAGGCCGGTGGCTGGCAGGGCATCGAGAACCTCGTCAGCCGCCCGAAGCACGGTGACCCGCTCTTCGCGGTGCTCGCGACGCGCGCCTGAGTCGAGCTGCACCCGCGCCCGCTTGGTCCGGGTTGATACAATCACAGCAACAGGCGATAGCTGGCGGAAAGCGGCGATGCGGATCAAATACGAGGTGTCGGCCGGCGGGCTCGTGCTCCGGCATCATGAGGGCGAGCTGCAGGCTCTGTTGATCGGCCGCGGGCGGCCCCGGCTCTGGTCCCTGCCGAAGGGGCATGTCGAGCACCGCGAGACGCACGAGATGGCGGCGCTTCGCGAGGTCCGCGAGGAGACCGGTTGCTGGGCGGAGATCTTCGTGAAGCTCTCCGAGATCTCGTACTGGTTCTACGTCAGCGGCAGCAAGCATAAAAAGTCGGTCCATTTCTATCTGATGCGGTATCTCTCGGGCGATACGGCGAATCACGACGACGAGGTCGACGAGGCGGCGTGGTTCGAGATCCGCGCGGCCAAGCGCGCCCTGAAGTACGTGAACGAGAAGCGCCTGATCGATCTCGGCCTCGACGAACTCGCGAAGATGCCGGGGGAGCCGCTCGGGCCGCTCGTTTCGGAGATCCGGGCCGCAGAATCGGCGAGCGGCTGAGCGGGACCGATCTGGCCACCGAGCGGGACGGCCGCCCGCTCCGCGTCGCGCTGCCGGAGTTCGACGGGCCGCTCGACCTGCTCCTGACGCTCGTGCGGAGCCGGCAACTCGACGTTGCGACCGTGCCGCTGGCCCTCGTGGCCGACCAGTACTTTGCCTACGTCCGGGTCCTCGAGGCCGCCGATGTCGAGCTCGCCGCGGACTACCTCGTCATCGCGGCGACGCTCGTCTATCTCAAATCCAAGTCGCTCCTGCCCCCACTTCCGCCGGAGTTCGTCGATGCCGACACCGAGTCGCCCGAGGAGGTCGAGGATCGGCTACGCCGCCGGCTCGTCGCCTACTCGCGCTATCGGGCCGTTTCGGAGGAGCTCGCGGTGCGGCGCGACGCGGCTGAGGCCTATGCCTATCGCGACGCCGGCGACCCCGGCACCGAGGCCGTGCAGCGCTACCGGCTCGCGCCCGAACGCCTGGCGAAAGCCCTCGCCACGGTGCTTGCCGCCGCGAAGCCCGAGCGGCGCACGATCGTGCGCGAGCGTTTCACGATCGGACGGCAGATGGAATTCGTCCTCGCGGTAGTGCGCGAGCGTGGCCGCGTTGAATTCGATGCGCTCTGCCGCGATTTCGACCGCGGCGCGATCGTCGCGACCTTCCTCGCGGTGCTCGAACTCATCCGGCAGCGCCGCATCGACGTCGCTCAACCGTCATATGCGGAGCCGTTCGCCATCACACCGACTCATCCGAGCGACATCCATTCGAACTGAGCCACGCGCCGAGGGCACGCCGTCCGACCTGCAGCGAGCGCTCGAAGCGGTCCTCTTCGTTGCGAGCGAGGCGCTCGCGATCGAGCGGCTCGCCGCGCTGACCGGCGCGGAGTCCGCCGACGTGCGCGCAGCGCTCGCCGCCATCGAGCACGACTTCGCCGACCGCGGGCTCGTGCTCCGCGAGATCGCCGGCGGCTATCGGTTCGCGAGCGCCCCGGCCGCGCGGGCGGCGGTCGAAGCCTACCTGCTGCCGCCGAAGACGACGCTCTCGCCCGCAGCGATGGAAACGCTCGCGGTGGTCGCGTATCTGCAACCTGCGACGCGTGCGGAGATCGAGGCCGTTCGCGGGGTACAGGTCGACGGAGTCGTTAGCACGCTCGTCGATCGAGCCTTCATCGCCGAGACCGGGCGGCGCGACGTCCCCGGGCGGCCGGCCGAGTACCGCACAACCGCGAGTTTTCTGGAATCCTTCGGCCTCCGTTCCCTCGGCGAACTTCCTCCGGTCGAGCTCGAGGCCCCGCACGGTCCGATGCCCGTGCCGACCGCCGCGTCCGCGCTGGAGAACGGCGCAAGCGAGGAGACCCCATCGAAGTAGTAACCGGTCGTGATCCTGAGACGCTTTGGCAGCAGATCGACGCGAACGCGACCTCGGTCGCTCGCGCCCACGAGCTCGTTCCGCCCGACGCCGCGTTCTCGCTGACGCCCGATCAGCGCGCAGCGGTCGAGGCGATCGGGCGAGGCCTCGCGAGCGGCACCTTCGAGTTCCTCCTCAAGGCGCCGACGGGCTCCGGGAAGACCGAGGTGATGTTCCGCGTCGCCGTTGCCGAGGCGCTCCGCACGGGCGGCTACGCATGCCTTGTCGCGCCGACGCGCGACCTCGTGCGTCAGGACTGCACGTACTTTCGCGATCGGCTGATGGAGACGGGCCTCGGCGTCGCCGAGGTGCACGGCGGGATCTCGCCGGGCGAGCGGCGGTCGCTCGCCGAGGGGCTCGCGAGCGGCGATGTGCGGTTCGTCGTCGGCAGCGCGATGATGATCGCCAGCGGCGACCTCTGGAACGTCCTGGACCGTAGCGCCCTCACAATCATCGACGACGTCAATGCCTTCGATGAGCGCGAGCATCTGCGCAAGCTCGAGGATCTGGACTGTCCGCTGCTCTTCGCGTCGGCCACGCCGAGCGAACTCCGCGCGTTCCTCGAGCGCGTCGGCGCGTTCGGGAACGTGATCGCCATGAAGGGCATGCCGTTCGACGTGCTGCCGACGACGGTGCGCCGCGTGGCCGGCGTCTGGGGCGAGCCCGCGACCGAGCAGCTCCGCCATGCCGACGATCTGATCCGCGACCACCTCGCCCGGAAGTCGCGGATCTTTGTCATCGCGCGAACGCGCGGCGACGTACCGAAGCTCGCGGCGCGGCTCGAGCAGAGCTACGGATTGCCGATTCAGCAGTTGCGGGGCGACATGGCAGATAGCGCCGAGCACCGCAAGCGCAATCGCCGCAGCGGGATCGGCGTCTACGGCACGTCGACGCGCGTGGCGGAGATGGCCGCCTTTCGCGAGGGGGCGCCCGCGATTCTCGCCGCGACGAACCTCGTCGGCAGTGGGCTCGACATCCCGGCCGCCGACTTCATCGTCGTCACCGATGCTGACGCCTTCGGCGAGAGCGAGGTCGAGCAATTGATCGGACGCGTCGGACGCCGCGAGCGTCCCTCCGATGCCGTGCTCGTCACGGAGACGACGTTCGAGAAGAATCCCTCCCGCGCAATGCCGGGCGGCCGCGCCAAGACATTCATGCCGACCGGTATGCGTTCGAACTCGCTGCGATTCCGGCGCAGGTAGTGGCAACGAGCGAGGCAATGCCCGAGAACTTCGACGCGCTGGCTCCGGCGTACGACCAGTACCGAATCGGCTACTCCGACGAGCTCTACGATTCGATCTTCGACTTCGGCGTCGCGCCGGGCGCACGCGTGCTCGACGTGGCATGCGGCACGGGTCTCGTGCTCGGTGAGCTCGACCGCCGCGGGTGCGGGGTCACGGGCGTCGATGTCTCGGAGCCGATGCTCGAGCGCGCGCGCCGGCGCGTTACGACCGCGACGTACGTCCGGGCGTTCGCCGAGGCGCTTCCCTTCGAGGACAGCGTCTTCGATGCGGCAACGTGTGCGCAGGCGTTTCACTGGTTCGATCAGGCTGCCGTTCTCGAGGAAATGCGGCGCGTCGTGCGGCCCGGCGGGACGATCGCGATCTGGTGGAAGCACCTCATGCGCGGCGAGCCGATCCGGCTCCACCGCGATCAGGCGGCGCGCGCGGTCGGCGTCGTGCCGGCGCCGTCGTCGCTCGGCCAGGCCGACTTCGTGGCCTTCGACGATGCGCGCTTGGAGAAGCGGCTGTTGCGGATCTTCCCGTGGTCGGTTTCGACGACCGTCGGAGACTGGCTCGGCTACGAACGCTCGCGCGCCATCGCGCGCAACGCCTACGGCGACCGGCTGGTGGCGTATTTCGAAGCGCTCTCGACGTTGCTCGGCGACCCGTCCCGCGAGCTTGCGCTCGGCTACGTGCAACTGCTGTATCTCGCGCGCGTGCCCGCATGAGCGTGCATCTCGGGCTCCACGTCGGGACCTCCGGCGGGTACGACGGCGCCATCGCCTACACGCGCGAGCTCGGCTGCGACGCGATGCAGATCTTCGTCGGGAACCCGAAAGCCTATCGAACCGGGCCGCTCGACGTCCCCGCGCTCGAACGCTTCCGCGAGGCCCGCGAGCGCGCGGGGATCGCGCGATGCGTCATCCACACGTCGTACCTCATCAACCTCGCCACGGATGACGCGAAGATCGCCGAGAGCTCGCGCGCGCTCGTGGAGAAGGATCTCGCGGCCGCGGCGATCGGCGGAATCGATTTCGTGAACACGCATCTCGGATCGTACGGCAAGCGGTCGCGCGACGAGGGCTTCGGCGCGGTCGCCGTCGCCCTCGAGCGAGCCCTGCAGACGATCGCGCCCGGCGTCACGCTCGTGCTCGAGAACTCGGCGGGCGCGGGCTCGCTCTGCGGCGGGACGCTCGACGAGCTCGGCGCCTTCGTGAAGGCGATCGACCACCCGCAGCTCGGTGTCTGCCTCGATACCGCGCATTCGTGGGCGGCGGGGTACGAGATCGATTCCGAAGCCGGCGTCGAGCGCTTCATCGCCGACGCCGACGCGGCGATCGGGCTCGATCGCGTGGCTATGTTTCACTTCAACGACACGCAGATACCGCTCGGCGGCCACAAGGATCGCCACTGGCACATTGGCGAGGGTCTCATCGGCGCCGCGGGGTTTCGGGCGTTCCTGCATCATCCGCGGCTCGCCGGGAAGACCGCGATACTCGAGACGCCCGGCGAATCCGACGACGACGCGCGCAACGTCGCCGCGATCCGGGCGCTTGAAGGCGCCGGCCGGAGCTGACGGCGTCCGATTGCGTCGCGCTCGTCCGGGCGACGCCCGTCGACGAGCGCGCGCTCCGCGCCGAATTCGGTCTGCTGCCCGGCTCGCCGCCGCGGCCAGGCGGCGTCGCGGGCTATGCCGGCCGCGAGTTCCGCGCCGTTCCGAGCATGCAGATCGCCGACGCCGGCCGCTTTTACGCGGCGCTGCGCCCGGGTTGGAACGCCGCGCAATTTACCGAGCTCACCGCGGCGGCCGGCCTGCGTGGCGGGTACGCGATCGGCCGGATGAAACGGGCCTTCCAGCGAGCGCTCGTGCTCGCGATCGCCGCCGCGAGCGCTCCGACCCGGATCGTCGTCGAGGGCGGTGAGGAGTTCGACGAGCCGGGGGCGCTTGCGGCGCTCGCGCGCGTGCTCGAGACGCACCCCGCGGTGACCGTCACCTTCGCGGACGAGGTTCCGGCCGCGCTCGCGAACCGGTTCGCGCACGTCGTTCCGGCCGGCGACGCGCGCTCGTGATCGGGGCGATCGTGCGACGCGAGATCGTCGCGCGCCGCGCGCCGCTCGCGATTGGCCTCGTGCTCGTCCTCGCGGCCTCCATCGCCCTCCCGAACGTGTACGCCTATACGGTCGGCCGGGCGGCCGCGTTCGCGCGCGTCGCGAGTGCGCAGGAACTGCTGCGGACCTTCGGCTCCTACGAGTTCTTCCTCGTCAACGACTGGGTCGCGCGCGATTTCGCGCGCGTGCTCTGCCTCCTCGCCCTCGTGGTCGGGCCGGGAACGCTCGCGGGCGAGCGCGAGCTGGGCACATACGCGCTGCTGTTCACCTCGCCCGCCGCGCTGCGCCGGATCGTGCTCGCGAAATACGTGACGCTCGTAACGTGGCTCGCGGTCGTTGCGGCGGCGAGCTCGTGCTTTGCCGGGGCCGCATCGGTGCTCACGGGCCGGACGTTCGGCCCGGGTGCGCTCGCGATCGCGACGGTCGTTGCCTGGGCGCAGGCGGCGGCGTTCCTCGCCCTCGTGATGGCCGCGAGCGCCGTCGCCCGGCGCGTGCCGATCGCGGCCGCCCTTGGGTTCGCGGCGGCGCTCGTCGCCGCGGGGGTGCTGCGCTTGCTCGGAATCGACGGCGGGGCGGTCGGCTTCTCGGCATTCGATCGGGCGGGGGCGATCGCGGGCGGCCGCGTCGTCACTGATCTCCTCGCCATGGCGGCGCTCGTCGCGATCGGCCTCGGCGCCGCGCTCGCGATCGTGACGCGCCGACGCGCGACGTGATCGCGCACTTCGACGTCGACGCGTTCTACGCGAGCGTCGCGCAGCTCGACGATCCGGCGCTACGCGGGAAGCCGCTCGCGGTCGCGGGCGCGAGCCGCCGCTCCGTCGTCCTCACCGCGTCGTACGAGGCACGGCCGTTCGGCGTACGCTCCGCCATGCCGCTCCATCGCGCGCTCGATCTCTGTCCCGGGCTGCTGGTCGCACCGCCGACGTTTCATCGCTACAAGGAGCTCTCGGCGCAGATCTTTTCGATTTTCGCGCGCGGCGCCCGAGCTGTGGAGGGGCTCTCGATGGACGAGGCGTTCGTCGATGTTGGCGACGTCGATCTCGCGGACGCGGTCGCCTATGCGACGGACGTGCGCAGGACGGTGCGTGCGGAAGTCGGTCTCACGGTGAGCGCCGGCGTTGCGGCGCAGAAGCTCGTCGCGAAGATCGCGAGCGATGCGGCGAAACCCGACGGGCTCGCGGCGATCGCCCCGGGCGACGAGGCGGCCTACCTCGCGCCGATGCCGGCCGGCCGGCTCTGGGGCATCGGCCCGAAAACCGCGGCGCGTCTCGCGGAGCGCGACATCGCGACGATCGGCGAGCTCGCGGCGCTCGCGGATGCGGCATGCTTCGAGCTCTTCGGCCGCGGCGGGCTCGGCGTGCGCGAGATGGCACGCGGGCGCGACGGCCGGCGCGTCGAGAGCGGCCGCGAGACGCGTTCGGTCTCGAGCGAATCGACATTCGAGTTCGACGTGCGCGATCCGGCGGAGCTCCGCGCGCACGTCCGCGCGCTCGCGGCCGAGGTGGCAGCACGGCTCGCAGGCCACGCGCTACGCGGCGACACCGTCGGCGTGAAGGTCAAGCTCGCGGACTTCCGGATCCTCGGCCGCCAGACGCACCTCGCACAGCCGGTTGCGGATGAGGCGACCATTGGCGAGGCGGCGCTACACTGCCTCGAGCGCGCGGCACTCGGCGGCGCGGCCGTCCGGCTCCTCGGCGTGCGGGTCGCCGGGCTCGTTGCAAACCCCGTCGAGCAGATCTCGCTCTTCGCGCCCGCGCGTTAGCGCGCGAGCAGCCGCAGGTAGGCGCGCTCGGCGAACTCGCGATCGGATTCGATCCGGGCGAAGGTCTCATAGCGGATCTGCGCGTCGAGCGCGCGCTTGCGCTCGAGCGCTTCGCCGAGCTCGCGGTACGCGGACTCGAGCTCGGGGCCGTCGAGCTCCGCGAAGCCGCGCTTGAGCGTCGCGATCCGGCCGTCGACCTCCGAGGCCAGCTCGTCCGCCACGTCGCGCTCGATCTCACGATAGCGTGCGAGCAGGCGCTCCATCTCAGAGACGCTCGGGAGCCCGCGCTGCATTGCGGGAGCCGCGGCGCTCGAGGCCGCGGGCGAGCGGCCGGCGCGCGCCGCGCCCTTGACGCGCGGCGGCGCGTCGCCGTCGGGATAGATCCTGACGATCGAGGCGATCTTCTGCGGACCCTTCGGCGATTGCAGCCCCTCGGCGAGCCGCGCGTCGACGAGCTTGGTCCGCAGCGACGTATCGTCGATGCGCCGAAGGAGCTCGCGATCGGCGCCCTCGGGCACGAAGCGATCGGCGACGAAATCGTCGTCGGTCGCGAGCGGCAAGTCGAGCGCGCGCGCGAGTAGCCGCTTCCGATCCTGTTCTGCCATCGAGCCCGTGGTTTCGGCGTGCGGCGAGCCCGTTCCGGGTCACATTCCGGTGCCCTCGCTCGCCAGGCTCGAAGAAACGTGCGTTCGGGACGATGACGACGTTGTGAGCGATCAACGCAACCGCCCGATCGAGAGCGTCTTTCACGCGGTGCGGACGGATTCGCAGACCGAGCTCGAGCATCTGCGCGAGCGCACCTCGCGGATGCTCACGTTGTTCGTCTGCTTCAACGTGCCGCTCGCGGCGGCCGTGGCGCTCGTCGCCGGCGCCGGCATCGAGGTGGCATCGTCTTTGGCGATCGTGCTTGCGCTCGCGTCGGTCGCACTCGTGCGCGAAGCGGCGCGGTCGTCGCTCGGGCGCATGTTCATGGGCGCGGTCGCAGTCGGCGCGGCGATCCTGCTGGTCTCGCTCGTGCGGGGCTATTGGCATGAAGACTGGTTCGCGTACATCTTCGTCGCGTTCGCCTTGCTGGTCGGCTACGCGGATTGGCGGCCGATCGTCCTCGCAGCCGTGCTTGCCATCAGCTATCTCCAAGTGAGCGACGCGGCTCCCGCGAACGGACTCGGAGCGGTCGCGCTCGATCAGACGATCGCACAGATCTTCCTCATCGCGATCGCAAGTGCGGCGCTCGGCGTCCTCTCGCGGGAGCTGCGGCTGACGATGGAGCGGACCCAAGCCGCGCTGTCGGCGCGCGAAATCTTCGAATCGATCGTCGTCACGGGAAACGCGGGAATCGGCGTTTTCTCCAGCGGCGACGCCCGTATGCTCGCGTATGCGAACCCGATGTTCACCTGGCAGCTCGCGCACCCGCAGCCGATCGGCCAGACGGCGCGAGCGCTCGCGGAGGCCGGCAACGAGCTCATCGGCCGCGTCTACGAGCAGCTCGCGGGCAAGGTTCCGGGCGCTGCGCCGATCTGCGCATCCTGGATGAGCGGCAACGAGGAGCGCTGGGTCGAGATCGACACCTTCCCGATCTCGCCGCGCATCGGTGCGCCGTGCATCGTCGCGGTCACGACCGACGTGACGGCGCTGCGCGCGGCGGAGATCGAGGCGGCGCGCGCGCGGCTCGTCGAGGAGATCAATCATTCGCTCGAGCGCGAAATCGCCGATCGTAAGGCCGCCGAGCACAAGCTCGAGCACGCGGCGTATCACGACGCACTCACGGGTCTGCCGAACCGGATGCTGCTGTACGAGCGGCTCGACCTCGCGCTGCGCCGCAGCGGCCGCGTTCCGGAGCGGGGGCCCGCCGTGCTCTTCATTGACCTCGACGGCTTCAAGATCGTCAACGACAGCTTCGGCCACACGGTCGCCGATCTGCTCCTCGTCTCGGTGGCGCGCCGCTTCGAGGCGACGCTGCGTGCCGACGACACGATCGCGCGGATCGGCGGCGACGAGTTCCTCGTGCTGCTGGAGAACGTCACGGAGGCGGCTGCGGTTACGCTCGCCAACGCGCTCCTCGAGGAGTTGCGCAAGCCCTTCGAGCTCGCCGACCGCAAGGTGACGATCTCGGCGAGCATCGGTGTCGCCACCGCTCGGGAGCTCGACGCCGATGCCGACGCGCTCGTGCGTGATGCGGACGTCGCGATGTATCGCGCGAAGTCGACGGGCAAGGGCCGCTGCGATGTCTTCGCCGACGAGATGCGCGCGCGCAGCGACCGTCGCACGCGCTTCGGCATCGACCTCAAGCACGCGCTCGAACGCAGCGAGTTCACCGTCCACTACCAGCCGATCGTCTCGCTCGTGACGGGCTCGCTCGAGGGATTCGAGGCGCTCGTGCGCTGGCAGCATCCGGCGCTCGGGCTCGTCGCTCCCGACGACTTCATCGCGATCGCCGAAGAGACGGGTGACATCGTCGGCCTCGGTGCCTGGGTGCTCAGCACCGCGTGCACGCAGCTCGCGGCGTGGCGCCGCGACTTGCCGACGGCGGGCGTCCTTACGATCAGCGTGAACGTCTCTGCGAAGCAGCTGCTCTCATCGGGCTTCGTCGAGACCGTTCACGGCGTGCTCGCCGAGACGCGGCTGCCGGCCTCCGCGCTCCACCTGGAGATCACGGAGACCGCCGTCGTGCACGAGCCGCTGCGTGTGGCGCAAGAGCTCGTCGAGCTGCGCCGAACCGGCGTCTCGATCTCGATGGACGATTTCGGCACGGGTTATTCATCGCTGACGTATCTCAAGGCGTTCACCGTGGACTCGCTCAAAATCGACAAGTCCTTCGTGAGCGATCGGGGCGACGCGATCGGCGATCCCGAGATCGTTCGGTCCTTGATCGTTCTCGCGCAGAGCCTCGGGCTCAGCGTCGTCGCGGAGGGCGTCGAGACACCGCAGCAGGAGGCGCAGCTTCGTGAGCTCGGCTGCACGAAGGCGCAGGGCTATCTCTTCGCGCGGCCGCTCACGAGCGTCGCCGCGACCGCGTTCATCTCCGGCGTGTCGCTCGCGGCCGGGGCGGCCTGAAGGAGCCTCCGGCGCTAGGGTGGGAGCGAGCGCGACACCTTCGGGCGGCGTCGTAGCTCGCGCTCGATCGGCCATTCGACTGCGGCAAAACGAATCAACAAGACGAGGTTGATTGGCGAGACGATCATGAGGTATCCGAGCCGCGGATCGTAGCCGGCTTTCTTCGCGATGCGACGGCTCGTCGGAATGATGATTGCGGCTGCGAGTAGCGTTGCCGCAATGGCGATGGGCGAGGGTCCGCGCGAGCTCACGAGCGACCGTCGCATGCGGCGACCAAGGTTCGAACGAGCTTTCGATCGAGCGGCCGTGAGGCGTCTGCGTAGGCGCCCGTGAGCTGCTCCGCGAGCGTCGTGCCGGGGTCGTCCGTGAGCACGTGTGTGAGCCCGTCGATCTGGACGTACGTCGCTTTCGGATCGGCCGCGGCGAGCGCGTGCGCGTCGTCGAGGCCGACTTGGACGTCGTGCGACCCTTGGATGATCGTGACGGGGCACGTGAGCTTCGCGATCTCGACGCGCGGATCGTAGGCGAACCACGAGATCAGGTAGGGTTGAACCGATGCGTGAAAGAGCGGTGCGAGCTCGGGCGGGACGCGATTCGCCGGCACCGTTCGGCCCGCCGCGAGCTCGGCGATGATCGACTTCGCGGCCGCGAGGAGGTCGGGCTTGCTCGCGAGCCGGTCGGTGAGCTGCGTGACGAGGACGTCCGCCGCCGGGAAGCCTGCGCCCGCGATCGAGACGAACGCACTCGCGCTCGCACGCCGGGCGGCGATCATGCCGATGAGCGACCCTTCGCTGTGACCGATGACGGTCACGCGATCGAACCGGTGGTCGGCGCGTAGCTTCGCGACGTACGCGGTCGCGTCGTCGACGTAGGTCTCGAACCGAAGGTCGCTCTCGCCGCCGACCGCGGCATGGCTCGCCGCGATGCCGCGCTTATCGTAGCGTACCGAAGCGATACCATGCTCGGCGAGCGCGGTCGCGAGCTTGCGATACATCTGCAGCGCGAGCGACGGCGAGTTGCCATCGCGATCGGTCGGCCCGGAACCCGCGATGAGCAGCGCGACCGCATGCGGCCCGTTCGCGACAGCGGAGCGTTCGAGCGTGCCGTAGATCGTGCCGGTCGTCGTGACGAGATCGTACGCATCGGCCGCCGGCTCCGCCGCGAACGATCGCGCGGGGAGCGACGCGAGGGCCGACGTGGCCGCGTAGGCCGACAGAAACATTCTTCTCCGCACGAACGGGTCTCCTTGCATGCGGCGCGGCTGCGCCGGCACCTCAGGTGTGACAAGCTACGGGCCCTTCGCGATCGCGCGGCCGATCATTTCCGTCCGACGTTGAGAACCGCGGCAACGCCGACGGATGCGATCCCGGCCGGGCCGAGAATGCAGCGCACCGACTCGCCCGCGGAGGACCCGTCCATCGACCCGACCGACGGTGCCTCGGCCGGCCCGCTCGTCATCGCGCTCCACGGCGCGTGCGCGAACGGCGCGGCTTGGATACCGCTGCGCCGCGAACTTCCGCCGGGCGTCGAGCTCTGGGCGCCCGATCTGCCGGGCCACGGCAGCCGCGCGACCGGCGAGCCGTTCACCCTGGAGGCGGCGCTCGCGCTGATCGCGGAGCTCGTCGCGACCGCGACGCCACGGCGGCCCGTTCTCGCGGGCGATTCGCTCGGGGGCTACCTCGCGCTCGCCGCCGCCGCCCGCATCCCGCAGGGCCGCCTCGGCGGGGTGGTCGCCGGCGGCTGCACGTGGTCGATGCACGGCGTCGCGGGGGCGCTCGCGCGGCTCACGGACCTCCCGGCGGCACTGGCGGAGCGCATCGCCGGCCCCGCGCGCGCGAACGCGTTGCTCGCGAGCGCCGCTCGGCGAGCCGCCGATCCGGAAACGGGCCGCGCGCTCGCGGCGGCGGGCATGCGGGCGGCGGCGCGCGGTGAGTCCCTGCGCGAACTGCGCGGCCTCGACCTGCGCGCGCTCGCCGCGCGCATTACCGTGCCCGTCGTCTTCGTCAACGGCCGCTTCGATTATCCGACGCGGGCGGGCGAGCGCGGTCTGCTGGCGCGCGCGGTGCATTCACGCTTACTCGTGGCCGATCGCTGCGGGCACGGCGTCTCGCTCTTCGCGCCGCGGGTCTTCGCGCGCGCGTGCGAGCTCGCGTTCGGCGGCGATGCGGGCTCGACGCCGCCGTAACGGCAGCGCACGCGCTCGCTTCGGGTATGGCTCCGAGCATGGCCGAACGCGAAGCTCCGACGACGGTCCTCATCGCCATCGGCGCGAACGCTGGAATCGCGGTCGCGAAAGGCGTCGTCGCCGGGCTCACCGGCAACTCCGCGATGGTCGTCGAGACGATCCACTCGGTCGTCGACACGATCAACGAGTGCCTGCTGCTCCTTGGCGAGCATCGCAGCCGCAGGCCCGCCGACGACCAGCATCCGTTCGGTTATGGTCAAGAACTTTACTTCTGGTCGCTCGTCGTTGCGATCGTCGTCTTCGGCATCGGCGGCGGCATGGGTCTCTTCGAGGGGATCGATCGGGTTCGGCATCCGGGCGTGCTCGGCGATCAGACGTGGACGTACGTCGTGCTCGGCATCGCCTTCGTCCTCGAGGGATTCTCGTGGTCCAAGGCGCTCGAGGCGTTACGCGCCACCGCACGTGACCGGTCGCTCCGCGGGTTGCTGCGGGCGGTCTCGGCGAGCAAGGATCCGGCGGTGTTCGTGGTGCTCTTCGAAGATTCGGCGGCGTTGATCGGGCTGCTGATCGCGTTCTTCGGCACGCTGCTCGGCCACGTCTTCGATCTGCCGGTCCTCGACGGCTACGCTTCGATCCTCATCGGGGTCGTGCTCGCGCTCGTGGCGATCGCGCTCGTGAGCGAGACACGCAACCTGCTCATCGGCGAAAGCGCCGCTCCCGGCGTGGTCGCGTCGATCCGCTCGATCGCGCTTGAGTCGCGCTGCGTCGACGGCGTCTCACGCATCCTCACGATGCACATGTCCCCCGAGGACGTGCTCCTCAACGTCGATTTCAATATGGTACCGAACCTCTCGCAGGTCGACGTCAACGAGACGATTGAGCGCTTCGAATCGCGCGTGCGGGAGCGCCATCCCGAGGTCAAGCTGATCTTCGTCGAGGTCGATTCGAAGCGGCCGGCCGCGCTTCAGACGTGATCGGCGGCCCAGAACGGATCGGCTGACGGCTCGCGGTCGCGCTCGACGGCCGCTAGCCAACCGCTCGCGGGGATGCTGAGCGCGACCGCCATCGGCACTGCGTCGTTGCGGACGCGCACGGAGCCGCGAGGCAGCACCTCGCGCGCGCCCGGTGGCGGCAGCCAGCCGCCGACGCGGCCGAGATCGCCCGCGGCCGCGCGCAGGATCGGCGCAACGAGCGCGCGACCCGCCTCGCCGTCGTAGGCGAACTCGTCGAGGGCAAAGGTGTCCTCGGCGACGACGCGCCGGCCGAAGGCATACGCGATGACGGTCGCGCCGCGCCGGGCGACGAGTCGCAGCGCGCCGACACCGTGGTCGAGCGGTTGCGCCGCCCAGCGTCCGCGCATCGCGCGCCAGATCGTCGGCGTGCGGCGCAGCGCCCACGGCCGCTCGCGTTCCGTCGCCTCAAAGCAGCGCCGGACGCCCGTCCAGTCGCGGTCCTCGAGCGGTAAGGCGCCGCTCGGCCGGTCGTCGAGCGATGCCGCCCGCAGCGTCAAGACGCGTGCGGGAAGCGCCCGGAAGCCAAGGCGAGCGTAGAACGCGGTGCCGATATCGGAGAAGAGCAGGCAGACGTCGCGGCCCGCGTCGCGCTCGGCATCGAGCAGCGCGCCGAGCAGGGCGGTCGCAAAGCCGCGGCCGCGCTGCGCCGGTTGCGTGAACACCGCCCCGATCGCCGTCACCTGCAACGTCCGGTCGCGCGTGCGCATTTCGCGCGCGTACGTCTTGCACGTTGCGGCGAGGGCGTTCGACGCGTCGCGCAGCCCGACGAGGTAGCGGCGTCGCCGCGCGTACGGCGAAGCCGCTACCTCGTGGAGGTCGGCGGCGTGGCGTTCGATCGAGCGGCCCGCGCCCCAGAGCGGATGCGTATGGGGCAACACGTCGCGCACGTACTCCTCGATCGAGACCGTCTCGAGCGCTATCGCCGGCATCGTGAGACGGCAGCGATACCGCCGGAGTCGTCGGACGTGCGGTATCGACGAGCGTCGTGACGGGCAGTCGGCGATCCGCACACGCCTCGATCAGCGACGAAACACTCTCTTGTATCTGGCATCGCTCGGCGACTTCTGCCCCTTCGAGCTGCGCTCCATGCGAGTGTCCCGACGAAGAGCCCGGCCCGAGCCCTCGGACCCTCGCTGCGGCCGCTCAACGGTCTCGGGATCCGACCGGGCTCGTGGTCGACGGTCGGCGCTACCCGAGGCACCCCACGGCTTCTCACTAGCCTCGACGGTCACTTCGAGGCGTTCGCGTTTCCCCGTCTGCCTTCCGATGCGACCGAGAATTCACTCGTGGGCGGCGTCGAGCGATTCGAGGAGTAGTCGGCGATCAAGCGAGCTCGATCGCCGAGTTCTGCTGCATCTTTCGTCGCTGCGGCTTCGCCGCTTCGTCGGCTTGAAATCCGGCTTCGATCGACGACGCCATCTTGGCGAGAAAATCGCGCGCGGACTGCGCAGCGATCCGCTTGCCGGCGATCGCGTCGAAAACCGATCCGAGCATGCCGAGTGGCGGCCGATACGTTCCGTGCAATTCGAGCCAAAACGAGTCATAGTCTTCATCTTCGATCGCGAGATGGCCGTCGAATGATGGGTAGAGCCCGCTATTGCTCGGCTTCCAATCGACCTTGAATACCGCGTTCGTCTCGGAAGGCTTGCTCTCGATGGAAACGCACAGCGAGATGCTGTGCGCTACGTGAAGCTCGCCGCCGCCCTTCGTCGTCAAAAGCTCGAACCCGAAGGGAATCGTCGCCATGTCGCCCTCGACGACGCCGTAGCTCTTCACGAACGCCTCGACGCGCTTCGCGGCTTGCGCCGTCGGACACGAGACGAGCGTCTTCTGCCGAAGCTCGGAGTTCATGGTCGAAGCACGCCGAGCAAGATCGGGTACGCTGCTCGATCGTGCTCCGGGGGCAGCGTCCGTAGGCGCTCGAAGCGATCTGACGAGGGACGAAGGAAGGTCTGCTGCATGTGGCGCTCTCTTAAGCTTCCCGGACGCGATCGTCCGCTTGGGATCTCGCAGCATAGCATGGGACGGTCCCCGTCACCATCGTTAAATTGCACGTGCGCCGTCGATCGACGTGGGCGATCTCGGCGACGGTCTGGATCGACGATGCGAAGAGCGCCGGAGCGTCGCTCGCTTTTTGAACGATGGTGCACCGCTGGTTGCCGATGCTACGTTGCTCGCCAGAGGTCGTCGACGCCGGTATCCGGGGCGTCACGAGCGCTTCGGCGCGGAACGGACCAGCATGGCTTACGAAAGCGTCAACCCCTCGAACGGAACGATCCTCAAGACGTTTAAGGAACTGACCGACGCGCAGCTCGAGACGAAGCTCCAAGCCGCTGCGGACGCCTACGCCACGTGGCGGACGACGAGCTATGCGAAGCGAGCCGTTCAGCTCGCAGATTCTCGCCTATTACGCGAAGAACGCCGAGCGGTTTCTCGCGCCGAGAAAGCTCGATCCCACGATCGGAAACGCGCACATGGAGAGCAGCCCGATCGGCGTGATCTTCGGCGTCGAACCGTGGAACTTTCCGTATTACCAGTTGGCGCGCGTGGCCGGTCCGCACCTCATGGCCGGTAACTCGCTCATGATCAAGCATGCAAGCATCGTGCCGCAATGCGCGTTGCTCTTCGAGAAGCTCCTGTTGGATGCCGGCGCACCGAAGGGCCTCTACACGAATCTCTTCATCTCACATGCGCAGTCGGACCGCGTCGTGGATGATCCGCGCATCAAGGGCGTCGCGCTTACGGGCAGCGTCGGTGCGGGCCAGAGCTTGGCCGCCCGCGCGGGCAAGGACCTCAAGGTATCGTCAATGGAGCTGGGCGGCAGCGATGCCTTCATCGTGCTCGACGACGCGGATCTCGATCACGCCGTACGGTGGGCCGTCTGGGGCCGGATGTCAACACCGGGCAGACTTGCTGTGCCGCGAAGCGTTTCATCGTGCTCGACTCGGTCGCCGATACATTTCTCGCGCGATTCCGCGACGCGCTCGCTGCCATGACGCCGGGCGATCCGCTGGATCCGCAGACGACGCTCGGCCCGCTCTCGTCCGCGTCGGCGCGCGATACGCTCGTCGATCAGGTCGATGCTGCGGTTGCGCGGGGCGCGACGCTCGCGCTCGGCGGCAAACGCTACGATCGTCCGGGCGCGTACATGCAGCCGACCATCCTTACCGGCATCGCCCCCGAGAATCCGGCGTTCCGCGAAGAGTTCTTCGGGCCGGTCGCGCTGTTCTTTCGCGTCAAAGACGAAGACGCGGCGATCGCGCTCGCCAACGATTCCGACTTCGGTCTCGGCGGCTCGGTCTTCACGCGAGACGAAGCACGCGGCCAGCGCGTCGCGAGCCGCGTCGAGACCGGCATGATGTTCGTCAATAACATCTCGTGGTCCGATGCGGAGCTGCCCTTCGGCGGCATCAAAGACTCGGGGTACGGCCGCGAACTCGGCGACATGGGCATTCAGCAATTCGTCAATTGGAAGCTCGTCCGCTTCGGGAAGATCGAAGCGCCGCCGCGGGTATCGCCCGCTTCGCGCGAAGCGGCAACCCCCGTTTTCGCCGGCGTCGTGTAAGCCGCCCATGTACGTCAACGTTGCCGTCCTGCGGGGAACGCGTGCTGCCGCCGCGTGAGCGGCGGTCATCCGAATCACTCGAGTTAGGAGGCACCGTCATGCAGAGAACCATGCAAGCAGCCGTCGTCGACGCGTTCGAGAAGCCGCTCGTGCTGCGCGAGGTCCCCGTGCCGTCCGTCGGACGCAATCAGATCCTCGTGAAGACCGAAGCGTGCGGCGTGTGCCACACCGATCTCCATGCCGCGAGCGGCGACTGGCCACTCAAGCCGACGCTGCCGTTTATTCCCGGCCACGAAGGCATCGGGATCGTCGTCGAGGCCGGCGCGGACGTAACAGCCGTCAAGGAGGGCGACCGCGTCGGCGTACCGTGGCTGTACTCGGCGTGCGGTCACTGCGAGTACTGTCTCTCCGCGTGGGAGACCGTGTGCCCCGATGCGCAATTCGGCGGCTACACGCGCAACGGCGGGTTCGCCGAGTACATTCTCGCCGATCCCGAGTACGTCGCGCGCATCCCCGCGGGCCTGACGCCGCAGGCCGCCGCGCCGATCATCTGCGCCGGCATCACGACCTACAAGGGCCTCAAGCAGACCGGCGCTCGCGCGGGTGAGTGGATCGCGATCTCGGGCGTCGGCGGCCTCGGGCACCTGGCGATTCAATACGCCAAGATCATGGGCTTCCAGATCTGTGCGATCGACATCGCCGACGACAAGCTCGCGCTCGCGAAGCGGCTCGGCGCACACGTCACCGTCAACGCGAGCCACGGCGACGCAGCCGAAGCCGTGAAGCAGGCGACCGGCGGCGGCGCGCACGGCGTACTGATCACCGCGCCATCGCTGCCCGCATTCAAAGAAGGTGTGGGCATGACGCGGCGCACGGGTACGTGCGTGCTCGTCGGACTGCCGCCGGGCGATTTCCCGCTGCCGCTCTTCGACGTGGTTGCGAAGTGCATCACGGTTCGCGGCTCGTTCGTCGGCACGCGTCAAGACATGGCGGAGGCGCTCGCATTTTCCGCCGACGGGCGCGTGTCCGCCGACGTCGAGCTCAAGCCGCTCTCGAAGATCAACTCGATCTTCGATCGCTTGAAGCACGACGACGTCGCCGGCCGCGTCGTTCTCGACTTCGCGAACGCCGCGCCAAACAAAAACGTATCGTCGGCGGCGAAGGATCGTCGCGTCCCTGTCGTGAGCTGACGAGCGTGCGCGCGATGATCTTCGACCGGCCCGCGAAAATCGAGACCAGTCCGCTGCGGCTCGTCGATCGGCCGATCCCGGTGGCCGGTCGCGGCGAGATCCTCATTCGCGTGCGAACCTGCGGCGTCTGCCGGACCGACCTGCATCTCACCGAAGGCGATCTCGTCCCGAAGCATCCGCAGACGATTCCGGGCCACGAGATCGTCGGCGTGGTGGAACGGCTCGGGTCGGATAGCACATTCTTCGAGACCGGTACGCGCGTCGGAGTCGCCTGGCTCCGCGAGACCGACGGCACCTGTAAATTCTGCCTCAGCGGCCGAGAGAATCTGTGCTCGAACGCGCGTTTTACCGGCTGGGATCACGACGGCGGCTTCGCCGAATTTACGACGGTCCGCGAGGACTTCGCCTACGCGCTTCCCGACGCGATCGACGACGAGCGCACCGCGCCGCTGCTCTGTGCCGGCATCATCGGGTATCGTTCGATCGAGCGCGCCGCGATCGAGCCCGGCATGTGCGTCGGCATCTACGGGTTCGGCGGCTCGGCGCACCTCGCGATCCAAGTGCTCAGGCACTGGCACTGCCGAGTCTTCGTCATGAGCCGTGCCGACATCCATCGCGAGCTGGCGACGAAACTGGGAGCGGAATGGATCGGCGATACCGATTCGCATCCGCCGGTACCGCTGGACGCGGCGATCCTCTTCGCACCCGTCGGAGACATCGTGCCGCCTGCGATGGAAGCGCTCGGGCCGGGTGGGATTCTCGCGATCGCGGGCATCTATCTCACGCCGATTCGGGAGCTGAACTACGAGCGCGACCTGTTCTACGAGAAAGAGATCCGAAGCGTCACCGCAAACACGCGCGCCGACGGCCAGGCCTTTCTGAAGATCGCGGGCGAGATACCGATCGTTTCGCACACGGTGGAGATGCCGCTGGAAGATGCGAACCAGGCGCTCGCGATGCTCAAAGACGACGAGCTCAGCGGCGCGGCGGTGTTACGCGTTTCCTAACAGGTTGCGGAAAAAGCAATGCCGCTGGTGTCGATCTGGCGGGCTTTTTTCGCTATAATTGGAGCAGGTTTCCTCGATATCTTGAGGTAGCGGCTGATGCGGTCCGAAGATGTACAAAACAC